>Ga0308157_10000020_pt1 | contig 741087 bp, 553 predicted proteins | sample PhyBR1_FD_201035 | JGI IMG/M metagenome (GOLD analysis project Ga0308157, IMG submission 201035) | Phyllosphere microbial communities from UC Gill Tract Community Farm, Albany, California, United States - DLSLB.R1 | ecosystem: Host-associated > Plants > Phyllosphere > Unclassified | place... | reverse complement strand
CATTGCAACCGGATCTTTCTTTTAGTAGCGGGGACCAGACTCGAACTAGTGACCTTCGGGTTATGAGCCCGACGAGCTACCAACTGCTCCACCCCGCAATATATTTTTGAACAAAATTGCTTTTTTCTTTTAAAAAACAAGATTATGATCCTTCCGAATTGGAGTACAAAGATATATTTTGTTTCTTTGTAATCCTAATAAAATTTAGAAAAATGTCACATAAAGCAGGATTCGTAAGTATCATCGGAAAGCCAAATGCTGGTAAGTCCACCCTAATGAACGCTTTAGTAGGTGAAAAGATGTCTATCATCACACCCAAAGCGCAAACGACAAGACACCGCATTATCGGTATTGTAAACGATGAGGACCATCAAATTGTGTTTTCCGACACGCCGGGAGTCATCAAACCCAACTACTCCTTACAGGAATCAATGATGAACTTTGTCCAAGGATCGCTTATCGATGCGGACATTATTTTATTTGTGACCGATATCCACGAAAAATATGATGAAAATGACGTATTGGAAAAATTACGTAAAACAAACTCTCCAGTAGCCGTCCTCATCAACAAAATAGATAAGTCATCTGAAGAAGAGGTAAAAGCGAAAATTGAATTTTGGCAAGAAAAATTGAATCCGGATACGATCTTCGCTATTTCAGCTAAATTAAACCACAATGTGGAGGCTGTCATGCAGTACATCAAAGATAAGTTACCTATCCACGAAGCGTACTACGAAAAAGATGAATTGACGGATAAATCCATGCGTTTCTTTGTCTCTGAGATGATACGTGAAAAAGTCTTCAAATTATACGACAAGGAAATTCCTTATAGCACTGAAGTAATTGTCACTTCCTACAAAGAAGAAGCAAATATCACGCGTATTGCCGCTGAGATTATTGTTGAACGCGACTCTCAAAAGAACATTATTATTGGTAAAGCAGGTGCTATGATCAAAAAAGTAGGCACTTATGCCCGCCAGGATATTGAAGAATTTATTGACGGAAAGGTTTTTCTGGAGCTCTTCGTCAAGGTAATCCCTGATTGGAGAAGCAAGAAGAATTACCTTAAACGGTTTGGTTACGACGATTAATTAGTACTGAGTGGATAGTATTGCGTATTAAGACCTGATTGTACAAGCCCTTGGCTTTATTTACGCTAGTTTTTTTTACCATGCCATCTGTTTTTCTTTATTGATTTTTCAGACCTAACAAATGAATTGAGAAAGTATCAAAACAGCGATATCAGAAAAGTTAGCTCTAGCTTGATAAGCTCGTTCCACTAAAATATTCACGAAGTGCTTTAATCTGTTTCAGATTAAGCACTTTTTTTAGGTCTTCGTCCGAAGCTTCCTTCACCCTTTTTACCGATTTAAATTCAGTCAACACCTTCTCCACCGTTGTCTTTCCAATCCCTGGTATATTTTCCAACTCAGACACAAAAGTCTTCCGGCTACGCTGATTTCGATGAAAGGTGATACCAAAACGGTGTGCTTCGTCGCGCAGATGCTGGATAATCCTTAAGGTTTCCGATTTCTTATCCAGATAGAGTGGGTATTGATCCCCAGGATAGAACAGTTCTTCCAATCGCTTAGCGATGCCGATGACCGTTACCTTGCGTTCTATTCCCAATAAGCGCAAGCTTTTTAATGCCGCGCCTAATTGCCCTTTACCTCCGTCGATAATAATCAGTTGCGGCAAGGGCTGATCCTCGTCCAATAATCTTCTGTAGCGCCTAAAAACAGCCTCCTCCATGGTCGCAAAATCGTTGGGTCCCTCCACGGTTTTCACATTAAAATGCCTATAATCTTTTTTGGAAGGCTTTGCATCTTTGAACACTACAATAGCCGATACGGGATAATTTCCCTGGATATTAGAGTTATCAAAACACTCGATATGCTGCGGCAAGACATTCATCCGAAGATCCTTTTGCATCTGTTTTAAAATACGCTCGGTACGAATGTCTGGATTAAGTTTTTCGTATTGTAATAAGCGTTCTTTCCTAAAAAAAGCTACATTTTTTTGGGAAAGCTCCAGGAGTTTCTTCTTTTCCCCCAGTTTGGGAATTGTGAATTTTATCCGTTCGTTTTCCTCAATATCCAGTTCGAAGGGTACAATAATCTCCCGCGAAAGGCTTTTAAACCGCTCGCGTATTTCAGGGATGGCTAATGACAGTAATTCCTGCTCGCTTTCATCCAAACGGCGTTTCATTTCTAGGGTCTGCGTCTGTATAATAACGCCGTTCATCACTTTTAAGTAATTTACAAACGCATAACCATCATCCGAGGCAATACTAAAAACATCTACATTGGTAATCGAGGAATTGACAACAGTCGATTTACTTTGATAATTATCCAGTTTATCAAGTTTAGCTTTAATCAATTGCGCACGTTCAAAATCCAGCGAAGCGGCCGCTGAAGCGATGCTTTCTTTTAGTCTATTGGTGACAACGGCAATTTTACCATTCAGAATATCCTTGATGTCGCTCAGATTTTGATCATAATCTTCCTCAGATTGATATCCCTCACAAGGTCCCTTACAGTTTCCGATCTGATATTCGAGGCAAATCTTGAACTTGCCCTTTCGGATATTCTCCTGTGTCAATGCCAGGTTACAGGTACGAAGCGGAAATAATTCGCGGATCAGATCAAGTACGATGTGCATCATACCCACAGAAGGGTATGGCCCATAATAGCGGGAGCCATCTTTAATAAATTGCCTGGTCCAAAACACCCGGGGAAAAGGTTCATTCTTGATAACAATCCATGGATAGGTCTTGTCATCCTTGAGCATGACATTGTATTTTGGCTTATGTTTCTTGATTAAAGAGTTTTCAAGCAACCAGGCATCAATTTCGGTATCTACGATAGTAAAAGAAATTCGGTTGATCTTACGCACCAAAACGCGTGTCTTACCATTCAATTGATTTTCATTGACAAAATATGAACCTACCCGGTTACGAAGGTCTTTCGCCTTGCCGATATAGATCAATTCATCATGTTTATCAAAATACTGATAGACCCCTGGTCGATGAGGTATTTTCTTTAATTCTTCTCTATAGTCAAATGTCAAAACTTTAAAAATTAAAAAGTAAAAAACGGAGACAGCTTATAAGCCATAGTCTTGTCAAACCAAAGTCCTTATTCCTTAATCTTTGAAAAAACACTTTGTACGCCGCAGGCCTGTGCAACCAGAATCTCAATACTCCTATCTAACTACTTAACACTAAAATCCTAAACGGTCATCCTTTAGTTTGGGTTCATCTTTGCTGCTTGAATCTGTAGATCCGTCTTCGACATCAGAGCCACCACCGCCCCAGTACTGGTTACAGTCAATGACACGGGTGAGCCCACCCTGAGGTTGTTCGAAATCACCTTTTGTATATTTTAAGTTTGAATCTTTATAGACCTTTTGCATAAAGAAAGCAAAAACTGGCATTGCAGCCGCTGCCCCCTGTCCATATTCCATCCGGTCAAAACTGATTCCCCGATCTTCGGCTCCCGTCCAGACACCCGTGACCAGTTCGGGTGTGATACCGATAAACCAGGCATCCGAGTTGTCATTGGTTGTACCCGTTTTACCCCCAATCGGATTAGTCAGGTTATATTTCCACTGAATACGTCGTGCAGTACCCTGCGATACAACTTTTTTCAGCATATCCACAATGATATAAGCGGATTCGCTATTCAGCGCTTTAACGACTTTCGGTGCCTTATCATAGATAGGCGTACCATTTTTGTCTTCTATCCGTAAGATCGCTGTTGGTTCGATCCAAGTACCCTGATTAACGAAGGCTGAATAAGCACCAACCATATCAAAGACTGATGCTTCGTACGCTCCTAGGGAGATGGAAGGGTAATTGGGTACCTCGCTCGTTATGCCCATACGCTTGGTCAATGCAGCGACTTCCGCTGCGCCCACTTCATGCACCAGATAAGCTGTCGCAAAGTTTTGTGAATACGCTAGAGCCTTGGCCAAAGTAATCGGGTTGCCGCCTTGTGCATTTCCCCTTGGCGTCCAACCGTTGTAAGTCTGTTGATAATTTGGGATACTATAACAAGGTGAATAGCCATTGTCAACGGCCACAGCGTAGGTAAATGGCTTGGCCGTAGACCCCACTTGCCGTGTCCCCATTTTTACTTGATCATATTTAAAGTGGTCAAAATCAATACCGCCAACCCATGCCTTAATATGTCCTGTTTTTGGTTCCATGGACATCATGGCATTTCGCAGCATTAACTTATTGTACTTAATGGAATCCATTGGTGTCATCATGGTATCTTTACTGCCTTTCCATGTGAAAATATTCATCGGAACCTTTACATTAAAAGCTTTTTTGATCTCATCTTCATTCAATCCCTCTTCGCGCAGTATGCGATACCGATCGGACCGTTTCATTCCACTGATCAACAACTTCGCTTTTTCGCCTTTGAATGGGTCCCTATTTTTCCACTGTGCAGAAAATTTCGATTGCAGCTGCTTCATCCATTCTTTCTGCGAATCTTCGGCATATTGCTGCATGGACATATTAATGGTCGTGTAGATCTTTAGTCCATCACGATCTAAATCATAAGGTGTACCGTCAGCTTTAACGATCTTTAGATTAGCAAATTCTTTCTTAATCTGATCCTTTAATACTGCTCTAAAATATGGAGCTAAACCCTCACCGTAGTTTGCGATCTTTAATTCTAGTCCGAGTGGTTTCTCTTTTGCATTAGCTGCCTCTTCCGCTGAAATAAAATTGGCAGCCACCATATTATTTAATACGGTGTTACGCCGAATTTTTGACTTTTCAGGATATCTTACGGGTGAATAGGCTCCGGGACCTTTCAACATACCCACTAAGAGCGCCGCTTGCTCAGCAGTTAATTTATCTGGCGTAGTATTGAAATAAGTACGTGCAGCAGATTTAATCCCATATGTATTGTACGCCCCAAAATCCACGGTATTGAAATACATGGTAATAATCTCATCCTTGGTATAATTTCTTTCCAGACGAACAGCTGTCACCCATTCTTGAAATTTTTGGATAATCCGTTTTAAAAAATTCTTTTGGCGGCCATCAGAAAAGAGGTTAAGCGCCAGCTGTTGCGTAATGGTACTCCCCCCCTGTTTATTGCCGGTCAAGGTATGAAAGATCACAGTAAAGGTACGGGAATAATCTATCCCAGAATGGTCATAAAAGCGTTTGTCTTCAGTGGAAACCAATGCTTTGACCAAATAGGGCGACAATTCACTGTATTTGACGTTGGAACGGTTCTGCACATAATAGGTCCCCAAGACTTTACGGTCCTCCGTAATGACCTCGGATGCCAAGTTACTTTTGGGATTTTCCAGATCGCTGAACGAAGGTAACTTCCCGAACAACCCCATACGTATACTCAATATAAATAAAAATCCCAGCGCGACAATGCCGATGACGATCTTCCAAAAATTGAATGTATATCGCTTTATATCGCTTTCAGTAAGTTGATTTTTTTTTGATACTCGCTTCATCTATTTACGAAATTTCAGATGTAAATATTATTCATTTGTGCTTGTTTGCAGTAATATTCATGAATGCAAAAGCATTTTATTGTTAAAAGCTATTGAATATCCTGTCTTCTTATCGGTATGCGTATTTTTCAAACATGGATATTCCGTTACTTGCTCTTATAGATTTTAATGTCCACTCTATCAGATAGTGTGCCAAAGAATGTTGCCATGGCAAAGGTATTACTAATTCATCCAAAAGTAAACATTAAAGGATCAAAATGTTTGCACATCCGCCTCTAAAGTCGTTCAATTAAACAGACTGCATAGGCAACAACGCCTTCTTGCCTACCGATGAAACCCATTGTCTCATTAGTCGTTGCCTTGATCGAAATATCATCTATATCCAGGCCTGTCACCTCTGCCAATTTAATCTTCATCTGTGGAATATAAGGTTTGATTTTGGGCGCTTCAAGACAAAGCATCGCATCGATATTACCAAGTTGGTATCCTTTTGCCTGAATCAATCCCATACATTCTTTTAATAGCAACAAGCTACTAATCCCCTTCCAACGCATATCTGTATTGGGAAAGTGATAACCGATATCTTCTAAGTTGGCAGCTCCTAAAATAGCGTCACAAATGGCATGTACCAAGACATCCGCATCCGAATGCCCAAATGCTCCAGCGTGATGTTCCAGCTGTACACCTCCTACAATAAATGGGTGTCCTTCTTTTATTTGATGAACATCAAACCCAAATCCTACCTTAATTTTCATTATATTAATATATTATGAGCTCACGTTTTGCAACGTCATAAATAAGCTCGTTATACGCAGTTCGTTCTGTAATAGGATGATTTACCCTTGACCATTATTTACTTTTTCAGCATTATTTTGATCACCTTGCTTTCATTGCTACGAAGATAACATTTTACCACTGATATCCTGAAAAGGACTTTGCTATCCTAGATTTCTATCGTTTTCAAATTACCTCCGCTAAACGTATATTCCGTAAAAAACAAAAGGGCTATTTCGTTGGAAATAGCCCTTTTTACTAATTTATTGTCTGCTTTTTTTACTCAAATCTTCAGGACATCGTGCTATACCTCTACTTCTTCAGGAGCAAACTGATCGTATACTTCTCCAAAAGCATCGTAGTCCTGATCGCCATTAGGCTCAAAAACCTGAATGTCTTTGGATCTAGCGAAATCAACAATTGCCGTATTCACATTTTCGTCTGCTACGACAACCATATCAGTGAAATGTAAAGCACCTTTATAGATTGCTTCATAACTACCGTCCCCGTACACTTGCGCATCCGCGGTTTTAAAAGCGCCTTCCGGAGCCATTTCGGCATATTTCGATCCTAATGTACCTTTAAACTCCTCGTTAAACAGCGAGTACATCACTTTTGCATCCTTAAATGTAGGATCGTCCTTATACGTTGTTTTTACATAAGCAGGTACCAAAGCAGAAAACCATCCATGACAGTGTACTACATCCGGCGACCAGCCTAATTTCTTAACAGTTTCCAACGCTCCTTTACAGAAGAACACCGAACGCTCATTATTGTCTGCAAAGAATTCGCCATGCTCATCACTAAAAACTTTTTTACGCTGAAAGTAGTCCTCGTTATCCAAGAAATACACCTGCATCCGAGCTGCAGGCAGTGAAGCTACTTTAATAATTAGCGGATTATCATTATTATCCACAACAATGTTCAAGCCTGAAAGACGAATCACCTCATGCAATCTATTTCTACGCTCGTTGATATTCCCAAAACGAGGCATCAAGATACGGATTTCAAAACCCTTCTCTTGCATCGCTTGAGGCAGTTGACGTGTAATTTCAGAAATTTTGGTTAATTCGAGGAAAGGCGACATCTCGTGAGTAATAAACAATATCTTCGTTTTTGCCATCTCCAGTTATTTTTATTTATTATTTTCGAACAGTAAAATCGGTCTACAAAGGTACAAAAAAAATACTTACCATGCAATTTACTATCAATCATCGTTTTATATTCCCAAAATAATATGCAACTTTGCCAACAAAAAATTATTCAGTAAAGTGGAAATTTTCAAAACGAAAGCCGCTCTCCAAGCGCATCTCCAAAAAGCACGTTCCGCAGGTAAAAAAATCGCCTTGATTCCCACGATGGGTGCACTGCATGAAGGGCATTTATCCTTATTGGATTATGCCAAACCCATCAGCGATATCCGTGTTTGCAGCATTTTTGTCAACCCTACGCAGTTCAACGACCCCAAAGATCTTGAAAAATACCCGCGTCCAATTGAAGCTGATATCAAGCTATTGGAATCCGTGGATTGTGATATTTTATTTATGCCAAGTGTAGAAGAAATGTATCCGGACAAAGAGGAGCATTGGCATATTGACCTTGGCGAATTGGATCAAATTTGGGAGGGTGAAAAACGGCCCGGGCATTTTCAGGGTGTAACACAGGTCGTCTATAAATTATTTACATTAGTACAACCCGATATCGCCTGTTTTGGTCAAAAAGACTTTCAGCAAGTCATGGTCATCAAACGTATGATCGAAATCAAAGATCTTCCAATTCAATTGGCGATCTGCCCAATAATCAGGGATGAACATGGTCTGGCTTTGAGTTCCCGGAATATGCGCCTAAGTGAAGAAGGTAAAACAAAGGCCTTAGCGCTCTCCCATTCGTTGCAATACCTAAAAGACCACATTACCGATAACACTGGATTACAAGAGGTTAAAAATAATGCTTTAGCAATATTAACAGGTACAGAGGGGGTGACTGTCGAATATTTCGCTATCTGCGAAAGTACTTCGTTAAAAGAGGTTGAACAGATTGATTTCAGCAAGCCACATGTAGCACTCGTAACAGCATGGGTAGAAGGTGTCCGACTTATTGACAATATGGTGCTAACTTAAGCAAGAGGAATGATCGGATAATTGGGGGCATCGACGTTGCTGATTTGTAGTTATGAGGTAAAAAAAACAGCAATAATGCCACAGCATGTCATAAGCCGCGGTTCAAATCAGGCTACGAATATTTAAATACTAAAAAAAGCTTTACCTTTGCGCCATGGTAATAGAAGTAATGAAATCCAAGATTCACCGCGTGAAAGTCACACAGGCGGAATTGAATTACGTGGGTAGTATCACGATAGATGAAGATTTGATGGATGCTGCAAATATCATCGCTAACGAAAAAGTTCAAATCGTAAATAATAACAATGGAGCCCGCCTGGAAACTTATGTCATTCCAGGACAACGTGGATCAGGTACCATCTGTCTGAATGGAGCTGCGGCACGTTTGGTCCAAGTCGGTGATATCATTATTATTATTTCATATGCAACCATGGATTTTGAGGAAGCTAAACAGTTTCAACCCTCTTTGGTTTTCCCAGATGACAACAATCACTTGATAAAATAGTATTGAGATATTAGAATTGAGATTTTAGTTTTAATTTTTAATCTTAACTTTATATCGTATTTTTGAAGCGTTACCTTATCGGGTAGCGCTTTTTTATGCAATCAAAAACAACAAGAAATCTACGTCAGCTTATCGCATCAGTCCAATTGGTCCTGATGTCGTTGATTATTATTTCTGGTGTTGTTTTCATGCACAAAGAAGTAAAATCGACCGGGGAAATCGTGATGCACACCCACCCTTACGATTTTACAAAAAAAGAAAAACCACAAGAAACCGATGACCAGATCGATTACCTGAATGTCATCTATCAAAACACCTATGTTCAGACCGAGTTTACCGTCCTCGAGCTTCCCATACCAAAGGAAATTCAGTTAACCGTTTATTGTTCGGCCTGCCCAGAAGTTACCACCATCACAAATAGTCCCTACTACCTCCGGGGGCCTCCCTACTTTGTATAAATACAGTTCATATTTTTTCAAATCTGACTACATCCTGTGAAAATATTGTATCATAATGTCATCGGCATTGGTAAGTACATTTATTTTTCGCCATGGAAAAAATAATGATCAGAGCCTTGGTTTGGTATTCCTTAGGGACAAAACCAATGTCTCCATGTTTAATTTTACAAAGTAGATAGATGATACCCATATGCTTACATCATAGCGATTGTTCGTCCAAAGACTAATGCATGTAGTATGCACACAAGCTTCAGGTAAGGTTCCTTATTTAGTATCCTCTGCAAGAAGAAAAAGCATGCTATATAAAAGCTATAAGTATGTACGGGCATCTCAATACGCAATACAATAAAAATGCTAAAACAATACACTTTACTGGCTACACTATTGGCCGGCACATCCACTATATACGCGCAATCATCATTGGAGGGATATTTATTCAATAAAAACCGTGAGGCTATTGCTTCGGGCACATTGACTATTAAGAATGGCAAATCAGCTACCTCATCTGATGCCGAAGGTCATTTTAAATTCAATGCCCTAGCTACACCCAAGGTGACTTTAAATATTTCAGCCGTGGGCTATCGTTCGATGACCAGGGTGATCAGTCTGGACACGGTAGCATCCCCGCTCCAGATCCAGCTTGAAGAAGATAATCTTAATCTGGATGAGGTAGTTGTTTCGGCTACCCGATATGGGGTAAAACGCAAGGATGCGCCCGTTGTGGTCAATGTGATCGGACCAAAGCTATTCAATGCGACGCAATCTGTAGCGATGTCCGAAACATTGAATTATCAGCCCGGAGTCCGGGTGGAAAACAATTGTCAAAATTGCGGTTTTTCACAGGTCAGACTCAACGGCCTCGAAGGCCCATACTCACAGATATTAATTAATAGCAGGGCCGTCTTTTCGGCATTAAATAGTGTCTACGGATTGGACCAGATCCCAACCAGCATGATTGACCGAATCGAAGTCGTGCGCAGTGGTGGCTCAGCATTGTTCGGAGCCAATGCCATCGCCGGAACAATCAATATCATTACGAAAGATCCTGTCGAGAACGACTGGCAGGTAAAATCTACCAATTCACTGATCGGTGGAAAAAGCTGGGACAACACCGTCGACTTCAATACTTCGCTTGTCGCAGAGGACTTAAAAACTGGCGCAACATTTTATGGGATGCATCGCAATAGAGAATCTTATGACGCAAACGGTGACGGCTTTTCAGAGATCACCAAGCTTCGTAATACGACTTTTGGCACCAAACTATTTTATAAACCAAGTGACTTGGATAAAATCACGGTAGATTTTAGTACGGTCAATGAATTCCGCCGGGGTGGAGATCAACTTGACAAAGCACCTCACTTGACCCAGATCACAGAACAGTTGCAAACCAGTTCCATTGTCGGTGGAATTACCTACGACCATTATTCCGAAGATTACAAACATAAGCTCTCGGCCTATGGCTCGGTCCAGAAAACAGTGCGCGACAGTTATTATGGTGGACTTGGAGGAGGAACAACCTTAGCAGACAGTACCCTTGCATCCAATTCGTATGGAAAAACAGATGATATTGCACTTGTTTTAGGAAGTCAGTACACCTACAATTTTGAAAAAGATGTATTTACAGCAGGTGTAGAGTTTTCCTATAACGACACCCAGGATGAGATTCCCGGCTATAAGCGGACGATTGACCAGCAGAATAAGGGATTGGGTACTTACGCACAATACGAATGGAAACCCTTTTCAACATTGAAAACACTGATTGGCGCCCGCTACGATTACACGTATGTAGATGGTAAATACAGTCTTGCAGGTATAAATCGGAATTCGGATCAACGCTTTGGTACTTTCAGCCCACGATTAACTGTTCTTTATGATATCACGAAAGACCTGCAGTTCAGGGGCGGATATGCACGTGGTTTCAGGGCGCCGCAGGCATTTAATGAAGACATGCACGTGACCTCGATCGGCGGCAACCAGGTTTTTGTCCTTATTGGTGAAAACTTAAAAACCGAATATTCCAATGCCTATACGGGATCATTCAGTTACAATAAAAACTTTGGAAATGTACAGACAAGCTTGCTTGTCGAAGGTTTCTATACAGATCTCAACAATCAGTTTGTCAACATTATGGCCTCAGAAAAGGATGGGTTGATTATTCAGGAGATGCAAAATGGAGAAGGCGCACGCGTGTATGGCTCTAACATCGAAATCAATATTGCACCTTCATCCTGGCTATCCTTTCAGACAGGTGGAACCATCCAACGCTCTCGTTACAAGAAGGATCAGCTGATCTATGAAGGGAAAGAGGATGCCCATGATATCTGGACAAAAAAATATGTCCGTACACCCAATATCTATGGCTATATGAACACCAACCTGAAAGCGACAAAACGATTTGCAGTTGACCTGACAGGAGTATATACAGGTAAAATGATTGTGCCACATATCCAGCAAGATATCATGACATTAAAGAATGTTAATGATTTTGTTGAGTTAAACCTACGCTTGGGGTATACACTGCCTGTACATAAGGATTTTAGCATCGAGTTCTTTGGTGGTGTACAGAATATGTTCAACGCCTTCCAAAAGGATTTTGACACAGGAGCGTTACGGGATTCAGATTATATTTATGGGCCAACACGTCCGAGGACCTATACGTTCGGACTCCGCGTTGGCCATTTTCATTAGAAGATTGGTGTTGGGATAGCTAACACCGAATAAAAATATAACAATGAAATATTGTCGGAGAATAAGCATACTATTGATCGCTTTCCTTTATCCGCTCCTACATTTTGGACAGGAGCGGATAAATTGGGTCAGTTTTGATCAGCTCGATTCCTTACTTGCAGTAGAACCAAGGGAGACCATTATTTTTATCCATACCGATTGGTGTACCTATTGTCGAAAGATGGAACAGGAGATATTTACAAAGCCGGATATTGTTACAGTGATCGATAAAAGTTATTATGCGGTCCGACTGGATGCGGAATCTGTACAGAAAATTACCTTTGACCAGAGCATTTGGAAAGCAAAATCGGATAAGAAAAGAACTGGCCAGTACCATCCTTTGGCGCTAACGTTATTGAATGGGAAACAAATGGTTTTTCCTAGCATCCTTCGATTTGACAGGGAGTTTCGCTTAAAAAATATACAGCAAAAATACCTGAATTCAAAAGAGTTAGGTGTTTTTTTAGAATAATTTAACATATTTGTGTAGCGAAACCAAACGGAAGTGCGTTTTGAGTTTTATAATTAATACACACTTTAAGAAATTATGAAAAATATCACGAAATTTTTAATGGCATTTTTGTGTCTGGGAGTTCTTTTTACAGCATGTAATAAAGATAACTTTGACTGGGATGAATATTACAGACAACAAGAAGAAGCTGCAAAGAAAGAAAAAGCTCGCGTAGACTCACTTTACAAAATACAAGCCCCTATTTTAGAAGCTTATGCTAGAGAAAAATGGGGAAGTAGTGCAATGCGCTCCGATTCTTCACTTTCCAAAGGTATTTGGTATAAAGTAGAGTATGCAAAAGAACCGTCTACTCCTTATACATACGGAATTACCTTAACTAACACCGGAGCAGCTATTACACCATTTGCTGCTACGTTTAATTTCAAAGGTGAATTAATGGATGGAACAGTCTTCGACCAAAATGCTACTGGTACTCCCGCAAACTATACGAATATTTACAACGCTTTTAGCATCTATAATGTTGCATGGATGAGAGCTTTTACTCCTCCAACCATTAAACAAGACGGAAGAGATTATATGCCACATGGTTTATTACCAAAAGGATTACAGAAAGGGGATAAAATCACATTTATTTCTCCTTCTTACTACACTTTTGATCAAACCGAATATACAAAAGGAAGTACTAAGGTGACCGTGCCTAAGAATACACCTGTCGTGTATACAATTGAATTGTTAAGTATAGGAGCAGCCACTTCCAACTAAGAGAAAATATATTATTTAAAAAACCATTTTCGGTATGAAAATGGTTTTTTTATGTCTCAAATAAAATAAATATAGCTGATGCGCCATTAAAATTAGGTGGCTTGCACAAATACAAATTGGAACCACAACATCGCAAAACACTTCGATAAGATAATGAGTGTTAATTACTGTATTTAAATGTTAATTATTGAGGCGATGGCGCAGTAAAATGAAAAAATAATATATTTTTGTTAAAGACCTTTTGAAAATATAATGGTCTGTTTCGAAAAACCATCACTAACACTATGAAAAAAATATTATCACCACTGTTCTTGGGAATTGCAGCGATCGCATTCCTTATTGTCAGCTGTAACAAAAGCGATGATGCTCCTATCTTTGATGATGATGCACAGTTTAAAGCTGATTCTGTTACGCTCAAAAATTATGTTGACAGCAAGTTTCCAGATGCACAATACGATTCAGAAACCGGGATCTGGTACGAAATTCTAACCGAAGGTGAAGGCAATTACCAATATAAAATAGTAGATACATTAAATGGCAAGTTCCTTAAATTTACACCAACTGTAAAATATATCGGCAAGTTATTGAGTGGAAGCATTTTTGACCAGACTGAAACCGACAAAACTGCAACTTTTGAAATCTTAACGAATACAGGCTACTATTACCCTTTTGACAGTACAATTATTCCAGCATGGACATTCGCCTTTGCTCCAAAGCAAATTGGGGATCTGAAATTAAGTGGGTTAACTGAAAAAGGTCTTCAAAAAGGAACCAAGATACATATTATGGCTCCTTCGAGATGGACTTATGGAAATCGTGCAACGGGAAAAATACCAGCCAATTCTCCTTTAGATTTTGTTATCGAAGTCGTGGATCTAAAATAATAACAAAGATCATGTTAAAAAAACCTCCTAAAGCTTTTTTAGGAGGTTTTTTATTTATACCCCCTATTATTTGTAAGTATTCAAACGTATTCGTTTCTGTAAGAATCTAAAAGTATCGGTCAATTTACTAACAATCGTTAAGCCTTTCTAGAAAAAATAAACCTAACCCTTAAAAGCTTAAAAAAGCTTAAGCTTAAATAGATGGACTGTTAAAACAACAAAAGCTCGAAGTGGGGAACTCCGAGCTTTACCTAACCAATTATTAACCTAAATTATGAAAAGTTCTTTATATATTATTTTGTATATATCTTTCTGTTTTGATATATCAAAGGTACTATAGATTCCGTTTCATGTCAAGAAATTTAACAGCATTTAACGTTGTTAAAATTATGTTAAAACAATTTAGCAAATTACAACGATTGAACACCGCTATTTTGACGATAATTTTTCAACCAATCTATGAATAATAACAGATTTGGGCTTTAGGCGAGGATTAAATTCATGGCCTATGCGGTCAATAGTCCAAACAAAAAATGCTACGATCAATTCGTGGGTAAGTAAATAAGCTAGTCACTCGTAGAATCTTAAAAAACAGTAGCCAATAAAGAAACACTTTCAATAAAAAGGAATAAATTTGTAATGAAGGTACCGCGTCTTAGGGCTGTGTACTATTGATACAAAACTTAAATCGTCAATCGTCGTGTTTTTAACCACATAGCGGGTTTAACAAAGAAAAATTAAAAGGATGAAAATAGCTTTAGCCCAATTGAATTACCATATCGGTAATTTTGAAGCAAATACAGAGAAAATAATTCAAACCATCAACCAAGCCAAAGAAGCGTCGGCAGACCTTATCATCTTTGCCGAGCTCGCTATCGGAGGCTATCCCGCCAAAGACCTTTTACGGAATAGCATATTTAAAAAACAGTGTGATGAAGCTATTCACCAAATCGCCACCCATTGTCAGGATATTGCTTGTATTATCGGTGCCCCTGTCAGAAACAGCGATCCCGAAGGCAAAGAACTTTACAATAGCGCTGTGTTTATCGAAAAGGGTGCTGTTCGAAACATTATAAAAAAGGGCCTGCTGCCAGACTACGATGTATTTGATGAATACCGTTACTTCGAACCCAACAAACGCTTCAATTGCATTACATTAAATGGTGTAAAAATAGCCCTGACTGTATGTGAGGACCTATGGGATGACGACGAGGGTGGAAACTCCTATGTCGGTGACCCAATGGCCGAACTCAGGAAAGAAAATCCTGATCTGTTGATCAATATCGCAGCGTCACCATTCTCATACACACATTTTGACGAACGGGTTAAGGTACTTTCCCGCCAGGTCAATACCTACAGTCGCCCGCTGATCTATGTGAATCAAGTAGGTGCTCATATGGATATTATCTTTGATGGAAGGTCACTTGCACTTAATAATGAAGGAACAAAAATCGCGGAATTAAAACGGTTTGAAGAAGACTTACAATATGTTACTTATCATCAAAGGAATATCACCTCAACCACCGCAACGACAAAAGATCCCGCAACAGAGATCGCCTTGATCCATGATGCTCTGATCTTGGGACTACGGGATTATTTTCAAAAATCAGGTTTCAAAAGAGCAGTTTTAGGCCTTTCTGGCGGATTGGATTCGGCATTGGTAGCCGCCCTTGCCTGCGAAGCATTGGGAGCGGACAATGTACTATCCATTCTGATGCCTTCAGTCTATTCCTCAGACCATTCGATTAAAGATGCTATGGACCTGGTGAACAACACAGGCTGCAAACACCATATTGTACCGATAAAGGATATCGCGTCAGCATACGAAAATACACTTGCTCCTATTTTTGAAGGCTTGAAACCAGATACCACCGAAGAAAATATTCAAGCGCGTGCACGGGCTGTCATCCTAATGGCGATATCAAACAAGTTTGGCAACATTCTATTGAACACGTCTAACAAAAGCGAGGCTGCTGTAGGTTACGGCACCTTATATGGGGACATGGCGGGCTCCATCTCGGTCATTGGCGATGTTTATAAATCCAGAGCCTATGACCTGGCACGTTATATCAATCGAGAGCGGGAGATTATCCCGGTTAACACGATTGAAAAAGCTCCTTCCGCAGAATTACGCCCCGATCAAAAAGATTCAGATTCCCTTCCTGAATATGATTTACTGGACAAGATCTTATTTGAATTGATCGAAAATGAAAAGAGCGGCTCCGAAATTGTAGCGATGGGATTCGAAAAAGCGTTAGTAGAGAGAGTCAATAAGTTGGTCAATAATGCTGAATTTAAACGTTTTCAGGCACCGCCGATTTTACGGATCAGCCCCAAAGCTTTTGGTTCAGGAAGACAGATTCCGTTGGTAGCAAAATATTCCTATTAATTTTACAATTAGGATTAAACCATATCTGTTTTTTTTTGTCTAACATTAAAAATAAAATCCTGTACTATTTAGTACAACAACAAATTGCAAATAAACGCTTGATACTGCGTAAAAGCGATGAAAGCGAATAGTGAGGATTTAAAACAGATTTAATAAATTAAAGTTCCATATAGGCCATGAAACCATCACGGGTATGAGGTTTAAAAAACAAAATCATACACGTGGTAGATTCATCACAGTTAATAAATAAATTACTACGATGAAAAAGATTCTATTATTTTTGGTGCTTTGCGTCGCGCTCGCATCATGTTCGTCTTATCAATACAATACCACTCGGGTAGAGAAGATGGATTTTACTCCTTTCAAGACGTATGCTTGGTTACCACCGGTAGACTCGCTTTCAAAGTCTTATTTTGACAATGATATTGCCAAAACTAATATTTTGGATGCAGCAAATGCGGCCTTGGAAGCAAAGGGTCTCCAGTATTCAAAAGATAATCCGGATCTATTATTCCGTTATATTACAATAGTCAATAACAAAAGCCGATTGGTATATGGCGGCGGCGGATATTATGGCTGGGGCGGTCCTTGGGGCTGGTACAGACCCTGGTTTTCACCTTACTATTACGGTGGTGGATATTATCCCGTTGCAAAAGAACGCTATCGTTATGGCCACTTGATTATCGAGGCTATCGACCGTAAAACAAATGCGGTGATCTGGCAAGCACGGGGTTCAGGTGATGTCGATAACCCAGAAAAAGCGATCAATAATATCAGTAAAGTCGCAACCGGAGTTATTGATTTGTTTCCTGTAAAAACATTAAAGAAATAAACGGAGTTTTTACAACTCCCATAAATCAAAAGGCTGGTCTACTAGACCAGCCTTTTGATTTATAAGCATCTTGTATTGATCTGTTCCGAGCAATCACCTCGTTTTGTTTAATGAGCGGGTCACAACTTTTTAAAAGGTATAAAAAACTCGTTCTTAAACTGATGACCGCAATTTTAAATAAAATGGTACCTCGACGCGTTCCTTCGATTTGTTCATAATCAGTTCAGCAGCAAGCCGCCCCATCATTTCAAAATCAGTGGATATTGTCGTAATACCATTCAGGATAAATTTCTTCAATGGGGTTTCATTATAGGAAATGACTCCAACATCTTTTCCTATGACCAATTTATTCTGAATAACCTTGTTCAACAATTTCACGAGATCGTCTTCAATAATATTGATGTAGCATGTTCCCTTCTCTACGTTCTCTTCATCAATATCGGACACTAATTCGTGCTCAAAAGCATATTGCTGACAAAATTTGTAAAATCCCTTGATGATGGCTTTAGGAAAATCACTATAGTCCGGAAATACCAGTTTCAAATTTTTGTACTTACTAAGCACCTCATTGGCTTCTTCCAATGCGGAATAAATATCGTGTTCATAATTTTCGTATACCGCAGGAAAATCCCCAGGAACGTCCTCAATGAACTTACCCAACAACATCAGTTTATCTGTAGGGATCTTACGGATGATGTCGGGCGCTTTGTCTCTCCCCTCTTTAAAATGCGGAAATAAGACGTAGTAATCATATGTTTTGGTCAAGCTTCCCAGTAGGTTATTCAGGTAAGATAAATCCGAATTATAAACAAATAAGTCGAGGTTGGCGAAATCTCCGAGTTCCCTAGCAAAAGAATCATAAACAATTTTTTTATGTGCACTCAATTTATTGAGAAAAAGGGCAATCTTAAGTTTCGACTGTACATCGGTCTTGTTGACATAATATCCCTTACCTGGATTGGACGCAATAATATCATTTTTCTTCAAATAACGATATGCTTTTTCAACAGTATCACGCGATATTTCCAGATATGCACTTAATTCATTGATAGACGGCAACATATCATTTCTGACCAATGTTTCATTTTTAACAGCATCGATAATGGTATTTGCTAATTGCAAATACTTGGGAGTAGCAGAAAAATCACTGATTTCTAAGGTTTTTAAAAACTGATTTACGGAACTGGTCATTGTTAGATTTTAATAATTATAAAATTAACGATTTGTTTATAAATATTTAAATAAAACACCCAAAAACAATTTGCCTCAGAAACCCGCCTCCATGCATCCCATAATAAAAGGTCCAGTGGCTTTCGTATCATTTTCACGAATACGTTCATTCACATAATAGTCATAACTACCGTCTCGATAAGGCTTTCCACCCAAACCAGCAACAGCATTACATTGCAACAATGTCAAAAGTTCATTTTCTCGTTTTAGCAATCTCTTTTGGATCCCCTGATATAACTTGTGTACCAAGGCCATGTAGCTTTCAGAAAGGTATTTTTTATTGATCCCTTTTGAATAAGCATATAGAAACATACTATTGACCGAAGCTTCCTGATAATTACCTTTTCTTTTTGGCTGGTCAATTACTTGCCACCACAGGCCTTCATCATCTTGATAGTTAGCAAGAGTCTTAGCTAACGATTGAGCCAATTGAATCAATTTGTCTCTTCTGGGATAATCTAAAGGCAACTCGTCCAATACATCGATGACGGCCATAAAATACCAGCCAATACTTCTGCCCCAAAAATTGGGCGACTGCCCCGTTTGGGGATTTGCCCAAGCTTGCTTTTTACTTTCGTCCCAAGCGTGATAATACAATCCTGTCCTAGGGTCCAATGTATGTTTAGCAGTAATTAAAATCTCATCGATAGCCTTGTCATAGTATTGGTCTTCCTTACTAAGTTTAGCATATTTTGCGAGAAAAGGTCCGGTCATATAAACGCCATCCAACCAGATCTGATGGGGATAAATCAGTTTGTGCCAATAGCCACCTTCGAGTGTTGTAGGTTGGTATTTTAGTTGGTGAACCAATGTTTCAATAGCGAGACGATATTTTTCTTTCTTAGTTTTTTCATAAAGTTCAAAGAGTATTTTTCCGGAATTGATAAAATCCACATTATACGAACTAAGCTCATATAGATGAATTTCTCCCTTTTCATTAATGAGTGTATCCGCCCACTTTTCTACGTAGTTGAAGTATTTTGCTTTTCCTGTCTTTTCGGCAACTTTTAACATGGCAAGACAGCCTAAGCCTTGTGAATAACCGAAATAAAGCCGTTTGCCGTGATCCAATTGCCAAGCCTCAGGGAAACGTTTCATTTCCGAATCTGCAAACTGCTGATACATCGATTGTGCTGTCAGCGTAGATACTACGCCCAGTAAGCATAGGAGAAGAATTATTTTTTTAAAGATCATATGTTGTCCTGTATGATTAAAATAAATATTTTACATTATTATACTACTTATCAAGAATATTGTTAACCATGACTCATTGTCGATATTTCACTTTAAGGTACTTTATAAATATTATCGTACCCAAATCGCTACGAATTATGGAGTTATGTCGTCAATGTCATTCGTTTTTCTTTTACATAGCGGCATATAATTATATTATGAACTTACCTTACGAGGAGGTAATAAATATGTACATCAGCCAGTAATGCTAAAAATATCACAAAAAGAAACAATAGCTGTCCTGAGCTATCTTGATTTTGCATGCTGTCTGAACGATTTCGCGCAGCAAAATATTGACTTCGTCACATAGAAAAGTCACTCCGACCAGTGTTTCGTTTGTTTTCCCACGTGGAATTTTCATTTCCCCCTGTGGAAAAATCGTTCAGACACCCGACTTTTTCATTTCGCCGAGTGACAAAACGAAAAAGTCCTTTAACTAAACAAAGCCGTCGGGGGACTTTTTCATTTCGACAGGCGTCAGTGATATTTTGCCCTAAGGGGAAATCAAACATTCACCTGTCGAACTCATTTCGCCAGGTGGAAAAATTGCGCAAATACAGCGCAATTTCCCACAGACAGAGCGCAAAATCGACCGGAAGGAACACGGATACCTGTCCCGTAATTTCCAGATAAATCAAACCGTTAAGTCAGATCTTGCAATTACTCCAATGGATATTGAACAAACCAATTTTTTCTATCCAACAAGTATTGATGAATCTGGGTAGATTTTCCGCCAGTATATTTTTGAGCAACGACATCCGCGAGAATTGCGGGCTCGTTCCATCGATCGGCAATCCGCATTAAGGCAAAATATGCCTTTGCTTCACCAGCACTTTCCATCAACGTTTCTTTAACAACCAATTTATCCAAAGCTTTTTTATAAGCATCCATTTTCTCAACCGTTGACAAGTCGTCCTTGCTTAAACCCTCAGGATAAACAGGGGCAAGATTGACTCGACGCCTGATCCCCCAATTTCTAGTAAGGCTAACATTCATCACCGGATCAGCAAAGGGGTACTTTAAATTGCCTGCATTTCGCGAAAGGTACAATTCTACGCCATCGTTCAGTAACGCTTCCGCTTGGTCAAATAGGCCTAAGTTATTTAAGGCTTCAATCATAAAAAAATGTACGTCAGCATCTCTATATATTACAATATGCACGTTATTTTTATAGATTTCGGAGGCACTCTCCCGATCTCTGGAGAACTTACGAATGACCCATTCTCCATTTTGCAGATAATAGGTATAATTCTCGCCTCGATATTGATCCCCCAAAGTATGACCATCATACCTAATTTGTTCCTGATATCTCTTCATCGCTACCTCCGTAGGTTTTAAATAATATACTGAAGGTGTAAGATTTGAAAAAAACTGGATCATGCGATTCGTCTGATTTCTTTCGAAATCATAAGGAACAATATTAATTAATACTCTTGTCCGCGTGATAGGATCCCGTGTAAATACCTGAACCCACTCACCGTTATAATCGTCATTACTCACCTTAAACTTATTACTGCCATTGTCATAAATAAAGCGAATACCGATATCAACCACTTTTGAATACTCTTTTGTCCATAGATAGAGTTCCATTAACAACGGTTCTGGTGATGGACAGATCATATTCCATGTGAGATCCTGTTGATTGGTATTGACGCCGGGGAACAAAATATTGCCCCAGTTTGCAACATACTTACCGTCAACGCCATCTAGTCCCGCTTCCATTAATGAAACTAGTTTAGGCAACAGTTCATTCAAGGAGATCACGGGAATTGTGGCAATATTATCCAGGTTAATCTTAGGGTCATCAAAATAGGCTACTTTACCATACAGTTTTCCTAACGTGAGATAGGTCCATACCTTAAAACGAATAGTTCCAGAAATCAATGCCCTATAATGTTCATCTTCCAGCGCCTTTGGATTTGCTTTGCGATATGCAATAATCTTTTCTAAATAAGCATTGGCATTTACAATCAAATCATAATAAGTCCGGGGATTGGCAAAGGTATTTCCTTTTTTCTCTTTATAATTATACAGATCCCACAAATCTTGCGGTGCATTTGCGGTGGGTTCAAGGAGATCAGTGCGCAGTTCGCTCAAGAATACCGTTTGATCAGCTAATGCCTGCATTTTTGCAGCAACGCCCATATACCCCGAATATAATTCGTTCGTTTCCTTTCCATATTCCTTATCCGTCAAAATATCATTGGTATTAACTTCAAAGTATTTGGAACAACTGGTAAAAAACAAGCACAGCACAACTATGCTATAATGAATATGATAATTTTTCATACGTTTTCTAGAGTTTAATATTGACACCTAATTTAAAAGTTCGAGGTAATGGAATTTTCCCATAGTCAGCACCTGCATAACTCACATTATTGCTGTAAGCCGTTACAGGATCTAGACCTAAGTATTTGCTCCAGGTAAATAGATTTTCAGCAGCGATATACCATTCCGAATTGGAAATAATTTTAAGTCTATGATTTCCAAACCTATAAGATAACGACAGGTTCTCTAACCGCATATAAGAAGCGTCTTCAATCCAGCGGCTGGAAAATCGTGCATTCTCCATCGGATCTCCATATTGAGCTTGTGGCACATCCGTTTGCTGGCCATCCGTTTGCCAACGGCGCAATGCTGCAATGGATTGATTGTTATAGCTAGACAGGTCTTCGAGGCTTCTTCGTACGGCATTGTAAGCTTTATTTCCTTTTGTAAAACTCATCAGGCCCTGCAATTGGAGCTTCTTGTAACGTAATGAAAAATAGGCAGCTCCAAATAATTTGGGTAAACTATTCCCTAAATCCAACCGATCCTCAGCATCTATAATACCATCGGTATTGATATCCTCAAACTGAATATCTCCTGCAGAAAACATTCTATTTTTATAATCGTATAAATTCAATTGCTCGGCCTCTTTAGCACTAGCTATAACTCCATTTGATTGATAGCCATAAAAAGAAAAGGGAGACTGTCCCACTTGATGAATGCGAACAACATCATCTTCCTGCTGTAACCATATGGGGTCTACGCTCAAAAGTTTCTTCACCGTGCTGTTTAATGTGGATAGGTTACCACCAAGCGTAAAAGACCAGTCTTTTTTATCAACGAAAGTGAAATTCACGTCTACCTCCAAACCATGGTTGTCGATTTGTCCGCCATTTAAGAATATCTTATCGATCCCAGCTATTGGCGATACTGAAAACGCATTCAAAAGATGGCTAGCTCTGTTGTAATAATAACCTGCATTCACGTTTAAACGTTGGTTGAATCCAGAAAAGATCAGATTGCCCTGAAGGTTTTGATTATCTTCCCACCTAATTTTATTGTTGGGAATATTCCCGACGACAATTCCAGCAAGTTGCCGATATAATTGACTGCTGTAATACGATTGTCCAATCTTTGATGAAAAACGGCTATTTCCGGTTTTTGAATAACCGAATTTCAATATTAGCTTATTAAGCGATTCACGTTCCTTGAGAAAAGACATGTTAGATAGCAGAATGGATAAGTCCGCTGCTGGGAAAAATCCAAATCTTCCGACATTTGAGCCTGTAACTGAAGTGCCGTCAACACTAAGATTGACATCTAATTTCAACAAGCTACGCCAATTGTAATTAACGAAACCATACATATTCATCCAATTCCAATCTTCATCGTATCCCCAAAACTTACGTCCAGGGTTACTTACGTAACTCAATGTGCGGTAGAAATCGGAACTCGTATTTCTCCCCGCACCAGCATCGTACTCCTGGCTGTTCAGAAGTCCCTGTACCCCGGCACCTGCTTCCCATTGATCTTTGCCATACTGCTTGGAATACTGTCCATAAAAATTCCATGAGATATTAGACGATTTGCCTGCACCAGACCGTGCAGTATTTAAGGCCATACCATTTTCCAAAGGCACAATAGTTCCGCTGGACAGTCCCGGTATAAAGGTTGTCTGTCGACTGTAATTTGTATAGAATCCGAGCAAGGCATTAAATTGGAGACTCTTTGTAGCGCTATAGCGTAAATTAGCCTGTGCAAAAACATCGTAGATATCGGATGTAAAATCGCCAGTTTGCAAAAGAGCTATCGGATTCGATACACCAAATTGCCGAACACCATCCAAATCGTTCAATACGTTATTATCTTTATCTTTTGTATAAGGACTAAGAATAGGTGCTCTATACATGGCTGCCAACATGGGATTGGTCGCTTTTAGCATGCCCTGTTCCTGCAATCTTCCGGTACTATAGGTCAACGCCATCATCGCATTCAAGTCGAATTTTTGCCCTAGAGCGATGGTTGAATTCAAGCGGGTACTGTATCGTGTGTTGCTCGTATAATCCAATGCCCCGTGCTGATTCAACACGCCAAGTGAGAGATCGTATTTTGCGATAGCATCTCCCCCTTTGATCCTTAAATGGTGATCTGTTACAAAAGCATTTCTATAAATCTGATCTTGCCAATCTGTTTTATTGTTGTACAGATAGTTATAATAATAATTCGGATCATCTTTCAGAAAAGGAAATTGTGTTAAAAGTTCTCCCATATCATTGTAGTTGGTCATGCCCACTGCGCCAAGATAACTTTTATACTGACTATCATTCAATAACGGGAGCCTTCTGAATTGGTGGCTGATACCAAAATTACCATGGTATTCGATGACCGTTTCCATATCATCTGATGCTGAGGTTTCCAATTTTAACACGCCATTTGATCCCAGCGATCCATAGCGAGCAGTTTCAGCTCCTTTTAAAAACCGAATACTTTTAATGTCCTGAAGATTAAATGGGGCGAAAATACTCCGCGAATATCCTCCAATAATCGGAGAATTGTCCATATCCGGAAAAAAGGGAACCTCGTTGACCACAATCAATGGATTATTGTTTGCTTCAAACGACCGCACTCCTCTAAAATTTAACGCACCACCTTCTGAGGGCATCCCACTTTTGTTTGTGACACGCAAACCTGCAATTTGCCCTATGAGTACTTGTTCAACTGTAGTCGCTCCTTTAGGGTAATCATTAGCTGTCAAAATCCTTGAATTGGCCGATGAGAAAGATCCTGAAACTACATTTTCATAATGTTCCCGTCTCTCCGAAACCAAGGTTACTTCAATCTGGCTTCGTCCTAATAGTTCAATTCTAGATTCAAAAAAACCAGGACTCCAAACTCGGATTACCGGTGCTTCTTCAATTATTTTATCTAACGAAAACGTTCCATCCCCCTTTGTCTTGGTCGTATGTGTAGAATTCAAAATGGTGATGACAGCTCCCTCAATCGGAGTTTTATCATATGAATTCACGACTTTCCCTTGGATACGATGTTGCGCATAGCTATTCACGCCCAATATGGAGAATGACAAGGTGATGGACAGTTTCCAAATAAGTTTCTTTTTTCTAAACATGAGATCCGTAAATTTCATCTGATTAATAATTATTTACTGTTGGGATCAATGCCCAATGATATAGCTCTATATTTTCAACAGTCCCTTTCCCCAATCCGGCGAATTCAACTTTTATTTTAAAAGATCGGATTTTATCGCCTTCGATAACAACGGGACCAACCAATCCGCCCCAGCCATTATATTTTGTACCAGATACGGTATTTGTGGCACGATCGTAATTCCATGGCGTAGCCGGTTCTACATTCAATGATTTGGCGATAAGTTTGTCATCCACATAGATATTGACAAAGGGGTGATTCTTCGCTAAGAAACCCATATATAGATTATATTCTCCAGGAGGTACCTCCACCACTTTATATCCTGTGGAACCGTCTGGTTTCCGCTCCAGCATAATCGGGGTAAAATCGATGGAAGCAGGTAGATTATCTGAGATATTGCCCCTAAACAATAATGTTCTATAGGTCAACTCAATACCTAATGTCGGAAAAGATACTTTGTCCCGATCTTTTGGTTCTATACCGGTCACATTTGCTAAAGTAAATAGGTTTGCCTTTTCACTCTCAGGTACATATTCATAATAATGGAATAACTGTTTTATCATTTGAATATGAACATTATTGGGAATCTTTAATTTGGTAACATTAAAAATTCGGCCATTACTCATCCGTTTATATTGCGGATCCACAAGTTGCACTGTTGGTTTCCATACTCGATTAAATGCCGATGTGAGATCCTTCGTACCATAATTATCAATGATTTCATTATAAAAAATTGCCTCTTTGATCCAGGTATAGGCGATCAATGAATCTTCTTTCAAAAATTGTTTCCCAAACTGATCATAGAGACGCTGTAAGTCGTCAAAACAGTTTTTAATAACCTGATTACTTGGCAAAAACATCGTAACATTTGCAAATTCCGAGCGGATATTCGCTTTTTGAAAAATTGGATTCGTAATTGTAAATACAGAATCGTATAGCGTATTTCCAGTAGGGTCAACACCAATTGGAATACTATTTGACAAATCGAAAATAGTATCATTCATCGCAAGAACACTATCTCTAATGATAGAATAATCGCTTCCAAGTCCACGGAGATAATCATAGATGCTAACATCAGGGGTTAACAATTGGTCAATTTCATGGACCACTCCATTTTTACAAAATTGATTTGCTTTTGTTAGCGCTGCGTCACCAACGTGCAGCTGATCATCCTTACGGGAAACCATCAGGTACTTTCCATTTAACGTAATTAGTTTTAAACCATCTTTGAGCTTTCCGCTATCATATTTTAGATTATTGATATGATATTTTAGAATTGAAGCTTTATTTTCTGTAGATGCTTCCAAGACTGCCATCTGATCGTTAGGTACGGCCCAGATTGTTAATTCTTGATCCCGTGACAACTCTTCTGCAATCCCATATTCTTCCAGCTTAGAGACGAATAGGCTATATTGTGGTTGAGTTTTCAGATAAGCTAATAAATCTAGATCGGAAACGGTTCCCTGATCCTCATAATGATCATTCCAATTTTTTTTACACCCTGTTGCCACAACCAGCATCAACAGGAGAATTCCTACAATATTTTTCATCTGTCTATAATTAGATCTCATTTAATTCGGTCAATTAATCGGTTCAAATTGGATATAATCCAACGTCAGCAATTTACCATCCAGGGACAATATGCGCAGGGTATGGTTAGTTGTTTCATTAAATTCAACGGTTCCTAAATCCTGTGACATGATCTTGTCTGAGCTCGTATTGGACATAACCAATCGCGGATAAATCATTTCGTTGTCTAACACAAAGGCACAGATACCTGTATTTGAAGCATATTTTGTGCTCGGCCATGTCAACTTCACTTTATATTTTCCTTTTACAATCGTCGGGCTTTGCATCTGAATCCAGCCTGATTCTCCCAACTCCACGCGTAAATGATCATAATTCAGTGTTCCGGTATACCAGACACCATCCGCACTCCTGTTATTACGATAAATCAGGACATTTAACTTTGTCTCTGGTTGCGCCTGCCATATAATACTCTTTAGATCAGCCGCTACGAAAGTCTTGTTGTATTGGGCACCAAGACTTGGATTTCTATATTGCGTAACATTGGCCGCAATATCCGGGTAATCTGTAAACTCCCAGATGACCTTTACCTGCTCGGGAACGAAAATTGGCATCCAATGATCAACTTCGTGCATGACACCATTTTTACAAGGAATATTGATTTCATTAAAGCGAACAGAACTGCCGCTACTTTCATCCATATTCATGATCAAACCATCTCCCCCTTCACCAATTTTGATCAATTCGTATTGTGCCATTGTCTCCAAATTCATTTTTGTTGCACCGACAGGAAATTTTCCTAAATCGGCAAAAGAGCGTTGCTGAGCCAATAGATGGTAAGCCATATAACGATTGGCAGGATTGTCTGACGATTTTAGATCCGAACCCGATGCGCCCAGTTTATTTAATAGCTCCGCCAACGTATGGATACCTTCTTTCAGATAAACATCATCACTTACGGCAAATGCGGTATATCTGAATCGCTGTTGAATTGGATTTCCATCTGGATCCGTACCTGTGGTATACACCGTATTTAATCGCTCGTCATATCCCGTCGCAGTTGCCAAACCGTAAAATATGCTATATTTACCATCCTCCAAGCGATCCAATATAGTCGCTGTCAACGGTTCTAAAACATCGTCAATACCATGTATAATACCATTGATCACTTTCACATCAAAAGCATTAAATCTAGACACTCCGTTCAAATAGATCTGATCCAATCCGCCTTCTTTAAATTCAACGAACAGATTATCGTCAGTAGCATTTAAATCTGAGATTGCACCACTTTGAAACTGACCAAGATCAATTGAAACATTGGGGATAAGATGGTAGCGTACCAAATAATTCGCATCTTCTTTTGTCATTTGATCTACCGAAGTCAGCTTCATTTTTTTTAGATATCGTTCGACACCTTCGTTGACCGGAGCAAAGAGCGTATATATGGTATTAATATTTAATGTATTGTATAAATCTGCTTTTTCGAGGACTTTGACCCATAAGCTATATTTTTCGGGTTGACTTTTGAGGTATACAGCCATCGGTAAATCTTCGTAGGCTGAATAGGTATTATTTTCAAAATCATCCTTACACGCGGTCAGTATGATCGAAAATAATCCAATAAAAAGCAGCACAATTTTAGAAAGAGGAATAAGATTCTTTTTCATTTTTGCATTAATTTAGGTTTTCATAATACGGGTTCTGAACGAGCAATTTATTATACTTTAATTCCTCGGCATGAATCGGCAAGTAATGTGCATTTTCATTGAGCAATAAGGATCTAATGACGGGGGTCGAAGCTCCCGATACACCCAATAACACTTGTTCGATCAAATATTCCTTATATTTATATTGATCTCTTTGTGCTACGCGTAATAAATCAAACCAGCGCTTTCCTTCCCCGACAAACTCGCGCGCCCGCTCCTCCATTAAGACTTTCAGTAGATCCAGTTCGGTACTGCCAGACTCCAATGGTCTGGATATAGCTGCCCGGGAACGAATTGCCGTGATCAATTCCACCGCCTGCGGATAGTAACTTTCCCCTTTCATGATTAATGCTTCGGCCTTCATCAGGTAAATATCCGCCATACGATAGATGATCCAATTCTGATCGCTATAGGGTCTAGGGATTGTTGTATTTCCCTCTGCCCCTAAATATTTCCAAAGCTTGAAGGTATTCGCTTCATAGGACGCCCCTGCACCACGAATATCTTCGGCATTTTCTATAAAAAGAGATACACAGTAATTGGATGTAATCCAATTATAGTTTGACCCGAATATCTCCATCAATTTATTTGTTTGGTTCTTGGAATAGTCAAATTGGACTTCAAAAATCCCTTCGTTGGAATTGCCCGGATTAAAAATACTGAACCAGTTATTTTTGTTATTAACAGTTCCTTGTATAAGTCCATATTTACCGGATTGCAATATTGCATTACATGAAATAATCGCTTCATCGTATTTGCCCAACCACAGGTATACGTCTGCCAATAAAGCCTGTATAGCCCATTTCGTCGAGCGCCCTTTGGTTTCCCAAACGGTAGGCCAGGTCTCCTTGCCATTGGTTGAAGCGACCGTTAGATCTTGAATAATTTGTTCAAAAAGCTGCGCTTTGGACGATTTTGGCAACTCGTAAGCCTGCTGATCATCCATATAAGGTTCTAAGATCAATGGTGCCTCGCCAAAGCTCCTGACGATATAAAAATAACTGAGCGCCCTCAGAAAATAAGCCTCAGATAAAAATGAGGCCATCGTGGCCTGATTAAACGAAGGATCTTTTTCTACCACAGCAGGGGCATATTTTATCACCATATTCGCGTAATTAATAATTTGATAAAATTCGCCCCATTTTGCATAACTGTTTGTCGGCAAAAGGGTGAGGTTTTTTAATCGTGAAAGATCGACGTCGACATAGCCGCCTAAGCTCAAGGTATTTCCCCGACCTTCACCCCATACTAACATGGTTTTAACAGCGCCTTGCAATTTGACATAAGCCGCACCTAATACGGCTTCGACTTCAGCCTTATTGGTCCAATAAGCATCACTGACCTGTTCGTTCTGTGGTTTGAGATCAAGCCATTTTTGACAAGATGTTGCTGGCAAGAGCAGGCACAACAACATGAATTTATATACTATTTTCATACGCTTACTTTTTAAAAATTTACATTTACCCCCAAAGCGAAACGTCTGGGACGGGGCGTGCTTGCTTTATCCGCGCTCAACATATAAATATTACTTGATAGGGAGACTTCTGGATCTTGTCCCGAATAATTGGTCCATGTGAATACATCCTGAACTGTGGTGAAAATTTCACAGCGTGTCAGTCCCCACCGCTCTATTACTTTTTTAGGAAGTGCATATTTTAGGGAGATCATTTTCAATCTTACAAAAGATGCGTCTTCTACAAAGCGGTCAGATCCCAGGTAATTATAACCTTCACCATAAAGCGCTCTCGGTATATCCGTAACATCTCCCTCCTGGCGCCATCGTCCAAGTACTGCAGTACTCTGATTGGCTGTTCCATACATGTTTTCCGTATTGATCCGCACCTGATTGACTACTTTCTGGCCAAACCTACCATGTAAAAAGGTACTTAGCGCAAATGCTTTGTAGCGCACATTTATTCCCCCGCCCATTGTAAATAAGGGCATGGCATTTCCTAAATAAACAATGTCATATTGATTGATCAGGCCATTACCATCGACATCCTGATATTTGGCATCGCCGGCAAATACCCGCCTGTTGCCATTCATCATAAATACTGGCTGTCCCTGTAAATCATGAATGACCTGACCATCTAAATCTTTTGCATAGGTATCTTGTTCGTTCTGATATACGCCGAGATAATGGTAACCATAAAATGAGCCAACAGGATTTCCTTCAATAATTTTATGGGCGTATTTACCGTTTCCGAAGTTGTAGTTCTCAAATTGCATATTATCTGGAAGTACAATAACTTCATTTCTATTGCGTGATACATTCGCATTAATGGAGAGACCAAAATCTTTGGAGCGAATAGCTTCGGCATTGAAAATCAATTCCCAACCTTTATTGGCTAATTTCCCTGAATTGTAATACCGCATTTTACCAAAGCCCGTGGATGAAGGTAATGTCACATCTTTCTGCAGCAGGTCGGTCGTAACCCGATTATATAGCTCACCGGTAAATTGAAGCCTGTCTTTAAGGAAAGAAAGATCTATCCCGAAATCAGTTTGGGTAATTGTTTCCCACTTAAGATTATCCAATTGAATGGACACAGGCCCCACTGCAGTCATATCAATATAGCCCGGGGTAAGCGGCTGAAAGGTACCTAAGTAAGTAAAGGCTCCGGAAGGTGCATTACCACTTTTCCCCCAACTAAAACGAAGTTTGGCCGTACTAATAATTCCCAGCTTTTTGATAAACTCTTCATCACCGACATGCCAGGCAGCACCGATTGAAGGAAATCCTTTCCAGCGATGCTGCGCCGATAGACTGGAATTGGCCTCCCAACGGTATGTACCACTGACGATATAGCGATCCTTGTAGGTGTAATGTAAACTGGAAATTGCACCGATATTTCGTGTCTTAGAATTTCCGGACCCCATATTCACGACTGCTCCGCCGGCGGTCGGGTCACTTAAAGATGAAGAGGCATTCCCTGAGGTCTCACTGGCGTAGCTAAACTTTCGTGCTTCGTTCGTCTGCAATAATCCTGTGGCGACGATGTTATGGTCTTTTAATTTTTTATTGAAAATAAATTTATTCTCCGTGTTCAGGTATAATTCATCCGATAACATATCTGATCCCAGATTAAAGAACGGATCGGTCCAAATGACGCCGGTAACAGCTTGTGGCAAATATCTTCGATTCTTTGTTGATCTGGTATCAAAACCAACAGTACCAATATATTGCAGTTCAGGAATAATATTATATATACCCCGAAACACAACCCTGGCTTGCTCGCCAATCGTATTGTTAATTGATTCGTTCACCATGGCTACCGGATTGAACATCTGATTACTGCCAAATGATCCCTGAAAATTGATCCGCGGTGTAAAATATTGATCAGTATACTGACCATCCTCTCCGATGACATAAGGGCTCATATTTGGCATTTTTGTCATTGCCATACCCCTTGGCGTACTCACATCCTCGCCGGTCCAAAAATTCTTCCGATCACTAATGGAATAAGACATATCGGCATTGATATTAAATTTATTGGAAAATTTATAATTGAGACTCAAAAGTGTATTATAGCGATTCAGCTTGGTTCCTTTCGTTGTTCCGACATCATTTAAGAAGCCGAGTGACAGCCTATAGGTGGCTTTATCACCACCACCGCTAATAGAAAGAGAATTATCCTCAAAATGCCCCACCTGGGTCACTTGGTCAAGCCAATTGGTATTTTGATTATACTCATTAAAATACACCCATGACGGATCATATTTGATTTCGTTGGTATTATAGAGTAAATTGAGGTAGGGAAGTGCGGAACTATATCCCAGATCATTCACCGAGTTCCAAACAGCATCTTGCACCATAGCAACATACTGCCCTCCATTTAACATCGGAATGGTTTCTGCTTCGCGCTTAACATCTAATTTGCTGGACAATGCAAATTGAGTTTTACCTTTCCGCCCTTTTTTTGTCGTAAAGAGCAAGACACCATTGGCACCTTTGGATCCCCAAATAGCAGTTGCCGCTGCGTCCTTCAGCACCTCAATTGACTCAATATCGTTAGGAGAAATATTAACCAAACCGCCAAAATCCTCGTCATTTGCAGTAGAGAAGTTGAAATCGCTACCTATGGATGTTGGATAAGGAACTCCATCAACCACAATCAGCGGTTCGGAATTGCCGTTCAACGAAGATGTACCCCTAATCCTTATCGAACTTCTTGCGCCCGGATCTGCACTGGATACGATATCGACGTTCGCCAGCCTACCTTGTAATCCGCTTTCAATAGAAGCAAAAGGTAAAGCTTCCAATTCCTTCATATCAAAGCGTTCCGTCGCCGAAACCTGGTTACGGTAATTGATCCCCATACTATTTTTAGTATTGGTTTTCTCTTTCGTAATTACGACCTCGTCCATTACCCGATCATCTTTAACGAGTTTGATAATCACACTACCTTGTCCCTTAAATGGTATTTTTGTTGTTTTGTAACCGATACAGGCAGCGACAATAGTCAGCCCTTCTCCGGAGGGAACGGCGATGGTGAATTGGCCTAAATTGTCCGTTGAAGCGCCCATCAGACTCCGATTATCGTTATTTTCGATATAAATGGAAGCCCCAGCCAAAGGCGCGTTTTGCACACTTTGAACACTACCTGTCAAGACTTTTGGCCGTTGCCCAAAAACGGGTAGCACAAAAGCTATGCAGGTAATCATTAAAAATATATTTAGCTTCATGAATTTTAGTTTATGGTAATGAAATCAATGCGAATGAAATCATGCCTATGGCTTTAAAAGTTTGTTAATATGATAAACAGCGCCATCATTAAATACTTGTGGCAGATATTCAACGATCGGAATGCTCGTCCCATCCGAATCTTCCAGGCGCAAGCTTGTCCCCTGATCCACCAAGGTAAGCTGCCGATAAACGTTATAACCTGTTCTTCGTGCCGTATTCCAGGTTCCTTGGACGCCAAAACCCGGAAAAGGATAATCGCCAAGAGAATTGTCAGCAATAGAAACAAAATAGGATTTGAGATATTCCGTCAGAGCTGTTTTATCTGTTGGAATGAGGCCTGCGGCTATACCCGACAAAACGGTAGCGTTGTCTGGCGCGAACAGTATAAAACGATTACCAAAAAGAAAGGAGAGCGAACTTCCTGCATCAATCATACCTGCTTTCGCCAATAACTTCGAGAATTCTGCGTATTTATTTAGGGGGTTGCTACTTGTTTCAGCGCCAATTAGCGTAAACTTGATCGTTCGCGTTTCTCCCAACAAGGTCTGAGCTGCTTCGAAACTCTTCCCATTATACCAATTTCCCGCGAGTGGCATCACAGATACTGGCTCATTGCTATTATAGGTAGCCGTTGAATACAAGTTGCCATTTTTTGTAAATATATAGTTATATGGATTTCGGGTCCGGTACACTTTAGTGCCAGCCAAACTGGTGATATCATCATATACAATATGATCCGATACAAAAAGCTCCTGTTGACGTTGCGACATCGCTACTCTCACGCCATCGTTATTTTGAATCTGCACCTCTTCATCTCCGAATACCAAAGGACTCCCCTCACTCCAGAAAATATAACTGTCGCCATAAAGTGTATTCAGAATTTCTTCATCGGAGGGAATCAACAGTGTGTAACGTATATCTCTACTTGACAACGTTTTGTACATGCCCGAGTTATACAGCATATACATAAAAATTTTATATTTCGGATTGATCATCACCGGTCCCGTTACACTATTAAAAGCTTCGGGAATCAATACTTTATTTAACCCATAAAATGCACCATTAGAAGCGATCGCTCTATCTCCAACATCCGACTGTGTATTGAAAACAATAGGAACTCCATCCACGGTTTTGATATCGGGATTTTTAGCAATTTCTGAAGGAAAGACAATATTGCCGGTGTACACATGGTTTCGTAGCATCATGGACAGCGGCAACATGTCCACATCTTTCATGGAAGGGTAGTATGTCTTAAAGTATTGATTAAAAAAAGCGGACAACGCTTCATTATTGGGTGCAAATACATTAAAAGCTTTATAAGAGAGATCTCCGAGATTGGCATAGTCTGGAATACCTGATTCACCGTTATAAGACCATTCTGAGGCAATTGCGGGTAGCGCGCCATAATTGATTGAAAATAAAGAATCTCCCGCCGTCGCGTAATTTAAACTCGCTTGTTCATCGTACGTGAAATTTCGAAAACGGTCATAAACTGACAAAAAATCTTTATAAGTTGGGCTATGAGCCAATCGTTCATAAACGGTAGGCAATGGTGCTATGACCTGATCGACCACATAAACATAACCGTTATCCGCAGGAATATCATATTCCGTAATTCCTGCATTAGAGGCGTTGAAACCATTTTCTCCAGTCCAACTTTCTGGTCCAAAAAAATATTCATAATTCTGTTTCGCATCAATTCCTTTCGTTTGAAAATGTGTGGTAGAAAGAATCGGTACAAACCTGTCCTTATGATATACTTTTTTCAACTTTCCATCTGTTACATCAATTTCTTCACTAATAGCGTCCTGGCTCCTCGTGCGATGCTTGAAATACAATCCGGCAAAAGCTGGTTGCACATTTTGACTCCCTTGCGGTTGATAATTCATCAGTCGGTTCTTATCATAGGAATAATAAATAAGATGGTAACCGATAATCTTTTTCAGTTCATTGACAGGAATCTGTTCTATCGAGGTCAAGTTTCTGTTTTTCAAATAGTTTGAAAACACTTGGTCATTGGGCGCGAAAACCGACACAATTGTCTTACCGTTCAATATTTCTTTAAAACCTGCACGTTCGACCCCACTTAAGAAAATGGAAAATTCTTTGCGGTTGTCCAAAACCTCCCACACATTGCCTTTCAGCCAATCTGGTCTCTCATAGTGCGATACAAGTTCCTTCTTAGAACAGGAATACGTACAGGCTAAAAAGACAACAATAACATAAATGAATAGTCTTTTCATAAAAAATTTAAATGTGCCAATTTGTTATACTGGCATTGGTTTATAATTGGGATTTGATTTTAGCAAGGTAAACTATCTTACTTTTGCGCTAACAAGATCAAATAAGCTTCAATATTTAAATAGCCCTTGAACAAGGGATGTTCACTAGGCTTTAAGGCATCCAGATTATCGTTCTTATTCAATTTCAATTTTTCTTCCCATATATCAGGTATGCCATCATTATCTGAATCGAGTGGAAGATTAGCGCTTTCCAGTCGTCCCAACCCACCATTGTCCAAAGGAAGATCCGATTCGCGATAGGTATAAAATCCGAGTGTGCCTTTGCTCTGTAATTCCTGAATTAAAAAAGCATCAACCTGATCTCTTTGGGGCAAGGTGGCACCGACATGATCAATGAGGTAGGCATACGTTTTTTTAGCGCTCATTTTGGGCCTCAAGGTGGGGTAGGTCTCGTAGAAGTCGGCTGTTTTAAAATTGTCTGCAGCTAGCCCTGGATACCAGGCGGCTGTAGCTTCGATTAGTTCTCCGTCCAGCTTGCCGTTCTGATTATTATCAAAATAATTACCCGACTGATAGAGATTAAAGTTACCGTTTCCTCTAGAAAATGGGGTTTCTTTTGTCTTTGGGGTTGACGGACCGCCCACAAAATAATTATTTAAGATGGTCACATTAGACTCTCCGGAGGATTCACCACCAAGAATGTAAGCATCTGCAGATATGGCATGATCGGGATAGGTTGTATTGGCATTGCCAAAGTTATAAACAACATTATTGACAAATTCGTTAATGCCTTTCACTTTCGGATTTCTAGTCTTATTGCTATGATAAAGTGATTTGATGATAGATATCTTCCCTCCGGTCTGTATCAAGCCGCCGGCAGAGTGATTATGACGATGTAGCCCCTGCCCAATGATTGAATTCTGGATGGTAATACTATCTGGCTCGTTACCTTTGTTATCCCAGTTTATGGAGAACACCTCATCCAGTCCCCAGGTAAAAGACATATGGTCGAGCATGATATTTTTTCCGTTGGAAATACCGGATGCATCATCACTTTTCCCGGCCCCGGCATTTGCGCCGAGCCTGATCCTAACGAAGCGTGCAATCGTCCCATTTGAGCCAGAAAAAGAAACTTTCCTTCCATATAGGACCACACCATCGCCTGGCGCCGTATGTCCGGCGATGGTGGTGTTTGCGGCAACGGCTAGATTAGATTTTAATTTAATAATACCGGATACATTAAACAATACAAAACGTCCAGGCTTGCTCACCGCATCGCGAAACGAGCCTGGACCGCTGTCATCCAGATTTGTTACAAAATAGACACTTGGTGTAGTTGCTCCCCTGGCTCCGGTAGCAAAACGGCCAAAGCCTTCTGCCCCAGGAAAAGCAAGTAACCTTCCGCCGTCAGTTGTAGCATTACTTTGAGCCCATTCAATCCATTCCAATCTGGAAACAAGTGCATCTTTGGAACAAGAAAGAAGAATCATAGCCAAAGCGCCAAAAGAAAATAGACACTGTCTTTTCATAATGATGAGATTTTCAAGCCAACCAGTGCTGGCTTTAGGGTTTATAATTGTTATATATTGGTTTACACAATATTACCCAATGCAACCGGTTTCATCATCCTGCACTGTACTGTTGTATGTCAAAAAGACACCACGGTATCGCAGCCTGTTTTCTCTTATTTTTTGTGTTTTGTTACTATTCGCACGTTTTCCGGTAAGAAAGTCGGTTCCCAGCCATCCAACACCTTCTCTTTTGTAAATTGCTGGGCTTCGGCATCGGTCAGCTGATGTGACCAGCTAACTCGGCTGTTTATATGAGCTCCTTCGCCACTGCTCTTATATTCCGCATAATATGCCGTCTTTTCATTCTCAGGATTTCCCCAATTATGCCAGCCCTGCGGTCGAATATGTTTTCCCATTTCAGTATTCATAAAGACAACTTTTGCGTAAGGTCGCCAAGGTCGACCCAACCACACCTCTGAGACATTGCTTGCAGCGGTTAGTTTACAGTCGACAAAGACATAGCCATATTGCTCCTCAGCCGGAGTAGAGGCAGCGGTAATATAACCACCGGTACGGTTGCTATGAACCTGGCATTTGGAAAACAAGGTCGAGGAACCGCCGAACATAAAATCCACAGAGCCTTCTATATAACAATTTTCCAACAGGGACTTTGTTCCATTGTGTCCGTACCAGGTATCTTGATATCCCAACATTTTACAATCATTAAAGGCTGACCTAGGCGCGTCAATATATAAAGCGACCGCTTGTCCGGCATCCATGCCGGCAGAATTGGCAAAGGTAAGTCTTTCACCAACAAATTGATCTCCTTTTATATATACAGAGCGGGAATCTGCGGTTCCATATGTACCACCGCCAGGCTTAGTTTTACCACTGTAATTGTCAAATGTCAAAATGGTCGTTTCTTTATCTTCACCTATCAGGTGAATAAGGGGTTTATTTTGCGGTATTTCAACGACTTCTTTATAGGTTCCGGATTTGATATAGATATAAAAGGGTTGTGCTCCATTAACAGGAGCTGCATGAATCGCTTCCTGTACAGAAACATAATCTCCGGTACCATCTTTTGCCACAACAATATCCGGTACGAAATCCTCTTTGGGCATCGTTGCAGTTGTAAACGTCTTCATTTGTTTTTTGGAGGTAAGGGATGGCGATATAAGGCTTATGCTCCGCAATCTGACTGTATAAGCCGTATTTGCGTCCAACCCCTCAAAGGTATATTTGGTATTCTTTATCGTATCTGACTGTCTCAAAGTTGAGACAAAAGAAGGTCCTTTTGAAAGTTCCGCAAAATATCCGTCTGCACCAGCAATGGGATTCCAGCTGACGGCTGCTTGATTATGCTGGCTTTCAATATGTACCTCTTGGGGACCTTCTAATTCAGACAGCACATGTTGATTATACAACATTTCATTTTTGCAGGAAAGAAGGAATAGGATGCAATTGAAATAAACCGCACTATTGATCCAATGTAAGATTTGATTTTTCATCGAACTAATGTTAATATAAATGTTTTACCAAACTATTTAAATATACCTCAACGTTATCATAGCCCTCACTCAAATCCCTATCATTTGCATTTGCTTTGCTCGGATCCAATTTATTGGCGATCTCCCATTCATCCGGCATGCCGTCCCCATCGCTGTCTTTTAGTACTGTCCCTTGTTTGAGTTGAGGCCATCCACCAACATCGTCTTGTGAGTCAATGATGCCATTCCGGCTCCGCTCATCGCCACTAGATCCGTTCGCCGTAAAATTTCCATTCTTAACTGTATTTATAATCCGGATGTCAGCATCATCCCGTACGAGTGAGGCACCCACTTTCTCCAGAACGGCTTGATAAGCTTGTTCAGCTGATTCGGTTTTCACATTATCTTCAATCGGCAAAGCTGCTGTCAACCGGATGGCACTTAGCGTAGCCGCGTCCAATACGCCATATTTTGCATTGAATTGATTCGCAACGGCATTTGTCCAGTTATCGGAATTAGCCAGATCATTTCCTTCAATGCTATTTCCCTGAACATAAAATTCGCCCCATTTGTTGTAAATGGGTGAAGCCTCGTTTTTCAGATATTTATCGATGGATACTATTCGACCACGAACACCAGACCGCGTAGCAGGACCAGGTTTATAATAATTATTAACCATATTGACATGCATCGCTTCACCACCATAACCGCTATTGCTTGCCCAATTGTAGAAAACGTTATTTCGGATATCAACGAGATCCGTCAATGCATACTCCGATCCTTCGCGCTCCCCTAAACGTGGATTTCGGCTGTCATGATGCGCTACCAGATTGTGATGAAATGTTGCTTTCTTTCCACCCCAAATAGCCCCGTAACCATGGGCTCCTTTTAAATGTGCTGACAAACGTAAACTTTCGGCTATTATACACCATTGCATGGTGAAGTTATCGTTATTATAAAATGACGCACATTCATCTGTAGACCAACTCATCGAACAATGGTCAACCAGTATATTTTTGCGTTCAAAACCACCTACCGCATCCCCCTCAGCCTGCTGTCGGTCCCCCATCCGGAATCGTATAAATCGGATGACGACGTTATCGGCTTTGACAGTGACTGGATAATCTTGTAGGCAGATTCCGTCTCCAGGAGCGGATTGTCCGGCGATAGTCAGGTCGCCATTCTTAATATCCAGGTTACTCTTTAATACGATATTGCCGGATACTTCAAAGACGATAATACGTGCCCCAGTTTGGTTTAGCGCTTCGCGCAGGCTCCCTGCTCCCGAATCATTCAAATTGGTCACTTTGATGACACGCCCGCCTCGGCCACCAGTAATCTGACGTGCAAAGCCTTCAGCCCCGGGAAAAGCATATACCTGCTCCGTAGCAACAGCTTCTGTCTGAAAAGACTTGTATATGCTTCGCGATGTAAATGCCGGATTGTCACGATCAATTGCCCGAATCCGCAACGTATAATCTGTCTTGGGTTTTAAATCAGCAAAGGCATATTGTTCATTTTGAATGGTATCGCTGGAGTAAAGCACCTTACCGAAGGAGGTTCCTTCCGCTAATTGCAGGAGATAGCCATCTGCTAATGGGTCTTTCGTCCAGCTAAAATTTACCTTTGTCCCTTCGATTTGCACATTTAGATTCGAAGGATCCGCCAATACTCCCCCGTTGTCAGGCTGCTGTACAATGGATTTCGAACATGCCGCATACATGCTAACCGTAGTTAACAGTAGTACTGTTGATAATTTCATCATGTTAAGTAAGGTTTAAATGAGGTATAGATATTCCTATATAGCCGATCACTCAGCTATATAGGAATCGGTTATTCTTATGGTCTCCAGCGTGGATCGCCGGCACTGTCCTTTCCGGCAAAGCCGTTATCTTTGATCTTGAAGTTGCCCGCATCGGGATCTGTAAACAAATCCGTACTTTTCTTGGAATAATCAAGTGTGGGCAGCGGAATTAAATCAGAGGCTTCCTTCCATGTAAAATCGACCGTGCGATAATTTCCACTAACGGTAACCTGTGTGCTTGGGTTGATTCTTATCCCCCCAAGGGTCTTATTTGTCGCATTTACATCGGTCGTCTTTGGATCACCGAATATCACACCTTTGATCTCAAGCCCTCCAGTAATTGTATTCTTTGTTCCATCAAAATCTATAAAGTTACGACCAGAAAGCGGAGCACGATAAAATGTTACATTCTCCACTTTGTAGGTTCCACCAGCATTGTTTTTACTGGTTAGGAATGCATCTGCATTATAGACCGTCGAATTTTCCAATGTAAAATTATTGACTGCCGATTTATTGTCATCGACTGTTAATACAGCATAGCCACCAATATTATAAATGATACAATTGGAAAAAGTCTGTTGCCCGACAATGATGCCGCCTCTATACCTGGTCACTCCGCGCACATCGTGTATGATACAGTTTTCAAAAGAAAACAGATCGATAGTTGCCATTGTATTTGGGTTGAAGATGTATTTACCAGCCGCATCATTACTAAATATTTCGAGGTCAACAAAGGCAAGCTTGGCAATCGTACTATTGGCTGTAATACCAAAATTAGATACTCCGCTGATGGACAATTGTGCTTTGAGCTTGATTAATGGATTATCTTCAGACATTACTGTCACTGATTTACTGAAATTAACAGCGGACGATATTTCGTATGTGGCTCCCTTTTTCAATAAGATGGTCGCTCCAGTATTGGCACTTGAGATCACATCCCCCAAATTAACACTCGCAGGGTTTTCCTTGCTCAAATCGATGATTTCACCGCTCAAAGCATCTTTTGTCGTGTAATTATTTTCACCCCTAAATTTCTCACCGCTATAAAGCGCCACACGATAGGCCGTTGCCGCTTTTAGATTTTCGATCAGGATCCAGGTATCACTGATATTTTGCGGTGTTAATGCAATGGTCTGCACGAGCGTTTCGGGAGTAGATTCGGCAGCTGCCTGAAAAACCTTGACCGTGGTCACGGCATCACCTTCACTATTCCATTTAAACAGAATGCGGTTCACCCCGACATCCGATGAAACCGGATTAATGACGATCGTAGGAAACCGCGGAGTCTTTATTTCACCGAAATCCGCCGGTCTCGAATTTTTAACAGCATCCGTGGGGTGTAGCGTTGTTACACGAACTTGATACAGTTGCTCCCAAAGCAGGTCGTCCACCGTCCCCCCTGTTGTGTCTACGACATCAATTGATTTTGCTACTGTTTTAAAAGTATCTACGCTAACTTCAACTTTATAACCGCCAGCGCCCTCACTTTCCTGCCAGGCAACATCAATATAATTACCGGTGGCTACGAGTGCTCCCTTCATAGAAGGTCTAAACAAGCGTGGAGCATCACCGTCCAACTCCGCTGTCCATTCTTTTTTACAGCCCGACAGGAGCAGTGCCACTATGCTTAAAAGCATAATCGAATGCATTAAATATGATATACGTTTCATCTTAAATACGTTTTTGTTTTCCATCAATCCCATGGAAAATAACCTGATTAAAAATTATAGCCTTCATTTTTTAATGTCCCCAAACTGCTGGTCACAGTAGAACTATGCAAGGGTAATATATAGGGCGCAGGGGCCATTCCTGTATCGTCCTTATATCCCCGCCATGAACGCAAGATGTAATCCGCGGCACGCTTTTCTTTATCGTTATACAGCGCTTTAAGCCAAGTCAGACTAGTATATCCGTCCGGGTTATCCCCCTTTGAAGGACTGTCTTTTAATTTAGGTGGCACAAGTACCTGCTTGAATATCCCACCATACCATTCGATTGTTTTGTCTGCTTTCAAACGATAGTAAAGATTACCCGGTAAACTCGCATATGGGCCCGCTCCATTAAACGTATTTTCTCCTATCTCCATTAGTTTTTTGCGATTTTCGGCAATTTTTTTACCAAATAGATTCCATCGGATTAAATCATAATGACGAATGCATTCACCGCCCAGCTCCCAAGCACGTTCATCAACTATCGCATTGAAAAAGGTCGCTTTACTCCCTGAAACCTGAGCCAGGTATTGGTCGACCTTATTCGCCCATGTCGCTGCTGAAAAGGCACGTTGCCGTACTTTTTTCAATGCCTCTTGGGCCTGGGGTGTAGGACCATTCAGCTCATTCTCACTTTCTGCGTACATCAGGATGACATCGGATAAGCGCATGATGGGCCAGTTAATACCTGTTCCTTTAGCCGAATTTGAACCCGATGGTGTTGGCATAAGCATTCTATTCCATTTCCCTATACCTATCCCCGTAGCACTGATCGTGGCCTGTTCTAATTTCGAATTATATTTGACGAAAGCTGCTGTCTTAGCTAATCGGGTATCCAAGGTATCAAAACTATAGACATATGCAGGGTTATAGGGCATATAACTTGAACCAGATCCATAAGGATGATCTCCCGCGTCTACAGCTACACCAATATTCCATCCAACATCGCCAAATCCGGGTGCAAAAGCAACCTCATATAAGATATCGGTTTTATTCTCAACAATCCATTTACTCTGATTATCAAAAACATCCGCAAACTTCGGATCTAGCGTATGACCTGATTCATCAATCACTTTTTTACTGTAGTCCTTTGCAATTTGATAATACGTCAAATAATCATCCTTACGTTTCATGGTCATATCAGGATATAGCCAATACCCACCCCGACATAGTGCAAGCCGTGCGATGAGTCCTTGCGTAAATTCACGGTTCACGGTCTCTACACCATAGGTCAACTGTGAAGCCGGTTTCATACTCGGTTCAATACTGATGAGATCTTGTATCAGGGTACTTAATATCGTATCACGCCCAGTTCGCGACAGGTATAAATTGTCTCCCCCTTGTGTAGGTTTTAATTTGAATGGAATATCCCCCCAGTAATTTACCAACCAATAGTACCATAGCGCCCGGAGTGTCTTAGCTTCACCTAGCAGCTGTTTCATGTCGGCATGATTGGCAAGAGGAGACTGTTCAATTCCTTCGACAGCCAAATTAGCACGGTTAATCGCATTATATGCGTTGTTCCAAACCGTCCGGAGATCGCCGTTACCATCCGTGGCTTCCATAGACCAGATATCCCTTCTCGAGTTTTCAGGCGCAGCTCCCACCCCGCCAACTTCAATGTCTGTATTTGGAATAAACGCGTTGGAAAGCCTGGAGGTAAAAGCATCTTGATTAAATAAAGCATAGATGCTGCTCACTCCTTTGGTTGCATCACTCACATTTGCATAGATTGTCTCTTGTGTAAAATTTGATGGCGAATCCGTATCTAAAAACTTCTCACAGGAAATCAGTCCCAGTGATATAATCAAAGCAATATATCTTGATTTTCTAAAATATTTTCTCATGTTGTTCTTATTTAAAATTGACATTCAAACCGAACGTAAAGGTTCTACTTTTTGGATAGGCAGAATAATCCACACCTGGCGTAAGCGCTGCATATGCGCTGCTTCGGGTCGTTGATACTTCAGGGTCATATCCGGAATACTTGGTCCATACAAAAGCATTGTAAACAGTAGCAAAGAGACGCAAAGAAGCTATTCCAACGCGTGAGGTCAATTGCTTGGGCAAGGTATAGCCTAACGTTACGTAGGAAAGCCGCAAGAATGACCCATCCTCAATGGCATCGGAAGTTAATACCGGAGACGCTGTTCCCATCGAAAATGGTGACCATACTTTGGCATCTTTATTCAGTGCTGAAAGCTCATCCAAGCCTGTTACCAACTCCCCAGCGTCGTTAATATACTTAAAGCGGTCATGGGAATTCATCCGATCCGATATATTACCGAATGTCGTCCGGTAGAGCATATTATATTGTATGCGTCCCGTGTTATAGATATCATTGCCATATACCCAGTTGAAGAAAGTGCTTAAATCAAAATTCTTATACCTTCCATTGAGTCCTATTCCCCCTGAATGTTTGGCGAGGGCGTTTCCGATCACCTGTCGGTCTCCTTCTGCCGTGATCTTTCCGTCTCCGTCTAGATCCTTGAGCTTCATTGTTCCGGGTCTGATGCCCAATGTCCCGCCAAGTATACCCTGCGACGAAGCAATTCCATCCTTAAGGGTATAGGAGCTACCACCATTATAAGATTCAAAATCATTCGATGTATAGAAACCGTCGGCAACATACCCATAAATCTGCCCGATGGTTTCACCCACATTAAAAAGGTAATCATCTTGCGATTTGAGGTCCGTACCCGCCCAGTTGGACTGGAGAATCCGTTTGTTGTTACCATCCAGTTTTTCAATTTTCGGAATATTGCGACCTATGTTAAAGGATAGCGACAGGCCATAGTCCTGCTTTTCGATCAGTGGTGCTGTCAATCCTATTTCAATACCCTTGTTACTCGTTTCTCCAAGATTGATCAATTGCTTTGTAAAACCATTATAAGCTGGAATTTCATTGTCGATAATCAAATCTTTTGTTGTGTTTTTGTATATGTCAATGATAGCCGAAAGCTTATTGTTAAAAAGACTGAAATCTAACCCTAAATTACGCGAGACTGTTGTTTCCCATTTTAAATTGGGATTAGGCAAAGACGAGTTTAAGATATTATAATATGTCTGATTAATATCCCCGGCGCCATACGGGCGATTTTGACTAGGTCCATACAGCATTCTCCATGAATCGTTGGCGATCCGGTTATTTCCTGCCTGGCCATAGCTCAAGCGTAGCTTTAGGTCATTGATAAAATTCACATCCTTCAAAAAATCTTCTTCTTTTACCTTCCAGGCGAAAGACGCTGAAGGGAAGTAACCCCAACGCTTACCCGGAGCAAATTTGCTACTGCCGTCGGCGCGTAATGTTGCATAGAGAATATAACGATCTAAATAGGAATAATTTGCACGGCCAAAAAAGGACACGAAATCTTCGCCACGGACCTCATAAGTTTCCATTCGTTCGGGTGTGCCCAAGGCCATATTCGCGAATAAAGCCTCTGGAGCTACATTTTCATCGAAATATTTAGCTCGGTTTAAGCTGGTATTACCAGTGGTAAAACTCAATTCATGTCCCAGCAGGAGATTTAAATTATGTTTTTTATTCTTGATGGTTGTATAGTTAGCGGTATTAACAAAACGATAGATGCTCGCATTGGATAAATCAATTTGACCTAAAGGTAAATTCAAACCCACATTCCGGGATTCTCCTGTCAGCGGGCCCCAGTAGCGTTTACTGTCACCTCCACGCAGGGTGATTGCAGACTCGGAACGCAAGGTCAGATTTTTCAACGGGTTATAGGTAACGGCCGCCCCGAAACTAAAATCACGGGTTTTCCGTTGTCGGTAATCTTGTTTGGCGAGTTCAACAGGATTGATCAGGCTACGAAGAAAGTTATCGTAATCGTCTTCTCCATCGACGATGGTGGTAGGATCGATAACCATGTGATCTACCAAACCATTGATCGGCCTGGTCTGGATACCATCTGAAATACGGACGCTTGACGTTCCCGATGTTCCGGCACCATCGATCACATTATTGGTATACCGGGCGGAAAGATCCAATTTGAGGTTTTTATAAAGCTCATGATTCAATTTAAAGTTGAAGTAATAGCGTTTCTGTCCGGAATTCAGCATCAATCCTTCGTCCTTATTATAGGTATTGTTAAACCCCCATTTTGTTTTCTCGGTACCACCAGATATGGAGAGATTGTGCTGACTTGAGCGTACGGCTCCCCCAAAAAGCTGATCTTGCCAATTGGTACCGGCCTGATATTTATATAATTCTAAGTCATCGTATTCGCCAAAGAATTTTTTAAAGTTGGTATACTCGCTCGACGTTGTTCCGCGAATCATTCCATATTCATAATGCAGGAGGGCAAATTCATAGGGCGAGAGTACCCCCAATTCCTTGGGCATATACTTACTTTGAAAAAAGTTATTATAATTGATGCTAGTCTTGCCGGCCTTAGGTGTCTTGGTGGTCACAATAACAACACCATTTGCTCCTTTGGAACCATAAATTGCTGTTGATGAGGCATCTTTTAGTACATCAATGGATTCGATATCCGAAGCAGAGATATCATTGAGGTTATTGACAATAAACCCATCGACTATGTAAAGGGGGGCATTATCCTGCGTAATTGAACCACCTCCGCGTACCCGAATAACGATCTCCGCCCCCGGAGCACCATCCACAGTGGTGACCTGTACCCCTGGCAGCCGACCGGTCAATGCTTCGGCAACATTGACCACAGGCGCTTTCTCCAATTCCTTTCCTTTGATCGAACTCACTGCACCCGCAAGATCCTTACGCGAGACAGTACCATAGCCAATGACAACAACCTCATCAAGTCCACGCGCATCTTCCTGTAGGGTTACAATAATATTATTTCCGGAGGCAGCTGGCTTTTCTGCTCGAATAAATCCTACAGAAGAAAAAACTAGGGTATCCTGGAGAGAGCCAACGGCAATAGTGTATTGTCCATCTTTGTTGGTACTTGCCTGCTTGCTTTTGCCTTTTATGCTGACCGTTACCCCCGACATCGGTTTTGCATCAGGGCCATAGACTGTCCCCACAATTTTCTTCTCCTGAGCCAAGGCGACTTGTGCCACAGAAATCAGAAACAACAAGGTTTTGATTTTTCTCATAATTAAGTTACTATATTAAATTGGTTATTATTTTATTCGTGAATTACTTCACAGCCGTGTTAGCTGTTATCGCTTCGTTTTAATACCGCTTGGTAATTCTTTTAATAAAATTTACAGCAAATTTCAATTGGTTATTCTTGTAATTCGTTTAAACAATATTAAATGAAAACAGGCTTGATACCATAGAATTGTACGATTAAAATTACGCAAACGATGCCGGCAACGTTTGCAGGACAGTTCAGGACAGTTGATGGTAACAACCGGTTGCATAAAAAAGGCGCACCTCAAAATGAAGTGCGCCTTTTTAGCTCAAATAAGCGGAATGAAAGTTGCCTCCTGCGATTAGACTACCCTAAATCTGCTGCACTCGGCGTAATAAGACAGCTTATTTTTTCGCAAGTTTATATATTTCAGTTCCCGCCAAGAGGAAGCAACCAAGCCCATAATCCTCAAAATCCGGTACTTTGTCAGCAGTGACCGGTTGTCCATCCTTCGGCTCTTTTCCTGTAGATTGCACGTATCCTAAGAAACCATTTGGTTGTAATGATTCCTTTGAGATTGCCTTCCAACCTTTTGCTACTGCTGGCAAAAAGTCCGTTTTCGATAGATGCCCATTATTTATCCCCCAGGACATTCCATACACAAATAACGCCGTACCTGAAGTTTCTTTTCCGCCAAAATGATTTGGATCATGCAAACTTACATTCCAAAAACCATCAGTTCTTTGCAAGGGGAGCAATGCTTTCGCTAATTTTTGGAAATCATCCAGATATTCCATGTAATGTGCATCTGTCTTCGGTAATTCCTGAAGCACCAAAGCCAAGGCAGCGAGGACCCAGCCATTTCCGCGCGCCCAATAACAATCTTCACCATTAGGTTCGGCATAGGGCGGTATAAAATCCTTATCGCGCCACCACAGGTTATCTTTCGGATTAAAGAGACCATGTCCTCCTTCCTGATATTTAATATGACTGTACATCTTATACATATAGTCAAAATATTTGGTATCATTTAACGTTACGCCCAGTTTGACAAAGATCGGCATCGCCATTTGGATGGCATCTATCCAGGTCCAATCATTATATCGTCCACTGTCAATGACAGCATCTATATTTGCTTTAATCGCTGCCAGGCGTTCAGGTTTGGGATCAATACGATATAAATCAATATAGGTCATCCCACAGTTCTGATTATCTGCATGTCGCGTATACACTTCACCGCGGACAGGTTTCCAATGATGCTTTTCACCCCATTCTACCGAATAATCATAATAGCGTTTTTGATTATCGATTTTATAAAATGCCATAAGTCCTTCATAATACACACCGCGGGTCCAAATATTGGCTGGTCTTTCTTTATTTGTAATGATGGTTTTGACCGGATCTGGCCATTTCTTCATAAAATAATCGTTGGCGGATCGCAACTGTTCGACAATCGTCGACTTCGCAGGTATATTTTGAGCCAGGGCCTCCAGCGTAGTATAAGCCAACAACACTACTAATATAAATTTCTTCATATTTTAAGGCATTTTTTTAAATCCTTCTTTTTTTATAACCCATGAGCCGTCTTTTGGGAATCCTGGCAAATCACCTGTGGAAGCATCCCACCCTTCAAGCATCATCGCTACGGTCGTTAAAACGCCACCATTACCCGGCAGATAGATCCGTAAGCGTCCATCTTGATAATTATGACCGTTCTTGAGATATGTATTGGTTTGAACATTCATAAATAGGGCATCCAAGGCCTGATGAGGCAGATCCAGACGCGCAGCATTCATTGCTGTCATTGGAAAGTCCCAACCCCAGGTTTTTTCCCAATGCCATTTCTTTAAAACGATATCCAATGTATTTTTCATCACGCTTTTATTTAATTTAGGGGATTCAGGTACCATTCCCAAAGCACCCAATACCGCAGGATGGTCAGTCATCCACCGATCAAAAGTATAGGAGTCAGGAGTAGTTTCAGTCGCCAGGTATACCTTATCTTTTATTGGTAGTGGAGCCAGCTTTTCAATAACTTCATCCCATTTGGCGACCCTAGGTTCCCCCAGACGTTCCTTCCATTCTTGGGCGACGCGAAGTGCCCAATCCCAATAAGCGACCTCGTAAGTAGGATTCATTGTTTCGGAAGCTTTAAAAACTTCTTGAGCCGGGATGACACCTTTACCGACATTATATCGACCAGTGGTCTTATCGTAATGTGCAAAATCAGCCATAAAATCTGCTGTTGCGAAAACCAGATCCTTGTATTTCTTTAAGACAGCCGAACTCTTTTTATCCCGATAGGCCAATTCTGTCATATAGATAATATGTGGCTGCTGCCAAACTAAAAATGCAGCAACTGATGAAGGGCTTTCATTCCCTTCATTATCGGACATTTTGATCCATCTGACCCCTTGATATCCTTGCCTTTTCGCTAGTTCTCTGGCTTTTTCAAAAGTCCGAAAATAATAGTCCAGTGTTTTTTCCATAATCTCAGGGCGCCCCCAGAGTGCGAAATGGACGGCATGCCACCAATGCATTTCTGTGTGCGGCTTACCATACCAACTATTAAAGGTGAGTCCTGTCTCTTGTGGTGGGTTACTTCCACCACATTGGACTTTTGTCAGATATTGGGAAAGCACTACCCGCCTTTCTAATTCATTGGCTCTCGGATCTTTACTTCCGGCAAAATCGACGGCAGCCCCACTTTCCCAAAAATGCTTCCAGGATGCTGTACTTTCACGTGCTGCATCCGTATAGCTATGGCCATCATGATCAAATTTATCTGTGGCAGCGAATGCAAATGAAAAATCAAATTCCTGGAGTCCCGCTGCTGGTTGGTACACGAAATAGTGCGGATCTGTATTTTTTATCGTTCCTTGGGAATAATCCAGTTTCGTAAAATAATCTGTTCCCTGCAGCTGATGATTGATAACCGCAGATCTGGTCGATTCAGCTACAATCGACGTGCTATGGCTATCTACCTGACCATAATGGGTACCTTCATCCAAAAATTTCCCACTTGGATAAGGATAGTGTACAAATACCTTAAGTCTTTGCGCTGCGATCAATGGGGAAACGACATGGACAGCTATCCGATCACTTCCTTGGTGCGATGCTGTTTTCACAACAACTGGCTCACCTTCAACACGAAACTCACTCGTAATAATCCCCGTCCAAAGATCTAACTGCTGCTTGATTTGCTGAATATCATTTACAGTCACCCGTTGCCCATTTTTCAGATAAAGCTCCAAACCAACATTGCCCAGCTGCAAACGATGCTTATTCTCTCTAAAATAATTTACCGCCCGGACGTTGCGCTCGGGCTCTTTCAACTGAATACTATACTTCGCATCTCGTCCTTCATTGTTAAAATCATAGGACTTCAATGTTTCTTCGAATGTATAATTATCTGTATTGGGAAATGAGTCCCAGCCCCATTCAGATTGTGTTCCTAATGATACCCCATTTTTATAGTATACAGGGAATGTCTGCATACCCGTAGCATCAACGGTGTAGGCGAAGGTACCATTACCTACAGTAAGCGAGGCTAATGTATCCATGGTTTGGTTAAATACATTATGTCTTTTGACGACGCTTTCACGATTAATTTTTGTTCCTTGTTGTGCTTTGATCAACATCGGAAAAAATACGCTTGCAAGGCCTATGAAAATAACGCAAAATTTCTTTTTCATCCGTATAAATTATTTATATGTGTTGGACTCATCAGTATAAATGAGCTTGTTTACGCATTAAATTAGTATTTTAAAGTTCGTGAACTCACTTCGTTTGCTGCACTCGGCTTGAACAAATCATAATGGTTTCATCTATTCGATTTTTTAAACATATTTTATTCTCAATATGACAATTCATCTACCGCATCAAAGTGAGGCTTATCAGACCAATGACCGCATCATTTGCCACGGCTATCAGCTCCAACGATTGCAACGTTTTTTTTCTATTCAATGGTAGGTCCAATAAGGTCGCAGCTCCGCCATCAATGGCACGATTACTATATCCCTTGATTTCCGTATAATGTTTCCAGGTCCCGCCTTTATAAAGCGCTCCTGATTGCAAGCTGATTCGATAAGGAACTCGCTCGTCCGGGATTTCAAAGGCATAGTTATCATCCAGATAGTCTTGTTCTATCGGCCACCAATTGATGGGGTTAACCAAATCAAGCGTATCGGAAGTTCCATCTTTGTAATTGACCTTAATCTTCGCGTTTACAAATTGTGATTGCATCGGATTTGTGGAACCAGACATCAGGAGATACATTTTTCGGGCATGACCTTCCAAAGGTATCGTGACACTTGTTGGATAGTTGTCCCATTGGCTGACAAAGACCACGTTTTTGGTATCACTGTTTATCTTGAACGGGATACCTAAGTATTTTAAACTATCCTGCTTGTTTCGTTCCATGATTCCTACATCATCGATATTCGCGGTAGTCAATGGATAGCACCAGTTGCCTATCCCTTGCCAAGGGAGTTGCAGGGTAGGACCTTCTGGCCTCGGCGAAAGATATTTCTGTTGAAAGATGCCCGTCAAACGTGCATTGTAATAGTTTGATAAATTTTCTTCCAAAAAATTTGGTTTATCGTGGATACTCCAATCGCAATAATCTACTTTTTGACGATAAGCTCCCGTAGTCACGTAAAAACTGTTTGTTCCTTTTGAAAAGATGCTGGCGGGAAGCATCAATTCTCCTGTTTCTCCCGAGCGCACATTTAAGGCCGCTTGAAAATCGTTATGAGCAATCGCCAGTTGTTGCGGCTGATCCGAACGATTTTCTATGGCGAGGTAATAGTTTGCCTCTTTGTGTACAATAGTCGATTTTAATGGCGGCAATAGACGAATATCAACAGCTTGCCACCAAACCATATCATCCTGCTGGAGCTTCACAAAGAAAGTTCCTACACGCTCCTGCTGAACAAACGAAAATTTATGACCTATCCTATTTTGGATCATCCCCTGTGGATCATAACAATCCAACAACTTTATATTCTTAGTTAGGGGAAATGACCATTGGTCGGTAAATACGCGTTCTACGTTTTTCGTATCTATTTTTTCGAGCTTTCCTGCTCCTGTTATCCTGATGTCAAAATTTTCGGCAGGCTCAGACTCAATAACAATAAATGCTTTGTTAATGGCAGAAGACTTCAATGACCACTTTACCCTTTTCCCATTGACTTCAACAGCATTCACCTGTGCAAACTCAACGGGGATTTCCAACGAGAGCTTTAAAGGTATTGCATAATTTGTCTTAAGCTGGAATGTAATCGCTGTTTCATCTTTTTTATACTTGCAACTCCATTCCGGCAATTCGATCTCCGCGAAATTCCACGACGCTGGAAATCCAGGTTTAATGAATAATTGCTGATCCAACAAACGTGGATGTACACCAAATAACCCTTCAACTAATGTACGTGATGCAACCCCAATGGGGTCTGCAAAATCCCGATATAATTCACCACGGAAGGCATCATAATGTGACAGTTGCTGAAAATTGCCCGGACTAATCCCATGGTACATGCTTTCCATAATATTACTCTTCCATAGCTGATACGCATCATCTGCCCGACCCGCTTGCCAATAGGCGAGCGCCGTCTGTAGATTTTCTGCCAAAGCAACATTATTGGTAGACCAGGTATAGGGTTGCCAGGAGGTCGTTGCCAGTGTGTAAAGATTATCCTGTTCCTGTCCTTTTACCTGAATAGGAATTTTAGGTATGTGATTATCTACATATTGGAGATTTTGATAATTTTCAAAATCATCCAATATAGCAGCGTCCGCGGCATGATAAATCGTCCAGAGACCGGCGTTTTCGTGTACCAGTTTATTTCCCAACGCATCTTGGAACTCTGCAAAATAACCTTTTTCTTTTAACCAAAGTCGATCTTTTAAGGCTTTTTTGATCTTATCTGCCTCCCGCTGATAAGGCGTAGCGTCTTCGCCTATTACCTGCGCTAGCTTGGCCATCATTTGATTAGCCCTATACATATAGGAAGTCGTATGCGTGACACCTCCTCCAGAATATTGTAGTCCGTCACTGGCCCAGATCGCACAATAAGCATCATATAAACCATCATTGTCCCGATCAAAATTGCGCTTTTCCCAATGGAGATGCCGGGTCAGTGTGGGCCACATTTGTTTGAGATAGGCAATATCTCCTGTATAATTAAAATGCGACAGCAGTTGGTCGATAAAGACCAGATTCATGTCGTAATGATGGGGTACTTTGTTATTATTGGGATTTCTAGCAATATAGCCACTGGAAAACATCGATGTTCCCATCTTTTCCAGATGCCGTACCAAATGCAGGGCCGTATCCATCACAACTGGACCCGTACTAGGTTCAATCACCTGCGAATTGGCATAACTCGAAAAATGTTCTTTCGCTCTGTCATGCCATCCCAACGCGTCAGCGGTATAAGCTCCTCGCCAGGCATTCAAGCGCATTCGCCAGGCCACAGCACCATGCAAAAAGGTCGGCGATTCCCAAATACCATCGGAAGCGATGGCTAGCGCTGTCGCAAAATTATTGATGTAACGATCAGGCGTGTTTAATTTAACCCGGCTCGTCAAAGAAAGCCTGGCCTGCTCCGCCTCTTCGTAAATTATTTCCAATGCATGTACAGCGGGTTTTTCGGCAGAAAGTTTACCTTTTGAGATCTCGATATAGAACGGCTTACTGTCCAAATTATACTCCCCGACAAGCATGGGTTTGTCCAGATGCTTCGTTTTGGTTAAGTTCGACAGGTTCTCCAATGCTGAAGCATCCGAGACGTGTAGTTTGGATAGCCCTGAAAAACTTCCCTGAATAAACTGCGGTTCATTTTTCTTATTTTGATAACTCAATCCAAAACGATTTTTCTCCAGTGTATAGCGGTTATTTTCACAATAGGCAGGAAGAAGGTAAAATCCGGATTCTGGATCTGCTCCGATGTCTCCATTTCTGCTAAAGGTTTTTCCGCTGGCACCACCATAAACAGCATAGAGCTGTGCTTCGGGTCCGATGTCTGTGCCCTGGAGTTTTACAATCATTCCTTCGGCATTGGCCTGCGCCATCACAATGATATCTAAAAACCCGTTTCCCAATAAAGCATCTTTGATGCGATAGCACATCGCCCCCGGCCGATATCTTGTCTCGATATGGTCGGCATCTATCATTTTCTTACGCGCCTGTTTATTGCCTAGGATAAATTGCAGATTTCCACCCATCCCGGGCATATATAATGCAAACTCCGGTAAATCTCCGGCTTCGACCCTTGATGCCAAATTATTACCATAAAGTGCCCGATTGAATCGATATCGTCCATTCACCAGCAAAAAGTCACCTTGATCTTCGGTATAATGCAATACACGATCATTATGTTGCCAATGTTTAGATTGGGCAGCAGTCTCCTGTAGTACAATACCTGCTAAAAAACAGAAAAGAATCAAGCTCCTTCGTTTCATATAAATAATTGTTTCATGAGCTCGCTGGGCTCAATTTGTTTATCCATGAGTTTATTATCCCTTTCAGGCATTTATTGCGGTCCTCTGCAGTTTTAATGGCGCTCATGCTCCTGCGTGATCATCCGCGATTCTCCATACTAAACACAGATTATTCCACATCAATCAAAAGACTTTAGCTCTTTTCCATTGACAATGACATTCTTTAATGAAACATTCTTTAGGTAATCCACTTTGAATGCTTCTTTTACGCCGTCAATTTTACAATTGACCATTGTAAAATCAGTCACAGGCGAAGTCTCATATGCCGTTGATAACACAGCGTATTTCCCTCCGCCTTTGACTTGAAGATTTTCGACCCAGATGTTACGGATTGTCGGAATATGTTTCCCGGGTTTTTCATAAAACATATTGAAACGTACCGCCGCTTCCTTATACTGTCCCACCTGCGTGTTATAAAAGAATACGTTTTCGATGATACCACCTCTACTGGAACTGGTTTTTATCCTCAAGGCACGATCCAGATTGGGACTATCCATCACATTGTTAAGTGCATAGATATTTCTGGCTCCGCCTGCAATTTCGCTACCGATAACGACACCGCCATGACCATCCTTCATTTCACAATTTTCGATGATGTGATTTTCTGCGGGCCGGCCAATATTACGCCCATCTTCATCTCGCCCCGACTTAATGGCGATGCAGTCGTCGCCCGTATCGAAATAACAATTTCTGATCCATACATTTTTACTTGCCTCAGGGTCACAACCATCATTATTAGGTCCATGGCTAACCACCTTTACACCTTCGATCAATACATTCTCACACAAGACAGGATTCAGATTCCACATGGGGGAATTAATCAGCTTGACATCAGCAATCCAAACATTCTTGCATAAATAAGGTTGAACAAAATTAGGCCGAAGGAAATTTCCGTCCCCGAATACTCTTTTATTCGGATCCATTTCCTGAGCCATCTGTTGGTGTAAGATTGCCCGGGCCGGCTTTTGTTCGCCAGGACGGCCTTCGTGCCAGCCATATTTACGGGCACCGCACCAATACCACCAATGATCATTGTCAGCATTTCCATCCAGTAATCCTTTTCCCGTAATCGCAATATTTTCTTCTTTATACGCATAGATAAAGGGAGAAAAATTGATACACTCCATTCCTTCCCAACGAGTGAATACCATCGGATAATCTGCACTATCTCTACTAAAGAGCACCGTTGCACCCTCGCTGATATGAAGGTTGACATTACTTTTCAAATAAATGGCACCAGTCAGGTATACTCCTTTAGGAACAACCACCCGTCCTCCCCCCTGCTTATTACAAGCTTCAATCGCTTTTTTAAAGGCTATGGTATTTTTTGTCCTGCCATCTCCAATTGCACCGAAATCAGCGATGGAATAATCTTTATTTTTGAATTTAGGAGCCACAATGATCTTTTTGAGCTGTTCAATTTCCTTTAACGGTTGCTGGGCACTCGTCCAGGTTTTCTGTTGTGCTTGACTTGCGACGCATGCAAAAAGTGCGAGCAGCATACTAAAAATCTTTTTCATGGGTATATAATTGTTTCTTGTTATCATTGTTATATCAGCTTACAGGTTTAGTGCACAAGCATCCGTCTTCAGCATACAGAGCACAAATTTGCAGTTCGTTTCTCAAACTAAGCATGACGATGGCATATTCCTCACACGATCTCAAAAACAAAAGTTGTCGAGGTCCCAGCTACACCACCTTGGGTTGCTCCAAATAGGAAACGAGGTTTATCTGTTATTTTATCCATTAAAATCATGGGCCGTTCCAGTCGACCAAACCGTTTCAAATTTGCCGGTGGTGGCGGTTCCTGAACATATTCAGCTAAATTTAAATACGCTACTTTCGGTCCGGACCATTTCAACCCATCTGATGATGTTAAGATTAGGCCATATTCATGATTATAAAACCCCATATCCCTTGCGATTAAGCAATACTTTCCGTCTCGTTTCCAGACGAACGCGTCTTCAAGCTGGGCATTATTGGGCCGATCCGAAAAATCAATCACTGGAGATTCCGATACTTTTAGATATGGTCCCAAAGGGTGATCTGCTTTGGCCAACCCATATTTTCGATTTCCCCTGACAGGACCTTTATCACGTAAGTATTCAGCTGTATTCCAAGATTTATAATACAGCCAAAATTTACCATCATCGCCTTTTAAGAATGCTGGATTTGTGGTGCAGTGGTCATCCCACGCTCCTTCTGGTCCGGGCAATAAGATCGGATGATCACTCCGTTTCCAAGGCCCATCCAAGCTTTTCGATGTTGCCACTCCTATCCTTTTCGTATCTGTCTTTCCATTGGAATTTCCCATATAAAAGAGATAATAGGTATCCGCTATTTTCTTTATAAGCGGATTGTGGCAAGTCGTACTATCCCAAAAACCCTCCCGAGGTTGTAGAACAATATCCTTATGTTTGAATGCTTCGTAGGGAGAATCGGCAATAGCATGGGCTATTTCAGAACCTTTGATCCAGCCCCCCATTCCTTTTTCCTTTCGCCAACGCGAATAAAAAAGATGGACTTTCCCATCCTCGCCCCAAATCGGTGATGAACACCAAATAAAATAATCCTTTAATTGTAATGACCGACCAATCGGTTTCAATTTGAAATAGGGCGACTCTATCCTACCTTTTTGACCCCATGTACCTAAGGGGAGCAAGGTTGTCATCCACAAAAATGCATTTGACTTTAAGAAGACTCTTCTATCCATTTGAACATTCCCTTCCGTTGATTTACAATTTGGTTTAAATAGATCCGAAATGTTTACACGAATCAAGCCGTAAGATAATAAAACGAGTCAAGCCACCTATCCTGCGCTATCCTGCAACCGATTGCAAGCCAATATTTATAAAGGTTACATAGGTATGTAAAAAAAAACTACCCATTCTAGTACAGAACAGGTAGATTCACGTTTATTATATTCACTAAATTAATAGCCTGGATTTTGCATAGCTTGTTTTTCTGCTGGTGTCAATGCAGCACCACTTTCACTGGTCGTTGCATCCAAGAAAGACTGCGGAATCGGTCGATAGTAATGTGTATTCGGACTGAAGGCTGTATTTCCTCGTACATAACCATCATTAAACGCTTTCCACCTGGCCTCCAATGTTTTGGTACGTGCCAAATCTTCCCATCGGTAGAGTTCACCACATAATTCCCGTGTACGTTCATTCAATAGGAAAGCCATCATTTTCTGCGCATTGCTTGCCGCACCCAATTTCTCATAGATCGGAGCATCGACTTTCGAATTATAAATATCAGCGACCGAATTAATCAGCATTTGTGATTCGGATGAAGCTGTTGTCTTGGCCATATCGTTATTGGATTCATAGTAGGAGTTTCCTTCCCAATAAATTGCACCCTCAGCCGAAAAGCCACCTCCTTTGCCGACGGCATACGAATTATTCTTGTAAGCTTGTCCGCCGTCGACATGCTTCGCACGGTCTTCACCATTTTTATAACCGGCCCGATTACGTAATTTATTAATCCATTGTATTGCATTGGCGTACTGACCTTCCCCCTTACGGATATACGCTTCGGCCACCATCAATACATCTTCGGCCGAACGTGCCATAATAACATCACGCGTACCATTGGCAGATGCTATACTCACCCGATAACCGTCTCTGAACTTTGAGAGCGCCACATAACGTGATTGTACGCCATAGTAGCCATTATTTCCATGCTGGCCCACCCAAGCTTGTTGTTCTCCCTGGAAATAACGCACAAAAGTATGTGTATTTTGCATCACACCATTTTTAAGCACTCCAGTCGCATCACTGGCCACTGCTTTATAACGCGTATCGCCAGCATTATTCACAATATACTTAATCCCTAGTTCACCACCTTTAAAACGTTTTGTCCCCACAACGGTTCCTTCTGGGCCCAGCAGTGCATTTGTTGCTGTCCATGTTGGCGCATTAGCGGTATTATTGGCTCCATACATCGTAATAAAGGACTTCCAAAAACGGGAGTCGTTGACCCGATCAAAGACATCCAAGGTATAATTTGTCGTACGCGCGTACGAGAATTCGCGATCACCGGAGATATCGCGGCTTGTTCCACCTAAATCTTGATAAACTGCAGGATAATAAAGGTGGATCTGATTTCCGTAACGTCCCCAGGTCGCCTGGTCGTCCGAGAATTGTGCCGACAGAACAACCTCCGACACCTTTTCATTGGCACTATTGGCTTTTTGGTAATCCCATAATTTGACATAATCATCAACCAAAGGATGCGCTGCAACAACTTCAGTTCCGTATTTAATGACCGCGTCCAAATCTTCTGCAGTGTACTTTGCATTCCAGGACGCGTATAACTCACTCGCACGGGTCAATCTTGCTTTGGCAATGTAATGTGCCGCAGCGGATTTGGTGACCCGTCCAAATTCGGTAGCCGACGCAGGCAACAGCGTGTAGGCCTGCTCAAGATCGGCAATAGCCTGTGCAAAACAGGCATCTTCCGAAGCCCGCGTGAAATAGGATTCTACTTTTGTTGTTGGTGTCAATTTGAGTGGAACTCCACCAAACTGTACAATCAATTGCAAGTAGAAATAGCCCCTCATAAAATAACCTTCGCCGAGACGGGTGTTATAATTGGCATTTGATTTATCATAATATAAGGGTACATTTTGAATCAAGGTATTAGCCGATTCGATCCCACTATACATATTATCAAACACGGGTTGGATATTTCCGCCTCCATAGGTTGACTCGGTCGGATTTAAGTCCATACTATAACTATTAAAGCTGGGGGAGGGATTATTTGCGTCTGTAAACTCGTCCACACCCAAATTGAACAAAGCCATGCCCCAGGTATAATTATACTTAAATTTCAGTTTAGAGTAAACTCCTGTTGCCAAATCATCCAATCCAGCTTGAGTTTTAAAGTATTCTGTATCTGGTATGGTAATCTGATCCTCTTTTAAAAAGTCTTTGCTACATCCATTCAATACCAGCAATCCAGCGGCACCAAAGATGGAAGCAATTAATATTTTATAATTTTTCATTAAAATGAATTTATACGTTAAACTTTACGTTCTCTAAAAACTGATATTGACTCCGATTACTGCTCCTCTTATGGTAACAGACGAGCCTGCTTGTGTCGTATTATTATTGTAGCTTGATAGATCCGGATCCAAGAAATCTACTTTTGAATACAACATCGCAGGATTCATTAGCTGTGCATAAACTTTAAAATTACTGATACCCAATCGCTCTAACTTTGCTTTTGGAAAATTATAACCCAAACTCACGTTCCGCAACTTGATAAATGATCCATCACGGTAATTCATGGAAGAATTCTTAGGATCTGCAACATCAATACCATTCGATCCCGGTTGATAATATTCTGCATCTTCGTTGATTCCAGGGATAAAATAATCCAATTTACGCATCATAAAGCGTCCGCCTAAGGTTTCTGCTCCGGCATTGATCGTCTGTCCCCAGCGTGAAAAAATAAAGAACGATAAATCAAAGTTTTTGTACGTAAATGTATTCATAATACCACCGGACCATTTTGGACGATAAGATCCCAAAATTTGTCGGTCATAGGTTGGATCTATTTTACCATCAGGAACACCGTCTGGGCCACTAATATCCTTTACACGAATTTGTCCTGGATTAGCACCGTACTGTTTAGCTTCTTCTGCTTCGGAAGTCTTCCAAATACCATCATAAACCAGATCGTAGGGAACAGATATTTGCTGGCCAACAAACAACTTATTATTAACATCTTCTGTCCGTCCATTATTCAATTGCAAAATTTTATTTCTATCCATTGACCAGGTTAAGGTCGTATTCCACTGAAAGTTGTCATTTTTAATATTGACTGTATTCAATTGAAAGTCAATCCCCCAACCGGAGGTTTTCCCGACATTGGCCCAAGTACTCGGATAGCCTGTTACAGGATTTAAAGTCATTGCGAACAATAAATCGTTCGTTTTCGTTTTATAGAAATCCAATGCACCATTGATACGATTATTAAAAAATCCATAATCGACCCCAATATTGTATTGGGTTGTACGTTCCCAACCCAATTCAGGATTTGCCATTTTTTGAGGGTTCGCAGCAGAAGGATCTGATGCGACATAACCGGAACTCGAATTGTTTGCACTCCAATTGTAAAAATTTTGCGTCAATCCGCCCTTTGTACCATAGGCACCAATTGCAGCGTTGCCAACAACCCCTGCGCCTACCCGTAATTTTAATGCATTAATAAATCGAGCATCTTGCATAAAATCTTCTTGGTCAATTCGCCATGATGCAGCAACAGATGGAAATGAGCTCCATTGGTGACCAGGTGCCAATACCGAAGATCCATCCCAACGCACAAAGGCAGTTAACATATAACGGTCTTTATAGCTATAATTAGCACGGACCATATAGGATTCCATCTGTCTTTCCTCTAGTCCAGTCCCCCAAGTGCCGACCAAGCCACCAGAGTTAATATTATACCATAATTCTCTTGCACTGTAAACATCCGTCGCTTTCATATTGCTTGATTCAGAATTATACTTGGACGAACTCTGTAATAAGGTAACGCCCAAATGATGATCTGTTCCGAAGTCACGATCGTAGTAAATTAAATTATCCAAGGTCCAAGAGAGATTCCGATTAGTCGAGTAGGTCACCGCATTATTGCCGTCACCATTAATTCCTTCGGCTGCATTGGCTAAACCCAAACGGTAATATCTAAACTCGGGTCCGAACTGTATCCGATATCTCAACCCTTTCAATGGCGCATAGATTTGGCCAAAATCCAATTGGCTAAAGAAGCTACCATTGGCCCCGAACGTCTGACGTTGATTGGTATTATTTGTCAGTTCATTAATCGGGTTAATAATATTTACTTCTCCTGCCGCGGGATTACGAAGGTAGTTCCCGTTTTCATCGTAAGGTACCGACCATGGCAACATACTACGCAAGGCTGAATAATAATCACCAGCACCGGTTACGGACTTAGAAAAATTATATCCATAGTCTTGATCGGAGAAAAAGGTATTTAGTGAAGCGCCCATGGTAAACCACTTCGTCGGAGTCGCTTCAAAACTTACTTTTGAGGTATATCGATTAAATTTTTGTCCTGGTTGCGTTGCATCCTGCTTGAGATAGCCAAATGAACCATAGCCTTTCGAATTCTCTCCGCCACCAGAGACACTTAACGTATGTTCTGTCGATAAGGCATTTTTACGTCCAGCATCAGCCCAATCGTAATTCCCGACAAGACTCGGATCCCAAACCGTATTATTGTTGGTCCAACCTTTAGCAATATTAACCCAAGAGGCTGGGACTTTAGACCATTTATCATAATCTTTCTTGTAGTCAGGTGTTGTAGTACCGAAATTTGCCAGACGGGCATAATCTAACCACTCAGCGGCATCCATATACTCCGTTACATCATACATCTTTTCGAATGTCGCTGTACCAGCATAATTTAACAATAAACGACCTTTTTTCCCTTGTTTGGTCGTAACCAATACCACACCATTGGCTCCTCTAGATCCGTATACGGCTGTTGCAGAAGCATCTTTTAGAACATCGATGGTTTCTATGTCGCTCGGATTGATATTGTCAATTCCGCCGGCCTGCAATACCATCCCATCAACCACATAGAGTGGTCCCTGATCTGCATTGATGGACCGTACCCCCCTAATTCTTATATTACCGGTTGTACCTGGCCGTTGATTCGATGTAATATCCACACCCGCAACCTTGCCTTGCATCGCCTGCAACGCATCTTTTACTGGCATTGCTTTGAGCTCTTTTTCCCCCACACTAGCAATCGAGCCCGTCACATCTTTCTTTTTCATGGTGCCATAACCAACCACAACCACTTCATCCATCACATCAACCCTTTGCACTAGAACCACATTGAAGGCATTTTGACCACCAACGGAAACCTCTTTGGCTTCATAACCAAGACTTCTGAATGTCAATGCATCAGATGAAGCTGCATTGATCGTAAATGAACCGTCGGCATTGGTCTTTGCCGTCATGGCTTTTCCTTTCACCTGTACGGTCACACCTGGAACAGGTGAACCTTTTTCATCGCTAACCTTTCCAGTCCTTGTTGTTTGAGCAAATAAATTCAAGGTGCACAGCATCGCCATTAACAGCAAAAAAGTGTACTTCTTTACATGATGATCAAACCCAATTGTTAAATAGTTTATCATTAAAGTATTATTTAGGTATTATTTTATTTTTTCCTCTTGTTGATCTTCGGTAGTGAAAATCCTTTTTCATCGTACTGAATTAACGAAAAAGCTTTACGTTTTTTTTCGTTAATTCCTTAATCGGACTGACTTAAAAAAATGGTAATCAGGATTCCTCTTAGGTTTATAATGATGGCTAAAAATAACAGGATGATTTATAATAACCATCCTGTTCAATCCTGTAATTAGCTGGCGCCAAAAATAAAAAAATCGCCCTTAAATACTAAGGGCGATGCAATTCATTCAAATATTAATATCCGGGATTCTGTGTATACAAGCCCGGGCTATTGTCGAGTTCGGACTGTGGCACGGGGTATAACACATAATTTACGTGAAAATCTGACATCTGCTTTGCCGCGTCCTCTTTCGTAATCCAAGCCTTCATGACAGATTCTACCGTACCATTACGGATAAGATCAAACCAACGCAGTCCCTCACCAATAAACTCCCGTCTCCGTTCGTCCATCAGCTGAGATTTAGTTACATTCGCTAACTCTGTTGTCAATCCAGCGCGTTTTCGAATTTGATTAACAACCGCATCCACATCCGTCGTTGTAGAACCAGAAGCACCATTCAATACACATTCCGCTTTTAATAGCAATAGATCTGTATAACGAAACACAATGTAATTGATGGGCCAATCGGTTCGGCTCGCTGGTACTTTCGTCACATCAACAAATTTTTTAACGAAAGGTCTATTTTCGGCAACTTTATTGTATACAAATCCCTCTTGGATACAAAAAGATCTCCGCATATCATCGGCGACATAAGTACTCATAAAATCATTTGATACTGGTCGAATCGTCAGCCCACCTTGCGTGCCCAATCCAAGCGAATTGAACCAATTGTCAGGTACTAATACCCAAGGAAAAGTAGAACCAACAATCGGATTCGCTCCACTAGCATATTCAATATTAAATATAACTTCCTTGTTGCGTTCTTTATTATAATCGAATATGTCGGTATACTTGTCCAATAGGAGAAACTCGTTACTGGCAATAATGTCATTGAATTGTTCGACTGCCTTTCCCCACTCGTTACTGTTCAATCCAGCTCCTTCTACACCTAAAGTAGGTCCTGATCGCGTCATATAAACCAATCCCAACAACATCTTTGCGGCATATTTATTGGCATGACCTCGGTCGGCCTCAGCATACCCACCTGGCACCGGTAAAGTTTCCACTGCTTTATTGAGATCGCTGATAATTAACGCATAAATATCTTCGACTTTACTGCGCGGAATTGTTTTGGCTTCCTGCGCCGAAACGACATGATCAATCAAAGGAACCTTCCCGAAGTAACGCAGCAGATCAAAATATAGAAAAGCACGCAAAAACTTGGCTTCACCCTCCATCCGATTGCGCAATCCCTCATCTGTAATCACAGACCCACCTTTGGATTGCAGCTGCTCCAAAAAATTATTTACGCGAAAAAGCACATTATAATTCGTATACCAAGCTTCTTGCACATAGGGATTACTCGCAATCGTCTTATGAAAACTATTGATCCCTTCCCAATCACGTACTCCACCATCCGAGATGGCATATAAATTGTCCGAGCGGGTTTCGGAAAGATTCATCAAGCGATCCGGGTACTTTTGGAGGCCATTGTATAAGGCATTTACGCCCTGCACAAAATCATTTGTTGTCTGAAAAAAAGTTTCAGAGGTTGCATCTGAAATGGGTTGTTGATCCAGATCCATTTTACAGGACCCAAACAATCCGAATAGCAACAAAAATATAGTTAGTTTTTTCATGATTTTAAAAATTTACGTTTAAACCAAAGGTGATTGTCTTCGGAATCGCTAAACCGCCATAATCTCCAGCTTCTGGATAGGTATCGCTTCCGCTCAGATTGGTGTTGGACGACTCAGGATTGACACCACCATCATATTTGTCTTTCCCCCAAAAGTTCTCCAAAGTCATAAACAGGCGAACCATACTGAGTTTAGATTGGCTGCCCAACTTCATATCTTTGATATTATATCCTAAGGTTATATTACGCAGTCTCCAATAGTCCGAAGAATACAACCAATCGGTATTTTTAATACGTCCGAACGTCGAATAGGCCTTCCCAACTCGTCCATCGCCCGGATCTTCTGCTGAGCGCCAACGATCCCGATAGAATCCGAGTGCATTGTCCGAAGCTCCTTGTCCCGTACGTCCCAGTGCTCTACCCAACAAAGAATAAATGTGCCCACCATTTTGCCCTTGGAACATAAAGCTCAAATCAAAGTTTTTGTATTTAAAATTATTGGTAATACCCCAAACATAATCTGGATTGGGGTGCCCGACAATAACACGGTCATTGGCATCAATCACACCATCACCATTGGCATCGACATAACGTGGATCTCCGGCTTTCTCATTACCAAATAATGCAGCTCCATTGTCAATATCTTGCTGACTCAATACGCCATTCTGTTGGACTACATAGATACTATATAGCGGCTCACCAACGCGTAAGAGACTATGCTGTATATCGAAAGAAGATGGAATCAATAAATCAGTCTGACCGCCATCCAATCTAGTTATCTTATTGGCACTATGACTGATGTTGAACGATGTCGACCATGAGAAATCCGCTTTTTTCATGTTATGCGATGTAATTTCCAAATCCCAGCCATTGCTTTTTAGTTCGCCCGCATTGTTTAAGTAAGATCCAAATCCGGTTACATACATTGCGGGAACATTCAGCAAAAGGTCACTACTTTTCCGAGTATACCAATCAAAAGATCCGGCAACTCGAGAACCGAAAAGCCCGAAGTCCAATCCAACATCGTAAGTACGTGATTTTTCCCATTTTAGATCCGGATTCGCAATATTCTTAGGTGCTTGCCCCGGAACAGACTTATCATTTCCAGCATAGTTATAGATTCCCAGCAAGGGAATACTTTTATAATCGTCAATATTATTGTTACCAGCCGTACCAAAACTACCCCGCAGTTTTAAATCGTTGATAAAACTCAACGATTTCATAAAATTTTCGTCCGACAGACGCCAACCCAATGAAAGAGAAGGGAATAAACCCCACTTGGTATTGGCACCAAAGCGGGAAGAGCCGTCTCGCCGAAGACTTGCCGAAAATAGATACTTTCCATCAAAGGCGTATTGGACACGACCGAAATAGGACAATAAAACACTTTGTGTTGCCCCTGTTGAAGCAACAGTAGCCACAGCACCATTCAAAGTTTTAATGGAACTATTGATATACCCGTCTTTCGAAGTAATCGATGAGGTTTCTAATTTGTCGAAATTATAGGCCTGCCCTACCAAAGCCGTAATATCATGTTTCCCGACATTGATAGTGTAGTTCAGTGTATTTTCGTTGACAAAGGTCTGTCTACGGTATACACTGTTGGAACCATAGGTTGCCTGATTTGGATTTGTAAGCCTATTTGCTAAGGATCCCCCAATCGTATACGGTTCAAACCTATTGCTCCGACTATCGGTTTGATCCAAATTGACGGTTGTTTTAAAAGTCAACTGATCCAGGATATGATATTGCCCATAGATAGTCCCCAGCAAACGCGAGATTTTATTTTCGCCCAGATAGTTTTTCAATTTAGCAATCGGATCGTTAGTTGACACACTCCAAGGATACTTATCATTGTCAAGTACATTCACCGTCCCGGCAGGATTATCTTGCACAGGCGACATCGAGTAAATCTGATGCATGATATTATCTTTTCCCTCGACACCTGGATCATTACCAATGGAATAAGAAGGCGCTAAATTCAAGCCAAAACTTAGCTTTTTATTGGCCTTCACCTCCACATTGGCACGCGCTGTATAATTTTTATAATTCAGGCCATGCACAATCCCCTGCTGATTCATATAATTCCCCGAAACATAATAATTGACATATTCTGTCCCACCCGAACCGGTGACTTGATAATTCTGTGTTATTCCCTTACGATAGGCCTCGTCTTGCCAATCAATCATATAAAGTCCCGGATGTCCCGGCTCCAGCCATCGATCATCATACATAAATGAAGTATTATAGGTGCCCTCCTTCAGTCCTAATATCTTGCGACGCTCTTCATTACTCTGGCTGGCCAATCTGCCTGTACCCGACGCTACCCATTGGGCATTGATCATTTCAATTTGGCGATCGATCCATTCTTCTCCATTGAGCATATCCAGTTTGCGGTACGGCGACGAAATACCCACGTAAGAGTTTAAACTTAGTTTTGCTTCGCCGGTACGTCCACGTTTGGTGGTAATCAACACAACACCATTGCCTGCACGCGATCCGTAAATTGCCGCGGCCGCGGCATCTTTCAATACTTCGACCGATTCAATATCATTTGGATTCATATTATCCAATGGATTCCCGGAGGAATAACCTCCAGATGTATTTGTTTTCGCATTTTGCAAAGGAAAACCGTCCACCACATATAGCGGTTCTGTACCTGCGGAGATCGACCCCGAACCCCGGACTTGCACACTGAGACCTTTGCCAGGGACACCCGTCGATTGTTTGACCCGTACCCCCGCAATTTGTCCAATCAAGGCTTGGTCAACACGGGCTATTGGACGTTCATCCAAATTTTCAGCTTTAAATTTAGAAACCGGAGCCGTCAGATTTTTCTGTTTTTGCGTACCATAACCAATGACAACGACCTCATCAAGCGATTCTTGTTTAGGTGTCAAGTTCACTTGTAAAAACGAGAGGTTAGCTACATTTAGGGTTTTAGTGAGGTATTCTATCGAAGTGAAGGTAATTTTATCCCCTGGCTTGGCAACGATACCAAATTCACCATTTTGATTCGTTGTTCCACTACCTTTGCCGTTGACAAGGATAGTCACTCCGCTGATAGGTTGACTTTTATCGTCAACAACTTTTCCCTTCAGCAGTTCTTGAGCATATAATACCTGAGTCAAAGCCAACTGGGCCATTACTACGGTACCATATCGTAAGATATTTTTCATGGGTTGAAGTTTAAATTGTTATTTGTGATTTATATCGGTAACTGGAAGTTATGATATCCCTTTAAACTAACTATCCTGAACTTACAGGCTCCTATGTATCCAGTCTGTTACAGAAACTAAAAAGCCCCATAATGGAGCTTTTCGTAATCATTATTTTTTTTCAATGTAACAGGTTCATTTTCTTTTCAATCCAGTTAAAGTTCAATATAAACTTCTTGCCATGGCGAAAAATTGACCAGCCAAGTCCGATTGACCGTCCACACATACAGCAGCTTGTCACCTTGTTTGACGATCGGCCTTTTCGCCGATTCACCCTGAATCACCATGGTCAAATCTTCCTGAAATAAGTTCCTGTCTAACGGCAGATGCGGTACGATACGATAGCCTTTTTTCAATTTTTCAATAGTCAAGGTGGTGCTATCCCTTTCCTTGACATAGGCGGCAACCTGTACAAAAGGTGCTATCCAGATTCGATCCTTCATCTGAGCGACCTTTTCCAAATGTCGCCATAAGATCCCCGCATCCAGAAAATGATCATAACCGTACGTAATGCTATGTGTCATCGTCACCCCCCATTCTCCTGTTGTCAATAGATTTTCTACCCGCTTATCCAAATTCAAATCGGTACTCTTGCTCCCAACCGAAAATTGTGATAAGCGCGTTGCCACTCGATTTTTTGAAGCTAAAACAATCGCCTGCTCGTTCTTGGAGTTGCCCGGATAACAAAATGTTTTCGGCCATATGCCTAGATTTTCATAAATCGCACTGTCATTTTTCAACAGTTCGTATTCTGCTTCGGAGACCGAAAGTTTAGCTATATTGCGATGCGCCCAACCGTGATTCGATATCTCATGCCCCACCGCTCCCATAGCTTTCAATTCGGCCCAAGTCACCCGAGTGGTATCTTTTATATCTGCATGATCGGTATTCACTTTAGATCCATTGATCCAGAAGGTGGCTGTCAGCCCAAGCTGGTTTAGGCGTGGCACCACTATCGTCGCATGTTCCCGTAATCCATCATCAAAGGTATAACTGATGGCACATTGCCGATTCCCTTGGTATTTAGCGATCTCAAATTTCAGCTCCTGTGCTTTTCCTATCTTTACCGAACATAATGCGATTACCAATGGTATATATAATTCAAGACTTCGAACCAATTGCTTCATCTCTTTTCTATTTGTATGTAGGATCATCGTTTTACTGTAATATCTTTTTGCTGCCGAAATAAATTACCATACATATCCAAACCTTCAACAATAATGCGATAGGTTCCCGGTTCATCGGAAGTAAAGAACTGAAAACTTGTCCTACCTGACTTATTGACCACGATACTCGGTTGCGTAAATGTCACATTCACATCCGTATTGACGATCGGCACTTGCGCAAAGGCCCTCAGTTCGAGCTGGTAGCGGCCACCTTGTTCATTCGGTTGCCAAGTCGTCTGCGTAAAGACCTGGTCAGATCGGCCATTACCGATTGCCAAAGTCCGGTCAAAGAAATAAATAGCTTCATCATTCCGCATCCAATTGGTATATGCCCGTAATCGGTAACTACCCTCGGTCAGGGTATCCGGTAATGCGATGTCACCCACACCTAAGCCATTATACAAAGGTATTTTAATCAGTTTTGCTCTTCGCTGATCGGCGCCAATCAATTCGACATAGGCGACCTTACTTCCGTTGGACAATAGGTTTTCCAGACCAACGGTACAATAGATCTTAAACCAGATCATCTCGCCGGCGACATAGCTATTTTTATCCAAATGCAGGTACAGTTTTTCCTGCAAACGTACTCCCTGCGCCTGTTGTACCCGCTTAAAAAAATCACCAGTCTCTTGTGCCTTTCCCGACACAAAAAAGCCAGCGATCAATAGCAGTAACGAAACTGATCTTTTGACCGCTGGCGATATGAAAGAACGGATAAACAATTCTATTTAATTTTAAATGGTAAATACCAATTTTTGGGATCCATCAATTTGCTGCGCACAGCTCCCGCCTTCGGGTTATTGGCTTTCAAGAGTTTTTCGTAGACTTTATCTGCTAAAAATGCTGGATCGTTACGGCGGCGTGCAATACGGGTTAAGTCAGACCAACGCTCACCTTCGAATGCTAATTCGTACGAGGATTCTTCAATGAGTTTATCCTCCAGATCCAGCTTCGGAACATCAAACTCCATCATCATTTGACCATAACCATTCACCGTCCCCGGTGTGTAAACGACACCGGGAAATTTCCATTCTGGCATTGTTGCTCTTCCCCTGACGCCAATACTCCGGTACCAGACACCGCGGGCAAGACTGGCATTATCACGTGCATCAAAATAATATGGTGAAGATTTGGGGTAGGTCACCCGATCCAAACCAAAACCTTGATGGGTAATCTGCGATTCCAACTCAAAGAAACTACTTGCCGCTACGGTACCCAAACTTGTAAATGCACCATAATAGAAGGTTCTGATCAATCCCCTATTGGCTAATGCAAATGCCAATCGCCCCTGGCCATCTTGATTGGCAGCTTCGGCAAATCTTAGATGTGCGCCTGCTGCACGATTGATATTCCATCGGCCGCCTTTGTTGAGCAGGTTTAAGACGTCAGTCGAATTATCGGTAAACTTTGTGATTACAGGCTCACCATCAGCGGCAATTTCGTACGATAACTTCCCCCTGGGATCCCAAGGAATACCGTTGCTATTCGTCTGCGAATTCCATTCATCCATAATTTTTTGGGATGGTCGTAACTCGTATTTCCCCGTTTTGGAAAACAACGCGATAAAAGGATTACCCGGCGCGAAAGAATTACTATACGGTATCGACCAGTTCCACTCCGAATTCCAAATTTTGTTGGTATTGGGTAGCGCAAACATACTGCGCCAGCCTTCTGAGACCGAGTTAACAAGCGACGAACCCTCTTGCGCCCGAGCAAAATTTACGGTAAAATTGTAGGGACCAATCCGATTTCCATTGTACAAATACTCAATATCCGTATTGTTATCTTCGGCCGAAAGAATCTTTTTATACCAGTAGGCGGCCTGATAATAGTCACCTTTCCACAAGTAGAGTTCCCCCAATACATGCGACTTATTGACAAATACCCGTTGGGTATTGGCCCCATCTGTTGTAAACACCAAGCTCGATCCTGTCGGATAAGCATAGGCTTCCATATAAGGTAAGTCTTTGGTATCCTGAATCAAGGAGTCGATCAAATTGTCAAAATTGGTTTTTGGATAACTTTCCAACGCTTTGATCTGCTTGACATCATCAATCGTTGTTTTCACATAGGGTACATTTCCAAAATGCATCCCCAATTGCAAATACAACCAAGCGCGTAAAACTGCGATGTCCGAATAGCGCTGATTGAAATCCGCATTACTCAATTTACCGCTGCTCTCCATAATCTTGAAATTTTTCAATGCATCGTTGCAATTGAAAATAATCTGGTAGAAAGCTGTCGGATCGGCATAGGGATTATCCGTTCCGGCTTCATGGTTGGAGATCTGCTGCAAATAGGGATTCGCATTCGCCGTGACATCGATCAAATCGGCCCGTAATTCATTCAGAATGACATAGCGATCACCCAAAGTCGCCACTTGCCCATAGATGCCCAATACCGCGGCATCGGCATCTGCCAGCGTATTATACGTTTTCGAACTGTCTAATTTATCCTCAGGTAAAAAGTCCAAGGCCTTTTTACACGATGAGATTGATACAATACAGGCCATTGTCGCCCATATTAATTGTTTTTTATATACTTTCAACATGCTGCTGCTTATTACAAACCTAAACGAAGTCCTAATTGGACAGATCTAACCAATGGTTCCAATGTCACATCAATACCTTGATGATAGACATCAGCAGATTGTGCGAATTCGGGATCATACCCCAAGTACTTACTGATGGTAAACAAATTATTGGCCGTTCCATACAGACGCACATATTTGATGATCTTTTTATTGACTGGAATACCGTATTCAACCGAAATTTGACGTAGACGCAGGTACGATCCATCCTCGATCCAACGATTTGAAAAACGACTATTGCCCATTGGATCATTATATGTCGCTTTAGGCACATCCGTCACTTGTCCTTCCACCCGCCACCTATTCTGCAAAAGCTCCGTCTGATTGTAAAAGGTACTGCCCGATTCAAGTTGTGCACGGGTATAATTATAAATATCATTGCCCACGCTAAAAGTAAACAAAGCCCCAAATTTCCAATTTTTATACGTGACGGTATTGCTCAGCCCTCCAATCAAGTCAGGATTGGGATCACCAATCACGACGCGGTCTTTAGCGTCAATGAGTTTGTCGCCATTGCGATCCGCAAACTTGGCATCTCCCGCTGTAAAAGCAACCTTATTGCCTGCGGCATCCACAACTGACAAACCTGCTGTCGAAGCTTCTGCGTCAGTACTGTACACACCTTCGAACTGGTAGCCATAAAACGCATTCGGCGCACCACCGGTTTCGGTAATATAGGTAGCACCCGCATATTGGCTAAAACTCGTTTCCGGCATACTCAGCATACGGCTTTTATAATGTCCCAAATTGATACCCGCATCCCATTTAACAGGACCGTTGATAATACGACCGAATACACTCAGGTCAATCCCCTTGGTTCGCATTGAACCATTATTGTATAAATAGTAGCTGATCCCAGATACCGTATTGCCCGGATTATAGGCCAACATATCCCGTGTGGTGTTTTGGTAGATATCCACCGTTAGATTCAGGCGCTCCTGAAACAAGGCCAAATCAAATCCTGCATTTATTTTCTCCACTTTTTCCCATTTTAAATAGGGGTTGGCGACTCCATCGCGGACTAATCCCTGCACGCCCAAAAAGTTCTGTGACACATAGTTTTGCCGTGCATCATAGTTACCGATATCATCATTACCTACCAAACCATAACTCAAACGCAACTTCGCCAAATTAACTTTGCTGCTATTCTTTAAGAAATCCTCATTGGATAATACCCAGGCACCAGCCACTGCCGGAAATAACCCATAGGTTTTATCCGCAATCCGAACACCCGCACTGACCTGATCGCCAAAACGGGAAGAGCCATCCATGGCGATAGATCCATTAAAAATATAACGATCTTTCCATGTAAAGTTGGCCAATCCATATCCTGTCATATTCGCCCATTTGCCGATATTACCACCATAAGTACGCGATACTGCTGTCGAGTTACCGATACTTACCAACTGGTCGGTGGCTGAGTTATACCCCAATGCATAGTCCTGTTCCGAATCATGTTTGTGGTACCGGATCCCGCCAATGGCTTGTAGTTTACCTGAATATCCAAAGTCTTGCTTATACTGCAAACGTAAATCATTGGAAATGGAATAATACCGCGCTACTTGCGTCCCCAATCGACTGAATACTTCGATGTTGTTGATCGTGTCCTTTGCTACGCCCTTCTTGGGAATAAAAAAATTCTCCTGTGCTTTATCATAGGTTACGGTGGTTAGGTTACTTAATTTAAACTTGTCATTAAACTCATAATTAAAAACCAAAGACCCTAGTAGACGGTACGCTTTTTTATTATTGATACCATTATGAATAATCTGCATCGGATTGGAATAACCAAAATAATCTGCATCGGCATAGTTTGGCGAGACAGTTCCATCCGAAGACACTTCATTGGTATTTAAGATCGGTGCTTTGATCATTGATAAAAACAAAGGATTTGTCTTTGGTGAAAATCCCTGATCTTTGAGATTTTGCTGTCCATAACCAATCGAAATATTACTTTGTGCCGTAAATTTTTTTGTCAATACCATATCCCCATTGAAACGTGCCGTATAGCGGGTCTGCGATGTTTGGTCTATAATCCCTTTTTCGTCATTATACCCAACCGAAAGCGCATATTTCGCAATATCATCCCCACCCGTTACTCGCAGGTAATAGTTTTGATCAATACTGCTTTTGAGCACTTCTTCTTGCCAATTGGTCTCATTGTGGTACACGGCATAATCTTCAAATTTTGGATTATCGTTATTAAAGGGCAAGGCTGCAATTTCAGTTCCGGTATATTTACTCGTTGCCAGTACATCATTGAGGTAACTACGATAGGCATAGGCTCCCATTACCGGCAAGCTTTTCGGGCGGAAATTATAGCCCGTATTGGCTTGCAAATCGATCTGCGTAGCAACCTCCCTTGCGTGATTAGTATTTATCACCACGATACCGTTGGCCGCCTTTGCACCATAAATCGACGCCACTACCGCATCTTTCAACACAGTTACATTCTCAATATCACGTACATCGATATGTTGCAAAGCATTGTTCAGGTGCCCTGTCGTAATGGAGGGAGACAAATGCTCAGCATTGTATACTACTCCATCTACGATATACAAGGGTTGGTTGTTGGTATAGAGCGATGATAATCCGCGTATATTAACGTTGGCTCCGATACCCGGTGTCCCTGAGCGGCGTACGACATTGACTCCTGCCATCTTCCCCTGCAAGTAACTGCCTACTGTTTCAGAATTTTCTTCCCAAGCATTGAACTCCAATTTATCCACAGCACCGCCACTAGACAATACATCATTATCGCCAAAAACAGTTGCTGTTGTCTTATAAAGCGATCGATAATCTGAGGGATACAGCGTCACGCGTAGTTTTCCATCTTTCAGGATCGGAACCTGTTTTGGGATGTAGCCATCCATAGAGACTTCTACAACCGCAGTCTTTACTGGAATGTCCATCGAAAATTCACCTTTGGAATTAGTCAATTTAGCCACATTTTTCCCATAGGTTACCCGTGCTCCAGCAATTACCTTATTGGTTTTACTGTCATAAACCGTACCCGTTACCTTATATTGTGGTCGCGAGATCGTTGTCGCCTTTTTTACAGTAGAATCATTCTCTTGCGCCCATGTGGCTTGTCCCCCTAAAGTCGTGAGCAACAAGATTAATCCTAACTTACTATTCACTTTATTAAAAATCATCTTTGTCGTCATTTGGTTATTGGATAATAGGTACAAATCTGAGGTATTCCAAGATAATTGGCCCAGTACCATTGGACATGACCAATAGTTGCATATTGCCATATACATCTTGGGTTACTTCGCCTAAATAGACCTCATTGGGGTTTAAAGGTTGTACTTCAAAGACCATTCTTGTGTCTACATTGCCCGCACTGTTAAGCACTTGTCGCTTATACTGATCAGGCTCATTGATTGCGACGATACTGGGATCTAAAAAATGGATGTATTGCGTGAATGCAGCTGTCTGTGGATCCCCTGCCAATCCCATAATCGCACGACCATAGACTTTATATTTGCCCACATTCATGCTCAATGCGCGGTACTTGGCATAGAATGATGTTACACCATGATTGTAAATCTCAATATCTTGATATAACGCCCCATTCATGTCGCGTTTATCCCTAAAGAAAATATTACCTCGTTTATCATTCTGCTTGTAACCGCGGGGCTCAACACCTAAAACCTTGATTTCTTTGATTTGATCACTTAGTTTATACGTCAGGTGTTTGACACGATATACCGCTCCGTTACTGGTCTTCGTCCGCGAGATAATATCAGCTGGATTAAGTTGAAAGGCCGTTCCTGTAATGGAGACTACACCAGCCGCAAGAGCTTCAGCGCTCAGATCTCCCTCTACCATAAAATCTCGTAAAACGGCTTTCTTTGTAAAGAAAGTCGTTGTACTATCTGGCCGAGTCGTATTTCCTTCTTCATAAGCAGTCGTGTAATATGGCTTTAACTTGGCATACTCTACCTCATAGCTCTCGTCATCCACTACAAAATAAGTATACTTACGGTTTTCAGTGGTCATATTCCGTCGCACTTCACTGATCCAAACAGGACTCGTATGATACGTGATTGTCTCACCTTCACGATACACGGTATCAAAAGAAGCAATAGCTTCCACCTGTTTAGTGTCGGCAAACTTTGATAGCAATAAGTTAAAGATATTCTGTAGAGGTTTAAGCGGTTGGCCTACCACATGATAGATCCCATTACTGGCGATCACATTGCTCTTTGTCGGTACAACGCCATCAAATTCACCATGGGTAAACTCTACATATTTGTTGCGCATATTCAGGGCTTTTACGGTATCAACACCCGTATTCACATTGTAGATCGAATTGATGATATGATAGCCAACAAAACTTTTGACCACCGCTGTATCTGTAAAGTTATAGTCCGCCTTAACTGCTGCCATTGCCGCGTTAGTCGGAATAATCAATGTATAGTTTTTCGAGGCCTTCAATGATTCTGCATAGCCCGATTTATTCAACAATTCCGTAAAGGCCGAGAAATCCTGATTTTCGGAAATCAACTCATACAAGTTTTTTTGTGTACTGGTATTCCCAAAATGATCTTCCCATTTTTTTGTACAGGAGGCGAGTGACAGTAACAAGACCATCATCACCCCCATATATTTTAAGGTATCTTTCATCATAATCTGTTATTGTTGTGGTCTATAAAACAGTTCGCCTGTTAACTGGTGGAAACGTGGATAGTTTTGCTCCAGATCATCTGCTGGGATAAATTGGATCATATCCAGATAAACCGTATTGCTACCACATTTTTTATCCTTTACTGCTTCAAATCGAATAACATGACGGTCCGTGGTTTCCACGTTAATGATTCCAGCCAACCGACCTACATTCAACGAAGCCTCACTACCGGTCTTCGCCTTCAATCCACCGGTAACATTGTTTGCATTATAATCACCTACAGTGGCCATATAACGTTTGTAGCCTTGGGCCAACATGAGATTGTCTGCATTCGGATTGCCCAAATCACTGACGCCGGAAGCTGTCAAAGTTTGATTCAATACGATAATATTCGGCAAAATCTGCTCATCAGCTTTCCCTGGATTGAAAGTTGCCTGTATCTCAGGCGCGTCCCCATGTTGTGCATAGCAAATCCAGACTTTATAACGGCCTTTGACCAAATAAGGGGTTTTGAATTCGATCCATTTCGCACGATTGGCATTATTGAAACACAAGGATAAACTTAACAAATCACCATTTGCATACGGACGTTTAGATTCCAACGCTTTATAATACGTGTAGGCATTGGTTCCGATCGTTAATACAGTAAGATTATTAAAACCAATTGAATTTGCAATTGGCTGACCATTGGCAACCAAGGGCTTGGCTGTACTTTGATAGGCACTACCCAGCGAAGAGAGTAATTCAGGCGAGGTCGCTATATCAAAATAAACCGGTACTTGCGGCCGCACTTTTATCTTAACTTCCTGTTTGCTTTCGTGGATCACGCCATTGGAAGCCATAAGATCACTGTAGGTCCGGTTTAATTCCGCCCCTGGTTCGAAGATTCCGTTAAAAGTTCCTTCATTCAACAAAACACTCGTACTAAACAATTTGGTGGTAATAATTTCTTTTGGTGCCAAGGTATAGAGCGTTCCACCAGCCACGACATCCTCCAAAAACTTCGCATCATTAGTGATATGGTAAGCCATATATAACCATAAGCTGTCCTTTGGATTCTTGGGGTTACCTGTCTGGGAGTATTTCGCCTTTAAATCAGAAATATCGTGTATCCCTAAAGTATTCAAGGCTGAATCTGACTCGACAATTAGGGTTTGAAATCGCTTGTTAGCAGCTATTTCCATTCCACGCTTATAATACAATGTATCATAAAATCCAGTTTCTTTTAGTGCGGCAGAAAAAATACGATATCGTGGATTATTGGCAACCATCTCGGCAATACTCTGTACCGGTGGGGTCAATACTTTATCGATCGCATGGATAATACCATTACCACAAAAAATATTCGATTTGGTAACCATGGCAGATTTATTGATTCGATAATTTCCCCGAAGTACATCTGTGTACAGATACTCACCAAACAAGCTCGGTGTTTTAATCTTTCCATCCGAAAAACGGAGCGTACCTACCGTATCACGTACGACGTGGTATTTGATAAAGTCCAACAACTCAGCATCGGTAAAATCGGTTAATGCTGATTTGCCATTATCCTTCATCCAAGTTGTGATACTTGCATTATTTGGCGCAAAGAGCGTATAGGTACCGTAGGCTCCTAGATAGCCCGCTGTTTTCGAACGGTACATAATATCGGTCAATAGCGAATAATCATCCGCATGTTGTTCGAGATAACCGGTGATATTCACCTCATCAGTCGTGGTTGTGCGGTAATTTTCTTTCTGGCAGGCCTGAATCAGACCGATAATCAGCGCAAACAATGCACCAATTATCCAAAATGACATATTCAGTTGCTTTTTCATATGTAAATAATTATTTCATGAGCTCGCAAGCTCGGTTTGCTTTTTTAAGGCCATATGGAATATCCACATTATTTTCATTCGAGTTTATACTTTGCAATCGTGGATATTTCATCAGTCTTATTTTAGGTAAAATGGGTTTTGTTTTAGTGATTTATCCTTAAATAACTCGTTCTCCAAGATTGGAAGGTAGTGACTATTGATATCTCTAACCTTACTGATAGCCGATTGCTGTACATTGGAATCCGCAGTTTTCGTCACGAGGTCTACCAAAACATTTAAATTGGCATAATTATCCTTTTTTGCTAGACGCAAAAGGTCAAACCAGCGCTTACCCTCAAAAGTCAATTCACGGGCTCGTTCATCAAACACATAGAAAATGATACTCTCGGTATCATTTTCATCGACCAAAGCATCAGATGCAGCGATAGCCTTTCTTTTTGTCCGCAGCTCATTAATCAATTGCAATGCTTCTGACCCCCTGTTTAATTCAGCCAGCGCCTCTGCCCGCATTAGCATGACATCGGAAACCCGATAAATTTGAAAGTTAAAATAGTCCGGTGTTTCCAAGCCATACTTGACAATACTGCCTGCAGGTAAATATAAACCTCCTTCACCACGTGAATCGGACAGATCTGCATCTACATCCGCATTTGCTGGAAAAATTTCAGAATTCAACAGGTCTACATTGGCCATAAAAGGTTTCTTGTCGGCCAAAACCAAGTCAAACATGGGATTTACCTGAGAACCCTTATGACTAATCTCAAAGATGGTCTCCGCTGTTCCGCCGTCAAAAATAGAAACCGTAGCTATCCCATTTAACCGATAGCGACCAGTATTTAATATTTTGGCCGTCTCTACTTCGACTTTGTCGTATTGTTCCAACCAAAGGTATACATCGGCCAGCATCGCAGTGACCGCCGATCTGGTCACCCTTCCTGTATTTGTTGCGTTATAATCTACAGACTCCACAAGATATTCCGGCACCATTCCCTGAGCTTTGATCAAATCCGCTACAATTTGCTTCAAAACCTCCTCTGCGGTGGATTGGGTAGTAGGGACAATGTCGGTATCTTTTGCAATACCTTTTAATTTTAGAGGTATATCACGAAAGGTACGTACCAAATAAAAATATAAGTAACTCCGAATAGCGAGTGCCTCGCCGACGGCATCATTGTATTCAGCATCAGTAAAAGTAGGATCAGATTCTTTTGCCTGTGGTGCCTTGTCGATCAAGAGATTACAATTATTGATTGCAGTATACACGGCGCTCCAATCAGAGATCGTATTGGTGCTCAGAATATTATAATTTTTGACAAAACGGTTATCATCACTCGCATAGCTGGTTAAACCCACCAAATCCGCCCGCAATTCCCCCCAAAGGAAAAGGCTTTTTTCTACCCCCCCTCCATTTAATGATGAATAAATTCCAATCAGACCTGCATGGACATCTTCCTTAGTTTTCCAAAACTCGACGTTGGTAATACCGTCTTGTGGCTGCAGATCAAGCCATTTATTACATGAATTGAGCGATACGCTAGATAGCGCAAGAAGGCTCATTATAATTATCTTTCTCATCATTTTTCAATTAAAAACGTGCAGTGATACCCAGTGTCACCGTCTTTAGCGGTGGCGTCATGGAATCGTCTTTCAATACCGTAAAGGCATCTTTTAATTTCACAGCCACATCAGGATCCTGTCCAGTGTACTTGGTAAAGGTCAAAAGATTTTCAACTGTTATATACGTACTCAATGCCCCGATCCGCAGACGGTTCAAGAATTCTTGTGCAAAGTCATATTTCAAGGTAACGGTACGTAAGCGTATGAAAGATGCATCTTCCACATAGCGACTGGATCCCAAGGAATTATAGCCTGTGCCATACAAGGCTCTCGGAATATCCGTTACATCGCCTTCTTTGCGCCAACGACGCAATACCGCAGTACTCTGGTTGTTGTAGCTTGTCATATCTGTCGTATTCATCTGTGTACCGTTGATCATATCAATACCTTGTCTATAGTTGAAGAAGGCACTTAATTTCAAGCGTTTGTTATACCCTACATTAAAACCAAAGCCACCCGTAAGTTTGGGGTTGCTGTTTCCGAGGTAAACAATATCCTTTTGATCGATCACGCCGTCATGGTTAATATCTTCATAGATGGCATCACCCGGTTGAAATACATAATCAACGGTTGGGTAGTTAAACCGCATATATACAACATCACCGTCTGGACTAACAATCTGGTTACCTTGTGCATCGGTCGCGATAGTTGATTCCTTGTCTTTATATACGCCCTGATAACGGAAACCATAGAAGGAACCAAAAGGATTGTCTTCTTGTAGGTAAGCGAAAAATGTTTTGTTTTTCAAGGATGACTTGGCATTTTCCCTTGGGTATAAAGGTGAAATCTCTCGGATCACGTTTTGGTTATGTGCAATATTGAAATTAAAACTGACGTCCCATTTCTTGTTGCGGACAGGTACTACGTTCAAGGATGCCTCCCATCCGTCGTTGTCCATGGTTCCCACATTCATACTGATTTCACTAAAACCATTGTAGGTCGGAATCTGGATCTTGTCCATCATCAGATCTGTGGTTCTCTTTTTATATACTTCGGCACCAAAAGTCAAACGGTAGTCAAACATATCCACGTCCAATCCCAAGTTTTGCTGGGTCACCGTTTCCCATTTCAGATCTGCGAGTTCAAGATTGCTCGAGTAGACCCCATTCTCGCCTAGGTAAGCATAGTCATAGGTTTTATATACATTGATGTAGCTATAATCTCTGCGTGGCGCATTACCGCTACGCCCCCAACTCGCCCGCAATTTAACATCCTTGATCTGACGGATATCTTTCAGAAAATTTTCCCGACCGATTTGCCAAGCCGCTGAAAAGGCCGGAAATATACCATAGCGATTGTCCGGACCAAATCTAGAGTTGCCATCTCCACGTACGCTAGCCGCGACCACATATTTTTCCAACAACATGTAGTTGGCCTGGATCAAGCCTCCGATGGATCTAGTTTGTGTCGTGATCGATTTGGCATCACCCGTCAATGTCCGAGAAGGTACCGTCGGATCCTGCAAATAAGAAGACGCCGTGTTTGTCGAACTCAACCCCTGAATGGTACTCCGATAATCAGAAGTCAGGAAAGACATATTCGCTGTAAACAAATGTTTTTTACCCAATTGTGGCGTATACAATAGGCTCGTCTTCGTGTTGAGTGAAAATTCGTCCAAATCCGAATCAGACGCTCTATTTACAGAATATTCAGTAAACGGCCTACCAGTAGCCAATTGAGGTAAGAAATTTTTCGATTTATTATTGCGGATATTGAGCGCAAGGTTACTCGAAAACCGCAGTACATTTGGTATCAATTTATAGTCGATATTAAATCGGGTATTCAAGATATCGCCCAGCTGCTTGTTGATGGCATTTTTGACCATCGACAGTGCGTTATAAGTACCGGAAGCGTTTTTGTCTGCCTCCGCAGGTCGGAAATATCCCTGGGCAGTCTGCGCCGGATTAAATAAGTTACCTGTCAGGCGCCCATACTCATCGTATTCCCAGATCGCTTGATTTGGCATTTTTTGATAGGCAACATCCCTTACATTTTTATAAAAGATATTATCGTTGGAGACATGGCTATAGGATACATCTGACTGAAAGCTGATCCTTTCGGAGACCAGATAATCGAGGTTGATTCGGGCAGATAAACGATCGAGACCGGTACCGATTGTAGTACCTTCTTGATTAAAATAACCGATTGAAGTCATGTAACGTGCTTTCTCACCGCCGCCGCGTACCTGAATATTGTGATCCTGAAAATAGCCTAATTGTGTAATCGCATCGATCCAATTGGAATTGTTACTGTAGTTATGGTAAATATAGGTGTCGTTTGGATCGTATTGAAACTGTTGCGCATTCTCTGTTGTCGAAAATACACGTCCCGCGTTGTAGAAAGACTCCTGAAGCATAGTCGTGTATTGATCGCCATTTAACAGCGGTATCGCCTGCGGTTGTTTTGAAAACGAGCCTTTAAACGTATACCCGAAGGAAGGTGCACTTACAGTACCCCGTTTGGTATTGATAACTAATACGCCATTGGCACCACGTGATCCCCATACCGCTGTCGCCGCTGCATCCTTCAATACCGAGATATCCTGAATATCTGAAGGAGCAATATTGAGCAACTGACCGTAAGAATTTTCGTCGGATGTCGCAAAATCAAAATCATCAGGGACTGTAATATCGTAGGGCATACCATCTACCACGATCAGTGGATCTGTTGCTCCGTTGAGGGAGGAAGTACCCCGAATTCGGATTTGCATCCCTGCTCCAGGATCGCCGGAGACGGTCGTAATATCCACCCCTGGCAAACGCCCCTGTAGGGCTTGATCAACGGATGCGGACTGCATTTCGGACATTTCCTCCATGCTAATTGTTGAGATCGCGGCCGTATTACGTGCTTTGGAAATCCCCATCCCCATTCCATCGTTTACGGGTCTACCGCGTGAGACAGTGACTTCTTCAATTGTATGCTGTGCTGACTCAACCTGTACATTGATCGCTTTACGCTCACCGACTAAGGTGGGTACGGACGATTTATATCCTGTGCTGCTCACCATTAATTTTAACCCCTTCATATTGGCACGGAGACTATAATTCCCTTCCACATCAGTTACCGTACCCACGATAGTCCGGTTCTCGTTATCCTTTAGCACGACTGTAGCGCCAACCACAGGTTGGTTGGTTTTCTTCTCCGTCACTTTTCCAATTAAAAGTGACGCATTTTGTGCATACGCACTATACTGAAATCCTGCAAAAAAGCCGATCAGCAGAACTAAAAGTTTAATTTGTTTTATCTTCATAGGAGGTCTAGGGTTATAAGCCGTGTTTAAGATAACTGCTGATGGAATGAATGACCACACGCTGTCCCAAAAGGTTACTTTGAGCTATATTTGCATCGACAACACGTCCAGCATTATCCATTACTTGAAGCTTATTCTTTTGATTGAGCACCACTTGTACCGACTGTGCATCGCCATCGATATTTTTACATAAGGTCTGAAAATAACCGGTCTTTTTGCCATCGATCGCAAAAGAATTGCGCGTAATGTGGTACTGGATAAACCGAGTTACCTTATCGATATCAACTTGCGAGGTAGGAGCATTTGCTGACGGCAGATCGCCTTCTGCGATTGCTGCGGCAATTGCCGCGTTGTTCGGAATCAGCATACTGTAGTTGAGTCCCAACTCAATTCCTTTGACTACACCATCGGTTGCAGAATACAGCGTACTTTTGATCAAATAATTGTAGAATGCATTGTATGGTGAACTGACTTGGTCTGCCCCCATTTTTTGCAAAAAGAAACCGATATTCGTATTTGACGAGGTCAACCCGCCATCCAGATAGACTGAAACGCCATTTAGTGGCCCTGACAAGTTCGTACCCGTGCTCGTTGAATCAATTTTCAGCGCTTGCTTGTTGGCAACACTGTCTAAGGTGCCGCTCGATGATAACATCATATGATCATATTTGATGTATTCTCCGGCGTAACTTTCCAGCACTCCAGTACCACTTAGATCTGGAATAGGATCGTTATTTAAAGGAATAATATGCGCATTTAAGACCTCACGCATCTCAGGTGTACCATTCCCACCCTTATAGCGAATTGGATCAGTCGTGTTGTATGCATCGTAATCAAACCCCATCTTGTATAAATTATCATCGGAGACCAAAACAAGCATGTAGCGTAAGGTGGGTATTTTAAGCGTCAGATTCATTCCCATACGTTCAATCGCACGTCGCATTAAACTGTACTTTGGGTTTAGCAGTACACTGCCATATACCGACTGAAATACATTAGCCTTTTGACAAACATCTACGCCATAGAATGTACCATTACTCAATAATTTGGTTTCTTTAATATTCGCTTTAGTTAGCTTGGTACTTTCACCAAGAAAGTTTTGTTGATTTGTAAACTGGGATGGCCATAATTGCGTATTATAGAGATGTGAATTAATAAATTCAACCAAGACACCGCTATTTGTTGCATACAAATCCTTGAGCGTAGACCCTTTCGGATAATATTGGAGCAACATACCCCTGACATATTTATCAACGGCTTCATTACTTGGGATAGTGACCGAAAAATTATTGATCTGTGCATCGTTAGCATCCTCCTTCGTGTAGTTCTCATTGTTAAGAGCCAGCCCCACCCCCGTATAACTTTTAACAAAAACAGAATCTTTGCTTCCTGTTAACACTTCATTTTTACGGGTCAGATCCGCGTTGTAGGTATAAGTTGCAAACAAATCCAAAATCGATTTAAAAGATGAATACTCATCACTTCTAGTCAAATATTGATCAATGCTTTTCTCCGGAAGTAATACTCGGTCGACAACATGGATATAACCATTTTCTGCTGCAATATTATTGCGTTTCGGATCAATATTTGCAGCACCGACATTCAGTCCGCTATAGGTAGAGTTGGGATAAAACACAGTATAATCTGACTTTCCTAAGCCCCGCTGTGCCATATAGGCATCAAAGAAATAGGTCAGGTGCTTATTATTGTTTTCTATCGGCACATATAACTTATCTGAACCACGATTGGTCGAGACAAATTTGCGAATTTTGCCATTTCCCAAATCTTCGCTCTCCACAAAATCATAATACACAGAACGACGTCTAAAAGCCAATCCTGGTTGCCACCCTTGTTTAGAAAAGAAATCGCTTAGTTTTTCGATACGCTCGCCATCATAGGTCATCGAAGAGCGGACGATCCTCTCCGCAAGCTCAGGACTAACCTTGGTCATATCTGCGATTCCCTGTTCATTCATAAATTGTTCAAAGGCTTTATCCGTCGGTGCAAATACCGTCCATGAACCCGCTGTCCCCAGTGTGTTCTGATAGCCTGACAACTGAATACAGTTAAGGAAATTTTTAAAATCGCCCATGGAATCCAATTGTTGGTAAATTGGGCTGGCCAACCAATCCGGTCTGCCATAATAAGCATCAAAGGCCTCTTTCCGACAGGAAACCGTGAGGGCCAGCAAGCTGATCCATAGTAATGTAAATCTGGATGATAACATAATTTAGATATATTGGTTCAATAAAAAATTGACTGGTAACTTTGTTAATAATTGGTAACGCTAAAAAATGATACGGCAATAAATACTTGTGATAGGTTATAGCTCTTTTATTTTCTGTAGCTCACAATTGGCACTTCGAAGATAAAACATATGGTTCTACTAACCATCCTGCCCCATCCTGAGCAGGAGCGGGAGGGAATTGACAACTAAAGTCACGCACTATATAATGAATATGGCGCTATTATTCCATCACTTGTACTTAAAGTGATGGAATAATAGCGCCATATTCAATTGACAGATTTCTGGAAATAAAATGGAACAACGATTGCGTTTGCTTCTATTTGTTTAAGCAGTCTGAATGTCCCGGCCCGCAATTAATAACTCCACAAAGTCACAGGACCGATCAGACCACTTTCCATTGGTTTCCAATCGCTGGCATCAAAGTTTTTATAGTTGATATTGACAAAGTTTATTTCATGGTAATTACGCCAGGCAATTTTTTGCTGATCCAGCTGACGAATACGATTTGCCATTAGGTTAGCAACCTCGATACGGATTTTATTTTCTCCATTGACCAACCACTTGGTAATATCCTGTTGAAAGGGTATTGACCATAAAATACCTACATCCTGCCCGTTGATAAATACACGAGCGCTTTCAGCAACACGTCCAAGCTTCAACAGATAAGATTTCGATTGATCCTTCTCGATGGAAAACGTTTTCTCGTACGCCGCGGCACCCGAAAAATTGATCGCATCCTTATCGCCCCATTCCGTCCAGGATGACAGTCGACCGATTTTTCTAGCATGCGGTAAAACAGATCCTCCTGAAATAAAGCTAACTTTCCAATCATGATCCAATTGAGTCACTTGACTCAATTCATCTTGATAGCGGAATGGTTCCGCGGCTTGTTGCTCAGAAGCCAAAATGATCCAGGAATAACCCGAAGGAATCTGCACCCGTATTTTACCATCCGTTGATGGTAACTTAAATACTCTTCCCGTCTGCGGATCCAACAAAGAATAATATTTAGCCTGTGCATTTAGCGTCATACTACGATCCACGGTCCGTTCGCTGTGATTGACCAAATAATAATATGTATCCTTACCAGAGACTCTTCTCGAGAATTTCAGTCCTGCTTGGTTAATTCGTTCGGGTGCTATCTGTTCTGTTTCGAGGGCTGAATTGACATCCGTCGTCAGATAGATTTTACCTTTTCCAAAAGCCGTATACTGGTTCGCCTTATCTTTTTCAAAACCAAGCGATGTAATTAATTTATTGAATAGCGCAGTGCGTTCATCCAATTGATTATACCCAGGTACTTCCTGCGGTAATTGTTGGAAAATGACAGTTGCTCCTTGCTTCGCCATTTCTAAAATTTTCTGAAGCGTCACTTCCGAAAAATAATGACAGGCAGGGATATAAATCGCTCGATACGGGATCGCATCCTTCGAAGTTTGTAGTTTTCCGTCGTTTACAGTTGTTCCCGCCAGAATTTTATCTGTTGCAAAATCAAAGCTATACCCACGTTTCTGTAGTTGAACACTTTGTTTATAAAATTGCGTTGGGTGCAACCACTCGTCAACATCATGAACCTTCAACGCTTTATCCATCCCCTTGGCATTGTTCCAAATATCGTAAATGGGCCAATACACCAACAATTCATTGTCGGCACGACTGGACTGTAGAATGGATTGGACACGTGTAATATATTGATTCAAACCGGATAGGTGATCCCAGAATGAATTTTGGGGAACAAAGTTAACAGACGCATAGAATAACCAACCCGGAAAGGGAACATTTTTAGGCGAATAGGTTGTCCCATGGTAGAACACATGATTCACCCCCGCCAGGAATAATTGTTCAACTTCGGGTTTCGTTTGTGACAAGGAGGTTTTAAAATGTTCCGTCAACCAAGTGAACGTCTCCGAAGAAGTATATTTCTTCCCATACACATTTGCTGCTGAGGTTGCAAACTTAGCCATTATTGGATCCGGGTCTACATTACGAATATCGGCAGTGTCACGTCTTAATCCGGGAATAGCAAAACTACTGGATCCAAAGGTTTCACACTCGGGAATATCTGTATCGGCATATAAATCAATCAGGTTTCCTGGAGATCCATGCGCTTGATTTTTTGAAATCGCTTGATAGCGATGGGCAAAATCTGTAAATGGGATCAAAAAGTTGTTGGCCAGTAACGCATTTACAACTTCACGATAATCAGATTTTAGACGTGCTGTTTTATTTTCATTTCCTCCCTTTCCTGCAAAATCCAAAAGATTATCCTGCAGTTTATATCCCTTTATTCGTTCGAACGATTGTAAAAATTCATCTGTCCAGTTCGCCCCATATACCTCGTAACTATCGTTAAAAAAGGCGCGGACATTCAATTGTTTATCCTTAAATACTTCGGCAAATCTATTGAAATAAGATGCGACAGAATGCTGTCCGAGGTGATCCAAAGTATACCCCTCTCCACCCGGTGCAGCACGTTTCACTTTTTGCCCCGTTCTTCCTGAGAATACAGCCAATAAACGTACGTCGGTCGGTGCTTCCCAAGTTCCATCGCTATGTGAACTGTAATCATCCAGGTTAATTTCGCTATTATCGGATTTAAATGCGCGTAAAGCTTGCAGGAAAAAATAACGCTGTTTGGGGTCTTTTGGTTTCAAAGGGAAAGTAATTTTTTCACCTTTTTTCAATTCAAATTCATCCAGGATCAATTTCGTGGCGGCATCTTTCTCCTTGATTTGAGGTCCACCAAAAGGCCAACCTGTTCCCAAATTAATATCCACCCCCATCCCCAAGGTTTTTGCCTTATCCGTTGTTACACCCAGCATATTCATCCATTGGGGAGAAAGGAAGGTCAAATAGTTGGATTCAAAACCTTTAGCACCATAAATAGGCGTTATCTCAACACCGCCAAACCCACTTTTGTCAAATAAGGTTAGTTCCCGTTCGAGGTTAGGTCTGTCCACTGCTGAACCGAGCCACCACCAACGCGTCCAGGGTTTCATTTCTTTGGTAACTGCTGGCCATAAATCCTGTGCCATCGTTCGACCGAAAGCCAACAGATTACAGGCAAGCATTAACGATATATAGATTTTCTTCATGTTAAAATTGGCCTAATCCATGTGAAATACTTTTTTCAAATTTATCGAAACTGGGGAATGATCCGGATTTACTTCCATGATATCATGCATATAATCCCACCACTTCTGAACAATAGCTTCTTTGCCCAATTCTTGCGAGGAATGCCCTGCAAGGTACTGAACAGCAAATAAGGTATCCGTCTCTTCATCCAAAAAAATGCTATAATCAGACACGCCATTTTCGCGCAATAAGGTTGTTAATTCCGGCCAGATCGCATCATGTCTCCGCTGATACTCCGCAGACATGCCTGGTTTTAATTTCATCTTAAATGCTATTTTCTCCATTTCGAGTTATTAAACTATTTTAGTGTTACTGTATAATCCTAATTAACCAACACCTGATGTATATCGGCTTCGATAATACTCAAGGTCCCTTTGGCATTGGCATCATTACGTGCCACGCCATCATCAAGCTTTTTACCGCCCATTTCTACCTGATTGTTTTCCTTTGCAGTAAAAGGCGCATTTTTAAGTTTTATGGTTACCTTTTCGCCCCTAGTACGCGGAAACGAAAGTGTACAGTAGCCTAAAGTAATATCCGTATTTCCATCAAAAACAAGTTTGTCGTCTACGAAAATCTGTAGCGGGTAGGATCTTGATCTAAAATTATTTAATTTCAGATCGATCTCATCAATGTCGGACTTTTCCTGTAAAATGTATGTTATCCATGCTGTGCCCAACTGTCCATCATTGACCCAATCCGACAGTTCATTGTCGTCGTAGGATTGTGCTGCCTTCTCTGAATTGGCACCAGCGGTAGCCGCACGGATTTTAAGGCTTTTTTTCAGCTGTACCAGAGTAGGTTTTTCTGGACTTGGCCCCCGCTCTAAAAAGGAAGGTAAATTTTCAGCAGATTCTTTTACAAAATAATTCTCCGTCTTTTTGATAGGTTGCACCGTCCAGGCGACTGAATCTGATAAAAGACCATTAGCTGTCGCCTTCAACAGCACTCGACCCGATTTATCGTACTGTGTACGAAGTAATACACGATTTATACCTGCCTCCACCGGAAGTGATTTGGCCAAAATATAATTATCGGGTCCCTGTGCGATACCACCGCGCCAATCCATCGGTCCATCTAAGTTGAAATCAACCCTGTTTGATGCTAATGGGCAACGTACGCCATTCTTGTCAAGCACTTCAACTTCCGCCAGTACCATATCGTTACCATCAGCAAATAAACCATTTTTACCATGTTGCACTGTCAAACGGATTTTATAAGGTTCGCCTGCTGTCCTTAGTTCTTTTTTGTTCAACAACTTTCCGTCTTTCGTAAATGATTTCGCAGTCAATACACCGGCCTCAAAGTCAACTGCAGGAAAACGGTATAGGAAATTATAGCGTTTTTCTGCTTCACCTTGGATCTTGCCATTTACGGATAATTCAACACGATCAGCAGCGGAGACGACTAATACATCCTTTTTCGTTCCGGGAGCATAGTTCCAGTGGCCAACAAGATGTAATCCCTTTGGATCTGGATCAATCCAACCATCCCACATGACCTGATGGGCGAAGTAAGCATCTTTGGGAATACGCATGGCATCTACCTCGCCACTGCGTCTATAGTTTTCTTTTCCTCGAAAATGAGTATTGGAATCCGAGAAAATAATATTGACGCCACCTGAATTTACGCGATCACCAGTACCGGGACGCATTTTCCAATACTCCCACCAACGATGGACCGTCTCCACGACATAACTATCTTGGTTTCTATTATAGTCACTGGCGTCAACACCCTTGTAAAGCGGACCTTCACCATCCTTGTGAAACGGATAGCTCAATTCGTCCCAATATTTACGTAAGGCTTCATCGCGCATGTATTCCGTTGCAATCATCGGGTGACGGGCACTTTTATTAATGTATAGCATTTCACCACCATATTCAGCTAGCTTACTGTCTAACATTTCACGCGAACCAATTGCCCGTCCGCCAGCTGGATCGTATTGATCCCGGATAGCTTTCATCTCTGCCATATGCTCCTCAGAAATAGACTCGTTTCCACATTCATAAAACAGAACACTGGGACTGTTTCGATAATAGATAATTGCATCACGCATCAGTTCTGTCCGCTGTTCCCAGCGTCTGCCTTGGGTATCTTTTTCGGCATCTCCGGCAGGTAGCATTTGCATTAGTCCCACGCGATCACAGGATTCAACATCCTGTTTCCAAGGGGTTACGTGCATCCATCGAACCAGATTCGCATTGCTTTTGACCATCAGCCCATTGCTAAAATCACTTAACCAAGGTGCTACAGACAAGCCGACAGCAGGCCATTCATTACTTGTACGCTGTGCATAGCCCTTCATCATCAAAACTTGATCATTCAGATACACCATTCCATTCTTAAAAGCTGTTTTTCGAAACCCTGTTTTCGTTTGCACAGCATCGATGATTTTATTATCCCGCAAGATTTTTGTCGTAACTGTATAGAGATAGCCGTACCCCCAGCTCCAAAAATTAACCTGATTCAAGGCTGAATTCATGGTCAATTGTTGTGTTTGATTGGCTGGGAGATTGAATTTTTTTGAAAAAGTTTTCACCAACTTCCCATCGGCATTACGTACTTCGGCAACAAAGTTGACTAAACTCGATTTATCGGTTTCATTTTTCACCTCCGAAGAAACAAAAAGATCCAATGTCTTTTTAGGGATGTTCATATTCTTCGCATAGACATAAACACCCGTAGTTTTTAAATTGGAATACAAGGGTAGCGTCTGATAGATCTTGGAAGCAAAGTGGATCCATACATTTTTTGGAATGCCACCATAATTTGCGTTAAAGTTTTTATCGTTCCATTGATAAGTACTGTTTGTCGCCTTTTCCCGATAGCTCCAGCTATTGTCAATGCGTATCGCCAAGATATTTTCGCGATCACGATCAATCAGATCTGATAGATCAAATCCGGCGGCCATGACACCATTTTCATGCCGTCCAATAAATTTCCCGTTAAGGTAAAACTCTCCCCCAAAGCGAATTCCTTCAAATTCTAAAAATACCTTATCAGAAGTAATGCCCTTAGGAATACGAAATTTCTTCCGATACCAAACAATATTTGCAGAAAGGTCATGTATCGCTTTTGCAAAAGCTTCATCTTCATTCCAAGCTTGAGGCAAGACAACTTGTTTCCATTCCCGGTCATCGAATCCAGCAGTAGCAGCATCGCTGACATCGCCAATGTGGTAACGCCAATCCGCATTAAAACTTAAAGTTTTCCGACCTGCTTGAGCATAGGTACCAAATGAAAGCAGAAGGCAACAAAAAATAAATAATACTCTTTTCATTTTATATTTTTTTATGGCTAATGTGAGATCGAGTAATTTCTTTTATCTATAGCATAACTGTGTACCATTTCCATGATGGGCGCTGATTAATTAAGTTATTGGCTACACACTGAATGAATAATGAGACAACTTATTTCGACAACATTTTATAAACCTCTGTACCTCCCAATAAAAAACAACCCAAACCGTAATCTTCAAAATCCGGTTGACTGGAAAAACTGACAGGTTGACCATCTTTAGGTTCTTTTCCCGTTCCTTGTAAATAGCCTAAGAAGCCTGAAGGGTGTACCGCTTCTGCTGTCATTGCTTTCCACGCTTTTTCTACAACAGGTCGATATATTTTAGCATCCAGGAGACCATTATTGATACCCCAGGCCATACCATAAACAAATAATGCCGTTCCTGAAGTTTCACGCCCGCCAAAATTAGTGGGATCATGCAGGCTGACATTCCAGAATCCATCCGGTCTTTGAATAGGAACAAGCGCTTCCATCAAGGCTTTATAATCCGCCATATACTCCGCACGATGTACTTCGTTTTCTGGGATTAACGAAAGTACCCTGACCAAAGCCGCCACGACCCATCCATTACCACGTGACCAATAGCAATCTTCACCGTTTGGTTCTTTATAAGGAAGAACAAAATCCTTATCGCGCCACCAAAGTTTGTCGGCCTTGTTATACAGGCCACCACCTTCTTGCGTTTTTGAATGATGATACATTTTATACATGTAATCAAAGTAAGTTTGATCCTTGGTCATTACACCCAATTTGGCATAAATTGGCATGGCCATTTGTATCGCGTCAATCCAGGTCCAATCGTCTACTTTGCCAGATTTGATAATGTAATCTATATTCGCTTTAATCTGCTGGATACGCTCAGGTTTCTGTTCAATCTCATAGAGGTCAAGATAAGTTTGCCCACAGGCTTGGTCATCGGCATTTCGAGTTTCTACACCATTGCGCATACCCCATTCATGTTTATTTCCCCAATCCACCGCGTAATTGTAGTAGTCATTGTTTTTATCAATCTGATACAGTGCCATGAGACCTTCGTAATAAACGGCTCTGGTCCAGATATTACTTGGCCGCCAACGGTTGGTATAGATGGGTTTGCCCGTGTCTGTCCATTTATTCATGAAATAGCGATTGGTCAGTTGCAAGGATTGAAGTACATCCCCAGCGGTGATTTCCTTCTTCTGTTCGACTACTTTTTTTGTCGATGAACAGGCCGAAAGGAAAAACGCAATCAGTAAAGTTGCTGTATACGTATTAAATATTTTCATGTTTTTCTTGCTATAATTATTCATAACGGGAGTTCCCTTTTTTTTCTGAAAGTGTCTGATCTTATTGGCCAGAAAGAACCTTCTTTCGCTTTCATTGCTGTTGGTGTCTGTGAAGTCATGAAGGTTTTTGAGCGAGCTGCTCGTAGGGTATCACACCGACCCTTTTTGCCCAATTTTCATAGATCTGAACCATTTCGTGGTATATTTTCGGAAAAGTAGCCGATAAGTCTATAGTTTCACTCCTATCTTTTTCGACATCATACAAATACCATTTGTTTTCAGGGTAGGAGGAAACAAGTTTCCACTTTCCTTTGCGCACCCCTTTATTGCCCTCATGTTCAAAACAAATCTCCCTGTCCGCAGACCGCTGTCCTTCCATCCAAATAGGAAGCAGGGACATTCCTTCCATTGGTTTGATCGTGTTACCGGCGTAGTTCTTTGGGTAGTTTGCACCCGACCACTGCGCCAAGGTTGGCATGATATCGATCAAATGGGCCGGCAGATCAAACTGTTTTCCCTGTGGCAGGAACTTTGGCCCATAGGCGATAAAACCAGTTGCATTGCCTCCTTCAAACTCCCAATGCTTGAATTTTTTGAAAGGCGTATTACTGACCGCGGCACCTTCTATTCCATAGGCGGTAAAAGAACGTGGGTGACTGGCCGGAAATTCATTGGCAGCCCTAATATCAGCTGTGAATCCAGTATTGGTTATTGTTTCATTGCTCGCTCCATTATCGGAAAGAAAGATAAAAACAGTGTTTTCCAATTGTCCTTTCGACTGGAGATAATCAACCAATCGCCCTACATTTTGATCCAATTCGTCGACCATCGCCGCGTATACAGCCATCTTTTCATCCCATTTTACTTTTTCTTCCCAGCTGCAATCGTTCCATTTTCGCAATGCGGTATCCATTGGAGACAATTTGGTCGTTGGTGGCAGTAAGCCCAACTGCTGCTGTTTTTCAAAACGCCTTTCACGGACAGCATCCCATCCTTCCATATATTTACCGCGGTACTTTGCGATATCCTGAGGTTTGGCATGTAAAGGCCAATGTGGAGCCTGAAAAGCTAAGTACAGGAAAAAGGGGTTCTCTTTTTTAGTGTCTAGATGCTCGCCAATAAAAGTCATCGCATAATCCGTGTAGGCATCCGAGCTATAATAATCTGCTGGCGGAACAATCGCTTCATTGTCCAAGGCTATCGTCAATTTTTGGTTGGGCCGATAAGGTCGGTTTTCAAAATAGCTGTTTGCCCCATCAATCAGTCCATAATACCGTTGAAATCCACGTTGTAAAGGCCAGTTTTCTTTTTCCTGCCCCACATGCCATTTCCCAGCCATATAGGTTCCGTAGCCTGCGCCTTTTAATAGTTCGGCCAAAGTCACTGAAGTTTTATTTAGAAACCCCTGATAGGCTGGAAAAGGACGCTTATTCATCATATCGCCAACCCCTGCCTGATGTGGATATAAACCTGTCAATAAAGAAGCTCGGGATGGACAGCAACGCGAAGCATTGTAAAAGTTGGTCATCTTAATTCCATCTTTTGCCATTCTATCCAGATTTGGGGTTTGAATTTCAGAGCCAAAACAACCCAAATCGGAATATCCCATATCATCTGCCAAGATCAGAACAATATTTGGCCGTTGCTGCGCATGCAGTGTCAATCGTGTCAACAGAAAAAAGAGACACAGCGTAAATATTGGTTTCATCATACTACATAAATTTCTTTAGCCCGATTTTGGGCTGTGCTTTCAATTGTTCGGAGACTAATTTGGCATTCAGCAAGGCCCCCGTTTTAATCGTGTGAGTCGCATCCTTCGGATCAAAAAATTCCGTTTCTACTTTCTTTTTTCCAAATGTTTCATACTGAGCAATAACGAGTTCCTGTAATGGAATGAAAAATGCCCCAGCCTGTTGCGCAGCCTCCTTAGCCCATAGCGCATAATCTGATCTACGAACCTGATTTCCTTCCCAAGCATTGCGCGGAATTGGCGAACAGATAATTGCTGTCGCCCCTTTATCTTGAATATTTTTCACAAAGCGTCGTAAATAGAAACCATAACTATACACGACTTCATGTTGCTTCAATAACGGATTATACACTTCTTGGTAATCGTCACCATTCCCCTTTATCGTCCCCCTAGCCCGTAACGTATCCACAATGGGACTCGAATCATTATGTCCAAATTGCATGAGAACAAAATCACCTGGCTGTATGCTATCCAGCACTTTCTGCCAAAGTTTTGGGTTGTTATAAAATGTTCGTGTACTCGTTCCGCCCAATGCACGGTTCTTGACGTTGATTTTATCCGATTTAAAATACTGGCCAATAAAACTTCCCCATCCCCACTGTCCGTTTGAACCGTTTCCTTGCCCATTTTTTACCGTGGAATCACCAATAATAAACAAGGTTGGTTTATGCTGTTGTCCCAAAAAGGACATGCTGATTACAGCAAAAAGGACCGCAGCCCATGGCAACAATTTCAATTTCATCTTCTTTATTATTTAATATATTGTACTAGCTGACTTTTAATCCTACGAAATCCTTCGACAACTGATAAAGCATTTTCGCGCGCGCCATCTTTATTCGTATGGGTATGGTCCCCCGGAAAATAGCCGGATTTTACCGCTTCAGGGCCAAGCCGATCATATTTATCTGCAGTAATACTGTTAAGATCCAAAAAAGCGACGTCCTGTTCTTTCGCGATCTCCTTTGCCCACAATCCAAAATCCTTATCTGCCCGCTTCACTTTACCTTGATCATCCCATTGGTTGCGCGGAATCATGGATAACAAGATCGGTGTTACACCCTTTTTCTTTGCTTCAATCACAAAACGACGTAGGTTTTCACCGTAAGTACGTACGGTCTCTTTCTTCCCATTTCCCCAATCCAATACAATAGAGTCCTGACCAATCCCCCGCAGTACGCCGCGATACCCCTGTCTGCTCGTATCAGGCTTACTTCCTTCGTTATGGCCAAACTGAATCAATAAAAAATCACCAGGTTTAAACAATGAGTCAACTTTTGCCCACCTTCCCTCTTTGACGAATGTCCTTGTGCTACGCCCTGCCATCGCATGATTATCTACTCGGACACGTGTAGTATCCAACAGTTCAGGAAGCAATGTTCCCCAGCCCCAATACTCCTTATTACTATTCTTCACAGTCGAATCACCTATAAGATAAATCGTAGGCTTATTTTGTTGTTTTGCGAAGGATATCAAAAGAAAGGCTACCAATACCATTCCTATCCATTTTATTGTATGCTTCATGTGTGCTAACTTATCTATTTCTTTTTAATCTACCCATTTAAATCGTGCACTTCCAACCCTTCTATTTCTTGTGGGCGGACTTGACCAGCTGAATATTCGGTTTAACCGGACGATCCATTCCTACACCAAGGTAATAGCCCGTATGTGGTGGTTGATTATAGCCTACATTCTGCCATGCTACACTCAAGCGATATTGTGGATCATGCATGAGTGTATATACGCGTTGCTCTGTTCGGATCGTCGTTGTATAGATACGGAGATTCTGGTTATCTTCTGAACGCAAGACCAATTCTTCACGCCAGTCGCCAAAGATATCGGCGCTCAGGTTGGGTGTGCTTTTAGTGCCATTGATCGACGATGTTCCTGTAGCTGTAAAGATTCGTTCCGTTTTCCCGCTTTGGTATTTTTCAATATAGTTGCTGTTTAAAAGCTCACGGCTTAAATCAGCATCCCACCAGATCAAAAAATTGGTCGATCTCGGAGCCTGCCCGACGATATTTCCTCTGGTATCATACATCGCTGCAGATCCTAGCCACCACAGGTACGCGCCTCTATGATCGGAATCAATATTTGCAGCAACACCACGAGGGACATCTTTATTGATTGCATTTTTAAAGAGCATTGCTCCCGTTTTGGCGTCCAACAAGGCTACCCCCGTCCCTTTTCGTCCCCCTTTCAGTTCATGAATTCCAAAAATTTCCAGTCCTGGACGATCAGGATCGAGATCGCTCACATGTAAGGCATCGCCATGCCCCAATCCTGTACTATATAAACCTTTACCATTATCATCAATAACCATCGAACCAAAGACAATTTCATCTTTACTGTCTTGGTCTACATCAGCAACCGTGAGATTGTGATACCCCTGACCGGAATAAGGATCTTGACGAACTTTGCTGTCGAATACCCAGCGGCTCACTAATTTTTTATCTTTGAAGTCCCATGCCGCCAAGGCCGTTCGTTCATAATACCCTCGCGTCATCACGACACTCGGATGTATGCCGTCCAGATATGCTACGCAAGCTAGAAATCGATCGCTACGATTGGCATTCGTGTCTCCCCACGAACGCAGATCCCCACGTTCAGGTAGATAATCCACGGTACTTAGCGCCTTACCCGTCAGCCCATCAAATACGGTTAAATATTCAGGTCCTTTCAATATGCGGCCTACAGTTCTTGAACTTGATACGGTATCACGCCAATCGGCTTTTGGATCACCAATAACATGTCCCAGTGCATCTTTAGTACCATCCGCAGTTTTACAAACCAATTCTGCACGGCCATCACTATCGAGGTCATACACCATAAATTGGGTATAATGTGCTCCTTCCCGGATATTTTTACCCAAATTGATTTCCCATAGAAAGGTACCATCCAGTTTATATGCCTGAAAAATAGGTTCTGAAGTGATGCCATTGTGCGCATTATCATGTCCAACACCAGTTTGATGAACAATAAGTTCATACGTCCCATCGCCATCTAAATCGCCTACAGAAACATCCCCTGGCGTATAACCTTTGGGGGTGCGTAACGGAATATTCAAGTATTGCTGTACTTTTTGATCTTTGGATAAAGTAAGTTTAGCAACTTCCTTTTCTTTTCCACCCGCCACAATATCCAAGGTGTAGGTTACATCTTTACTCAGGTCAACATGATCGTCCAAAAAATTGGTACCCTTTGTTAAAGGTGCATTATTCAATTTTTTCTGTATACCATTTCCTTCCTGCCTATAAATAGCAAAGGCCGTGTTAAAATCGTCGGTACCCAGCAAACGCCAACTCAAAAACACGGAGTTATCCGTAGTTTTTACACCAACCATTCCTCGATCCAAAAACTCCATTTTGCGTTGGCCTGAAACGGCAAGAGAACCGATCAGTGCTCCTGTCAAAAGAATAAGTTTTGTTTTCATCATTCAAGGTCTACATCACAGCAATATGCTGGTACATATTATTGCTTTTTATTATTAACCGTTACATTGTTTAGGATAAAATTCTTAATGTACTCCTTGTGAATAACAGGATCTTTACTGGCACGGACATGCATATTTTGAAATGTAAAATCCGACAGTACATATTGCTCCGAATTGAGAACATCAAAAACAATGTCGCAATCCAGATCAATATTACGCAGCACAATATTTCTCGCATAGGACATTTTGATATCTTTCTCGCCCTTCAAATCAAAAAATTGGGTCCAGGGTTTGATAAACAACATACTATTGACATTTCCTTTTACATTTTCAATCAAAATATTTTCATATTCCTGTGGTGTATCCGGGCGCATCTTAAGCTGCAACAGCTTACGCGCTTTATCCAGCGTGTTGTTTCTAAAAATCACATTGTAACTATGAATAGATTCACTTCCGCACGTCAGTGCACTATGACAAAATCCAAAAAAACAATTTTCAATAATGATATTTGAGTTCGGACCATTGTTAGAATCCTTATCGGAATTCGGACCCTTCCCACCTTTTAATGCGATCGCATCATCGTTGACGGACAAGTAGCAATCCTTAATCAATACGTTACGGCAGACATCCAAATCAATCGCATCAGAACTAGGCGCTTTGACAGGTTCCTTTGGTGCTGAAATATGCAAACCGATCAATTTGAGGTTTTCACATTTATAGTAATGGGAGGTCCAAAACGGTGAATTGATCAAGCGAATGCCCCAAATCTGTACATCTTTGCTATTGGACACATAAAGTAAACGCGGGCGCATCTCGTCCATATTTGTACATTTTGGGTTAAACTGCCGTCTAAGCCAAAAAGACCGCCAGTAGCGTAACCCATTCCCATCGAGTGTACCCTTGCCTGAAATTGTAAATCCATCCACCTGATCTGCATTGACGAGTGCCATAAAGTATTTTACTGTTTGCCCCTCCATACGGGTTTCAGCCAATGCAAAATCTGCGATATCATCACTTCCCTTCAGTACAGCACCTTCTTCTAGATACAAATGTGTCTTTGGTTTAAAAAATAATGACCCACTCAAATAGATACCTTTAGGTACAACGACCACTCCCCCACCACTGGCATAGGCTTTATCAATTGCTTGCTGGATTTTGGCCGTTTGCACGATGGTGCTATCTGTCGTTACACCAAAATCCGTGATCAAAAATTTCTTTCCGAGCGTTTCTATGTTGGTCGATTTTATCGTCTCAAACCACTTTGAGATTACTGTTCTATCTGGGAACTTATCCTGCGCCTGCGCACTTGACAAAACCGCAATTGATGTTAGTAACTGTAAAAATCGAAAGAATTTTTTCATAATATTTAGTTTATAAATATGTTTTCCCTAGCCCAACAATTAAAATTCATGTATTGGAAGGCTTTTAAAGATTGATTAGCGCATTAAAATATGCTTAATGAGTAGCTAATCTAAAAGTATCAACATTTTTAAGAAGAGCTGTCCTGTAGTATCCTGAACAAACCAGATACACAGTCAGCAAGCACTCATTTTTCCTGACAGTGAGCCTAATAGCAAGGATTCAAAGCTTTTCGTAATATATTTGTTATAGAATCCCTATCACCAACTCCCTACTAACTTATCATCAACTCCTGACTGAAACCATTGAGTCCATAGTGAGTCCACGTTGAGTCCACCTTTTAATTGTTGAGATACCATGTTGACGTCGTTTTAACAACTCGCTTGCAGTCAGGAGTTGGTAGGAATTTGTCCATAACTTATCCGCAAGAAAGCGTCTCCAACATGAAATCAGTGCCCTTTCAAAATACTTTGTATATGTACCTCCCTATTTTTATGCAGCACACCACCTTGTACTGTCCTGCTTTGCAAAATTAGGTTCTCCTATGATTGTTCTTTATTTTTAACAATTATTGTTTTGGAGCAATTAGCGCTAGTACCTCCTTCAGAATACACTACGGATCAATTATGACATTTAAATCAATCTTTACAATCATTTTATTATCAATATCCTTCGTTGGCTTAAGCTTTGCACAAACAGGCAAGCTCGCACAGGAAGAGATCAACATTCAGGCTCCTTTTGAAATCCCAACGTTTAAGGTTCCCAATTTCGAGCATTGTAAAAACTACGATATCCGCGATTTTGGTGCACGCCAAGGCGATAAGGAAAGTACGTCCATTGCAATAGCTCAAACAATTGATCTGGCGACAAGAGCTGGAGGGAATGTCATTATTCCCCCAGGCGAGTGGCTCACCAAGGCCATACACTTAAAAAGTAACGTCAACTTACATGTCAGTGAGGGAGCAACACTACTGTTTTCTGGAGATCCAAAGGACTATTTACCTGCCGTTCACAGTAGTTGGGAAGGATTGGAGTGTTATAACTATTCTCCATTGATCTATGCTTATGAAGCAAGCAATGTTGCCATTACCGGCAAGGGAACCATAAAAGCGGATCTTACTGTTTGGGAGAAATGGTTTCCAAGACCGAAACCACATATGGAGAGTATCAAAAATCTCTATAATTGGGCGCAAGAAGGGATACCTGTCGAACAACGCCTTATGGTCAATGATACATCCAACCTTAGACCGCAATTTATTCAATTCAACCGTTGCCAACAGGTTCGGGTAGAGGATATCAAAATCCGAAACAGTCCTTTTTGGACCTTACACCTCTACTTAACGAAAGATGTCCTTGTACGTGGGATCGACATCTATGCCCATGGTCATAACAATGATGGGATCGACCCAGAAATGAGTCAGAATGTATTGATTGAGAATTGTATTTTTGACCAAGGTGATGATGCTATTGCATTGAAATCGGGCCGGAATCCGGAAGGCTGGCGATTAAAAACACCAACAAAAAATGTCGTCATCCGCAATTGTGAAATCCGTGACGGTCACCAACTACTTGCCGTCGGGAGTGAGCTATCGGGTGGCATCGAAAACATCTATGTAAATAATTGTACAGTATTGCCTAATGAGAAACTCATGCATTTACTGTTCATCAAAACCAATGAACGTATGGGCGGCTATGTCAAAAACATTTATTTTTCAAATATCAAAGCCCAAAATGTAAAAGAGGGAATCCTAGGGATAGATACAGATGTGCTCTATCAATGGCGCAACCTGGTTCCAACCAAAGTAAAAAAACTAACGCCAATATCGAATATCTATCTTTCGAACATCCAAGCGGAGGTGGGTCAATTTATTTCAAAAATCAACGGCAATTCGGAACTTTCCATTCAGACGGTTCAATTGAAGAATGTACGACTCAAAAAAATAACCTCAACTGCAGTCCAAAATCAATATGTTAAGGATTTCTCCTACAAAGAATAACAGGCCATACTGAATTGGTTTCCAATCTCTCCTCATTAAAGAGATTCGCACCATGAAATCATTCAATAAACCTGATACAATAAATCTTCATACATAAAAAAGGGCTTTTCTATTAAATAGAAAAGCCCTTTTTTATGTATGAACCAGTACATTAATCAGTCAATACATTTACTTTAGGCATCACGAATTGGGTATTTTCTTTTTCTCCCTTCGGTGTACCAAAGTAAAAATAGAGTGTCCGGTCTATTTTTTTATCCATTTGATTCGGCTCTCCTGCAGGTCCATTCACTGCTGCATTACCATTGATCCCTAGGGCCAACTTTGTTCCAATAGGCGGAATAGCGTCCAAAAAGGAAATATCTCCAGTAGGCAATTGCGGATATCCTTTGGGACCTGAAATTCCATAAAATTCGAACAGCCGAAGAAATAGATCATCTTGATCTGTTGCGACCAAAAACTTTCCTTGCACGGTATTGAATTGTACCCAACTGACATCCGAAAAGTAGCCTTTAAATTCAGGAAATGTCCATGGCCCAATACCAGCCTTTCCATCGTTGTACATTTTTTCCCATGTATTTAGCGTAACTCCTTGCAACCTATTCTTCCATACGCGGTAAGGACCATTTCCCAACCATTTGGCTCCGATAATATAGTTTTCAGGAAAGTTGAAGCTTACTCCCGCATAAGGTACTGCTTTTTTCATGTTGTAGGCATAATCGAGTTTCAACCAACCATCCGGACGCATCGTCCAACGGATAAAGCTTAGATTACCATCAAACATAAACTCGACCACCTCATTTTTCCCTTCTCGCCAACGTTTAGCGCTCTTTAGCTCTGACTGACCATCGATCAGCACCGGACCGTTATTGAAAGCCAATTTCATGCTATAATCATTGGCCAGATCAACCAATAATCCTGTTTTTTTAGAAACAAAAGCGGTTATTCCATTTGCCTTAAGGATGTAATTCACACTGTCTTCTTTCGCTTCAACATCCGCAGAAGATTTCAAAGGTAGGATTTCAGTAGTCAATGTTTGATTGGATTTTACCCGCCATGTCCAGGTATAAATTTCCGCACCCTGTGGATCAGTAGCTGTCAATACCAGCGCATCATACTGCTTCCAGTCACCAGGCAGATTCAATTGCAAAGCCCCCTTTTGCGTAGGAGCCACTACAGGACTGTTTACTTTTAGGTTTAGCACCGAATCCATGCCAGATTCATCCGCATAGGGCTGTTGATAAGTAATCAGTTTACCCTCAAATTGACACGCTTTTAGATCGGTAAAGTGGAAACGATTTTCTACTGGAATAGTTCCATTGAAATCAGCAGGTAATTTCTTCATCGTAATATGCACAGGTGCATAGATCTCCCGAATGGCATAGAAACTTCCTTCTTTTTCACGATGTGGTCCAAGGATTCCGTCCGGGGCATTTACCCGGTTGACATCAATCACATTATTGAAATCTGTCCGTACGATACCCTCATCTGCAAAGTCCCAGATAAATCCGCCTGCACCTAATTTGGCATTCCAGTGCAACTCCCATATATCCGCCAATCCTGCAGCAGCACCACCGTCATCCTGTGCATGGAGAAATTCGGTCGGCATGTATATATTAGGACCTTCCAGAATTTTTTTGGTCGAATAAAAGTCTTCATAATGGTTGCAGTCGATTCCATTGATTGCATTCCCCGGTCTATGGTGTGCATGGATCACTGTTCGTGCGGAGAGATCATATTTTTTGTACTCGTCTATGAGTTCTTTATTGTGCCCACCTTCATTACCGTTGCTCCAAAGTATGATAGAAGGGTGATTGGCATCGCGGATAACCATTTCTTGCACCAGCTTTTTACCTACAACGGTACTGTATGCCTTTTGCCACCCGGCCAATTCATCCAACACATATAAGCCCAGTGAATCGCAATAAGCTAAAAATGACCGATCTGGCGGATAATGCGAACAGCGCACCGCATTCATATTCATTTCCTTGATCAATTTAACATCATTCAGATCCAATTGGGCGTTCACCGAACGTCCGGTTTCGGGCCACCATACATGACGATTGACACCTTTCATTTTCACTTTCACCCCATTGACATAGATGCCATCCCCCTCGCGCACTTCTATCGTCCTGAAACCAAAACGATCCTGGTATTGATATTCTTTATTCTTGCCATTCCATAGCGTGTAAGTGACCTGATATAGGTTTGGTGTCTCCGCTGTCCATAACAGCGGTTTTTCTACTTTCATCTCAACCAATTTCACTGAATCCTTAGCAGTAATCGGAAATTTCTGAGCTGCGATCAGATTACCTTTCAAATCTTTGATCTCTACCGATAGATTATTGGCCTTAGACCAACTTTCCAAATACACGTTGCTTCGAAAAGTTCCGTCTGCTTTTGCATCAATAGCTGTCCAGCTGATATGTTCCTGTGGCGTCGCCTCAAGGTACACCGGTCTATAAATACCGCCTAAAATCCAATAATCCGCCAGACGCTCCGCATTGTTAACGGATTTATCGGAAGACATCTTCGATACAGTGGCTTCTAATATGTTAGCCTTGCCAAAGGTGATCTTGTCGGTAACATCGTACTTAAACCGATAGAAAGCACCTTGGTGGATATCTCCGGCCAGCTGACCGTTGATCTTGACTTCAGTATCCGTCATCGACCCCTCAAAAACCAAGCTTATTTTCTTCCCTTTCCAATGCTTTGGAACAGTAAACTGATGCCGATACAGACCTTTCTCATCGTGAAATACAAAATTCTTTCCATAGGTCACATAATCCCGACCATAATTGTAAGCCCCAAATCCCTGCTGTTCCCAATGACTCGGCACCGCAATCTTATCCCATTTCCCTGCTTTACGTCCACCTGTGACCCAGAAGTCCCAATTGACCGTGTGAATATTGTCTGTTCCCGAAAGATAATGTATTTCTTTCTGCGTCTGTGCTGAGGCCATTAGGACGGTCGTAACACACAGCAATGTAAGGAAGGCTATTCGAATTTTAAGCATAGGTTTATTCATTGAGTTTGCAAGCTCCTAAAATAAAAAGTTCAGGACACTTTAGTGTCCTGAACTTACCTGAATTGTTGTAATTTCTTTGAAGATCCTTAATGACAGGCTACGGGCTTGGGATAATCTTCTGTCGTCATGCCCTTAACCAATTGTCCACAATTACGCATGGAAGCTGCGTAAGGATTTTCAATCTCCTTGTCGTAACTTAACCAATAACCTTTTTCCATCGGACAATATTGTAAGTAGATGGCTTCATCTGTACATTTCATCGTTTCCATTATGGTAAATAGGGATTGCGTAATTGCAGAGAAGGAAACAGTCATTGCCTTCATATCCTGCGCAGATTTCAAGCCGGCAGCATCTGCCTTCATGGTCTGACTGACCTTCTTGAGGCGTATCATATCGTCAAGCTGCAGACCTTTTAACCGAAAGCTCTGTACTTCTTTTTCTAACTGAACTACATGCTCCTTACCACCGGCAAAATTCTCATTTGTAATATCCTTTTTAACTTCCATGTAGGCCTTAAATAATCTGTCGCGCTGTGCTTGTGCATTATCCTGCCCTTGGCTTAATTGGCAAGAAACCAGCATGAAGCCGATCACACATGCCACATATATTTTTTTAAATCTACTTTTCATTTTAATCTTTGTTTATTTGATTTTGAATACGTTTAATTTCTTGCAGCATAAAATTCAGATGCTGTTTATTGAGTTGACCTGTTTGCTTGGCATTAAGCAGATTGATCTGCTCAATCAAACTAGGCAAATAATTTCTGACATAGAGTTGCACGTCACTGCGCTGCGCCTGCGTAATGATATCCGACCCTGGTCCGATTTTCGGATTGACAACTTGATTTACCCGCTCCAGAAAATAGCGTTGCTGGCCACGTTTGAAGGCATCAATACGAAGATCCCCGCCGGGCAATGTCCATACTCCATGACCAACGTCTTCCAAATATTCATTCAAGGTGTAAGGATCTTCATTGCTTAGAGACTTGACATAAACATTATAAAGCAAACCGGGACTCATCAGCATGTTGAGCATCTGCTCTTGTTGATCATTGATTTCTTTATTGGCGTCTATTCCAATAAGGGACTGTATATTGTCAGGATACAACCACAAGGGCGGCACAAATACATTATCATTTACATAGTGTACTGCTGCTTTTACCTTTTCTTTGGGAACAGCTGCGTAGACGGCTCCTTTTTGACCCCGGACTTTATTCGTAATCTCTTGACTTCCGATATTTTTTAGCACATGATATAAATAGCGATTAAATTGCCCGCGGACAGCTTTATGCATATCTTTTAGGTTGCTATAATCATCGTCAGGCTCATGAGTCCAATCTACCAAATGAGTAACTACTCTTTTCAGATTTTTGATACCATAGGTACTCGCCAACATAGAATCGTCGCCCAGATCTTCCTTCTGACTACGGGGATCTTCATTGTTTCCTTCCCCACCGAACCATAGCTTTGGGTTGACCATCAGACTATCTGTCACCTGTTTTGTAAGATAACCACGCTCTTCTTCACCACTCGCAAACTGTGGAAGATATTGATACCCCCATTGAATAGCCCATTTATCGTACATGCCTACGCGTGGGTATATTCCGGCAAGCGCAACGTTGTCTTCTGGCTGGGCGACATAATTGAATCTGGCATAATCCATGATCGAAACGGTATGTCCATGTTTTTCAACCCATTTCTTATCGCGCAACTTCTCCACCGGCGTTTGGCTGCTCGCCCCCATATTATGCCGTAGCCCCAAGCTATGTCCCACTTCGTGTGAGGAAACAAAGCGAATTAACTGCCCCATCACTTCGTCATCCAGCTGGATTTTTTGAGCAGCTTTGTTTAATGGTCCCACTTGTACCATAAACCACTGCTGGACGAGCTTCATGACATTATGATACCAACCGACATGCGCTTCAATAATCTCACCGCTTCTAGGGTCTGAGATCCGCGGCCCATAAGCATTTGCTTTTTCAGAAGCGAAGTAACGGATAACGGAAAAACGCGCATCTTCAAGGCTCATGGTCGTATCCTGCTCGGGCCACTCTTTGCCTACGATCGCATTTTTAAATCCCGCCTGTTCAAATGCCTTGTTCCAGTCATTGATCCCCGCAATCAAATAGGGACGCCATTTTTTAGGTGTTGCCGGATCAATATAATACACGATCTGCTTTTGGGGCTCAACCAGCTCACCTTTTAAATAACGTGATACGTCTTTCGCTTTGGGTTCAAGGCGATAGCGCTGTATAAAATTTAATGCTTTAGAACGTTGATCTTTATCTGTGAATAGGATATACTTGTTCGCAAAATACCCTACACGTTCGTCGAAAATCCGTTTTTTCATCGGCTCCTTTGGAAGCAGTACCATGGAGGTATTGGTTGTAAAAGTCATTGCCCCAGTCAAGCTTGCCGCTGGTGTGCCAGATGTCGACGAATAGGTTTTTGTTGTTTTTACTTCCAAATTGATGGGAAAGACCTTCATGTCTGTAATGAAAGATCGGTCATCCGCCAATGAGGACAGCTTATTTTCGCTTTTTATCTTACTATCAAATGAAATTGCGGCATTGTCTTTCCGAAAAAGATCTGTCACATCAATAAGATAGCCGTTGCTTGCCGCATTAAGTCCTTTGATATCTAAAATCGCGATGATTGGATCTTCCTGAGACTGCACTAAAGCGGTCCGTATGGCATCGTTTTCTGGGGCATCTTGTTTATAAATTGTTGCCCGCAACTGTATACGGTCCCCCAAGCCTTTTTCAAAATAAAGTGTTTGCTCATTTAGCTTTTCACCACCATACATGGAGAAGCCCTGTGGGGCTGAAACCAAACGTGTTACCGTCAGAAAATAACGGTTCAACAAGCTGTCCGGTATTTCCAAATACCATTTCTTTTCCGACTCTACGACGTTAAAAACCCCAGACCGGGCATTTTTTTTCTTATTTAAAATCTTGCTGTAAGCTTCATTCAGGTCATTTTTTGATTTTACGGTGTCTGTCTTGCTCAGGCTCTGTTGGGCTTGAACCATACCGCCAGACAAAAGCAAGGCAAGGGTACTATAGATAATTTTGTTTTTCATGTGTAATGTAATAGCATATATTAAAACGGTACAGTTTCATCAGTGTTCAACCGTAAGTTTGGGTTTAACTTCATGGCATCCAATGGAAATGGAATAATATACATTCGTGAATTTGGGGCCAATGTATAGGTCTTTTGCTCCACCGTCTTATTGACAATCGGGAACACACGAACAAGCGTTTTGGCATAATCAGGTTCAAGATTCAAGCGTTTCAAATCAAAAAAACGATGGTAACCGATTGGCAATTCCCGACGGCGTTCGTTTATCACTAGATTCATCGCTTCTTTTCGGGTCGTTGGAACCACCAGTATTGCTTTATCGCCTTCGATCCGGGTTTTACGTAAGGTATTCAACATGTTAATAGCCTTGGCAAATTGATCCTGACGGGCATAACATTCGGCCAACATCAGATAAATCTCCGGTGTTTTCAGTCCCACTGTGGGGAAGAAAAAAGCAGTGTATTTCACGTTGTAGTAACTTGCTCCAGCGCCAATATCCAGAAAACTGGCATTTGAGGTCGTATAAAATAGACTAAAGCGTTTGTCTTCCTTGTCAAACATACTTGTCAATTCTGGGCTTAAGATATAGCTATAACCAAAATTCATCTCCGTATAGCCATTCACATACATATAGCTTAATACTTCCGGGTTATTTTCAGCGATTATAGGCGTCTTGCTCGGCCCCCCTAACTTTTCATACTGAACAAGATCAATTAGCTGTCCATTAAGCTGCAAGGCTTTTTCTGCAGCAGCTTGCGCTTCAACAACTTCTCTTTTGAAAAGATGCACCTTCGCCTTCAATGCATAAGCAAAGGCCAGTGACGGATGATAGGGATTCGTAGGTTTCTCCTGCAAATAGGGCAAAGCATCCTCAATATCCTTTTGGATAAAATCGTATACCTGCTGTACCGTTGATTTTGCCGGCTTAGCTTCAAGGTCATATTTATCCATAATGCAGACACCGCCATCCTGAGAAGCGGTCTTCGCGTCATAGGCTTTTGCGTAGACATTAATCAAATGGAAATAATCAAAGGCCCGAAACATCTTGGCCTCAGCCTTGGCCAGGGTCTTTAATTGACTATCTCCTGTGCTTTCATCAACCAAAGAAATAATCATATTCCACTGTGCAATATATTTATAACATTGATTGTAAAAGCTAGATGCGGTGATGCGGCTTACCCGATCCTCTTGTTCTTGGAACAAAAAGTTAATGGTATTCATATTAGGCGTCAAACCGATTACATTGGATTCCTTCATATACTGGTCATCGACCAAATATTGAAAGTTATTAATCGGATAGCCCCTATTGGGATAAGCGACCAAATCGTAATAATCTTGAGCGGTGCTCACCAATTGTGAGCCTTTTGGTGTTATATCGAGGTATTTGTCGCAGGCGGAAAAGACCACTAGAGTCACAAATGCCGCCGCTAAAGTTTTAAAAGTCATCGTAGATTCAGATTAAAAAGTTAATGAAAGCCCCATGAGGAATGATTTAGCCAGCGGCAAATTACGTGTTCCGCTATTGAGCGAATAGGCTTCTGGATCGATATCATCACCAGCCGCAGTCCAGGTCCACAAATTATTCACCTGCAAGGTTAATTTGACGTTTTGCATCCCCGCTTTCTGCGCTAATTGTTTTGGTAATTGATAACCCACCGCCACATTTCGCAGCTTCATGTAATCTGCAGAAACAATCTGCTTATCGCTGTTCCGCCATAAGGTAGATAGTTTGCTCGCATCGGTACGTAATTTGTCTGGATAATCAACCAGTAATCTTGGATAATCATTATTTGCACCTTCGGCCCATCGATTGACCAAACCCGCGTTTGTCAGCTTATCACTTGCTAAGTCGATCGCATCTTTACGCAGTTTATGTCCGCCCGAAAAAATGAACATCGCAGACAGATCAAATGCTTTATAGCGCAAACGTTGATTGATAGAACCTGTATACTTAGGAAACAAGGTCCCCATATTCACCAGTGCCTCCGGCGAGGTAATTTCTTTGATGCTCGTCGGTGTACCGTTCTCATCAAAGACAACATTTGATTCACCGTTTTGATCCAAGAAATAAGGATAGCCATTCACCATGCCTCCATAGCGAAAAGCCATGATTGAATTATAGCTACTTCCTTCAAAAAAGTAATTACTTGGTGAACCGACATAGGATTGGGCTGTAGAAGTTAAGCCATTCACTTTCTCCACCTTATTCTTATTAAAGGAAAATACCAGCTGTGTACTCGCCGTAAAATCTTTCTTTTTCAACCACACACCATTGATATTAAACTCAATCCCTTTATTGCGTAGTGCACCATTGTTAATCACACGTGAACTGGCCCCCACCGTAGGATCGAGAACAGAATTAATCAATAAATCCGAGCTATATCGATTATAGGCATCGATACTAGCCGAAAGCCGGTTGTCGAAAATCGAAAAATCCATCCCTAAATTGGTTGTTGTTGTTTTTTCCCAGCGTAACATGGGGTTTGGCAGTGACCTTTGTTCCAAATACTGCAAATAGGGGAAAAGTTTATCCGATTTCCACGTTGCAGTTCCATAGCTGGAACTGGCTTGATCCACGTTACCGGTAATACCATATGTCGCCCGCAGTTTGAGTGAATTCAACCAGTCTTCATTTTTCATAAAGCTTTCGTTGCTGACATTCCAGCCCGCTCCGACGGACCATAAAGGGCGATATTTAAACTTTGGATCTACACCAAATAGATCTGCTTGATCTACCCGTATGCTTCCAGTCAAGTTAAATCTATTATTATATGTATAACCTGCGTTAGCATAAAGCGAAGTATATCGATGTAAAGTTTCTGTTTGCGCCCCGCCATTCAAATCAGATAATCGGTTGTTTCCCCCATACACATAACTCGTTATTCCTGTTTTACTTAAGGTTGCCCAATCAATTGTGGTCGAAGTCAATGTTACTGGATTGTACCCTAAAAGCAATTGTTCAATTGAGCGTGGTACATGTGACTGCCGCATCTCGAATCCGGCCAATGCTGTCAGTTGATGTTGACCATATTGTCCAAAGGTATTATCGTAGTTAAACTGATTCCGAAAGGTGTAACTATAGCGTTTGCTCTCAAATTGATAGTAACGTCCTCCAGCAGGTAAATTCTTGGTATAAATACCCGTCGCATCATTGTAACTGACCATCGCATTTGACGCAACGCGCATCATGTAGCTATCTTCATCGTAGAAGCTTTCACGTGCTGCTTGGCCCAGTTCATATGAAAACTGTGTCTGAAAAGAAAGTCCTTTGTAAATATTGGCCCGCAACGATGTAAAAGCACGAAGGCCTAAACTTTTGTTACTTTCAATGCCCTCTCCTAATGCCTCAAGCACATTAAAGGATGTACTTTTTAGATTTCCATTTGCAGCAATTTGTTCCGCCGTTTCGCCGTTAATGGCAGAGCCTGGTCCTACTGAACTGGGCAATTCAACGTACGGCGTATAGACTAAGTTGCCACCCTCATCTTTGATGCGAGCATAACGTGGTTGCAAGAACACATTATTGTAAACGCCGTCGGTTTCTTTATTTACTGTATACGTACCATTCAGTCCCACTGTTGCAGACAACCATTTGGTCAAATTAAAGCCCGACTTCAAATAAAGGTTGAATTTATCATTCTTTTCATTGACCGCCTGTCCCTTACCCTTATCGTAATTAAAAGAAACAAAGGTATTGCTCTTACTGGAGTTTTGGGCGATACTCGCGTTATAACGTTGACGTGTTTCATTCTGCCAAACATTGTCCGTAAACTCCTTGATATAATCGTTGCTCCGCCATGAATTGATCGTTGTCTCGCGTTCTTGCTGACTAATCGCACCAATGGATTCTTTTCGAAATAGGTCATACAGTGGTGAATAATATTTTAGACTGCCACTTCCCAGCTTTCCATAGTAATTAAATAGCGATTCACTGTTCGCATAACGGGATAACTCCTTCTTATATACATCAATTTCATAATCGATTAAATCCGATGTACGCGCATAGTGCATTTTGGAAATATCCGGTTTCTGCGTGATGAATTGGTCCACATTAAAGTTCACGGAAACACCTTGCCCTTTCCCTTTTTTGGTGGTCACGACGATAACCCCATTGGCCGCACGGGCACCGTAAATGGACGCTGCTGTCGCATCCTTCAAAACGGTAACGGACTCAACGTCATAGGGATTAATATCGTTCAAGGTAAACTCCGTCGGCAAATCATCGACAACAATGAGTGGATTGGTGGTCACCTGACTGGAATAGGTGCCAATGCCCCGAAGTACGGGGCTGTCTGCACCGGAGCGCGTTGGATTTTTGATATAGGTCAATCCAGCTACCTGACCTTCTAACGCGGAAGTCAAATCGGTATTAATCTGTTTGTTCAATTGATCATTGCTGATACCGGTATAAGCTCCAGGACTACGTTCTTTGCTGATGCGTTGATATCCCGTTATCATAATTTCGTTGAGCATCGACTCCTTTGCACTCAACATCACACGGACGGGCCGAGCAATTTGTTCCGGACTGAAGTGCATGACCTTTTCATTAAAAGAAACATGCCTAAAAGACAATTGGATGTCTGAGCTAGCAACGTTCAATTCAAAATCACCATCTCCGGAACTCATCGTCTGGCTATCATCCTGTAAATTATGAATAGACACGCCGGGAATAGTATTACCCAAACTGTCTATTACTTTTCCGCGTAAAAGCTGACTAATGGTTGACACAGCTTTACGATAGAGAATAATCCGTTTGTTTTCCAAACGATAGCCAAAGGGCTGATCCTTAAACAAAATGGATAAAGCATCTTCGACGCTCGATAGTTTCAGATTAACACTGATCGGGTGCGCCGATTTGAGCAGATTGCCGTCAAATACAAATTCATAGCCGTAGTGATCCGATAAACTTGTAATCACTTCTTTGACATCGGCATTTTTAAAATTCAATTGTACCTGTTGCGCATGTAATTCATAGGGGTCAATCATGCTCATCAAGGCAATTCCAGCAACCAAACTCAGGTATTTCCGCAAAAATACCGGTTGCTTTTCGGTTAGGTGTGACATGGTAGAGTAAGGTAAATGTACTATTTAGTTGTTATTTTTTATGAGTAGTTTTTAATGTGATTTTTTTATTGTTCAATTGAAAATTCAGACCACTTGCTTCATTCAATAGATTCAACATTTCCTGTAATGGAATATTTTTTCGGACCTTCATATAGATCGATTGATCAGTAGGTAGCGTGATGGTATCGATATCTACGCCATACCACCTGGACATATCTGACAAGATAAGGCGAAGTGACTGATCCCGGTAATCAAAGTATCCAATCGTCCAAGCAACAGCTTGCTTAGGAGCCAAATTTTCGATATGTATTCCTTTCTGATCGGTTACAGCTGTTTCGCCGGGACGGAGGACAATTCTTTCGGAGGTCCCCGATTTACTTAAGGCTATCCGTCCAGACATGAGAGATGTGGTAACTCGCCCATCACTCGCATAATTTCGCACGTTAAATACAGTCCCCAATACTTCGATTTTTGCAGCACCAGCATTTACTTTAAATGGTCTTCGCGCATCATGGGCGACTTCAAAGTAACCTTCTCCTTCCAAAGAAACTTCTCTTTTAGCGGGGGTAAAGGGGAGCTGAAACCGTAAGGTGGATGCAGCGTTCATGGTAATCTTACTGCCATCTTCCAAAACTAGCCTAAAGTCCGAATTGGGAGTATATATCGTTTGCAAACTTGGATTTTTACCTACTGCGATTACTTTTACAGTTTGACTGTCGATCCGAGAAAATGCAATATCGCCTACTGCCCAAATCGAGTCTATTTTCGGCAAAATGGCTATTTCTTTACCAGATTTATCTTTAACATATAAAATAGGTTCCGAAGGGGCTATCACATCGGAATGCTTGGTATTTTGTTTCGCATAAAACCATGTGGCCAATCCCGCCACAAACAGAATGGACGCTGCCGCCCACCAGCTCTTTCTATATCTTAAACGGATAGGCTGCTTTTTGGATTCATTCAGTTTATTTTCCAATCGTTGCCTAATGACTGGGATATGCGCAGCAAAAGATTCTTGGACGTGATCTGCCTCAAAATCGTCAATAGCGAAGGAAGTAAGCGCATTCAATTCATCATCACTGGCTTTCTCAAAATATAGAAGCAGCGTATCGAGATCAACACGATTAATACTTCCATTCAAATAGCTCTTGTAAATATTTTCTATTTTTTTTGCCATATCTATAAGTTAATACGCAACTTATTAGCAAAAACACTATCGCTATCGTATTTTTTTTAAAAAAAATAGAACGTAACAAGAATGATTAAAATCTCATCATAGTGATCCTGCACAAATTGACGAATATGTTGATTGGATTTGACCATGGCATTACTCACAGTAGATACGGAAATATTCAATTTTCTAGCAACTTCTTCGTAACTCTTTTGTTCTATTTTACATAAAACAAAGATTTCTTTCCTGCGCTCACTTAAGGTATTGAGCGCTCTTTCTAATAATGCGGACTGTTGTTCTCGCATATCGCCCTCTTTGTCCATAACGTAGAGCTGCTCGAAATGTTGATATAAATTTTCCTGCAGTGCAGTTTCCTTAGCTAATTTTCTATACCAAGAAATAACATCATTTTTTGCAATCGTAAAAATCCAAGATTTAAAACTTCGAGTGGGGTCAATAGTGGATCTCTTTTGCCAGACTTTTAGGAATACATCTTGTACAATCTCTTCACTGATTTGCCTATCTTTAACCATTCTGAAAACATTGGAAAATAGGGCATGGCTGTAACGCTCGTATAAAGCAAAAAAAGAGTGCTCGTCTCCATGGGAAAGCGAAATCATTAGCTTATTTTCTGCGGTAGCATCCATTGTTAACTTTTCAAAAGGAAAGGTAGTATGCTGTTTAAACACTTAACCAGCGACCAAATTTACAAATTTTCAACTTAATATAAACGCCAATGACTTTCAAACGAATATATTAAATTCATCTTAGGTCATTTTGATTTATTCACACAAGCAGAACAGCACAGGATGACAAATTCATTCCGTATACCTAAACTTGTCGTATTAAATTGGTTATTTCCCAATTTCAATGGTGAATACTTTACATGACACTACGCCAGTTACAGTAAAGAAAAACCCATAAAAAAGCATCATATTTTTTATCATAAATTTAGGATTAATTGGTTATTATAAAGGTTTTCATTCTCCCCGTTTGAAAACCTTTTTTTATAACAACCGTCTATTACTGGATGACAACTATAGTTACAACTTCGTAATTTCAGTAACAACTTGATAACTTCAAAAGTAGCGTACTTCAATAGAAAAAGAACAAAAATACACTACTCTGTTCTAAAAGGCAATGCCGGTAATCCTTCTTTATTAAAAAAATTGGGACGAGCTTTTTCATTCCAGCCAAAGCGAACCTGTTTTGGAGACTTTACCGATACTGCAGATACAATCACTTGATTGCCATCGATCTTCGCTTCAGCGGGTACAAATTTGCCGTCCTGTCCTGCGATCTCAAACCAGGTCAATTGATCCCCTTTACACTGTAATCCGCTGCCAACATGCTTAAAATTCAAAATAATGTGATCTTCTACGATCTTTTTGCTTTTATATTGTGGTCCCGAAAAAACAGTATTTTTCAGGCCATAGTCAAAAGCCATAGGCCACAATGCCAGGCGGCGTCCTACTTCCCATTTATAGGAGGGATGTATATCAGAAAGGTCATCGACTAAATCCGTAACTACAGCCATTCCCGAATGTTTAATGTCCATACATTTTGTCTGGATCTCCCAAAACCAAGGCAATGCGCCTGCATTATGTTTCATTTTATCATTTCTCTTACTATAATAATAAGGTGCAATCTGAACATAGTAGAAAGGCATATTCTTGTCCTTCCAGCTATTACGCCAGGTATCAATTAGCAATTTTTGTTTTGCATAATAACGTGTATCCTCAAACATCAGATTACTTTCACCTTGATACCAGATAAAGCCTTTCATGGCAAAAGGCGCCAATGGACGAATCATCGCTTCGTACATCTCCCCAGCAACAGCATTTTCAATTTTCGTTTCACCATTTTGCGTCTCCTGTTTAAACGTACTTGAGTTTTGATAGGCCTCCAAGGGTGTCCAAGGCTCTATCCTACTGCCACCCCAAGATGAACTAATCAGCCCCACAGGAACATTCAGCTGTTGTTGCAACGTCTTTCCAAAGAAATAACCCGGAGCTGAAAATTGTGCAAGCGAATTCGGACCAGCAATTTCCCATCCATTGGTCTCCACATCCGTCTGTTCCCCCTTCTTTTTCGCAACAAGGAATAAGCGAATTTTTGAATTCTCAGGTTGCCGCAATTCTTCCTCCGCTTGATCAACTCCAACAGCAGGCTTCTTATACCCCTTACGTAATTGCATCGTATACTCCATATTGGACTGCCCCGAACATAACCAGACTTCACCAACCACAACATTTTCCAACAAGAGTGTATTATCCCCCTTCACTTCAATCGTAAATGCATCGAAACTTGCCTTTTGTGCTGTAAAGGTAACTCTCCATGTTCCTTTCTGATCCGCCACTGTTTTTCTTGTTAAACCTTTCAATTTGACTTCAACGCTCTCCTGAGGGTCCGCGTGCCCCCATATAACCACTGGTTTATCTTGCTGAAGTACCATATTTGAACCAAAAACATGGGGCAGTTTGACTTTGGCTTGTGTACCCAACACAATACTTGCCAAAAACATGGAAAAGAGAATTTTCTTCATTTGATTTTTATTGGATTTTTTATTCTTAAAGTCGAGAGGAACCTTCAATAAGCAGTTTTGAATCTAGCAAAAACCGTGGTGAATGTTCTCTAGTATAACTATTTACGTATATATAAGTATCTTCGTCGTAAGTATCGAACTCGTTATCTGAAATTAACCATCTATTTATAGCGCTGCAACCTGTACTGCACTGTTAACAACTATACGGTCAGGATATAACGTATTTAATTATCGGTTTATCTTTAATAGGTTTGTCAAAACCGTTTGATTTATGGTAAAAGCTGTCCCATGACGAATCCCTTTCGGAAAACTGACCTGATCAGAGACATCTTCCCAGTTAATACCGTCCTTGCTTCTCACAGCACCATATTTATGATCACGATATTTATCGAAATAGACATACATATATTGTCCAACTTGCAATGGAGCTGGTCCCTCGGCCCAATAATCGCCCGTAATCGGCTTAGAAACAGCAATCGGAAAACCTTTGGTTAGAGTCTTCGTTTTAGTAATGCGTATATTTTTTTCAGGGGGGTTAGAATTTTCATTTTTCAAAAACATGACATATTCCTTATTCTGCGATTGTATAATGGCCGCATCAATGACACTAAAATCTGGATCAAAAAAAAGCTTGCTTTTTGAAAACTTATTAAAATCTTTTGTAGTTACGCTGTACATACGGTGATTTAATCCTTTTTCGCTTTCACTGGTCAGTACTTCTTTATGTCTACCAGAGATCGTCGTAGCCCAAATGATATAATATTCTTTCGTTGCTTTGTCGTAAAAAAGTTCTGGAGCCCAGGCATTTTTTGCTTCGGGTTCATTCATCATGACGGGTATTGATTTTTGTACTGTCCAATTCACAAGATCTTTAGAGGAGGAATATCCGATAATTTTATCCCACCAACCGGTAGTCCATACGAGATGAAAAGTCCCATCAGGGCCTTGGCAAATACTGGGATCACGCATCAATTGATCTTTTCCGACAGTAGGTTTTAGAAAAGGTTTCCCCTGATTCAAGGGCTCCCATTGGAGTCCATCTAAACTATAGGCAAGATGTAATCCATCTGCACCATTCCCTATAAAATAGGAGAAAAGATAAACCGGGGACTGCGCCTTAATATGACAAGTCAATAGTAAGAACAAAGAGATAAGAAGTTGTTTTTTCATATTTATATCATTATGATTGAATGGCAAGCATCGGCAATACGTTAGCAACTCGTATTTAATTCAAATATAGCGCGATTTCGTCGACTATAACTCCTTCATCAAGTGCCTTTATACGCAATATATCTTGCTGTAAATTAGTTATTTTAAATTTAATCTCTCGAATGGCTCGATTGCGCAAGACATTCTCTTTCCACTCTTCACTACGCCCAATTGTTTTGTAAGAAATGGGCGAAGATTTTTCTTGCCCCAAAGAAATCTCAAAACGCAAATCATCTGAAGAAACAGGGTGAGTAGGCAGTAAGTGGACAACAATGGTCACAGAATCTCCCTTTAATCCCTTGAGCCGATAACTGGCATCTACTCCCAATGGAATCGCTGCTGCCTTTCCTTCATAACCTAAGCCTTCATACCCTAACGAACCTTTTAAATCTTTACCAAAAATTCGCTTGACAGGCTGATTATCATAAACTATCGGAACGACTGCTTTTTCTTCTATAACCTTATCAAAGACAGCAAGGTTTCTTGGTTTATAATCCATCATACCCTTCCATTTACCGTTATTCAATGAATTGTATTGTGCACTTAAGGAAACGATTTTATCATATGCCGTGTGGCTTTTTTGCCACTCCGCTTTGCCATGGCGCGCCAACTGCCCATAAAGATGTTTCTCGTTCATTTTTGCTGTCGCAACAATTGGATACAGTACCAATTCAAAATACGCATCTTTTCGGTCTACCGGAACAGTCTTATCGATTGCCGTAACGGTGTTTTGAATACTTTCATACTGGGATAATCGCCTCTTAATTTTTTGTTCGGACCACGGAAGATCCTTCACGATTTTATAGGCTGGATCCCGCTCTTCTGTCCGTGTATTTCCCATAAATTCAGGCTTTCGGATATGGGCCAACCGATAGTGCTCTTGCATTAGGGGTAATATTTTTTTTGACAAACTACGTCCAAATTCGCGCTGTAAAAACTGGTCAAGATGTTGGTAAACGCCAATTTCCCTAACCTGATCGATATTCCAAGCCATGTCCATCAACAGTTCTATCTGATACTCTGCAGGCTTGATATCCCCAACATTGACAATCCACATTTTCCTCATATCGTGCTGAAATGCGGTACTCAACTGCTGATAGATCAATGCCGGACTCATTGTCGATAGCCAGAGATAGTCATGCGGTCTTCCCCAATACGATATATGATAATAGAGCCCATTCCCACCTTTTCTTTTCTTCTCTTTTTCATCTGGGAAATGCGTAATGTAACCATAATTATCATCACACCACATCAACGTGGTATAGTCAGGAACGTCTATACCAGCTCGGTAAACATCCAACACCTCTTTATAGGGTATAACGACTTGAGGAATTTTCGTTGGATCCGAATTGATATATTTTTTCAACAGTTCTGTCTGATCTTTGATGACCTGATTGAATGCATTTTTATAGGCTGTTGTTGTTTTGACCCCTTCCATTGCTCCATCGTGTTTCCCCCGCATACCAAGCGTAAATATGTTATGCGATTGACCGAGTATCTTCAATCGATTGGACCAATAGTCCAGTATTTCCTGTTTATTTGTTAAATAGTTGTATGGTCCGTTACCAACGATATCCCATTCCGTTGCACTATTTCGGGCAAGCGGTTCACAATGAGATGAACCGACATATATTCCATATTTTTCGGCCATTTCCCGATTTCCTTGGACAAAATAGAAGGGCACCGTTACCTCATGCATTGCTGGCCAGATCGAATTGGCCCGAAGCCGCAACAATAATTCGAAAATGCGGGCATAAGTCTTAGGTCCCATCGTGGACATTTTTTTTGCTTTTGTTTGGTCAATTCCTGCATCCAACTTTGCCTCCGGCTCGTAGGTTTTACTACTCCATGGCGTTAGTCCCCAATCTTCATCGTTCAGAAATATACCTCTGAATTGCACTTTCGGGAATTGTTTGTCTTCAAAATTAGCTGGCAGAGAAATATTAGATTTTTTACGGGGAAGTACATCCGCCCACCAACACCATGGAGAAACACCTAATTTTCTGGAAATCTCCATCACCCCATATGCTGTCCCTTTTGTATCAGCTCCTACAATTAACAGTGTGGGCACTTTTTCAATTTGAATGACTTTCAAATAAAAAGCCTCCCATTTATCGGCCATATCAGAAAGAGAAATGTGATGATCTTTTATTAATTTGCCAATTACTGGATCATTTAATTGACCAACGATAATCGCTCCGGGATCGGGATGTGCTATTCTCTTAAAAGTTGACCGGGCAACATGTTGGCCATCTACCCCTAACAGTTCCAATGCAGTTTCAATAACAGGATTTCCGCCACCGTAATAGATATTAGCAGCCTGATTATTTTTGATCAGATGGAATACTTCGCTGGCAAACAAGGGCGCTATTGCCAAGCAAAAATGAATCCAGATCAATAAAAATTTCTTCATTTGAGGCGGTTTATCATATTTTTAATAAGCTATTTCGCTGCGGACTCAATTCGGATGATGGTCAACGAATAGGGTGGCAATTGTTGATGCTTAAGCTTTTCAACTGTTTCAGTCCGCTCTTCAGGTTTAGCAGTTTTACTATCCAATTTTCCAGTTAACTGTGAAACCTCCGCTGTTTCAGCTTTTAAATTAAGCTTGTTCAGATCCAATTGTATATTAACCGTAACAGGTAAAATGTTGACCATTTTTACAACGAGCGATTGATCTTTCGGATCTCTGACAATAGAAAATGCCACACGCTTTTGTACATCCATGACAGTATTAGAATAACTTGCTTCTACTGGAACATATTCGGTTCCGTTATTACGACCAAATAATTGCTGTACATAGTAGGAAGGTGTCAATGTCACATCGGTATTAGAGAAATAAATAAGATCGGGGCGCCATTGGGTATAGTCCTCTTTGGCTAGCAGCGGCGCGTAAGAAGCCATCTTAACGATATCGCCATTTCTTTCCAACGCTGTTAGATAGGCTGCCTCCGCCAGTGCCACTTCCAAAGTACTCGCCCGCCCATGAATATGCGCCGCATATTCTCCTAAATACACTTGCGATTTACTTCGGTCATATTTGTCATAAAAGTCTTGATTATGAATAAACCATCCTGGTGTCTGATAGTAATGTTCGTCCATAATGGGCACATTTAATTTATTGGCAATTTTCCAACCTTCAACATAATCTGTGCCCTCGAAAAATGGACCTGCTGTCCCGATAACTTGTATATCCGGATATTTTTCGCGAATAGCATTGTAGATCATGGTAAAACGCTCTTCAAATACGTTGGATATTAGGTCTTCATTACCTACACCAATATATTTTAGATGAAACGGTTCGGGATGCCCCGCTGCCGCACGTACTTTTCCCCATGTGCTATTTTTATCACCATTGGCCCATTCAATCAAATTTAATACTTCCTGGATATAATCATCCATATCTTCCATTGGGATACCGCACTGCTGGCCACCCAACGGATGTCCATGTGATCCCGAATTTTGACAAGGCACACCAGCTGCGACTACCGGAACAGCATGCGCCCCGATATCTTCACAAAATTGGAAATATTCGTAATAGCCCAAGCCCACAGTCTGGTGATATCCCCACATATTCCGTTGCGGCACGCGGCTTTCCAATGGCCCTACTGTACTGGACCAATGGTAAATGTTTTCGATCCCATCTCCATGTGCCAAGCAGCCTCCCGGGAAACGGACAAAACGAGGATTTAACGCTGCAATTGCTTCCGCTAAATCCTTTCGTAATCCATTTTTACGTCCTCTATATGTATGCTGAGGAAATAAAGAAATCAGGTCCAGATCCAATTGTTGTAGATCTGTAAATACAAGCTCCAACACAGCATCCTTACAGGTTGAATTAGGGGTCAATATCAATTGATATTTCTTCCAGTTTTTGCTGTCAACAGTTAAAGATTTCTCATCCAGGATCTTTCCATCTTTCGTGCTCATCCGAATTTTTAGTTGGCGCCCTTTACCGGACGTACCTCTTGCAAAAAATGAAAGATCATAGCGTTCGTTTTTATCCAGGGCAATTCCATCGTACCCTATATTTCTTAATGTACCTGCCCCCCGCAGCCTAGCATAATGTTTATTATTGGGATGAATGGGGTTTAAACTATCAATATTGAATTGTCCTGCCCCATCAATTGACCAAGCTGTTTTTTCGTTCCAATTTTTGTCATGCCCTTGCTTATCGCTCAATTTATATTCAAAATCCCTATTTTGAATCAATTCTGCATAAAGACCTCCGTCTGCCGCGTAATTAATATCCTCGAAAAATACACCCACCAACATATCACTAATCGGCTTGGTTTGTTCTGTTTTCGGCGTCAACTTAATATCCAATGGCTTTAGGCCAGGGAAACGGGCGGCATCATCAATACTTCTTTCGGACCATTGCTTTTGCTTAAGCAGAGCAAGATCATAATGTTTAATCAATTCTTTAATAACAGACCACGCAACTTTCAACTTGCTTCCCTGCATCGTCTCACCATGAAGCAAAATCTCTTCACGAACAGACAACCTGTTTTTCACAAGAGATATAGTTGATTTATCCAAGTCGTTTAATTCAACATAATAGTCTTGCCTACCCCAATTGAAAAAATCATTTGTATAAGTATGTGCATACGGACCATTATTTTCGGGGGTTAATTGCCATACACAGGTCCATCCTCCTCCTTTTCGTGGTAATAATACCGGATTTATCATTCGTTTTTCTGATCCCCAACGACCATAATCAGATTTCACAAAAGCCAAATCTGTCCCAATTGAATTCCATTTTTTACCATCCAAACTCCAGGCATATAATAGCCCGTCCCTGCCAGCATTCTTTTCTTTTGCATAAGCAAAAAAATAGGCTGAATCCGGTTCAGACGCCTTCATCCTATGCACATTAGCATTGACATTGGAAATCCAGAATAAACAAAAGAAGCAGAGCGATTTTGTAAGAAACAAATTATAGGCTCTTAATTTGAAGTTATCAGTTCTCATTGGTTATAATTAATCAGAAATATCTATAAATGTATAAATTACATTTATAAAATACAAACCTCACAATTAAAAGAAATAATCGTCACTGACATATTACGATTGTACTTTTTTAATCATCTACCACTAGGCTTTTTATTGAGTTTGGCATGGGTTCGGTTGTTGTTGATTGCCTCTGACAAGCGGTATATATGGTACAATTATATTAAATATTATGGTGTTGACTATCCTGTGGTATCATGTTCAATAATTTTCTGCTCTATTTTTTGGGGAAGACGGGATGTTCCCAATTTTCTATGTGAGATGAGTTTTTTAGGAAAAAATCCCCGCTCGTGTTGGAAAAATGAACGATCCAACTCAAATGTAAATTGATTCTAGCAAGAATGCTATACAAGAAGAAGCAAATAGCGCATAAAAAAGGCCGAACAAATATTGTCCGACCTTGTCATTATATCAATACAAAACTAATTGCCATCTGGTTTTACAACGCTATTAATCAAACTTGGCGGCCAATACCAAGTGTTAAAATCATCTGGTTGCTGCGGATCAAAGCCTTGAAAATCGACGATATGTTCCGTAATCGGCAACTGATTCTCTTTAATTCCTGTTAACACCATTTTTGCAATTTCATAAGCCCCATAGGGATTAAAATGGGTATTATCAGCTAAATCATGCTGTTGATTTGGGAAAGTATGGGCCGGATAATGGACAAATGCCCTTTTTGATCCCTCAACACCCAATGCTTCATAAAACATACTCGTTTTCTTATTGAGGTCTATCATAGGTACCTGGAGCTCGGCCGCGACCTTTCGTGCCGCATCTGGAAAGTCTCCTAAATTGTGTACCAAATGTCCCTGTTCATCAAATGAGCGTCTTGCTGTTGAAGTCAAGATAACGGGAATACCACCTTTCGCCCGAAATTCACGCACAAAGTAGCGTAATCGGTCGCTGTACCCTTTATAAGCACCTGCATTTTCTCCTTTTTCCTTTTGGTCATTGTGCCCAAATTCGATAAATAAATAATCGCCGGCCTTAGCAATAGAAAGAATTTTGTCCAATCTTTTTGAGGAAAGAAATGAACTTAAGGCCAATCCCGATTCAGCATGATTGGCTATCGCAACTTCCGCATCAAAAAAACGTGGAATCATTTGTCCCCACGAAGCCCAAGGTTCATCCTCTTGATTCACGACGGTAGAATTACCTGCCAAGAATATTGTAGGAATAGCATTAACCGATTCTATACGAAGGCTTGATATACAATTTGTTTGTTGAAACTCTAAAGTCAGCTTTTCATCCCAGTCCAATTTCTGCTGCTCACGCGGCTTCTTCAATCCAACAATACCGCCAGAACCGATCTTTGGATCTTTAATATGCACAACAAAGGTTTTATCCAACAACTGACCGGATAAAACTTCCTGATTTTCAATTTGTAATCTCCGGGATTCAGACCGTACCGTACTCGTATAAGATTTGTTCTGTAAACCTTGATATCTAATCGTAATCTTATAATTCCCTTCCGGAACTTTCACGGAGAAATAAAATGGTTTTTTACTTAACAGCATTTTATTTTTGTGATCGATAACGACATTCTTTTCTGTCGAAAACTCGAATCCATACCCCTGAGCCTCCAGATAAGGCTGCGCTTTCTCCAACGATATTGCGGTACCGCCTTTAGCTTTCCCAAAGCTAAATTCCCTTACTATCTGTTCGGCAAACAAAACAGGACTCCACAACTGGAAAAAAAATCCGATCACTAAGATTAATCTCTTCATCTTTAGGTTTACAAATTAAGGACGCTCAAATATAGTTTTCCATTTCCACTCCACTACCCTGTGCTTACCTGTACCCATCATTTCACGCATCTGTCGACAGTTCAGGACAGCTAATTGAACAATTATTAGCACCTTTAACCATCATATAATAATTGATATAATTATTCATAATTTTAGGTTTTAATAAAAGGTTTCCTTACTCCCGTTTGGAAGCCTTTTATTTTTACGTTCAAATAGTTCAACACTTGTTTGCGCTCAATAAATATATTATTTCCAATCTAAGGTACATTTGCCCAATCCATAGAATGTACGTCCATTTTTTTTATACATCGCGGTGTATAATACCGTTAATGTACCGTCTTCTTCCTCTATCGCACCCAATGGTGTACGGGTAGCATGATCACCATCTTCTGCCCAAAGATGATCACTGGTCTGGATTTTCAGTCGCTTTTCTGAAGTCCAATGTATACCGTCACTAGAAAGGCTATAGCCAATTTCCTGATCCCCCATCGAATCGAAAACTGCTAAATAATGCCCCTTTTTTAGTTCCGTAACCTGCAAGTTTTCATTAAATATCGGAGATATTGGAATTGGATTATGACCAAGAGGCATACGCCTCCAAGGTCCATTGAGTGTCGTAGCGGTCGCCATTCCAAGCGGCCAATCACCTTTTGGAATATGGGTATGCCCATCATAAAACGCATACCAAGTATTACCGACTTTGTACGGATTAAATGCTGCAACTGCCTGTTGACCTTCCCAAGGTTGACTATTCTCGTCCGGCTGTAACACAATACCCATATCAGCATAAGGACCCGCAATACCCTTCTTACCTGGAATTACTGATTTCGCCCGCCAAATACAACCGGCATAATCAAAATCGAGGACTTCGCCTTTTTCTTTATCCCCAGCACGATAAGAAACATAAAAAATATTCCATGCATTCTCCTGTTTATTGAATTCAACCGCTGTTACCCATACCTCAGAGCGAGGATTGTATGGAGATCTTCCAAGAATACTTTTCACAATTGTTGACTGTCTTTGCCAATGTATTGCATCCGAACTCGTCCAATAAGCAATACGCATGTCCTTATGAGGTCGATCGAACATCTCATTAATAAACATGTGATAGGTTCCTTCAATCTTTACAATCTGTCCTGTTTCAAAACCAGCTTTATTCTGGCTTTTCAAAACATCAGGATGATCTTCTGTAATTACTGGTGTCGGATAAGCCGATTTGACAAATAACGTTTTTTGTGTTTGCGAGAAAGTTTTCGTAAACAAACTGCTTGTCAGCATTAAAATAGCACTATAACCTATTGTTGACCTTATCATAGTTTCTGAAATTTAACATTTTACCATCAGCAAACCTGTGATTCGTTTTAACTTTTTAGAAATGTTTATCATTTCCTAAAATACATTGATCTTGCTTATTCACTTTCTTTCAATGACTATTGAGTATTTTTTGAGAAAGCGAATGACTTTGTAATTATATATTTTAAAAATAAGGCCAGACAACGATTTGCCTGACCTCAAACGATAACTAATAAAAAAACTAAATCCTATTCAACTATAACATCGCATTAATGTGTTTGCTGTTTGGTTCTAAAATACCTTAGCTCTATAATATCATTTGGAATCGCCCGGCTATTCCAATGATCATGAATCACTAAAGCAGCACCAAGTGCTGTTGCTTGGGCCATGGAGGCTCCAAACACTTCACTATTTGGAAAGGCTTGAGCCAGTAGTCCCATATATATGTGATTACGACTAAAACCTCCATCCACAAATATTCGCTGCACTCCGGTTTGATTCATGACAAGAGTAGTCGCCTTCACTTGAGCCTTGACCAAATGCATCATTAGCACATGATAAGCTTCGATATAATCGCCAAAATGACTCAGATCAATCGTGGAAAAGGCAGACAATTCATCCGAAATATCCAAGGCTTGATATTTCTCTATTATGGTCCAATCCAAATCGATCTGCTTAAATTTACCTGTAGAAATCTGGAATGCTTTAGCAATACGTTTTATTTGCTCCTCATGTTCATATCCTGCAAATAGTCGTGATGCTTTCACAGGTTTCCCTGTATAGGTCATATACAAAAGACAGTCACTGTGAAGTTCTTCTTTAGTGAGCGGATCAATGTTGAACGGATTGAAAGAAATACACCAGGTTCCTGTCGAAATCAATATAAAAGGTTCGTGAAAATTCAATAAATAGGGGATCAATGCAGACGAACTGTCGTGCAAACCGCTACCTACGAGATAACCACTGCCCGGAAATGTCGCTCTGTAAAGACGATCTCCCTGAACGATCGGAGCCATTTTTTCAATAATTCCTGTATCTTCTACCCACTTATGATAATTATTTTTACTAAAATCCCATAGCGCTGTATGACATCCAATACTTGTCATATCCGAATAAGCTTGCCCCGAGATCAGATAACTCAAGTATTGTGGAAGGTGTAGCGCCCACTTTACTTCCTTAAATACTGCTGGTTTAAGTTTTGACAAACGGTAGACCTGCAGTCCTGAATTTAGACTACCTAAACTAGGTGATGATGTTTCAATTGAAAATTTATCCTTACCACCAAATTGCGCATAAAAGGATTCCAATAACTTTTTCGGATATTCTTTTAGATAATTATACAGGGGTGTCAATGGGCGTCCATCCTTATCAATGTACACAAAGCTTGCCCCGTAGGATGTAAAATTAATTGCTTTAATTTCAAATTCCCCTTTTCGGAATACTTCATGTAAAGAATCAAATACTGACAGACGCAAACTCTCCAAATTCTCACAATGATCGCCATCCTCATCTACAGTCTCCAAAAAACGAGCAGACCGTTCAAATACAATTTGATACTGCTCGTTAAAGAGAAATAATTTCTTGTTCGTCTTCCCAACGTCGAATATTGCGACTACTGGTATTGGTTTCCCCTTCATTCTTTTTTCCCCTATTACAAACCTGTAGCTATAGAATTTACCCCGCGTTCCTCGATAAGTTTATTCCGCAAATTTTCTTTGTTGAATAATTGAACTGGATTTAGGGCTGCGCCACTTCTTAGCCTTGCTTCTGCAACAAGCGGTCTGACATCAGTACGGAATGCATCCTGCAAGATTTCCTGCGCCTTCACGATGTCGTTTGCTTGCTGTGCCTGTTTCAACGCTTTACGATCGACCAGCAAAGCCTGAGCATATGCAATCTTAATCGCTTCAACTGACTGTAAAAGGTCTACCAATGGATCTTTTAAATTATGAGAGGCATCAATCATCCAACCCAGTCCGCTCGCATGATCAATACCTTTCACATCCATACCGTCGATCAATTCATTAAAGATCAAAAATAGCTGATAAGGTTTGATACTACCCGCAGTCAGGTCATCGTCTGCGTATTTGCTATCATTGAAATGGAATCCGCCCAATTTGCCTTCCATCAACAATAAAGAAACAATTTGTTCAATATTTGCATTTGGGAGATGGTGTCCCAAATCAACTAATGTATATGCTTTCGGTCCTAATTTGTTTGCCAACAACAGGGATTGTCCCCAATCACCAATTGTCATGGAATAAAAATACGGTTCAAATGCTTTGTACTCTACAAAAAGTTTCCAATCTTCCGGCAAGTGTTTGTAGATTTCCTGTAAGCTTGATAAGGTATTTTGGAAAGCTTCTCTGAAATTCAACTGTCCGGGGAAGGATGATCCATCGGCCAACCAAACTGTCAACGCTTTAGAACCAACTGCTTTGCCATAGTTGATTACTTCAATATTATGATCTACAGCTTGCTGACGAACTTTTGGATCGACATGGTGTAGGGAGCCAAACTTATAGCTATGCTCCTGGCCTGCCTGATCTTGAAAAGTATTAGAGTTTACTGCATCAAATCCAATGTCCAAGGAAGATGCTAATGTTTTGATTTTCGCTGCATCTGAAGGAATATCCCAAGGGATGTGCAGCGAAATTGCTCCACTCGATTTGTTAAGTGCATGCAACAACCCAACATCCTCAAGCTTTTGCTCTAAAGTAGCCGGTTCACCAGCACCGGAAAAACGGCCAAAACGAGTTCCACCTGTACCTAATGCCCAGCTTGGTATGGCAATTTGAAACTTTTGAAGTTTATCCAGAATTTCATCTACCTGTGCAATATCTCCCGACACATAGTCAAATGCTCTTTTATGCTTATCTTTTAATTGGTTATTGTGCTGATCTATAATTTTCTTATCTAAAATCATGATTTAATGGTTATCGTGTAAAAATACTAGGTGTCGCGCACATCTTTTCCCTTTCTGAACGCGACACCTAAGATATAAAAATTAGCGTACAAACGCCATAGCAACACCTCCGTCAACGTTTAGAACATTTCCAGTAGATTTATTCAATAATCCACCGACAAAAGCAAAACATGCATTTGCAATGTCTTCTGGAAGGATGATCTGATTCAAAAGCGTGCGTTTTGCATAGTAAGCTGGTAATTCAGCGACCGTGATGCCATAAGCCTTAGCACGACCTTCAGCCCATCCACCTGCCCAGATATTACTGTCCGAAATAACTGCATCTGGATTCACAACGTTCACACGTACTCCTGCTGGCCCCAATTCTGCTGCACATAAACGACTTAAATGCAATTGTGCAGCTTTTGCACTCCCGTATCCTGTATTATTGGGACCACTAACCAAGGCATTTTTACTGACGATGTTGATGATATCGCCACCGATTGCTTGGCCTTTTAAGAGTGAAGTCGCTCCTTGAGTAACTAAGAATTGGCCTTTTACCAATACATTGTACAACAAATCCCAATCTTTCTCTGTATGATCTTCGATTGTCTTGGAAATCGATAATCCCGCATTATTTACGACAATATCGATACCACCAAATGCTAAAGCAGCATCTTTTAAGGCGTCCTTAATAGATTCCGCATTGGTTACATCAAGGATCGTAGCAATGACTGCATCTTTTCCAAATTCGGCTACAAATTCTGCTTTACTCGACTCCAAACGCTCTGTATTGATATCATTTAAGACAATAACAGCACCTTCTTGAGCCATCTTTTTGGCAATTGCTTTTCCGATACCGCCACCGCTTCCAGTGACCAAGGCAATTTTTCCAGACAAAGCTTTTGGCTTTGGCATACGTTGAAGCTTCGCTTCTTCCAGTAACCAATATTCAATATCAAACGCTTCCTGACGAGGTAAAGCAGTGTATTCGCTTACGGCTTCGGCCCCTTTCATTACGTTGATCGCATTGGTATAGAATTCTGCCGCTACACGTGCCGTTTGTTTGTCTTTGGCAAAAGCAAACATACCAACACCTGGATACAAAACAATGACCGGGTTTTTATCACGTACAGCTGGGCTGTTTTCATGTTTACAGTTTTCGTAATATTGTGCATACATTTCACGGTATGCTTCAAACAATGGCGTCAATTTCGCTTTTAGTTCCTCCACGTTGTCCAAATCTTCTGATTTATCCAGATTCAATACCAACGGTTGAATTTTAGTTCTTAAGAAGTGGTCTGGACAGCTGGTACCAAGCGGAGCCAAACGTTCTAAATCGTTTGAATTGATAAATTCCAATACACGCTCATCATCCGTGAAGTGTCCGATCATGTGACGTTCACTTGAACAGAAACCTCGTAAAACCGGAGCGAGTTTGGCTGCCTGTGACGTTCTTTCCTCCTTGCTCAAGCTAGTTACGTTCTGCCCACCAAACACAGGTGCTTTTTTGCCATAGTTTTGCTCAAGATATTCCGCGCAAGCTTCGATTACATCCAAGGAATTGATATAACATTCGTATGCTGTATCGCCCCAAGTAAATAAACCATGTGAACCCAACATAATACCACGGATACCTGGATTTTCTTCCAAGCAGGCACGCAATTGCAGCCCCAGATCGAATCCCGGACGTTGCCAATCTACCCAGCCAATAGTTCCGCCGAACAATTCCTGCGTAATTTTTTTACCATCTTTGGCCGCAGCAATCGCAATCGCAGCATCGGGATGTAAATGATCAATATGTTTAAATGGCAAGAATCCATGTAAAGGCGTATCTATAGAAGGTGCTTTTGACGCTAAATCATAGATACAATGGTTAAATAACTCAACCATTTCATCTTCATGTTCAAGACCACGATAAACATTCTCCAAATTGCGGAGACGTTGCAAATAAAGAGCCGCAAGACCTGACTTTTTTAACGTTCCGATGTCTCCACCAGATCCTTTAATCCACATCACATCAACTTCTTCGCCCGTCAACGGATCTTTTTCCACAACTTTACAAGACGTATTACCACCGCCATAATTTGTGATTCTTAAATCTGCACCTAGAATATTTGAACGATATAACAACAAAGCTACCTCATCACCACTAAGTGCTTGAGCTTTCTGATCGTCCCATAAATAATTGACATGTTTGTACGTTTTCACTTCTTCTATATTTTGTTTTAATATTAATTTTCTAATGTTTTAGCAAATCCCACGATACAAATGGAGATGATAATTGTCACGATACCAGCTATTATGGAACGATAGGTAGGCCGATCTACACCTTTCCATTCTTTGAGGACCACACCCCAAGCATTTGATATCAAAATGATAAACGCCATATGCAATATCCAAGAACTAGCTCCATTACCTAAACGGCTTTCGCCCATACCGTAAAAGAAAAACTGTAAATACCAAGTCGTTCCTGCTAAAGCACATAAAAGGAAATTTTTGCCTTTAGGTGCATCAGATTTCGTATAATCCGAAAACGTTTTGTTCTTGATCAAAAGGTAAAGACACCATAGGAAATTAGTAGTAAAACCACCCCATAAAATCACAATGTAAGTGACATTATTCTGATAAAGAAATTCGCCTTGATTTGGATTAGTAGACTTCCACAATATATTTGCCACATCAGCCATGGGCTTTCCTGCTTCAATACCGAAATTGAAACAAGCACTCAATATTCCTGAAACAATAGCCACAACGATCCCTAAACCAAAATTATAATCAGACTTGCTTTCTGTGGATAATGTGGATAAGTGTTTTTCTTTTGAAACACCAGCTTTACCACATAGATAGACGCCAAGCACACAGACCAAAAGTCCAAGAAGAATGCAGATACCAGATTGGGTAGTAAAAAAATAATCTATGCCATGTTTGCCCTCGGCCTTATTGAAAAAATAATAGATGCTGGGCATCAAAGAACCAAAGACCATGCTAAGCCCCAAAATAATGCTGCTACCTAACGAAACACCGAGATAGCGCACACCAAGACCGTAGGTTAATCCACCAATTCCCCAAAGTAAACCAAACAAAAAAGTATAACCTAATATGGTGTTATCTGTACTTTTAATAATTTCAGCAAAATTGGGTATGGTTAACATCGCCGCTATAGGCGGCACAATAATCCACGAAAAAAGCCCTCCTAAAATCCACATGGATTCCCAGGACCATCCTTTTACTTTTTTGTACGGCACATAAAAACTTCCCGAGGCGAATCCGCCTATGAAATGAAATATAACTCCAAAAACTGCATTCATATAAACGTTATTTAGGTTCTTAGCAACTAAGTTAATTCATTGGTTTTTTAGAACTGTTATGCACTGTTATGACCTTCTTTCCATAAAGGGGTCAAAAACACAAACTGGGCTCCCCAAAATAATGGACAGCCCAGTTTTATTTATTTAGCCTTGTATTTTTTACAATGTAGGATTCAAGCATTCAAAAGTGTATACTTTTGCTCTGGCTCGCAATGCTTAAATCAATTCATAAGCGATAATATACCCTTAGCAATCCACGAATAGCCTATTTCAAGAGGTTGATAATAGCTGCTTCCCGTTCTTTTGGAAAAACTTTTAGATCCACTAATTTACCATCCTTTAACCTCCCCTCGACGGTGGTCTGCCCGGGAGCATGCAGCTTAAAATCCACATCCCAATCTTTGGGCCATGCCGGAAAAAGGTAAATTTTATCATCCACTGCCTGCAAAAGCATTTCCTGTAAACCGATCATGCCCGAACCGCCCCAGTTATGATCCGGAACCCAGTCAAAGCCCGGCCCCCAAAAGGTTGGAAATCGCCGTTCTGCATTTTTGAGTTTCGAGACAGTCAATTGCTTCGCTTCGTCCGTCAATCCCAACCGTGCGGCAAAGATATTATGCTGCTTCCAGCCGATATGACTTTTGAATTTAAGCACATCGGGATCATACTTATAGGTATTGAGCGCAATATCCGTGTCGGGTTTACCAATACCGTAAATTCCCCAAGGATAAACGCCATATAGCTGTGGCGATTCGGTATTGTTGATCCGGGCCCATAGCTGTGCTGGCGCCAACATCTTTTTGCCTCCAAGTTCACGTTGCGGCAAAGGCGGGATTCTGGTCAAAAAACCCTGAAAATAACTACGTGATTCTGAATTGACATACGTGTCGGGTAATGCCAGCAATCCTTTGGTTACTTGCTGCAAAGCCGCAATCGTCGTTGCCGAATTATACGCCATTTTATAGGTTTCCGCAGAGGAACCTGGATACAAGACAAGATGACCTGCATCGTCCAATACCTTGCTGCCCCGTTGCCGTGCCCGGTATTGATAATGCTCGTCAAAAAAGCGTAGGCAGCTCTCGATTAGCGGTATATAAGCCTGAATATCGGATTTATTGTAACGTTCGGTTTCCAGCATCATCATGCAGAACTCCAGTACGGTATCCCACTCATATTCCAGCCAAGCATTATATTCTAGGCCCTTATCGAAATCTTTTGGCCGTTTCCAATTGTATTCTGCTGGATTGGGTAAACCAAAATTTTCAATCTGCTCGGTAAAGCTTGCACCGGAATGACCCCAATAAAATTTGGATCGCCATTCGGCGTTCCCCAAAAGGCGTTGGTAAAACTTAAATTGTGCCGTCATTAGATCAAAATCGCCGCTCTTCAATAATGGCCAATAGACCAAACGCTGATTTTGTGCCGTGTGCGTACCTCCACCCCAATTACGAAAATCCGGTGTGAACGTAAACGTACTATCAATTGTGACAGGATCATAGGTGAATAACCCCCCGTTAAATTTTGTCGGATAGTCCCCATAAGCGTTACAAGCCAGCATAAATCGAAACAACTGATAGTTTCGACCAGCTTGCCAAGCTTCATTATTGGGATCTGTTAAGCCAGGCTGGATGACGATATGACTTCTATCCCAAAAGGATTTCCACCAGGATTCTGTCGCTCGTTTTAGCGATACAAAGGTAGGTTTGGGCGTAGCCAGATCCTCCAGTGCTGTTTTCCAGTGTTGCAAGTCTCCTTGTTGCCCTACATGCAACGTCACTTGAAGCGCATGATTGGTCTTTGCCACTTTACTTTTGAGTATCCAAGATTGGTACGGCGTATTCATATAGGTGCCTGCACGCTGGCCAACGTATTCAAAACCCTCACCTTTTAAAAGACCGCCTGAAATCCTATTTTTCAAGGGATTATATAACGAATCTTTAATGGTTGTCAGGCCTTGTTGATCGACGACAAGGTCAAACGCTGTAGTCGCTTGATTTTGATGATAGAAAATAATATTGTTTGCTTCTGCCACAATCTGATCTTTATGCGTCACCACTGGTTTTGGCGGTGCCCACTTCCAAGAATTCGCATTATTTTCCTTCTTCTTAGGAAACAGATCCTGAAAACGCCAGCTCTCGTAAGCTGCTTCCACCTTGATCTTCCGATTGGCACTTACTTCGAGATGTACATTGGGATTAAACACATCTACCCAAACCAGTACTTCGGCCTTGACGCCTTTGCTTTCGCCCCTCAGGACAATATGACCTTTATCCAACTGCAATTCCTGCTGGAATTTTCCGTCTGCAAAGGGGTTGGGATATAGATGGAGGCGGATGCGGCCGAGCTTCAACAAGGTATTGTTCTCGTCAAATGCGCCTGTTTTTCCCAGATACAAAAATAATTCACCGTTTTCCACCCAAACGTTCAATCCAATATCTCCACCACCTACAGGCATGGATTCAGATGAATTTTTGCTCTGTGTGGTCCAAGATACATTGTAATCCTTCCAATTGAACTCTTGAGCCTCAATTGGGCTTAACAAAACAACTATTAAAACTAGAATGCCTATAATACGTTTTTCAATCATCATTTCTGTTTACCAATCGTCTGTACGGAAAGAACTTAAGGGCAGGCCATTGACACCGAACACATCTCCGACAACGAAATCTTTAAATGCATAACGAACAGCCACCGGCTCCTCAACTTTGAGCGACGCTACAACAATGGTCTTTCCTTTCAAAACAGCATCCGCAAGATAAAAAACCTGATCTTTACCCGCAATTTCAAAAGTCTTTATTTCTTTACCATATGATGTCAGCCCCAGCGGTGCATCCTTAAATGAGAGGACCGCAGTATTGCCTTTAATTTCCAACTTTTCATAAACAGGACTTTTGAGATTTAGTGAAGCAAAACCGTAGCTATCGTGCAGAGCCAGATAGGCCAGTCGCTCGCCACTTTGTTGTTTATGTGATGGATGGATGCAATTTTGTTCAGCCAAATCCATGGTAACCGCCATAGCGGAATGCGGGATTTTATCCAATGATTTACGCTGTGCATCGCGCAGATAAGCCGAATTGTATTTATCACCTACATGATAAGGCGGTAATGAAGCGTAATCAAATGGTGCAATTTGCGTAAAATAAAAAGGAAGTTCATGATTTCCCCATAGCGCACGGTACTTTTCGACCATCCGTGGAAACAACACTCCATACTGATCCGGACGTTCGTAGTTGGACTCACCTTGGTACCAAATGATACCACGAATGCCGTAACCGGCAATGGGATGAATCATACCATTGTATAACATGGTCGGCACGCGGTTTTTATCTTTCAAGCCTTCCTCTTGTTTTGGGATCTGTATATCTTTCTGATCCGCCAGCCAAGATTCCTCCATCCAGGCTTCGATGTTTGAACCGCCATAGCTGCTATGAATCAAACCGACTGGCACACCCAAGGTTTTGCGCAATTGTCGACCGAAATAATAGGCCGTTGCACTAAAACTGACAACAGACTGTGGCTCTGTTTTTTTCCAAACACTTGGTTTGCTATCCGATGCAGGCTGCAACAAAGGATTGCGGGGAACGGTATAGATACGCAATTGATCGTCTTTGGAATTCATCATTGCTTCTGTACTGCCGAGGATGGGTTGCCCAGGATAGCCTTTCAAAGGCATTTCCATATTCGACTGACCTGAACATAACCAAACTTCGCCAATTAGAATATCGTGCAGTTCAATCACATTTTTTTCTGAGACCTTGATCTGATAAGCTCCACCTGCTGCTGGTGTTTGCACTACAATTTTCCATTGGCCAAGCTTGTCCACTTTCGCTTGATATTTCTGCCCATTCCAGGAGGTCTGTAAGGTTACTGTTGTCTGGGGGTCAGCCCAGCCCCAGACAGGGACTTTACTTTGTTGCTGCAGCACCATCCCATCGGTAAAGAGAGCCGATAAACGTACTTTCGCCTGGCTACTCAATTGGGCCAACAGTAACACGATCGCAAAAAAACAAGTTTTCATCGTCATAAATTTATCGCTTTAAAAAACTGGCATCCAAACGCTCATATCACCAAATGTACGGTTTCCCCAAGCAAAATAAGGTACTAAACGTACAGGGATAGTTTCAGGCTTTCTATCGGAAGTTTTACGGTATAGTGAATTCCACTTCTTGCTATCTGTACGATAGGCTTTTCCTTCCAACAAGACAATATCCTGTCCCAAGATATTTTCATTTCTCAGCGCGAACTGTTCGCCATGTTTCATTTTCAGATCAAAGATATTGACATCCGCAGCTACATCCTGCTTTTCCAGACAGTAAACCACAGGCCCCCGCATGACCGCAACCTGATTGCGGGTTTCCTCGACCAGTGGATTTGACTCCATCAAAGAAACTGTCATCGGTAATCTAATTTCGATGCGATCACCTTTTTTAAGTGCTCCTGCTAAAAGGGCATAGCCTTTCTCGATCGGTACTTCTACTTTTACCTTATTTTTCCATATTTCTGCCTTTCCAGCCCAACCCGGTACCCGTAGTTTCAAAGTATAATCGGAAGGAAACTCTTTTAAGGTGAAGATGGCGGTTCCTTCCCATGGGTAGCTGGATTCTTGTACAATGTTGATATGTTTGCCTTGGTATGTTGTATTCAATTCATTTCCGCCATACAGGTTGACCGCAACAGCATCTGTGGATAGTCCGTAAGCATAGTTGGCTACTTCTGCAATAGTACGAACGATATTGGGTGGACAGCAATTAGATAATGAGATATAAGGAACCCGCTTTTTAGACCAGCGCTGCTGGAATGGAAGATCGGATGAATAACTCAATGGATTGGTATACAAAAATTTGTCGCCATCTAAACTAATCCCTGACAGTACACTATTATAGAGCGCCAGTTCCAATACATCGATGTATTTTGCATCGCCCGTGAAATTAGCCATGCGCCAATTCCACAACATATTGCCAATATTTGCACAGCTTTCATTGTGCGCAGTTAAGTTGGGTAATTGATAATCCCGCCCAAATGCCTGATGGATTTTCTGTACCTCACTGGGATTATAGGAAGTTCCGTCAGGTGAGGTACCATCATACAGCGATCCCAGACCACCGGTAATGTACATCTTATGCTTAGTGACGTCATCCCAAATTTCAAAAAGGCGGTTGCTCAATGTGGTATCTGCAATCTCGGCACATAAGTCGGCAACTCCTGCATAGAGATAGCTTGCCCGCACGGCATGTCCCGTGGCTTTATGCTGCTTGCGGAATGGGATACGGTCCTGATTGTCGTCAGTACCATCCTCAATCTCACCTTTAATATCGATCAAGTGCTTGGCAAGTTCAAGGTATTTTTTGTCTTTGGTTGTCCGATAAAGTTCTACAGTACCCATATAATGAGAGGGACAGATTGCGTTTCGGGCCAAGGTCGGATTGGATTTTTTATAAAATCCATACAGGTAGTCAGCTGCTTTGATTGCGATATCCAACAACTCGCGTTGTCCGGTCGCCCGATAATGTATACATCCTGCAGTCATCAAATGCCCGATATTATAGGATTCAAAGCTTAGCCGATCTTGAAACTCAATATTTTGTCCCGATCGCTGCTGGTCAATTGTCGCCTTGGTATAAATATAGCCATCGGCACGTTGCGCTTTGCGGATAACGGGAATAACTTCATCTAGCATGTGAAGCAGCTTTTTATCTTTTGTCTGTGCATAGATTGCGCAGACAGCTTCCAATGTTTTGTAAAAATCGCCGTCATGAAAGGATGGCCCTGTATGTTCTCCTTTTTCCAAACCTGCCGCAATTTCGAAATTCCGATAGGCGTGACTGATGGAAGCATCTGTATAAACGTGCCAGAGTTGTGGCACCATCTGCTCATAGCATGACTTTGTACGATCGGCCCAAAAACCTTTGGTCCATTGCACATCCCCCATATCGACCGCCTGCTGAACGGCATAAGGGCTTGTACCGGTATTTGTAATAGACTTTTCCTGGGCCTGGACCTGCCAGCCCGTCGCGAAGAAGAGCCCCAGGATCATTAGTTTGTGCTTCGTATTCATGATTTCTTTATTTTGCATCTAGCCATAGTAATTCAACTTTCCCCTGCAAGCCCGAAGGCAGCAAGCCTTTTAGAAACTTGTCCGATGCCGTCGTTTTTATTTTCTTTTCTGCAGCGGGCTTTTCTTTTTCGTACAGCAAGCGATTGCCCCAGGTGTTGTACACTTTCACCCTGATCTTGTTATCACCTTGCCGGATAAAATCAGTCACATCGATCTGATAAGGTTTGGTCCAGACAACACCGGCAGACTGTTCATTGACAAAAATTTCAGCCATGGATTCGATCTCCGAAAATTCCAAATAAGCACGCTGTTTTTTACCAATTGCATGAACACGCAACGTTGTCTCATAGCTTCCAGAGCCAGCATGGTATTTAGTTTCATTGTCTGTACTGCTTGTCCAAAACTGAGGTTCCTGCTGTTTAAGCGTTTGCTTGTTGTGCAGGCCATCAGCCGTGAATGACCAAGGTTCTGTCAAGGCTGTTTTCCCGAATAACTGATAGGTTGGTACATCAATCTTTTTATCAGTGGTCAACACAAAGCTGGATTGGTAGGCTTCAAATGACAAGTCAACAACTGTCCTATCCTTGATCACATTGAACGGTAGAACCGCTAGTTTGTCGCTTACTGGATCGTAACGGTATGCATATCGGTCTTTTGTCCGTAAAGACAAAATCGCTCTTTGCCTTAGGCTGTCTTGATTGGCCACAAAAAACAAATGGCCGCCAGCGAAATGGCGATGGTTCCAGGAAATATGCGGATTATCCCCTTCGTTGATCAGCACATCCGGAGCGATATTTATTGGACTAAAATCTTTGGCTTCATAGTGTCCAACAAGCACTCGCCCTTTTCCGAGTTGTTTAACTTGTAATGTTGTATTTGTGAATGGCGCGAGGTTGCTAAATAATTCTTCAAGCAAACTGCGATACTGTTGTACTTTTTCATCCGTCAATTTGCCCCGCCAGGTCTGTGGTATATCTTGAAAAAGCACCGTAGCCCCTTGATTGACAAGACTCCTGATGCGATCTAAGGTACGAAGGGAATATTGGCTACCATTCGGATTTAATGCTGTTTCCCCAGGCATCACAAGTAAAGAGTAAGCAATATGATTCGCAAAAATCACCTTACCATCCTGTACCCTCGTCTGGTTCCAAAGCGCATCGGGATTGAAGGAATCGTAGGCATAGCCGCGTAGCGGATCAACCCAATCTTCGGGCCTATACATATTGGCTCCTGTGGTCACGCCCGCTACTTTCTGCATCGGTAAGCCGACATTGGCCAACAGAGAATCTGTTCGATGTACACGTGCATCACCGATAATACCAGGCAACACATCGACCAAAGCACTTGGGAGCAAGGATCTTCGAGGGATCTCTTCGCCAATAAACACAGCTACATCACGTACGGGTACCCCGTGTTGTAAGAGCTGTTGTGCCCGGATTGCATAATTCACCCATTCTTTACCGGGTTTCCACCAGGTTTGATCGCGCTGAAAATAGGTTCCAATACCATCCATGGTCATACCAGGTTTGCGGTCCATCCAGGGATTATGCACATACACATGGTAGACTAGGTTGTTGATTCCCAAGGCATAATTTCTATCCTGAAGACTTTTCAGGAGTCGTGGATGTTCATCCCATTGAGCCCGAATCTGGGTAAAGGCTTCGGACATAGTCACCTGTTTGCCATAAATATGGCTTCCAGAAATGGCATCCAGGATATCAGCAGGTTTATCGTGCGAAGGGCTTCTAAGCCAAAACTCGCCCATCGGACGATCGGTTGAAGCAAAATGGGCTAGCCCGTCACCGACCATCACAGGAGCCGTAGCTTCGGCCGTAAATTCGACGCCGTATTCATCCGCTTTCTGACGTAATGTAGCATAGCCTTTCTCCTGCAACAGCTCACTGATGGTCTGTCTGTAATCTTGCAAAAAGGCTTCGGAATCTTCTACACTATTGACAAAACAACCCGCCAAAACAGGAAGATAGTCGGTCAAGTCATAACCTCGACGTTTCAAAAACTCGTTTGGAAAACTTCGGGTCCAGTTTTGACTGCCACATTCCCAAGAATCAATATGAAATACCGTGAGGACTTCTTTAGATAACTGCGGATCTACATGCTTTTTAGCTGCCCCAAACCACTGGTCAAATTGAAAAGCGACAGTAGCCGCATCGAGTTTATCACACTCTAAGCCTTTACCAGCACCTGCAGTCTCGTTTTTATGTCCTGTGGAGGTATGTCCAACACGCAATATTTTCCACTTTCCTGCCGGTAATGTCAGGTCGACACGACCTGCTTGGTCGGGACTGGGCAAACGGATGAGCTGTTGCTGTCCGACAATAGCGTCTTTGGCTACGGCGCTTGGTTCAGAGTTTTTTCCTACACGCCAGATTTCCCCTGTCTTTCCTTCGATCTGATTGACCTGCGCTTCTTCAAACAGACTGATGCCGTTTAACTTTAGCGAAGGCTTCCATTTACCGGAGTCGAGGTCTTCGGCTCCAGGTTCACTGCCCACGGGATCGTAGACAAAACGGAAATATTTTGCTCTGGTATAGGGAATCAGGTGGGTGACGCCATTGTCCCAGTCCAACCAGCCCATTCTTGGGGATTCTAATTGTGTAATCTTCCGAAAATTTAGGCCATCATCGCTAGCCCAAACTTGCAAACGGTTCGCTTGGTAGTTAGATGCTGTCCAGTCAATTTTCAATGAATTGCAAGGGAAGGGTTGATCAAATGCATACTGTATCCAACCGGACGCAGCTGTTGCAAAATTTTGTTTATTCCCTCTTTCAGCCAATCGTTTTAGATCTTCGTCATAGCTATTGGATACGTGGACCTTCTCCGTAAAGCTCTTTCGCGGCGAATGTGTCAGTGGTATCGCAAATAAGGCGATATCCTCGTAATAGCCTTGTTGGGTTTGTGGTTGTGGCAATTGAACATTGCGTAGCCGCTCCCCCTTGCTATCAATTACGGTATCGGCATGCACGACTTTCTGCATCGACTTCTCGGGACTGATCCATGGTCCCCCCGCGGTTGCAAATCCATCATTGGGCAATAAAGCTATTTTTACTCCGTATTTTTTTGCTTCACGGACGATATATTTGAACATATCCCACCATGCTGGTGTCAACGTCTCTGTCGGCGGATCGAAAAGAGGCGGATTGGTTTTGCCCTTGATCGGTGCTAGATAGGCTCCTGCGATCTTATTTTCTGCCATCGCTTTCAGATCCGCAGTAATCCCTTCCTTGGAATAGCTGGCATGCATAAAGTACCAAAATACCCAAGGTTTTGCCTGTTCAAATGAATGTTGATCCAAAGGAACTAATGCCGTTGGAATACCTTTAATCTGTGCATTGCCGCTCAAATAGCCAAAAAGAAGACTTGTCCCTAATAGCAACTTAATCCTCGTCATATCTTATCTTGTAAATTAGATTTTACAAAATCCTTGATCGATTGCTTCAAATCCGTCGGAATCAAATAAAAGGAATAGTTGTAGTCTTTTGCCGGAATTTGATATTTTTCCAACGGTTGCGATACATCTGTCCAAGTATCATTTCCGCCAATACCCATCTGTTTTAAGTCGACATTTAAGGTAATCTTATCTTCTTTCTTCAATTTAAACCAGTGTTTTGCTTCGACGATTGCTTTTTGTGAATAAGGCCAGGCACTCATATACAGCGGCTGCTCGCCGACAACCAAGAGACCAGCATTTTTATTTTGGAGGTGCATCCAACGAACATCCATCCGATTTCCGTTCTCCTGCGGATAAAGATAGTGTTCCATGAATTGATCGATGTTCATGTGATAAACACCGAGATCAAAACCATAGGCACGATCAGGGTAGTTTTCCATTGGCCCTAGGCCATAATATTGGATATCTTCAAATGTAGGATTGATCCCCATTTGAAGACCGACTTTCGGGATATTGGGGAGTCCAGCCTTCACCTGCAACTGGTAGTTTACTGACACAATACCTGGATTTTTCACGATATAGAGCACTTTTACTCGCGCAGAATCACCTGGTAGCGCATACAATGCCTCTACTTCGTAATCTTGATCTTTCGCTTGTGCGGTTACTGACACTAATTTTGGAGCGCTGTACCAGTATTTTAGTTTTTTATCTGGTTTCCAGCCCCGGCGGTCATTGTCCGTACCCGGGCGTGTAAAGCTTGGCCGAATTGCATCTTTGATCATTTCCTGTCCCTTGTAATTAAACGCAGTCAAACTTCCAGTCGATTTGTCAAAGCTAACCTGAAAAGCTTTGCCTGCGATCTGATACTTATCAGCAGTTTCTGTCTTGATCAATTTAACTCCTTTGTATGATAAAGGTCGCAGGACATTGGATTGTTCCCGCAATCGAACCTGCGATGAGGAGACTACAAATCCTGCTGGTCCCCATGCTGTCGCTTCCCGTAAACGAAATTGAATATCGAGCTGATATTCCTGATCTGCGGCACGCTTGAAAGGTAAATATTTGTCAAAGTTTACCTGTGCAGAATCGCCTGCGGCCAGATTCATGGCCGATATAGGCACTTCTTTTACCAGCAGCCCATTTCTGCGGAATAATAAGACAGCATCATAATGATTTAGGTTGAGCACCGCTGATCTATTTTTGACTTGTACCGTGGTCTTTTCTGGATCAACCAAAGTGATCTCTGCAGGCTGATAGATTCGTTTATTCTCATACATCGCCGCTTTTGGTCGCCCCCAGGCATCGGTGATACCATTCAAGCTAAAAGCGCCATTGTGTACTTTTTCGCCAAAATCACCACCATAGGCCAATACTTTACCGTAAACAGAATCCTTACGGATCAATGCCTGATCTTTGTAATCCCAGATAAATCCACCGATCAAACGTGGGTTGGAACGAAATATGTCCCAAAAATCGCGAATATTTCCGGTCGAGTTACCCATAGAATGGGTATATTCAACAAAGAGAATCGGCCGATTATCACCATTATTTTGATTTAGCAAGAGCGCGGGCGTGAAAATGCCCGGATAAAACCGCGACACGATATCGACATAATATTGGTCCTTTATATTCTGAATCCGGTGCGAGTGATCGTTGGATTTTGGATAACGTGGATCCGAAGGATCGATATAACCCGGTAGTTGGTGGCTTCCCATTGCCGGCTCGTAATGTACAGGACGTGTGATGTCGAAATCATGGATCCAGGCGGCCATAGCGGCTGTATTCGGACCTCTTCCAGATTCATTGCCCAACGACCAGATGATAATGGAAGGATGATTCTTGTCCCGTTCCACCATGCGTGTGACACGTTCCTGAAGTGCCGCCAGCCAGGCGGGATCGTTCATGAGTTTTCCACCAAGTCCATGGGTCTCCATATTAGCTTCATCCATCACCATAATACCATAACGGTCACAGAGCTCATAGATGTAGGGATCATTCGGATAGTGAGAAGTCCGGATGGCATTGAAATTAAATTGTTTGATCTGGCGAATATCCGCTTCCATATCTTCCCGTGTCAGTGCCTTCCCGCGTTCGGGATGGTGATCATGACGGTTGACACCATAGAGGTAGGTCGTTTTACCATTGATCAGGAGTTTGCTATCGTTTGGAGAGAAAGCGATGCTCCGAAACCCTACTTGACAGGTCTTCGCTTCGAGCAAACGATTTTCTTTGTCGTAAAGCGTCAGTACCAAACGGTAGAGATTAGGTTCTTCGGGCGACCATTTTTTTGGACTCCGGATCGTTGTTTCTAACAGGCCAAATTTGACATTATCCAATCTCGGATAGATCTCATCAAAGATGGTTGAAGCCTCTTTTTCCAATGGCTTTGCCAAAATAGGCTGATTGTTGCTATCGTAAAGCTGTGCTTTCAGCTTGTAGCCACTGATGCTATCGCCCGAAAAATTATCGATTTTTGGACGAATGGAGAATTTGGCATCTTGATAAGCGGCATCTAATGTTGCTTGCCAATGAAAATCAGCGATGCGCACTTTTGGCTCGGCCATCAAAAAAACCTCCCGATGAATACCGCTCATACGCCAATGGTCCTGATCTTCGAGGTAAGATGCATCACTCCAACGCAAGACTTGGATAGAGATGCGATTTTTACCTTTTTTAAGATAGGGTGTGGCATTAAATTCAGATGGCAAGCAGGAGTCTTCCGCATAACCTACGTATTTGTCATTAATCCACAACTGATAAGCTGAGATAACACCGCCAAAGTGTAAGGTAATGTTCATTCCATCCCATGATTCGGGCAATTCGAATGTTTTTTGATAAGACCCCACACCATTATAGTCTTTGGGAATGCGCGGTGGATCAATTGGGCTAAATGGATAGACTGCCGAACGGTAAATGGGAATATCATAGCCTTTCATCTCCCAATTGGAAGGCACTTGGATTTTGTCCCAGCCTTTGACTTCGGATAAATGAAAATCTTTAGGTGCTTCAGCCGGTTTAAAGGCAAATTTAAAATCCCATTCGCCATTTAAAAAGAGCATTCGTTTATTGCTCGTCCGGTCATTCTTCAAAGCTTCTTCCACTGTCGCATAGGAATAGCCCGTCGCACGTGAGGGATCCCGATTGATCGATGTAATCATCGGATTTTCCCATGGTGCAGCGATTTGTCCATTCGGCACTGGCGGGATGACCGCCGGTTTTCCGTCGACCGTTTGCGCCTGTACCGAAATTGCTGACAATGACAACAACAGGGCAACACTCAGCTTGGATACGACTATTTTTTTATATAACCTAGTATTTGTAATCGACTTCATATGCTATTCCTTTTTCCAAAACGAGCTCATAGTCGTTTCCTGAGATATGTTTTACTTGACCTTGTTTCACATGTGGAACAACCTTGCTCCGCAGTTTTAATGTCCCCGATCCAACAGGTGATTTTACCTTGATTTTGTTTTTCGACACGTAAAGTTCAATCTCACCCTCTGGTGTTGGTATTTTTCCCTCCATCCACGCTAAGGACGCCAAATAGGGCTTGATTTCATACTGCGAATAACCCGCAGCCGTTGGTTGTACACCGAGATAATACTTGCCCAGCAAATAGATCGGGCTTGCTCCCCACGAATGACAAAGGCTCTTACCAAAATCTCTTCCATACATCGCATAGTGTTCGGCTCCTTTTTTCGCTGGATTAAATTCTTCCCAGAAGGTCGTCGCACCGAGTTTTAGCATACCGCCCCAATAGTCTTTCATTTCTTTCATCACATAGTCCTTTTCGCCAAGTTCACACAAAGCTTCAAGTTCGTAGTAACGCATATAAGGTGTGGTAATCTGTTGTACCTGATCATTTAACAAGACATTAGCTTTCACGCCTGCCTGTTGCTGTTCGTTCAGATAATTAAAGAAAATCGCAAACATATTGCTGTAGCGTGTCACGTTATCGGTTTGCTTACCATCAATACGACTATGTGCAAAGGCTTTTTTCTGATCGTTCCAATAATAGGCAAATAGCTTATCTTTGAGTTGTTGAGCTTCTTGTTGATAGTGTTGGTTGTCTTTCGGCTCACCAACCAAATCGGCACACATCGCCATGGTTTCGAGACTGCGGCACAGCAATAATTGTTCAAAGCTCACTTCCCCTTGCTTGCTGAGACCTTCGGCCCAGTCAATAAATACCCAATCGCCAGCTAAACCTTTCATCAAACCATCGCTATTTCTTCTATCCAAACAAAACTGCATCAGACTTTTCATACGTGGATAGATGCCTGCTATAAATTCCTTATCACCGGTATAACGGTAATAATCTGCGATACTCAAAAACCAATAGAAGGTATAATCCATAATGGTGTTGATATGGCTGATTGTAGGCTCTTTACCCCGTAACGCTAAAATAGTTCTTTTGACGGCTTCGGAATCAAAACCCAAATAGTAATTCATGGCATACGATTGATAGGCGTCACCACTCCAGATCCACCGATCACGTTTGATGCCATCAATAAAAAACTCACGTGTGGTTAGTTCCATGGTATATTTAGCAACATCCCATATCTTGTTTAATTCATTATCGGAACTATGAAAGAATCCGCGATCTTCAACTGGTAAGTATTCATATTCCATGGATATTTGATCAAACTTTACCGATCCTTCGGGTTCTAAATAAACAAAGCGGAAGGCTTTGGATAGATCGAGTGTACTATCTTGTGGTTGTTGGTTGTGTACCTCAAGTAAATCGATGGTCTCACTGGTTTTCGTCGAAAGTGCTTCCTCTCGGGATTCGCCATAATAGATGTTCAGGCGACCTGTCCCCACCAGCTTATGCAGGGTAAGAAAACCAAATGTGTTTTTCCCGAAATCGACCAAGATACCATTGCCTTGTTTTTCTTGCGAAAGCGCTTGTTGTAGTTTCACGGGCAATTTAAACGTGGATGGTCGAGCGGTTGGTCCGTTAAAGTTCCATTTACCGGCCTTAACATAGGTTGTTCCAGATTGATCAGACGCCTTACCTGTCTCATCAATCCATTCCTTATCTTCATAGGTTGCGTTCCAATCACTATCTGTCGTTACGTTTTTCCCTGCAACATACAGCGCGGGAACATTTCCTTGATTGTAAACTTTAATATTGATTTTTTGCTTTCCCTTTTGAAGCTGCACTTTAGTAGGTGCCCCTGGAAGCATTTTCCCATTGATCTTGACATTATATTTGCCTTCGGCATAGATACTGATTTCTTCATCAGCAGGCAAATCAAATTCTTTACTGAACTCGACAAGAACATAGTGGCTATCCATCTTCCAAAACGGTGGAAAGAAGGTTCCTCTGTCCGTACGACGATTTTGCATGTTGTTGCTCAACCACACTTCATAATCTCCAGGATACCAGATCCAGGTACTTGCCTGTTGTGCAAATGCTGTCGTTGCTGCAATTAAACAACCTACAATTAAAATAATTTTATTCATATTCGAATCATTGTTAATCAATTCACTAACACCAAAACCAACGTTAACTTCGGCGATATACGTGTTTTTCACTAGTAAAACACGCGCTATATTTTTTTCACTTGCTCACTCAAATACACGGTGAGACACAACTTAGGCTTTTGCCGGTTTATATCCTTTCAGTGCAAACCATAAAATAACAAGATAACAGACCAAAGGTACACTATAACCAATCTGCGTATTATCATGCAGCGCATCAATAATATTTCCGGTCACAAAGGGGAATACGGCTCCACCGACAATTGACATAATCAACCAAGAAGAGGCTTGTTTCGTCTCGTTTCCGAGTCCAGCAATACCCAAAGAAAAAATCGTAGGAAACATAATTGACATAAAGAAACCAAGTCCACCTAGCGCATACAAGATGACCATACCTGTCCCCGAAATGGCTACAGTTGCCAATATAGCGCAACAAACGGCATAAATAGCCAATAAACGCTGGGCTGTCGTATAACGCAACAATAGGGTACCGACGAAACGTCCGCCCATAAAGAGCAAACCATATACACCTAGGAAATACCCCGCAGTCTTCTCATCGACACCGGCTCCCTGCTGTGCCATACGAATAAAAAAACTGGTCACACAAACCTGCGCTCCAACATAGAAAAACTGCGCGATTACAGAAAAACTCAAATGCTTATGTCGAAGTACTGCAAATAAACCAGACTTTTGCGCCTGCTCTCCTTCCGTCTTTTCATCTTGAATTTCAGGCAGTTTAACAAACAAAAAGACTAGTGCTACGACTAACAAGATTAAACCTAATATTAAATAAGGCATTTTTACGGAAGACGCTTCATGAAGCAGATACGCTAACCGATTGCTCTCCGTCATAGCCGCCAGTTCCGTTTCTGAATAGCTCGTACCCGACAAAATAAAGGTGGTACCTACAACTGGAGCAACCATTGCCGCCAATCCATTAAAGGAGGCCGCCAAATTAAGCCGATGTGTTGCTGCTTCGGGCTTACCCAAAACTGCAGCATAAGGATTAGCCGCTGTTTCCAATAAGGCTAGTCCACAACCAATAATAAATAATGCCAGCAAGAAGAGCTCATACATACGGTGATCTGCCGCAGGGATAAATAGAAATGCACCGACGGAGAAAGTAACCAATCCTATAATAATAGACAGTTTATACCCCCATTTGCGCAAAACATAACCAGCCGGCAGTGCCATAATGAAATAAGCGAAGAAAACTGAAGTATCAACCAGTGCCGACTGGCTATTATTCAACTGACAGGCTTTTTTCAAATGCGGGATCAGAACGCCATTTAAATTATGGGCCATACCCCATAAAAAAAACAGACTGACAATCAGAATAAACGGAAGCAGATACCCCTTAGTAGAAGCTGCCCCGGTTAACTTGATCGGTGTTTTTGTACCAATTTCCATGTGATGATAGGTTAAATTGAAACTTCCTTGCGTTTTGCCAATAGGATATGGTCTGCGACCAACACCACCACACCATGTTGATTGATAATTTCAACATGCTCAACTACGGTACCGAATTCAGGCTTTTTTGCATCGGATTTTTCAGAAATAGTCACCTCAGCGTGGATGGTATCGCCAATAAATACGGGCTTGACAAAACGAAGGCGATCGTAGCCTTTGGAAAATGCTTCCGGATTAATGACTGAGGCCGTCAGTCCGATACCAATCGCAAAGATCATTGTTCCGTGCGCAATACGTTGTCCAAAAGGTTGGGTCTTGCACCATTCCGCATCGAGGTGATGGGGGAAGAAATCACCTGTATGTCCGGCATGAACAACAAAATCTGTTTCGGTAATCGTGCGGCCCAATGTTGTCCGTTTATCGTTTAATATATAATCTTCAAAAAAAATAGATTCGAAATGCATAATTTAATTTATTGTTGGTTTTAAGGCTTTGTTTCTTTATCCTTTTGCTATCGGTTGCCCCCCTTGAGCACTGCTTTGATAAGCAGCCTCTACGACGGCCATGGTATGGATTACATCTTCAACCGCAGCCGGTAATACCGCTATTTCACCCAGTTTAAAACGCATCAAGCTACCCATGCTGCCGATGAAAGCATCGGGAAACCAAGTTCCCTCGATCGGGTAAGCCACCCATTCCGGTTGGCTGCCATCTGTTGGCTTGATACAATATTCAAACACATCGGATACCCCATTCGGATAATCCATCAGCAAACCCATCGTCGCTTTGATAGCCCCCTTGGTACCTTCCCATTTGATATAGCTTTCCTCATGCTTTGGCCCAAATTCATGGTCATGATTGGTATTTACAACAGCGTGTAGTGTGTCTCCATAATCAAATAGCAAGGTGGTCCTGCTGGATGATAAGGCTTTGGCCGGGTGCTTTAATGTTTTTGCATACACCGACTGCGGATTGCCCAAAAATGAGCGGATCAAATCGATATAATGAACACTGTGGTACAGAATTTCTAAGCGTGGATGTACCATCACATGCGGAAAAAGCTGCCAAGGTGTATGTACCGATACCCGTACTTCCATATCATACAGTTCACCGATATGGCCTTGGTCGATCAACCAGCGTGCGGCATTGACAAAGGGTGCCTGACGAAGCTGACAGTTGATCGCAGCAACCAAGCCCTTGCGTTGACAGACTTCTAATATCGCCTGACTATCCGCATAATAATCACCCATTGGCTTCTGAATCAATACAGCCGCGCCATGAGGCAATGCCTCCAAGGTTTCGATAAATTTATTAGGCATAATGGTTACATCATAAACCGCATTTTCGGGAGCCTGTGCGACGGCATCTTCCACCGTATCGTAAACATGGGGAATACCAAATTCTACTGCCAGTGCTTCTGCTTTCGCCTTTGTACGATTGACAATACCATGCACATGAAAGCCTGCTTTACGATAAGCCGGGAGATGCGCATCTTTCACTATACCACCTGCGCCTATAATAATAATCGGCAAAGCAGTCTGGGGTAAAATCGTTTTATAAGGGATATCTATCATAACCATGCATTTATTTTTTCCTGTGCTTTTGTTAATAAAGAAAGACTACTTTCTTCGGTCTTAATCGCAGCAATTACAGTATCATCGATGATATGTGCAATCTGCGGCCAGTTGGCCAAGCGCGGTAATGTACGTGCAGTATCGTGCAATTCAGCCAGTTTATTATAAAAGGGTATCATCTGATTGATTTCGGAATCATACCAGGTGGAGTAACGACAGCCTACTCCTCCTTCGACAGTGAGCAACTTATCTTGTTGGCGTCCGACTGCAAAACGTATAAAGTCATAAGCTAACTGCTTATGACGACTACCTTCTGGAATTGCATACAACCAATACACATTTAATGAGGGGGACATCCCCCCTTCTGCTGAAGGAATAGCTGCTACATCTACCTTACCTTTTACGGCCGAGGCGGTATCAATCTGTGCCCAGGATGCAAAACCAAACCAATTGACCATCATAGCGACTTCACCCCGCGCAAAGGCAGCACCAGCCTGCACCGATTCATAATTGGCCGATTCGGGATGCAATCCGCTATCCTTCATAAATAAACTACGATAGAAATCCAATGCATCTACAGCCAATGGCTGATCCAACTGAACTGGTACGTCGCCTTGCTGCAAATCTCCACCGCGGGACCAAAGTTGAATACAGAAATCAAATACCGCATTATGCCCATCCGGGTAGCCTGCAAACACTGTCCCGTACAAGTTATCTTCAGGCCGCGTAAAAAATGCTGCAACAGTCAAAAAATCAGCCCAGGTTTTTGGAATTGCCAAAGGTTTTCCGTGGCGTACCTGAAAACGCATCTGTTCTTGCGAATCTTCGAATAAATCTTTTCGAATAACCAGGCATTCGGGACCATCATGAAAAGGCAAACCAAATATTTGCTCGTCAAAACGCTGTAAAGCTTGTAAGCTTTCTGGCCAAGCCCCTTTCAGGTCTTCCGGTGGATTTTGTACGATCATACTATCCAGTGCCGACAAACCCTCGGTTTCATAGGCACGTGCAACCCAATCGGTATTGATGTGAATGATATCCCAATCGCCATTATTAAGGCCTTTCTTTTCAAAGAAAGCTGCTGTTAATTCCTCTAAATCCAGCGGAACAAACTCCATCTCCACATCCGATGGATATACCTCCTGATAAGCTGCCCAACATTTCTCCATGGCACGCTCAAAGGGTTCAAATTTCCGGACAGCAAAACGTAACTTATCCATACAGTTCCTCCAATATTTTAGCTGTGTGCTCACCAAGTTTGGGCGAACCTTTTGCGGCGGTCAACCGCTCGCCATCGATGCGAATGGGACAACGGGTGGTCTCATAACGGAAGCCATCGCCCATCGTTACTTGCTGTAGCATGTCTAATATTTTAAAAGCATTATGTTCGGTCAGACGACGCCAATCCAAGACATCGGCGCACCAGATATCCGCTGCTTCCAGTATCTCCAGCCAATGTCCGGTACCTGCTGTCGTCAGGTGCTCGGCTAAAATGGCCTTAATGTTATCTCTCTCCCGAAAAGCTTGCTCTCCGTCAGCAAAACCTTCTAATGACTTGCAATTCAATAGTTTACCAAGAAAAGGAATGGAGCCCATCGCAAGGGCCAGAAAACCATCCTGCGTACGATACACCCCATAAGGTGCTGCCAAATATGCATGTGCATTGCTCACTTCGCTACGTTGTGGCAACAATTTGCCATCACGAAAATAGGTTGTGACGGCCTCAAATTGTATATCCACAGCAGAATCCAACATGCTGACATGAACATTCGCTCCTATCCCTTGCATCGCTCGACGGTACAGGCAGGCCAATACGGCACTACATAGATTGGATCCGGCAAACATGTCCACAACGGAAAGTCCCATGGCTACTGGACCATTATTTGCATCGCCACTCAACCAAGTCATCCCGGTAAGCGATTGCAATAATAAATCCTGGCCAGGCCGCTTCACCCAGGGTCCTTCTTTTCCATATCCCGAGATCTCTCCATAAATCACCGTCGGATTGATCTCTCGGACACCTGCATAGTCAAAGCCCAAACGTTCCATGACACCCGGACGAAAATTGTGCAACACCACATCTGCCCGCGCGATTAAATCACGTATAATCTGTTTGTCGGATTCGCTTTTCAAATCCAACACCATACTTTCTTTATTCCGATTAATGGCATGAAACACTGTTGAAGTACCATTCAATATCGTATCAGAGGTATATAATTGCCTGCAAATATCACCCGTCTCTGGTTTTTCTATTTTTATAACCCGCGCGCCTAAGTCAGCTAGCCGTAAACTTGCTAATGGGCCGGATAAAAATTGACTAAAGTCGACTACGGTATAACCTGCTAGTGGTAACATATTAATTTTCTAAATAATCGTGAACAATTGATGCCGTATGCTGGCCCACTTTTGGTGCAGGTTTATCCGCATATAAACGCTTTCCATCGATCTGGTACACGCTACGGGTGGTGGTCAGTGCGGTGCCATCTTGTAAAGTGACTTCCTGCAGCATTCCTGCCTCCTTAAAACCCTGCTCCTCAAAAAAACGATGATAATCGTTGACTGCACCACACCAGATCCCTTCGGATTCCAAACGGGATATCCACTCGCACGTTGTCTTTTGACACAATACAGCAGCAAATTCTTGAAGTATTTCATCACGTCGTGAAAACCAGGTTGCAGCGTCTTGATAGGACTGTCCAGACAAGCCTATGGTTTCTGCAATATGCCCTACATTGCCCATGGCCAAGGCTAGATAGCCATCAAGGGTTTTGTAGAGTCCATAAGGCGCACTTAAATAAGCATGGCCAGCTCCTCTAACCGTCGACCGATGAGGCAGCTTGCGGCCATCGTTGACATGTGTGGTCAGCATTTCAAACTGCATATCCAACACAGATTCAAGCAAGCTGACTTCAACAAGAGCTCCCTGTTGGGTACGGGCACGTTTCAACAATGCCGCCAATATACCTTGTGTCAGATGTGTGGCACAGTACATATCCACCACGGCCAATCCAAAAGGAACCGGCCCATCCTGCGCACAGCCCGATAACCAGGAAAGTCCCGACAGCGATTGCACGAGTAAATCCTGCCCTGGCTTTTTAGCCCATGGCCCTTCATTGCCGTAGCCAGTTACCGTGGCATAGATCATTTTTGGGTTAATTTTCTGCACGCTCTCATAATCCAAACCGATCTTTTCCATGACACCGGGGCGGAAGTTATGTGTCATTACATCTGCCTGGCGGATTAATTTTTTAATATTTTCCAGATCATTTTCATCTTTCAAATTGGCTGCATACGATTCTTTATTTCTGTTGATGGTATGAAAGACCAGGCTACTCTCATCTACAAAAATATTTTTAATCGCAATCTGCCGCCCCCCTTCGCCAGCCCCCGGACGTTCAATTTTGACGACTCGTGCACCGAGATCCGCCAAACGCAGACCTGCTGTTGGTCCAGCCATAAACTGTGAAAACTCGAGGACCAAAAGTCCTTCCAGTGGTTTATTATCCATGGTCTTCTTTATCCACTAATGATTCCCGATACATCGCATTCATCTTGTCCAAAACTGCCTTTTCGTCGCCTCCATCCCTTAGATAATCAACCACGATATCACCAGCATGATCCTGAAAATAAAGATGGCCATCATAACGCGGACGCAAATAAGCCCGATCTAATGCGGGTAGTGTATTGCTGAAATAATTGGCCGTAGCGGCATTTACCTGCTCATTTTTCCAGGCACGTAAATGTCCAGGCTGGCCGCCATTTTCGACATATAGCGTTTCCTGAACTTCCGGTGTCGCGACAAATCGTGCATAATCCATGGCCACATCAATATGCTTGCCCTGTGAGGATACTGCCAGCCCCGCTCCACCAAGTGTGCTGATCATAGGCGTACCATTTAATGACACTAAATCATGAAAATGCAACACCTTACGTGCATAACCTGCCCGAGCGTAATTCGAATAACCATAGGCAAATGGACAGTAAGCAATTTCATCACGCTGAGTCATTTCTTCAAACACCTTAAATGGATTTTTATTATAAAATCCGGCATCCAGTTCATCCGCAAGTGATTTGAATAATTTTAAGACCTTTATTCCAACTGCGTCGCTGATTACTTTTTCGTTACCTTGGCAAGGTTCTTCACCCAAAGAACAACAAAGACCGTAAAAGTGCATCAAGGAATCAATCGGTAACAGCGAAAATCCGACTTTTCCAGTTTTTGCTAGCGCTAAAACATCTTCAAATGTACGTGGAAGTGCCACTTGCAAGGCCTGTAAAAGATCCGGACGACTTGCAGCCACCGGTGTTGCAGCATCCGTAGCCAATGCCCATTGCTTTCCAAGAAAGTTATAGCTTTCATGGGATTTCCCAACACTATTAGCACGCTGATCGGCCAAAAAATCTGCGGATAGGTAATCATCAAATGCAGCGAGCATCCCCTTCGCGGCAGCATGTCCCGTCCATGGATGGTCAATGACCAATAGATCGTATTCCTTTGCCAAATCTGTCACTGACTTATCAGCAAATTCCTGTAAAGTCCGTTTTGTCCAAACAATTTCAACATCTGGACATAATTCTTCATAACGCTGCGCAGTCGCGACCATTGGCACAAAGCCTCTGGTATGCCCCCAGGTAATCCCTTTTAACTGGATTTTCTCTGTCATTGTGTATTCATTTATTATTTTATGTTGTCTTGTCGAAAAACAGAACAACTGTATCTATCATCTTATTATCAAGGTCTATTTACCTATACCGCCTTTAAAATGGCAAAATATAGCATTGGAGCCACGGCTATTTTATCCTATTTCGTTTCGCTATTCAGGCCTGATAATATAGCCTAAGCGGAACAGTCCTGTATTTAATTATTGATATTATTGTTTATAATCTTTTCCCTTCTAATGCTTTTTCCCAAAGGAAAAGCGGTTTATAATATTCAAATATAAATACAATATTTGAATATAAAAATTTAACATGCTTTTTTGAGAAGCTAAAAACTCATAAATACTTTTTCTATCTTTAGCCCGATCATTTGTAAGCAAAAACATATTATGATAGCAAATAGCTCCGATAAATATAGAGCACCAGCGCTCGAAAAAGGATTGCAGATCCTTGAATTTCTGGCCTTACAACCAACAGCACAATCCCAATCCGAGATCGCCTTGGGCTTGCACCGAAGTCCCAATGAAATCTATCGCATGCTTGCATCACTGGAGTCCAACGGGTACATTCATCGTGATCCAATTTCATCTAAATATTCGCTTTCACTGAAGCTATACTATCTTTCGCACCGGCATTCCTTTGTAGAGAAACTACGGGCAACTTCATTACTACCGATGCAGGATACGTCCAACGAAATCAAAGACCCCTGTCACCTCTGTGTTATTTACGACAATCAGGTAATGGTCATCGCTTACGCCAGAGGTTCCTCGCCCATCAGCATCATGATTGAGGAAGGCAACCTCTACAACACGTCCCAGACCGCGTCTGGGAAGCTCCTTTTAAGTTTTTCCGAGGCTAAAAAAAGAAAGACCATTTTAGAGGCCGATCCTTATTACCGCAGTTTGAAGAAAGCAGAACGTCTGCAATTTGATAGCGACCTAGCCGATATCAAACGCAAAGGTTTTTATGAGATGCCCAGCGCATACGCGGAAGGCATCATCGATATTTCTGTTCCCATCGGAACCAGCGAAACAGGCATCATCGCCTGCCTCACGGTTTCAAAGCTCGTTCGACGTCAAATCGGGCAGAATATGCCCACCGAAACTATTGTTGAAAGTTTAAAAAAATGCAGATCACAAATTGAATCCAATCTAGGATTAACTTGACAGAGGCTATTTAAAATAAATATATAATAATAGCATAACCACAAATAACATTGCCCAGGCAGTCTTGACGCGGCCACTTGGTTTCTCCACAGTGATATCGTACATATCCCTATGTTCCATTTCATAAACCGACTTGGGTACCCAGTATGCTAGGCCTATTCCAATAATAAGTAGCAGCATAAATAGACTAAAGGAAAGCATTAGATAATGCGGCCAAAAGGAATAAACATCTTTTGGGAAAATCCAGAGATAACATACACCTGTCCCCAGGCTCAGTACCGCACCAAAAGTCAAAATCGTATTGATTGCTGCTCGATTGGTTCTTTTCCACAACACGGCCATTAGAAAAGCAACAGCTAAAGGTGGCGCAATAAATCCGAGAATAGACTGAAATACATCGAAAAGATTGAGCCCTTTAATTTGATCAATCGCCAGGGCGACGAAAACTGAAGCTAGACAGCCGATGATGACCGTATAACGTCCTACCTGGGTGATTTGCTTATTGGTTGCATCTGGCCGAATATGCTTAAGATATATATCCATGGTGAAAACAGTACTCAAAGAATTAAGCGACGAACCAATGGTGCCCACCAATACAGCAATTAACACCACGATTACCAATCCATTCAGGCCTGTAGGAAACAGGTTGGTCACCATCGTCATATAAGCAAGTGATGGGTCTTTAAGTCCCGGAAATAAAACCGAACAGATGATACCGGTGAGGATAAACAGCGGCAAGGAAAGTATCTTGAGCCAAGCGATAAAGTTAATTCCCAGCTGCCCCTGTTCGAGATTCTTTGCACCCAAAACTGATTGTACCATGGCTTGATCCGTACAGAAAAAAGCGATCGCTGCCACCGGATAGCCTAAAGCGATCGCATACCAGGGATAATCTGGATCACTTGCCGGTCTGATCAACGACCAATAATTGGCGGGAGTCTGTTGCATTAAAGAACTTATGCCACCGATTTTGGAAAGTCCCAGGAAAGTCAGAAAGGCCGACACGGCGATCAGCAAGATCATCTGAAAGATATTGATTTTAGCAACTGTCTTTAATCCACCCGTATACGCAAACAGACCAGCTAGGGAGACTAAAACAGTAACCGATTGCCACATTGGAATACCTAAAATCTGCCGCACTAAAAATCCGCCAGCAAACAGTCCCAACGACAACCATGAAATAAGCATTTTTACCAATGAATACCAAGCCAGGATAGTTTGCGTATTTGGACCGAACCGCTTGCCCATAAACTCGGGCAAGGTGCGGACTCCGGTAGAAATATAGCGTGGCGCAAACACCACCGCCAACAGGAAAAGATAGATAAAAGCATACCAGTCAAAATTGACCGCAACGATGCCCGTTGTATAGCCTACTGTAGCAAAAGCCAGCAACATGGATGGTCCGACGTTAGTCGCCCACATATTGAAGCCAATACTGTACCAGCTTAAGGATTTGCTGGCCAGGAAGTGTTCTGCCCCTTCTACCTTTTTACGGGATGACAGGAGGCCGATTGTCAGTAATGCTAACAAATAGACTACGACGATGCAATAGTCATAAATGGTTAACTTGTCTAAGATACTATTCATCTTCCTAAGCTCAAATCGACACCATATCTTTCCAGCAGTTCCTTTGGACGGACAGGCTTTCCTGTTGTCAATGATTCATCCATAGCTTGCAATAAGGCTATAGTACCTATACCCTCTTTCATATCTGGGGAGGCTTCCTCTCCAGTACGGATGGCTTTTGCGAAGTGCTCCAGGTAATTTTGATATTCACCTGCATGATGGCTTTTTCCTTCGAAACGGAAGTAATGCTTTAGTTTATGCTCCCATGTCAGCATACGTTCTTCGCCCGTTTTATCCGTAATTGCATACCGGAGGTCCATATAATCTGCCTGACTAGCACCTTCGGTCCCCCGTAAAATGCAGCTCATCTCACTATCCCTTGTGACAGGCTGCACAGGCCCGGTATACGCACCACTTACTCGGGCTACACGGCCATCTTCGGCTTTGAAAATAAAATGCATGGTGTCTGGATTTTGAAGCCCTCCTTTTTTTCCGTTGGCGCTCAGCATGCCATATCCCATCACCTCTTCAATATTCGGTAGATACCAGCGGATAAAATCAACCGGGTGACTCAGCCCACCGTAAAGCCATTTGAAGGAAGACTGCAAAGACCAAGGCTTCTCCAGAAACCAGCGGTGATCAGCATGATAATAGCCTTCGATGGTAATCAACTCACCGATCAGTCCGGCTTCAAAATCTTCTCTTTGTTTCTTCACCGGTTCAAAAAAACGGGAGCTCTGTCCAACAAATACACGCTTATTTTTCTGAGCTGCGAGTTCCAATAAACCATTGGCATCGGCCAGATTATCAATAAATGGCTTGGTGCAGATCACGTGTTTATCGTGCGCCAGCGCCAATCGGATATGCTGTGCGTGAAGATGATCCGGCGTATAAATTGCAATAGCTTCAATGCTTTGATCATTAAGCATTACTTGATAATCATTGGTATAATCATGAAAATCAAATTCTTTCATGCGTTTGCGTCCTAGGTCTTCGTTCAGGTCGCAGATCTTGACCAAATCGATATATGGACTTTGTAGTGCCGCAGACATCGTGCTACGTCCTTCGCCAAGTCCTAAAATTCCTAATTTTAACTGTTGTATCTGTTCCATTTTATTGTTTATAAAAAATCCATGTTTCATTCACTCCCGTTCCGGGAATACCTTCCTGATAGGTCCCCATAAGTTTGTTCCACTCCATAACCCGTGGATTGTCCCTGGTCGTCAGCTGATCGATTGTTTTAAAATCCTGACCTTTTGGAAAAGAAATATATAACATAAGCTGTCTTCCATTGCGGTAGACCAATACCTCGTCAAAGCCGGCTTTACAGAACCCTGCTGCAACTTCGGGCCATTCTTTAGTTTGATTTTTATGGGCTTCAAAATAAGCCTCCTGTTTCGATTTATCGTCCACCAGTTGTGCGGTAAGTAACACAAAATCGATGTCTTTCACTTTCTCGGCTCCACAGTTGCTCCGATCGAACGTATAAAATAGATCATTGAACAACTTATAAGAAATTGCCGGATAATTGGCTACCCAAGCACTCGATATTTTCTTACCGATCTCATCGTCTGTCATCAGCAAGATGTAATCCTTCCAGCGATATACCTGGCTGCTATCGGCTCCTTGTTTAGCAAAAAAATCTTTGATTTCAGTCAGTTCAAGCTGCTTTTTTACATCATGGATCTGGAAAAATACAGGTTTGGTAAAAGGAATATATGTATTGAAAGCTACATTTTTAGGTACTGATCGTTTTTCAGACAATAAATAGGCATAACGTGGACCGATGCCAGCTTCTTCTTTGACCCTGGCATCCGCCTCGGGTCCATTCTTTATCCACTCAACACTCGGCCCATTGGCATTTCGCAATATTTTATTGGATGGGAACCAGTTGTTGCTGACATTCATATAGGCTGAGCCTTCATCGGTATAGAGATAAAACCAATGTTCAGGAATATGCGCATAAGGCGACACATAGATACTGTCGATATAATTTTCCTGAATTTTTGTTCCGGGCTGAGCCGATAAGGTGTAAATACCGGCTACATCATACATGTATTTGCCATAACGTGTAATCTTATTTTTGAAAACACGATTATTACGCATAGCATTGACTGTCGGTGTCCAGCCCCAGCCCAAGCTAATGCCTGTGTACGGAAGATCAAGCAATTCATTGTTTGTAATAGCTACATTGCGGACAAAACCAGCGCCAATCCCTACAGTTCCCCAATCCTCATTCCCAATATCTTGGATTAGATTATTGCTGACCACAACACCATCTGTCAAGATACGCTCGTCGCTGGGCTGAAAAGGCAGATGTGCTTCAACTTCCTCATCTGAAAACTGACCGAGCAGTACACCCGATCCGCCGATCTCCTGAAATAGATTTCCAATTAGACTATCCTTCAGGTTGCCCTGCCGATAGTCAATGCCTGTTGCTGCCAAATGGGAAAACCGGCAAGCTGAAATATTGGTAAAGGCCGTATGGCTAAGCATGACTGCCGCTTGTGGCCGGCCCAGCCAAGCTTGATTTTCCAATCCCGCTTTATCCCTGGTGCCTGGTTTAGCCAGTTTATAGGCGTCCAAAAAATACATTCCCGCCTGTAAGGCGACGTGTCCGTAGTAGTGCGGCCTTAACCAGGAGCTGTGCTGAAATTGAAGCCCTTCGATATATACATGACGAACAGGTGATTCCAAAGTTCCTTGCATCCTCAGGATCGTTTCAAGATAGGGCGCTACAACATGTAACTTGCTTAAGTTTTCATCAGGTCTTTTATAATAATATACTTTATGGTTTTCCTCATCCAAAAACCATTCTCCCGGCTGATCCAAAAATTCAAGGGCATTGACCAGACGAAATGCAGAGTTGCCATATTCCTTAGACAACCAAGGCTTAGGCCAAGGGTGTTCATTCTGTAATTTACCTTCCGGTTCATGAAAAAATAGTGTGGTACTATCTTTTGTGACTACCGCCTCACGAACCCGGAGCTGCGCTATTGCCCACCACTGATGGATAAAAAACTCCATACCGGCCTTATAGGCAAACCTTTTCGGTAACACGTTCGGAATGACGGCCGCTTGTTTTTGAAAATCCCAATTGATGATCCGGGGTAAGTGGGCATCATCGTGACTTTCGGCACGGATTGCTTTACGTGAACCAACCCACAATTGACGGAAAGGGAAATACTTTCCTCCGGACTGAGGGGCATCTGCCACCACGATATGCTTAGCAATAGCAGGATCCAATCTCTTTTCACTTTTTACTTGCCGCCAGTCTGTAACAGAAATCCCGCCCGAAAATATGGCTTCGTTGCCTACCGCTTTTATCCATGTCGGACTTTCGGCTGTTCCGCTGTCTTCAGGACGGATAAAAATGGTCTGAGTAGGCACATATACTCCGTCCTGAATCCAGATTGTGATTCCATGCTGCATGCGCGGATCGTTTAATCGTCGCCATTCCCTAGCCTCACGCAGGGCATCCTCCAAACATGAAAATGGAGCTCCCGGGCTGCCATCCCGTTGTTCCTTGTTGCTTTGTTTACCCACATGGATTTCTCCTGTCTGTGCCGACAGACTACAGATCGAAAAAAAAGCGAAAATCCATGCGAGAACTGTTTTTCTAATATCCATTATTTTGACCAAATTCGCTAGGGTTAGTAATTACATCCAAAAACTGTTGTGGTATCGGTCTATTAATATGATAAGGTTGCATGAGCGTAATATCTTGATTGTAATTTTTGACATAATCAACCAGTTTATGTGTACGTTTCAAATCAAACCATCTAATATGTTCACCACATAATTCTCGTGCTCTTTCTTCTAATATAAAATCCAAATTAAGGTCAGCTTCAGCGACCAGCATCTCATTCTCTTTTCCCAGTAATGCGGCACGTTTTCTTAGTACATTAATAAGATCTTTCGCTAGCGTCTTATTTCCAGACGAGCGCATCATTTCTGCTTCAGAAGCAATCAAATACATTTCTGCCAGTCGCATCAATATAACGTCCTTTGATCCAACCTGCGATCCTATTTCGGGTAGATCTGGATCATCATATTTAGTTAGGGTAGGGAAATGTACATTAAAATGAGCATTAGTATTTACCTTATTTCCGGTATAGATATCGTCAATATCAACAATTGCGTAGGAGCCATTCCTTTTATCCTTTGAGATTTTTTTCTTCGTAAACCAGAGTGCTAGATCACCGCGATTTAAAGAAGTTCCAGCCAAACTTGCCGGTTTTTCAAAAGCAGCTAAATCGTCTATAGACCAGTTATACTTATCCACATTGAGATAGTATTTCTCCCTGAACCAGTCATCATATCTCCTATCTTTGCTTTCATCAAAAAGTTCAAGTAAATGTCGCGTGGGCATAAAACACATCCCTCCAGAATTTGAATTTCTATCAGCTCCATAACTAAGATCTCTGACCATTCCCGCTTTTCCTGAATATTTGGCTTTGAACCAAATATGAAGTCTATTGGGATTATTGGGCTGCGGGTTAAGTGAATTTATTGTGGAGTGGGTAACCGTAAATAATGCTTCCTTATTATTTTTATTATTTGAAGGTTTAAAGACTTGTGCAGGTGTTTCATAAAGTGCAGTTTGCAACTCACCCTGATGATTAATTACATATTGCGCCGCAGTGGAAGCAAGTCCATAATATTTATCTTTTTCCGCAACGGAACTCTCATAAGCTACTCTGGTCAATGCGATTCGAGCTTTCAAGCCATAGGCGGCCTTCAGCGTTGCTCTACCAATATCTGTTACTGGAATTGGATCAATCGGCAGATTTGAGATTGCCACTTCAAGGTCTGCAAGCATCAAATCATACAGTGCCGATACAGATGACCGATGTGCCGTTAATTCGACTGTTTTTGTTTCAGTCGTACGCAAATCCACTTCCCCAAACTGTTCTACTAAATGCCAATAGGAAAATGCCCTCAAAAAAGACATTTCGCCAATACGTGCTTTTTTTTCTGCTTCATTCTTAAAACTAACTTGCTGAATCCGTTCCAGGCCCGCATTGCAATAATTTATGATTTCGTAAAAGCGATTCCAAGTGTTTCGTATTTGGCCAATCGTAGAATTCAGCCCATCATATTTGGTCATCTGGCGACCATATCCCGAATTCGCTATATTAATCCAAAGATCAGTACCACCTTCAGTTAACATGAGTATATCTTCCCGTCCATAAAATTGTGAGCCATAATAAACATAGGCTGAATTAACTAAGGAATTGATCCCTTCTTCGCTAGAAAAAACAACCTCAGCAGTTGTTCCACCAGGATTAAATTCCTTTAGACTACACCCACAGACAGAAGAAATGACTCCAAGGGCAACAATAAATTTTATATATATTCTCATTTTATTAAAAATCTAAGTTCACTCCAAATACAAATTGTCTCAATAGCGGGCTTTTTGCAGATCCACCTCTTTCAGCATCATAATTACGGACGAGGTCACTTTTTGTCCAGGTAAATAAATTATTACCTGTCAGATAAAAGCGTAATGCATTTATTTTCATTTTATCCGATATGGCTTTAGGCAACTTATAGCCTAAGGTTACAGTTTTGAGTTTGATATAAGACGCATCTAAATAACTATAGGTCTGGTAACCCAAGTAATTATAAAAATTGGTCAAACTAGGTCTTGGAAAATCATTCGTAGGATTTTCTGGCGTCCAATAGTTAAAATAAGCAGGTTGATTGCCCTTTCCCTGCGGATCATATGCTCCCGTCAATTCATAATCCATCATCTGACCCCAACGAGCAATTGCATAAAATGATAGGTCAAAATTCTTGTAAGCAAAAGAATTATTTAATCCTAAAGTCCATTTTGGAGACGTACTTCCAATATAAGTCACATCATTTACGTCATCAATAACAAAGTCACCATTCAAGTCAGCCAGCTTAATATCACCAGGCTTAAATGATTGTGTTTTATTAGCATCTTTAAAATAACGAGAAGCTTCTTCAGCTTCATCAGACTGCCAGATTCCCAATCGTTTGAACGTATAAAAAGATTGAAGAGGTTTGCCAATCAATAGACTTTCAGTCTCCCTTGTTGTAGCTCCTATGATATCTCGTCCATCAATAAGATCCAGGATTTTTTCCTTGTTTGCGCCAAAAGTAAAATCCGTATTCCATTTTAAATTTTTGTCGATATTTTTGGTGTGCAAGATCAATTCTATCCCTCTATTGTTTGTACTCCCTATATTTTGATAGATTTGAAAGGGAGTATTATTACCTGATCCCATGGATGTAGGCAATGTTCTTGGCAACAGAATATCCGTTGTTTTAGTATCATACAGGTCCAGTGTTAGATTAACACGTCCAGAAAATAATTGCGCATCCAATCCTAAATTCCATGATGCAGATCGTTCCCACCCTAGATTTTCATTTCCGATGAGCGTGTTATATACATGATAAATGTATCCTTGATCCTGAAATGCTGCATTGGAAAAACTCGTAACACCCGATTGAGTACCATATTCACTAATCCCTGAATTCCCCGTTTGGCCATAACTCGCTCTAAGTTTTAGTTCGTTTATTGTTTTCAGATTGAACCAGTGCTCGTCGCTCACGCGCCATGCTGCTGCAACAGAAGGGAATGATGCCCATTTTTTGTCGTTAGACAAACGAGAAGCGCCATCCCATCGATTAGATACAGTCAACAAATACTTTCCTTTGAACGAATAGTTTGCCCGCAATGCGTAGGATAAAGTTTGGCTTTGGACAAATCCCGACCGAATCACATAGGATTCTTTATTGTTTGCTCCGATGTTATGCCATAGTTGCTGTGGTACCAATTGCCCTGTCCCCTCCATATAAGACGAATTCAGTTTAGATTGTGTCCAAGAGGTGAGTGCCGTAACATTAAAAGAGTGATCTTTCAACAAAAAATTATAGTTGGCAATATTATCCCAATTAATAAATGTGCGGTCATTGCCAAGAATACTCGCCAGTGAAGACGGAAATTCTCCGGCGCGATCGATAGAGCTTTCATTAGCAAAATCGTAATTTTTTCGATAAGATAGATTTACTCCTAGATTTGAACGAAAGGTAAACCCTTTAAAAATATTAAGTTCGGCAAATCCGTTGGTTATAATATTTGTTGTCGCAATACGATGTTGAGCTGTAAACTCGCTCGCTTCATCCGCCAATGGGCTAACTTTACCTTCACGTCCCAAAGGCCATAATACGACCTTTCCTTGGTCATCGTATGGTAGTCCCAAGGGAACATTTGTAGCAGCACGCCATAGTACATTTTCAGCTCGGTTACTTCCCTGATATCTTGTAATCTGTGAATTTGTGCCCACTTTAACAAATGCCCCAATATTTTGGTCAACATTTAACCTCAAATTATATTTGTCTAATGCATCATTCTTAAAAGACCCTACCTCACGGTAATATCCTCCTGACAACAATCCTTTTGTATTGTTATTGCCTCCGCTGACTGAAAGTTGATGGTTCTGGACAAAACCGTTATGAAACACCTCTTTTTTCCAGTCTGTCCATTGGTTCTGTTGTAATGCAGCCCATTCACCTACAGTAAATAACGTTTGATCATCCGATACATCCGTCCATTGTCCGGCAGTTTTAGCGGCTTCGCGTCTTAGCGCGATATAATCTTCCCCTTGTCGCATTTCAGGATATTGAGCCCAACCGTTTACACCAACATAACCATTATATGTAACTAAGGGCTTACCTTCACGTCCCTTTTTAGTTGTAACAATAATAACCCCATTCGCTCCTTGTGAACCATAAATTGCAGTAGACGAAGCGTCTTTCAGAACATCAATTGATTCGATATCCTGTGGATTAATATCACTAATATTTCCCCCTTGCATACCATCAATAATAACCAATGGGCTATTCGCTCCTTCTGCTTTCGATAGTGATCTCTTACCTCGTATATTCATATTTAATCCAGCGGTTGCGCTACCTGATGCTCGGGTTATATCCAATCCTGGCACTTGTCCTTGGAGAGATTCCATTGCATTTGAGGCCGGAGAACGAACTATATCTTCAGATTTTACAGAAACGACGGATCCTGTAAGATCTCTCTTTTTCACTTTACCATAACCGATGACGACAACTTCCTCCAATGCCTGGTCATCCTTAGCCAAAATGATATTTAAAACTCCTTCGGATTTCACAATCAAGACTCTTTCTTTATACCCAACTGAAGTGACTTTAATAGTGGTCTCGTCCCCCAACATCTTTATGACAAACTCCCCCGCATTGTTTGTCGACGTTGAAAGTACCGAATTGACCATTGAAACCGTTGCACCAACGATGGCTACCCCCTGTTCATCTGTGATTTTACCTTTTATTTCTTTTATTTGTCTCAGCTGCTCTTTATAAACCGAAGCAAAACTAGTTTTAGGGGCTCCCAAGATCAGGCAACTACCTAACAGGAATAACATGGGGTACGCTGCAGAGGTTGATCTTGGTTCCTGTCCCCCTCCTTTACATTTTTCTTTAGCATTACACATCATAATTTAAGTTTTTGGTTTTTGGTTTATATTGCTAAGGACTAATAGCCATTGTTCTGAAGAAATTCACCTGAGTTACTAATGGCATCCATCTGTCCTTGCGGAATTGGTCGGAGGCCGTGTACGCCATCCTTAAAATATTGTCCTACATCGGGATTGACCGCCATCAGATAAGACCGGTTCAATTTGCCCATGCGTTTCAAGTCATACCAACGTGTATACTCACCACACAGCTCACGAGCGCGCTCATCCAGTATAAACTGGGCTGTGATATCTCCAGCAGTAATCTGCTTGGCCCCGACCCGGTCGCGTAATACATTGATGTAGTTAGCTGCTGTTCCATTTGCACCATTCAAGTGAAAGGAAGCTTCGGCGGCAATGAGGTATACTTCGCCCAAACGCATAACAGTAGCATAGGCGTCGCTGGTAAAATTGTTTGTTTTGGGACTAATTAACGAGCCCGAATTAAATTTTACCAAAGATGGATAGAAACTAATGAATGGATTATCCACCTGCCCAGGCTGCTGATTTGTCCGTGTATATTTCATTTTGACCTTATTATCCGATCCATAGACATCTTCTAGGTCAAGCCAGATATAATTCTGTTGAAATTGCATCTTTTTTTCTTCGGCATAACCAGTCTCTCCCTCGCGGGAAACTTTGAGCGCTAAGGCTCCTTTCGGGAGATTAGTTCCTACAGCAACAGCATTTGCATCACGATCGAACTGCACAATAGCATCCCTGCTCCAATTGTAATCAGCATTGGAAAGCCACTGCGTCTGGAAAGAAATCGCATATCTTGGATCTAAGGTATTATCATCATTTTTAAATACATCAAGCAGGTATTTGGTCGGCATAAATGTTCCTCCGGACCATCGGCCAATTTCGGTCTGAAATCCGGCGGACTGTATCGCTCCAAATGTCGTCGGCGTACAATAGAACCGTTTAAAATCATTGTTGTGATCGTATACGTTGGTGGATCCATACTCCTGAGAATAAGGAATCTGGTAAAGTGCTTCGGCGTTTTTCTTGTTATTTGCCGCATTAAAATTGTCTATAAAGGAGGCGTACAAGCGTACATTATAGTCCGCCTGATTATCAATCAATTTTTTTGCCGTCTGCAATGCTTCCTCTAGGTACTGATTGGTATTATATTCTTTTGTTTGCAAACAGGCCTTGGCCAATAGCCCCAATGCAGCCTTTTGGCTTGGTCGTCCAGCTTCTGTTGGCCCTACCGGCAAGTGTTCTACAGCATACCGCAGGTCAGGCAGGATACATTTTTCATAAATTTCCAGCACAGGTGTACGTATGGCGGCAGTATTGGCAGTCGTTGTCTCCGTTAGGTTAAGCGGACAAGGACCAAACTGTTCGACCAGATGGAAATAATACAATCCTCTTAAAAAATAAGCTTGGGCAACTTTCTCCAGTTTTTCCTGCTCATTGGAAAAATCTTTAACCTGATCCACTCTACCGATGACGATGTTGCAATAATTAATAGCATCATAAGCACCATTCCAGTAGTCCTTGGCCATGTTAATGTCCATTGAAGCATTGGAAGCATATTTTAAATAATTTTGGTTGTTATTTGAATTGAGATCAGCCGTCCATAAATCAGTCCCGCCTTCAGTAACGAGTAAAAAATTTCGTCCGTAGAAGTAACGTGGCAGATCAAAGTAACAGCTATTGATCAGTTTATCGAAACCGGCTTTATTTTCCGCGACCTTATCCACGGTGACGCCAGAAGGGTTGTATTCGTCAAGAGAACAGGAATTCAGAAACAGACCTGCACATAGCAGTATATTGAAGTATTTGATTTTCATAACATATTGGCATTAAAAAGTAACATTTAATCCGACCACAAACTGCTTTGTCAACGGAAAGTTGTCCGAACCGTTGGATTCGGGATCCTGATACTTTAACAGCTTGCTTTTTGTGAAGATAAATGGATTGTTAGCGGTTGCATAAAAACGGAAACGTTCCATAGAAAGACGCTTAACCAATGACTTCGGCAAACTATAGCCAAGGGTGATATTGCGAATCTTGAAATAGGATCCATCCACATATTTCAGGGCATCAAATCCGATGTAACCACTGGTCGAGGAATGTATACCCGGTCTCGGCAAATAAGCGCCAGGATTTTCCGGTGTCCAATAATCTACATCGTCAGGGCTATTTCCCACTCCTGTTGTCGGATCATAACGTGTGATCAAATTACTGGACAACATCTGTCCCCATCTTGCGGTTAAAAACACCGATAGATCCCAGTTCTGGTACTTGAAATTATTCTGAAATCCGCCCGTCCATTTCGGGACCGCTGACCCAAGAATACGTTTATCCTTGGCTCCATATGCATGCGTACCATCTTCATTGACCGTACCATCGGTGGCTACCTTAATATCACCCGGTTTGGAATTGAATAAGACTGCCTGCTCCGCTTCACTTTCCTGCCAGATCCCTAGGTATTGATAATCAAAGAAAGTTGTGATGGGATGATTCAGGAATAGATTATTTGAAATCAGATCCTTTCCGCCTGGGAGTGATGTCACACGCTCTTTATTGGCAGCAAAAGTCAATGTTGAATTCCAGGTAAAACGATCTCCCTGAATATTTTTTGTATTTAATGCCAGTTCAAATCCTCTGTTGTTCGTTGCACCAATATTCTGCCACATCTTGAAAGGTGCACCCCAGGAACCGCCTAACGAAGCTGGCATATCCCGTAGGAAAAGCAGATCCTTTGTTTCTGTATTGTACCAATCAATAGTCAGGTTGGCTCTTCGGTTTAAGAATTCAGCGTCGAGCCCAATATTCGTGGTATATGATTTTTCCCAGCCCAGATCTCTGTTGGCCAATTGTTGGTTCAAAATAAAAGCCGGACCGAGCGTACTCTCGCCAAAGCCTACCGGTTTCGGTGCGTTATATCCGCCCGCCTGTGTACCGTAAGCTCCCACACCGCCTGAATTACCGGTGATACCATACCCTGCCCGTAGCTTTAGCTCCGAAATTTTACTTTTTAAAGGTGCAAAGAACTGTTCATCGCTCAGACGCCAAGCAAAAGCACCTGCTGGGAATACATCCCATTTATTGCCTTCGGATAATCGGGAAACACCATCCCAACGGCTGGAAACGGAAAGCAAATAACGCCCTTGATAGTTATAGTTGATCCGGCCAACATAAGACATCGACTGTGAACCAATATAAGAAGAACGGATAACTGAAGTTGTGGCCGCACTCAGGTTGTGGAAAGAATAGGAATCCAGGTCGAATCCAGATCCACCTGCGTAAGCTTGTTCCGCTTGGTTTTTCGACCATGATGTTACTCCCGTCAATGCAAAATGATGGTCTTCCTGGAGGTTAAATTCGTAATTCAGGATATTTTCCCAACGGTAATTATAATTCCTGTCATTGATAATAACTGCAGCCGGTAATTTGAAACCCGCTTCGGGATTGGCTATGGATTGCGTCCCAAAATATCGGCCCGTACGTTGGGATCCTATGGTTGCGCCAAAGATCGAACGAAACGAGAGCCCTTTGATTGGGGTAAAATCCAGATAGGCGTTCCCAGCAAAATAGTTGCTCAGAATGTTATTTTTATATTGATCTTTGATCTGATCCGACAAAGGATTGGTGACACCATCCACCGGGATATGGTTGATATTTCCGTCGGTATCAAAAGCATCCCCAAGCGGCAAAAAGGTTAAACTATTGCCAAAAACATTTTGCGCAGCCTGATTATTGTCTTTATAGGTATATTGGAGGTTGGTTCCAACTTTGAACAAATCAGATAATTTGTGATCTATATTGGCCCGAACAGCATATTTTTTACTGTTATCATTTTTGATCAGCCCTTCTTCATCGTTATAGTTAAGCGACAAAAAAGCTTTTGTTTTTTCATTTCCGCCATTGACTGAAAAGCTATAGTTCTGCTGGATTCCGTCTTTTAAGACCAAGTCCATCCAGTCCACCCATTTGCCATTTTCAAAGGCCTCCAGCTGTGCGGGATTCTTAAAAATATTATTGGCGAATTCGGGATAATTGCCGTGCTCGCCACGATAAGCTTCCCTTTTCAGCTTCATGTAATCGTCTCCCTGCAATCCATGTGGATATTTAGGAAAACCATTGTATCCAAAGTAGGAATCAAAATTGACGATTGCTTTACCGGCTTTACCCTGTTTTGTCGTAATGATAATTACACCATTTGAACCTGCAGAACCATAGATTGCCGTCGATGAGGCATCTTTCAGGATGTCTATTGATTCAATATCACTGGGATTTAAACTTGTAAAATCACCTGGAATACCGTCAATAATATAGAGCGGATTATTATCACCACTGAAAGACCTGTTGCCCCGTAGGCTCGCACTGACATTGGCACCCGCCCGCCCGGATGATTTGGTGATATCCAGACCGGAGACTTTTCCCTGAAGGGCATCCATGACATTAGCCGTTGGCGTCATCATGATCTCTTCGGATTTAACGGAAGCCACGGCGCCAGTTAAATCCCGACGTTTGGCCGTACCATAACCAATAACCACGACCTCTTCCAATGCTTGATCATTTTTCTTAAGAACCACATTGACACTATTTCCAGCTTTTACCATCGAAACATTTTCAGCGTAACCCACTGAAGTAATTTTGATGGAGCCACTTTCATCTGTCATCTTCAGGGTAAATTCTCCCGACGCATTCGACGAGGTGGTTTGCGTCGAATTGATAAGCGCCACGGTAGCACCGGCTACAGGATTCCCCTGTTCATCTGTGATTTTACCTTTTATTTCTTTTACTTGATTTACCGTGACTTTATGAAGCGTAGTGGCATGTAACGCAGCATTGGAGATGAGCGGAGTTCCCAGCATAAAACTGCTGCAAAAAAGCATTAACATCGGATACTTCGAACCAGAAGCAGCTGCCCCCAATGTCATTTTTCCGAGATTAATTTTGTTTGTATTCATATTGAGTTTTTAGATTTTTGCGTAATGTGGTTGTTTTTTCAGTTGTTTAATCCGAATATCCCTTTATCATGAATAAATAGCTGAGCTTAGATCGATATTTGTTGGTCACCTAAAGCTGAACGGATGATTATGGTACAGGGTGTGTTGGTCGTTTTTTGAATGATCCCTAACGCTTTCCCTTTAAATGTTTTCCTTTTGGGCTGATGCAAGCCCCTTAGATCGGCCTGAAATCCATTATCGGTTCCGAGCACTTTCGCACTTCCCTTTACAATAAACTCAATTTCCTGATCATTGTGCAACACGGACTGTCCTGCTTGGTCCACTAATGTTGCTGTAACAAAGTAAAGGTCGCGGGACTCCCCGGTGGCATATTTTTCATGTTCCATGGAAACTTTAACTGCATGTGCTTCTGTTGCTGTATGGACACTCGCCTCCTGAACAATTTTACCATCCCGCTTTTTAACCACCTTCAGTTCGCCTTTTTCAAAAGGCACCTTCCAGCTGGCATGCAAACGGTCTGTTGTCTTTGCTGAGGTCCCCAGACTTTTGCCATTCAGAAAGAGTTCGACATCATCAGCCTTATTATAATAAGCCCATACGTCTACACTGTCGCCAGCTTTCCAGTTCCAATGTGGCAAAAGATGTAAAACATCTTTGTCGGTCCATTCAGACTTGTACATATAATACACGTCTTTGGGGATACCGGCAAGATCGACAATGCCATAGTAAGAACTCCTTGCTGGATAAGGATAGGGCACAGGTTCGCCTAGATAATCGAAACCGGTCCAGACAAAGGTTCCGGCCAGGAAAGGACGATTATTGACCGCCAGCCAGGCTTTTTCATGGCTCGTACCCCAATAGGCCGCAACATTATCGTATGCGGACACCGTAAAATCGGGATTGCCATTAACGACATATTTGTCTTTTGAAGACGCGGGCCAGAGCTGAATTGTATCCTGTAACTTGTCATACACAGCTCTTGTTTCCAATGCAGATACTGTTTCTGATGCTAGAAGTGGTATATTTTTAAATTCTACAGGTAACTTATCGTAATCTTCATGTTTGTAATTGAAACCCAGAACATCTAAAGCCTCTGCCTGTGCGATAAAGTTTTTCGCATAATTATTTTCTGTCAGGGCAGCAGTAACCGGACGTGTTGGATCCAAGGATTTAACCAATTTGGCCATCTCTTGTGTCAAGGCTATTCCGGTGGAATCAAATTGCTCCCGGATTTCATTTCCGATACTCCATAGGATAACTGAAGCATGATTGCGATCTCTACGTACAAATGCCTCAAGATCCTTTAAGTGCTCCGTAGGAAAGTCAATGTGGTAGTCGAACTTATTCTTTCGTTTTTTCCACATGTCAAATGCCTCATTGTAAACCAAAATCCCCATTTCGTCGCAGAGATCAAGTAGTTCTTCGGCCGGCGGATTATGCGCGGTACGAATGGCGTTCGCGCCCATTTCCTTCATCATCACGAGCTGCCGTTTTGCAGCTGACTTATTAAAAGCAGCCCCTAACGCACCCAAATCATGATGCATGCAGACTCCTAAGATTTTCAGGGCTTCCCCATTGAGGTAAAATCCTGTTTTTGCATCAAATCGAATTGTTCTAAACCCAATTCTTTTTTCGATTTGATCTTCGATCGTATTATTTTTAGTTAAAAGAGCCAATTGCACGCGATATAAATTCGGTGCATTGGTACTCCACAACTTCGGTTTGTCCACGCGAAGTAATTCATCAATATTTCCATCCTTTTCCACACCTGTTTTTTTCAATAGCAGATTTCCCGTGGGATCCCATACCGTAATTTGATATTTCTTTCCGCCCGCGACTCCGGTGGAACGCGATACCTTGTTCAATTTGGAAAGTACTTTCAACTGGCCCAGTTCACCACGCGCTTCGGGCGTAGTGATAAAAGTTTCTTGATCGTCTAGGTATATTGGATTTGTTTTGACTAGGTAAACATCCCTATAGATTCCCGAGCCCGAATACCATCTGGAGTTTGGCTGTTTGCTATTATCCACACGGACGGCAATTCGGTTATACTGATTTCCAAATTTCAAATATGGTGTGAGATCTAATGTAAAAGAGAGGTAGCCATTAGGCTTTTTACCCAAATAGACGCCATTGATCCATATCTCCGCATAACGGTAAATTCCACCAAAATGAAGCTGTATACATTTCCCCTGATCAATTGTTGGCAATTTAAACTCCTTACTGTACCAGCCAATTCCTCCAGGCAACGCTCCACCGGCGTTTCCAGCAGGATAGGTAGCGCCAAAATCGGCTTTGATACTCCAGTCATGAGGGAGTTCGACCGGTTCCCAAGCCTGCGGATCGATATCATGCAAGCGATAACCCAGCTGATCCTGCAACGTGAAATGCCAGTTTTCATTAAAGCGGATTTTGGCACGTCCCTGCCCAGATACAAGTTGTAGCTGCAACAGAAAGAGAATAGAAATAAAATAATGTAACTTCATATTAAATGATGATTTATAAGCACTGTTACCATTGTCATCAATGATATTATTGTGCTTGCTTCTTTATTCATTAATCAATGTTGAGGCATTCATGCTGCCTTCGGTTTAAAAATGCTGTTGGAATAGCCCAGGATGGTCGATCATTGACCAAGGACGATTCATGCTTCTGGTTTAAAATCTTAAAAATGCACGTTGCTCCGACCTAGATCTTTAGAGGTCGCCAAGGCGATACCGCGGTTACCTTTGCTGTCTACTGCACAATAAAAATGATAAACAACGCCCTCCGTTTTCAGCACAAAAGACTTGTGGGCATACTGCTGATCAAAACTTTCACTTGATTCGATTAGGTTGGCACCTTCCCAGTCAGTCCAATGGATCAGATCCTTAGATGCAGCGAAACGGTTAAATGCGCCCTTACGATCCTTCCAAAATGCACCAAAATAGAACATCACCCAGGTATCATGAATACGTTGAATCATGGGATCACCCGTGATGCCCATCGGATGGTGGACCACAGGATCCTTTTGAAAGCGCTTCCAGGTTGTCATATCGTCAGATACGGCCATACCGATCCGTTCATACCAACGGGTCGCCTTGTTATTTACCAAGGAATCGCCCACGGCATTGTAATACATCACAAAACGATGGCCTGTATGTTTATCAGGATCTTCGATAACATAGCTTTTGAATAGTTTGTGACGATTTTCCCACCAGGAAACATCTGGATCCGTACTGCTTAACACAGGATTCGGCAACTGTTGCCACTGAAGGGGCTTGACTGGCTTTTTGCTGGTATAAGCGATCCCAATTGACAAAGGTTCAGGCTCATAGCCTGCGGTAGAACCGCCGAAATAGGACATCCAATATTTTCCAGCGTAAGTATTGAGTTTGTATTTCCCTCCCCACTTGGTATCAACCAGTGCATTATAGCCTGCACGCTGCTTTGCATCCCAGCTCCCATCGGGTGCCATGGAGAGCTGTTTCCCCAAGGTTTTCCAGTTCAAGAGGTCGGGGCTTTGTGCCAACCAGGTCTCATACCCGCTCCCGTCAAATACAATATAGGTCATATACCAGTATTTTCCTTCTTTGTATAAAGTCGGACAATCCATCAATTCGCCTTTATGCTGCGGGACCAACACGAGGCCGTACTTGTACGGTGTCTTTACTTCTTCATAAATTTTTGCCATTTCCGTACTGGAAATTCGTTGGGCATGTACCCACGATTTCCACCCCAGCAATGCAAAGGATAGCAATAGCATGATTCTTTTCAGTCGTCTCATCTGTAATCGTTATTTTTTCATCGTTGTTCTCAAGTCTCCATGTGATAGTAAGGCCGTCGCCCGTGCTACTTTTATTGAAGGGGTATTTCTTTGTTTTCCCTTGTAATCGTATATTTTCCGGATCCTAATTGCAACTCAACATGATCCGTTGTCAAAACCATTGCATTTGAATCCAGCTGTTTCCCATTCACCCGATAGACTCCTTTAGGCAATACCAAGGTACATCGGCTATTGACTGGAACCTCCAGTTGATAATTTTCTTTTGATTGTTTTCGGTTAAAATAAATTTTCCCATAAGGACTCCTAAAACTTATTTCACAGTCTTTCAGCAGGTCCAGCATTTTGGGTTCGATCCGAAAATGCTTAAATGCGGTTGATCCTGTATCTTGCTGTATCCCACCCAGGCCGGTATGAAACCACTCCATCAGGTGTCCAAGCATAAAATGATTATTGGAGACGTTCGGGAGGCCTGCCCAGGACTCGGTCAGCGCTGTGGCACCTTTCCGCAGCTGATAGCCATATCCCGGCCGGTCATCGCGGTGATGCATGGCATAGATCAGATCATCACGGTTGTTGGCCTGCAATACCTGTAACAGATAACGATGACCGATATCTCCCGCCGTCAACGCCGTATCGTTTTGACAGACCGTTGTTGTTAATCTGTTAAAGACCGCCTGTTCTGCCTCTTGGGGTACTAATCCAACATAGAGCGGCATGGCTAGCGCCGTCTGACTACCTGAGCCATAGCTAGGTTCCTGAGGTCGATAAAAGTGCTGATTGAACGCATTGAATACGGCCTGCTGTAAAGTCTCAAACTTTTTGGCATCTTCTTTTTTTCCAAGTAGCGTAGCGATGTCTACCATGAGCTTCAAGTCATAGTAATAGATTGCCGTAGCCGTGATTCCGGGAGTAGTCAGCTGGGAAACACCGGGACGCTCTGGTCCCAAATCATACCAGTCACCCAAACCCTGTATCAAAATATGATCTTTCGCCTTTGTGCCCAAATAATCAATATATCGGGTCATCATGGTATAATTATCAGCAAGGAAAGCTTTGTTTCCATACCAGCGATAGGCGTACCAGGCTAAGATAATTGAGCTGCTTCCCCACTCGGGCGAATCCCTGAACATATCGCCGCCCCAGTCAAACTGCACATATTCAGGAGCTATTTCAGGAACTAGTCCGTCCTTTGTCTGAGATTGTCGCATATCCCGCAGCGACTTGGCAAACAGGCGCTCAGCATCAAAGTTAAATTGCACCGAAGGCCCCATTAAATGTAACTGCTCCAGCCATCCTAATTTTTCGCGGTGTGGACAATCGGTAAAGACACTGACCATATTACTCTTAATAGCCCAATTGATCAATTCATGAATTTCATTAAATAGGGTATCAGAACTTTTAAAGTTTCCCACCTGTGCTGTACTATTCCGGATATGGGCCAATTGAATCGCATCGATTCGGATCGATTTGCTGCCAGCAGGATGTAACTGAACTTCGGCATAACGAAATCCATAATACGTAAAACGCGGCTGCCAGGACACTGTTCCATCTTTTGCAAAAATATACTGGTAATAATAAGGGCTTCCTGAGTGCTTTTGACTGGGACGTCCATCCGCAGTCAGCAATTCCGCCGGATACACCCGTACGGTATCTCCAGCTTGTCCGGTCATTTGTAAGCTGACAATGCCCGATGCATTCTGCCCAAAATCATAGCTGATCCTTTTCCCGCCATCAGCTTGCTGCAATCCAACAGGTGCGAAACGCTGCATAATTTTTACCGGATCGATATCCTGCGCCCTTAGCTTCGGTCCATCCGTAATGAGGGCTTGCTGCCAGTTCGTATCATCGTAAACTGGAGCTGACCAATCATCAGGCAAAATTCGTGCATCGTAATCCTCTCCCCCGTACATACTGGAAAAAGTAATGGGCGACCGATGTGTTTTCCAGCCTGCGTCACTCACGATGAATTCCTGTGTTCCGTCCGCGTAGGTATTTACGATCTTAAGTTTGAGCTTTGGCAGACCAAAAGCAACTTTATGCTTTTGGAAACGGCCTTTAATTGGTGGAATATAATAAAACCCATTTCCTAATAAGGCAGCAATCGTATTTTTCCCCTGTTGCCAGACTTGGGTAAGATCGTAAACCACATAATAGGCTTCTTTGTCATATTTCGTCCAGCCCGGCTGTAGCACTGCATCATCTACCCGCTTGCCATTCAACAGCAATTCGTAATGCCCCAATCCGGCTACATATGCGATCGACGAACTGATTTTCTTTTGTATCTGAACTGATTTGCGAAAAACCGGAAGGTCATAACTTTTGTCCAAACGAAGCTTGCTGGAACTTAGAGGTAGCGGGTTGACCAACGAATCCGGTAATATATCTTTAGCAATCCATCGTGCATTCCCCCAATCTTCTGCCTTCAACAATCCCGTATGAAATCGTTGTACGGCACTTGTGGCTGTCTCCTTTTTATTGTCACGTACCTGCACGCGCATGTAATAACTTGTACCTGTAGCTAAAGGGGTTCCCTGGTATAACAAATTTAGGGATTGTTCTGCCGCTACCCATTGGGAATCCCAAAGCATGTCCTGCTTTGTAAAACGAGCGCTTTTACTGATCTGGATACGATAAGCCTGTTGTTGCACATCAAATTTATCGCTGTGCAATTGCCAGCTAAATGAAGGTTTTAATGTATTTATACCCAATGGGTTTTCACGTCCTTCAATTAATACACGATCCACTGTTAACTTGGCCATACCAATCATGGGTATACCAAGCAGCAACAGGAAAATGCCCCACAAGACGATCCCCTGTTTTCTAATATTATTCATCCTTTTCCTTTTTTTTCGAGCTGTAGCCATATGCACATCTTATGGTGCATCCGTCATAACCCGAACATGATCCTGTGTCAGTCCCGAAACATTGGTTGTCAATACCGTGGTATCCTTACAGACAAACACACTATTTTTAATCTTAATATTTTTAGCGTCTTTAATTGACAAATATCGATCCCCACGGCCAAAGACACGATCAATCCTCACATCTTCCAGGACCGATTCCGGAATACCTTCGATCTTAATACAATCTTTAGCTGCATCGATATACACGTCCGCTATTTGGATATCCGAAAAATGTGGTGTCAAAACATTCTTTTGCACTTCGAAATCACGGCTAGCTTGGTTTCCAACATGCTGGGCTTGTCCCAGCATATCCCAACGCAATGCCGACTCGACATCCTGCATCCGAATACGTTCAAAACGCATGGCAGATCCACCTCCGCCCCGTGGTCTTCTGGTCTTAAAACGGATACCGACGTTGGTTTTACCAAACACACAATCATGTACGTACACGTTTTTGGCCATGCCCGCAGTTTCGCTACCGATCGTAAATCCACCATGACCTTTTTCCGAAAAACAGTAACGGACTACAATATCCTCCGAAGGTCGATTCACACGCAATCCATCATATCCACGTCCCGCTTTTACAGCAATACAGTCGTCTCCAGTATTTAAGGTGCAGTACTCTACGAGCACACGCCTAGACGATTCAATATCGATACCGTCCCCACGTGGTATGCCGATTGACTGTATACGTACCCCACGGATCACGACATCCTCACAGTACGTGGGAACGATATTCCAAAAAGCGGTACGCTCCAGTGATATGCCCTCGATCCAGACTTTTTTGCAGTTAATAGGAGCAATAAGTGCGGGTGGAAAGATAAAATTTGCTGTTTTACCATCATAGATTCGCTGATCAACAGGCGTATTACTGTCCACAATCTTTTCAATGACATCGTGCGTCATGGTTTTGCTTCGAATACTTCCATCACCAGGGCCAATAACCTTACCCGATCCCGTGACAGCAATATTTTCGGCTCCATTAGCATAAATACACGCACCCAAACTATATAATTCTACACCTTCATTTCGTGTAAACACTACAGGCAGAAAATCGTTGATTTCATTCTTAAATTCCAAAACGGAACCTTCATCCAATTTTAGATTAATATGGGATCTCAGCGTAATCCGTCCAGTATGATGATGCCCTTTCAATATCAAAGTCCCACCACCCTGTGCAGCAAGCTGATCGAGCTTAGCCTGAATACTTTCAGCAGGCCATACAGTATCTTGTCGCATTGGAAATGTCGGCCGTTGGACATCCCATGCCGTAAAAGGGGATTGCACCTTCTCCGGCTCTCTAGGCATCTCTTCGGCCCCTACCTGATCCGCACGCAGCAAAGCCTTATCCAACTGCTTGTCAACTGGAATACTTCGACATCCCTGTATTCCCAGTATGACCGCCACAAGTGATATTATCCAGTTTATGCTCATTGAAACACCTGTTTTACGTAACGTGTATTTGCACCAAAGTTTTCTTTAACAGCCCGTGGTGGTAGATTTGCGTCACGCGACCGCTCGATCACGAGCCAACCATGCCAGCCCATGCGATCTAAGGTTTGTTTTACCAAGGGCATATTCAGTCGTTTATTATTTTCGAGCCAGACACCGTCCTCATCCGTACAATGTATCTGACAGATCCGCTTCTTCCCTAAAATAGTAAGCTCCTGAATCAGATCACGTCCTTCTTTCAACGGATTGGAAAAATTAAAATAGATTTGGATATGTTTGGAACCAACTTCTTTTAAAAGACCGACTTCGCCTTTCGCATCCAATGCTGTTTCAATTCCGATCACCACACCGGCCTTTTTTGCCATCTCGCCAATCACACGAAGACGCTCCACGATAGCAGGTCGCAACTCAGGATACTTAACCAAATCGCAGGTTATGCCCAAAGGCAAAAAAGCCACTTTAACCCCCATTTTCTGACAAGTGTCCAAACAATCCCCTACCATCTGCTGATAAGTCGGCCGCGTGGCAAAAGACTGTGCATAGAAACCAGTCATAGCTAATGAACAGATCGTTAATCCAGTTTCCTTCGCCTTGTCGAGAAAGGCTTTCCGCTCAGCGGGATTGCCTAACTTACTGTCAAAAGTAACCCGGTTGCCCAATCCGCCCATATCAACTTCCAACCCATCCGCTCCTATTTCTTTCGCCAAGTCGAATGCACTTAGTTTTTGCCGTTTTAAGATCATCAGATCAATTACGGCGACATGATAGCGTCGTTTAGGAGCAGCAAAAACAGCAGAAGGTAAGGCTGCAACGCCAACTAACGCCAAGGTATCCAGTATAAAATTTTTTCGGTTCATCATAGTTCAATTTGGTATGATTTTAATAATGCTTTCAATTGTCCCATCCCATGAATCGCGTTCTTTGGTAAGTTTTCACCTTTCTTTCCAAAGTTGTATAATAACTCCTCCGGTTCGATCTGAACAGAAGTCTCTGCAATGATATCGGCAGCTTTAGCCTGATCTAAATGGAAATGATCTATCAGAAATTTGTACAATGCCTGCCTTTTGTTATACCCAAAATCATGGCCTTCTTCGGGAAAATGTGCGTGTTGCACCTGATTTTGCTGTCCATAATAACCATATATATGTTTCAGATAAGGAAAATCATGCACGTCAGTTTCCTTCGTCCAATCCTGTCCATCGGAAATGATCAGTTGTGGTTTGGGCGCAGCCATTGCAGCCAGTTCGACATTATTGGTTCCACCACAGACAAAATGCACGGGTAATCCACTTTCACAGGGGCAACCACCAAAGAAGTAGGAAGACATCGCCACGACAGGAGCGACCAAAGTGAAGCGATCGTCTAAAGCAGCCATTAAAATACTGTGGCTACCCCCACCCGAACCTCCACTGATTCCTATTCGTTTTTGATCTACCTGTGGCAAGCTGGTTACGTAATCTAAAATACGTTCAGCGCCCCAGGTCTGCATCAACATGGCTTCGCTGCTGCGATGATCTGAACCAGCGAATTGCAATAAAGATTCCCCCCAGGCAAATAGGTCATAGCTTACAGCCATACAGCCCAGTCGAGCCAAGGTGATAAACCTTTTTTGGGCATCCGAACGGTAACGCTGTTGTGGCCAATGCCCATCAGGAGATAACACGACAGGTATATTTTTCTTTTGCTTGAGCGGCGAATAGATACTGCCATTGATATAGACCCCCGGTATAATTTCTAAGGCAAAGTTCTGAACTTGGTAGTCGGCATAGCGACGTGGCTTGCCCAGGTGAATCGGTTGATCCGGTATACTTTGCAGTTTATCCCAATACATCGCTTGTCTTACCGCAGCACGCAATTGATCTTTTCTCTTTTCCCAACTTGCCTGATCGGTATATTTTTTGGATAATAAGGTCAGAAAATCCCAGCCTTCCTGTGGTTTCCAGCGATTATATTCGTATGATTTTAATTTATACGTATTGGGCTTTGCTTCCTCTTGCAACTTAAAGCCCAAAGGATACAGCAAATTGATTTCTGTCCCCGCAAGATCCGCCCTAAACTTCCAAGGTGCATAGTCCACCATAATGTCTTTGACATTGCGTGGATCATATTTGATTTTGACCTGATACCGTTCTTGCATCATTGCCAGAACTTTTTCCAGGGGCTGCTTAAATTTATGCTCATAATTGAGTAAGCTGTCCTGCCCCTTGACAACAAGCGAGACAAAAAACAAGCAGACTGCACAAACGAATTTAATCTTCTTCCTTAACATATGCATTGGGGTCTGGTTTTTTATATCCCTTTTTGGTTGGCCAGATGCCATTCTCAATCGGGATTAACTTCACTTTCTTCGGATCTACGACGACGTGTTTCATCTTCTTTCTACGCCATGTATAGCCAAAATGCAATAATCCATCCTTGGTTTGAATCACTGCTGGATAAGAATACTGACTGATTGGCGAATCCTCAAGAATAAGCGCGGCCTGCCAGTGCTTGCCATCTTTGGAAAAAGCAACATTTAATGGGGTGCGCGCCCCTTTGGCTAGATTACCTTCTGGAAGTACGTGGTTGTAAACCAATACATGCCGTCCGTCTTTTAACGTTACGGCATCTGTACCCGAATTATTATTTGGAAGCGTCGTTTTTTCCAACGGGGACCAATGTTCGCCCCAGTCCTTAGACCAAGATGTCACAACCGCACGGTTGCGTGTGCGCGCCAATATTTGCAATTGACCATTTCCATGGTCAAGTATGCTTGGTTGTATAGCATCTAGGTTGTCACTGCCACGAGCGATTGGACCTATTTTTCGCCATGTCTTACCAAAATCCGAACTCGCCTCAAAATGTACGTTCCAACCATTTCCTTCGGTGCTTGAAGGACTCAGCAAGGTGCCATTTTGCAAAAGAACAGGTTTGTTTTTCACCGGTCCAATAAAGCCATCGGGCAATCTTTCGGCAGCAGACCAAGTCTTTCCGCCATCGTTGGACCGTTTGAGCATCCCCCACCATTCCGATGGTTTGGGTCCAATTTTGTAGAATAACAAGAGGTCTCCCCCGGGTATTTGGTATAAAACAGGATTCCAGGTCGGTAAGCGCTTGCCATCTGGTTGTACACCATCCGCTGCCGACACTGGTGCTAACCAGTTGCCATTTTCAAGCCTACTCACATAGATCTCCACATCGGGATGACGTTCTTTTGTTCCACCAAAAAAGGCATAAACCAGACCTTGGTCCGTCTCTGCCATTGTAGCGGAATGACAGGAAGGGAAAGATGCTGTATCATAAATAAATTCGTCTTTTTTTACTCCTTTTTGCCATTCTTTTAACGTTGGATTTTGCCCATAAGAATTCAAGGTGCATAAAAACAATAAGGCTGTTGCCAATTTAATTTTTATCTTCATCTGCTTATCGATATTATATGCGAATGCATTTTCAGGGTCCTCCGATGGTTGCCAAAATGCAAACGGTATTTGTTTTTTATGATTTATAAATTCGAGTCTATTTCTTTTGGTTTTCTTTTTCGGCTTTTACTCTAGTCACATACTCTTTAAATAATTGACGCCAGTTGCGGCCGTTGGCATTTAAGTAAGCTTCACATTTGTTTTTATAAATTTCAAAAATGGCAGAAACTTGCTTGATGCTTTTATAATCTATCGCTCTTTCACGCGCTTCTTCTAAATTTTTACGAACGGTTTGTTCCTCAATCGCTGTCAGATCTGGGACAATTGCCTTATATCCTTTTAAGGTGAAATCAACTTTTCCAATCGTGTATTTGTCCAAGATAAAAGCAACCTGTTGCTCATCCAGCTCTTGACGCAAGCCAGCCATCAAGTTGCTGTGTATAGAATCGGGCTGTGCTGAATCTGCAATAATCGAGCGATCCATATCACTTAATTTGTCACCCGTGTACGGATTTATTCCTGCTGGAACGGTACTAATCGGGTGGCTATTGTGCCACTCTTTCACGGCTATCAAATGCGTAGAGATCAAACTTTTGATCCTTGCTTCTTTGGTCGGATTGGCAAGTTTGAGCTCAGCCGTCCACTCCTGTGATTTTTTCTGCTCCGTTGTATTATCCTGCGCATACAAACTCAGCGCGAACAAGCTAAGTATAACGATTGACAAGGTCTTTTTCATGCTGTTTATCGTTTAATTTTGAACTGGTAATCTCCTGATCCGATGGCGAGCCAAATACCCGATTTTTCCTGTCGTAGGATCTGAATATCTTTGTTGTTATTTAATTTTTGATTGCTTTCCAAGATCGAGGAAAGTTCCGTTGTTGGCAGATAAATCTCCGCTTTGGTATTAGCCGGAACAGAAATCTTCCATTCGAAAGTAGATTTGCTTTTGTTCCAATTGGACTTAATGGTTCCATAGGCACTTTTATAGCCTGCATCCACATGATCCAATCCTTCTACTACCTGCGGTTTCATGACAACAGTCTGAAAAGCATGCTCTTTTGATTTGATGCCCGCCAGATCCTCATAGAGCCATACCAAGAGGTCGCCCAACATCATCACATGGTTTTGTGAATTCATCTTGGGATGGGCTGTATTACCATTCCACAACTCCCAAATTGTTGTTGCCCCATTTTCGACCATATAACCCCAAGAAGGATAGGTCTTTTTTGTTGCAATTTTATAGGCAAGATCTGCACGACCGATTTCGGTTAGCGTACGCATAATCCATTGTATTCCGATAAGTCCTGTACTCAGATGCCCCCGATTTTCTTTTTCGACAATCTCAACGATCCGATTACTGAGCTTTTCTCTATTCGCATCTTCTACCAAACCAAAAGACATTGGCAGTAGGTTATCGGTCAATGAATTACTGCCATAATAACCTGCAGCATGATAGAATTCGGTATTAAAATCTGCTTTCATCTGCGCTGCACGACTCAAAAAATCAGTTTGATCCTGCCAATTGCCAACAAGCGCACTAAAGCGGGTCATCGTCTGCAGCAAATGATAGTAATAAGATGTCGCGATCAATGTACTTGGATATTTTTTATCAGCAATTTTTCCTCTTCCGGCTTCGATGGTTGCTGGTGGAAAGCACCAATCCCCATAACTATCCTTGGTAATAATGCCGCCCGGGCCTGTATAGCGAGCCTGCATATAATCCATCCATTTTTTCATGGCTGGATAATGCTTTTCCAAAATGCGCAAGTCACCGGTCTGCTGATAGAGCATCTCGGCAATAAACAGATAGGTTCCCGGCCAGCTAACATTATCACTATAGTAACGCCAAAACGCTGGTGCAACATCCGGTAGTGCCCCATCTTCTTTTTGAGATAGCCGAATATCTTCGAGCCACTTATTATAAAAATTGGCATTATCAAAGAGGAAATTCTCGCCGTAGGCACTGATCGGACGGTCGCCCAACCAGGGCTGACGCTCGTTTCGTTGTGGACAATCCACCGGTATACCTTTGTAATTGGAAGCGATACCCCACCATGCATTTTGATAGATCTGATTGATGAGTGCGTTGGAAGACACAAAGGTTCCCGCACCGGGTATATCGTCGTAGACAAAACGGCCAACAAAATTACTTTTTGAAGCTACCCCCGGATAACCGCTGACTTCCACATAACGAAATCCATGATAGGTAAACCGCGGTTCCCAGGTTTCCTTTCCGCCACCTTTTAATATATAATGATCCGTTGCTTTGGCATCGCGCAAATTGGTTGTGAATAATTCGCCGTCTTCGGTCAGCGATTCTGCAAAACGAAGTGTCACTGCTGTTCCAGGCCTACCGGCCACGGTCATCTTTACCCAACCCGAGAAATTCTGTCCGAAATCAAGGATGTATTTTCCTTCGGATTTTTTGACGATCGAAACCGGTGCAATATCTTGCATAACCTTCATACCCCCCAACTGCGCTTCATAATTTCCACCCGGCTCTTGTACAAAAGCAGCCTTTAACCATGTTTTATCGTCGAAATCTGGATCTGCCCAACCCGTTAACTCTCTTCTGGCATCGTAATTCTCACCGTCATATTCGTTATTTGCCGTTATTGGTCCTTCGGTCGTTCCTTTCCACGAATCATCGGTCTTAATGACCTCTGTCGAGCCATCCGTATAAGTCAGCATAAGCTGCATCTGCAATTTAGGGAATCCAAAGGTTTTAACTTTATAAGGTTTTGCTTGACGCATGGCATAAAACCGCCCATTTCCCAAAATGACACCGAGCGCATGTTTACCAGCCGACAAGGATTTCGTTACATCGAAGACATTGTATTTAACGTTCTTAGTATAGTCTGTCGGCACAGGAGCCAGCACCTGGTTACCGATCTTTTTACCATCAATATATAACTCATAAAGTCCTAAGCCCATTATATAAGCTGTAGCCTGCTTGATTTGTTTGGTTGTTGTAAATTCCTTTCTGAAATAACGGGCAGCCAATTGTCCGGTCTGTTCATTGTCTGATGGGAAGTACCGATCAAAACCAATCCAACGCCCTGTCCAATCCTTGTAATGCAGCAGACCCATGGTCCAGCTTGCAACATCAGACCATTTGCTCTCACCTTTATTTGTATATACTTTTACTTTCCAGAAGACTGCTGCTCTGCTCTGTAAGACTCTGCCTACATAAATAACATTCGTGGAATTACTCGAAAACTGTTTCCCCGAATCCCAGAAATCGCCGATATTTTGGTCCAGTTTTTCTTGTGAGGAAGCGACAAGTACCTGATAGGCTTCTTGTCGGATAGACCGCTCACTGCCCTGCAATTGCCAGCTCAGTCTTGGTGCCATCACATCTATACCATCCGGATTCGAAAGCAATTCTGTCCGCAGATCGACAGCTATTATCTGCGCTGTGGCCTGACGCCACAAAGTCGACAAGAAGACCGAAACAATGAATATGACTGTTCTTGCGTTCATTAATTCTCAAAATCAAAATAGAGTACCATATGCAGCGCCCGGCTCGGTTCCTTCTCAAAATCATAGTAAACGTGCTTCATACCCATAGGCCCGGTGGTTTCTGGTTTTTGTGTTTTCGTCCCAATGGCCGAAATACCATTCATAAAAGAAATATCACCTTTTGGGAAGGTAGGCTCCATGTTTTTCCATTCGGTATCTTGCTGCTCTTTTGGTGTATATAAGCGTAAAAACACATCCTCTCGGTCGGTAAACACACGAAAGCTTTGATCCTTTCCGATAAATTTTGTCCAATACATATTGGCATGGTACCCTTTAAATTCGGGATATTCGAATGGCGTCTCCCCCGTTGCTGTGTTGTTGTAATTCTTTTTCCAAACGCCAAACTGATTACCTTTCATCCGGTTTTTCCAAACCCGATAAGGTCCCATTCCCCGATATTCGACACCTTTGATTTGATCTTCAGGGAAATCGAAATTCAGCCCCACAAAACGCGTAAAATAACTCTCCGGGAAATATTGAACATGCATTTTCAACTGCCCCGAAGCAAGAATTTCCCAACGCAAGGTATTATAACTATCTTTTTTATCGAAAGTAGACGCGATAATCACCTTTCCATCTTCACGAGTCAATTTGAAATTCTTATAATTTGTCGCCGCTTCCTGCAAAACTGGTCCGTTTTTGAAAGGAATAATTCCTTTTGCATTTTGCACCTGCTCCAGCAATCCGCTCGTCTTATTGACCTGAAAGCTAATGCCATTCGCTTTTACCAGATACGCATTCGCGGTCTCCTGTACGACAATCTCCCCTGTTCCATTTGGTTTTAGGAGGTTCTTCGCCACCTGATTCGGCAATGTAATTGGAAAACTCCAGGTAAAAAGTTCCTGTTGATGCACATCTTTTGCGGTAATATATAAAACATCGAAGTCCTCCCAACCTGTAGGGAAATCAACTTTTAAGATCCCTTTATCTCCAGGGCGGATATTAGGTGCGACAATCGTTCCGCTTTTTGTTTCTTTCGCTTCATCATAATCGCCCAATTTTTTGAGTTCATACGAAAATGTACACTGATTAATATTGGTAAATGAATATCTATTTTCAATATGGAATGCGCCGTCAAATCCCTTGGCCATTTCTCGTTTTTCAAAGAAAATAGGACTCCATACTTCTTTAATCGTAAAGAAGCTCCCTTCTTTTTCGCCATGTGGACCAATAATACCATCCGGACCACGATTTCCATCGGTATCTATAATACCGTCTTTATCTGTCCTAACGATCCCCTGATCACGAAAATCCCAAAGAAAACCGCCCGCTGCAAGGGGATTGGCAAGCATCGCTTTCCAATAATCTTCCAATCCGGCACCATGTCCGCCATCGTACATGCCATGCAAAAACTCAGTCGGCATAATAATATTATGCCCGTGATCATAGGTACCAATACCATAGTTATATTCCCGATAATGAGTCGTTTCAAAACCATCATGTATGGCCCAAGGATAAATCACAGCGCGTTTTTGAATATCCTCTTCTGCGAAGATGGGATCAAAATCTGGATTATGCCCACCTTCATTGCCATTTGCCCAGAAAACAACGGACGGATTATTTTCGGATACGACCATCATCTCCCGCAATAATTTGGTACCGACTTCCTTATCGTAATGCCCGTGCCAACCCGCTAACTCGTTCATGACATATAAGCCCAATGAATCACAGACAGCCAAAAAATGATTATCTGGTGGATAATGGGCCATCCTAACAGCATTCATATTCATTTCCTTCATGAGCTTGACATCGGTAATACTAACTTCTTTACTCGTCGTCCGCCCCGATTCCGGGACGAACGCATGTCGATTGACACCTTTGAATCGAACCTTTACGCCATTAACGTAAACACCATCACGTTCTTTCACTTCTATGGTTCGAAAACCAAATTTTTGCTCCAGCTGATGTTGTACCTGACCATTTTTCAACAAGCTAAATTGTGCTGTGTATAAGTTCGGAAATTCTGCAGACCATAACTGCGGGGCTGAAAACTGTCCATTTATCCAGTTGTCCTGAGCAGACAACCTTGTTTTCAGCTGTTTTCCAAATTTCCTTCCTTTGGCGTCAAAAAGTTGAACGGCAATTTCATCGGCTTCTCCTACCGTCTTTATTTTGGCTCGGAATGTTCCGTCAGCCTTTGCATCCAACGAAACACGTTCAATATGATGCTGTGGTAGGGCCTCTAAATAGACCGGTCTAAAAATCCCACCAAAAATCCAGAAGTCACCTTCCCGTTCCGCCGCATTCACCGACTTGTTTGCCGAATGCTTAGCGACATTGACTTCCAATAGATTTTCTTCGCCAAACTTCAACAGTTTCGTAATATCGTATTTGAAAACATAATATGATCCCTGATGGATAGCGCCAGCTAGCTTGCCATTGATCTTGACTTCGGTATCAGTCATAGATCCTTCAAAGACAATACGCACCTGCCTATCCTGCCAAGCATCGGATACTTTAAATGTATATTTATAGTGACCTACCTCTTTGCCTTTATCAGCCTCTTTATTGAAGCCGTAATTATATTTCCCGAAGCCCTGTTGTTCCCAGTTGGAGGGAACTGGTATTTTCGTCCATTTCCCGGCATTCATGCCTTCGCTCACATAAAAATCCCATAATACACCATCATCCTTTCCTGTTCCAGAGAGGTATTGGCTCGCTGTTTTTTGGGCAGATACCTGCAATCCCATAGTCCCAAAAAAAAGTAAGGATAACGCTATTTTTGTTTTCAAGTTCATGATCGCTAAAGACTATTTCAATTTAATATGTTGTAATGGATTATTTGTTCTAAAAGGTGCGGCCGGCAGGTCAGCGGTATTCACCAGGTTGGGCTGGGCCGCTTCGTCCCATCCGAACCGTACCTGACGGATCTGTTGTACCTGGTCACTTTCAAGTACGACTGTCTGTCCGTTGATAGCAGCCTGTGCTGGATAAAAGATACCATCCTCACCCGCAACTTCAAATGATGTTAAGGGTTTACCATCGATGGCCTTTAATCCTTTCGCATGTTTCAATTTTACCGTTGCTTGTTTGCCTTGGTATTTTACAGCCCCTAGTTCAGGGCCATCGGCTACAATACTTCTAAGATAGACGTATTTTAAAGCCTTAAGGGCATGACGACGACCGATTTCCCATTTATAACTTGGATGGAGATCGTGTGGATCATCGACCAAATCTGTCGTAATGATGCGTGCTGTATGCGGCAATTGTAAAACCAGATCTTGGGCTTCCCGAAATTCCGGCAACACCGTTCTCGGCATACGGACATTACCTTTTTCGTCCAGGGAATAATAGAAAGGTGCAATCTCGGTAAAATAAAACGGTAATTTGGCGTTCCCCCAAAGAGCCCGCCAATTTTCGATCAGCGCCTTCATTTTATAACTATAGCTAATATTCTCTTTTAGAAAGGTATTGGATTCACCTTGGTACCAAACAAATCCTTTTAAGGTATAAGGCGCTAATGGTTCAATCATCGTATGAAAGAATTTACCGGGATCGCCTTCTTTCTTTTTATCTTTCAGATAAGGTGAACTTGTCCAATATTCTTCGGAGAACCAAGGCTCGATTCTGCTGCCGCTCACAGCTGATGAAATAATGCCTATAGGAACACCTAATTCTTGCTGTAGTGTTTTCCCAAAGAAATAGGCCGGTGCAGAAAATTGACGCAGTGCCGAATCCCGCGCTACAGCCCAGCCCCCATATTGCCCATCCGGCTTGGCCAAAAATTTCCGACGGACCAAAAATAATCGGATATTGGGATTGTTTGCTTCGGCCACTTCGTTTTTAGGGAAATAATCACCCTTCAGCGGAGTTTTTACCTTCACAATTTTACGCATTTGATATTCCATATTCGATTGGCCCGAGCACAACCAAACTTCACCTACCAAAACATCTTTAAGTTCGATCGTATTGTTTCCCCTGATGGTCAATGTCTGTCCAACCGCATTAGCCGGCATAGCTTTTAGTTCAACTTTCCAATGGCCATTTTGATCAGCTTCTGTCGTCTTCAACTGATTTTGAAAAGCTACGCTCACCTGCTCACCAGGTTTTGCTGCACCAAAAATGGCGACCGGCTGGTTGCGTTGCAAAACCATATGATTTGCAAAAATATTCGGCAATATGACATTGGCCTTTGCCGAAAAACCGGCTACCAATAAAGCTATATGTATAATAAACCGTCTCATTTATTTCAGCTTTTGAGCTTTCAACGAAGTAATCTGATAAGTGGCTTCTTTTACCGAAGCTCCCGCATTTTCGACATCAAAGTCCTGGTCTGTTTCTGTATCAGCATTTGGAAATCTTCTGACATCGCCTGTTCGGAAAGAGATTTTACTGACGTTGCTTACGGGTTGGAAAAATAGCTTCGTGCCTTTATCCTCGCCATTGATGGCAACTTGATAAGAGCGGGTGCTCACGTCGAAAGTTAACACAAAGTGATAGGTCTTTCCTGCTGCATATTTTGTCAGCGAAGCATTTCGATAACCGGCCTTATTTTTGATGATACCATCTTTGTCAATGATAATTCTAGCGGCAGCTAAGCCTATATCATTGACCAACTCGATCTGTAGAGTACCATGATCATTTTGCTGTGGCCTCACTGTAAATTCGATGGTCCCTTTTTGGGCCGATTGAATCACACGATCTGCTTTTGCATAGTCGAAAGGGTCTTTATCGCGCAAGACCAACGCATCTCCTTCGACTTTGGCACTTGCCCACAAAGGACTATAAATATTCCAATTGTTATAGGCTTGTCCTGCATTTTTCGCAAAATCATCGCTCACATCTTCATCTACTGTAGACTTGATCGGAACAGGTACAACTGCAGTCCAAATATCTTCTTTGTTCATGCTGTACGTCAACCACATGTTACGATCTGGAACCATGCCATTGCCTTCGACGATACCACGGACATATTGCGGTCCATAAGACTTATAGTTACCGCCATAACGCATCGTAGTGATCTCTCCATTGATCAATAACAAATCAGTGTAATTCAACCCATCATTACTGGTCGATACCGCCAAAGGCCATCTGAATTCGGAAGGATTATACACCGTTGCATAACGTCCATCAGATGTTTTTTGTCCCCAGATCTTTGCATTGCTGTTCACGAAACCCGGCGCGCGCAACGGTGAATATTGCCATGTCTTTCCATTGTCATTGCTCATCGATGTCAATGCATGCTTCCATAAACCGACGACTCTTCCATCATTGAGGTGATAGAACGAAAAAGCTTTTACCGGACGTTGCAAGGGAATTAATGGATCGTTTCGATCGGACTCCTCTACCCATTGTTGCATCATGAGTGGCGTGCCTAGCAACTCGTCACAAGCTTGTATAAATGCTTTATCCTTACTTTTCTTATAAAATGGATATTTTGCCATTTTTTCATTAAAGGAAGAATTGAAGTGAATAAAATATATCGGCCCGAAGCTGCCATCTTTGTGGATCTCCCGCACAACACGCCCAAGACCATTTCCGTCATTTGGATCGTCCTTGGCGTCCAGGGCTACACCGTAATACGCGAGGGTCAGCAGTTTATCATTCTTTGCATGATAAAAACCCATACGCTGGTGCATGATCGCATACAGGTTTTTTCCGGCCTTATCGGTACGTCCCGGCTTGGTAAAGCCCTCTGGAACCAGATAAGTAGGGAATAGATCTATAGGGTTGGACCAATTGCGACCATCTTTTGATGTCAACAACAAGGTTTTTCCTTCCGCGATATGCTCGCCCACAGGATTGCTCAAGAACTGTAAATAATAAGTATTATTCCAATACGCCAAAAAGGGCTGATGGTTATACGTAAAATTGTGTCCGCCTGCTAATTCAGGGAACTCTCTATTTGCTCTAAATACCTGAATATTGTGCGTACCCACTGCAGGTGTCAGCTGTCCGTGGTGATAATCTACATTGGATAATGTCTTTCCTATATACTTTACCGTATCTTGTTGTGCCACCGCCTGGTGCATAACAGAAGCCAGCGATAGACTCAATAATACTGATTTGATACTCATACTATTTCTTTTTGGCTTCATCCCGAAGCAAATTTTTTAAATCTTTATTGGACGCTTTGAAGATCGTTCCATGTTTATGTCCTTCTGGAATGGAAATCTTGTCGTTGATCTTTTCGAAGACCTTGAAATCTTTGGTGGACACAGCCTCATAGCTTTTACTTCCATAAGAATCGAAATAGATCAACCACTGATCTTTTACTTTAAGTACTGCTGGTCCCTCACTTAAATACGGTGAGAATGGTTGCGAAACCTGTTGAAATGGTCCCAGCGGATTGCCTGCAAAGGCAACTTTTAGATTTCTGTTGGGCCGCGTATTATCTTTTAGTACCAATACATAATCTTTCTGCGCTTTCTTGACGATGACCGCATCAATGATACTAAATCCGGGATCGCTAAATAATTTCGTGGCTGTAAAAGATTTAAAATCCTTGGTTGTTGTATAGTACATCCGATGATTATTCTTTTCCTCTTCTACGCCTTTCGCAAAACGATAAGGGATCGTGGAGGCCCAAATAATTATAAATCGGTCTTCCACATCATCATAAAATAATTCTGGCGCCCAGACATTGACGGTGGTTGCTTCTTGTTGCATAACTGGAACGATCTGTTGATTTTCCCAATGAATCAAATCTTTTGAACGGGCATAACCAATCCCCTCATTTCCCTGCCAGCCAATGGTCCATACCAGATGATAAATACCTTGTTTATCCCGGATCATCGACGGATCGCGCATGATTTTCTGTTTTCCTAATTCAGGCTTTAAATACACCCCATTAATCGCATTCCAATGGTATCCGTCTTTGCTATACAGATAGCGCAAACCTTCATTGGCAGGTTCGTGGAATGAGGTAAATAGGTAAACATCCCGCTGACATGAGGCCAAGAGAGATGCCACACTAAATAAAACAAACAATTTGACCAAATTCCTCATTAAATACTATCTAAGATCAATACCCAGTCATTTCCGCCCTTTTGTCCTCCCTCAGGCACAAAAGTTTGTACACCTTTGTTTTCAAACTCCCCAATCACCTTGGTCGATCCATTTCGAGGGTCAAACCAAGACGCTTTTACCTTGTCCCCTTTGATTTTTCCCATATTAATTTTCATTTCTCTACCGTTGTAATTGTAGATAAATGCATAGCCATTTGTTCTTGTCGCTACTAAACGATTGTATTTCTCACCATTATCCGCAATTAAAGACTGATCTGGAACACGATCAAAGTAATTCTCCCTAGAAAGCATAAGTTCTTTTAAGTACTTCATTTGAGCAGCACCAGGTGCATTGATTGCCGAGCTCCATACTTCATCCGAACCATAGGCCGAAGTGGAGTCTTGCTTTCCATGCATCTGCATGACCGAGTTCTGTCCGTAGGTATACCCAAATGCGCCTGCAAATACAGACCAATAACCGTATCTTCTGACGTCAGCGTCTTTCCAGCGCGGTTGGGTGATATCGTGTAATCCCTGTGGGATACCTTCATAAGAGGGTTCTCCGTCGATCGTCGGCTTAACGGGCTTCATATCCCAGTCGGCTGCCATAAACTTCCAGTTATCCTCACCATAATGTTTCTGTTCATTTGCAGAAGTATCCTGAGCATAAGTACGGTGCCCAGATTGCACCATGTTGAAATCCAGCCAAGGTCGATCGTGGAACCAATCCGAAGAGGCTGCTCGTCCTCTCGGATGGTACGTCATCAGGTGATTTTTATCAATCGATTTGATTGTTTCACCTATCTTATCCCACACTTCCATCTTGTCAGATCCTTTGATATCACCCCCATTTAACCAAATGATATTCGGACGATCTTTCCATCGCTCTGCAAGGAATGCAGCATACTTTCCAGCTTGCTCCGTCGAAACTTTGCCATCCTTAACCGGAGATCCCCAAACTGGCACCAAAGCTACATACAGTCCTTTTTCAGCAGCCTTGTCAATGATATAATCGATGTGATCCCAATAATCGTACGCTGTTGCATTATCCGGATTGTTCCCTTCAGTCACAAATGGCTTAGAAATATCTTTATTGACGACCGAAGAATCTCCATAAACATTTACAGAAGGAACGGTATGCAAGACCATCGCCTGAATGACATTGAAGCCCTTTTGTTTTCGATCTTCAAGGTATTGATCGGCTTCGGATCGGTTGAGTTTATTAAACAATAACCAACCTGTATCACCCAACCAAAAGAAGGGCTGTCCGTCTTTGGTCATCATGTATCTGCCATTTTCAGATATCTTCAATAATGTAGTGTGCTTTGACTCTTTATTAGAAGTACATGAAAACAGTGCTCCTGCAACTGTAAATAATATAAGTTTCTTACGTATAGACATGTTGTTATTTCTTATTTAGCCAAATAATTTCCGGCCCTTTTGTATAATTGCTTAAATTAATGTGCTTGCCCAAATTGATCTGCTCGGTTTTGGTAATCGCTCCGCTTTTCGGATTAATATGTATCATTTCAAAACGCCCTTTATAATCGGATAAGTCAATGTCTTCACCTATAGCTTGCTCGCTATAAATAATCAATCCCTGCGTGCTCTTTAATAGCCACGTACCGCTGTTGACTTGTACAGCTTTCATAGTCGATGCCGCACGGTAGAAATCATTGTTCCCTATTTTAGGTAAGTTGGCCATAGAACCGCCGGCCATAAAAGAGGCCCAAGCCATCGTTGGGTAGTTGTCGGCAAAGTATAACACCGCCTTATCCGGATATTTTGTACGGTACTCGGATACCGCTTTATAAACGGCCTCCATCGATGTTTTCTTTGGTTTCAACAATCGTGCATGCTGACGTGGAGCCAGATTTTGTCCCCCTTGGGGTGCATAGGTCTTTCCGTCGGCTTGGTAGTGCCAGTAGCGGATATCAATGACTTGGATTTCTTTGACACGTTCTTTATCCGATAAAATGGCATCTTGTACGTCTTTCGTTGCACTCAAACCAATAATTGGATTTTTACCCGTCTCAGCCTTCCATTCTTTGATCACATCGATCCAAAACTGAACGAAATGCAAAGGTCCAGTATATTCGGCGCTGATCATCTGAATGACTCCCGAGTTGTCTTTAAAGTTATTTAAACATTGACGGATGTATGCGCGGTGTAATGCCCGACGAACAGGGTTACTGATATCATAGAACTGCTCCGCCATGAAAATACGCTTGTTTCCGGCATATGGAACGGGTTCCGGAAATCCCACATTATTAATATTATTGGCGGTCCGCCATGGGAAGTCCGCATAATGCGCACCGGCTTCGATAATATTATGTTGGAAATAATTTTGGTGAATCAAGACTAAACCTTTTTGGTCGGCTAGATCTGCATATTGTTTCAAGCGTCCCCAATAAAATTTGTTATACTTTGTCAAATCATATTTCGACAAACCGTCATACGCTAAGCTCTGGCCGCTGCGCGCAAAGGGCAATTCATAAAACGGTGGCCAAACCTCACCATTGATCCGTCGGATACGCTCGTGATCATCGCGTCTCCGATCGTACCAAAGTCCGTAATTGTGATCAATGGCGATAATATTATCTTTTTTTAATGAATCCGTCATCTCCTCTAGATCGTCCGTCAATCCCGTGCCAACCTCGCCAGGAACATAGCGCGTGATATGTGGTTTTGCTTTCTCAGCACCATGTGGCCGAGCGCTACCACTCCACCATGGAACATCCGATTTGGCCCCTACGAGTACTTCATCACCACGTACCAACCAACCGTTTACGACACGCATATCTGCTTGTTTTTTTGCTGGGGTAGTCTCTTTATAGCCGATTTGATCGATGGTCTTTACATTTGCGGTCGTATTTAAGGGATAACGATTACCGGCTTCTGCAATAAAGTCAACCAGTTTCGTCATTGGGTTTTCAGACTGACGTGTCAGCTCCATGGCGACACTGACAGGAGGGCTACTGGATGCTTCGGTCAGAACTGGCAACAGTACTGCGCGTTCATCAGCCGCCAGGCCAATTCTTTCCCGTAGCTGTGCATAATACAAGCTTTTGGGCTTGATGTATTCGTTAGATTGCTCCCAATAGCCGTTTCCCTGAAACTGGGACCAAATGCCAAAGGCCCAGTTCTGCGCCGTTGGCGGTTGGTAACACTCAACAAGCCCCGCTGTAGATTGCCAAAACACGCTATTTGCCGCTGACCAGCCCGCGCCTTGGCCGTCCTGGCCTCGGTTTTTGTAGCTAAGGGCCTGTGCATCTATATCCGCATTATCAAATAGAATTCCAGACGCCCAACTGTCTATACTACCACTAAAACTGAATGGTTCTACAGCTTGGCATTGAACAAACGCATTTGGTCCTGCTGCCAGGTAGCCTACTGCGAAATCATGGTAACCATGTTCGGAATAGAGTCGTTGAAACAGTGTCTGCTCTCCCTTTGTAAAAAAGGTATATCTTCTTTGCCCGCCGATTTCCGAAACTGGATCCAAAGAAATACAATCTTCAACGGTTAATTTTTTAGTGCTTGCCAAAGCGTAGACAGCCGATCCTGCAAAATGCCGGAACTGCATGCGACGAACCCAAACGTTTTCTGCATTTTCAATCGTAATTGCCATCCAGCGATGATCTTCGTCTTTCGGGTTATTCGCATCGAAAGCAGATTTAAGTGCAATATTTTCGATACCTACATTTTCGATTCTTCCTTTCCAAGTATATTGCTCAACAGTCGCTTGGCCATAGCGTCTATCCAATGCTGTTGTGATTGGCGCATCGATCTCGATACGATTATCTTTCACAGCAACAATCGTTCTATCCCAGGTAACATCGCGTTGCCCGGGTTTCCAACCTAAGGAAGTAATACCACCACCAAAATGATCGGTACCAAGCTGATTAATCCAATCTTGCGTGGAAGGTCTTGTAATCCTAATTTTATCTCCAACTTTATAGGAAGCGGCATGGTCAATATCCAATACCCGCGCGTTGACAGGGACGTAAGAACTTGTTACGTTTGTCTTTTTCGCAAATGTGATATCGTCTTTTCCAAGAATACGGATGAGTGTTTCTCTTGTTGTTCCTCCACCAACGATGACAGTTCCATTTGTTGTGAAGCCACTACCACGCAGAATAACACCTGAGGCACTTAATTTAAGGGAACCGGAAACAAGATAAGACCCAGCTTGCAAGAGAACAGCGCCCCGCAGCCCATCTTTACCTAAAGGCAAAGATGAAACATAGTCGATAGCAGCTTGTATACGCTCTGTCGCATCGCCTGATCTTACAGGAACAACGACAGCAATCTGTCCTGTAGGAATAGCTTCGTTGCCCCCTTTGTATCCTGCATAGGAAAAGTCAGGAATTTGGTTTCCAAGTGAATCCTTATGATAAACAAACTTTGCCTCATCCCATACCAAAGGAGTATATGCCTTCATTTGTTGTGCATGTGCAGTACAGATAAAGGCATATAGTCCGAGACAAGAAAAGAACAGCATTCTTTTTCTCATGGTTATTTCTTATTTTTTGGGCACGACAGCATCTAATGCTACAACCCCATTTAAATAGTTCTCAATATTGGCGTAGCCATTTTTAGCTATTTTTCTTGAATCGCTTGGATCATTGGGATTCAATCCCATATTTTTCTCTACATCATCCGGAATACCATCATGGTCTGCGTCTTGGTAAGGTACTCCCTGATAAGCCGGATAGCCGCCTACCTGTGCGATATCAGATATAATCCCCTGCTTGTAGGAATCCGCTGGCAAACGTCGTTTCACATAAGGCGATACAAATCCATGCTGCGTCTTATCTTGATTGTAGTAAACTTTATTCTCAGCAACTTGCTTTATAATCCGTGTATCCACTGCATCCTGCTTTGGCAAAAATGCGCCTACATTTTTAAGGACATAGTTGTAAGCATCTTGTGCGGATAGTGTTGTAACGGGTGCCATTGGAAAAGCTTTATCCACCCGAATTTCTTTTTCGCGGTCGCCTACGTTCGGTAGATCTTCAATCTGAATCCCGCCAGCCCAATTGTCTTTAGTAACTTTTGGGAAACCCTCTACCACATTTCCATGCGCATACACCTTTCCATATTGATCCTTAAACGCCTTATCTCGTCCAGATTCCGGTTTTAAAATCCGGTATGCAATCGGCTTATCTTTTGGTGTAATGGGGCCAGGTTTATAGTAGTTATTGATAAAATTAAATAACGACCTATTATCACCACCATCAGCACTTCTATTCCACCAATTCCAAATAACATTATTGACAAACCCGAAATCGCCATACATCCCTATGGAAGGATTCCGGCTGATATTTGAGGCCCAGAGATTACGCATAAAAGTGCTATTCAAACCGCCTATTGTACTTCCGAAAGCATGGTTATAGGCATCCAGGCATTCCGAAAATATGGAATTTTGGATCGTAATATTTACTGTAGGTAATTTGAGGTTCTTACCTTCCCGGTCGTATACATGCCGATAGATCGACATATTTTCATCCAATCCCCAGCTTGCAGATACGTGGTCAATCATAATATTGCCGACTACATTTCCTCCTACAGCATCATCACGGCGCGTTACATCGGTTTGCCCACGACGTAAACGCAAAAACCGTAAGATAACATCATGGGTATCAATCAGAAAAGATTCTCCGGCCACACATATCCCATCGCCAGGGGCTGTTTGTCCAGCAATCGTGATATAGGGAGCCTTAACGACAATAGGTTTCTCAAGTTGAATAATACCGGCAACATTAAATACGACAATACGTGCGCCACCGGCTTCACAGGCTTCTCTCAACGTTCCTGGACCACTGTCCGCAAGACTCGTCACGACAAAAACTTTTCCGCCTCGACCTCCAGCAGTAAAAGCACCGCCGCCTTCAGCTCCTGGGAAAGCTTTTATTTTTGCCTGCGGTAGATCGCTCGGTTTGGCAGCCCAAGGAATATAAGGCTTACCTTCGGCCTTCATGGTCTCTTGTGCTTTTTCCCAAACTTTTTCTAAACGTAGGTTTTCCGTATTTTCCCGTTCAGCAGCCAATTTTTTCAGCGAATCTGGGATAATTGGATATTGTGCCAATGCAGCTATTGGGCTTATTAGGCCCAATAGTAACACGGTATTTCGATTAAATAACGATTTCATAGCTTTGCTTTATTTAGCAGCCAATTTATTCAGATAGATTTCGATGTTTGCGTAACCTGATTCGGTAATTTTTGCCGAATCACTCGGATCATTTGGATTCAATCCCATTTCTTTTTCTACTGCATCTGGAATACCGTCATTGTCAGAATCTTTGTAGGGCGTCCCTTTATATACTGGGTATCCACCTACTTGGGATATATCGGTAATGATGCCGATCTTATACGAATCCTTTGGTAATCTCCGATGTTCAAAATCTTTTTCAGGAAGTTGCACATTGCTTAATAGCTTCACTGGCTTCCCATTTTTCACATCGCCTATCACCCGTGTATCCACAGGATCTCTTTTAGGCAAGGTTGCCCCTGCATGATCAAGAACAAAACCATAAGTTTCCTGCGCAGTCATCACTGGAAAATGAGCATGTGGAAATTCTTCTTTTGCATTCATCGCAGCAAAGTATGGTTGTGCTTCGTCATAGGTCATCGCATCCCCTTTTTTATTTTCCAACTGTATACCCCCATCCCAGTTATTTGATGTTACTTTTGCATTACCTTCAACGATATTACCTTTTACATGAGCACGACCAAATACAACATAGGACAATTTACTTCTTCCTGATTCCGGTTTTAAGATACGGTAACTTACAGGCTGACTCAACGGAGTCGCAGGGCCTGGTTTAAAATAATTGTTGACAATATTGTATGTCGCTTGGTAATCACCACCGTCAATTGAACGATGCACCCAATTGTAAACCACGTTGTTGTAAAAGTTGAACAAACCATTCCAACCAATAGATGGATTACGGGCCGCATTGTTTGCCCAGAGGTTACGCATAAACGTACAATTTTCTCCACCTAAAGTACTTCCGAACGCATGGTTCCATGTATCTAATGCTTCAGAAAAAATAGAATTTTGAATAGTAATGTTTACAGTACCGCGTTTCTCCTCTGCCTTTCCGGTACTGTCATTATACATATGACGGTACATGGACATATTTTCATCCAAACCCCAGCTTGCCGAAACGTGGTCTATCATAATATTTCCTACAGGATTACCACCGATCGCATCGTCTCGACGGCCGACATAAGTTTCACCGCGTCTAAAACGCATATGGCGGATCAAGACATCGTGTGTGTTGATCCAAACAGATTCACCGGCCACGCACACACCATCCCCTGGAGCGGACTGCCCTGCAATGGTTACATAAGGAGCGCGGATAATTAAAGGGGTCTTTAGACGAATAATCCCGGAAACGTTAAATACAATAATGCGCGGACCACCTTTTTCGCAAGCTTCCCGCAATGAACCCGGGCCATTATCTTCTAAGCTTGTGACCACATACACTTTACCACCACGTCCACCAAAGGTGAATTTACCGCCACCTTCAGCTTCTGGGAAAGCCAAAATCTTAGCTTGCGGGAGATCATCAGGCCGTCCTGCCCATGGAATATAAGGTTTACCTTGTTTTGCATATTCTTCTATGACAGGTAGGGCTTTTTGCCAAGCTTCATCCGATTGTTTAGTCGCTTTACGCATCAGCTCATCTGTATTCTTCTTGACATCTTCTGGAATTTTGGGATACTGACAAAATGCGATTGATGTAATGAGACTCAACAATGCTGTCAGCGTTATTTTATGTAACATGTTTATCTAGTTAGTAGGATTTATAATTCTATTTCAAATATATGTCAATTGCACATTTATTAAAAGCAATGTATGTCACATTTCACATACATTGCTCTAACATTTTATAAAGGGCGCTATTTTAACGGGTCAAAAGTTCCAGTTCCATTCATACTATCCCAACCTTTAGTTTGTTGTAAATAAGGTGAAGTAGACAAGGCTGTCTGATTTAATCCGAAGAAATAATACTCAGGGTACCACTTAAATTTCCAGGGAGTATTTGTTGGATCCAAATCATCTTTTTCAGCAATTACAAAATAATTATCATAAAGATAGTCGAGGTATTCATCTTGATTTTTGATGCCTTCAGGGTAAGTTGTAGGTTGGCGTTCAATTACAGGAACACCTGCCTCATTTCGTACTAACGGATCTGAAGCACCGGTGTATTCAACACCATTATTTTTCACCGTAATTAACAAACCTGTTCTTCTTGTTCCATTTAATGGTTTTACACCAATACGTTGGGCGGTAGGTGAATCTTCTTCAAAAAGTTTCCAACGTCTGAGATCATAAAAGCGTTTACCTTCGTACGCAAATTCTAATTTGCGTTCATTAATAATCGCTCCAAATAATTTATCGCGATTCCCTGCAACAGAGGCTAAACCATATGATCCATCACCAACTTCGATTCCCGCTCTTTTGCGGATTTCAATGATTCCATCTAAGCCTTCTTGTAATTTATCTACACCGATAGCCGACTCAGCTAAATTCAGCATCACTTCTGCAAAACGCATTTCCATATAGTCTGTACCACTTTGCTGAAATCCAGCTGCCCCATTTGATGTAGCAGAAGCAGCGGGGTTAGATCCTTTTCGCAGATAGATACCACTGGCGTTAGAACCTTTAGTTTCCGTTGAGACATAAGCACCCTTGCTATTTTTCCAGTAATAGGTCCACTGACGATAGCTCTCTCCATTGGCATAAGGAAATAAAGCGCCGTTATAAACGAAAGTCCTGACAAAGCGCGGATCGCGATTTTTATAAAACTTTTTCGCATCATAAGTATATGCAGATGTTGGATCGTCAATATTTTTCCCATCTAACATTGGGAAAGCATCGAATAGCTGTTTAGTTGGCGAAATCGATCCTGAACCGGAAAGCTCTCGCGAGCGAATTGCTTGCTCCCAGCCATTATTTTTTACAGCTGTTGAGCTAGAAGATGCATTATTAAATCCGTATACAATAACAGCTTCGGAATTATTTACTTCGGTAAACCACATATCACCCCAAGCTTTGCCTCCTGTAGCACCTCCGGTTTGAAATAAGCCAAAGCCATTTTGTTCCAGCAAAGCTTTAGCCTCTGCATTTGCCGCATATGCTGCTTCCCAACGATCACGTGAATCATTTGGATTAAATTGCGGACTGGCATAAGTCAAGAGCACACGCCCTTTTAATGCTGCTGCAGCACCGCTGGTAATCCGGCCCCAATTGCCCCCATCCCACTTGCCTGGCAAGAGGTTTTTGGCTAAATCCAAATCTTTCACAATTTGCGCAATGCATTCAGTCGTTGTACTTCGAGGAACTGAATTAGCATCACTATCTCCCACTATCGGATTTTGTGATTCAAGAACTAAAGGCACACCACCGTACATCCGTACCAATTGGAAATATTGAAAAGCACGCCAAAAATACATTTGACCTTTCAGTTGATTTCGAGTTGCCTCATCAATCCCGCCCTGATCAATTTTTTCGAGAAAGACATTGATCTCTTTCATTCGCGTCCACACATTATTATTAATATTGGCACTCATGCGCTGACCAAAATATTTATTTGCATGATTATTGATATAGGAAATCGCATTCCATTGCTTATTGAAATCGGTCTCCCCTGCTAACTCATCCGTTGTCTGTGTAAAAGTATTGTTATACCCTCCGTTATCTGAGGCATCCTGAGTAGCAACAAAAGATTGTGCATTATTAGCTGGTAAGAATAAGCCATAAACATAATCCACGTAAGCCCTAGCTAAAATAGGATCTTGAAACAAATCCGCTTCATCTACGGCCCCTAAATCTCTTTTTTCCTCTAAAAAGTTATCTTTACAAGCTTGATTCGTCAATAACAGACAACAAAGCCCTATATTTAAAATTGTTAATTTTTTCATTGCTCAATTATAATGTCACGTTAATACCAAAAGAGTAAGTTCTCAAATTCGGATATACATCCCATCCACCACCATTTCCATCTTTATAACTAAATGGATTATAAATTGTCAATGGATTCATAGCACTTAAATAGGCCCGTAAATTTGAAACTTTCAAGTATTTATTAACTTTATCTGGAAACCTATAGCCGATATTAAAGCTACTCATCCGCATTTGAAAAGCTGGAACAGTCCAAAAACTCGAACGCACATTATACATATCTGACCAATTTGGGTTTGGCATATTCCCAGTTGGGTTTAACACTGGATCATAGACATTCCCCCAAAAGGCAGGTAAATTCGTATAAACTCGCGAAATATCATTATTCAACGGTTTACGTTCTGTAATTTCATTATAACCACCGAAAGAACCTGTAATTACTGCTTCCGCACTGATTCCTTTATAACCAGCCTTTAATGTCATTCCCACGGAGTAATGATTGATATTATTTTTGGCTAATTGAATTTGGTCGAATTCGTTGACAATTCCATCAGGGCCGGCAAACGTACCATCAGCTTGGAGCGCACCCCGAACGTCACGGTAGTAGAGCATACCCGGTCTCAGCTTGTCAACTGTCTCATTGAACACTTGCGTAATATTATATTGACTAACATAGTTGTCAATATCCTGTTGTGTTTTAAACATACCCAAATAATCATAACCCCAAGCGCCATTGTCTGAAGAAGCGTTGAGATGTGGATTCCATGGATACATCATATCAACATCATTATAATTCCACACAAGAATCTTATCATTGGTCCATGAAAGGCGCGCGCCAATTCCATAGCTAAATTCATTAATCTTATCCTGCCAACCTAAGTCAAACTCAAGCCCATAAGTGTTCTTTTTTGCAAAATTTTCAGCAGCTACAGAACCACCAACCGAGATTGGGACATTACCTGTACGTTCGAGAAGTAAATCCCGTCCGAAATTATAATAACCATCAATAGTTGCCGATAAGCGGCTATTGAAAAAACGGGCATCGATACCGATATTGTTTTTATAATCATTCGCCCATGTGGCGTTACGATTAGCAGTCTTCTCCATCTTCATGCCTGTCGTTGCATCGCCATTTCCTCCAAATACGCCACCTTTTCCGATTTGATAGGTATATCGTTGTTTCCATCCCCAAGCGGCGGTCTGATCATTCCCCAATTTACCGTGCGATAGGCGCAATTTTAAATAATCAACACCTTTTACGTGAAAGAAATCTTCTTCACTGATCACCCATCCTACAGAGACGTTATAAAATTTACCCCAGTAGTTTTCGGGAGCAAATTTGGTCGAGGCATCTGAACGGAATAATACCTCTGCAAGATATTTATCACCATAGCGATAATTCAATCGGCCAAGGTAGCCCAAGGTTCCGGATTCATAAGCCGCTGTACGCCCTTCTACAGTACCAAACGCGGTTCCAAATTGTCCATTCGTATTTTGTAGTGGATCATTTTTCCAAACATCTTCCTGGGATGATTTCGCTTCCGCTTTTTCTACCGAAAATAAACCTGAAAAATTATGTTGCTTCCATTGTTTATCGTAGGTTGCAGTAAAGTTTGCTTGGTAATTGCTACCAGTCGCATTTGAAAAATAAACCCGATTACCATTACCAAAAGTAACAGCCTTTTCACCAGATATATTTTCATCGTAAATATGGCCGTTCTCGCCACTTCTCTTATCAAACGTATAAGTTCGGTACTTTGTACCAATTTGATCCCCACGCTCATTTTTTAAATTTTTAGCATAGGACCCACGTAAAGTCAAACCTTTCAACCAAGGTGCCTGATATTCAGCATTGAGGTTAATACTGAACTGTCTTGAATCAGTTTTTGTTAAATTACCTAATTTCTGCAATTCAAAATAATGATAGGCAGATAGATCTTCCGATGTTCCCGGTAGACGAACCGGGAGACCGTTCACGTATGCTGGGACATACGGTGAAGCCAACAAAAGATTTCTGTAATCGTTATCGTCATTTTCGCCACCGATCTTATTAAAGGTCTTTTGCTGATTACCTGTATTTCCGGACACCTGCATACCAACCTTAAAATTACTGGCTACCTGAACATCGCTTCCAGCACGAAAATTCCAACGATCATAATCCAGCGTGCCCAAATTACCATTCTGTTTGTTATAGGCTACGTTTGCAAAATAGGTCGCTTTATCTGCCCCGCCCGAAATATTCAAGGAATGTCGTGTCAGATAACTTACTTTCCAGGCATCATCTAACCAATTATAAGAATGATTCTTAAAATAGTCCAGCTCATCTTGCGAGAAAAACCATTTGTCAAAGCCTGCCGATTTTGGATCACGGTTTGCACCATTTTCCCCATTCATAATATTGAAGTAATTACCAAACTGATAAGCATCCATTACTTTTGTATGGTAGGTCGCATCATTAATGGCATATGATCCATTGTAGCTGATTTTTGGTGTCCCCGATTTCCCTTTTTTAGTTGTTACCAAAACAACACCATTTGCCCCTCTAACACCATATACCGCGGCAGCGCCATCCTTTAAAAAGGAAATATTCTCAATTTCTGACGCATCGAGATTATTAAATAGGGTCTGATCAGGTTGATTTTGCCCATCTACCTGAATCACACCATCAATCACAAATAAAGGGGCACTTGTTCCACCATCTTTTCCTCCACCCATCGGATTCCGTATAATGTAGCTTGGTTTTGCTCCCGGACGACTCGTTCCTCCGCTGACGTTAAGGCCTGCAACCCGGCCCACCAATGTTGCGCCTACATTCGTCGATGGCAGGTCTTCGATTTCCTCCGCTTTAATCGCTACGACAGAACCCGTTAAATGTGCTTTTTTCTGTGTGGCGTAACCAACAGCAACTACCTCTTCGAGTTCCTGACTTTCGGCTTCCATGCGTATATTCAATACATTTTGGTTTCCAACGGGGATTTCCAGTCTTTTATAACCAACAAAATTGAGTACCAAAATCTCGTTTCCAACAGGCAGGTTCAGCCTAAATGTACCATCTGCATCTGTTGAAGTCGCGGTCTTTGATCCTTTAATAGATATCGTTACCCCCGCAAGAGGTTTTCCATTTTGATCAACAACCTTTCCTGTTATATTTTTAAAAAAGTTTAAATTGTGTTCACTTAGATTTACTCCATAGGAGTATGACGGAATAATTCCGCCAGTCATTATTCCAATGGCCAGCAATTTTGCTAACCTTTTAGAGGATTTACTCGGGAATATGAACTGATTCATAATTTGGGTATTAGTTTATTTACTGGGTTATTTTTTTAATCTCGCGGCCCATTTGTCACCTTCTTCTTTTAGATTATAGCCATGGGAAGCTAAATAGTTATTGATTTTGCCTTTATATTTACCAAACCAAGCGTGTTTTTTTTCTGAAGATTCAGCCTGCATCGCAAAATCCCGTGCTTCATAAAGCAAGCTGTCGATCATATGCACTTCGTCTTTTGTGAGTCGAGGAATCATATCCTGATAAGCTTTCACAGTATTCGGATAGACATTATAGGTCATACCGTTTTTAACAGCCTCAACTTCTTGATCTGTTAAAACCTCTTTTAGCCGTTTCACAAACGCTTGATTTAAATTGGTAGTTTCCTGTAGCGTCTCTTGCGTGATTTGCTCTTTTAAACTCTTATCGGTATTCTCCTTGACTTTTAAATCACGAAGTGTATAACAAGCGTTTAAAAGATAATACTGGTCACGGATAATGTGAGCTGATTTTTCTTGTTTGGTCTGATCTTGTAACGCTAATTTCGCGACAATTTTTTCTGACCGATCAGTAATAGTTTTCCAATAAGCGTCTTCTGTTTGACTAAATGTCATAGATACACTTAAAAATAAAAACATGAGTAATGCAAAACGTTTCATAGGCATGAAATAGTTTATCCCTTTTTTGGTTATTATTAAACATTAAATAAAGTCCCTTACCTTTATTTTTTTCTATAAACTCTCAAATAAACTTCAAAATGACATTAAAGAATTTTTGAGTCTTCAATATAACTGAAAATTTTATTGACAACCGTCATGTACTATGCTGGCACTTAGGCTATTTAACCTCTAAATTATCAATAATAACACCTTCTAAATCAGAAGAGTATAACTTAACAAAATAGGTACCCGCATTGATCATTGTCTTTGTATCAGTATTGATATAATTCCATTTGCCTACACGTGTAGGCTCCAATTGTATTGGAGTTTTAGGCACTAGCACATGCTTATCTTTGTCCAAAATTTCATAATAACCACGACGTGCTTCCTTAAATGGGTTATGATATTTAATCGATAACGCATACACATCTGCCGCACCAACCTGAAACTGCCAACCGATATAACCCCCTTTATTGTTGAATACCAAACGCTTTTGTCCTGCAAACTCGATTTCGGAAACACCGTCGCGCCAGCTACTTTGATAGGCCTTATAGTTTTTCACCTCTTTAAGGTCATACACGGGCAGCATCCCACTTTGCTGCTGAAATACCAGAATTTCCCCTGGCGTCTTGGCCGTTATGGAAAGCTCTTCGCCGGCCTGCAATACCTTACGGAATACCGCCAGATATTTCCCTGTATTCAATTGCACACTGTCTTTGGTCTGTTCAAAATCATCGGGCTGATTACCCCCCAATAAGAAAACATTAGTAGGCTCTTTAAAGCGTAGGCGATAGGTTCTATTGCTATCAAGCTCAAAATAATCTGAACCAAACAAGGAAGAAGGCAAGGAGAAAAATGTTGTTTCAGTAATCCCTTCCTTTTTCAGGAAGCTACCTATATCCAACCAGCTGTGGAGCTTTATATTTTGATTCCCTAATTCAAGATTATAATGCTTTTGATCAAGCGATAAGGTTTTCCTGTTTTCTTTTGATGCAATAGCAATGGCCTGGATCACCGCCTGACCAGCATAAATACGCGGAAAATTAATAACAATCTTTCCATTCATGACTTTAATAGGATAGCTTTTTTTTAAGGCCTGCTGGAATCCAGCATTTTTATAAATATCAAACTGATCTTCCACAACTTGACCATTAATGGCAATATCAAAAACACGATCACCTTGTCCGGATGAAAACTTCCCGTACCAGGGTTCGGCAAAATACAGTTCAACGAAATAATCTCCATTAGGTAAGTCAAATTGATACCCCAGGTTATCCAGCCCGTAGCGGAATGTCTGAAAAAGAGGCCAGTCCTTTGTTCCTTTGATAGGATCAAAAATTACCCGTTGACTAGCGAAATTCGTACTCATCCCATCGAAATTGTCCGCCCAAGACCTACTTCCCCAAGCGAGCATGGGCCTATAAGGCTGGTCAGCCTGCCAGTATCCCCCATATTCATCGATATAAGTATCTCCACCACAATTCACGCGATAGATATAGTGATATCCCTGATCTGGTTTTAAAATCTTGGATTGCTGCTGCAAGGCAGCAAAGTGTGGACTTTCAGGAAAGTTTTGTAATATAATGGTATCACGGGAAACCACTTTTCCAGCATTTCGTCCTTCAGCATAAAGTACATTGTAATTTACTTTGACGCCATCAAATTCAATATGTTGTCCAAACCCTGGATGTTTCTTCTTTCCAAGCGATAACGAACCGAGATCGTTGAAAAGTTCGACTTCATCACAATTCGAAAAAACACGAATATTGTCTTTTATCCCAGGGGTCAACCAACGATTCGGCCAAGAATGCATGGCGATATACACCATAGGTTGCTCTTTCTTACCATAATGCGATAGATACATATAATACGCATCTGTGGGCTCCCCCCAAGGGGTCAACAACCCTTTATAATTAACCGGCCCAATCCGATCAATCTCTCTATTTCCTTCTCCCCCCTGGATACGGCCAGGATTATCATGTGAGTTCCAAAGCCATAGATAATGGCCAACAGCGCTATCTTTCACAGACTCTGCCAAACGTACCTTGGTCTGTAAAATATCAGCAAAACGTTCTTCATTGTAGTTATTTTCGTTGGGTAGATAGGGCGGTTCGGCATGCATCCCCAGACTGCGCCAAGCACCATACTCCCCCACGAGCTGTTGCTTTTTTAGATCGTCGCCATAGGTTTTTTGATCTCCCCCATAAGTACCCGTCCAATTTTGCGGTACGTCCCAATCGGTCCCACTACCGCCATTACATGTGGTTACTAAACGTTGTATAGATGCTGTTGGATCTAATTTGCGAATCAACGCAGTACATTCACGTGCAAAATCTTCCGGAAGCGTACTTTCATTTTCAAGTCCCCATAAAATTACTGATGGACTATTTCGACGTTCACGCACCCATTCTGTCAGCAATCTCTTGAAGTTCTCTCGAAATGCAGGCGTATCAAACCAGATGTGTGCAGCAAGCTGTGTCCATAACAAAATACCATGTTGATCCCATGCCTGTTGATAACGCAGGTTATGGGGTTGATGCGCATCACGAAAGGAATTGAACCCGAGTGCTCTGATCTGCTTAATACGGGAATCGATCTCTTCCTTTTCGAAGGCGTGTGACTGGCCTAATTTATGCTCATATTCCGCGATACCATTTATAAATACTGGCGCTCCATTAACTAAAAGACGTGGATCACCGGATGGTTTTAACCCTTTTGACCAGCGAACAGTGCGAATTCCGTAAGGTGTTTCAATCTCGTCTAAGATCTGTCGACCTACTCTTAATTTTACTTTTATGCGATACAAATAGGGTGAGGCCACAGACCATAATTGTGGATTTCTAAAAACAAGATCTTTCAATCTAATTTCCTTTATAGCATTTCCTTTAATCTGGTCTTTCGATGTAGATCGAACAATTAATTTTCCCTTTTGGTCCAAAACCTCCGTTATAAGCTCCAGATCTTTATTAACTTGACTTTTATTACTCACTTCCACGACTTGGTGTACGACCGCCTTCTTATGATCAACAGTTTCATCATTCCAATAATGTTCACCAAAAGGCGTAATAGACACTTCATTTTTGATCAATAGACTCACTGGACGAAAAATTCCCATAGGCTGCGATCCTTCAGAAAATCCCCGTTCTGTCGAACAGCCTCCATCCACCCAAGGAAGATCTATAATATGTGCCGGATGATCTGCCCGAACGGCCAAAAGATTGGGACTCCCATCCAATTTGATCGCATCAGTGACATCCAGTGTAAATGTGGTTCTTCCCCCAGCATGATATCCTACCTGTATGCCGTTTAACCAAACTGTTGCATAGGATCCTACTCCCTCAAAAAATAAATAGAACCTATTTTTATTCCTTTGCTGTTTAAGAGAAAAAGTTTTTCGATACCATGAGTAACCGTGTAAATTGCCATGCAGCAATCTGCGATATCCTTCGTAGCTATCCCAATTATGTGGGACATTTACTTTCCGCCAATCTTTATCTGTCTTAAAAGACAAACGGTGAAATCCACCATACCTAGCAGAATCTTTTTGGTCCATTATCGTCAACCAGTCTGTGTCCAGAGCAATCGTTTTACGGATTTTTTGACCATAGGAAAACATTCCGAATAATAACATACAGGCACAGCAAAACAGCCTACTCAACAGCATCAATCTGGTCATCATTATTTTTTTAACTTCAATTCTTGATCGAAGGCATAAGACTTGCCCTTCTTTGTTTTGATTTTTACTTCGCGACTAGCATAACGCAAATGGAGTTCTTCTCCAGCAAGCGATTCAACAGTCACCCCCAATAACTGATTGTTTTTCCATTCCATATTAACCTGAAACGCCCCGCGCGCTCTGAGTCCCTTTACTTTACCCGTGCTCATTTCCTCTGGCAACGCTGGTAATAATTCAATCCCGTTGATATGGCTCTGAAGCAACATCTCGGTAATTCCTGAGGCTCCACCAAAGTTGCCATCGATTTGAAATGGTGGATGAGCATCGAATAGATTTGGATAGGAACCACCTCCTTTACCCGCCGGTCGCAATAGCATTTTTACCATGTGATAAGCATGCTGAGCGTCTTTTAATCTAGCCCAAAAATTAATTTTCCAGGCCAGGCTCCAACCCGTCCCCTCATCACCACGGAGTACCAACGACCGTTTTGCAGCTTCAACCAATTGTGGTGTATGCGTCGTATTGATTTCATCTCCTGGAAATAACCCCCATAAGTGGGATACATGACGATGTTTATTTTCTGGATCGTCCAAATCCGTCAACCATTCCTGGAGCTGTCCATGTTGCCCAATTTGGTTTGGTGCTATTTGATCTCGCATCTCCATAATTGAATCCCGCAATTGAACATCTTTGCCCAATAACTTGGAACTTTGATCGAAAATAGCAAACAACGAACGGATAATCTGATGATCCATTGTAGGTCCTTTAACCAAACCTCCGTTTTCTGGAGAGTTTGAAGGCGAACTGACCCACCATCCTGTTGTTTTGTCTTTAACTAAAAAATCTTTAAAAAATAAGGTCGCGTCCTTGATGATAGGATAATATTGCTGTAAAAAGCGTAGATCTTGTGTATATTGATAATGCTCCCAAAGATGTCGCACCAGCCAAGCCCCGCCTGTGGGCCATATCCCATGATTGGAGTTATTGATGGGAGCTGTTCCACGCCATATGTCTGTATTATGATGCAATACCCAGCCTCGAGCAGCATAATATTCCTTAGCCGTTTGCCCACCAGCTAGACGAAGATCCTGGATCATCTGAAATAAGGGTTGCTGCAACTCAGAAAGATTCAATGCTTCTGTCGGCCAATAATTCATTTCCAAATTGATATTGGTGGTATATTTACTGCCCCATGACGGTTCTAAAAATGGATTCCAAATACCTTGGAGATTCATCGGCTGACTACCTTCGCGAGACGCTGCGATCTGTAAATATCGGGCAAATTGCATATAAAGTGCTACAAGCCCAGGGTCTGCATGTCCAGTCGCCCGCTGCAATCTTCGATCAGTTGGAATTGTGTCAAGTTGGTTGCTGGCACCAAGATCTATTGCAAAGCGATGATACAATCGTTGGTAATCTTTTTGATGGACTTGATATAATTTATCTAGATCAAACGTACATAAGTTCTTGAATCGTTCTAAAGCAGTAGCAGCATACTGCTCGTTCAATTCCTGATAAGATTTAAAATTTGTTGCGGCAATCAGATAAATCTGCGCTTCATCAGCCTGTTGTACCACAAGTTCGTCGCCTTCATAAGATACTGCACCACCTTTCAATTTGAGTTGCAGGAAAGCCGTACCTTGCATTGCCCCATTTTTCACCCACACTTCCAAACGGATTGATGTGCCGTCCATGTGGTGAAGTTTAGCGCGCTGATGTTTGGTATTCATTGCGAGTCGAAAAGTAACTTTATTTTTCTGATCAGCCTGCAAGCGTACAGCAATAAAATTATTGGGATGACTCGCAAAATAGGTCCTCCTATAATTTACCCCGTTGAAAGCGTAATTGACCCGGACTTCGCCTTTATCCAAATCGAGTATCCGGCTGTAGTTTTCAGCAGCATCGTGATCAAACTGCAGTTTCAACGAACCGAAAGGTTGATAGGATGCTTGATAACTCCCTATTTTCGGACTGTTTTGATCTTGAATATGGTATCTCCACTTTCCCTTCAACGACACAAATCTACCGGTGTTACTTTTTAAACCGATAGCTTGTTTGGGATCTTTATATCCTGCCACACCGCCCTTACCTTCTAGATTGATTACCTGAATAGCGATACTATTCCGCCCTTCACGCAATAATCCCATAGGAATTTGATAGTGTCTCCTGATTTCATCTCCCGCAGATTGGCCGACGAGCTCACCATTGATATAGGTATAATCATTGGTTCGTATTTTATTTAAATCCAACGACCAGTGCTCAGCTAGATCATTTTTTGACAGGTTAAAATCATAACGAAACCAGACTGCTCCGTCCAGGCCCTCCAGCCCCTCTATTTCCCAACCCTCATAATGAGGAACGGTAATAAGTGGCCATTTACTATCATCAAAAGCGAATTCAAAAGGACCATGTTCCTGTTTTCGGATTTTGTCAATCTTGTTTAACCAAGCGGTTGGGTCTTCGGATTCACTTTTAACTCCCATAAACTCCTGCATCGCCAAAGATTCTGCTTCTTTCTGGCGACCTTGATCCAGTAGTTCTCGGATCTTTTGAAGATACTTTGACGCTCCTTTTTTATTATAATTCCGTGGGCCGTCGGTCCAGAAGGTCTCTTCATTAAACTGTATTTCCTCATTGCTAACACCACCATAAATCATGGCTCCCAGGTGGCCATTCCCTATAGGCAAAGCCTCTTCCCATTGTTTAGCAGGATGATCAAACCATACGCGCGACTGCGCAAAAGCTGAGCGCAAAGAGCATATCGATAAAAACGACCATAAGATATACAGTTGTAAACGCATTATTTATTGTCTGAAGGGTTTATATTTGATGTTAACTGACCACTTTTATAAGTTCCACGGAGGATTTGCTTTACGCGAGCCAGATTATTGCCCTGCACGTAAATTTCTTCATTTGCGGGACCAACTAAATCCAGAAACAATCCTGTTCCTGCTGAAGGGAAACAGCTTTGCACATTGGCAGATTTACAGTTTTCCAGTTCGATTAGTGATTTCTCCACTGCAGGTGTCGTATTTTTCACATTCAAAATATTCAGTTCCTTACTGTTGTTGGCAGTCAACAAAGCTCCTTGTTTGATGGCCAAGTTTACATTGTTTAATGTCAAGCCATTTACGTTAAGAGCCGAAAAACCTGTGTTCCCCTGCATATTAATATCTGAAAATACAACATTCTCAATTGGCATCTCCTCCAACCCCCGCATATACCCAACACGATTGGTTGTCCCTGATAGATTGTTAATAAAGATGTTCCTGAACTTAGGTGTGCGTTCGCCGACAGGCTCGATCTCAGTTTTAGCATATTGCATATCCATCACAACGGCTTGATCTCTAATGTTGCGCATGACAATATTGGACACTTGAATATTTTCAACGATGCCTCCTCTGCCCCGAGCAGTCTTAAGCCGTATACCACGATCAGTACCATCAAAAATGCAATTGGAAATAACAATGTTTTTAACACCGCCGGACATTTCACTTCCAATCACAACGCCGCCATGACCACGAAGCATTGTACAATTTGTAATCGTATAATTTTCGGCTGGGATGTTAATTTTTCGTCCCGAACGATCCTTTCCTGATTTTATCGTAATGCAATCATCCCCCACGCTAATATGGCAATTAGCGATGCGAACATTGGAGCAAGATTCTGGATTAATACCATCCGTGTTAGGAGATGGAGGGTTATCTATTGTCACACCATCCACTGTGACATTATCACAATATTGGGGATTAATTGTCCAAAATGGTGAATTTTGAATTTTAATATCCTTGATCTGTACATTTTTACAATTTAAGAATTGTATAAACGGCGGACGTAGAAAGCCTCTCTCGATCCATCCTGGAAGATCTGGAGCCAGTACATCCTTATTGAGGCGTTTAAACTCTTTTTGCCATTTACTGTCTTCGGTTTGTTTTTTAACCTCAACCTCGGAATAGCCCCACCACTTTTTACCATGCCCGTCGATAGTACCACGTCCTTGAATACTAATATTTTCTAGGTTATTGCCATAGAATAATGGTGAAAAATTGGTTACTGCAGTTCCTTCCCATCGAGATTCCACCATCGGTAAATAATCATCAAAATTATCACTAAAATGCAATTCAGCACCAGCATCAATATAAATGGTGATATTACTTTTCAGGTGAATTGGACCTGTTATATATTTTCCCGCCGGGAAATATATGGTTCCTCCGCCTTTATTTGCTGCTGCTGCAATAGCCTTTTTGATAGCCAATGTATTGCTGCCAGTACTGTCTTTCCGCGCCCCAAAGTCCATGACATTTAGCCAAGTTTGTGCCTGTAGACCCAACATGGATAAACAAAAGAAAACTGTTATTAATCCACGATGATAGTTTTTTCTGATCATATTAATTTAAGTTAATCTTACAATTTTTTAAATCCATCTGGTGGAAGGACTTTGTTCCATCCACATACACAGTAAATCCTTTTCCTTTGTTATATTTTTCACCGGTAGCATCCCAATAAATCGCAATGTTCTTATTGTGGTAAGTTAACTGAGTCAGCGCAAAATAGTCCCATCTGTCTTTAGTAATCAATGGCCTTATTTCCAATGTATTGTTCGTTTGTGGCTTTACGCCAATTAAGTCCTGAATAATGATATCCGCAAATGTAGAGTGGTTGTAAAACTTACTTCTCGGATTATCGCCTTTTAACCATGCTCCCGTCCGCTCATCTTGGTATTCACCAATATAAGGCTTACCGTTCATAACATGTGATTTGGCATATTTATGAATCTGCTCGTATAAATCATTCGCATTTATCGCCTTATTCCGCTTGTAATCGCTTAAGTAATTAGCCATTCCACGGATCGTCTGCGAACTTGTGAAAGGCCAAATCGCACCATCCCATTCACAACTATGCCCTGTCCCACGCGTTCTAAAAGTTGGTTCACGTCGCTCGGCCGTCGTTGTTCCCCAAGGGGCATTAAATCCCGCCGTATCGGGCAATTGAAGCCATGCCTGTCCATACATTGCTTTATCGGGCGGTAAATGAAAGTACCATGGGATAAAACCAATTGCTTCACGTGTGGAATGTAGCGATCCTTTTTCCAGCTTTGTTTTAAAGAATTGATCCTCCTTATCCCAGAGTGAATCTAATACTAATTGACGCAAAGACTGTGCATATGAACTATATTTCTTCTCTAATCCCTTATTCGACACCAATTTGGCAATTGCTGCAATCGCAACAGCATTCCCATACATGTAGCTGTTAATAGATGGGCGCATATTATGCACTTTCCGTCCACCGGAAACAGATTCTTCCATCCCATCCTGGACATCGTATTGCCAGAAAAGACCATTATTAGCCTTTCTTTCTTTTTCCCATTTTTCAAAATCTTGATCCAAGTCCATCAAACGAGCCTCTAAATAGTGATTGTCAGGATTGACTTTGCAATAGGCCAATAATGCATCAGGCAGCCAGGAACTGAACTGATGGAATCTCCGCTTGGATTGACCTTTATCAGCATGATAAAGCCAAAAATCAATGTATTCTTTTAAAAACGCATTGTCGCGAATCCATCTCCCTTCATACAAATGGTGACCAAGTGCACAGCTAATTGAATTGTATTTTCCAGCATGCTTTACCGGTTCAATAAATTCTGTTACCAAAGTACCTTCTGGACTTGACTTTATATGTTTGCGGTAGGACCACCATCTAAAATAATAAGTCTGCTCAACCTCCTTATCAGGACAATCCAGCAAGGGGACATTCGCCATCAGCCAATCGTAAGCATCCTTATTTGGGATCTTGTTGACCACTGCTTCATTGTCATTACTATTAAATTCCCGAACATAGGATCGGACCTTCTCCACTAATTTTTCCTGCGCCTTTACATAGGAAAGTCCACAGAAAAGAAGCGCAAGAATAGATGTTTTAATTTTCATTACTTATTTAATATCAAAAAGTTGAAATCAATTTATTGTGTTTTTCGTAAAATACCTACTTCGTTTAAGTTGTTTATCCTGTACTATCCTGAGCCTCGTTATGCTACAGTTTTGTCCCCTGATAATAGCCAAATAAATCATCGAGGTCATCCCCTTGATTATCCACATCGGCATTATACGGATGTGGGAGCGCCCTATCGTCCACAACGCCTAAAATCAGCACCTCTCCCTTCGGAATTTTCAGTTCGTTTGTTCCCGCAGGAAAGGAGTAATTATGAATATCTACCATAGGCATGTACTGAATTCGGATCGCATTACGCACTTTTGCCTCTGCCTGTCCAAAATCATTGGCGCTCGCATCGATTTCCAAAACAGGTTTGGGGGCAAAAACTTTGTCGGTGCTATTGAAATAGCCAACTAATATCTTTACTGGTTTTTCACTTTTGAACCGGAGATGTGTACCGACTAATTTTTGATTAGCCGCATCAATCTGTATCGCTTGGACCCCTTCTAATTCATTTGCTAAATGTGTTACGACCAATTCCTGATCCGCATACAATTTCGCGCCCTTTTTCAATGGAATTAATTGTTGATTATCCAAAAACGTGACCTGCTGAGATTTTAATCCAACTTTTATTTGCGTAGGGGTATCACTCATCTTTGATAAAGAATCTATCGCTTGTTTAAAGTTATTCAATTCAGTTTCAAAGACAGGCAGCATTTCCTTCCAATGAATAAAGGTTGCATCCGCTCCCCGCATTGGTATTTTACGTTGTTTGGTCTGCATGCTGTTTGCATATAAATAGGTCTTATCCGTTATCGCTGTTAGCTTACGGTATTCCTCCACACTTCTTTCCAAATCAGGTAGGGCTTTCTCAAGAGCGTAAATATCGCGATCATATTTATATCGCAAAAGTTCAATAGCAGCTTTCACCTTATAGCTATAATGATTAGCCAACAGTTGATGGATTCGGATATCATTAAGCCATCGATCAAATTCTGCTACATTTTTGGTGGGCGTTCCCAATGTTTTGATAAGAGCCGCTGCGCGTGCTCCATGTTGCACAATTTCTCTTGCTACCTGGTCAGGTGTTTCTCCAATATGGCCTTCATGACGATAATCCTTCTCTACATAATCAACAATCATCTCTCCTTCTGGCGCCTCAGATTCATAAAGCATTGTAAACAATCCATAACGATAAGGATTTATCAGTTGTGTCATCAGCATTCCCAAAGAAGAGGTCTGTCTGTTACCGTCTGTAATACCAAATCGCCGCAGGATTTTAGGCGATATCTCACCTATTTCTTCAATGGCCAATAATAACTTTTGCGCATCCTTTTCAGGAATACCGTAATAGTGCACAAGTTCCTTTGACCAATAGGATTTTTCATTTAATAAATCTCGATTTTCGTCCCAAGCGTATCTAGACCAAGCTTTGTACCACATCCAATCTCGATCGACCTGTAATAATCTATTGTCAACTTTATCCGCTGAATAAGGCCAATCCCAATACGAAGCCTGTGGATATATATGGATGCCATTTGAATGGTGGACTTCGTGCATAGCTTTAACCGATTTCTGGATAAAATCAGGAGAACCATAACGGAAAGGCTCCAAATTGGCCAATATATGCACATTTTGAATATGTACAGTACCAATATCACCTAATGAACGATGCAATTCTGCCCATTTTCCCCGAGGTGTATAGGTCGTCAATGCCTCTCCATTATATTTAGCCATCGTGTACAAATTCTTATATATCGGCAGTGCTGCTTGCATAACAGCAGGCGCATCCGTATCATGGGCCCTTAGGATGATAGGTGGTTCACCGGCTGTCCGAGACAACTGTAAACCATCTTTTACACCCGGAATAATCGTTTTTGTGAACCAGTTGATATCGTCTTGCCCCACCCCTTCCATTGCTTCACCCAAAGTAATCAAGAGCCCCACATTCGGATATTTGGCTACAAAAGCAGCGATGCTTTTACGTGTATAATCTGAAATTAAAGGTGTAATAATCCGATTTCGCTCCTGTGTCTTTAAACCATGGCGGTCGGCGAAAGGCTTTGGTAGGATAATATTATAAAACATTTGAATAATCCAGATCCCTCTTTTATTAGCTTCTTTGGTCAAAAAAGTATAGATATCTTGATTTTTCTGAAAAGTAGACTCATCAACCTCAAGCGCATAAGGGTAATCTTTTAATTTGACTAAGGAGGAAAAAGGATGCCCATTCCAAAGGTAAAGTGCATTATATCGATTTTCAGCCATCATATCCAAATAATTCAGCCACAATTGCTTATCATAAAACCAAGGAAAAGACTCTGGTGTATAAGGGTATTCATAAATATCATGCCCCGGTAGATAGGTCGTTTTCTGAAGCCCGATACTCGTGCCTCGCATCACCATCTTGGGTCCATCTTGTATAAAAAAGGGCTGGTTTCCATGCCAGGTTTTATTAGCAAGTAATTCCATACAACCGTACAATACCCCTGACTCGTCTGCTCCGATAAGTTCAATTACTCCTTTTCCTGTTTTCCGATATAAAACAAAATGTTCTTTCTCGATCAATTTAGCTTTAATAGAGTCTGGTAAAGACTTTTTTTGTGCTAACGTACTCACCTCAACCTGTACAGAGTTTGTGACAATCGATTTGAACAGTTCTTTTTGTAGCAGGTCAATAGCGTATTGAAATCGCTCTTGATTTACGATTCCCGCCATCGTATAAACAATATTTTTTTGTTTGTTTCCTGCGTGAAGCTCTACAATGAGAGAACAGATACAAAGTAAAACGCATAATAGTCTTCTGTACATAATTGGTTATTTTGCAATTCACTAATAAATGTCAATTTTACATATAAAATTTCAAATATTAGAATAAGTATCTCGTTTTTTACAAAGTATATTTTTTACAGATGAAGATTTAATCCGCATCAACTAGATTATTTTTACTATTTTTAGTATATAATCAACGATTCCTTGAAAAAATATCTTTTATTCTTAGACACGGAAACATCTGGATTGCCCAAAAAATGGGACAGAAAATATACAGCGAGTGACAATTGGCCTCATGTTCTGCAACTGGCATGGATTATCTTTGACGAAGAGATGCAGGAGGTCAAACGTACCAATAAATATATCTATGAGCCTTTGATTCCAATCAGTCCTGCGGCGGAACAAATACATGGGTTGACTCCTCCCTTTCTTATGAAACATGGCGAAAAGAAAAAAGATGTACTACGCAAACTTAGCCATGATCTCAAAAAATATCGTCCCCAAGTCATTGGTCATTTTCTTTCTTTTGATATACAGGTATTATGTGCAGAATACTTTCGTTGCAATTTACCTATACCATTTTCTGGAATCACTTATTTTTGTACGTTATTGCACAGTAAGGTCTATGTGCGCAATCCAAATATGGTTCACCTTCCCCTTCCGCTGCTATACGAAGCTCTTTTCTCGGAAACACCAAAAAACATACACAATGCCGAAAAAGATGCCGCAATCACAGCCAGCTGTTTTTTTGAAATGAAACGGCGGGGTGAACTATCCGATCAAGATATTCAAAACCAGCAATCAGCATTCGATAACATCATATAATACATTTAGCATGAAAAATACTGAAGTTATCTTATCACTTCTAAAAGCTACGCAACCGTTTCAGGTATTGCCCGAAATAGTTCAACTCAGCCTCGTCGATCTGTTTCACGAAATGCGTTTTTCAAAAGATACACTTGTTTATAGACAGCATATAACGGACATGGACGGCGTAGATCTAATTGAACAAGGTGAATATGAGACCTTTTTCTTGGATAGCTCGGATGGCAAAAGGTTAGTTGAAATTCATCATCGCCCCTATTGCTTTGGTGGAATTTCCGTCTTGTTGAACAGGACGAAGGCGCTCAAGTCCGTCATTGCCAAAAAGGGAACTGTCATTTATCGCTTACCCCGGAAAAATTTCATCGAACTATGTAATGCCAATGAAGAATTTTTCCATTTTTTTACGAATTCTTTTGGGAGAAGAATGCTGGATGAGGAGTTTTCACATTTCGTAAAGTCACCAGCATCTTTTGAAGAAAGCTACTTTGCTGCTGACCAGCTTTATTCACGCAAAATCGAACACATTGTTTACAAGGATATTGTTGCGTGTAGCGCTGACACGCCTATTTATATGGCGGCAAAGATGATGGCTACACAAAAAGTTAGCTGCTTATTTATTAAGGAGGGCGATTCAATCATTGGCTATGCGACCGACATGACGCTAAGGGACCGGGTGATCGCTCAACAAGCAGATACCGGCCAGCATATTGTAGAAGTGATGGACAATCCTATTGTGAGTATCTCAAATCAGGCTTATCTCTATGAAGCCGTCTTAAAGATGTTCCGGACTAAATCAAAATATCTCCTCGTTGAAAAAGAAGGTAACTATGTGGGCTTTCTGAGTAGAAATAGGCTATTGAGCGAGCAAGGACAATCTCCATTGGTATTTATCCAATCTGTCAAACTAGCTGAAACATTGGAAGAATTGCGGGATAAATGGAACAATGTTCCCGAAATTATCCACCAATTGCTTGGAAGAGGTGTAAATGCCGAAATCGCCAATCAAGTTATTACTACCGTCGCCGACAGTATTGCCATAAAGGTAATTGAAAAAGTCATCAAAGACCTTGGTGAACCTCCTGCAAAATTCGTTTTCATGGTAACGGGAAGTGAAGGAAGAAAAGAACAGACTTTAATGACGGATCAAGACAACGCCATTATCTATGAAGATAAAGCCAACGAACAGCGTGAATTGGTACGTGATTATTTCCTGCGATTCGCCAGTCAGGTATCAGATCATTTAAATACCATTGGATTTAGTTATTGCACCGGAGGATATATGGCAAGTAATCCAGAATGGACACATTCGCTGTCACACTGGAAAAACAACTACAAAACTTGGATTGAAGAAAGCATTCCTGAAAACGCCATTAAATTTTCCACCTTCTTTGATTGCAGGCGCTTATATGGCGATCCGAATATTATCGAGCAGCTAAAGGATTTTTTAACGATTGAATTGCAAAAACCAAACGACCGTTTTTTTGCCTTTATTGCCAAAAATGCATTACAGTATGAACCACCGCTGACATTCTTTAAAACCATCAAAACCCAAACGGTAGGCTCAACAGAAGTATTCAACATCAAAAAGGCCATGACACCCATTGTTGACCTCGTCCGGGTATACGCACTTAAAAACAGAATTTATGAAGAAAATACCGGCGGTCGCTTAAAGGCACTCTTGGACTTGGCTATATTCACACAAGAACAATATGACGAACTGCATCAATCCTATTACTACCTGATGTCATTGAGACTAAGAAATCAGGCTAATCAGATCCGGATCGCCAAGTTAAATCCCAATAATTATATCCCGATTGATAGTCTCACAAAAATAGAAAAAGCAACTTTGAAAGAAATCTTTAAAACAATCCACAATTTTCAAATCGGGATACGCCTCAAATTCACCAATAATATTTTCGGTTAACCGATAGTTGATCGTAAGGCAAATAAAAAGGCGGCGTCAAAAATTGACGCCGCCTTCATATCTCGCTTAATGCTCAAAACTGTACTAAAATCCTAAAAACATCGCCAGGATTTTTACTCCAATGCTCCAGGGCAGATTGGGCTTCCTCCGGGGGAATCACTGCAGTGATAAAATCGTCAATCGGACAATCCCCTGTTTTCAGATATGTTATGACTGCCTTAAAGTCTGATGGCGTAGCATTTCTTGACCCTCTGATATCCAGCTCTTTTTTCACAAAAAATTGTGTGTCAAATGGGATTTTCTCTTTTGCATAGCCAATATAGACTACCCTTCCAGTAAAGGCAACAGCAGAAATCGACGCTGTGTAGGTTTCAGAGCGGCCAACGGCCTCTATAACCACATCAGCTCCTCGACGATCGGTGATGGCTGCAATACGTTCTTCCAGATTTTCCGTTATTGAGTTGATCGTATATTGTGCGCCAAGTTTTTGTGCAAGTCTTAATTTTTCGTCACTCACATCGACTGCGATAACCGTAGCCCCGCGTCTAACAGCTCGAATTATGGCACCAAGGCCGATCATTCCGCAGCCAAAAATCAAGACACGATCACTGTCTGTCACTGCTGCACGGCTTACTGCATGAAAGCCTACGCTCATAGGCTCTACTAAAGCAAAATCACGGACCGAGATTGCCGGGTCGCCAATTATCTTTTCCCAGGGTACCGCAATATAGGTTGCCATCGCTCCATTGCGCTGTACACCCAAGGTCTGGTTAAATTCACAAGCATAGGGGCGACCATTCTCGCAGGCAGCACATTGTCCACAATTTGTATAGGGATTCACCGTGACAGACATTCCCGGAATAAAATTGGAAGGTACATCTGCCCCGACATCAGCAATAACTGCCCCTATTTCATGCCCGGGAATAACGGGCATAAGCGCCAGCGGGTTTAAGCCTTTAAACGTATTTAAATCTGACCCACAGAAACCCACATAGTGAACCCTTAATAATACTTGTCCTCTTTCCAGTTGTGGTAGAGGCAGATCAATCAGCTGCACGATACCTTGATCAATAATTTGAATTGCCTTCATCTATTTCGCTATTTATTTATCTAACCAAAAAGCGATACGCTGTTTTTGAACTATATTTTTCCCCTGGCTTTAGGACTGTCGATGCAAAATCGGGGTGGTTGGGTGCATCCGGGAAATGTTGCGTTTCTAAACAGAACGCCGAACGAAAAGGATAAGCTTTTCCCTCTTTCCCTTTGGGATCTGTATCTTTCATAAAGTTGCCACTATAAAACTGCAATCCAGGCTCTGTGGTATAAATTTGCATTTCAATTCCCGTCTTAGGAGCGTACACCGCAGCAACTTTCTGAAAACCTTCCTTCTTGTTAAGTTCAAAATTATGGTCATAACCTTTCCCTATCTTTAATTGGGTATCTTCATCTTCAATATGGGCGCCAATAAGCTGAGCTTTGTTAAAATCAAAAGGCGTTCCAGCTACAGGCAAGCTCTTTCCCGTTGGAATCAGTGCCGCATCCACCTCTGTAATTGCTTTGGCATCAATTTGGAGTTCGTGATCTAAGATTGACGCATCTCCAGCCCCATTAAGATTAAAATAAGCGTGATTCGTTAGGTTCAAAACCGTTTCCTTATCGGTCGTTGCACTATACTCGATCGTTAATTCTCCGTTTTCCTGTAGCGCATAGGTAACTTCCATCTTTACTGTCCCTGGATAGCCGGCTTCCTTATCTGGTGAAGTATACGCTAGGGTAATTGACGTCTCTGTACTACTGACTACTTCCCACACCTTATTATAAACACCATTGGTTCCACCATGGAGTGAATTATCGCCATCATTTTTTTCCAACGAGTAGGTTTGTCCATTCAACGTAAAGGAAGCGTTGCCAATTCGATTGCCATATCGTCCTACAATAGCCCCATAATAATTGTTGAAATTTTCTTTGTACTGCTCTGCCGAATTATAACCTAAGATTACATCCGTACTTTTTCCCTCTTTACCAACAACGTTCAAACTGACTAACCTGGCGCCATAATTCGTCAAGCTAACAGATAGCTTGTTATTTTTTATGTGATATAGTTTTACATCTTTACCATCAATTTGACTATCAAAAGAAAGATTTGACGTGGTGTCAACCGAACTTGCTTCTTGCTTGTTTTGAGTCGAGTTAGACTGGCATCCGTAGGCTAATGAAGCGCAAGTCAACAAGCCAATAATAATTTTCTTATTCATCGTTAACTAAGTTTTTATTCCACCATACAGGGTGGATTTATCCTATTTCAAATAGGAATAGTTTATAATAATTATTTAGCATTTAAAACATCTCACCTACCAAAAACGCACATAAATTGCTGTCACCATCAACAAAGTTACCACGATTAGTGCCAATACTGATGGTTCGACTTTAAACATTGACCTATCCAATGAAAAAGCCTTTGGATTAACCTTCGGACCTAGCATACTGACACCAATCATAGCGATCATCGTAAACGCAAAAGCTAATCCCATGCAGATTTGAAAAGGAATTTCATAAACTCCTGCCTTATTGGGAAAAGCGGTGTAAAGCCAGGTTTCAGGCCCCAATATTTTCACTGCAAATTCATTAAAAAATACCGACAATGCAAATCCTGTTACTAAACCTGTTATCGCTGCAGCTCCAGTAGTACGTTTCCAAAACATGCCCAACAGGAACATTGCAAATACACCCGGACTGATAAACCCGGTATATTTCTGGATAAAGGTAAATCCACCCGCACCACCTATTCCTAAGCTGTCATTCCAAGTGAATAATACCGCAAGTAAAATCGAAACAACGATTGTAATTTTCCCCACCCAAACCATTTTAGCTTCACTTGCTTCTTTATTGATGTATTTTTTAAAGATATCCAAGGTAAAGATGGTTGCGATACTATTTGCTTTTCCTGCTAGTCCAGCAACAATGGCGGCGGTCAATGCTGCCAATGCGAGCCCTTTCATACCATTTGGCAGGTAGCCTAAAATGGCTGAGTATGCGTTATCCGCATGAAAGACTCCTCCAGGAGCCATTTCCTGTTGTAAGGCGCCATTTTTGTAAAGGACATAGGCCGCAATACCGGGTAGCATAACGATAATCGGCATAAATAATTTTAGAAAACCAGCAAAAAGGATTCCTGTACGTGCCGTTTTTAAATCCGCTCCTAAAGCACGCTGCGTGATATATTGATTACAGCCCCAATAGTTCAGATTCACAATCCAAATCCCCGCAAGATACATACCGATTCCAGGCAACATCAGATATTTATTGATATCTTCTTGACTAGCCCCTGGTCCGGGTTTTTCAACAAAAAGATTAAAGTGATTTGGTGAGTCCTCCATCAATTTATTAAATCCGGCCAAGACATCTTTTCCAAGACCAAAATGTTCACTGACCAATGTTAGCGCCACGTATGTCGTTGCCACTCCACCAACAATCAATACCACCACTTGGATAACATCAGTAAATCCAATGACACGCATTCCTCCTAGTGTGATAATCACTGCAAATACCGCTAATGCTACAGTTATCATATGGAAACTTTCTCCACCACCAGCCATACTGGAGATTGCAATCGCTCCTAGATATAAAATAGAAGTTAAGTTAACAAACACATACAAAAACAACCAAAAAATGGCCATAATCAGACTCGTTGTCTCATTGTACCGGTTATTTAAAAACTGCGGCATGGTGAAAATCTTATTTTTCAGATAGACCGGTATAAACCACACTGCAACAATGATAAGTGCAACTGCCGCAATGAGCTCATAGGCAGCCACAGCAATACCCACCTCAAAACCATTGCCACTCATTCCAATAAACTGCTCGGCCGAGATATTGGACGCTATCAACGAAGAGCCAATTGCCCACCACGTCAGTGAACCTTCCGCCAAAAAATAATCCTTACTGCTGCTTAAACTATTTGTCTTTTTTCGATAAATCCAATAGCCATAGCCTGCTACGATAAAAAAGTAAACTACAAAGATGATGTAATCTACCATTGCAAATTTTTCCATATTTTCCAAATTGGTTATTTAGCAATAAGCCATTTATGTCCCGTAGTAGGGAAACATAAATGGCTTATGCCTACTATTTACTGAGTAAATAATAGAGTTCGTTCCATTTCAATTGATTTTCGAGTTTTGCTACTGTCGTTTCCTCGTCAATCAAGACATATTCCAACCCAGCTATACGGGCAAAATCTTCAAGATATTCAGGGGTCAAGTTTAGGCTATAAGCTGTATGGTGCGCTCCTCCGGCAACAATCCAAGCACTACAACCGGTTTTCATATCAGGAAGCGGCTTCCACAACACACGCGCAACAGGAAGTTTTGGTAGCTCCTCTTCGACAGCGACTCCCTTAACCTTATTGACAATTAAACGAAAACGGGTTCCCATATCGACCAGAGAAGCGTTTAAAGCATCCCCGCTTTGACCATTGAAGACCAATCGCGCTGGATCCGCTTTTCCTCCGATTCCAAGAGGATGAACTTCAATCCGGGGTTTTCCGTCGGCCAGAGCTGGGTCAACCTCCAACATATGTGAGCCCAAAACCATTGGATTTTTAGGATCAAAATGGTACGTATAATCCTCCATGAAAGCTGTTGTGCCCGGCAGACCTGCCCCCATGACCTTACACGCTCTAACCAAAGCAGGTGTCTTCCAATCCCCTTCACCGGCAAAACCATAGCCTTCAGCCATTAAACGTTGTACCGCCAGGCCCGGAAGCTGTACCATGCCATACAGGTCCTCAAAAGTATCGGTAAAACCTTTAAAGTTCCCTTGTTCTAAAAACTTCCGTAGACCGATTTCAATTTTGGCTGCCTCAATTAGGTTTTCATGATATTCCGCACCAGCTTTTACATTCTCAGCAAGTTCGTAGGTTGCCTCATACGCTGCTAATAATGTAGCAATTTCTTCTTCAGAACTTTCATTGATAATCTTCACCAGATCACCAATGGCATAGGTATTTACAGAAAATCCAAATTGCGACTCGGCATCTACCTTATCGCCATCCGTAACCGCCACATAACGCATATTATCACCGAATCTTGCAAATTTGGCCCCCTGCCAATCGTGCCATCCAGCAGCGGCACGCGCCCAAACATTGATACGTTCCAATACCTCCACATCTTGCCAGTGGCCAGTCACCACTTTACGACCGATTTTCAGACGGCTCACGATATGCCCAAATTCACGGTCTCCATGTGCACTTTGATTAAGATTCATAAAATCCATATCGATGCCATTCCAAGGAATATCCTGATTGTATTGGGTATGCAGGTGTAATAACGGTTTCTGTAAAGCTTTTAATCCTCTGATCCACATCTTTGCAGGCGAAAAAGTGTGCATCCATGTAATGACACCGATACAATTCTTTTCATTGTTTGCAGCTGTTAATGTCTCATAGATCTCATCTGTATTTTTTACGATTGGCTTATATTTGACCGTCACAGGGATCACTGCCTGAGCATCTAAATAATTAGCGATTTCCGTTGCATGCACGGCGACCTGTCGTAAGGTTTCTTCTCCATATAGATCCTGGCTTCCAACGATAAACCAGACCTCAAGCTCTTTTAAATTGATATTCATTTTAAATATTAGTTTTGCTTTAAATTTCTCAATACAGTGTGTTATTGCCCATAGTAGGCATTAGACCCATGCTTTCTCTCATAGTGTTTTTTGATTAAAGCCGGCTTTAATCGAGGTGCATCAGGGTTAATTTGTTCTGTTAACCAAGCCATTTTGGCGACCTGTTCTAACACGGCACTGTTATACACAGACTTAATTCCGTTTTTTCCCCAGGCAAACGGCGCGTGGTTTCCCACAAGGATCATTTCCACCTCCTTATAATCCAATTGATTTTCGGCAAAGTGATTGATAATCTGGAAACCGGTTTCATGTTCGTAGTTTCCAGCGATCATCTCATCGCTCATAGGAGGAGCGCAAGGAATATCTGTTGTCAAATGATCTGCATGTGTGGTCCCAAAGATGGGAATATCCCGTTGGCTTTGCGCCCATGACGTTGCATATGTAGAATGAGTATGTGTAATTCCTCCGATTTCTTTCCAGTGTTTGTACAATACAGCATGCGTTTTTGTGTCAGATGACGGCCTGAGATCACCTTCTACCACATTCCCTTCGAAGTCGACAATAACCATATGTTCGGGCGAAAGCTCCTCATAAGGTACCCCACTTGGTTTAATGGCAAAAACTTCGTTCTGTCTGTCTGCGACACTGACATTTCCAAATGTGAAAAGCACGAGGCCCAGCTTGGGCAGTTGCATATTACAATAGTATGCTTCCTCTTTTATTGAATTATACATGATTTAAATTTCGACGATTAAACAGTAATGGTTAATGATTCCTTTCCTTCAATGAAAGCTCCGAGAGTTTTGTAACGTTCATAACGTTCGGCATATATTGGCACCCATTTTTCCTCGGGTATATAAGTGCGTTCAAAACCTTGGCCCATGGCTTGCATAGCGTCCTCTACAGCATTGTAAAGACCGGCAGCTGTAGCCGCGAACATAGCGGCGCCGATAGCGCAAGTCTGCTCACTCTTATGTATTCGAATAGGCATGTTCATGACATTAGCCATCATCTGCATAATAAAAGGAGATTTTTTAGCAACACCACCAAGGCCAATCAGACCTTTCACAGGAATCCCCTGATCTACAAAACGATCCACAATAGCTTTTGCGCCAAAACAGGTCGCTTCAACAATAGCCCTGAATATCCGAGGAGCATCAGTTCCAAGATGTAACCCTGTAATCGCTCCTTTTAGCGATTGATCCGCATCCGGTGTCCTACGACCATTTAACCAGTCTATTGCCAACTCAGATGTGGATGTAACCGGCAGATTTGCCGCTTTTTCACTTAAACTGATCAATAGCTTTTCTTCCAACTTTTCCAGAAGTTGCTCACGAACAACCTCCGTCAGCCCTTCGACTTCCTGCAATAAATGCTTCGTCGGCCACATTAGTACCTGCTTCAACCAAGCATATGCATCGCCAAAGGCAGATTGTCCAGCCTCCATGCCGATCATTCCCGGAATGATAGAACCATCAACTTGACCACAGATTCCTTTCACAAGAATATCTTGCACCTCCTCTTTGGGAGCCACCAACATATCGCATGTTGATGTACCCATGACCTTACTCAGGTAATAAGGCTCGATCTGTCCGCCTACAGCTCCCATATGACAGTCAAAAGCACCAATCCCAACGACCACAGCGGTAGAAAGTCCTAAGCGATCGGCCCATTCCGCAGAGAGATTACCGGCAGGCTTATCTGAAGTATATGTGTCCGTAAATAACCGATCCACAATGCCGTCCAATAACGGATCGATGCCTGTAAAGAACGCATTCGGTGGTAGCCCGTCAAATTCAGCTGCCCAAAGCGATTTATGCCCCGCAGAGCAGACACCCCGTTTTATAGCGGATGCCTGTACTCCGCCGGTTAATAGAAAAGGAATATAATCGCAGTGCTCAACCCAACTATATGTCGCTTGTCGTACCTTTTCGTCAACTCTAAAAATGTGTAACAATTTTGCCCAGAACCATTCCGACGAATATACGCCACCGACATACTTTAGATAATCCACTGGACTGTTTTGATTATAAAGATTAATCTCCTTGGCTTCTTTAACAGCGGTATGATCTTTCCACAAGACAAACATGGCATTGGGATTGTCTTTAAATTCTTCCAGCAAAGCCAAAGGAACCCCTTGCTCATTGACGGCAACCGGTGTAGATCCTGTTGTATCTACCGAAATCGCTCGTATAGCTTGTCCAATATTTGCAATACCTGATTTTTGTATACAATCCTTTATTGTGGCTTCCAAGCCTTCGATGTAATCCAACGGATGTTGTCTAAACTGACTTGCGGCAGCATCACAGTATTCCCCTTTTTTCCAACGTGGATAATAAAATACGGACGACGAGATTTCATCCCCATTAATCGCATCGACCAAGACAGAACGGACAGAATCGCTTCCGTAATCCACCCCGATGACATATGATTCATTCATTTTATACTGAATTTGGTTTATAACTTACAATTGTTTCTAGCCTATTATTTTTCATGCCCATCATCTAAGATACGTATTCAAAAATAATTAGTGTCAAATAAACATTTATTTTTTTAGATATGAAAGAAAATTTTCATATTTGAAAAATTGAATTAACTTCATACCATCAAATCATAAGGAGCTCAAATAATATGTAGCTACCGAAGTAAAACAATTTTTGCTTTACAACAACCAAGTATTATACTTATTTTTAGCTATTTACTTTTTAATGATTTATTACAAGTGGAGAAGTAAAGTCAGAAAATCGATAAAACAACAAATAATGGAATATTATAAAAAAGATTCAGATATACTTTTAGCGATCGACTGTATCATATTTGGATTCAATGGAGAGTCACTGGAAATTTTACTAATTAAACGGGATTTCGAACCAGAAAGGAATAAATGGAGTCTGATGGGTGGTTTTGTCCAATCGGATGAGGCGCCAGAAGCAGCTGCTTATCGAATCTTGAAACAACTGACAGGACTCGAAAATGTCTATATGGAACAGTGCAGTGTATTTGGTGAGCCAAATCGTGAACCAAATGATCGTGTCGTAAGCATCTGTTACTTCGCGTTAATTGATACCCAAAAATACAAGCACATTTTGAGTGACAATTATGAGGCAAAATGGTTCCCATTGCAAAAATACCCTAAATTAATATTTGACCACGATCAAATGATTGCCGCAGCGCAATACCGTTTGCGTATGAAGGCGGCACTTTATCCTATTCTATTCGAACTGCTACCAGAAAAATTTACGATCCCACAAATTGCAGCGCTATATGAGGGGGTGTATAATATTGAACTTGACAAGCGCAACTTTAGCCGAAAATTACTCTCTTCAGGTTTAATTATCAAACTACAGGAAAAAGATAAAGAAAACTCAAAAAAAGGCGCCTATTATTTTAAGCTCAATACAGCAATATATAAAGAAAAAATCATGTCCTTTCTCCGTTATTTACCAAGCTGGAGTCTCGAAACATAAGAATGTCCGACACAAGAAACAGGAAGAAAGAGAAATATTTCACTTTCAATTTTCGTTTTTTTAATAATTCCTTATATTTATCACAGGCATATGCTAGCTTTGTAGCTAGCATAGACGGATCAAACTTATTATAATAACGATAGACAAACATGAGCAAATTGAGATTAGCATTTGTATTTTTTACGATTTTATTTATTTCATCGTACACCTTATTACAGGCTCAAACTCCTGCGGCAGCACCAACAAATACCGCTAAACAGGCCCAAGAGGCTTACAAATACAGCCCAGATGGACTAAGGAAGGGAAGCTTGGCAAATCAATTTGATCACCTAAATTATATATCAAAAAACAATTATGACTTCAAGATGGTCCGCAAAACCAACCTTGATATCGTTAAAAGGAATGTTGTTGACACTGTTGCAAAATTGCATAAGGAAATCTATTCATTAAAATCCTCCTCCAGCAATTACACATCCAACACTAAAAATTTACAAGATTCTATTCAAACATTAAAGGATCAGCTCGCCCAGGAACAACAAAAAACTGATAGTTTTTCATTTTTGGGAATCAATACATCCAAAGGTTTATACAGCACAGTCGTTTGGACAATTATTGCTGTGTTGGCTGTCGCGACTTTCGTCTTCTTATTTTCTTATAGAAAAGCCAAAGTCGATACAGTAGAGTTTCAAAAAACAGCAGAACAATCGCAAGAAGAATTTGCAACATTCCGAAAAAAGGCGATGGAAAAAGAGCAGTTGTTGAAACGCCAATTGCAAGACGAATTAAACAAGAAAATATAGTTTAGTTTCAATAAGCACATACTATTCAGTAGTTTTATCGACCTGAAGCGACTTCTAATCATGTTATCGCTTCAGGTCGATAATATTTAAAGACAATAGGATCTGAATCGTATGAATATCTGGAAAAGCACGATCGATATAAGAAAATAATGTGTGTAATGCCAGGCAAAACTATATTTGTAACTACAAGAATCGAAACTAACAGAATTACAAGAGATAACATTTTGACCGCCATTAATAAAAATGTAATTTAATTGCAAATTCTATTTGTTTTTAAAAACGAATAACCTTATTTTTGCTGACCAAAAAAGAGGCCTTTTATGTCTCTTATATAAAATTGATTAATAAATATTTAGTCCCTATAATATGCCCAAGATTGGTAAAATAGCGCAGATTATCGGCCCAGTTGTTGACGTCAACTTCGCCGACAGTGAAAATCTACCTAAAATTTACGATGCATTGTACATTCAAAAAGAAAATGGACAACGTGTTGTATTGGAAGTTCAACAACACTTAGGTCAGGATCGTGTACGTACAATTGCCATGGATGCAACTGAAGGTTTGGTTCGCGGAATGGAAGTTGTCGATACTGGTGCTCCTATCAAAATGCCTGTTGGTGAAGAAATCAAAGGTCGTGTATTCAATGTAGTTGGTGATGCCATTGATGGGATCCAAAATTTGAGTAAAGAGAATGGTCGTCCTATCCACAACGTTCCTCCTAAATTCGAAGATCTATCTACTGAATCCGAAGTACTTTTTACTGGTATCAAAGTTATTGACCTTTTAGAACCTTATGCTAAAGGTGGTAAAATTGGTTTATTTGGCGGTGCCGGTGTAGGTAAAACAGTATTAATCCAAGAGTTAATCAACAATATCGCGAAAGGTCACGGTGGTCTTTCCGTATTTGCCGGTGTAGGAGAACGTACACGTGAAGGTAATGACTTATTACGTGAGATGTTGGAATCTGGTATCATCAAATACGGTGAGCATTTTATGGAAGGCATGGAAAAAGGCGAATGGCCTTTGGACACTGTTGACCACGAATTAATGAAAGAATCTAAATGTACTTTCGTATTCGGTCAAATGAATGAGCCTCCTGGTGCGCGTGCACGTGTAGCTTTGTCAGGTTTGACGGTTGCGGAATATTTCCGTGATGGTGATGGCGAAGGTCAAGGTCGTGACGTATTATTCTTTATAGATAACATCTTCCGTTTTACACAAGCTGGCTCTGAAGTATCCGCGTTATTAGGCCGTATGCCTTCAGCAGTAGGTTACCAACCGACATTAGCTACTGAAATGGGTTTGATGCAAGAGCGTATTACATCAACTAAAAACGGTTCAATCACTTCCGTACAAGCAGTATATGTACCTGCCGATGATTTAACTGACCCTGCTCCAGCGACAACATTCGCTCACTTGGATGCAACAACAGTATTGTCTCGTAAAATTGCTGAGTTAGGTATCTACCCTGCTGTGGATCCTTTGGACTCTACATCACGTATCCTTTCTCCTGCTGTTTTAGGTGCTGAACATTACGATACTGCGCAACGTGTGAAAGAAATTCTTCAACGTTACAAAGAATTGCAAGATATCATCGCCATCTTAGGTATGGACGAATTATCTGAAGAAGATAAATTAACTGTACACCGTGCTCGTCGTGTACAACGTTTCTTATCACAACCTTTCCACGTAGCAGAGCAATTCACAGGCTTAAAAGGGGTATTGGTTGACATCAAAGATACCATCAAAGGTTTTAACATGATCATTGAAGGTGAAGTGGATGAATATCCAGAAGCTGCCTTCAACTTGGTCGGTAACATTGATGATGCGATCGAAAAAGGTAAGAAATTATTAGCAGAAGCAGTTTAATTTAGATATTAGACCTTAGATATGAGATAATAGACTTTCGATTATCTCATATCTATTTGAAAACCTAAAGTTCTCAAATCTCATATCTCAAATCTTATATCTAAGAATAATGAAATTAACAATTATCACTCCCGACAAATTAGTATACGAAGGCGAAGTAACATCGGTTACTGTCCCAGGCTCTGCGGGCTCTTTTCAAATTTTGAAAGATCACGCGGCGATTGTTTCTACTTTGGAAGATGGAAAAGTAATTATTCAACAAGGTAAAGGTGGACAAGAAGTGTTCATTAAAGGTGGTGTTGTGGAAGCAAAAGACAATGTCATTACCGTGCTTGCTGAAGGAATTATCGGAGATTAAATCAATTGATTTTAAAATATTGAAGAGCTTCCGATAGAAATATCGGAAGCTCTTTTTTTTAAAGTTTTTTTGACAATTTCTTCATTTTAAGAAGAAATTTACCCTTTGTAACAAAAAATAATTTTTTCACCAAGTAGACCAATTTTAAATACGGTATACGACTAACAAAATTTAAAACCTAGTAATACAAAAAACTCAGTTTAAAATTTTAAAAAAATTAAAAACATAAAATTTTATTTTAAATAGAAAATTAGCACTTTACCTATTGCCAATTATTGTAATTCCTGCTACCTTGAGGAAATGAAAATCACGGGTTTTTACAGAAGCCTGAGATAGCATGATTTACCAGCAAAACCAAAAAGGGAAATTATTTACATCAGGTAAATTTGGGGTTATGAAATATTACGACAAGAACACATTGATTTATTTAGATGGAGCTTTTGTAAAGGCTTCCGAAGCTGCATTGAATCCCTTTGCACAATCGCTTCATTACGGCTACGCTGTATTCGATGGTTTACGCGCGTACAATACCCATAATGGTCCGCGAATTTTTAAGGCTGACAAGCATTTTGACCGATTAAAAAAATCCTGCGAGGCAGTCAATATCCCTTACCAATGGAGTAATCGGGAACTCATTGACAAATGTTATGAACTTTTGGCCGTCAACAACTTGCGGGAAGCTTATATCCGACCGCTGGTACTCACCGGCTCGAATATGCACCTGACTTCTTCAACGGAAGCAAATTTGATGATTGCTGCTTGGGAATGGGGACCTTATCTCGGCCATAACCTATTACGTGTCTGTATTTCTGACATCAAAAGACCGAATCCAAAATCTTTTAAAACGGACTCGAAGATATCAGGCCAGTATGTAAACTCCATTTTAGCAACAACAGAAGCTATCAACAAGGGTTTTGACGAAGCGCTCATGCTTGACCATGAAGGTTTTGTCGCCCAAGCTTCCAGTGAAAATATTTTTATCGAAAAAGATTTCAAAATTTATACACCTCCAGTAAAAAACATTTTTCCTGGTATTACAAGGCAGACCGTTAAAAACATCTGTAAAAAACTGAATTTCGAAGTTATTGAGAGGCAATTGACGGTAGAAGACATCTATACCGCAGACAGCGCATTCCTATGCGGTACTGCGGCAGAAATTATCGGAATCAAACAAGTTGACGATGTGATCTATCAAGAAGAGTGGGAGCACAGCATAGGCGCGTCGATCCAAAGAAGATATAAAAATTTAGTATTAGAGAACGAAAATTATGAAGTCATTATCTAACGGCGAAAATGCAATGAACAAATACAGCCGTACATTTACACAAGACGAAACGCAACCTGCTGCTAAAGCGATGCTTTATGGTATCGGCCTTACTGATGCCGATATGGAAAAAGCGCAGGTCGGTATTGCCAGCATGGGATATGATGGTAATACGTGTAATATGCACCTTAACGATTTGGCACAAATTGTCAAAAAGGGTGTCTGGAGCAATGACTTAGTGGGTTTGACCTTTGGTACAATAGGTGTCAGTGACGGAATGAGCAACGGTACAGATGGCATGCGTTACTCCCTGGTGAGCCGAGATGTAATCGCCGATAGCATCGAAACGATCTGTGGCGGTCAATATTACGATGGTCTGATCTCAATTCCTGGATGTGATAAAAATATGCCCGGTGCCATTATGGCAATGGCCCGTTTGGATCGTCCATCGCTAATGGTGTATGGTGGTACAATTGCTCCGGGACATTATAAAGGCGAGGAACTGAACATTGTTTCTGCATTCGAAGCCTTGGGACAACGCATTTGCGGCAATCTATCTGACGAAGATTACGAAGGTATCATCAAACATACCTGCCCTGGTGCCGGGGCTTGTGGAGGTATGTATACAGCAAATACAATGGCTTCTGCAATTGAGGCGCTGGGAATGAGTTTACCTTACTCTTCGTCTAATCCAGCAATCTCAGAAGAAAAGAAAAATGAATGTCTAGAGGCGGGTAAACATATCCGTACCCTATTGGAAAAAGATATCAAACCTTCCGATATCATGACACGTAAGGCCTTCGAAAATGCATTACGTACCATTGTGATCTTAGGGGGTAGTACCAATGCCGTACTTCACTTTATTGCAATCGGTAAGGCGGTAGGCGTTGATATTTCGCAAGATGACTTTCAGCGTATGAGTGACGAAACACCTGTATTGGCAGACTTTAAGCCATCTGGCAAATATCTGATGCAGGATCTTCAACAATATGGTGGAACTCCAGCCGTGATGAAATATCTTTTGGATGAAGGTTTATTACATGGTGATTGTATCACCGTAACCGGAAAAACTGTTGCTGAAAACTTAGCTGATGTAAAATCCATTATGGAATATGACCAGCCTATTATCAAACCATTGAGCAACCCGATCAAAGCAACAGGACACTTACAGATCCTTTACGGAAATCTGGCTGAAAAAGGTTCTGTAGCAAAGATATCAGGCAAAGAAGGCGAAAAATTCACCGGTCCAGCACGTGTATTCGATGGCGAACATGACTTAGTAGCAGGAATTGCCTCAGGTAGAATTAAGCCCGGAGATGTTGTTGTTATTAAAAATGAAGGTCCAATAGGCGCACCAGGTATGCCAGAAATGCTTAAACCTACCTCATTAATTATCGGTGCTGGGTTAGGTAAATCAGTGGCACTCATTACAGATGGGCGTTTCTCCGGAGGTACACACGGTTTCGTTGTAGGCCACATTACACCAGAATCTTACAAAGGTGGGTTAATTGGTTTAGTACATGACGACGATATCATCGAGATTGATGCTGTCAATAATACGATCAACGTGAACCTTTCGGATGAGGAGATTGCACAACGCCGCGCAGCTTGGGTGCAACCGGCTTTGAAAGTTAACAAAGGGGTATTATATAAATATGCTAAGACCGTAGCCGACGCTTCGGAAGGCTGTGTAACTGATCTATAGAAATCAAAAATAGAGACATTGGCAAGTAGAGACTTCAACAAACAGTAGCTCAAAACCAATGTCTCAGATCTAATATCTAAATACTAAAAGACTGAATAATCAACAAAACTAAAAAATCAACGTAATGAGTACACTGGAAATAACAGAAAATAAGGCTGCTACCAAGCAGGAAACTCCGACACAAATTTCGGGATCGAAAGCTGTTATGGAGGCCTTATTGAGCGAAGGAGTTGATACCGTATTTGGCTATCCGGGTGGCGCAATTATGCCCATCTATGATGCCCTTTATGATTATACGGATCGTTTGAAACATATCTTGGTGCGCCACGAGCAAGGAGGAATCCATGCGGCCCAAGGTTATGCAAGAACTTCTGGTCGTACAGGTGTCGTCTTCGCGACGAGTGGTCCTGGAGCAACAAACCTAGTTACTGGACTGGCAGATGCCATGATTGACAGTAACCCAATCGTCTGTATTACAGGCCAGGTCTTTGCTTCACTATTGGGAACAGATGCTTTTCAGGAAACAGATGTCATCAATATTACCGCACCGGTCACCAAATGGAACTATCAAGTCACTGACGCAACTGAAATTCCAGCCGCACTCGCAAAAGCATTTTATATTGCCAGTACGGGTCGTCCAGGACCGGTACTGATCGACATCACTAAAAATGCCCAACTGCAATTATTTGATTATTTGGGTTACGAAAAGTGCAATCATGTGCGTAGCTACAGACCTGCACCACAGGTCCGTAAGGAATATGTTGAACAGGCCGCTGAATTAATCAATAATGCCAAAAAACCATTCGTACTTTTTGGTCAGGGGATTATCCTAGGAAAAGCGGAAGAGGAGTTCAAAGCTTTTATCGAAAAAACAGGCATTCCATCTGCGGCAACTGTCATGGGTTTGAGTGCACTTCCAACCGACCACAAACTCCATGTTGGTATGTTGGGGATGCATGGTAACTATGCCCCAAACGTTATGACAAACGAATGTGATGTTTTAATCGCGATTGGTATGCGTTTCGATGACCGTGTCACAGGCCGATTGGACAAATATGCCAAACAGGCAAAAGTGATCCATTTGGATATTGATCCGGCCGAAATTGATAAAAATGTGCAAACAACCGTTCCGGTATGGGGAGACTGTAAAGAATCGCTTCCAATGCTAACTGAATTGGTTAAAGCTGTGGATCACTCCGCTTGGTTGGCTCAATTCCGTGAACTCGAAAAAGAGGAAATCAAGGAAGTCATCACGGAGGAGTTGCATCCAAAAACGGATATCATGACCATGGGCGAGGTGATCAACGTGCTAAATGAATTAACCGGTGGTGATGCCATCATAACCACAGATGTTGGTCAACACCAGATGGTCACTTGCCGTTATGCAAAATTTAACAAGAGCAAATCAAACGTAACATCGGGCGGATTGGGAACCATGGGATTTGGTCTTCCAGCAGCGATTGGTGCCTGGTATGGTGCTCCAGAGAAAACTGTCGTAGCCATTATCGGTGACGGCGGTATCCAAATGACCATTCAGGAATTGGGGACCATCATGCAATTTGGCGCTAAAGTAAAAATTATGATCCTGAACAACGAGTTCCTGGGTATGGTACGTCAATGGCAACAACTGTTCCACGACAAGCGCTATTCTTTTGTAAACATCACCAGTCCTGATTTTGTTGCAGTGGCTAAGGGCTATTATATTGAGGGACAGAAAATTTCAGAACGAAAAGATCTTCGCAATGCTCTCCAGACAATGCTTGATCATGACGGCGCTTATCTATTGGAAGTTATGGTAGGAAAGGAAAACAATGTATTCCCGATGGTTGCACAAGGAACATCCGTATCAGAGATCCGCTTAAAGTAAAGTTTAAAATGGAAAAACAAGAATATACCATTACCCTATATACAGAGAATTCTATCGGTCTTATTGGTAGAATCTCCACGATTTTTTCAAGAAGAAAGATCAATATCGAAAGCCTGAATACCTCTCCATCTGAAGTTGAAGGAATACATCGATTTACCATTGTCATTACAGAGGCAGAAGATGTGATACGTAAGCTTTGTCGTCAGTTGGAGAAACAGATTGATATCCTTAAGGCCTACTATAACACAAATGACGAAGTAATCTGGCAAGAACAAGCTTTATATAAAGTACCAGCTGATGTTGTCAATGAAAAAGTATATGTTGAACGTTTATTGCGCCAATACGGTGCTAACGTGGTTGTTATCCGTAATGATTATATCGTATTTGAAACAGCGGGACATCGTGAAGAGATCGATAAGCTGACTGAGGAACTGACAAAATATGGATTGATCGAATTTGTACGCGGAGCACGTATTGCTATCATTAAAGATAGTGCTGGCTTCCACTCCAAATTAGTTCAGTTTGAGGCAAAAGAACCATCTCAAGAAATTGTAGAAAATGAATATCTCGATAAACGAGATGATGTATTTACGATGTAAGGGCTAAAAGTAATATGCAAGAAACATTTAAATTTATCATAAAGACACGTCAAAAATTCATTGAATTAATTGATAGTCTTTCCGTAGAACAACTCAACAAAGTCCCTGCAGGATTCAATAACAATATTATCTGGAATTTCGGACATATCGTTGTGAGCACGCAGACTTTAGTCTATGTCCGTACTGGTATCAAAGCAGATACCTCATGGGTAAAGTACAACGAAGACTATAGAAAAGATACCAAACCCACACGTTTTGTAGAACAAGCTGAAATTGATGAACTAAAAGAAATTGCTATCCACAGTATCGAACAGATCGCCAAAGACTATGAGGATGGCCTTTTTGGATCAATTACTTCTTTTTCTACCGCGACCTATGGCTATCCAATGGATACGGTCGAAGAGGTGATCGCTTTGACCTCAGGACATGATAATGTCCATTATGGTTATGCCCTGGCACAACGTAAATTAGTACAATCAGAAAATAAATAATCAACAACCAATAAACAGAAAGAAAGTAAAACAATGGCAAATTATTTCAACACCTTACCGCTTAGAGAGCAGTTAGAACAATTAAGTCATGCTGAATTCATGGATAACACAGAGTTCACTGATGGTGTAAATGCGTTAAAAGGTAAAAAAATCGTAGTCGTAGGATGTGGTGCACAAGGCTTGAACCAAGGTTTAAACTTAAGAGATAGCGGATTGGACGTATCTTACGCTTTACGTAAAGAAGCTATTGAACAAAAAAGAGATTCTTGGAAAAACGCTACGGACAACAACTTCAACGTAGGAACTTACGAAGAATTGATTCCAACGGCGGATTTGGTCATTAACTTGACTCCAGATAAACAACATACTTCGGTTATCAATGCTGTTATGCCGTTGATGAAAGAAGGGGCAACCTTGTCTTATTCACACGGTTTCAACATTGTTGAGGAAGGTATGCAAATCCGTAAAGATATTACGGTGATCATGGTAGCACCGAAATGTCCAGGTTCTGAAGTACGTGCTGAATACCTTCGTGGTTTTGGTGTACCTACTTTAATCGCTGTTCACCCAGAAAATGATCCACAAGGAAAAGGTTGGGCAGAAGCAAAAGCATACTGTGTTGGAACAGGCGGACACAAAGCTGGTGTATTGAAATCTTCATTCGTCGCTGAAGTAAAATCAGATTTAATGGGTGAGCAAACAATCCTTTGTGGTTTGTTGCAAACAGGTTCAATCCTATCATTCGATAAAATGATCGAAAAAGGAATTGAAGCGGGTTACGCCTCCAAATTAGTACAATATGGTGTTGAGGTGATTACTGAGGCCCTAAAACATGGTGGTGTAAGCGGTATGATGGACCGTTTGAGCAATCCAGCAAAAGTGAAAGCTTTTGAGATCTCTGAAGAATTAAAAGATATCATGCGCCCATTGTTCCAAAAACACCAAGACGATATCATGTCAGGTCATTTTAGTAAGACGATGATGGAAGATTGGGCAAATGGTGACGCCAACTTACTAAAATGGAGAGCTGAAACAGGTGAAACTGCTTTCGAAAAAACACCTGCTGGTGACGTTAAAATTAACGAGCAAGAATACTTTGACAACTACACGCTAATGGTTGCTTTCATCCGTGCTGGTGTAGAATTAGCCTTCGAAACAATGGTTGAAGCGGGTATCAAACCTGAATCGGCATACTACGAATCATTGCACGAAACACCATTGATTGCCAATACAATTGCTCGTAAGAAATTGTTCGAAATGAACCGCGTTATCTCTGATACAGCAGAATACGGTTGTTACCTATTCGACCAAGCTTGTAAACCATTGTTGGCCGACTTCATGAAAACTGTTGATACCGATTTAGTAGGTAAAAACTTTAACGAAGGTAAAGATGCAGCGGTTGATAATGCACAACTAGTTGTCATCAATGAAATTTTACGGGATCATCCAGTTGAAATCGTTGGCCGTAAATTGCGCAAAGCAATGACTGCTATGAAGGCAATCAAAACTGTATAAAACACATACGAAATTATTTATTTTCGAATGGCCGGATGGAATATCCCGATGAATTCCATTCATATATATGCCGTAAAACCATGAATATTTCGTAATTTAGTATATTAAAATCAAGGTGATATTGAGACATTTACAATATCACCTTGATAAATATAAAAATAACATAAGAGAGAAATAAAAATGTCAAAAACATTAGTAGAAAAGATTTGGGATGCTCACGTCGTCAAGCGTGAAGAAGGGTTTCCAGATATCTTGTATATCGATACCCACTTGATTCATGAGGTTACTTCACCACAGGCTTTTGATGGCTTACGCAAAAGAGGAATTCCAGTCTTTCGTCCAAAACAAACGGTAGCTACTGCCGACCACAACGTGCCGACACTCAACCAACATTTGCCGATCAAAGAAGAGTTATCGAGATATCAAGTCGATATGCTGACCAAAAATTGTGCTGAATTTGGTATTGAATTATATGGTTTGGGGCATCCTTATCAAGGGATTGTACACGTAATTGGTCCAGAGCTGGGTATCACACTACCCGGTAAAACGATGGTTTGTGGTGATAGCCATACTTCCACACACGGTGCTTTTGGAGCTATTGCTTTTGGTATTGGAACTTCTCAGGTTGAACAGGTCTTTGCGACGCAATGTTTATTGCAATCCAAGCCTAAAACAATGAAAATCGAAGTTAACGGTACCCTTCAAAAGGGCGTTGGAGCAAAAGATATCATCCTCTATATCATCTCCAAAATTTCAGCTGCCGGCGGTACAGGCTATTTTATCGAATATGCTGGTTCCGCAATCCGCTCCTTGAGTATGGAGGCGCGCATGACCATCTGTAACATGAGTATAGAAATGGGCGCACGTGGTGGACTTATTGCACCAGATCAGATCACTTTTGATTATGTGGAAGGTCGTGAATTCGCGCCAAAAGGAGAAGAATGGGACAAAGCCTTAGCATACTGGAAGACATTATATTCTGACGAAGATGCCATCTTTGATAAAGTCTTGACTTTTGATGCCGCTGATATTGCTCCAATGATTACCTATGGTACAAACCCAGGAATGGGTATGGGTATTGCCGAACATATTCCAGCCACAAACGCACAACCTGAATCCGAAAGACCATCTTATCAAAAAGCACTGGACTATATGGGATTTAAAGACGATTCGACAGTCTTAGGCAATCGCGTTGATTACGTCTTCATTGGAAGCTGTACGAACTCTCGTATCGAAGATCTACGTGAAGTAGCATCATTTGTTAAAGGAAAACAGAAAGCGCATGACGTCGAAGTATGGATCGTACCAGGCTCCAAACAAGTAGAAAAACAAGCTAAAGAAGAAGGCTTAGATAAAATATTTGAAGCCGCTGGATTCCAACTACGTGAACCAGGCTGTTCGGCATGTTTAGGTATGAACGAGGATAAAATCCCTGCTGGCAAATATTGTGTCTCCACTTCCAATAGAAATTTCGAAGGACGCCAAGGGCCTAATGCCCGCACTATGCTGGTATCTCCATTGACAGCAGCAGCAGCAGCAGTAACAGGTAAAGTAACAGATGTAAGAGAGTTGATCTAAAAATAAATTATAGCATATATTAATCTAAAAAATGAAAAGTAATATTAAGATCACATCTATCATCTTGGCAGGGGCGACACTTTTTACCAGTTGCGCAAGCAAAACGTTAATTCAATCCAATCCTATTGGTGCAAAAGTTTATATTCAGGGAGAATATGCTGGTACAACACCATATTCGTATAAGGACACTAAAATCGTCGGTAGTACAACGGACGTGAAAATAGAAAAAGAAGGTTATGAACCTTTTTCGACAAGTTTCTCACGAAACGAAAAAGCTGATGTCGGTGCCATTATAGGTGGTATTTTTGTCTTGGTTCCATTTCTATGGACAATGAAATATAAAGACCAACATACCTACGAACTAATACCTTTAGGTGCAGGGGCAAAAAAGGAAGCAATAACGGATACATCACTATCAGCGAAATTACAAGAGCTTAAAAAGATGTACGATGACAAGCTTATCACCAAAGAGGAGTACGAACAACAACGGGAAAAGGTTTTGAACAACTATAGTTCGACTGAAAATAAAACAGATAAAAAAACAGAAAGCTAATATTTAAAAGCTTTTGGTTTTTTATTTTGACTTTAAAAAAAAATGAAAAAATTTGAAACTTTAACTTCACAGGTAGTTCCACTACCTATTGAAAATATTGATACCGATCAGATCATACCGGCACGTTTTCTAAAGGCGACCACAAGGGAAGGCTTTGGAGACAATTTATTCCGCGACTGGCGTTTTGATAGCGACAATCAGCCCAAAGCTGATTTCGTATTAAACAACCCAACCTATTCGGGTAAAATATTGGTTGCCGGCAAAAACTTTGGTTGCGGATCCAGTCGTGAGCACGCTGCCTGGGCAATTCAAGATTACGGTTTTGATGTTGTCATCAGTTCATTTTTTGCCGACATCTTTAAAGGTAATGCCCTTAATAATGGTGTATTGCCCATACAGGTTACCGAAGAATTTTTGGCAAAAATCTTCGAATTGGTACAGCAAAACCCAAACACAGCAATTATCGTTGATCTCGAAAAGCAAACAGTTATGTTAACAGAAACTGGTGATCAATTTGAATTTGAGATTAATCCCTATAAAAAATCATGCTTGATTAATGGATACGATGATATCGATTTTATCCTTAATCAAAAAGAATTAATCGAATCATTTGAGACAATAAGAAAATGGTAGACCCAGTCGTCCATATTGCCAATTTAACTATTCAACATGGTAAAGATACCGTGCTGCAGGACTTAAATTGGCAAATTTTTCCTGGCGAGCAATGGATCTTAGGCGGTCCCAGCGGCACTGGAAAAACAACGCTTGCAAAAGCTATTGCTGGACAATTGAAATGTGAAGGCACAATAACCTTTAATCCTGATCCGAATAGTTCACTGCCAGCAAAAATTCATTACGTTTCCAATTGGTTTCAGTTTACCAATCTCGAAGGCGACCGTAATTTCTATTACCAACAGCGATATAACAAATTTGCAAAAAACGATACATTAACCGTTTTTGCTGAATTAAAACATTTTGAAAAAGAAGAGCAGCTTTCTTTTAAGGACGTAACCGCCTACCTGACAATTTTTGGATTCGAAAATTTCAAAGATCAACAACTGATCGAACTTTCAAGTGGCGAGCATAAACGATTACAGTTGGTCAAAGCGCTGTGGCTTCAACCTCAGGTGCTTGTCATCGACCAACCTTATACAGGTTTGGATGTACAATCAAGAAAAGATCTGAATCAAATCTTTGATCAGCTTGCAGATAAAGGAGTCTCATTGTTATTGATCAGCAATGATGACGAACAACCCAGCTGCATCAATCGTTTTGCAGAGATCCAGAATGGTAAAATTGCCATGCGTCAAAGTAGTGAAGAAATTTCTAAGGGTTTGCCACGGACAAGAAAGGCACTGCCCTATTTTCTGCAACAGGCTCCTAAAGTATCTTCTCAGGTTATGGTAAAGATGAGCAAGATCAATATCTCTTATGGCGAAAAACAAGTCTTAAAGAATATTGACTGGGAAGTGAGAGCAGGCGAAAAATGGCTATTGCAGGGGCACAATGGTTCTGGAAAATCGACTTTACTTAGTCTCATCAACGGAGACCACCCACAAGCATATGCCAATGATATCCATCTTTTCGGTATGAAAAGGGGATCCGGAGAAAGTATCTGGGACATCAAAGAACACCTGGGTATCATATCCCCCGAATTACATTGGTACTACGACATGAATGCCAACGTTGGACAGACTATAGCTTCTGGTTTTTTTGATTCCATGAGTCTCTACCAACGATTAGGATTTGAACAACAGCAAAAGCTCGAACAAATTCTTCATTTTTTTGACCTTCAAGAGGTAAAACACAAAACACTGGGGTCATTGCCTTTGGGCCAACAACGCTTGGCCTTATTGGCTCGTACGATTGTGAAACATCCAGAACTTCTTATTTTAGATGAACCCTGCCAGGGTTTGGACAAAGAGCAAAGCCAATATTTCAATGACGTCATTGATGACTTGAGTAAAAGTGGCCAAACCCTCATCTATGTTGGTCATTTCCAAAGCCAATTACCTTCCTGTATAGACAACAGGATCATATTGGAAAAAGGAGAAATTAAATCGGTAGAACAGGTTATCCACAAAAAAGAAGCTTTATCAACATAGAAAATGTGGAAAACGTTAATTAAATAACAGATATTAGATGATAGATTATAGATATTAGACAATGGATAGGAAAAATCCCTAGAGAGACGTTTAGTAAGCCATTGGCTTGTACAACTAAAATCTCAATACTCCGATCTAATATCTCAATACTAAATAAAACAATGAAGAAAAATATTTTAATCATACCTGGAGATGGTATTGGCCAAGAGGTAACCACCTGGGGTAAAAAAGTTTTAGAAAAGATTGGTGAAAATTATGGCCATGAATTCAGTTTTGATGAGGCGATCATGGGACATACAGCTATTGAGGCTACAGGTAATCCACTTCCAGACGAAACGTTGGAGAAAGCGAAAGCTTCTGATGCCATCCTTTTTGGTGCAATCGGACATATTAAGTACGACAACGATCCTTCTGCTAAAGTAAGACCAGAACAGGGCTTGCTGAAGATCCGTAAAGAATTAGGTCTATATGCCAATCTTCGTCCCATCCTTTTATTTGATGAATTATTGGATGCTTCGAGTTTAAAACCTGAGATCTTGAAAGGAACAGATATTCTATTTTTCCGTGAGCTGACAGGTGACGTGTATTTTGGTGAGAAAAACCGCAATGAGGACAACACCTTCGCGTCAGATTTGATGAACTATCACCGCTATGAAGTTGAGCGTATCGCACGCAAAGCTTTTGATGCGGCACGTACACGAAACAAGAGATTATGTTCTGTCGACAAAGCCAATGTATTGGAGACATCTCGCCTATGGAGAGAAGTTGTCCAGGAAATTGCAAAAGAATACCCAGACGTTGAAACTGAACACATGTTTATCGACAACGCTGCAATGCAATTGGTTAAGAATCCGAAGAAATTTGATGTGGTATTAACAGCAAATCTTTTTGGCGATATCCTGACGGACGAGGCTTCACAGATTGCTGGATCAATGGGGATGTTAGCCTCGGCTTCTGTGGGCGATGGTACCGGTTTCTTTGAGCCTATCCACGGTTCGGCGCATGATATCGCGGGTCAGAATAAGGCGAACCCACTTGCTTCAATTTTATCAGCTGCATTAATGCTAGACATTAGCTTTGGCCTCCAAGCAGAGGCAAAAGCAGTGACTAATGCTGTCGCTGAAACGCTTAAAGCAGGCTGGAGAACCGGTGATATCGCGAATGCCAATACAGAGGCTTCTAAAATCCTAGGCACTCAGGAAATGGGCGAAAAAGTATTGGGGTTTATTAGATAGTATACCCTTTTAATTTGTAAATCTTTTGAATTAAGAAATTATGTTACACGATCCTAATCATCTTTACATCTTCGACACCACATTACGTGATGGCGAACAGGTACCAGGCTGCCAATTAACTACTCCGGAGAAAATTGAGATCGCTAAAGACCTGGAAAAACTGGGTGTAGATATCATCGAAGCCGGTTTCCCCGTGTCAAGCCCTGGTGATTTTCAATCTGTTGTAGAATTGTCTAAAGCGGTGAATGATGTTATTATATGTGCATTAACCCGTGCCAATCAAAACGATATTGACGTAGCTGCCGAAGCTTTAAAATTTGCAAAACGTCCGCGTATCCACACTGGAATCGGTTCTTCGGACATGCATATCAAATATAAATTCAATAGTACACGAGAGGAGATCTTAGAACGTGCGGTAGCGGCTGTCAAACACGCTAAATCCTATGTCGAAGATGTCGAGTTCTACGCAGAGGATGCAGGTCGTGCAGATTTGGAATTTTTGGCTAAAATGATTGAATCTGTTATTGCTGCAGGTGCTACGGTTGTCAACATTCCTGATACCAACGGTTATTGTTTGCCAGATCAATATGGGGCTAAAATCAAGTATCTTAAGGAACATGTTCGTAATATTGATCAAGCAATTATCTCGGCGCATTGTCACAATGATTTAGGTCTTGCTACAGCCAACTCCATCGCTGCCATACAAAATGGAGCCCGTCAGGTAGAATGTACCATCAATGGTATTGGCGAACGCGCAGGTAATACCTCTTTGGAAGAAGTTGCGATGATCCTTAAGGTGCATAACCAAACGTTCGGAAGTTTAACTTCAAATATCGATAGCCGTATGTTTACCTATCTATCGCGTAAGGTCAGTGAAATGATGAACATGCCTGTGCAACCCAATAAAGCGATTGTAGGCCGTAATGCCTTTGCACATAGTTCAGGGATCCACCAAGACGGTTTCTTGAAGCATCGTGAAAATTACGAAATCATCCGACCAGAAGATGTGGGCCTTGACGAAGCAGACATTATCTTAACAGCCCGTTCAGGAAGACACGCGCTTAAACACCATTTAGAGCGCTTAGGTTTCCATCTTGAAAAAGATGATCTGGCAGATTGTTATCAACGTTTTTTGCTTTTAGCTGACGAAAAGAAAAATATTTGTGATGATGACCTAAAAAGCCTCATCCAAGAAAAGATATAGAAAATGGAAGGCTGCATCTGCAGCCTTTTTTCATCAAAATACAACCTTAATCATCCTGTAAAAAAATGGATCTATCAACCCTAAACATTAATTCAGAAGCTACGCTTGAACGCATCAAATCGGTGGTCAATCGTACGCCTTTACAATATAACCGACATTTATCCGAAAAATATGGTGCCGAAGTCTATCTCAAACGAGAAGATTTACAAGTGGTACGTTCCTATAAATTGCGCGGTGCTTATAACAAGATTATCTCCCTGACAGACGAAGAACGACAGCGCGGTGTGGTTTGCGCAAGTGCCGGCAATCACGCTCAGGGAGTAGCTTTTTCTTGCAACAAACTGGGTATTAAAGGTGTTATTTTTATGCCTGGCCCAACGCCACGTCAAAAAATTTCGCAGACCGAAATGTGGGGCAATGGCAATGTTGAAATTGTGTTGACCGGAGATACTTTTGACGATTGTCAAAAAGCTGCCTTGGCTTACACCCAAGAGCATGCTATGACTTTTATTCCCCCATTTGATGATCTTAAAGTCGTAGAAGGACAAGGTACTGTAGCCGTCGAGGCGCTTCAGGATCTTCCCGATATGGATGTCATATTTATTCCGATTGGTGGCGGCGGACTAGCTGCAGGAGCTAGCTATTACCTGAAAAGCAAAAATAAAGCGATCAAATGTTATGGAGTCGAACCTGAAGGTGCACCGTCCATGCAGGCCGCACTGGAAAACGGAGCACCGATTGAACTGGAACAGATCAACAAATTTGTTGATGGCGCTGCTGTAAAAAAAATCGGTGCAATAACATTTGATATTGCCAAGCAATTATTGGATGATACGCGTTCTATTCCAGAAGGTAAAATCTGTACCTGTATCTTAGAACTCTATAATAAAGATGCCATCGTCGTCGAACCAGCTGGAGCACTTTCCGTAGCAGCGCTAGAGTTCCACAAAGATGAAATTAAAGGCAAGAAAGTAGTCTGTATCATATCTGGCGGGAATAATGATATCGACCGGATGAGCGAGATCAAAGAACTGTCCTTACTTTATGAAGGATACAAACATTATTTTATCGTCCGCTTCCCACAACGTCCGGGAGCATTAAAACTTTTCGTCTCCGAAGTATTGGGGCCTAAAGACGATATTACCCGATTTGAATTTATCAAAAAAACGGAACGGGAACGTGGTCCAGCCTTAGTCGGCATTGAACTCAACAAACCCGAAGATTATGATACCTTAATTACCCGTATGAAAGAGTACAAATTTGATGTAATTGAAATCAATAAAGACCAAACATTATTCGAGTATTTGGTATAAAAACAAAAACCGGAAATTTAAATACAGTGCCCTCAAAAGTTAGACAAAAAGCTTTTTGAGGGCATTTTTAGTACAGAAAAATCAAGCATAATACTTCACTCAGCAATAAAGCACTCCACGGCAATTTATCAACTGTCATAGTTGTAGGGATGATGTTACGCTTTTATCGAACTGCATTATATTTCCCTAATATAAAGACAGACCTACTTAATGCATACATTCAATTTATCGATAAAATTATACTAATTACGCAGATAAAAATCTTATATTTAAGTGTTTAATCAAAAATAAGCATGCTATGAGAGTATTAATTTTCACAATTTTGACCTTAATAGGTCAACTTACCTTTGCGCAGACAGACAAAAGCAAACGTCCAAGTCCTCCAGACCACACCAAAGTAACCACAACCGATGGTATTACGATCGATATCAATTATAGCCGGCCTTCACTTAAAGGCCGTCAGCTTGGTGTTGATATCGCTCCCATTGGAAAAGTTTGGCGTACCGGAGCCAACGAAGCCACCACGATCGAATTTAATAAGGATGTGCTGGTCGAAGGCAAAAAACTGCCCGCTGGAAAATACGGTCTTTATAGTATCCCCGGAGAACACGAAACAACCTTGATGTTCAATAAAGTATGGAACCAATGGGGAACAAAATATGAGGCCAATGAAGATGCCCTACGTGTCTCCGTTAGCAATGGCACAAGCAGCAATGCGCAAGAGCAGTTTAAGATAAGTGCTACACCAGAAGGCACTGTATCCTTGGAATGGGGTGAATATGTGGTTCCCTTTAAGGTTAAAGCGAGTAATTAACTGATCGGAATCGACTAATCCGTTTTACAGAAAAAGGACATTTTCAAACAGAAATCATGTCCTTTTTCTGTATCTGCAGGCACTCTGGGCTAGGCCTAATCAGCAGCAGTCTTATCTTTTGTATGCAGGCCATATTTTTCCATAAAAATAGTATACTCCTCTTCGTCACGGTTCATTTTATCATACCAGTTCTTTTTAAGGATAAGCGTAGTAATTCCCAATATCAAGATTGTTGTCAGCAATCCCTGCCCCTCTTTAATCACAATATACATCGGAAGCAATGTCAAACAACATTGCCATATTATCCCAACAAGCACATTAAACATATCTCGTTTAAAGTGGTTATTCTTTTTCAGATCCGGGTATTTTTCAAGCGCTTTTTGGTGAATAGGCGCCCAAAAGCCCCAAGGTCGTATACGCACATAAAAATCAATAAGGACATCCTCTTCGGTGGGCTTAGATAACCAGGTCCCCGCAAAACAGCCCAGCAAAGAAAGGGTAAACAAGAACGGGAAGAAATATAACGGAAGGGTATCTGGAAAAAACTGTGGGAGTATTACTGCACCAAATATGCCAGTCAACATCCCCCAAAAAAATCCAGCGCCATTAAATCGCCACCAGTGCCATTTTAATACATTGGCCGCAATGTACCCACCGTATAAGGCGGATACGATCCATTGTAATACCGAATTGATATTCTGCACGTATAAACCAATAATGGTACTACAGACGACCACTGCGATAGAAACAACATAACTCAAACGGATCTGCTTCCTGGGTGAAGCAGACCGATACATAAACTTCAACAGCACATCATTTACCAGATAAGCCTGTGCTGCATTGACTGTTGAAGCGAAAGAAGACATAAATGCCGCCAAAAGGCCCGCTAGTAATAGTCCGGTCAACCCAACCTTTCCAAAGCGGCTGATCGCTTTGGGCAAAATAATCTCAAAATCCATCTGATTGCCCATTTGTGCAAATTCATCCCGAAAAAACACCAATGCCAATACCGTGAAGCCCATAATCATTAAATAGCGGGGAATAAGTAGGATTACAGAAACCGAACCACTCATTAAGGCTGCTTCTTTCGGAGATCTACAAGCCAATATTTTCTGCATATCGTAATTGGCGGCCGGCCCTGCCATACTCATAAATATGCCCTTAAAAAGCATCATCATGACAAATATGGAGAATAGATTATATTGATCTGCAGCGATCCTATCCATAATGGAAGGAAGTAAAGTACGCCAATCTAAGTCCAATTGCCAGCCAAAGAAAGGTGAGTCCCAGCCTTCCGGTGTATTAGCTGCCAGAAGTTCCGGACTAACCTGCTGCATCGCAATAACAGCAATAGCTATCCCCGAAATAATCATGATACCAAATTTGACCATATCTGCCCAGACAATACTGTGCATCCCACCCAGCATAACATAAAAAGTTGTAATCGCTGTAAAGAAAATGCCATACAATTGCGGAGCCATAGCGGGATCAATCGTCAATGGTATAAAACGGGACAACTGCTCCCACGGGAAAAACACTTCCATGAATTTTCCTATACCAATAAAGCCATAACACAAAAATCCCAGCACCGCAACAATGGCATAAAGAATGACAATGGTATAAGCGCCATCGGCCCCTCTACCGTGACCAAAACGTGTACGGATCCATTCTGCACCGGTCAATACATTCGACCGCCGCAACCATACCGATAGATAAACCATCAGAAAGATCTGATTGAAGACAGGCCATAACCAGGGTATCCACATACTTTTTAAGCCATATACAAAGGCAAGGTAGACCATCCACATGGTTCCGGAAATATCAAACATACCCGATGCATCAGAAATACCAAGCATATAATAGGGCAGCGATTTTCCGCCTAAAAAATAGGAGTCAAGATTTTTGGCGGCCCTTTTTTTAAGGATCAAACCAATCACAATCATCGTTAGTAGGTAACTAATGATGATAACTATATCTATTACGGAAATTTCCATGAATATTCTTTTCGTGGTCATCCGCAATCTACAATTATATTTCTATTTCTCCAATTGGTCAATGAGCACCGAAACCGGGTAGTGATCGGATATTCCCTCCAACGCGGAACTATTGTGCACTTCGACCTGCTTCACATGCGACGCCAATGGCTCTGATATCAAGATATAATCAAGACGTTCAGAAATAGCCGCTAGGCGCGAGTCTCCCCATGTCCAATTATAAAGCGTTGCAGCGGGGTAGCTCGCGCGCTTAGTATCCGGAAACACAGACCGTCCTATACAATCGTCAAAACCTGCTGCCAGGAAAGTAGATAAGACCCTGTAATCAAATCTACCGCAGCTCATATTACCAAATTGCGGATGCTCCCGATCCCATTTTGTCAAATTTGCCTTGAGTATAGGTTTCTTCTCTAGCCAAATGGCATCTAAGGGAGAATATGCGTTCAGGTCGCCCAGAATAATGCAGCTATCGAGCAGATTCTTCTTCACATATTCCGTAATCTGAATTGCTTCTTTGAGCCGAAACTCCCAGGAAAAGGGGCTTAGATGCGTCAGGATAAAATTTAAATTTCTGATCTTAACATGCAGCATACCATGCCAAAACCCATCCAGCTGGGCTTTGATGAGCGTGATCGGATAGCGCGATGAAATCCCAACGGGATAACCCTCCTCCTTTAACAATACAGTGTAACTGTGTCCATATGTTTTCGCCAATTGCTGTAGATCAGTTTGCTTAAAACCCACTAATTCCTGTAACGCCACAATATCAGGTTTTTCTTTTTGCATCCATTCACTAAACTTCGTCTTGCGATCCGCTTGCTGTTCAAACCCATTCCAGATATTATAGGAGATAATTTTCAATTCAGCCTGTCCTTGTGCACGCACAAAAGACATCAAGCACAATAAACTAATGAGTGCGCATATTTTAATTGGAGTGTTCGTTAGCATAACATTTGGTTATTCATTATAGCTTTCTTTTGTTTATGTATTCCTTTATTTTCTACCTGATTATCCCATTAGTCTCTGCCCGATGCAAATTGATTAAGCCCATCTTATAAATTAGGCTACGTTTTACACAACAAGCAAAATACAGCTTACCGATTAACTTCACCTCGTTCTATTTTACGAAATGACTCTTCGGTCCGCTGTTTTCATTATTCACATAACGCGCGTTATGATCAATCAGATTGACCACTTTCTGAAGCGATTCCGCGGAACGAAGCCCATCAGCGGGCGTATTCAGACAATAATCCAGCAGTTTAGGCACCGAAGAAACCGCAACATGCGTCCGCGTATCGCTGGAAGCGTAATAAATATATACAGTATCATCTGCATCTTTAATCCAGCCATTGGAAAACAATACATTGGAGACGTCGCCGACCCTTTCTTCCCCTTCAGGTGCCATAAGATAGCCCGCAGGTTCGGCAATTAATTCACTGGGGTCAGCTAAGCTGGTGAGATAGAGGTACAATACATAGCGTAAACCTGCTGCAGTCCCCCTCACGCCATGCGCAAGATGTAACCAGCCTTTTTCCGTTTTCAGCGGTGCAGGCCCTTCCCCATTTTTGAGTTCCTTGATGGTATGATAAAAACGTTTATTGATAATCTTTTCTTTTCGAATTTCAGCTCTGGTAATATCGTCCACGAGTGCCCAGCCAATACCACCCCCACTCTTTGCGAGAATAAAATCATCTTGGGGACGTGTATAAAAGGCATACTTACCCTGTACAAATTCAGGATGCAGTACCACATTACGTTGCTGGCTATTCGCTTTCAGGTTGGGTAAGCGTTCCCAATGCAGCAAGTCTTTTGAACGGATGATTCCCGCAGCGGCAACAGCACTGGACAGGTCACCCGCAGCAGCATCAGAAGCATGCTTTTCACTACAAAAAACACCATATATCCAGCCATCTTCATGAGCCGTAAGCCGTAGGTCATAGACATTTGTCTCTTCATTGTCCAAATCAGGCAGCAGCAATGGATGCGCCCAAAAATGGAAGTTATCAATGCCATTATCACTCTCTGCAATGGCAAAAATAGACTTCCGGTCCCCCCCCTCCACCCGCACGAACAACAGGTATTTGCCATTCCAATAAAGGGCTCCGGCGTTCATTGTTGCGTTAAAAGCAATACGTTCTAAAAAATGTGGATTTGTCAGAGGATTAAAATCATAGCGCCAGGTAAGCGGAATATGCTCTTTGGTCATGACCGGATTTAAATAACGGGTTACTACTTTCCCTGCATTAGAAAGTCCGACATTTGCTTTCTCCAATAATAAGCGTTGTTTTTCGACGACATAAACACGTTGACGTTCAAAGGATTCGGACATAAAAATACGTAAGATCAAAAAAATTTTAGTTATAAATTCGCTGGATAAAGTGGTAGACGCGTTACCCGATGAAATGCTGTACCACTACCCGTAGTGATTTCCATTTCAAAGACAAGCTCTTTCGTCTTTGGGTTAATCTCCATCACCCGGCCACCAGTTCCAGCACTCGTTTTCACACCCATACCCGGAAAGAATAGTATATTGCCAGTCTGTGACAGGTATTGTACACCGGATAAGGCCTGCGCAAAGGCTTCGGTTCCCCTTTCTTTTCCATACGACCACAATTGTTGGACAGTTTTCTTGGCCGCATCAATTTTATATTCAACAACCCGGCTATAATTGTTTGCTCCCGATCCAAAATTGGGTATCCAATTACGGTTATAGCCATTATCGAATACCAAAATACGATCCTCAGAAAGGGCTACAGGAGTATGCGCCCCCCACGGCCAATCAAATCCGGCGGTGCTTGCATCACCATTAATAACAGCGGGATCCGTAATGACTGAGCCATCTTCTGCAATAGGCTTCAACAACAACGGTTGATATTTCGCCTCCCAAAATTTATGTGGAGATATCATCCATTGTGGCTGTCCGGAATGATTAAAACGCAAGATACCCTGATAACGTAAAGTCGCCAATAAATCATCTCCAATTTCTGCAATGGAATTGTTGTGTGCCCAATTATTGGGCGTCTGTGAGAATGCAGGCGGTGTAATGCCGTCAGGTTTTACATAGCGCATGGTATCAAGTTGTTTGCTGAGATCCCATTCATTGACTAAATCTCCTGTTTGAGGATTCAATTCGATGATATGATCATTAACACGAGGCTCACCATTCACCAAACGTGCGGAATTCTTGGTGACTGTTATCAAAAAATTACCATTAGTAGCTTCTGTAATTTCATGGTGAAATCCATAGCCCATTTTGGCAAGATCCCATTCACGTTTCAAATTTCCGAACATATCAATTTCCACTACCCTTTGCTGCGCTTGGTCACCGGCAATAAAAGTTCCGATTTTAGTACGCTTAAGGCCAATGGAATAAGAGAGACGTTGCAATTCGGGAGATGATTTAAGCTGTAGAAGCCAGCGTAATTCCCCCTCTTGGTCGACCATATAAGGAAGTGAAACATCGGCTTCACTTCGACCAGGATAATGTACGAGGTTCAGTCCAGGCTCCATTTTGTCTGCTCGGGATTTTACAATCTTCCACCTTGGGAAGTCTTGTACTGTCAATGCCGCAGTCTGAATATGTATGGTAGTTTTCCCCCGTTCATTGCCTTCCCGATCGGTAAAAATCAGATTAACGACGTTGTCGTGATCAGGATACAAGCCCAGTATAGGCACACTTTGACGTGGAATATCGGCATGGCATAAATGTGTAATTGTACCAGCTGATCCGTTTTTCCCTTGCACTATCACTTTTACACGGCCATAAGTAGGTAGCCAGAGATCGACCATGGCTGCCAATGGGTTATACCCCGAGGGATTGAGTTTGATCTTTTCGATCGTATAATCGAGCGATTTCCCTTTCGTCGGAACTATCAATTTGGACCCGTCACTAAATGTAAGATCAGTGCGCCAGCGTTCCAGTTCAGGTTCTATTTTTGAAATATCCTCCAGAGGAATGTTTACACTTCCTTTTTCAAAATGGAAGATATACTCTTCTGTTTTTTTTGCGATGTCCAGCAATAGCTCGCCATCCTCAACTTTTGCACTTAGGGATAGTTTTGCGATTGATTCTACCGGTCTTTCCTGATCTTTTTTACAAGAAACAAGCAATAAAATTAATATTGCAGGATACAGAACCATATTTTCAAATGACCTACCTATTCTTTTCGTAGCTATCATACAGTTATTTCGTTAAAAAAATGGAGCTTTTTCTATGTTCCAGCGAAAATACCGTGCTGGATAAAACTTAATGGAATGCATACAACACCTGTATCAAATTACGGCCACTAAAACCTCAACAATCATCTTTATATTCTTTGCAAATCAATTCTTGTTATCAACTCAATAGCACAGGAGAAAATCAGCTATCATACGAACTTGATCTACGAGCAAGTATGCATATAAACGAAAGATGATCTGAAGGCAATGAGATGAAAGTTCCGAAATCTGTCTCAGGGGATCAGATTTTAGGCCTTTTAAAATTAATGTTAGATCATTCTCCATCATACTTTTCAATTTTAATGATGAATAAATTTAAAGGGATGAAGAATTAACGATACTTCCGTTTTTACGATTTTATTGGGAGGATCGAACAACCCTCCCAATAAATTCTTTATCGCCACAATGGATGTTGCTGAATTTTTCCATTTGTATTGATCTCACCTTCAGGAATCGGCAAATAATAATGCTTAGGTTGGAAATTATTAGCCCCCTGCTTCTTATTATCGACAAAAATCTGTTTCATTTGTGCTGGTGTATACCAGCGTTTTAGATCGAAAAAGCGATGTCCCTCAAAGAAAAATTCCAGTTCATTTTGTTTGATCACCTCCTTCATCAACTCATCGGCATTGGCCCAAGTTTTATTTGCTAAACCTGCGCGATCACGAACACGCTTCAAACTAGATGCGGCTCCAGCGGTGTTTCCATTTTTTGCACAGGCTTCGGCATGCAACAACAATACTTCAGCAAAACGGAATACACGAAGATTATTATTCCGGTTGGCAGCATCATACATACTATTTGCTCCGGAGATATTGCGATAAAAATTAGTATACTTCTTAATGAGGAAACGACCAGTTTTACCATCAATTGTTGGGAAAGTAGGCTCACCGCGCTGACGTTTAGGTCCAGCATTGCTCCACATAAGGTCAAAAGATTGATTCCCAAACCAGGCACCATCAGTAAGTCCCGTTTCATAGTCAGAGTATTTCCACAAGAAACTCGTATACATCCGTTTATCAAAACGCGTATCAGCGCCCGCAGGACGTTCTTCCGAAATAAAGTCACGAACGACAGCTGCCCCTGGCATTAATTTAAACCAAGCACCTGTGCCATCTGGCCCAGCAAAGTTCGGTAGAACGAATCCCATAGCACAAGAAGCACAATCTACGCCCCAATTGCCATCCCCTCCAAATTTACTATCGTAGACTATTTCCCAAACTGATTCTTTATTAAGTTTGGTCGTTTCCTTGAAATTATCTTCAAAATTAGTCATCAAATCATAGGTATAGGGTGCTGTCAATAAGGTTTTCAGTTCAGCTTCGGCCTCAGCATATTGTTTGGTATATACCAGTGCCTTTCCCAGATAGGCAACCGCTGCCCCTTTCGTAATCCGTCCAGCTTCGGCTGCAGATCGTGTTACCGGTAGATTGTCCTTCGCTATTTTAAAATCCGCAATGACCTGTTTCCAGACCTCGGCTTCCGGTGCTGAAGGTTTGCTCGCGCCATCTGGATCATCATCTGTCGGCAACACACGCAAAGGCACATCACCATAATTTGCCGCCAGCAGAAAATAATACATCCCTCTTAAAAAGTTCGCTTCCCCCACCAATTCCTTCTTCCTGTTTTCATCCATCGAAACCCGTGGGATATTTTTCAAAAACACATTTGCTCTGTTTATTCCACTATACAAGCTACCGAAATCGCTCTCCGGCGTACCCGCTGAATTGAGAAAATTGATATATTCCCAAGTAAACGCTTCCTCACCACTGAGAAACCACATATCGTCCGCTCTATTCATCGTTTGATAGCCACCATAGGCCCCATAGTAACCTGACATTTGTGAGCGAATTGGTGAATAAATCGTAGCCATTGCAGATTGAGCATCGGATTCAATTCTCCAATAGGTTTCCTCAATGGGTAAATTGGGGTTGTTTCGATCCAAAAAATCTGACTTACAACCTCCTAAAAACAATAAGGACGCCGCTATAACCGTATATTTTTTTATTGAAAAGTTCATCTATATCGTATTTTAAAACATAAAATTTATTTATATAACAGATCGATTATCCATTAAAAATTAGCCTGAACACCAAACATAATCGTTCGTGCCAATGGGAAACGACCATGATCTGTACCAGCTGTCAATACACCTGATGGTGTTCCATTATCACCATTACTTTGGCCCAAATCTGGTGTATAGCCTTTATATTTTGTCACTGTAAACAAATTGTCTCCAGCCAGAAATACGCGTGCATTTTTCAAAGTAGCCTTACTTAGCCATTGTGCTGGCAATGTATAGCCTACTTCAATCGTTTTTAAACGGAAGAAAGCTCCGCTCTCAATCCAACGGTCACTGACCCGGCGCTTATTGTCATTTGGATCCTCTCGCGTGTACCGTGGAATATCCGTATTTGGTTTGCTTGCTGTCCAAGAATCCAGTAAACGAACGGAATGATTATTCACTTCGTTGGTTTGTTCTGTGCGTGCTCGGGTATAGTTATAAATCTTATTACCATACATACCATCAAAAAAGACAGTCATATCGAATCCTTTATAGTCTATGCCCCCGCGGATACCATAAGCAAGTTTAGGGAAAGGACTTCCAACATATTGACGGTCATTATTGTCAATACGACCATCTTTGTTATAATCTACAAATTTGATATCCCCCGCAGCAGCATTCGGTTGAATTACATTACCTTCTGCTGATTTATAGGCTTGAGCTTCAGCATCTGACTGGAAAAGTCCATCTGTTTGGATTACCCAAAAGCCTCCTATTGGATACCCAACCTTGGCCCAAGTGATCGTTCCCTCCCCTTGCGGATTATAACCTCCAAATTCCTGTACATTACCTATAGTAACAGCCTTCACTTCATTTTTCACGGTAGAAGCATTAATGCCAATGTTATAGTTCAATTCTCCAACAGAATTCTTGTATGTCGCTAATAGCTCAAAACCTTTGTTGCTAATTGTACCCGCATTCATCACTGGTGTTCCCTTAAGTCCAGCGGAAGGAGGTTGATTGATACCTAGAAGAATATCCTTGGTCTCACGCACGTAATAATCAGCACTGATGTTCAATTTCTTTTGCATAAATGCCAAATCCAACCCAATATTGCTTGTCGCTGTTTCTTCCCAAGTCAGATTTCGAGGCGAAACCCAGTTGATACCTGTACTTGCCCCCTGCCACCAGGTACCTCCTTGTAAATAATTGATACCGTAGGTGGTTATCCGCTGTGTGGTGTAATTTGCAATTTCCTGATTACCCAGTCGACCATAACTAGCACGGAGTTTAAATTCATTGACTGTACCTTTTGCTGTTTCGAAAAATTTCTCATTCATCACGTTCCAACCCAAAGCGATAGACGGGAATACCCCATATCGGGCTCCATCTGCGAATTTGGAAGAACCATCACGACGTATTGTAGCTGTAAGTAGATAACGACTATCATAACTATACATCACCCGTCCAAACTGGGAAATCAATGCGGCTTCATTTAAGCTACCTGAGGTTGTTTGTTCTGTTGGAGAAGCTGCATCAATAGCATCCGTACCTAATGGAAGATTATTTCTTCCCACACCAAAACCGCGATTGGTATTTTCTTGCGCAGAATAACCTGCTAGAATAGAAATGGTATGTTTATCAAATGTGTTATCGTAATGTAATGTATTTTCAACTAACCATTGATTGTTAAAAAATGCGCTTTCATTAAGAAAAGATTTACGCACATCGGTACCATAGGTATAGGCGTCCCCTTTATTATAATTCCTTCCTGTCGTTCGATTAACCCCAACATTCAATTTATATTTCAACCCTTTAACGAACAGATCCACCTCAGCATATCCATTGAGCATGAGATCTGTCTGATATACATGTCGGTTAAATAAGTTCAAAATCCCCACTGGATTGTCCAAGTTCTTCATCCATGGCGCATAAGTAGCATATCCACCAACTAAATTGGCATCATAAATGGGTACCAGCGCGTTTTGCCGCAAAATATCTGTAATGGTCAGCTCTGAAAATTTACGGTCACCTGATTTTATCAAGAAGGTATTTCCTACCCGTAAGTGGTTGTTAAAAAAACTAAAGGTATTTTTTGTACGTAGATTGAAGGCTTTATAACCGGTAGTCTTCAAAATACCTTGTTGATTTAAATAACCTCCGGACACACTATAGGTCGACTGTTCACCCCCTCCCGAAATATCTAGATTGACCTTATTAACTGGGGCTGTGCGAAACACTTCGTCTTGCCAGTTGGTATTTGTATTCAGATTTTGCGCTTCTGTTGGTAGATACCCATTATCATGCTGAAACTCTTTCCATTGTGGGCCATCCATCAAATCCATTTTTTTAGGAAGACTTTGAATCCCCGTGTATGCATTTAAACTTAAGGTCGCTGGGCTTGCTTTTCTACCACCTTTTGTGGTAATAATGACGACACCATTGGCCGCCCGAGATCCATAGATCGCCGCCGCAGAAGCATCTTTCAAAACTTCCAACGAAGAAATGTCATTCGGATCCACCATATTGATATCGCCAAATACCCCGTCAATGACGTATAGAGGCGCATTATTACCCAAAGAACTTAAACCACGGACGTTAATACTCATACCTGCACCAGGCGTTCCGCTAGCACTGGATACCGTCACACCAGCAACACGTCCTTGCAAAGCCCCAGCAGCACTTTTGGCTAAATTAGATTGTAGATCTTTTCCAGTCACTGATGCGACGGCACCAGTCAGGTCACTTTTTTTCACTGTACCATATCCGATCACAACAACCTCATCCAAGTCAGTTCCCGATTGAAGGACGATGCTATAGGTTGCCGCGTCATTGACAAGTACCTCCTGTTCCTTCATCCCCACATAAGTAATTTTTAGGGTCTTTCCTTTCTCAACATCAAGCGCAAACGAACCATCGGCGTCCGTCTTTGTACCAGCGGTACCGCCTTTAATGTTCACCGTAGCGCCCACTACTGGCTTATTATCTGCATCAAGTACTTTCCCCCGTACCTTTTGAGATTGCTGTGCCCAAGCAAACGTTCCATAGGCGGAAAGCAGGAGTAGTAAAGCAGTTTTTCTCATATTTTGTCTGTATTTAAGGTTTACAATAAATAGATAGATGTATATAATATGCCTATACGTAATTGGTATGCGACTATTGGTTTATCAGACGAAATTAGAGAAAAGGAAAGGTCACGAATAGCAAGATCAGCTCATTTATATTGTACTTTTAGTTCATATTTCTGATTTCAAAAACAGTAAAAAACAAATACAAACGATTGCGTAAAATCAAAAAGACGGTAAAATTCAACAAATAAAGTGAATTTTGGCAGTACCGAAAAAACACTATAAAACAGCACATTATCATAAATAGGCGATTTTTTCATTGAACTTTGGACTCACTGCAATTGAAGTATGAAGTAAGTTGATTAACGATGTTCAGCACAGCTTTTAAGAGTAGTAATAAACAAATAGCCTAGATATAAAGCCATTATTAAGGAAGGCATCAATACGATGAACTTCCCCAAACTATTTGTTCAGAAAAAATGCTGTGGATCCGAGGAGAGAACGGAATAATTCAATAATCAAAATACAACTAGATAATCATCTGTTGTTTGCGTAGGCTATTGCGGTACTCAACTGGAGTAATCCCCTTCTTCTTTTTGAATACACGGTAAAAATAAGAGACACTATTAAACCCACATTGCTCAACGATATCAGCAATCGGAGTTTCTTCTTTTAATAAACGAACCGCCATATTAATCCGGAAATCAAGAAGATAGTCTGTAAAATTCATGCTTGTCGCTGTTTTTAGAAAACGGGAGAAGGTCGACTTGCTCATGTTCATGATCGCAGCCACCATAGGTAGATTTAACTCTTTATTGACATTGGTAACCACATATTCTTGCAAACGCCCCATAAGCAGCTCGCTATTGCTCAAAACAGTATTGGTTGCTGTAGATAGGATACGGATATCCTCTCCTTTTGACAGTTCATAGAGCAAGACAAACAGTTTCATCACCGAATAAAAACCATCTCGTTCCAAAGTCAGTATCCGGAGCAGCGGGAGGACACGGTCAACCGTGTTCTTACCAAAAACCACCCCGCGCGAGGCTTTGGCCAAAAGCTGTTGTATGCTTGCAAATTGCTTTTTATCCAAATACTGTTCGATGAGCGAGGGGTGAAACTGGATCGTGATTTCATGAATATCATTGGATTGGCATTCCCCATCTTTCCAGGCATGCTCAAGCTCAGGACTTGCAATCAGTACCAGGTCATGCTCACCAATCGTTTCTACCGAATTACCAATAATCCGCTGGGCACCAGCAGCACCTTCTACATAATTAAGCTCGTACTCGGGATGAATATGGACTGGAAAGGTAAAAGAAGATTTCCTTCGATCAAAGACCACAAAACAGTCGTCAGAAGACAATGGAGATTTTTCTCTAAAGATATCAGGCCTCATAATCGGATTTTCCCCTTTGGTAAATTATCCAAACTTAATTAAAATTCTAGGCATAATCAACCTTATTCTTTTATAGATTTCACCCCTATTGTTGTTAAGCAACTGTGTTCAATACTTAAGAACAGGGCATGGTCATCTAAAGCGGTCTACCCGCTACTTAGCGGAACAAAATGTTCTTGTTTTACATCTTTTTTCGGAAAATAGGCTAAATAAAAAAAGAGACTGCTTCTTTCAAACAGTCTCTTTCCATATTCGAAAACGGGAACTAGTTCTTTAAATATTTTTCCAGAAATTGGTCCTGTTCCCATAGGAGGTGGAAGATATTCTCTTTAGCCACATAACCATGGGCTTCCCGTGGCAGAATAACCATGCGTACAGGCGCACCTAGGTTTTTTAAGGCTTGAAAATAACGCTCTGTCTGTAAGGTAAATGTGCCAGGGTTATTATCAGCTCCGCCATGGACAAGCAATAAAGGGGTCTTCATACGGTCAGCGCTGACAAATGGAGACATGGTCATATACAGCTTTGGGTCATCCCAAAAATTTCGCTGTTCGCTTTGAAAACCAAAAGGTGTCAACGTCCGATTATAGGCTCCTGAACGGGCAATTCCTGCTGCGAATAGTTTTGAATTGGACAATAAATGCGCCGTCATAAAGGCGCCATACGAATGCCCGCCTACAGCTACTTTTTTTCGGTCAATATAGCCGAGTTTATCAACCGCATTGATTGCCGCCTCAGCATTAGCTACCAACTGCTCGATAAAACTGTCGTTAGGTTCTTTCTTCCCTTCACCCACAATCGGAAATGCGGCATTATCCAAGACGGCGTATCCTTTGGAAACCCAATATATAAAAGATCCATAACTTGGAAATGTAAACTCTTTCGGATTTGCTGTGCTTTGACCGGCTGTACTTTTGTTCTTATATTCCCGCGGATAAGCCCACATCAGCAAGGGTAATTTTTCCTTTTTGTCAAAATCGTAACCAGCAGGCAGATACAAGGTACCCGAGAGTTCCACACCATCCTTACGCTTATAATTTAAGATTTCCTTATGTACTTTTTCAAGCGATCTAAATGGATTTTCCAATGTTGTCAATGCCACCTGCTTGCCAGATTTCATATTTTTGAGGTAATAATTTGGATAGACCGACGCCGATTGAAGTGAGACCAACAATTCGCCAGTCTTTGGGTTTACAATCGTTCCGATCCGTTCCTGTAACTCAGATGTGGCGGCCGTATACAATCGTTTTTTCTTTAACGTTTGAAGGTCCAATTCTTCGACAAAAGGAAACTCCCCTTCTTTGGTAAAACCTTTGCCCACAAACAAGGTTTTATCCTTGTCGATATACATGCTGTAGGTTCCAAATGCATTTTTTTCCTGATGTACTGTGCCTGGATCATTATAGACGTCCTGACTATTTCGATCATGCAACAATTTCGATTCACCGGTAGAAGGGTTGACAACAAAAGTCTTGGCGTTGCGGGTGTCATACCATTGCGAATGGACCAAGGCATACTTATCGTTGCCCCACACAACGCCCGCGTACCGGTCTTTGGTTTTGAAAATTAGCTTTCCATCGCCTTGATAAGGGTAATCCAATGTATAAAGAGCATCACGAAATTCTGCGGCTCTACTAGCGTCACCGCTGTCCAAAGCTTTAACATAAGCTAAGGTTGCGGGTTGGTCGTCCCGCCATTGCAAAGACCGTCTTCCTGGACGTGTCGAAGAAAACCCTTTCGGCATGACCTCTGTTAAAGGCACTTCATTAACCAAAGCAATCTCTTTTCCGGATAGGTCAAAGATGCGCGTCTGTTGCGGGAAACGGGAAGCCGGCACGACATAAGAATATGGTTTCATTATTGTTGTTACCATCACATAAGCACCATTTGGCGAAAAAGCCAGCCCTGTGTAGATACCTTTATCTTTAAAATTAGAAATTGTCCCATCCAAATCCACAAATTGTAAATTGGATTCCACCAGCGTTTCAAAATTCTGCTCATCCTGGGGATTTTTTAAAAGATCCTGATAGGTCCTTAATTGCGATACCTTACCATCGCTCGTTGACACTACAGGTCCAGTAGGTAGATCTTTAGAAGGATCCAATAAGGCCTTTTTCTCTTTTGGCAAGGCTGTAATAATTAACCGCTTGGAATTACTTAACCAATGAAAGGGGGCATCCAATGTGGCATTTAGATTGTAAGCTGTCAACTGCTTGACGGTCTTTGTCGTTAAATCCAATACAAACAGGGCCGTGCCGGCATCGTTTGTATTGGTAAATGCTAGGCGGCTATTGTCAGGAGAAAATACAAAATTGGATAAGGAAGGCATTTTTGGCATTCCTTCAAAATCTGTATATTCAGTTTGTTGCCCAATTCTCTTCAATCCGATCTTTTCGAAAAACATGGTTGAACTTTCCATATTTGTACGGGGATTGATCCGCAATCCTGCAAGTTTCATTTCTTCCTGCCCCAATTCCACCAAACTCTTATAGGTCGCACGGTAGCTGAATAACATCCATTTGTTATCACTGGACATCTTTATTTGAGGGGGTCGGATAAAATCGGCCAAAGCCAAAATTTCGGAAGTCGGTTTTTGAAAGGTAATATTCTCTTGCGCCTGTGCTTTTAGAGACAATAATAGCAAGAGACCATAGCATAGCTTCTTCATAAATTTATTTTGCAAATTAGGGCAATAAAAAGTAATAAATTTATGAAAAAAAAACAAGTACTGTAGCCGTTTTATGACACTAAAATTAAACTTAAATTGTTTAGTAAAAAGTAGGTAAAATTTCATAATTTAAAGTTATCCACATTTATAAAGTATAGATTATCAATTAATTAATAAAGACAACTAGCGACAAACGCATCCTGTGACAAACTTTTACCCAAAATGTGGAAAAGTCAAACTACCGCTTCGCAAGAAAATATGTGATATTTGTTAAGCTAATGAAAGAATTGGCAATTCAACGAAGTAACGACCTTTCTTTTTCTATGAAGATTGGATAAAAAAAATAAACATACAAACATGGCAAGAATTATCAAATTTGAGAAAAATGATTGTGCCCCTTGTGCACAAGTATCGGCTTATTTGGATCAAAAAGGTATCCAATATGAAACGGTTAATCCTTTTGATGAACCTGACTTGGCCGCAAAATTCAAAATCCGTACGGTTCCAACAGTGATCGTATTGGAAAATGAAGAAATTCAACACCGTATCATTGGCTTTAAACCAGAAGAATTGGCTGCCATTGCACTTTAATAAATTGAAGGTATCATTAAAATAAGAACAACAATATGATACACATTTATTACGATTCCAGAACGGGTAACGTACAGCGTTTTATGGATAAAGTCGCCCAGATCACCGGTTGGCAAATTCATAAAATCACCGCTGACCTTGCGGTAAATCACCCAGGTCATTTGGTCACATTCACCACAAATTTTGGACAGGTGCCCGAAAACACAAAAGAATTCATGAAACGAGAAGCAAAAAATATCTATTCCGTTACCTCAAGTGGTAACCGCAACTGGGGGCCAAATTTCGGTTTGGCGGCTGATCGCATTTCACAGGATTTCGACATTCCACTGGCATTCAAATTTGAATTGTCCGGAACAATGGAAGATATAAACCAATTTATTGACATCTTAAAGAACTTTTGCGATGGTAGCAAACGAAGTAGCAAAAAACTGGATATTGCTTAATAATGAAATCATGATTAAGCATGATGACGAATTCAGCTTACATAAAGATAAGGAAGCTGTTCGTGCATATTTCCTGGAATATGTAAATAAGAACACGGTGTTCTTTTATACATTGAAAGAAAAAATAGACTATTTGATAGAAAACAATTATTATATTGATTTTTATCAATCGTTTACATTTGAAGAAATGGAAGAAGTGTTCAACTATGTGTATGCTAAAAAATTCCGTTTCGAATCCTTTATGGCAGCCTTTAAATTCTTCCAGAGCTATGCACTTCGTGATGACTCTGGTGAAAAATTCTTAGAGCGCTATGAAGACCGCGTTGTTGCGGTATCCCTATTCCTAGCGCGTGAGGAAGGTGTAAAAAAAGCGATTGAATATGCAGAGATCATGATCAACCAAGAGTACCAGCCTGCAACGCCAACATTCCTGAATGCAGGTAAAAAACGTTCTGGCGAATTGGTATCTTGTTTCTTGGATGAAATCGGTGATAATCTAAACGGTATCGGTTATGCTGTTGATTCTGCAATGAAGTTATCTTCCATCGGTGGTGGAGTTTCATTCAATATCTCCAAAATCCGTGCACGTGGAGAAGCAATCAAAGGTGTTGAAGGCCGTGCCGGAGGGGTACTTCCGATCATGAAAATCATGGAAGATACATTCTCCTATGCGAACCAATTGGGGCAGCGCCCAGGTGCTGGAGCGGTATATTTGAATATCTTTCACTCTGACATTGAGGAGTTCCTTGATTGTAAAAAAATCAATGTGGACGAAAAAGTACGTATCAAATCACTTTCGATCGGTATTATCGTCCCAGATAAATTCATGGAATTGGCGGAGAAAGACGAACCTTGTTATTTGATTTATCCACATACAGTCGTGCAGGAGTATGGGCAATTCTTGGACGAAATGGATATGGACAAGATGTATGACGAGTTAATCACCAATCCAAACGTCAAAAAGAAAAAAATCAACGCGCGTCACCTGTTGGTTAAGATTGCACAGACACAAAAAGAATCTGGTTACCCTTATATCTTCTTCAAAGAAAACACCAATCGCGTCCATGCTCTGAATGAAATCGGTCAGGTCAAATTCTCGAATCTATGTACTGAGATTATGCAGGTATCACAGGTATCGGATATCGAGATTTATGGCAAGCAAGATACGATCCGTTATGGTATTTCCTGTAACCTAGGTTCATTGAATATCGCTACGGTGATGGACAACAAGCGCATCAAAGAAACGGTTAAGACAGCTATGCGAGCTTTAACAGTTGTCACAGATGTAACTAACATCGATATGGTTCCCTCTATTGCAAAAGCAAATCGCGAATTGCATTCTGTAGGACTTGGAGCGATGAATCTACATGGATACTTGGCAAAAAGCTTTATTATGTATGAATCTAATGAAGCATTGGACTTTGCCAATACATTCTTCATGATGATGAACTACTATTCATTAGAAGCATCCATGGAAATTGCAAAAGAACGTGGAAAAACATTTGTTGGATTTGAGAAATCAGCTTATGCAGATGGCACTTATTTCAATAATTACGTGAACCGTGATTACCTTCCAAAAACAGCTAAGGTAAATGAATTGTTTGAAGGTATACACATTCCAACTGTTGAAGATTGGTTAGAATTAAAAGCAAAAATCAAAGAACATGGTATATACCATGCGTACCGTTTGGCGATTGCTCCAAATCAATCTACTTCCTATATCATGAATGCAACAGCATCGGTTATGCCAATTGTGGATATTATTGAAGTGCGCGAATATGGGGACAGTACAACATATTACCCAATGCCATATTTGACAAATGATAATTATTTCTATTTCAAATCGGCTTACGATATGGATCAGTTCAAAGTATTGAAATTGATTTCGGTCATCCAACGTCATATTGACCAAGGTGTATCTACCATTTTGCATACCAATTCGAAAGACTCCACAAGAGATTTGTCTAGATATTATATCTATGCGCATAAATTGGGATTAAAATCCCTCTATTACACACGGACAAGAAAATCGACCATCGACGAATGTGTCTCTTGTTCAGCTTAATCTTGAGATTTTAGTATTTGGATATATAATGTGAATAGGTCAAAAGTTGCCAAGTTATCGGCAACTTTTGGCTTAATCGACAGGTCAGAAGTTCAAATACATGATAATAAATGCCTAATACTTTAAAATAAAAATGAGTAAAACATATAAAGCTGTCAATTGGAATACTCCCGAGAATGATTATGTATTGATGTTCTGGGAGCAAAATATTCGTCAATTCTGGATTGACACCGAATACATTCCATCAAAAGATATCGATAGTTGGAAACGTATCAGCCCAGAAATGAAAGATGCCTATAAAAAAGCATTAGGTGGTTTGACCCTGTTAGATACCTTGCAGAGTCATACGGGTATGCCAAAAATTATCGACCATATAGATACTTTACAAAATAAAGCTGTATTGTCCTATATGTGTATGATGGAAGCCATTCACGCAAAATCATATTCCACAATTTTCACAACGGTTTCAACGACAGCTGAAATCAATGATATCTTCGAGTGGGTTCAACAAAATAAATACCTACAATACAAAGCACAAATGATCGATGGTTATTACCGTGCTATCGATAAAGAAGATGCCTCTGATGAGGAGATCTATATGGCTATGGCTGCTTCTGTTTTATTGGAATCCTTCTTATTCTACTCTGGCTTCTTCCTACCCTTATGGTTATGTGGTCAAGGTGAAATGGTTGCTTCTGCAGATATCATTAAGAAAATCATCGCTGACGAATCTATTCACGGTGTATTCGTAGGATTGATGGCACAAGATCAATTCAAAAAATTAAAGAATCAAGATCAGGTGAAAGCACGTTTCTTGGCTTTACTTTATAACCTATATGAAAACGAACTGAAATATACCGAAGAGATCTATACTGAGGTAGGTTTGACTGCTGAGGTTAAAGAATATGTTCGTTATAATGCAAACAAGGCATTGATGAACTTAGGTTTTGATCCGATCTTTGAAGTAAAACAGGTCAATCCAATTGTATTGAATGGCTTGAATACAGAAACGACACAACATGACTTCTTCTCCAAGAAATCAACAAACTACGAAAAAGCTACTGAGATTGTCCATCTGAAAGATGATGACTTCAAAATGGATGTGGTCGTAGATATATAAGGATTATCAATAGATCTGATAAAAAATCCCCGGGAGTTAAAAAAACTTCCGGGGATTTTTTATTGCGGTGAACGTATTCTATTATTGCTGAAAAGCTTTAATAGCCTGGCCGCGCCAAGCAGCATCAAGTGGAGCGCCAAGCAACCAGGTTAATGTGGGCGCGATATCATAAATCATGATCGTGCCCTTAATCTCTTTTCCTTTTGATACTCCCGGCCCGGTCATTACCCAAGGAATCTCAACTTCTGCCAATGATTTGCCACCATGTCCTTTACCCGTACCCCCATGATCTGCGGCGACAACAAAGATAGTTTCATCTGCGATACCCGCATCCTTAACAGCTTGCTGCAATGTTCCGATCCGTCGGTCAACCTGCTTTAGTTCGGCATAATACTCGGGGGTATCGTGACCTATATTATGACCGACACCATCGGGCTGGTCGAAATGTACAAAAGTAATGGTGGGCTTGTCTTTTTTGATAATGTCCACAGTTGTATTCAACGCGGCCTCATCATCATCTTTGGTATTAATGATCTTTTGGACCACTTTATTGTCAATTAAATACCCTATCCCCGGCCAGCTATGCACGACAGCAAATTGCGCTTTGGGATTCTTCTGTGCCACCGCATTAAATAAAGAAGGAAACATCCCATTTTCAGTTCTGACAGTTGGAGGAATTTCAGGAGTCTTACTATCCCATTCTGTGTAACCATGTGTAGTCGGTCCAGCCCCCATAAGCATAGATGCCCAGTTTACCGCACTAGATGAAGGTAAAACCGTACGCACATGCGTGCTATAGGTTCCCTCCTGCATCATTTGTTTGAGGTTTGGCATTTCAGCCTTAGGGAGGGCATAAGCGCCGAACCCATCGAACCCTACTAAAACGACATGTTTGATTTTTTTGCTTTGTGCCATCACTGCACTGGTCGATAAACCTACCAATAGTAATGGTAATAATAAATTTCTAATTTTCATCTGTATAAATTCGTTTTTTAATTGTGATGAAGCTATCAGATTTATTCATGCTCTTTTGTGATTATTCATTCATAATTAATTTGTTTTTTAATTGTATTCATGAACTCGTTTCACTCGGTTTGAATAAATCATGATGGTTTCATAATTATTGAGCTTTCAAAGACTTAATAACTCAAAAATAGAAACTTTATTCTATTCATTATGTTAAGTAAACATTATTTAATATATCTAACCAACATGTTACATAAAATTTGACACATAGAAAGCCGCTAGTAATTCTACTAGCGGCTTTCTTAAAGGACAATTCAGCACTATAATTCAATTGCCTCAACCTAGCATTCTAGTGCCCCATCAATAACCCGGATTTTGCTTTAAATTAGGGTTCATCGATATTTGTTGTTGAGGTATAGGAAATACTGTCTTTGTCTCAGTTGTCGGCTTGTGATCCCACCAAGTTGCTGTGTGGAATTTACCAAAACGAATTAAATCCCTCCTTCTGAATCCCTCGAAAATAAACTCACGACCACGCTCGGCTAAAAGTTCATCCAATGTTAATGTACCCGTTGTATATTGCCCTTCAGCCCAATCTGTATTCGTAAATGCTCGTTTTTTGCAACTATTGATTAGATCAACAGCTTCTTGAGATGCAATACCACCATTTTTCCGCATTAGGGCCTCTGCTTTCGCAAAATAAATCCAGCTCAAACGATAGACGTTCCAATCCGTATTATTATAATTTTCATCCACTGGTATCTTTACACCATTAACATTCCCGACAAGTGAGTTACCGAGTTTATATTTATTAAAACGGATCCCACTATTTTCTTCACCGTCGCTCATTGTAGAGGATGTACCTCCAGTTTTGGCCCTTCGAATATAATCGACAAAAACCAGCTGTTCTCCCTTATATTCTTCTGATCCTTCCACAATTTTACCATCCACAAACTTAACCATCGGTCCGTTTAAAAACCATTCTTTTTTTCGCAGATCTTTTTCATTGTATTGACCAAAAACCCCTGGAATCAAGACGATACCATTATTTCCAGTTCTCCCGCCACCGTAAATCTCGCTTTGTACGAAATGATAAAACTCACCAGGAAATCCAGTTGCAAAATCTGCTATTTTATAATCGTAGGCAATTGAAAAAATGGTTTCCTTAGACATATCATTCGTAGGCACATAAGAGTCTGTTATATTTGGGTCTAACGCCATAGCACCGTTCAATCCTCCCCCAGCACCCGATATCAATTTGTCAGCCGCCGCGATACAATCATCCCATCGTGGTTGCCCATGCCATTTTTCAGCATTTAAATACAGTTCGACTAACATCGCATAACCTGTAGCCTGCGAAACTCGGCCTAACATCGCTCTAGATAGTTTGGGCGCTGAATCAATATTATCCAAGATTTCCTTTTCAATAAATTCAAAAACCTCTTTCGTAGAAGAAGGTTTGGGTAATGGTTCTTCCGCTGTACTAGGGGCTTTAGTCGTTATCGGGATGTTTCCGAATAGATCCATTAATTTTAAATAATGTAATGCACGCAGCAGCTTAAGTTCGGCGATGAATTCCGTTTTCTCGACATCTGTTAAACCCATCTCAGCCACATCAGATTTTTCAAGAATATCAATGGGACTATTACACAAACCAACCCCCCAATACATCAATACCCATGCATTGTTTAATCCTCCCTCATCTACTGTCCAAGTATGATAATGTAGCCGTTTCCATTTCCCGCCGTCTTCTCCATGCCGTCCCTTGGTTGGCCAGGCCAGTTGATCCGCAGACAACTCTGCAGGTCGCCACCATCCATCCTGCCCTGAGGGTGATATCCATGCATTTGCATGCGTATATGGTCGTAATACTGCAGATATCACTTCATTCTTATTCTTATAAAAATCGCCTGCGACAATAACATCATAAGCGTTTTCATCTAGGTTTGTACAACTTGATGCATTTATTACACACACTAGAAGTAAAATTTTAACAATATTTCTCATAGTAATCATTCATTAAAAACTAAAATTTACGCCAAACAAAAGCGATCTGGTGTTGGGATAGGGACCTCTACTGTCAATGCCCAAACGCTGTCCATTAATTTCATTACCTAAGCCCGTATCCAATACAAAATCTGGATCATTTCCCGAATAGCCAGTAATAGTTGCCAAATTCTGAACGGTCAAATAAGCGCGTACATTATTTACCCAAGTATTGCTCTTCAATTTAAACCGATAACCGATCGTAACTTCATCAATTTTTAAGTGGCTACCGCTCTCCAAATAATAATCAGAGTACATATAGGTATCGTCTATTTCCCTATATTTGGTAAATGCGTCTCTCAAAAGATTCCCTGACCATACTTTGTTGCCGTAAGAAAGCGCTGTCGTATTTAATATATCGTAATCGAATTTACCTCGCATAAAGATTCTTAAATCAAAATTTTTATAAGAGAAATTATTGGTCCAAGAGAGATAATATTTTGGAACCGCGTTTCCTAACACTGCCAGGTCAGAAGCACTTAAATCATCTCTTGAATTATTAATCGCGTCATTGCGTACAGCCTCGCCGTTTCGATTATAAAATAGCCATTTTCCCTCATCATCAAATCCAGCAAACCGTTTACCAAAAAACTCACCAATACGGTGCCCTTCATAAGTTGTAAAGGCATCACCCAATGCGCCAGCTCCACCGATCTCACCAAATGTTTTATATTTCACTTTGAATATATCGTTTGAATAACTTTCTAATACATTTTTCAATGTACTCGCCGTAAAATCCATGTTCCACCTAAAATTATCACGCTCGATAGCGCGATAGCTTAGTGCTAATTCAATACCTTTTGAAGAGAGTGTGCCTACATTGGAATAGATATTATTTCTTATATAGGGTGGCTGAGGGGTAGTATAGGTATCCAAAAGATCAACGGTTTTTCGTTGAAAAAGATCAACGGAACCAGATAGTTTATTGCTAAACATCGTGAAATCAACACCAATATTTGTTTCCTTCTTGGTCTCCCACCTTAAATTTGGGTTAGGATTACGATCAGGACCATAGGTTTCCCGATAAACTTCATCTGGGTACAAATACTTACCTCCTCCTCCTAAGGTCAATCGAGAGGCATTATTTGCAAAACCCGTATTTCCCGTTTCGCCATAACCTGCACGTAATTTCAAATTATTTATAAAACCAACATCCTTCATAAAGTCTTCATTGCTGATATTCCAGCCTATTGACACCGCAGGAAAGCTTCCCCATTTGTTATTCGCACCGAATTTGGATGAACCTTCACGTCTTAAAATAAATTGGGCCATATACTTATCCGAGAAAGTATAATTTATCCGACCAAAAAAAGCGATCAATGTATTATCGTTTTTATAACTATCCAGGTTGGCACGTCCATCGCGTAGCGCTTGCCCTTCCGACATGTTATCCTCATTAAAACGATCGTTTATAAAGCCCCTATTGTCTGCACTTTGCCCCTCATCTTTCTCATAACGGTAACTGTAACCTGCCAATGCTGTTATGCCATGTTTCTCTGCGACTGTCGTATTATATTGGAGTGTGGGTTCAAACGCATACTTTTCATTCAACAGATTGGATTTGGAAGCATACCCGCCACCTGGATAATCTTGGTCTTCCAACGATGCTTCGCTGTTTAAAGCCCTATAAGCACCATCTATATAAGAATTACGCTGCACAGACCCAAACACACTAGCTTTTAACCCTTCAATTATATTTAAATCCGCTTTTCCATCGAGTGAAGATGTCTGTTGTTTCCGATAACTGGTCTCAGTAAATAATCGAGCAAATTCATTTGTACTTGTCCGATCATAGCGATAAGATCCATCTTCGTTAAAGTTTGAAAGCGTCGGATTTTTGGTCGCCTCACTTTCCCATCCTCCACCGCCCAACAAGTTTGCATTGTTTGTATTTGTCGCTATATTCAAGAGAACGTTCAAGCGATCATTAAGTCCCTTCTGATTGATACTTGTTCGCACGGTATACTCCTTTCGCGAATTTTCCTTGGCGATACCTTCCAGATTTCGGAAATTCACACTTCCGCGATAAGTGGTTGACTCATTACCTCCTGACAATGAAAGATTATGATTTTGTGAAAAATTATCCTTATTAATCAAATCATCAAAAAACTTTGTAGAATTCCCGAAATCTGTTTGCTTTAACTCACCAGATGCGATCTTGTCCCTAAACTCCTGTGGAGTCAAAAAATCAGGCTTGTTATAAACAAACTCCTTTCTAAAATAACTGGAATAGTTAAATATAGCTTTACCTGGTTTTCCCCTTTTTGTTGTAATTAAAATAACCCCTGCGTTAGCACTAGTTCCATAGATAGCAGCACCAGATCCATCTTTCAATACATCCACAGATTCAATATCATCTTGTTGCAAAAGATCTGGATTACCTCCAGGTATTCCATCAATGACGAAAAGGGGGCTGGCGCTACCTGTGACAGAAATTGCACCCCGTAATTGCGTGGCTACTCCCGAATTAGGATTTGATCCACTTCTGGAAACCTGAAGACCTGCGACCTTACCTTGTATCAGATCCAAGGGGTTTCTTGCCCCACTTTGGCGAAATTGGTCTGCGCTTACGTGCGCAACAGAAGATGTTACTTCCTTCATTTTTTGCGTCCCATAACCAACAACAACGACTTCATCCAATTGGCTCTGATCTTCTTCCAACTGGACAGAAATTGCAGTTCCATTAACAGTGATTTCCTTGGCTTTGTAACCAATAGAAGAAACGACTAATACATCTCCAGTTTTAGCCTCCAAAGTGAAATTACCTGACACATCTGACTGTGTGCCTTTTGACGTCCCTTTTACCGCGATGCTAACCCCCGAAATTGGCTTCCCAGTGGCATCAAGCACTTTTCCCTTAATTTGTTCTTGATCTCCTTTCAATTCTTTTAAAAATCGACTCGTTAACCTATTTTCAGAAGAAAAAGCTTGGGCATGCTGCGTTGTACCGGCAAGGACAATGAGTGAGAAAAACAATTTAGATTTCCCCTTTAATCGCGCAACTGTTTTAAAATCAATTATGCTCATATATAGTATTTATTGGTGTATAAAACGATTTAGCTTATTTGAAAAAGTATTTGTTATAGTTAGTATTCCCTCCCAAAATTTTGAGTTGAAAGCAATGATTCTAGCATTTGTACTTAAAACAAATGCTGGAATCAGTAAAACCTCGTGTTTAACAATCTTTATTGAATGTGATAAAGCAATTAAATTGCCCTTTTCGCCTAGCAAAATCGGTTTTGCTATACAGGTAAAAAAAAGCAAAATCTGCTTTTGAAAATTCGATATGATTCTCTCCTTTGGTTTAGTTTTTAGTTTAAGTGTTTGATTCGGACATTAAGGTAGGTATTTTTAAGTTTAAATCAAAAAAAGTTGTTAAAATAAACAACTTAACCCCAATTGCCGTATTGCTATGGGAGTAATAATGACGATAACAGACATTTTAAACTAATACAATAAAAAATGGATTCATTGAGAAGAATCGAATTTCTAATCAATGAATCCATATAATAACTAAGTCTACTATACCCTATTGATACCCCGGATTCTGGGTCAATTTATTATTACGCTGAATTTCATCGGGAGAAATTGGCCATAACAGATCAGATTCTTTAAATACGGCTCCAGATGCGTTCTTCGCTCCAATTAATGGAACAAAGTCCACTTTGCCTGCTTCCGTTGTAGAAATCACCGGGAACATTTTCGTCCGTACAATGTCATCCCACATTTTGTACTCTAAAGGCAGCTCGCGTAGACGTTCTTTCCAACATTCTTTCACAAAATCATCTGCGGACAATCCTTGTAGTTCTGCCGTGAAAGCAGCAACAGATTTTCCCTCTGTATTCGCACGAGCTTTTACCTGCGCCAGATAACCCGCTGCTTCTGCACTTACGCCTGTAGATTTAGCGATACTTTCAGCGGCAGTTAACAATGCTTCCGGATAACGATAAAAATTCCAGTCTTTTGTACCTCTTCCTGTTGTCAGCAAAGCTTGCTCATCCACATAATACCATATCCCGGCATCCTCTGATGTCCATTTTTTACCATTAATCGGATTAGTATACGACCAGTGGTAGAACTGATTGGGTTTGATCCTCAGATCTTTTTTATCATATACATTCAAAAATTGTTTGGTCGGGCCAAAAACTCGCTCAAATATAGAATAAGTGGTAAACACCGAAACTGCTGACGAACTAAAAGCGGTGGCAGTCCTTGCTCCGCTATTAGTAACAAGGTCATCAAATTCTTGCGCATAAATGACTTCATCCAAGTCATCGGTTTTACGCAGCAAGTTATACGCACTATTCTGTTCAAGGTCAATATTTTGGGTCATCTTATGCGGTGAATTCACCACAATTTTGGCTGCTGTTGCCGCATCAGCAAATTTACCTTGCTGCAAATAAACATCAGCTAATAGCATTGCTGCTGCATATTTTGTAATGCGATGCCCATTCTCCGCGAATTTTTTGGCTGGCAATATTTCTACGGCACTTTTTAAGTCCGCCTCAATCAATTCATAGATTTTCGCAGCATCGGTACGCTCCAAATAAAGTGGATCAGTAAGTTTCTCATTTGGTAGCGTATACAAGGGGAGTGCTCCAAATGTCTTGACGAGATAAAAGTAGTTGTAAGCTCTAAAGAATTTCGCCTCAGCCAATAAGGTATTTTTTTTGGTCTCATTGACCATGCTTATTTGCGGGATATATTTTACACCAGCATTGGCAATATTGATGGCCTCATAAGCCTCATCCCAGATGGTATTCATCGTTGGAGATATCACGTTGGCATTTTGCTGCCGTGTCAATTCACGGGCAAACAAGGTGACACGCTCCTGCCCTTCATAACTATTCGTAAAATACCCGGTCAGAATGGTATTAATGGAAGCGGTAGATCCCAAATAAGAACCCGTTGTAGAATAACGTAATGGTGAACCCCGACGGTAAAGCGCATTTACAGTTGCTTCAGCCTGTCCTTCATTCTCATAATAACTTATTAATGACAGGTTTGAGCGAGGATTTTCTTCTAAAAATTTATTACAGGATGTTGTTAACGCCATTCCGGCCAATAACAACAAAAATAATTTAGTCTTCATCTTTTTAAATTCTAAGCATTAAAATGTAACATTAACACCCAAAGAGAATGTTTTCGCTCTAGGATAGGAGAAAAAGGTCATGTTTTGTCCAAATTTTCCATTCCCTTGAGCAGTAAATTGAGAAGTCATTTCTGGATCATACTGAGAAGTACTTTCGGGGTCATAACCTTTAAAATCTTTTGACGTAAATAAAAATGGATTATTCGCATTCGCATAGATCCGTAGTCTGGACAAGCCCATCCGCTTTAATACATCCGCATTAAATGTATAGCCAAATTGGATCAAATTTACGCGCACATAAGAACCGTCCGCAACCCAAGAATCGTCCACGTTGGTATCCTGGCCAGCATGCCCCCCATTGGTCAAATAGATCGCTTGCTGCATCGTATTCGGATTCGATCCATTATACGCATCGGTCAAAATTTCCTTCAGACCATTGGTGATGCCAAAACGATCGTAAGTTGAGTGGAAGAACTGTTGCATGACATCTACCCCCTTAACAAATTGGAGATCCAACGTAAAGTCGAAATTTTTATAACGTAAGTTATTTACAAAACTACCGGTCCAATCTGGCAACCCTTTTCCGATAATTTCTTTCTCGGTTGTACGTTTTGCACGACCTATGTCTTTTATTTCCGCATTTCCTGCATCGACATCTGCCTGTGTATACACACCCAACCTTCTATAACCGTAGAAGCTATTTAAGTTTTCACCAACACGGATCACACTATTCGCCCCACCAACCCAATCGTTCTTTAGAATATCCGCATTGTTCTCACCTAAAGTCAATACTTTATTTTTGTTATAGTTGGCGTTCAGTGATGCTTTCCATTCAAAATTCTCATTGGTCACAATCGTACCAGTAATCATCATATCCAGGCCTTGATTTTGAACGGAACCGATATTTTTCATGACGGATTTAAAACCGGTCGCTCTTGGTAGCGGAGTCTCCAACAGGAGGTCTGTTGTTTTTCGACGATAATAAGAAACATCGAAATTTAGGCGATTTTGAAGTAAGCCCAACTCCACCCCAACATCAAATTGTGCTGTTTTTTCCCACTTTAGATCTTCATTTTCAATCGTGCTGACATAAGACCAGGGAGCCCGTCCATTATTCAATAAGATTGTTCCCGCATCAACGATCGCCAACGACCTATAAGGATCAATCTCAGAGTTACCGGTCAATCCATAGCTGGTATGTAATTTCAGGTTACTAATGGTCTGATTACCCTTTAAAAACTCCTCATTGGAAACATTCCAGGCGAGTCCTAATGACGGAAAAAATGCATATTTATTGTTCCTACCAAATTTGGATGAACCATCATAACGACTGGTTACTGTGGCAGAATAACGATTGTCATAGGAATAGGCTGCCCTCAAGAAGTACGAATTCATCGCCCAATCATTGTAAAAAGATTCGGGCGTAGCTGGTGTAACACCTAAATTCATTCTATTATACTCATAGAAATCATCCGGAAGGCCTTCCGTCCGCATTTTATCAAAGTCATACGTCTTCTTTTGCCAAGACAAACCCGCCATGGCATTGATTCGGTGTTTATCGAATTGCTTATTATAGGTTAAATAGGTCTCTTCCTGCCAATACAAGGTATTTGTATGCGTGCGTTCCGCCCATCCATTCGGTCTGGAAATATTATTCAAGAGCTTTGAAGAGTATCCCTTATAATCTTTCCTATGGTGATCAATCCCTAATTGTGTTTTCAGGTCCAACCCATCGGCCAGATGAAATGTCAATGCCGCATTTCCAAAAATCTGCGTATTATAACGCAAGCGTTTTTGCAAATCCAGAATGGAAACCGGATTTGCCATCCCTTCAAAACTCAGCTGTTCAGCTACGGTAGATGAAGATGAATTCGTATAAAGACCATTCTTATCATAAACCGGATACCAAGGAATCATCTCGATCATCGTACGGCGAGCTTCTTGTCCGCCACCATCTTCAGGAGTATAACGGCCCCAGGTATGATTGACCGTCAAGTTGATTGCCGTAGAGAGCCAAGATGTTGGTTTTGCATCATAAGCCATTTTTGCATTTATCCGTTTATTCCAGGTATTGTTCATAATTCCCTGTTGATCCGTATAATTCAAAAATGCGCCAACGGATGACTTTTCATCCCCCTGTTGTACATTTAATTGATGATTATGTGAAATAGCCGTCCGTGTGGCCTCGCGTTGCCAATCTGTATCATATAAGGGGTTGCCGTTTGCGTCAAAGTAATCTGGATCATTGAACCAATCTTTTTTATTTAAAGACCAAGGTGTCCATTTATCATTCTTACTTTTCAGTACTTCACTTTGATATTTATTTTCGTTTTCCAATCCAATCATAAAGGCATCTACCCATTCCTGTGCATTCAGTAGATCCATATAGCGTTGCGCAGAACTTACCCCTGCCGATCCCTGGTAACTGATTGTTCTAGACCCATCTTTGTTACCACGTTTTGTGGTTACCAAAATCACACCATTTGCACCCCGCGCACCATAAATCGCTGCAGAAGAAGCGTCTTTTAAAACCTCGATGTTTTCAATATCATTTGGATTTAATAAATTAAAATCTTCCATGACGACTCCATCCACGACATAAAGCGGGTTCGAAGAGGAGTTGATTGTGGCCACACCACGGATAACGACTCTATTCGCGTTAGCGCCAGGTTGACTGGAATTAGAAAAGATATTGACACCTGAGGCTTTTCCTCTTAGGGCATCAAGCGCGCTGAAACTTTGATCTTTGATCATATCTGCTCCCTTGACCATCGCAATAGAACCGGTTACATCCGATTTACGCATGGTACCATAACCGACAACAACGACCTCATCCAATTGGCTCTGATCATCCTCTAACTGAACGGTTACTGTGGTACCTGATACAGTCACTTCCTTCGATTTATAACCGACAGAGGAAACGACCAGCACATCGCCAGGCTTTGCTTCCACAGAAAAATTCCCCTGTGCATCTGATTGGGCACCTTTTGAGGTTCCCTTAACTGCTACTGAAGCGCCCACGAGAGGTTTTCCGTTAGCATCTAGCACTTTTCCTTTCAGGTGCTGCTGTAGATTACGAACTTCTTTTACAAAGGATTTACCTTCATAGTTTGCTGAAGTTGCTACAGCGGCATTGACTTGTGGAAATGTACCAGCAATGACAGCCAATGAGAAAAATAGCTTTGATTTTTTCCCAAGGTGCGCAAATGATTTTACGTCAACTTTGCTCATATTAATAGTGATTTGGTTTATAAAAACGTTTTAGCAAAAAGATACTACAACGTCTAGTTTAATTTAGTTTTCCCTATAATCGATTATAATAAAAGGTTTTAGTTCATTTACCTTTCCTTATAAATTTTTCAATTTAACATGTATTGCCCTAAAAAACGTCGGCTATATCTCAGCGCAGCCGATCTTTATACGCGTTAGTATGCTAAATCGCTTTTGCTATTTTTGCAAAAAAAATGGTCTGTTAATTTGGTTTATACTGTTTAATTTCTGTCTTTCTTTTCCTCTTTTGGTTATCGCATTCTGGTTATGTTTTAATATTTTAATTAGCTCGTAATTTAGTATTTTAAATTCAAACGGCGGAAGATTTATTTTCAAAATCTTCCGCCGTTAAAACTATATATTTCCCTTTTTCATTTCGCTGATCGCATAATCAACTGAACGCGCTGAAAAAGCCATATAAGTCAATGATGGATTTTGTGTCGATGTCGAAGTCATGCAGGCGCCATCTGTAACAAAGACATTTTTTACAGCATGCATCTGATTCCACTTGTTCAATACTGAAGTCTTCGGATCGTGTCCCATCCGTACCCCGCCCATCTCATGGATATCCAACCCCGGAGCCTGCCAATGTGTATCCGGCCGAATGTTCGTGAAACCGGCATCGGTAAACATCTCTGTCATAACCGCAATATAATCCTTTTTCATTTTTTCATCATTCTCATCGTAATCGACCGCAATCTTTAACAATGGAATTCCCCAATCGTCTGTTTTACGGCCATCCAGGGAAACCATGCCCGATTCTTTTGGTATGGTCTCACCCATCATGTGCGAGCCTACCTGCCAAATCCCCAGTTTCGGGTTTAAGAGATTATCTTTAAGTCCCAATCCTAAGCCAGAGCGATCGGACTCCTTACTTCGAGATGCGCCGAAACCCGCGGCATAGCCCCGTAAAAAGTCTGTCTCCTGCTTATGCAGGTTTCGAAAACGTGGGATATATCCCCCGCCGGCAGGGTTTCTGCCTTCTGCGGTATAATCCAATAGCCCCTCGTATTCGGCGTAGACACGTGCACTGTAATTATGGAAAGCCACATATTTTCCGAGTACACCACTATCATTACCCAAACCATTAGGAAAACGGTTTGATTTGGAATTCAATAAAATCAGATTGGTATTGATCGCTGCTGCATTGACAAAAATCAATTTTGCATAAAAGTCGATTTCTTCTTTCGTGTTTGTATCAATTACCCGTACCCCTACCGCTTTTCCTTTTTGTTCATCATATAAGATAGAATGAACCACCGAATGTGGACGAAGGGTCATATTTCCGGTTTTAGCGGCCCAAGGAATTGTCGTTGCATTCGAACTGAAATATCCTCCAAAAGGACATCCTCTTTGGCACAGCACACGATTTTGGCATTGTACACGGCCTTGGTCAATATGAATCTGGTTAGGTTTGGAAAGATGTGCACATCGTGCAGAGATCACCTTCCGTTCCGGAAATTTCTTTTGTACCTTCTCCTTGAAATACTTTTCGACAATATTCAATGGATACCCTGGCAGAAATTCACCGTCAGGCAATTCGGGCAGTCCATCATGGTCCCCAGCAATACCTGCAAATTTCTCTACATAGGCATACCATGGCGCTAAATCCGCATAGCGAATAGGCCAATCTACTGCAAAACCATCACGTGCTGGCCCCTCAAAGTCAAAGTCTGACCAACGTTGGGTCTGTCTCGCCCACAACAAGGATTTACCACCGACCTGATACCCTCTGATCCAGTCGAAAGGTTTTTCTTGGATGTAGGGATGTTCCTTGTCTTTCACAAAGAAATGTGCCGCATCTTCATGAAAAGCATAACATTTGCTAACAATAGGATTTTCAGCCTTCACTTGATAGGGCATTTCATTCCGATGCTCAAACTCCCACGGCATCATATTCGTGGTCGGATAGTCCTTGATATGCTGTACATCTCGTCCCCGCTCCAAAACCAACGTTTTTAATCCCTTCTCGCACAATTCCTTTGCGGACCAACCACCACTAATTCCCGAACCAATCACGATTGCGTCGTAGGTTCTATTTTTTTCACTGTCAATATTTAGATTTGCCATGCTGGATTTATCCATTAATTTTCACCGCACCATTGTACGGTCCAGGAATAAGCTTATAAATAACCTTATTCTTCATCACATATTCCGAATTCATATAACCTTGGATCGCACGCGATTTAAAGATCTCAAAAAAGGTCTTTTCATCTGTTTTATCTTTCAGATTGGCTAAAGTATTTTCTGTTTCCTTGCCATTGGTAAGATTCAGCTGCTTTCTCAATTTATTAAAACCGGAGACAAATTTCTCCTGATTTTCCGGCGATTCACAATCATCCACCATCTTAATCACGAACAGGTGCAGGTTGAGCTCCCTTCCCCCCGGTGTATCCGATTTTGGAATGAGAATATCAACAAGATCGCCCAAAAATTTCTCATCCTCCGCCGATAATTTCAGCTTATTCAATACAATCGATGCCCCTCCATCATTCAGACAGGATGACATAATAGTCAGTCCGCCTGCGATAATGAAAAATTGCTTTATTGCGGTTCTACGGTTCATAATCAGAGTTCCCTTTACAATTTGGTAATATTACGTATATCCAACTAAAATTACAAATGCTAAAACGTTTAAATTATAGTATTTCATTAAATCCAGCCGGATAATAGCTGTTTTGCCTGCTGCAAGTTTTCCACAATGTTATCAACAGCTGTTAGTCTAGCTCGCTCCACCTCTTGCTTTGTTACAGCAATCAGCTGCAAATTAGCTTCTAAAGCAGATTGGCTACCCGTTATCGTATCTTCGATCGCGAGACAGACCTCTGCCGGTAAGTCCAATTTTGTCAAGGCCAGGCGATAAGGCTCGGGATTTGGCTTCGGAGACTCCACACATTCCCTTGTCACAAAAAACTCAAAGTAATCCAACAGTTCATGTTTTCCCAAAACGGTATCCACCGTACTCCGATAGCTTGAGGTCACCAATCCGATCCGAATGTTATTTGCCTTTAGGTAGGTTAAAATATCTTTCGCAAAAGGCATTAATTCGATATCGCTCATATTGGAATCAGCATAAGCAGCGCGCGTCCTTTTCCACATATGTTCCTCTGTGGTATCATATCCATAGTCTTCGACCAGACGTTTTACGTTATGCGCCAAGGTATGTCCCGCAAAATCACGAATCCAATCGTCATAAGTTATCTCTAGATCAAATTCTTGTTTTAGGATCGGCGCCCAGTTTTTAAAATAGAAATATTCCGAATCAATTAAAGTACCGTCCAAATCAAACAATACGGCTTGTAGTTTATTCATAGTGTTAAAGATACACAAGTCGGTTGAAAAATCCTATCGAAGCAGCCCGCAATAAGCGGAATCAGATATTTCGTTATGAAATGTATTCCAAAAACCGATGTACACATGATATTCGGCTTTTTTATTCAATTCAGCTGGTATCTCTACCGAGCATTGCCCATCGGCTGCATTTGCAATTGCCAACTTTAGTGAGCCCAAATCTTTTAAACTAACGAATGCCAGATTCAACTTATAGATTTCATCGTTATAAGCTGGGTTTGGTATCCATTCCAAATCGATACGACCGTCATTCAAACTTACCTTTGCTTGCTCAGGAGAGATTAATTCTCCCGCAAAAACCATTAGGTTTTCAAAATTCACCACCGGATTATTATCAGCATCAATTGTCACAACATCGTTGAAAACATGCTTTTGAGCGAGTTGAAATACGCCATATTTAGATCCACTGTCTTTTTTTAATCGATAGCCAAAATCAAAAACAGGCTTATTTTCCCTGCAAAACTCACCTACCAATTTTAGTTTTTGGCGATGTAATCGCTGTGCCTCAGTCGGAGGTTTGTTACTTTTCCTCCTCGCGCCTCGAATAATCCACTGCCCATTAAGGTTATAACCATATACTGAGCCCACTTTACCCCGAAAACCACCGTTCGGGCCATCTTGTAATATACCCATTTCTTAAGCTTTTGGTTTAATTGTAATTTCCATGTTGCCATTATAACAGATGAATGCCCTCAATGTTTGCAATAGGTTAGATTTAAAATAGAATTAAGTTAGATTTAAGTTAGCTATTGATTAGCTTATACCTAAACAAAACCTAACTTAAACCTAAACAAACCCTAACTAAAACCTATATAAATATATATGCCTATATCAATTATAATTTAAGTTAACTGCCGTCATTTTTGGATAAGCATTGGACATTTGCTAAGTTTGTTTTTACATTCATGGAACCAGCATGATTTATTTAATCCGACTGTGGTGGCTTCAAGGGTCAGACTGAAGGGTAAATGATCAATGGTCGAATCACATCGTAGTACGAAAAAATCTGAAAGCTTCATCGTCTTAAAATTTATACAATGAAAATAATTGCCATCGGCCGAAATTACATCGACCACGCGAAAGAGCTCAATAATCCCGTCCCTGAAAATCCCATCATATTTTTAAAACCCGACACCGCGGTCTTAAAGGACAATAAAGATTTCTATTACCCCGAATTTTCTCAAAACATCCAATTCGAAACCGAAGTCGTCCTCCGAATCTGTAAGGAAGGTAAACATGTTACGCCAAAATTTGCGTCAACGTATTACGATGCGATTGGCCTGGGAATCGACTTCACCGCAAGAGATGTACAGCAGGAGCTCAAAGCAAAAAGCCTTCCCTGGGAATTGGCGAAAGCCTTTGACCACTCCGCAGTGATTAGCAACTTGATCCCAAAGGAAGATTTAGCGGATGTCTATGCGATTGACTTCTCTCTACAGCAAAATGGACAAACCGTGCAACAGGGGAATACCAAGGACATGATTTTTTCATTTGAAGATCTGATTGTCTACACCTCCAAATTTATTACGCTCCGCAAAGGAGACCTCATCTATACGGGCACTCCTGTCGGTGTTGGCTCCGTTGCAATTGGAGATATATTGGAAGGGTTTATTGGAGAACAAAAAATGTTTAGCTGCAAGATCAAATAGAAAAAGTAGAAATGATTAAAAAAACGGCATATTTATTAGGCGTATTGACTTTGTCCGCTAGCGTTGTCCAGGCACAGGATATTATCAAAAGTCGCAACTACCCGCAAAATTATTTCGTACGTCCGATGGATATTGCTCCACAAGCATCGGGATCATTTGGCGAGTTACGGGCAACACATTTCCATGGTGGAGATGACTACCGAACGCAACAACGCATCAATATCCCCGTACATGCGGCGGCAGAAGGCTTTGTTTCACGTGTACGGGTACAAATTGGCGGTGGTGGCAACTATGTTTACATTGATCATCCAAATGGGTATACTTCGGTATATATGCATCTAGAAAGCTTTAATTCAGATCTTGCCAAGATTATAAAAGATGAGCAGTACAAACAAAAACGCTTTGATGTCGACGTATTTTTAAAACCTAACCAAGTACCGGTCAAAAAAGGTGAATTTATCGCCAATTCCGGAAACACAGGTGGTTCAGCAGGGCCGCACCTGCATTTTGAAATTCGGGATACCAAGGCGCAGCTGCCCTTAAACCCGCAGCTATTTGGGCTTTTATTTCCGGATGGTGTAGCACCTTTGATAAGAGGTATAACAGTCTACGATCTTGGCCGCGAAGTCTTTGACGAAAATACGCCACGCAGGCATCAAACGATCAGATCGCTAGGTAATGGACGCTATACCCTGGCTTCAGGCTCCCCTATTTCGGTCAATGGCAACTTTGGACTAGGCATCAACACCGTAGACAGACGCGGCGGTATTTCTTTTACGTACGGTGTTTATTCGATCGAACTATTTCTTGACAACAAAAATATCAGTACCGTACTATTCGAAGCCATCCCGTTTGATCAAACTCGTGCAATTCAATCGTATGTAGACTATCCTTACCTTAAGAAATCGGGTGTTCGGGTGCAGAAAAGCTTCAAGGATCCCAATAATCCTATTACGATCTATAAACACCTGGACAATTTGGGTATGATCGAATTGAAAGATAATGAGGTGCATGACGTAAAATACGTCGTCAAGGATGTACAAGGCAATAAAAGCGAACTCAATTTTAAGGTACAGAACAATCCGTCTTTAGCGATCAGCCGCAAGCCTGCCGAAGGCCTCAAAATGTTTCATTACGCTGATGATAACAAATATGAGGCAGAAAATGCACGCGTCTATATGGGTAAGAATATTCTTTACAATGACCTTTATTTTAATTATTCCCAAGGCGCAAAGTCCACGAAGGGATATTCGGCTACGCATTATATCCACAATGCCTATACACCTCTATTCGGGTATTACAAACTAATGATCAAGCCAGATTACAGCTTACCGGAAAGTCTATATGGTAAGGCGCTGATCGTCTCTACAGACGGTGGCGCGCAAGGTGGTAAATATGAAAACGGCTGGGTCGTCGCCAATGTGCGTGAATTTGGCGGGTTCTATGTTGCTGTGGATACCATAGCCCCTAATGTCACGGCCCGAAACCTGACCGACGGGAAGAATGTATCCAATCAACGCTCCATAGATTTTACCATCAGCGATAATCTCTCTGGTATAGATACCTTCGATGCATATATAGATGGCAAATGGGCTTTAATGAAGTATGACCCCAAAACCAGACACTTATGGCATGAGTTTGAGTCCAATCTAACCAGTGGCTCGCACAGCTTCAAGTTGGAAGTGAAAGACAATAAAGGAAATTTAAAAATATACGAAGCTTCCTTCAGCAGGTAATGAAGCTCCTCGGAGTGGTTCATCTACCATGGGTTTTATTCTTGCTTCTTTTTTGTGCGCAAGTTTACACTCCTGATGGGTTATTATCGGATAATATCGTAACTTAATAAGCTAAATAGCAATACATATGGCAACACTAGAAATAGGACAACACGCACCAGATTTCAGTGCAAAAAATCAACATGGTGAAACAGTCCATCTTTCGGATTTCAAAGGAAAAAAAGTCATTCTCTACTTTTACCCCAAAGACAATACGCCTGGATGTACAACCGAGGCTTGCAACTTTAGGGACAATTATCAATCCCTAAAAAAGGATGGTTATGAAATTATAGGCGTCAGCGTGGATAATGAGGCGTCTCATCAAAAGTTTATGACCAAACATGAATTACCATTTCAACTACTTGTAGACGAAGATAAACGTCTTGTCGAAGCATACGGTGTATGGGTAGAAAAGAACATGTACGGAAAAAAATATATGGGTACAGCACGTACAACCTTCGTGATCGATGAGCAGGGCATTATTCAGCATATCATCAAAAAAGTGGATAACAAAAATGCGTCACAACAGATCCGCGATTTGAGCATTTAACCGGACCGTATTCCCGCCATCAATTCTTATGTTTACTTGATTTGACGGGCGGTGCGGATCTAATATCTCATATCTAGAATCTTATATCTAAAATCTAAATACTAATATCTATATTTGCCACTTATGAGCAAACAGACAGACGATTTTTTCAAAAGTGTAGTATCACACGCGAAGGAATACGGTTTTGTATTCCAATCGAGCGAAATATATGACGGATTAAGTGCCGTCTACGATTACGGTCAATTAGGTTCTGAACTTAAAAATAACCTAAAGACTTATTGGTGGAAATCTATGGTGCAATTGCACGAAAATATTGTTGGTATCGATGCCGCGATTTTCATGCATCCAACAACCTGGAAAGCATCTGGTCACGTGGATGGGTTCAATGACCCGATGATCGATAACAAAGATTCAAAAAAGCGCTACCGTGCCGACCAATTGATCGAAGATAAGATTGCACGTTATGAAGCTGATGGAAAAGCAGCGGAAGCAGCTGCACTTTTGGAAGCATTGAATACTGCATTGAATGCTGACGATCTAGCGGGATTAAAATCCATCATTGAAGAACATAATATCGTTTGTCCGGTTTCAGGCACCAAGAATTGGACTGAAGTACGTCAATTTAATTTGATGTTTGCCACACAAATGGGGGCCATGGCTGATGGGGCAGATCAGGTTTACCTACGTCCAGAAACTGCTCAGGGCATTTTTGTCAATTTCCTGAATGTTCAGAAAACAGGCCGTATGAAAATTCCTTTCGGTATTGCTCAAATTGGAAAAGCTTTCCGTAATGAAGTCATTGCGCGCCAGTTTATCATGCGTATGCGTGAATTTGAACAAATGGAAATGCAATTCTTCTGCCGTCCGGGCACTGAGCTGGAATGGTACAATAAATGGAAAGAAACACGCTTGAAATGGCATCTGGCATTGGGTTTTGACCCCGCCAACTACCGTTACCACGACCACGATAAATTGGCGCATTATGCAAATGCTGCGGTTGATATTGAATTTAACTTCCCATTCGGATTTAAAGAGGTGGAAGGTATCCATTCCCGTACAGATTTTGACCTCAAACAGCATCAAGAATATTCGAAAAAGAAAATGCAATATTTTGATCCTGAAATCAATCAAAATTACATTCCTTATGTGATCGAGACTTCAATCGGATTGGACCGTCTATTCCTGACAGTTCTATGTAATTCATTGATCACAGAAGATCTTTCTACGCCAGAAAAACAAGATTCTCGCGTCGTATTGAAATTTCCAGCAGCTTTGGCACCTGTGAAAGCCGCAATTTTGCCATTGACCAAAAAAGACGGCTTACCAGAAAAAGCGCGCGAGATCCTCAATACGTTAAAATTGGATTACAACGTGCAATACGATGAAAAAGACGCAATTGGAAAACGTTATCGCCGTCAAGACGCAATTGGTACGCCAATCTGTATTACAGTTGATTACGATTCGTTGGAAGATAGCACAGTAACGATCCGTCACCGTGATACCATGGAGCAAGAACGGGTAGCTATCGCCGACCTTGGACGGATTTTAAATGACTTAGCTGGCTGGAATACCTTGCTAAAAAAATTGCTATAAATTAGATTTATCTGATGACAGAAAAGGTGTCCCTAAGGACACCTTTTTTATTGCTTTGTTTATTACAATTGGTTAGTTGGTTTTTGCTTCTCAACATCAGTATTCTACCACGACATTATCACGCCATTTGTCATTCTTAATCACCTGAAATCCCTGATCTCCGCTTACACCGTCGAGCAGTTTCCCTTTGAATAGCAGCTGTACATTATTTCTAATTTCGCTGCTTAACTCAAATATGCGCACAGTTTCTCCTTTTCTGAAAACACGTAACTCATAGCTGACTGGCTTATTTTCAGGAACATCGCCCATAAACTGATTAAACGAAAAAGTTTGCGTACTGGTAAAATTGGGAATAATGCGTAGAATGGTGTGATCAGCTTTTTCATCCGATGCTGTTGCGAACGGGTAATATTGGAAAGCATGATGCTGTTGCTTGATGTGGATACTGTCTACAAGGTTGAGTCCGTCGGCATCCGTACATTCAAATCTAACTTCGCTATAGATACGTGTCATTGTCAGGACCCGCTCTATGGATTCTTTCACATCAAAAGTGTCCAGTACGGCAAATACCTCCGCAGACTGCTCATGAAAAGCATTAGAAACCCAGAGGCTCCTAAGATCAGTCACCGCAGCCGGAACTATTAATGGTATACTCGAATTTTTGGAAAGTAGACTTAAATAATACGTCCCTTGGGGCAAAGCAACACCAAACGTCTCTTTGGCATTGAGTGTACCTGCTTTCACGAGTATCTTCGAGTTGGCATCAAAAATATGGTAATACAATTTATCAGGTAAAACAGATTGATCTGTAGTCCCCATAATTTTGATATTGTCCATCTTAAACGTCCCCGTGCTTTCGTTATAATCCGTACCATTATCCCGATTACCTGGAAATAGTGCTATTTTTAGCCAGCATCCCTGTGCTGCTGTCAATTGAATCGACGTAAGCGTCTGCTCCAGCGAAAACTTGGCCGACGTACTGAGTGTCGGCGGGTAATGAAGGGTGTCGGTCAGTTTTTTGAAAGTCGCCCCTTTATCGGTCGAATAACTCAAGAGCAAGGCACGTGGACCAGTTCCAGAGCTATTGACGTCAAAAGTCAGATTAGCCAACGAGGCAATACCAGCAACAGGTATCTTGATCATAATCTCTTTGGCACCTTTGAAATTAATGGCTTTCCCTGTAGTCGGCCAACCACCTATAAAACCATAATCCGTTTTACCATTGTTATAATCAATCACAACGGCATCGTCAAGTGCTGAGGTAGGATCAGCATTACCGCTGTCAAAATTCCAATGGTAGAGGAGTTGTTCTGTGTTGCTTTCGCTTGTCGAAACGCTTTTAGTCTTAGACGATTGTGCTCGCAAGGGGGTGATAATCGTTTCAAAATCCTTGATTTTGAATGTTACTGCATGTGTTTTTTCGTTGCTTTCATCAGGAAGTTTCGAGTTTTTCTTACAGGATGATGCTACGGCTAGAATCACAATGAATAAGCACGAAAAAACTCCCAACGTAAACTGGGATTTCTTTTTCATAACGATGAATGATTTATAAGTTAACTAACCGGCAGATTAAAATTAACTTATAAATCATTAGCTTTCAACACTGTCACTAAAAAGTTACTTCCGTACAATCACTCTTACAGGTCGTTTCCCTGTCTACTTTTTGGACATAAACTTTTCGGGAAGTACTGGAACGATCCAGGACTAATATATTATTTGTTCCGGACGGACGGACGTATTCGCCATTGAACTCGTCCCATTCGTAAATTGGTTTACCTTTCTCATCCAACCAAATATAATTATAACGTGAATTTTGTTTTTCCTGTACGGTCAACTGCACCTTATTTTTCTTTTTGTCAATCTTGATGCGGATATCCTTGGGTTTTTCCACTTGCGTAAGTGTTTTCACCAGAATTTCAGCTTGCGTGGAGTACTTATCTTTCCAATAGGCAACAACATGATATTTTTTTGATACGGAGAGGTTTCGTACAAAAACATTAGCTCCTGAGCCAATATGTGTACCAGTTGCTGTCTCATACCAGCGATATTCAAGTCCTGCGACAGGCTTTTTGACCGTAAGTACCTGATCGCCCCCAAAACAAGTTTCCAATGTATCCCCCCAGCGATTGGTGGGTTTGGCAAGCGCATTGGATTGAAGCTGATTAAGTTTCCATACAATAGAATCCTTATGGTTCACATAATTTGGGTTGCGGAGCAGACCCGTAGTATCCTGAATACATACTTTCAATTCATTTGCGCCGTTATGCAGCATTCCCGGGTCTAAATAAATTGAGTCGATATCATGAGCAATCGCTTCATTATTTAGAAGCCATACCAGCTTAAATGTATTTGGGGACGGTTTTGCTAGGCGCAAAGTAAATTTCTGCACACTGTCCAAGGTCAGCACATTATTTAGTATTGGTTTTACAGCAATAAAGGGACTCGATTTTCGCTTTATTGAAGCCACGAACTGTTCTTGACAAACGGGACAAAACGGGGCCACAAGATATTGCATTTTGCAGTATTCGTGCGGTCTGAACCAAGTTGACGGAGATCCTTTCCCGCCATAAGAATAGATACCTACGCCATCTTTTCCAAGCCAATATTTCCAGGGAACAGTATTTACATCTGCCGTTTGGGAACGGTTGACTGACTCGATAGCATATTGATTGCCTGCCCAATACTCATCAGCCAGCTGCGCAAAAGAATGTCCAATCTCATGGACAGCGATATCGTTACTTTTGAAGTTGACCGTTGAGGTGGCCCACTTTCCACCCGATCCGCCATAAAATGGCGAGTTGACCAATATGACCACCTGTGTATAATTGGGGATATGTGTTTTCAATACTTCTTCAATACGGTCATTTTTTTGAGGTACCACGAGACGGTGCAATCCGCCATTGTCAAAGCTACTACCAAAAATTGTATTGGGATGCGTAACCGGTACCGCATGATCTCTGGTGAATTTATTATAGCGTTTTGGATATTTGCTGAGATCGGTATCTCCATGTACGCAGTCACTCGCTTTACAGTCATGGGTGGCGCCGGATTCTTCGGATATGGTCCGAATAGCAAACACATTAAAGAAATTACTGTATTGTTTGAAAGGCTCTATCGCGAAAAAATAGTTGGTAAACTGCTTGGAATCTGCTGCATAATCTTCCAATTGGTCTTTTGTATAGCCATCACCCAAGATAACCAAGTTCACCATATGGTTAGCTGATCCTTGGTACTGCAGGGTATCAATCTTAAAATGCTGCGATTGGGCTGCTACCGGCAACCAACAGCCAAGTAGTATAAGCACTATAAAAATTAAGCTTTTATTCATCGGAGTAACAATCGTTAGACTTCAAAATTAGGGTTTTCACACCCTTAATTTTTAAACTTTATTGCTGAGTGCTTCTCCGATATTATCCACTGATCCGGATTTGTAGGGCCCTTCTGCGGCCGTCTTTCCGGCAATGTCTTCGATGTAGCAAGTCCTTGGTTTAATCCCGCATCCGATGTTCCTGCACATATTCGCTTGGGGAATGCTTTGTGATCTTCTTAAATACCCTGTTAAAATTGACCACGTTGTTGAACCCCGTCTTAAATGCAATATTGGAAACGCTCTCAGAGGACTCGTCAATCAGCATTTTACAGGCACGCTCAATCCGAATTTCATTCAGGAAAGTAACATAAGTCTTTCGGGTATGTTTTTTAAAGTACTTACAAAATGCATGTGGCGTCATGTGGGCAACTGCCGCAATATCTTCAAGGGAGATCTTATCGCCAAAATGCTGAAAGGTATATTGAAATATTTCATTGATGCGCAAGCCTTCGGCATCCGAAAATTTCTTCTGAGGAATGCCAGTATACAGCGAGGTCCATTGATCGACCTTTTTACTCAAAAAATTGATCAGTTTTACAAAAGATAACAGCCGGTCTATCCCTGCACTTGTATTGATCTGGACAAATTTATCCTTGAGCGCAACAGCATGTTCGGCATCCAGTTTCTTACTTACATTGATATGCTCCAAAAAATATTTGACATCGTCAAATTCGGGAAAATCCAGAAAGGATTTAAAATGTTCATAATCAAAGAAAATATGGATGGCGTGAATGCCATCCTTGATATCCTCTGCTGTTTTAAACATATGCGGCTCATCTGCATCAACGATATAGATTTCATCTTCTTCAAAACTATGCGTAAAGTTGCCGATCATAAAGGTACCCCGTCCTTTTAGGATATAGGTCAATTGGATCTCTTTATGCCGATGATAATTACTATAAAAGGAGGGCAAGATATCTTCCTGTACGCAAATAGATCCTTGATAAACCACCGGAACTGTAAATTGAACAACTTTCATCGTCTATTGAAATAACAAATATTAAACCGTTAATTCAAATATACCATTTTTTAAGACAATAATCGTTAATTTTTATCCAAAAACTCTTTGACTTTACTGATAAACCGCGGCAACGTGGGGTCTTCGCCTGTGAGCGACAAGATTTTGAATGTCTGTGGATCAACCCACAGATAGCTTGGTGAACGATCTATACCAAAATCATTTTCCATTGTAGTCCGATCATTGGTATTCAGATAATAGTTATGCGGTCCCAAAGCAAGGGAGTTACTTGCCTTAATCCACTTGTCTTGATCACTATCTAAGGAAAAATAAATGACTCGCACCCCCATTGTCTTTAATTGTGGCTCTTTTTTATGCAATAAACTAACATCGGAGAGACTGTATGAACTGGATGCTTTCCAGAATGCGACGATCAGCATTTTTGCTTTTGAAAATTCAGTCAATGCCAGCGAATCCCGCTGAATATTCATTGGCGTGATGGCTGGAAAGACTGGCATATTCTCGTAAAAATCTTTCACACGGTCTACTTTCTCACGTGCAAATTTATAATAAGGGTGTTTCTGTAAAGTCACATCAAACTGTTCAAGCGCGCTATCAAATTTTTTAAAGTTATCCTGATCGACGGAAACATATTTAAAAAAGTAAGGGAGCACCAAAGAGGACCGATGTATACTGTCCAGGATAAAATCAGCATATAATTCGCGAAGGTTATAAGGTTTAATGGCCGACAAGCGTTGTATTTCATCCACCGCTTGCTCGTAGGATCCGTCATTGCGTGCTGCCATGTCTGGAAGCTGACCATTTAATGTACCGATCCTCCCCTTCCGTTTTTCTTCCTTCAATTTTTCTGCCTGTTCACGTTTGTGATATCTTTCGGTAAATTGGATAAAATCTCTTGCATTATCGGATGTTGTCGTCAAGGTACACAGTCCTTGACTTTCCTTTAGATCATAGTCACTATCGCCTTCCAGAAAAAGTGTATAGGGGTCTCCTCCATTAATCTGGATCGCATAAAAACCGGTCATAGCCAATTCGCCTTCTAAGACAAATTGTCCATTCTTCACGCTTGTTTTTGTAAATTGCTGTATTTTGTTCTCAGGGTCTATAAGTGTCACAGGACTTCCTTCGGCTGCAGCTGTCTGGCCAGTTATCTTATAAGTGAATGTTTTCAGCAGCGCTTCTTTTCTTGTCTTATCTGTTTTCTGGGAACAAGCGGCTGCTCCCAGAAAAATAAGTAACAAGCAAAAATAGTTAACGAACTTTATAGTCCTTATATGCTCCGTTTTCAAATATGCGAACATTTCCTTTTTTTCCTTTTATTTTAAATGCGACAATTTTCCCCTGTTCCCAACGCATATCCACCGTGTAATTACCTCTGGCCTTCAGCCCCTTGACCTGCCCTTTAGCCCAGGTTTTGGGCAAGGCCGGCAGCAGGTGAATATAGCCATTATGGCTTTGGATCAGCATCTCTGCGATACCTGCAGCACCACCAAAGTTGCCATCAATCTGAAACGGCGGATGAGCGCAGAATAAGTTGGGATAGGTTCCCGCACCCACACCCTGATAGGTTGTCTCACTGACAAAAGCAGGTTTGAGCAGCTGGCGAAGAATCTCCAGCGCGTGATCGCCATCCTGCAATCTTGCCCAAAATAAAATTTTCCAAGCCCTGGACCATCCTGTCCCTTCATCTCCTCTTACTGCCAAAGTCTTGCGCGCAGCTTCGGCCCAAGCAGGAGTCGTTTGTGGCGAGATGAATGCCGCAGGATACAAGCCATAGAGATGGGACACATGGCGGTGTTTGGGTTCAACCTCCTGATAATCTTCGAGCCATTCCATCACACGTCCAGATTTACTGATCACTACCGGTGGTGGAATCTCTTTTAACTTCCCTTTCAAGCTAGCTGCAAAACGATCTTTCATAGACAAAATAGAATCTGCATGAATCACTGCCTGATACAGTTCGCGTACAATCTGATTGTCGATTGTAGGCCCCATCACGACTGCCGCAACCTTTCCGTTGGACATTCGAAACGCATTTTCCGGGGACACAGATGGCGAGGTTACCCACCAACCTGTTTTTGGATCTTGCACTAAGGTATGATCATAAAATTGTGCAGCGCCTTTGAGTATCGGATAGATTTCTTTCAGATATTCTTTATCACTGGTAAAAAGATAATGCTCCCACAGGTGGTTGCATAACCAGCCTGACGCTGTGCTTGCCCCCCAGGAAGCCTGTTCGCCCGGAGCAGAATATCCCCAAACATTGGTCATCATATAAACGACCCATCCGGGCGCATTATAGTACGCTTTCGCAGTTTGCTCGCCTGTTTTTGCTATCCGCTTGATCAACTCGATAAAAGGTTGATGATATTCACTGAGATTATTCACCTCCACTCCCCAGTGATTCATCTGTGCATTGATATTTAAATGGTAATCACCATTCCATGGTGTATTGATCTGATTGGCCCATAAGCCTTGCAAATTGGGCGGAAGTGAATTTGAGATTTTTGGTGCCGCACTTGAAATATTCAAATAACGGCCATATTGATAATAAATACTTGCTAAATCGGGATCCTGTGCCGGATCTTTATAAAAATTAGCAATTCGTTCATTGGTTGGAACATTTGCATTCAATTTATTCCCAAATAGATTCAGTTCGACCCGGTTAAAAGTCTTCTGATAACTATTCACATGATTACGGTACATTTTAGCTGTATTGGACGAGTGCAATGCTGCAATGGTCGCTTTTACAGTAGCCAGTGGATCCTGTCCATAATAAGACGTACTCGCAGTGATATAGATAGCAAGGTTGCCCTTCGCCGAAACTTCCAGTACCTGATCCTTTTTATTGACCTGGAGATCCCTGCCCTGTACGTTTAGTAAACTAACAAATTTCAGGTTTTTACCCCCATTCCCATCCGGGAGCGACCCTTCGACCAAAATACCATCGTCCAACAGCGTGTAACGGTCGATGTGCTCCTTGCGTTCGAAAGAAATACCCACCGTCTGTCTGGCGTTGCTGTTTTGATTCAATTGAATAACACCGACATTCCTGTCAAACGAAGTATAATAGGTCCGCTGAATTTTTATGTTCCCAGTACGAAAAGAGGTTTGCGCTGTCGCGGTGGTTAGGTCCAAGGATCTTGTATAGTCCTCTATCGGAGAGGAGGGCAATTGATAGTGAAGTATGAGATCTCCCAGCAACTGATAACAGCCATAAGGAACCTCCGCGCCATTTCCAAAACCAGAGCCTTTTCCTTTGGTGATAAAGGTTTCATTAACCAATTTCTCGGCCTCATCATTTTTACCTGCTTTCAATAGGTCCTGAATCGCACTGACATTTTTATAGGCCTTATAGTTATTAGGATCTTCTGGACTCCCAGACCACATACTGATCTCATTCAACACAATTTTTTCCTTCTTCGGATTTCCATCCGGCATCATCCCCATTAGCCCGTTGCCCAGTGGCAAAGTTTCTTCCCAGATATCGGCCGGTTTATTGTACCAAAGGCTGAGTGGATTTTGCTGAGCGAACAAAAGCGTGGTCTGACAGATGCAGACCACAAGAAGTGTTAAAATTCTATTTTCCATAAAGTTCAAGCTCCGCAATTGTCAGCTCATTTCCTTCAATAAATTGCTTTGGTTCAAATTTTATAAACTTGGTATTGTTGTTTGTTTCAAAAAATACCTGTTGCAAAATTGGATTTGCTTTGATGTTGGAGAATTCGCCCTCCTTAACGCTTGTCCACTTTTTGCCATCTATACTGGTTGAAATTGTATACTTGGTCGGAATACCAGCAGTTTTTTTGTCCTGACGGGGCAGGAAACCAATCCCTGAAGTAGGACCACTGGTCTCAATAACCAAAACCCCGCGGTCTGCTACGGTCGCAAAGGTACTGGGATTGGCATCGGTTATATAGGCATTATCGGTAGAGCTGCCTGTCTTTAACTTAAAACCTGTTTGTTTTTTAAGCTCTTTTGTATTGAAAGTAAAGGATTCGTTATATTCCTTAAATAGGCCGAAGTCACTCATGGTAATTGCTACAGGAGCATAGATATGCAAGCGTAAATCTGCCGTTGTCGTTGGCTGCTCAAGTTTTAGCAGGCGATTCGCACCAATGCTGGTCGCTCTGACCAATGGCTTCCAGGCGTTGTCTACCTTGTGTTCAATAATAACGCTGTCAATCCGTTGTCCGAGCTTGATATTTTCACGCAATTGGATAAGATCAAATGTCGCTGGTGATTTTAGCTTAATTTCAAGCGTAGCTGATGTTTTGGCATCATCAGTTGCCCAATAGCTGTAACGGTCATTATCGGTAATCAGGGACGTTGCATATGTTTTGGAATCGCCATTGCGCGTATTGGAGGCCGTAATGGTCGCACCTTTTGCCAGATTTGTCCGGAAAGTTTCTTTGATCTTTTTACCAAAAGCCTGTAGCGATTTCACGTCATTTTCGTGGAGTGTACCTGAAGGCATTGGCGCCAAACCAAGATTCATACAGGCACCTCTACCCACAGATTTCAGGTAAATTTCAAACAGCTGGTTTGGTGTTTTTACACGGCTATCCTGTTCCTGATGATAAAACCATCCCGGACGTTGGGGCACATCACATTCTGCGGGAATCCAATATTTACCATTCCGGTCGCCCGATTCAGCATTATGCGATTCGGTCGCACCCGGTACAGCCACTTTTCCATTTAAACCTATCGGTGTAAATGTCGCCCAAGAAGTTTCAGCAGCGAAACCATGCTCATTACCGACCCAGCGCATATCAGGCCCAATATCCGAGAAAATAACGGCGTCGGGTTGAAGTTTACGCACAATAGGCCATGTTTTCTCATGCCATTCATAATAAGTCGTCCGATCTATGATCCTTTTTCCTTCATGTCCGCCATAGTAACCATCACCGCCATTTGCCCCATCGTGCCACGAAGTGAACAAAGGACCATAATTGCTCATCAGTTCGGTCAGCTGCTGCCGATAAGCGGTTGCATATGCCGGCGTTCCATAATGTTCATCATGACGGTCCCAAGCAGACAGGTATACCCCGAATTTCATTCCATTGCGATGTGTCGCTTCCATAAATTCTTTCACCATATCTCCCTTACCATTCTTCCAAGGTGAGGATGCAATGCTATAAGAAGTTGTTTTGGTCGGCCACAAACAAAATCCATCGTGATGTTTCGCTACACTGATCAAGCCCCTGAAACCACCATCTGCCGCAGCTTTGGCAATTTGATTCGCATTAAATGCCGAAGGATTAAATAGGGAGGGTTCCGCATCTCCGTACCCCCATTCCTTATTTTGAAAAGTTGTCGGTGTATAATGGATCAAACAGTAGGTTTCCATCTCCTGCCATTTCAATTGACGTTCGGTTGGCAAGGCCCCATAAGGTTTTAACGTGTCTGGTTTGACTACCGTACCGCTGGAAAGTAAGATGGAGGATAACAAGATTGTGAGCATATTCTTTATTAAATAAGTACTAGAAAATTAGGTTGTAAAGCCCTAATATAAGAAGTTTTATAAACTTATCCATGTAACATTTGCGTACTGGAACAGATTGGAAACAGGTGTAAAATGTGCCTTCTAGCTAAAAAATGGCCTTCGCGAATGATATCAATCGATTGATATAACGTGTTCAGCTATCCTGTAAAATGATCTCCCGCCGCAGTGTAAGTGTGTTTTTTTAGTATAATTCTTACAAAGAAGAATTTATTTCATCGCAGGAGTGCAAACAAAAAATACAGGTTTGTTATTAATAGAAGATAAAGAAGTTAGCTGTGCTACAGCAGCTGATTGCATGTCATTGGGACAAGACTGGCATGATAATTATAAGCTATAGGGCAGAAAAAGGAATATTTATCTATTATTAAAAATGATTATGAAAGTAAATTTAATGATTGTAGCAGCAGCATTGGCATTTTCGACTGTCGCATGTAATACAGCTGGAAAAAAATCCGAAGCAACAGGAGCTGGTGATACGGCAACATCGGTTCAAAAACCAAGTGTGGTGGATAATGCATCTCTGGAAGGAACTTGGGAACTAAAGTCACTCACTACGCCCGAGACAGCCGGGAAAGGGCTCAAAGACCTCTTTAAAGACAAGATTCCAACATTGACTTTCACAGCCAAAGACCATAAAGTAGAAGGCAACAATGGCTGTAATGGTATCGGCGGCACTTACGAAAGTGAAAAAGGCAATTCCATTAAAATCGGTGATAAATTGATATCTACGATGATGCACTGTGAAAATGCCGCTTATAACGAATTTATGAATGGTCTAAAGTCAACGACAAACTTTGATGTTAAGGATAATGCGTTAACATTCATTTCCGGCGATATTGTTGTGATGCAATTTGTAAAAAAATAGGGTAATAACAGCGAACTCTGCTGGCATATAAGCGTCGCTGCCCGTAACGGTGGTAATAAAAAAGGGGGCTTACAGGTCTACTGTGAATCCTGAAAAAAACTGAGTACAAGGGTGTGCTCAGTTTTTTTTATAAAAACACGTTATTTAGCAGCGAAATATACCATATTAAAATTTCATCTCGTAACTTTACACATCATGAAAAAAGATCAATCTAAAATCATACGTGAACAGGTCGATCGTTCAGCACTTCGCGAACATTCGACTCCTTTATACCTCACATCAAGTTTTATCTTCGACAGCGCTGAACAAGGTCGGGCGGTCTTTGCTGGAGAAGAAGATGCAATGATTTATTCCCGCTATGCCAATCCGAATACATCCGAATTCATCAACAAGGTTTGTATTATGGAAGGTGCCGAAGCTGGCTTATCTTTTGCGTCCGGGATGGCCGCAGTATTTGCGTCCTTTGCGGCAATTATTGAAAGTGGAGACCACATTGTTTCTTCACGTGCAATATTTGGCTCCACCCATCAGTTATTTACCGAACTTTTTCCACGTTGGGGAGTGACAACAACTTACGTAGATGCAGCTAATCCTGAGGAGTGGGAGAAGGCCATACAGCCTAATACGAAGATTATATTTCTGGAATCGCCATCCAATCCAGGACTCGAATTAGTAGATTTAGAATGGCTGGGTAAATTCAAGCAAAAATATCCGAATATCATTCTTTCGATCGACAACTGTTTTGCGACACCATATCTTCAAAAACCGATTCAATATGGTTTTGATTTGGTGATCCATTCAGCCACCAAATATATGGACGGACAAGGTCGTGTTTTAGGTGGTATCGTGGTTGGGAAACAGGAATTGATCGATAAGCTCATGTTCTTTATCCGACACACAGGACCAGCATTATCACCATTCAATGCCTGGATCATTTCTAAAAGTCTCGATACCCTGGGTATCCGTATGGACCGCCATTGTTCAAATGCACTCGCGTTGGCCCAAGCATTGGAAAATCATCCGGAGATTGAAGATGTAAAATATCCTTTCCTACCAAGCCATCCACAATATGAACTGGCGAAGAAACAGATGAAAGCAGGAGGTGGTATTGTTACACTTGTTGTCAAAGGTGGTTTTGAACGTGCAAAAGCTTTTGTCGATCAGCTGGAAATGATCCTATATACATCCAATTTAGGTGACTCGCGATCAATCGCTACACATCCTGCATCAACGACGCACTCTAAGTTGTCAGAAGATGAGCGACTAAACCTGGGCATACAACCCGGCAGTATTCGTTTGTCTGTTGGCCTGGAGGATCAGGAAGATATTATCAACGATATCTTACAGGCTTTAGAGAAAACCAAATAAGCAATAAAAAGCGTGCCTCAGCACGCTTTTTATTGCTTATTTGGTTTTTAGTATTGAGATATGAGATTTGTTCTCAACATCCAATATTCTCCTAGTTAGTTCAATGAAGCAATAGCAGCTGCATAGTTCGGTTCGTCCGCAATCTCCGCAACTTGCTCCTCATACAATACTTTTCCGTTTTCATCCAATGTAATAACCACACGGCTCAATAGACCGGCCAAGGGTCCATCCGCAATCGCCAATTGATAAGCATCAGAGAAATTCGAATCTTTATATTCGGATAATGTCACCACATTGTTCAAACCCTCAGCTGCACAAAAACGTCCCTGTGCAAACGGTAAATCTTTCGAGATACACAGTACAACCGTATTCTCCAATTGAGATGCTTCTTTATTAAATGCACGTACAGAAGCTGCACAAGTTCCGGTATCCACACTTGGAAAAATATTTAATACAATTTTTTTCCCTTTAAAGTCTGCTAAAGATTTATCGGAAAGATCGCCTGCAGTTAATTTAAAATCAGGCGCCTGCTCACCGACTTGTGGTAAGTTGCCTTTAGTATTCACCGGATTGCCCTTAAAAGTGATTGTAGCCATAAAATATGATTGTTTAATTTTAGTTTCCTTGCACTTAAAGGTACGAGCAAAAAAAATATTACACAACATTTATTAATATTAGCCAAACATTTACTATGTTAGCATTGTATTTTAAAGAGGAACGTTAACCAACAATAAACACTAGTATGAAGAAATTATTATTCTCAATACTTTGTGCATCACCATCACTGCTCTTTGCACAAGGGTCTCAAGTGAATACACAGGGCGTACGGGCATTAGGCATGGCTGGTGCCGGATCTGCACTTTTCACAGACGAAACAAGTATATTCTACAATCCGGGAGGTTTAGCAAAAATGGACCACAATGCGGTTTCTGCGGGCATATCCACGGTAATGTATCGATCAGCCTTCAAAGAATCAGGAAGCAATCAAGTGTATAACACGCGCTCGCAAGTCACTCCTCCTTTTTCTGTTTTTGCGACCTTTGGTCCAGACAATGCCCGTTGGAAGGCTGGTCTGGGTGTCTATACGCCTTATGGCGGAGCAGTGGACTGGGGAGACAGTTGGCCTGGGAAATACGAGCTCAACCACCTAAAATTGCGTGCGATTTACATCCAGCCCACCATCAGTTATAAACTTACGGATAACTTAAGCGTAGGTGCAGGTTTTGTTTACAACATCGGTATGGTGGATTTGGCCAGATCATTACCTTTATTTTTACCGGACGGGTCCTCCGCACATGCGAAATTGACCGGAACAGGTACCGGGATAGGTTACAACGTCGGCGCCCATTACAACTTTGACAACAATGTCGCGATCTCTTTATCTTACCGCTCAAAAGTCGTTACAAAGCTGAAAAAGGGTGACGCCGAATTTACGGTGCCTGATGCTGTTGCAGCCTCGTTTCCCGATACCAAATTCAGCGCAGAACTTCCTTTGCCAGCATCACTTAACCTCGGCCTCTCGGTTCCGGTGAGTGACAAAGTGGATATTGTTGCCGACGGAACTTTTATCCAATACAATATCTATAAAAAGCTAGTCTTTGATTATGCAGACAATACACCTTTGCTACAGGATACAGAGCAAATAAAAAATTATAAGAATGCATTTTCAGGAAAAGTTGGGGTGAATTACAAAGCCAACGAAAAGTTAGCTGTACGTGCCGGAGTGGGATATGTAAAAACGCCAGTTGATAAAGACTATGTCTATGCGGAGACTCCGGACAACGACCGTGTCATGGGTGCGCTGGGCTTGTCTTACGCGATCAACGACAAATTCAGCCTGCACGCTGCTTATGTTTTACAAAAATTGAAAGAGCGTACTGTCACAAGCCCCGTCACACAAATTGAGGGTGCTTACAAGACTAACATTCATGCCCCTTCAATTTCATTCACCTATAAATGGTAATAGATTATGAAAAGATTTCAAAAAAATATTAAGCTTTATATTGGTTTTGCGGCGATAGCATTGGCTGCGTCCTGTAAACCGTCTATCGACCTTGACACCAAAGGTGGAAACCCCGAAAATGTAGATTTCAGCAAATACATAGCTGTTGGTAACTCACTGACTTCTGGCTATGCCAATAGTGGGCTCAGTCTCAAGGGTCAGGAACAATCTTTCCCGAATATGCTTGCTCAAGAAATGAAAAAAGTAGGCGGCGGAGAGTTTTTGCAGCCTTATTTTCCTGCGGAAAACTATAATGGTAGCGGCTTCTTATACTTAAAAGCACTGGTGAATGGTCAACCACAATTGGGCACCGTCACCGACCACCTGGCAATCCGTGGTCAGACCGAAGACAAAAAGCCGCTTTACATCAAGTACACTGGTCCCATCAATAATCTGGGCGTACCGGGAATGCGTTTGGATATGGCATTTGCGCCAGGAATAGGTACCACAAAAGGGAATCCTTATTTTGAGCGATTGCTACCAGACAATGCGCCAGCTACCACAACTTATGTAGATTATGCAACGACCAAAGACCATACCTTCTTTTCCTTCTCATTAGGAAATAATGATGTGTTGGGCTATGCAACAAATGGTGCCGTGACTACTGATGCCACAAACACCTTGATTTCTGAACAGGACTTTGCGAGGTTTTACACCGGCTTTGTTACCAAATTAACCAGCAAAGAACAAAAAGGGGTCGTCGCCACCATTCCGGATGTGACGGCAGTGCCTTATTTCACGACAGTAACACGTCAAGCCTTATTGGCCGGTGCGAATGCAGCATTAAAAGCCCAAGATCCTAATGCCGCACCGCTTACGGATATCTATATTAAAACAAAGACAATTCCACGGGCAGCAACGGATAAAGACATGTTTATTCTACCATTTTCTTCGGCGGGCTTATTGGGCAGACGAGATCTCAAAGACCCAGTAACTGGCGTTGTCAATCCAGCTCCTTACGGTCTACATCCGGCAAATCCTGTTGGTGACAATTTTGTCTTGGATGAGGCTGAGGCAAAAATGGTTCAAGATCGTATTGTTGCGCTAAACACCACGATCAAACAGGTTGCGGATAGTAAAAAACTTGCAATAGCGGACATCTATAGTTTCTTGAACAAGGTAAAATCGGGCTATCAGATCAACGGTATCGCCATCAGCAATAAATACATCACCGGTAATATATTCTCGTTGGATGGTGTTCACTTAACGCCTATGGGCTATGCCATTATGGCCAATGTTTTTGTTGACGCCATCAATGCAAAATATAGCACCAAATTAGGAAAAGTAAATGTCAGCCAGTATGGCGGTGTTGCTTTACCTTAGTCTTTTAATGCAGCACATAACCTGGAGAAAAGGTCATTTGAATTGAACATTCAAATGACCTTTTTTTGTGAAACAATGCTTATTTTTGTTTATACAGTTATTCGCTTTTAACAAAATAGAAGGCAAACCAGATGGGTCTAATCGCTAAGGAGTATCACTCTTTACTTTAAAAGTCCACAGACATGCATTTAAAAAAAGGCGTAAAATACTGGGATAAACAGTATTCATGCCAGCTAAATAAAATGAACAAATAAGCCGGGTATAACCGTGTATTTACACGATTAAATTACAGCTTTTAAAATTATTTCGAATGAAAATCAAATTAAACCGCGTTAACCAAGCTGTGCATTTCGAAGCCAGCAGTGAATTATCCCCTGTCAAAGTAAATATCGATGGCTCCGAAGCAATCGGCGGTGAGGGCAAGGGTGTTCGCCCCATGGAGTTGGTATTAATGGCATTGGGCTCTTGCAGTGTTTTTGACCTACACAGTATCTTGACCAAACAACGCCAACAAATCGATGATATTCAAGTGGAAGTTGAAGGAAAACGTCGTGACGAAATTCCACAGGTATTCACGGATATCCACATCAATTTCTTCTTAAAGGGTGAAATTGACGAGGTAAAAGCAACAAAAGCAGCTGAGTTGGCTGTGAAGAAATATTGTTCGGTCCACGATATGCTTGCCGCGGGCGGGATCAATATCACTTATTCGCTAAAAATAAACTAATATTTTTATAGTGCCTACGCTTACATCCACAGATGGAATTAAAGTCTGTAGGTGTAAGCGTAGGCATTTTTTGTGGGCTAAAGTCTTTTTTGCTCTTCGGTCTTGGTCGGCTGGTTGCTGCTCTTGATTTTTTGGTTTCCAAAGTGATACCGAAGCGTTACATTGACCTTTCTTGTGTCTTGGTAATCGTCAAAATAATTGTCCTGATCGGCATACTTTGACGAGATTCTCATCTTTTCAGTCCTGAAAATATCCATAAACGCCAGATTGACTTCCAGCTTTTTGTTAAAAAATTTACGGTTGGTCGTCAAGTAAGTGCTGGAATAGCCTGTAATCCGAAATGGTCCCTGAATAGTCGGCGAAGTAAAACTGTTTCCGAGTTCTACATTCCAGTCGGCATTTTTGTCCAGCACATAGCTTGAACTTATATTGCCATTGCCAATGTAAACGTCATTCCTGTGAAGCACGGCATCAGATCCCATAAAATAATTCTCATTGTACATGCCTTCCAGCTGAAGATTTAATCCCCAGCGGGAGGTCAACTGAAAGCTCTTGCCCAGATCTATCCCCGCTCCCTGTCCTTTCTTAATATTCGTATATTGAAAGATCAGCTGATGATTGACATTATCCTGCAAGGCGATTTCCATATTAGGCCATTTCTCGAACCTGTAAAATAGATCCACATTCCAGCTGTTCTTTGTCCAGGTCAGGTTGAGGTTATGTACAATGGTAGCCCTTAAGCGTGGGTCGCCCTGAAAATACGAAAATAAGTTATAATAAGATTTCGCTGGATTGAGCCAGGAGTAAGCTGGCCGGCTGATGCGCTTACCATAGGAAAACCCAAATTGCTGTTGGTCTGCCAATGCATATTGCATATAGAACGTCGGGAATAGCACAAAATAATCCTTCTTGTTGATATCCTTGGGCTCTGAGACAATACCCTCCAAATCGGTATACTCCCCCCTTAAGCCTGCTTTCCAGCTCCATTTTTTCCAGGTATAGTTAAACGATGTATATAAGGCCGCATTGCGTTCTTTATAATCAAACAGACTGCTCTTTTCGGGCCGGTGCTGCAGTGTACCGGACGCATCGTCTGAAAACAGCAGGTCACTTGTTGTCTTTACCGCACTAAACTTTCCACCAAATTCTACTTCCAGTCCCTTTATCTTTCCTGTAACGTCTACCTGCGAGGAAAAAAGGCGATTTTTACTGACATTATTACTAATAAAACGTGTGCTCGACGGCTGTTCACCTTTAAAATTCAATGCTGTCAAGACATCCTGATCATTGCTGGCATGGCTGGACGTAAAGTAAGACGACCAATTGATACTCCATTGGCGACCGAGTTTCTTCGTCACCTGTAGATAAAGGTTATTGGTCTTGTTGGAGCGTTCATGGTCATTTGTTGTAAAATAACTGGACTCCTGCACTCGATCTTTGTTATAGATTACCGTGGGCACTTCATAAACACCATAGGACCTCGGCCCATAATAGCCGTTTAAGCCAGCATTGATAGACCAAGTTGTATCTGGCGCATATTCCACCGAAAACACGTAACTATTTTGGCTATTATTGGTATCAAAACGGTCCATCGTGCCTTCCCATGAGGTCTGTTCCTTGGGATAATACACATAATTTGTCTCATAACGGGCATACTTACCACGCCCAAAATTGTATGTTCCCCGCAGATTGAACTTTTCGTTTTTATAATATTGTGTCAGCCCAAACAGTTGCTTCCAGGTTGTGCTCTTTTCGGCCAAGGCCAGTAGTGTACCCCGATACCCATATAAGTTGGATTTGGACAGCTTGATGTTAATGATCGTGCTTCCCTCCGCTTCATATTTTGCCGGTGGATTGGTAATGACCTCGATGGATTGTACATCGTTACCGGCTGTGTTCTCCAAATAAGTTTTCAGTTCGTCACCACTCAGCATCACCTTACGGTCATTCATGAGTACTACAATCTTTTTGCTGCCCCGGACGACGAGGTCCGAACCACTGGCCATCACCAAAGGTGTACGTTTAAGAATATCCCAGGTGTTGAGTGCGGAGAGATTACTATTTTGAACATTAAATTCCAGGCGGTCCAACTTTCGGATCAGTCGGGGCTGTCTGCCCACGACATTCACCTCCTCCAATTCCTTTGTCTTTGGAAGAAGTGTCAAGATCAGCGGACTATTCACAGTATCACTGTAAAAAAATAATTCCTTAGTCCCAAAGTCCAAATGCGAGGCTTTGAGGTAATATTTGCTGTGCGGTGTCAATGATAATTCAAACTTTCCAGCGGTATCTGTTTTCATTTCACCAATCTGTCGATAGGTACTGTCCAACAAGACAACCGATGCATCGGCCAGCATCTCCTTATTCCCCTTTTGAATTCTCCCCACCCGTATCGTCTGTGCTGTTACGAGCCCTGGAGCTAGAAGCAAAAATAATAAGCATTTCATATTTCGGTATTTAATGTCCAAAATTGTCCATTAACCTTGCTAAATATGGTTAATGAAGAGTTAATGCTATGTTAAGGCCTATGATCTTCATTGTGAGCAGTTATATTTGTATATGGAATTGAAGCCTAAAAATTATATTATTCTTTTCATCCTATTTTTTACTGTCCTGATCGGCATACAAGGGTATCAATTATACAATACCTATCGGCTTAAACAACGGGAGGTATTCGCCGACGTAAAGAAAAATCTGAACAAATTGGATGACGCTGATTCCGTTTTTGATAACAACCTATTGAGTAAGGATATCGCCCGGGATTATTATATCAAACTGGTCAAAAAAGAGATCACCGAAGAAGACCTAAAAAAACTATATACAACACATGCACAGAAAACTTCCGGGGAACTAACAAGATATGTTGACAGTATATTCCGGCCACGGGGAATGCATGTCATCCTTAAACAGGAAATATTGAATATTTACTATAAAGATGCGACAAAACCATTGGTTAATGGCCCGATCACTGTATACACAACATCCGGCACTTTCCGAAATCCTACAGAATTATCCAGCAGTAAATGGCTTACGGAAAAAACTGAAATGAACAAGATTCAGGATAGTATCCAAAGCAGGGAAATTCTATATGTTTTTTCTGTTCCACGCAAAACTTCTTTTGAGGTGGTCAATCTGAGCTGGATTCTATTTAAGGAGCTAACCTCACTGCTGTTGAGCACCTTATTGATCCTGGCCGCTTTTATCTGGTTGTTTTACCGGACAATTAACAATCTCAAGAAACAAAAAAAACAGATTGCCGTGTTGCACGATGTAGTAGATAATATTTCCCACGAGCTAAAAACACCGATTGCGACCTTAAAAATAGCAGCCAAAACCCTCCAAAAATCTCCTGACAATACGATTATTGCCGTGATTGAACGTCAGGTGAACCGCTTGGAACAAACACTGGATCCATTGAACGAGAATCAAACTGCAACAAGTTTACCCCCAACAACAGCGAAAGAGCTACAGGCAATTTTTAGTGATTTTCAGCTATGCAATCCAACAGTCAGACTACTTGTGGAGCCAAGCCTCGGCATGCAGGTCTGTCTTAATTCCATAGATACAACGACGCTGTTTCACAACCTGATGAACAATGCTGTCAAATACGGTGCTTCGCAGTTGAATATCCGTTTTGAGGAACAAAAAGACTATCTATCCATTCAGGTCAAAGACAATGGACAGGGCATGGAAAAAAGCGAATTACCCTATATTTTTGAAAAGTTCTACCGTATCCAGAAAGACAATATCCATGATACGAAAGGCTTGGGAATTGGCCTATTTCTGGTTAAAAATATCGTCAAGAAATATGGCGGAGAGATCAAGGTTATAAGTAAATTGCAGCATGGGACAACTTTTGCCATTCTCTTACCACTTTAATTTATCAGTTCATTGGCCAACATCGTCAATCGGCGGCACAGGCTACTACACGAAGAGCAGTGAAGCAGCACTTGAATAAAAATCGTATTATTAACTTTATAATGGATCAGAGAATAAGGGCTAAAAATCCGTTAGATGAAACAAAGAAATGAAGAATAAACTATTGCTGGTAGAAGATGATCCGGATTTTGGATTTATGCTGAGACAATATCTGGAGCTTTCGGACTTTCGTGTGGACTGGATTTCACAGCCAAATGAGCTCATGGAAGACTTTCAAAAGCTGATGGGTTATGATTTAATTATTCTGGACGTCATGCTTCCACAAGTAAGCGGCTTTACTTTGGCAAAAGAGATCAATACACTTTTTCCTTTACTTCCTTTTATCTTTCTAACGGCAAAAGAGCAAAAGATAGATAAGTTAACGGGCTTAAAAATTGGTGCTGACGATTATATTACCAAGCCCTGTGATCCTGAAGAATTATTACTGCGCATACAAAATATATTAAAACGCAATCATAAAACTATGTCGCCAAGTCCCATTGCCATTGGTTCATATTTATTTTTCCCAGATCAACTGTTATTGAGCCATGCTTTGGCGCAATATAAACTCACTGAGCGAGAAGCACAATTGTTGTTATTTCTGTGGCAGCGCAACGGTCAGTTGGTGACACGGGGCGATATCCTCGAAAAAGTATGGGGAAGTGCTGATTTTTTTACAGGCAGAAGTATGGATGTCTTTATCACACGGCTAAGAAAATACTTAAGCCATGACCCTGATCTTCATATTCGTTCGAATCGTGGAGTAGGATTTATGGTACATTTTTAAATCTGAGATCCTCCTAGCGAAAGTCGCTATTGCCGTATAGCACTTTACGCTTTTGATACCCGTTCCCTAAGCGAATCTACCCGACGTTTATCCTTCAAACTCTTCTTTTCGTCTGTTCCATAGTTTTTCTGCCCAACGGCCAACAAACCAAAAGGAAACTGCAAGAATCAGGAAAAAGACTGCTCTATTGATATTATCCCACAAATACTCCACATAGCGGGTATAAATATTCAATACCAAAAATACAAAACCAACCTCGCGGGTAACATTATCCTTCGCTTTTAACCCATAAATTACAAGAAACGCCGAGACCGCAGTGGATAGAATCCCCCAGTAAAACATGTGATATTGACGTACTGTAGTCCACTCATAAAAATCCGAATAGTTGCCAAAGATAGATAGTGTCCACAAAGAAACCATAAGGTAAATCAACCCAATGATATAACTGACCGGTTGAAATATCTGTAAACGTTCAAAGCGTGGCTGTAGCCAAACTGCTGCCGCCGTAATTATAGCACCGAAAATCGTAAAACGTAAGGGATAATTCATTCCCCAGAATTTAAATCCCCAATTGCTGTGATAAGCTGTCTCAGTGGCAAACCAAACGCCTAGCGCTAAGAGCATAAAGGTCCAAATCAACTTACTGTCCAATTTGACTGCAAGCACGCCGTATATCGCGACCGAAAGTAAAAATAAGAGGGAATAATGCATGGTATCTTTATCCAAGACCTTGCCCATAAAACCAATGCAGGCGGCTGTTCCAAATACACCAATCAACATCATGGTCTCCGTGGAAAGATTCTTATATGGATAACGCTTTTTATAACGAAAACCCAGTGTGTAAAAAAGTACAGCGACCGCAGCAAAAAAGAAACAAAATAAAATATTTGGGGCTTCGTAAAGGCTGTCCACAAAGGCAAGGAAAGATGCATCCGTAAACAGCGAAAAAACAGCAAACACCAAGGATGCTAATGCAATCCAGAAAGCATACCGGGCCAGCTGGCCCCAATCAAAGCTTTTAACATCGAGGCTATCCATGAGTTCGTTGGCTTTTTGTTCATCCAATAGCCTCTCCTTTTTCCAAAATTGGACAATATCTTCGATGGATTGTTTCTCCTGTTTGCTGACATCGTATTTTCGCATTGTTATTGTATTGATATTATAGAATAAAGAACAAAGATTTTAATCCGGCAAATTTCGTCTTACCGAAGTATCTCCATGTTTTATTTTTATTTTTTAGGTCCTGTACAAACTTAGGGGCTTAAAAGTTGTCATAGCCACCTTAGCCGATCACAAGATAGCAATAACCTTCGTAACTTTCTTACCTCATCCAGTCATCACGAGATCTTCAAATCACATCTATATCACATTTTATTCCAAAAGTCAGATATCCTCGCATAATTCCTTTAAAATCTGTAATTTTGCATGTTTTGCATTTTATCCCTCAATAGGGATTTTAAGGAGTTTTCATGGCAGTAAAAAAAAGCCCAGATTTGGGCGAACAGAGTGAAGTTCAAGTATTTGGTGCTCGCGCGCACAATCTAAAAAATATAGATGTTTCTTTTCCGAGAAATGAATTGGTTGTTATCACCGGCTTGAGTGGTAGCGGAAAGTCTTCTTTGGCTTTTGACACCATTTATGCAGAGGGTCAACGTCGGTATATGGAAACTTTCAGTGCCTATAGTCGCCAATTTTTGGGTGGTATGGAGCGTCCGGATGTCGACAAGATATCAGGTTTGAGTCCGGTGATTTCCATTGAACAAAAGACAACAAGCAAAAATCCAAGGTCAACCGTCGGAACCATTACAGAGGTATATGATTTTATGCGCCTTTTGTTTGCCCGTGCGGGAGAAGCCTTCTCCTATGTCACCGGGAAAAAGATGGAGCGCATGTCGGATGATCAGGTAATCGAGCGTATTCTGGATGAATTTGATGGGCAAGCACTCAATATCCTCGCTCCGGTCGTGAAAGGGCGTAAAGGACATTATCGTGAGCTTTTCGAACAAATTCGTAAACAGGGCTATGTTAAGGTACGTGTGGATGGTGAAATCTTGGATCTCGTCCCCAAAATGCAAGTAGACCGCTATAAGATTCACGATATTGAAATTGTTGTTGACCGCTTGAAAATAGAGCGTGAAGACAAAAAACGGTTACAGACTTCGGTAATGCAGGCCATGAAAACGGCAAAAGGTATTATTAAAGTGTCTACCAAAGATAATCAGGAGCAATTTTATAGCCGTTATCTAATGGATGCGGAATCGGGGATCTCTTATGATGAACCTCAACCCAATACATTCTCATTCAACTCGCCATATGGTGCATGTCCGACCTGTGACGGCTTGGGCTATATCTTCGAAATTGATAAAAACGCTGTTATTCCCGATAAGAAACTCAGCATTCAAAAAGGTGGACTGGCACCCTTAGGGCCTACACGGGAGAACTGGACGTTTGAAGTGCTTAAAGCGGTGTCCAAAAAATTGGATTTTGCGGTAACAACGCCGTTGGAGAAACTCAGCGACGAACAGATCGACCAACTGTTGTTTGGCAATAAAGAAGAACCTATTGTTGTCACCGTGTCCTATGGGAGCTACGGATCCCGTGAATATCGGGTCGAATTCGAAGGTATCTTTAAAATGCTGGAAGAGTTTTCCGGAAAATCTTCGGATGAAGCACCTTCATTAGATGATTTCAGGACCAAAGTTACCTGTCCAACCTGTCAAGGGGCGCGGTTAAAGAAAGAATCATTGCACTTTAAGATCGCAGACAAGAATATCCATGAATTATCAACCCTCGATATTTCGGCATTAAAAGAATGGTTCGACCAGGTGGAAAGCAAACTGGACGAACGCCAATTGGTCATCGCTACAGAGATACTTAAAGAGATAAGGGCCCGTTTGGGTTTTCTATTGGACGTAGGATTGAATTACTTAACATTGGATCGTACCGCAAAAACATTATCCGGGGGCGAAGCACAACGGATCCGTTTAGCGACCCAGATAGGCTCACAGCTGGTCAATGTACTTTATATTTTAGATGAACCGAGTATTGGACTCCATCAACGTGACAATGAACGCCTCATCAATGCACTCAAAAACCTGCGTGATATTGGCAATTCGGTTCTGGTTGTTGAGCATGACAAAGACATGATCTTGCATGCTGATTATGTAATTGATATGGGACCAGCTGCTGGTGTACATGGCGGAACGGTAGTTGCGGAAGGGCAACCTGACGAGATCTTAAAATCAGATTCGTTGACCGCGGCTTATCTTAATGGGAAAAAAGAAGTTAAAATCCCTGAGAAACGTCGTGAAGGCAATAACAAAACACTGACCATTCATGGTGCCACTGGGCATAATCTGAAAAACCTGACTGTAACATTTCCCCTCGGGAAACTGATCGTGGTATCGGGCGTTTCGGGATCTGGTAAGTCCAGCTTGATTACAGGTACCTTATACCCCATTCTAAATAAACATTTTTTCAGGGCCAAAGCGACTCCACTGCCTTTCAAAAAGATCGAAGGCTTGGAACATATTGACAAGGTGATCGAGATCGACCAAAGCCCAATTGGCCGTACACCACGTTCCAACCCGTCTACGTATACAGGGGTATTTTCTGATATACGTACCTTGTTTGTTCAGCTTCCCGAAGCAAAAATCAGGGGATACAAACCAGGGCGATTCTCGTTCAATGTCAAAGGTGGGCGTTGTGAAACCTGTCAGGGAGCGGGGTTGAAAGTCATTGAAATGAATTTCCTCCCGGATGTACAGGTTCCTTGTGAAACATGCCATGGAAAGCGCTACAACCGAGAAACTTTAGAGGTGCGATACAAAGGCAAATCCATCTCGGATGTACTCGACATGAGCATCAACGATGCCGTCGATTTCTTTGAAAATGTACCAAGTATTTACAGAAAAATCAAGACATTGCAGGATGTCGGTTTAGGATATATTACCTTAGGTCAATCGTCTACAACGCTATCAGGCGGAGAAGCTCAGCGTGTGAAACTTGCCACCGAGCTTTCTAAAAAAGATACCGGAAATACATTTTACATCCTAGACGAACCTACAACCGGACTTCATTTTGAAGACGTTAATGTACTGATGGGCGTAATCAACCGATTGGTCGACCGAGGAAATACCGTATTGATTATCGAGCACAACCTGGATGTTGTCAAATCAGCGGACTGGGTGATTGATATCGGTCCTGAAGGAGGAAAAGAGGGCGGTCAGATATTATTTGAAGGGACCCCAGAAAATTTAATTAAAAACAAGAAAAGCGAAACCGCACGTTTCCTAAAATTAGAGATGAAATAGGTGCTCCATATGGAGACTATACATTCTTGTAATCTCATGTAACCGTGTAACTCAGGATTATCGTGTGCTCCGGAATGTCATCCGGTCGCACATTTTAAATAATCCCTGCTTTTGCCTGTTCCCCATCGGATTTGGTTCAATGGCAAGCAGCAGATTTCATAAAGGTTTTTCGTAACTTTGTATTATATGTCGGATATTATTCAATTACTTCCAGATAATGTTGCCAATCAGATTGCGGCGGGAGAAGTGGTGCAGCGACCAGCGTCTGCCATTAAAGAATTGATTGAGAATGCCATTGATGCTGGAGCTGACAAAATAAAACTTATTGTTAAAGATGCAGGTAAATCATTGATCCAAGTCATTGATAATGGCTGCGGCATGAGCGTAACGGATGCTCGGCTCTGCTTTGAACGTCATGCGACTTCAAAGATCAGAAAAGCTGAAGATTTATTTGCCATCCGCACCATGGGTTTCCGGGGCGAAGCAATGGCGTCCATTGCTGCGATCGCACAAGTCGAACTAAAAACACGCCGTATCGAAGATGAGCTTGGCACCGTAGTGGAAATAGAGGGCTCAAAAGTTGTCAACCAATACCCAGAAGCTGTCGCTGCTGGAACAAATATTTTAGTTAAAAATCTCTTTTACAATATCCCTGCCCGTAGGAACTTCTTGAAGAGCAATTCGGTTGAAATGCGTCATATCATTGATGAATTTCAACGGATCGCTTTGTCTAACCCACAGATTTTCCTTTCGCTACATAGTGATGGAAATGAGATTTATCACCTTCCTGCGGAGACACTGAAACAACGGATTGTCCATATCTTTGGCAACAATTACAACCAGCGTCTCGTCCCTGTAGAAGAGGATACATCCATTATTAAGGTGGAGGGCTTTATAGGTAAGCCTGAATTTGCAAAAAAAACACGTGGCGAACAATTTTTCTTTGTTAATAAACGCTTTGTACGCGATCCATATCTGCACCATGCGGTGATGAATGCATACGAAGATATTATGCAAGCGGAGACCTTTCCGTTTTATGTACTGTTTATTGATATTGATCCCGCCCGTATCGATATCAACGTACACCCAACAAAGACCGAAATCAAATACGAGGATGACAAAGCAATCTATGCCATCATCCGTTCGGCAGTGAAAAGATCATTGGGCCGATATAACATCATGCCTTCATTGGATTTTGAACAGGAGACTAGTTTCTCCAATCTGATCACCAAGAAATCATTGGATGAAATTATTGTCCCAACAGTGACCTTCAATCCGGACTTTAATCCTTTTGATACCGACAAGTCCAAATCGTCCTACTCCAGGTCCGATAGCTATGCTGAAGGCTTTGCCAAAAAAACAGGGGGAATACCGAGCAATTGGGATTCTTTATATGAAATCGTGGAAAAAGAAGAGTCTGTGCAACTTCCATTGCACAACCGTTCGGAATTGGAGACCGATCATCCTCAAGCCATACAAATGGAAGATAAAGCCTCTTCTAAGTTATTCTTTCAGCTACACAATAAGTATATTGTTTCTCAAATTCATTCAGGCTTTATCCTTATTGATCAACAGGCCGCACACGAGCGCATTTTATTTGAGCAGTTCCTGACACAACTCGATCAGCATAAAGGCTTGAGCCAGCAGAGCTTATTTCCACAAACGATAGATCTCAACCCTTCGGATAACGAGCTCATGAAAGATTTATTGGTTGACATCAACGGCCTGGGATTTCAAATTCGCGAATTTGGAAAAAATTCCTATATTATTGACGGAATTCCGGCAGACTTGGGAACTGGGTTTGACGAAATAAAAATGATTGAAAAAATATTGGAAGATTATAAGAATAATCAATCCGAGTATAAGCTTGCAAAAAGAGAGAATCTGGCAAAAAGCCTTGCCCGCAATGCAGCGATCAAACCAGGCACGCAACTTGATAATACGGCCATGGCAGAATTGGTCGATAAGCTCTTCGCCTGTCAATCACCGAATAGTTCCATCTATGGCAACCCGGTTATCGTAACGTTTACATTGCAGGAGTTGGCAGAAAAATTTGGCAAAAACTAGAAGATAAAACTATATGTTTCAACAATTGACACCCGTTATCAAGAATTTACTGATCGTCAATATTATATTTTATATTGGATCACAACTTGTACCTATAGCATATGATTATCTTGCCGTATATTATCCGGATTCGCCTTATTTCAAAATATGGCAGGTGATCACACATATGTTTATGCATGACAAAAACAACATTACACATATTTTCTTCAATATGTTCTCCCTTGTCATGTTTGGCCCTATGATTGAACAAGTGCTCGGCCCGAAACGCTTCTTAAATTTCTATATGATCTCGGGAATTGGCGCCTGGTTTCTCTATACAGCGGTGAATGGTATACAACTGTATCATGCTACGGGTTCTTTCGCTCCATTGCACGGCATGAGCGGAAATGAAATCATTTCCCTGGCAAATACAGGCAGTAACGAAGCGTTATCATATGTCATACCTATGCTAGGAGCCTCTGGAGCGATCTATGGCGTCCTATTGGCTTTTGCTTACCTTTTTCCAAACATACCGCTTCAATTTTTGTTTATTCCTGTACCAGTCAAGGCCAAATATATGATCGGTGGATTTATCTTAATCGAGATCTATATGAGCTTATCTAGACCGGGAGATTCGGTAGCCCATTTGGCTCACGTAGGTGGGGCATTATTCGGTTACCTGCTGCTCAAATTCTGGAAGGTTAGGAAGGGAATTTATTAATAGCATGTGTAATGAATAACATTGGTTTAAAAGATTTTTGGAGGCAAACGTATAAAACTGGCTCACCGATTCCGGTTGTGATCAGTATACAGGTGTGCTTATTTGTCCTCATCTATTTTCTGGACCTGCTTTTTGAGTTGAAACTTGTTTCACAAAGCTTTTTACAGCCGATTGTACAGCATTTGAGCTTGCCTAGCAATTTTTCAAGTTTATTAGCGCAACCCTGGTCCCTCATCTCATCCAATTTTGTCTACGTTCAGCTTTTAACCTTAATTTTTGACAGCCTTTGGTTATATTGGGTTGGTCAGATATTCTTTACCTTTTTAAACAACAGACAATTTTTCTTTGTTTACATCGCATCTTGGCTCCTTAGCAGCACCCTTTATGTTGGTTTTGGCACCCTTATTCCGCCGCCCACGAATCTTCATCTCATGGGCGGGGCTCATCCATTGGCTGCTGTCCTTGCCGCAATTGTCACTTTAGTCCCGAACTACGAATTAAGGCTATTGCTTTTTGGTACCGTTAAACTAAAAATCGTAGCCATTGTCTATTTCGCACTGGAATTTTTATTTTTCACACTTGGCAATAGACCTGCAGCTATCTCTTATTTCGCAGTAGTACTATTTGGAATGGCATTTACCTATGCGCTAAGATCAGGGATGGATTGGTCCACACTTTTTCAGAAAAAACAAAAAAAGCCCGCAAAAATGAAAGTTGTTGTAGGCAATAATATACCGGCAAATCGGAAGCATCGTTATGACTTACCAAATCAGGATGAAATTGACGCCATCTTGGATAAGATTTCAGTATCTGGTTATGAAAGTCTGACACACCATGAAAAAGAAACGCTCTTTAGAGCAAGCAATAGTGGCGACAAGGTTGATGGATAGAAGGACTTTTTTAAGAAGAAAACTGGGATTTATAAGCAAAACAATGTTTCTGGCAAATATGCTTGCGATCATTGCTTTGCTCATGAGCTATGCGGCAACCTTCATCAACCCCAAATCTTTTTGGCCCATTGCATTTCTGGGATTAGGTTATCTTCCTCTCCTTCTTGTCAATATTGGTTTTATCTGCTACTGGTTACTTCGCAAACGAAAGGTCGCACTTTTCTCGTTGGTAGCAATCTTAATCGGCTGGCCATTTCTGACCAAACATTGGAACATCCGTAAAGAAAACCCAGCAGCTCCACCTGAAACACGGACACTCCGCATGATGACCTTCAATGCTCATCTATTCAAAAAGGTCAACGATGAAAAAAAAAGCTTTAAGGCTGATGTCGTCCGTATTATTGATAGCATCTCACCGGACGTCATCTGTTTTCAAGAATACATCAGTAAAATCAAGGGAAAACACGTATTCTCCGAAGAGTTTAAGGATAAATTGGGGTATGACTATTTCTTTTTCGAACCTAGTTCCAAAAATGACTACGAAGCTTATGGCATGGCTGTTTTATCACGTTTCCCCATTTACGATTCGGGCACTATTCGTGACAACGACTATGGCATCAATAGAATATGTTATGTGGACATCAAAAAGCAGGATACATTAATTCGCATATATAATATCCATTTACGTTCGTTTGCCCTCCAGAATGAAGATAAGGAGTTTATCCAAAACCTATCCAATAAGAATGAAGACGATAATACTGCAACACGTCGGCTGAGTAGAAAATTAAAAAATGCTTTTGAACTGCGCAGTGAACAGGCGCATTCGCTAAAGAAGCACATGAATGACTGTCAATACCCTTATGTCGCCGTTGGTGATTTTAATGATACACCGATGAGTTATTCGGTTAATTTAATTGGAGGCGGTATGTATAACGCCTTTAAAGAAAAAGGAAATGGGTGGGGCGTAACCCACCATGCTCTTTTGCCAATTTTTCAAATTGACTATATCTTTGCCAGCCCCCAATTTCAGGTCATGAATTATCAGGTCGTTAAACAAAAACTATCCGATCACTATCCGGTATGGGCAGATCTTCGACTTAAACCTTAGGCATCTGGTACCCCAAAGTTTTGAGCCCTATTTCAATAAATTTATCTCTTCTGTTTTTTATCTTATAATAGGCTTCGCGACCGAAATAATACCGCCCCACCAGTGCCTCAATATCAGATTGAATTAAATCATGTAGATTTTTTGCCTCATCCGAATTGACCGAAATCCGTTTCTGCGCATTGAGAAATGATATAAATAAATTAAATTCGGTGGTTGGCAGATGGTAACCGCTAATAAAGTTTTCAATAGAATATGCTGGGAGGTGTTTGGTGAAACGATCATATACAAATTCCTCAATCGCATTGGAATGAAAGATTTCACGGTATTTAGCACTTGTTTCATTGGTGTCAATCGGGATGTTCACATCTGGCAAAATTCCACCGCCACCAAATACAAGCTTTCCCTTGCTTGTTGTAAACATTTCCTTTTGACTAAATTCGGTATCTAGTGTCCAAAGGTCAAATCCGGTCATATATTTTGCTGCATCAAAATTTGCCCGGCTATATTTGCGTTGGATACATCTTCCAAGAGGCGTATAATAACGTGCCACTGTCAAATTCACGGCAGAACCATCGGAAAAATCAAACTGTTCCTGAACCAGTCCTTTTCCATACGACCGTCTTCCGACGACGGTAGCCCGATCTAAATCCTGCAATGCGCCACTTAGGATCTCGCTCGCGGATGCCGTACTTTCATTGATCAAGACCACAACGCGACCGTCACCAAATTCCCCGGGCTTCTCCGAATAGTAATCCTGACGTAATTCATTGGCTCCTTCGGTATACATCAACAACCTTTTTTCTTTAAAAAACTGTCCCGCTAGTTCTATCGCCGTATGCACAAAGCCACCGCCATTATTCCGTAAATCTAAGATAAGGTCCTGGGCACCACTTTTGCGCAGGTCGATTAACGATTGTTTAAACTCATCTGCAGTCTTATGTCCAAAACGTCGAATCTTGATATAAGCAGTCTTTGGCGCAATCATATAGGAAGCGTCCAAACTAGTTACGTTCACCTGATCACGAATGACCTTCAATGGATTAACGAGCGTCTGCCCGTTCCGTTGAATCGAAATAAATACGGCAGTCCCCTTCTTTCCACGGATCAATTTTTCGATTTCCGCTTCCGGCACCTTTTTTCCGGCAACATCTTTATTCCCAATTTTTAGAATACGATCACCAATCCGCATCCCACTTTTTTCAGCAGGCCCAGCAGAGACCATCCCCACCACAAGTAGTGTATCCTTCAAACGAAAATACTCTACACCTATCCCATCGAAGGAACCTTCAAGGGTTTCCTGTTTGGCAAGGACTTGATTGGGGCGTAAAAAGGAGGAAAAAGGATCAAGGCGGGAAACGACATGTTCAATCGCTTCATCTTGTACCGTGTCTACACTGATATTGTCTACGTAGTTCTCTGAGATTAGCTGGATCAGGTATTGTAATTTGTCTGAATTGCCATTGGAACTTAAACTGGAAAAAGTTCTTTTCTGGTTACTTCCCTGTTCTTCGGCATAATTTTGTCCCAACAGCAAGCCGAGAAGCAATACCGCAGCGTATGTGGCAGCTACAAAAATATTTCGCTTAATACTCTTTTGCATAGGAAAAATCCAGCGTTTATAAACACATAACATGAGCCTGCACGCCCCTATTATTACAGCTCAAAAGTAACAAGTTTATTCGGTTTAATCTGTAAACAGCCGTATAATTTTACATTAAAAACAAAAAATTGTCGCTGATTGTCCATCTTTAAAAATTGCGGCTATTCTTATTGTCAGAAAACATGAAATAGCATGCAGTAAACTTGCAAATAAGCACAAATTTATCTTAGTTTGAACTTGGAAAGGAATTTAGAATATGCATGAAATCGAACCCTATTACAACTGGCGCGACTATTACATCGCTGCAGAAGACGAACAATCACCATTCTATGGCACGGTTTATAGCGAATTCGATTTCGACAAACAGGTCTATAACTTTTTGCTACATCCGCAATGGGATGAATTTGGTTCGCTCACACTATATTTAAAGGTATTGTTTGTCGACTATGAAAAACAATACTGCATTATCGAATTGATCGGTGAATGGAATGATGCCCTATACAATGACATCATGTTACTGAAAAGAGAACTTATCGATGTTATGATCAGTCAGGGCATAAAATATTTTATTCTCATTGGAGAGAATGTATTGAATTTTCATACTTCGGATGATTCCTATTATGAGGAATGGTTTCAGGATATTGATGATGGTTGGATTGCGGGAGTGGGCTTTCGCGAACATGTCATCGAAGAATTTCAACAACAGAACATCGACTATTACATCAACTTCGGCGGTGTACTCAATGAACTGCACTGGCGTGCGTTGAAACCAAAGCAAGTATTTCATCATGTGAACGAATCCTTGACAAAGCGCCTTGGTTTTTGAGTATTTAGTAATGAGTCTTTAGATTTTGGTTATACAAGCCTATGGCTTACTAATTGTTTCAATTTTTGATTTTTACCTTTTAATGTTTACTTTTTACTGTATTATCCATTAACTTTGTGACTGATGTGTTGTGTGTCATGCACTCACACGGATTAATTTTACGTTTTATCTTATACAAAACAATATGTCATTCAGAATTGAAAAAGATACAATGGGTGAAGTTCAAGTACCTGCAGATAAATACTGGGGTGCCCAAACAGAACGTTCACGCAACAACTTCAAAATCGGACCGGCAGCTTCAATGCCACATGAGATCGTTGCAGGCTTTGCATACTTGAAAAAAGCAGCAGCTTATGCCAACCACGAGTTAGGTGTATTACCTATTGAAAAGCGTGATGCTATTGCAGCTGTATGCGATGAGATTCTGGCAGGTAAATTAGATGATCAATTCCCACTGGTGATTTGGCAAACGGGTTCAGGTACACAATCGAACATGAACGTGAATGAAGTGGTGGCAAACCGCGCCCAAGTATTAGCTGGATATAAAATTGGCGAAGGAGAACCTGTATTAAAAGCAAATGATGATGTCAACAAATCACAATCATCAAATGATACCTTCCCTACGGGAATGCATATTGCTGCTTATAAAGCTGTTGCGGAAACCACTATTCCAGGTGTGGAAAAACTACGTGATACACTGGCGAAAAAAGCAGAGGAATTTAAAAAAGTCGTCAAAATCGGCCGTACTCACTTAATGGATGCCACGCCATTGACTTTAGGTCAAGAAATTTCAGGTTATGTAGCACAACTAAACCATGGTTTAAAAGCCTTAAGAAATACGCTTTCACACCTATCCGAGCTAGCACTCGGTGGTACCGCTGTGGGAACTGGTTTAAATACCCCAAATGGCTATGATGTTGTTGTCGCAAAATATATCGCCGAATTTACAGGTCTTCCATTTGTTACTGCGGAGAACAAATTTGAAGCTTTAGCTGCTCACGATGCTATTGTTGAAACACATGGTGCATTGAAACAATTGGCAGTTTCATTGAATAAAATTGCGAATGACATCCGGATGTTGGCCTCCGGTCCACGTTCAGGTATCGGTGAAATCCTTATCCCAGAGAACGAACCAGGCTCATCTATTATGCCAGGTAAAGTGAATCCAACACAGTGTGAGGCGTTAACAATGGTTGCTGCCCAGGTCATGGGGAACGATGTTGCCATCACAATTGGTGGAACACAAGGACATTATGAATTGAATGTATTCAAGCCATTAATGGCCGCTAACTTCTTGCAATCTGCACGTTTATTGGGCGACGCCTGTGTTTCTTTTGAAGAGCACTGTGCCGCTGGTATCGAACCAAATTACAAACGTATCAAAGAACTGGTAGACAATTCATTAATGTTGGTAACAGCATTAAACACTAAAATTGGCTATTACAAAGCTGCTGAAATTGCTCAAACGGCGCATAAAAACGGTACTACACTTAAAGAAGAGGCAGTACGTTTGGGTTATGTGACGCCGGAAGATTTTGATGCTTGGGTAAAACCTGAGGAAATGGTTGGTAGTTTAAAATAAGCTGTGGCTATAATTTCAATAAAAAATATATCATCAAAAACATACCTATCGGCCTTTGCCATAGGTATGTTTTTCTTTTTCACTGCCTGCAAATTCAATTCGGATATGCAAAGTGAAGGAGCTTCATTTTTACAAGGCGAATGGGTACAGGACAGTATTCCGGGACAAGGCCAGATGCTGCAATACACATTGACCGAGTTTAAATTTACCTGTGATTCTGTTTATGCTACAATGCATGTCAATAACAAAGTACAGACCATCCCGGATAGTTGCTATAAAAATGGAGCCTGGACAGAACATGCCAAAGGTATTTATGTCCTACGTGGTGATTCAATTATTGTAGATGGTATTTATACCAAAGAAAATGGCAAACAAAAAATTTCAGGATGCTATCTTTCGGGTCAATACATCCCACGTTTTAAAGTAGTCCACCATTCCGCAGATTCGGTGGTACTGGAAAGCAGATTTGATCAACGCCCTATTATCCTCAGAAAGACGAAGGATATCACCTGTGTACCGAAAAAAAGGTAATCACGCGATAACCCGTTTTTTATTTTTATTTTTGCCTATCAACTTCCAACCATCCATATGAACAAAGGAATTACTGCCTTAGCTTTCGGAGGTCTTGCCATCGGAATGACGGAATTCACGATGATGGGAATCCTACCGGATATCGCGAAGGATTTGCAGATCGAAATCCCTACTGCGGCTCATCTTATTGCCCTGTATGCACTCGGCGTTGTCGTGGGGGCTCCCACGTTAGTCTTATTTACGGGTAAATATCCTCCAAAAAAGGTGTTACTCTTTTTAATGTTGCTATTTTTCATTTTCAACGGCTTATTCAGTATCGCACCGGGACAATTTCTGATCAGTCTTTCGCGTTTTATGGCCGGACTTCCGCACGGCGCATTTTTTGGTGTAGGGTCTGTTGTTGCGGCCAAACTCGCACCCAAAGGAAAAGAAGCCCAGGCTATTTCAATTATGTTTACAGGTATGACTATCGCCAACCTGGCGGGGGTTCCTTTAGGCACCTATCTTGGTCATCACTATTCCTGGCGGCTGACCTACGGTATTATCAGCCTATTGGGCCTGATTACTTTCGCCGCAATATATGCCTGGATGCCGAAAATTGAAGCTTCTAAAGGGAATAATATATTCAATCAACTGAATTTTTTCAATAAAAAAATCGCCTGGTTGTTAATGGCAATCATTGCTATCGGTACCGGGGGATTATTTGCATGGATCAGCTATATTGCTCCTCTGGCGACCAAAGTTTCCGGAGTTCCAGCGGACCGTGTTCCGCTTATTATGATCTTGATTGGGGTTGGTATGTTTTTTGGCAATCTGATCGGCGGAAAACTGGCCGATACCATTTCACCAACAAAAGCAGCAATTGCAAGCTTTTCCGCCATGGCGCTTTGTTTGGTCATGGTTTATTTTGTTTCGCCTCTGGGCTGGACAGCTTATCCGCTGGCTTTCATTACAGGTTTGGTATCTTTCACTATCGGTTCGCCAACACAACTCATGTTAATCCGAGCCTCAAAAGAAGCCGCTACACTGGCTGCTGCAGGTGGGCAAGCTGCATTTAACCTTGGCAATACACTCGGTGCTTTTTTAGGCGGTATTCCCATTACCTTGGGATTGGCTTATAATACACCATCTCTCGTAGGTGTGGGTATGGCAAGTATTGGTGCATTGTTAACCTTACTGTATCTTAAAGTCTATGACAATAAAAATTAATAGCTAAAAAACGATTTAAATGGCCCGAAGTAGTTACATCAGCGTATTGCGTATCATTGCGATCTTTCTAGTCATCCTGATCCACTCTTCTTCGGGTTATTTAAATAGCAATGATTTCGATGCTTTCGATTGGAATTATGCCAATTGGATCAACAGCTTCTCCCGTTTTTCCGTCCCCCTTTTTGTCATCATCTCGGGCGCATTGCTTTTGCAAAAAGATGAAGAGACCGGTATATTCTACAAGAAGCGTCTGCTCAAAATCATTCCACCTTTTGCCTTTTGGACGGTTGTCTATCTGGTCTATTACTTTATTCGGTACATCGATTTCGAGTATGTGGGTTTTCCACAAGTTATTAACATTGTGTTAATTCGCTTAAAATCAGGAAGCAACGCACATCTATGGTACTTATACATGCTTATTGGGCTCTATCTGGCCATACCTTTTTTGCGAAAAATGATCCGAAATTGTTCGAAAAAAGAAATCGAAATATTTCTATGTTTATGGTTTGCTTCGCTATTTTTCAACAACAAATGGTTTAATGTTTATCTTCCAAACTTTGATCTAACATTCTTTTACGGGTACATAGGTTATCTCGTATTGGGTCATTATCTATACAATTATCAACTCACTTGGCCAAAGTGGTCTAGCCTACTATTCTTTATCTGTAGCTGCCTTATCACAGGTTGGGGGACCTATTATCTTAGTCTTGAAAAAGGAGAGTTTGATCCCACCTTATATAATTATCTGTCACCTAATATTGCTTTGAGCGCAGGTTGTTTGTTTGTATTTATTCAATGTCTAAAACTCCCAGAACGATTGAGTGCATTCTGGGAATTTATTGATATCCATAGTTTTGGAATCTATTTATGTCATATTCTATTATTGAACTATATACATCCACTGGTTCCGTTCGCTACACTATGGAAAATACCGATAGCGGCTATCCTCACCTTAGTAACCAGTGCCCTACTGACCTACTGCTTACGCAAGATCCCTTTTGGGAAATATGTCAGTGGTTAGTTCAATTTGATCCAGCACTTATTTTTCGCCCTCGACCTTATTATAGACATACAGATGTGCATTGGGGCCCTCGATCTCTTTTCCTTCCTGATCTAGTCCGATCAGTTTATTTTCACCAACTTTTAATTTTATGTTGGTTTCTTTGCCGGTCAGGTGTACAACCGAACCGTTGTCATGCCACATCACTTTACCTGAATCTTCTACTTTTGTATTCTTATTGATATATTCACTAACAATAGAAAAAGTATTATCATTTTTTAAGGTAATATTCGTTTTGATACCTTCACAATCCGCGCAGGGAATTGTTGCTTCGTATTTACCGGGCCAATCTAATGAATTCTGGGAAGTATGAACGGTGTCTGCTGCCATTGTTGCATGATCAGATGAGTCTGACTCTACCACCTGTTGATTTTCCTTTTTTGTTTGATTACAGGCACTCAAGGAAAGCGCTGCTAGGCAAATAAATAATACTGATGATTTCATATTTGTGCTATTTTGAGTTAAATGTACCCAATAACAAGCAATTTCGACGCCAAGAAAATGCTATCCAATTCCAAAAAACTGCGCCCTCCAACTAAACAGAAATAAAAATTGAAAAAGCTGCTTTGTATGGAAGAATTAAAAATGAACGTATAGCTATATATCCAATATGATATAAAAAGGACCATCCAATTTTGGACGGTCCTTTTTATGATATACTATACAACAATAAGTACTATAAACTGATTTATTTATAGCACAATTTGCCGACAGGAATTGCAGATCTTATTTCAGACTAGAATGGCAAATCATCATCATCTGATGAACCCGACAAATCTACAGGAGCAGGCATATCAGCATAACCCGGAGAAGATGGTGCTGGAGCAGCATTACCTAATTTTGTTACACGCCATGCAACCAATGAATTGAAATATGTGGTGACGCCATCTTTATTTGTCCAAGGACGACCACGAAGATTAAAAGATACCTCTACCTCTTCGCCAATAGCTAGGTTGTCAAAAATTGAAGTTCTGTCCTGTGTAGACTCAAAACGGATATACTCAACAAATTGTGGGTTTTCGGCATAAGCTACAATCATATCACGTTTTTTGAATGATTCTGTCACTTGTTGTGTCGCTCCTATCTCGTGTACTTTTCCTCTAATTTCCATAATCAAAAAAATAAATATTAAAGCGTAAAATTAAGCAATTTTTGAGGAAGAGTTTAATTAACTTTGTACAAAATATGATGGAAGTTTTCAACACCCCCAATAAAGTTATCATTACGTGCAATAAACGCTTATCGCCGTATTTGCAACAGGAAGTTAAAGAGTTAGGTTTTGATATTGTCAGAGCATTTCAGACTGGAGTCGAATTAAAAGTCAGTGTAAACGATACGATCAAGCTCAATCTGAACTTGCGTACAGCTTCACAGATTCTGTATTCGTTGAAAGAATTTTCAGCCAATAATCCCACCGAACTCTACGAAGAGCTGCGTGCGATCGCCTGGGAAGAACTGATCCAATTCGATGGTTATTTCTCCGTGAGCTCCAATGTGGACAATGAAACGATCAGTACACCTTTATTTGCAAATGTCAAGGTAAAGGATGCGATTGTAGATCGTATTAAAGATAAAAAAGGCATGCGGCCTAACTCGGGTCCGGAAAACAACAAAGCTGTCGTTCACCTTTATTGGAAGGATGACCGTGCTGAAATTTTTCTTGACACCTCGGGCGAGACACTCGCCAAACATGGCTATCGCAAGATTCCGGGCAAAGCCCCTATGTTGGAAGCCTTAGCTGCTTCGACAATTATCGCATCAAAATGGGATGGCGTATCGCCCTTTGTCAATCCAATGTGTGGATCCGGAACCTTGGCTATCGAAGCGGCATTAATTGCGACCAATAGAAAACCGGGTTTATTGCGCATGAATTACTCATTCATGCATTTCATCGGTTATGATGAAACCATTTTCTTTCAGGAACGTCGCTTGTTAAAAGATCAGATCAATAAAAAAGCGGCACCACAGATTATCGCGACAGATATTTCCGAAGAGGCAATCAACGTCTCCAAGATGAATGCCCGTACAGCTGGCGTAGAACAATTAATTTCATTTGAGGTATGCGATTTTGCGGAAACGCACGTTCCTAAAGAGGGTGGTGTCATTTTATTCAATCCAGAATATGGCGAACGTCTGGGTACCCATACCAAATTGGAAATTACCTATAAACGCATGGGTGATTTTATGAAACAGGAGTGCAAAGGTTATAGAGGCTATATATTTACAGGTAATCCGGATCTAGCAAAGAAAATTGGACTCCGTGCGTCTAGGCGTATAGAATTTTATAATGGTAAATTAGATTGTAGATTATTAGAATACGAATTATACGAGGGTACTCGCGAAAAAACAAAAGTATTGTATGAATAACATTATTGAACGCACAGTCGCATTTGTGCAAGATCGTTTGAAATTTGCAGAGGCAGGCCACGATTGGTCGCATATTCAACGCGTATGGAACAATACGAAGTTAATTTTAGAAGATGAACAGGCTGATGTCATGATTTGCGAATTAGCAGCACTCTTACATGATATTGCTGACAGCAAATTCCATGATGGTGATGAGACAATCGGCCCTCGCGTTGCTGGAGAATTTTTGGCAAGTCTAGAAATTTCTCCTGAAATCATTGATCATGTCAAAAAAATCATCTTTAACATGTCATTTAAGGCGAGTTTAGGTGAAGTATCTTTTCACTCAAAAGAGATGGAGATTGTACAGGATGCCGATCGTTTAGACGCCATCGGTGCGATAGGTATTGCACGTGCATTTAGTTTTGGTGGCAATAAGGGACGGGAGATGTACAACCCGAATATTCCGGTACAGGAATATAAAGACAAAGAAGCTTACAAACATTCTGAAGCGCCTACAATCAATCATTTCTATGAGAAACTATTATTGTTAAAAGATAAGATGAATACCGAAGCCGCAAAAAAAATCGCGGAACACCGCCACCAGTATATGCTAGGGTTCCTCGACGAGTTTTTGGCAGAATGGAATGGTAAAAAATAAATTACAGTTAACAATAACTAAATATAAAAGTGGTACTTTAGATCTTGCGAATCGGGATAAAAAGTACCACTTTTTTTATCCCGTAAAATCAGCTTTCAAACGAACACATATGAAAAAACACATTTTTAGCTGTCTGACGTTGGCTATGGTCATTTCATCTTCAGCACTATTTGCACAGACCAAAGCAATAGCACATCGTGGTGTATGGAAAAACAGTCATCTACCTCAAAATTCCATTGCTTCTTTAAAAGCCGCCCATGAACTTAAACTTTTTGGGTCTGAGTTTGATGTTCATCTTACGAAGGACAATATCCTTGTCGTTAACCATGACAATGATTTCTATGGAATCGACATCGCAACAGCAACCTATGCAGAACTTCTCGCCAAAAAACATCCCAATGGCGAATCCATTCCGACCTTGGAAGAGTATATCAAAGCAGGGAAAAAACTAAAAGGATTACGTCTGATACTGGAATTAAAAACCAACAAACTCGGTGTCGAACGGACGCTTGAGGCAGCAACAAAATCTGTTGAAATGGTAAAAAATCTAAATGCAGAAAAAATAACAGATTATATCGCCTTTAGCTTTGAAGCCTGTCAAAAAATTCATGAACTCGCTCCAAAAGCAAATATTCAGTACTTGAATGGTGATAAATCTCCTGCTGACGTTAATACCGCTGGAATCAACGGTTTGGATTACCACTTTTCAGTGTTCAAAAAGAATGCGAGCTGGTTGCAGGATGCCCACAAATTGGGGATGAAAGTAAATGCCTGGACAGTCAATACCGAGGATGAAATGAAGAATCTAATTGATCAAAAAATCGATTTCATCACCACGGACGAACCAGAGTTACTACTTCGCGTATTGAAAAAATAAAGGTTATCTCCGAGTTCATCGCCGGTAATATACATTGAAGATCATTAAAATATTCTGCTACAAATCATTTGTTTTCCTGCGAATTACCAATCAAAAACGACAAATTAAGCCTGTCACTATCGTGATGTAAAAAACTAAGTAAAGCGGGAGATACAAATGATCTCCGAAATTAAGTAACAGACAAAAACAGCATACTATAGCATCAATTATACTGATGAAAATAGTTACTCGAACATAAATAATTCTAATGAAAAAATACTTTATTCTCGCTGCGGCATTATGCTTATCATATATCACTTATGCACAAGATTTTATTGCGGCTACATACAATATAAGACAACGGAATACCGTAGATACTGGCAATATGTGGACTGACCGCAAAGCACCTTTGACTAATTTGATCAAATATCATGGTTTCGATATATTCGGTGTTCAGGAAGCCTTTCATGATCAGGTTCAGGATCTTAAAACGTTGCTCCCGGGATTCGATTATGTCGGTGTGGGTCGTGATGATGGCGCACAGGAAGGTGAGCACTCCGCAATTTACTACAATACCAATCGGTTCAAAGTTATAAAAAGTGGCACATTCTGGCTTTCAGCGACAGATACTGAGCATCCAAATAAAGGCTGGGATGCGGCCTTACCGCGTATCTGCACCTGGGGGATTTTTGAAGACAAAGCCAATAAAAAGCGCTTTATCTTTATGAATACCCATTTTGACCATATCGGACGTACGGCCCGCACGGAAAGTGCAAAATTGATCCTGGCCAAAGCAAAAGAATTTGCGAAGGATCTACCATTGATCTTAACGGGTGATTTTAATGTTGATGAGAAAGATGAAGCTTATTTTACACTTGCCAATAGCAAAGTTGTAACAGATGTACATGAATTGTCTCCGCTTAAATATGAGCCAAACTCTTCTTTTAACGGTTGGGGAAAGAGCCTAAGAGCCTCTGGCCGTATTGACCATATTTTTATCACAAAGCCTTTCCAGGCAAAGAAATATGGTATTCTGACAGATACTTACATGAGTAAATTCCCTTCTGACCACTTCCCTGTTGTGACAACACTTTCATGGAAATAGGTCCTATAAAATTAAAGCAACTTTAATACGGCGAATAAAGCGCGCCAAAATGAACTGCACCCTAAAAGTTTTATCCAACTTTTAGGGTGTTTTTATGAAGTAAAATTATGAGACGAAACTGAAATAAGTTTTAAATTCGGCGTATCTACCAACAAAGGCTGCTGTGACAATGCATAGCGTTCGTTACAATGAAGGTTGTGGCGTATCCGTTACGAATACGGACAATCTAATAGAAGAACAGCGAGCAATTTAAACTTTAATAAAAATTAACAGTCGATATCCTTAATTTTGACAGCAAAACATATCATGATGAAATTTCCATTACTATATTGTACCCTATTTGTTTCGGGGCTATTGTACTCCAACTCAAGTGAAGCGCAGATCTTTAAAAAGATTAACGAGGCGTTGAATAAGGCAAACCAGAGTCAAACGGACAGCACGAAAAATGCGAGTTCGTCAACCGCCGGAACTCCAGTCTCTGGTTCGGGTTCGACCACATCGAATGCCTTAGCCTCATTATCAAATAAAGATGCTTCACTGGGTATCAAACAAGCTTTAAGCAATGGCCTTAACCTAAGTATAGAGTCATTAGCAAAAAAAGACGGGTTCCTAGGCGACGCAGCCGTAAAGATTTTAATGCCTGCAGAGGCACAAAAGGTAGAGAAAACACTTCGTGCTGTGGGTATGGGCAAGCTATGTGATCAATTTATCCAAAGCATGAACAGAGCTGCGGAAGGTGCTGTAAAAGAAGCCGCGCCAGTATTTGTGAATGCGTTGTCCAAAATGACCATCACTGATGCGACCAATATCCTCCTGGGAAGCAAACAAGATGCCGCAACGACGTTTTTCAAAACCAATACATCAGCCGAACTGACCAATAAGTTTAGCCCTGTCATTCAGTCGGCGATGGGTGTAAACAATGTAGATCAATATTGGACGCAATTGACGAGTGCTTATAATAACTTGCCCTTAGGAAATAAGGTCGAAACAAATTTGACTGCTTATGTCACACAAAAGGCCATAGATGGTTTATTTATTAAGGTGGCAGATCAAGAATCAAAAATTAGAAACAATATCGGTGGAAGTCGGAATACAAATATTTTGCAGAAAGTATTTGGCTACGCGGATGAAAAAAAATAAGCTAAACTGTTGATTTAGTCCTTCAAGAAGGTGCAGGATTTTAGTTAAACATTGATCCCGGTAAACAAGACTTGTCAGTTTATTGACAAGTCTTGTTTGTTTTTGGCCGAAGCCCATTAGAATTTGTAAATTTGATCACCCTTATCACATTAAGGCGATTAGAATGAGTACATTTGAGATTAATAACATAAGTGACTTTTCGGTTTCGGAAAGATTTCAACGCTACGTACAGATTGATACACAATCGGATGCAAATTCTCCGACATGCCCTTCCACCGAAAAACAAAAAAATTTGGGCAAATTATTGGTAGAAGAACTATTGGCGCTGGGCATTTCGGATGCGGCCATGGATGAAAATGGCTACATCTATGCAACCATTCCTTCCAATACCTCCAAAAAAGTTCCTGTTATCTGTTTCTGTTCTCACATGGACACCTCTCCGGATTCCTCGGGTAAAGATGTAAAACCACTGGTACACCACAATTACCAAGGACAAGATTTAGTACTTCCGGATGATAACAGTATTGTCATTAAGTATGCCGAACATCCCGATTTAGCCAACCAGATCGGAAACGATGTGATTACGGCAAGTGGAACAACACTATTGGGGGCTGACGATAAAGCAGGTATCGCCGAAATCATGGATGCTGCACGCCTATTGATGAAACATCCTGAGATTAAACATGGTGATATCAAGATTTTATTCACACCAGACGAAGAAATTGGCCGTGGCGTTGATAAAGCAGATTTAAAGCGTCTGGCAGCAGACTTTGCCTACACCATGGACGGTGAAAAAGCCGGCACTATCGAGGATGAGACATTTTCCGCAGATGGGGCAACATTAACAATCCATGGCGTCTCGGTTCACCCCGGTTTTGCAAAAGGAAAGATGCAAAGTGCAATTAAAATTGCTAGTGCCATCATTGAGGCATTACCGAAAGACCGACTTTCTCCGGAAAGCACCAATAAAAAGGATGGTTTTGTACACCCGGTCAATATCAGTGGGTCTGTAGAAAAAGCTGAGATTCAATTTATCATTCGTGATCATGCGACGGCAAATCTAAAAAAACACGAAGATGAACTGGAAGCAATTGCAAAATCCATCGTCAGTCAATATCCAAATTGCAGCTATACCTTTGCTGTAAAAGAGCAATACCGCAACATGAAAGAGGTCTTGGATCGACATCCAGAAATTATGGCGATCGGTATGGAAGCGATTACAAGAGCCGGTATGGTCGCAGAAAGAAGAAGCATCCGTGGTGGTACGGACGGGTCACGCTTATCATTTATGGGTCTTCCATGTCCTAATATTTTTGCAGGTGGACATGCATTCCACGGAAAACAGGAATGGGTATCGGCACAAGATATGGAAAAAGCGGTCAAAACAATTTTGCATGTTGTATCTTTATGGGAAGAAAAAGCATAAATACATTCTAAAATCAACATATTTTTAATGAAAAACGACGTTTTAAAAGCAATACACTACAGAAGATCAGTATTTCAAGCTTCTTTTACCGAAGAAGAAGTCAGCAAAGAAGATATCCTCAGCATCCTAGAGGCGGCCAATGCTGCACCAACACATAAACGGACACAGCCTTGGCGTTTCGTTATCTTCCGCAAAGAAGGACTTCAACGTTTGGGTACCGAATTATCGCGCATCTATAAATCGGTTACCCCAGCGGAAAAATATACGGAAGCGACAGAAATCACCATGGGTAAGAAAGCAACACAATCCAATGTTGCCATCGCGCTTATCGTCAACTATACAGGCGAGGTGCCTGAATGGGAAGAATTGGCTTGTACTGCTGCCGCTGTAGAAAACATGTGGTTAGCTGCACACTCTTTGAATATCGGCGGATACTGGGCAACACCAGGCTTAATTAATCATTTGGGGGGCTTCCTTAACCTGGAAGAGAACCAAAAATGTATCGGCTTATTTTATTTAGGTCATCATCAATTGGAAGCACGTGAACCTATACGTACAGCTATCGAAGAAAAAATTCGTTGGGAAGAATAAGGTAGCACAGCTTACCATAAATAAACAAGGGCTCGAATCATTCGGGCCCTTGTTGGTTATTACGTTCTTCTATGGCAATTGATTTTCCTGACCAAGGGATATATCCTGCTCGCGCAAGCTATTGATTTCCCCATGAGTACATGCTGTATCTTTATCTTAACATGGCCAATTTTTTTTAAATATTTAATAATATCGACTTAACGGTTTAGCAATACTATACGAATAATTTCGCAACACACTTGTGACAAACACTGATCAACTAAACTAGAAACGAAATTATTATGCAGAAAAACATCATTTGGTTTGTGCTTTTAACCATTATTACGTTTTTTCAAATTCCAAGCAGAAGCTGGGCCCAAGGTACTGAAGCAACTATCACGGGACGTATTACAGATGAAACTGGACCGGTCAAGGGCAGTTCAGTATCGGTGAGGAATGAATCCACTGGATTTAGACAAACAACGCTGACCAATCAAAATGGAGTATATACCTTCCAGCAGCTGCCCTTAGGCTCTCCATACACCGTATCAGTCAATCATGTCGGTTATGCCGAACAAAAGAAAACAGACTATAAATTAAGTTATGGCGATGAGCTTACAGTAGATTTTAGATTATCTTCTACAGAAACGAAGCTTGACGAAGTGATTGTACAGGGCGCTGCTGCTGATCTTAAAAATAAGATCAAAACATTAGGCGCTTCTACCGCTATTACGGCAAATGATCTAAAGAAAATGCCTGTAAATGGTCGGAATTTTTCTTCGCTGATCGATCTATCACCAGTGAGCAGCGGCACGAACCTTGCGGGCCAACGCGCATCTTCGACTAATTTTACGGTAGATGGTATGAACTCACGCAGTACGGTGGCCGGCGGAAATAGCGGTGGTGCTTATTCCATTTCGATGGAGGCTATTCGTGAATTCAAGGTGGTCACCAACGATTACGATGTCACTTTTGGCCGTAGTGGTGGCGGAAGCATTACGACCGTGACTAAATCAGGAACAAATACCCTGACAGGAAGTGCCTTTACTTTTGCCCGGGCAGATTGGCTTTCCAGTAAGTATAATCTGAATGAAACTCCACGCAAACAGAAATTCTCCACTTATCAATATGGATTTTCGTTGGGGGGCCCAATTATTAAGGATAAAGCCCATTTCTTTGTTACATGGGATCGTCAAATGGATACACGGCCGCTTCAGATCGCTGATATCCAAACAACCGAAGATATTGCACGATACAAAGTTACACAAACGACTTTGGATGATTTCACTCGAATTGCTGTAGATAAATATGGCGCTAGTGCCGATCGTCTATTTGGCTCTTTTGACAAAAAGAAAAAGACTGATGCCGCTTTCGCTCGAATCGACTGGCAATTAAATGAAAAGAACCTATTGACCGTTCGCAATAACTTTGTGTATGACTCCGACAATCAACAGGAAGGAGATAATACGGGAATTAATGCGTATGAATCTTACACCAACAGAAAGTATATAAACAATAGCCTTATGGCTTCTTTGCGTACTTCGATCAGTTCCAAGTTGACAAATGATTTGAAGATCCAGCATTTTTACGAACGCTCTGAAGCACAGCATAATGTTGATGGATTTGACCAGTCACATAGTATTCCCCGCGCGATCGTTGAATCCATCCAATCAGTAGATGGCGCGAATAAATACAACAATTCTATCCAACTCGGTGGTCAACGCTTTTCACCAGAATGGTTCAATGGCAATATGCTGCAGTTGGTCAACAACCTATATTACAATACGGATAAGATCAAATATACTTTCGGTGCCGATATCATGTATACGAACATGGATTTTCGTTATGGTAGTGAAATGAACGGTCGTTTTTATTTTACAGGTTTACAAAACTTCGATAACCTGACCCCTTATCGCTATGCGCGCGATGTTTATATGACTGACAAGGAAAACACTTTGGTCAACAATCTGGCTGTAGGTGTTTATGGGCAAATGGAAGCTAAAATCGCAAGAGGTCTTGACGTAGTCGGCGGCCTACGTCTGGACAACACGAAATACCTCAAGAAGGCTACATTCAACCAGACAGTCTATGACGAACTAGGTCTTTCAACCGACAATGGGATTAACACATTTCAAATACAGCCTCGTGTGCAATTCAACTGGGATATCAATGAAGAGAAGAAAAATATCATCCGTTTTGGAGCTGGTATATTTGGGTCGGCACTCAACCCATATTCTATGTTAAATAATATGTTGTTTGATGGTTCACGCATTGCTGGCGTAGATATCACGGATCCTACATTAATTCCTAAGCCAAATTTCGCAGGATATCGCAAGGACCCCGATACAGCGCCAGGACGCGAGCTGCTGGACAATCCAAAGATCGAAAAACTTGTCACAATCAATACCAATAGCAAGGATGTGAAAGTGCCGACGGTATATAAAGCCAATATTTCCATCAATCATTTTTTCACGCCTTCGCTACGCATCGGTTTAAGTGCTTACGGTACTTGGGGACGCAACAACTACATGTATGTGGATCGCAACATGGTGGAGGATCCTTATTTTAGGCTGACTGCTGAGGGTAACCGTGGCGTGTATGTTCCTGCGTCAAGCATCAATACAACGAACGGCGCAGCCAACTGGACCAATAGCCGTAAGACCAAACAGGTCGGTCGGGTATTGGAAATGAATAGTGATGGAAAAAACAATTCGTACACCGTCGTATTGGACGGAACTTATCGTTACTACAAGGATGGACAAATCACGATGTCTTATACCTGGAATGATACCAAAGACAATACCTCGTATAATGGTAATGTTGCCAATACTGCTACCCTCTCCCTAATGGTTAAAGACGATCCGCGTGACTTAAGTACAATGTCGTACTCGGATAACCAATTCCGTCATAAAGTCGTGTTCTATGGAACGATGCCCTCTTTATGGGGTATTTCTATGGGTCTGCGATTCAGTGGAATTGCTGGAACACGTTATTCATTAGCCGTCAATGGAAATGTCAATGGAGACTTTGTAAATTCCAACGATCTTGCCTTTGTCTACGATCCTAATAGCACTAATACACCAGAATATATCAAGAATGGTATTCAAGCAATTTTGGACGATCCAAATGCAGAACAGAGCATTAAAAACTACATCAATGGCAATTTGGGTCAAGTAGCAGAACGTAATGGAGGGATCAATGGTTTCTATGGCGTATTTGACCTGCATTTGGCAAAGAACGTAAAATTCTATAAAAATCATGGACTTGAAGCCTCTATTGATATCTTCAATGTAGCCAATCTCTTGAAAAAAAGCTGGGGTGTGGGGCATAACTTAGGCAAACAAAATCTTTATGCGATCAAGAGTTTCGATGCAGCCAATCAGCAATATATTTACAATATGAGTTCAGGTGTTGGTGTATCCAATTTAAATGGTAATCCTTTTCAAATTCAGCTTGGGTTGAGGTATGCATTTTAAGGATGGATACTATTTTCAAAAAAATGAGCCATTTCCTTCAAGAGAAATGGCTCATTTTTTTGCACTACGATTTTTCTATCCCAAAACAATGTGGAGGTTTGATGACATTCGATTGGGCGGGATCCTTCATCTCTTTTAGGGGAAAAGTGATCTTCAGCCGCCCCTTGGAGCCTTGCCATTTTGCGCCAGACTGGAGAAGCCGTACAGTCTCATCAACAAGAGCCTGACCGGGAGTCCCTTCAGCCTGAATCTGAGCCGGAAGACCATCTTTGCCAATCGTGAAATTGACTATAATATCCCCACCTTTTCCGGCATCCTTTACCTGGTTGTTTAAATAGTGTTCAAAAGCTTTCCAGCCGTCCAGCGGAGTCGCATCGCCGCCATCGAGCATCGGCTCAATAGTCACCATATTTTCGGGTTCACTTAAGGTTACATCTGTGGTACGCTCAGTTTTACCGTTAAAATGTTTAAAATAGAGAAGCGCTAATAAAACGACAAACAAAACTCCTGCAGCTGCTCCTATAGCCAGACGCTGCCAGGTATAATACTGTGCATGTCTTGTCGCTATGGTGTTCTCAACCCGACGGTTAAGTCGTTGCTGCAACAAGCTTAACTGTTTCGCATCCACACCGTTTTGCAATCGATATCCATCTATGGCATCCTGCAAAAAAGGATCTTCCAATGCTTCTTTTTCCAGTTGAAACATTTCCTCCCTACTCATCAAACCATGGATGTAATTATGAATTCGCGATAACTGATAATTATTTTCCATTTTCTTTCCTTTCCATACAGATTTTTAGATTGCGTTTTCCATTCTGGATAGCACTCTTGACTTTATTCAGGTCATACCCTGTTAAATCTGCGATATCTTTATAGCACTTTTGTTCCAGATAAAACAAACGTACACATTCTTTCTGCTCCTGATTTAAGGTTTGCATGCAACCTTCTAATCTTTCAAAATCCCGTTCTTCCCATTTTGCCTCTTCACTGCTATTGAGTTTCTGCTCGCTCTCAAACAAATTATCCTCAATATCCACCTGTGTCGTCCTCTTGTCTCTGCGCAATTGCATCAAACAGTAATTCTTACTGTATACATGTAACCAGCTTTTAAAATTATCGACCTCATAATGACGAAGCTTCTGAATGAGTTCTTCAAAAATTTGCATCACCGCATCCTGGCTACGATCGGGATCCTGTAAGTACTTGAAGCATACACCATAAAGCAAGGACATGTAAGGTGAATATAATTTCCCCAGCGCAGACAGGTCTCCGGTTGTTTTATAATGCCGTAATAGCTCTTTTTCGTTCATGCGCAAATCTTTCACCTTAATGATGAATTAAGATACGGTTTTCCATAAATAAAGCAAATATAGCCGAAAAAAATATCCACTATAAATTCCTACAGCAACACTTGCCCATCTCGGAATACAAAAAAACCGTTTCTAACGATTTAGAAACGGTCGATGAAATATGTTATTGGTTACGGATCTAATTTCCTTGCTTCCAATTGTACCGAAGCGTTACGCCATAGGTTCTTGGATCGGCTACGACACCGGCATATTGGCCATAACTACCCGGAGCAGCGAGCAACTGCTCATAATAATCTTTGTTTGTCAGATTTCTGCTCCAGACAAAAACCGAAACACCATTTGACCCTCTAAAACCTAGTCTTGCATTCAGCAGTGTATAAGCGTCGATGTTCAGGTATTGTGAAGGGGATGAACTTGAGGAAAACTTAGAGCGATGGAAAAGATCAGCACCTAAAAAGTAGGATCCGTTGATACCGATCAGTTTGCCACTCTGATTAATTTCCCCGCCCAAAGACCAAGACCATTTGGAAACGCCAGGAAGAGCTCCACCTGAGATATCCTTGAAAGCCTGAGGTCCACCAACCTCCTCTAATGGCACGGGCGCATTCGTAAATTTCACATATTTCGCATCGGTATATGCCAGTGCCCCATTTAAACGCAGAAAGTGCCCGATATTGATGTTACCATCCAATTCCACGCCTTTGACACGTACTTTCTCGGCGTTAGCCAAATAACCGCGATTTACACCTGGTTCGGGTGTTTGAACCTGTGTTTGATAATCTTTGATATCGGTTTGATAGAGGGATAGATTAAGGATCGAGTTGCGTGTTGGATTGGTCTTCACCCCCAGCTCTTTATGGCGTACCGCTTCCGGTTTTACCTCCGCCAGATCCAACAGTACCGCTCCATTTGCTGTCGGTAATCCCCCCACATTGATTCCAATTGGCTTATAGCTGATGGAATAGGTAGCATAAGCATTGATCTTCGGATTGAAACGGTATTTTGCCGAAAGCTGACCAGAAAAATTATCTGCATCTGCGTTTATATCAAACGTCTGGTTGGTATAGACCCCGTTTTTGAGCGCCAACAGCGCCGGATCGGATGTCTGTAGCCCACCATAAGTCTGTCTGTCGTAATTTGCTTTCTTTTTGTCGTAGTTATAGCGTAGTCCCGGCAAGATATGAAGTTTCGAAGTCACCTCCCAATCAATCTGTGTATAAGCGGCTAAGCTTGTACTTTTGATACCGTAAACGGTCTTGATGCCGAAGTTGTCAAATAGTCCAGGAGTTTCCCATAAGGCGCTTGTCGAACTTTTCTGGAAACGCCAGAATGCGGAACCCGTTTCCTCTGTATGTACAGGATCGGTACCAAGGTCCTGCCACAGACCAAATAAGCCGACCACACCACTCACTTTCTCGCTGATTTTGCCCGAATATCTAAATTCCTGCGACCATTGGTTATGTACTGAATTACCGGCAGAAACTGTGTAAACAGGAAGGCCTAAATAATCCCGGTCATTGAGTGGCACCCAGGTCCATTTTCGCCAGGCTGAAGTTGATGTCAAAGTACCTTCACCAATCTTGATATCAGCATTCAGCGCTACACCGCCCAGTTTATTGTCCGCTTTGGATTGCGTATCGAGGTCTATCTTACGTTCAAATGCACTTTTATAAGGCAACTCATAGCCTAAATCTTTGATAATGGCATCAAACTGCCGGTAATCAGCCCGCTGAGTTTTGACAACACCGGCAACTGCCCAACCATAACCATCCGGCTTTTGGGAAGAAACGTCACCCGAGAGCACAAGTTTGATATTTTCCGTTGGTGTAAACAACAATTGCGCCCTGAATCCGAGGTTATTGATATCATTGATCTTTCGATTGCTGTGGACATTGAAAAGATTCCCATCCCTTTGTGTGCCAGAAAAGGAAGCGCGGGCAGCTAGATTTTTAGCCAGAGGTCCAGAGATCGACGTCTTTGCCTGAATAAAGCCCTGATTGCCATAGCTGACTTCAACATTAGCCTCAGGTGTAAATTGAGGTAGCCGTGATGTAATATTAAAGGCTCCGGCAGTGGTATTTTTACCGAAAAGTGTCCCCTGTGGGCCACGCAATACCTCGATCTGGTCAATATCAATAAAGTCCAGCCAAGTTGCTGCAGGCCGTGCAATATAGACACCGTCAAGATAGAATCCAACACCTGGATCTATCCCATCATTGGTCAGGCCGTAAGTCGAACCGAGGCCCCGAATGTTCAGGGTTGTATTACGTGCATTGGAAGAGTACAGCTGTACTGTTGGAACAAGTTCTTTTAGTCGATTGACATTAAAAGCCCCGGCGTCTTCCAGTGCTGCCCCACGGATGATAGAAACAGGAATAGGTACATCCTGCAACTGCTCTTTGCGTCGACGGGCGGTCACCACCACTTGGTCTAAGGCCTCCAAACGTGGAGTAAGTTCGATCACGGTAGGCGACTGGTCTACAACAACACGCCGTGTCTGATAACCCACAATGGATACAATAAGGGAAAAAGGCAATTTTTGTCCTGTAACGAATTGAAATACGCCTTTGCTATCGGTCTTCACCTGGTGGGTAACTGCTTCAAGCTGTACGGTTACACCCTGTAGGGGTTCTTTTGTCACCGCATCTACGACAGTACCTGTTAATGAAGCATTTATAATGGGTTTAGGATCTTCTACTTGCGCGTATGTCTGATAAGACGCTGCTAAAAGCAAGCTAAAAATGACGCTAATTCGAAAAATAGCATTTTTTTTCATAAATTTATTCAGTTTAATAGTGAAAATAAACAAGTGCCAACGCCAATAGAACTTGTTTCATTGTTAAAACTTTGTTTAAAAAGGGAAGCCTCGGCTTCCCTTTTCTAATATAAGAGAGTGTAAGAGAGAAATTTTAACAACACATTCGTTTTTCATTATTTTCTAGGGAAATAAAAGCCACTTTCAATGCATTAATCTGTAAGCTTATTTTTAAAAAGTAATCTTGTTTCATTCTTTCCATAATTAAGTATATTCATTTTTTTCAGCTACTCCCTCATGACCCACTGTAAATCAGGATAACAGTACAAATATAGAAATATTTTTTAAAAGACTACTAATTTGATAGATTTTATAAATATTTTTTTTAAACCAAATTTAGATATCTAGTTTACAGACTATTAAGTATTAAAAAAAGGATAATTCTTTAAAAACTAATCTAGCCAATCGCTATTTTTGCGCACTTGAAATACTCCTGCTGATAACTGTTGGTAACGCTTACTTCTTTTTGATGTGTGCGTATTTTCCTATCCAGTAATCAAAAATATTTTTAGCAAAAGAAAGGAATATCTGTTTTCTTACATGCAGTTCGACATGACTGTCAGTCATGTTTTAAAAAGTGCATAAAACAAAAAGTCCACCGGAATGGTGGACTTCGTTTAAATAATATTTTCAATGGATAATAATCCATTATATGGCACCAAACTTAACGGAACAGCACCAGCGCAATGAGCAATGTTACAACAACATTAAAGGTTTGCGCGATCAAAAATGCGTAAAGTGGTTTCTTGTTGTCCTGTACAAAGAGATCTTTGAAATTGGTTTCCAGACCAATCGAGGTAAACGCCAAGGTAAACCATAGTCCCTGCAGGTTTTTAAGACTTCCCTTTACAGCATCTACTTTATCTGGGGAGATTACAAAGGAAAATAATAGTGATGCAAATACAAAGCCCAATACAAATTTTGGAAAGCGCTCCCAGATAATTTTCAGCGTAGGTTTATCCCGTTTTGTTTCATCATCTACAGATTTCGCATAGGTCCAGTAGATACTGATTGCGAATGCCGCAAGTCCCAGCAACACATTTTGTGAGAATTTGACAATTGTACTGATCTTTAACGCTTCCTCTCCAACAAGGGAACCCGAAGCAACAACAGCTCCTGTTGTATCAATACTCCCTCCTAGCCATGCGCCGGTCACCTCTTGCGACAAGCCCATCCATTCAGCCATATAGGGCATAAAGATCATCATCGGGATTGCAGTGATCAACACCAAGGAAATCACATAAGAAAGTTTTTTACTATCACCTTTAATTGCTCCGGAAGTAGCTATAGCGGCTGAAACGCCACAAATCGAAACGGCACTAGATAGCATCAGGGACATCTCTTTGTCTATCTTCAATTTTTTACAGATCCAAAAAGCAAAATACCATACCGATAGCACAACTGCTAAAGCCTGAATAAGGCCCAGCGAACCTGCCTTTAGGATATCCCCAAAGATCACGGTAGTACCCAATAAAATTAATCCGATCTTAACGTACAGCTCTGTGCTCAGAGCTTCTTTAAACCAGGAGGGTAGCTTAAAGCAATTACTGATAATTAAACCAATGATCAAACTAAAAATAACCGCCTCGAGATTATATTCTTTCACCGTCGAGTTACCAGCTAATATCAGTGCAAATATTGTTAGAATAAATACCACTGGAAATACAACTAGCAGATGTTTGACGGATTTACCGAGCAAAAATGCACCAAGAATACCCGTCACAAAGACAACGATAAACTGCTGAAAAATCTTGCTGAGATTGGCCGGATCAAAAATCGTGGAGGTCAGTTCTGATATATTAGCCCATGAGAAATTAGGTACCGGCGCAACAATGCCGGAAAGTGCTAAAAAAATGGTAGCGAGTCCCAAAATGACGACTACCCAGTCTTCTGTAAATGCAAATGATCTTGACGATGCCATATTATGGTTAGTATTAAAAAACTAAATTTAATATAATTGCGAATACTTTTGGTTATTGTAACACAAAAATGGCCGAAGATTTCTCTCCGGCCTACAACCAAAACCAATAATCATTATCAATCAAAAACAATATTTATTTTCTTCTATTATTTTTTTTGCAATCCGCTGGCGTGCATCTTTAATATTAAATGGCTGTGCTTTGGTGAACCTGCGCAATCCGACAAGCATCATATTCAGTTCATCGCCTTCGCCAAAGGAATACAAAGCTTCCTTACCTGCAGCATTAATTTTGTCAATCGCACCATACAAATAGATCTTTGCCATATCTGTCGCGTACTCGGCCTTTTCAGAACCGGTATGCACAAGCTTTTCGGCACGTAAAAGGACAGATTCCGCGATGTATACGTAACCGATAATATCTGCGATATTCATCAGGATTTCTTCTTCTTTTGAAAGTGACATCATCAACTTCTGAACCGCAGCTCCAGCAATGAGCAGACCTGCCTTCTTGAGGTTGGCGATAATTTTCTTCTCCGCCGCGAATGGGGCCTCATCTTCTTCGCCGAAATCAGGAATGGCCAATAGTTCACTCGCCACGGCCTGTGCTGGCCCCATCAGATCCAGTTCCCCTTTCATGGCCCGCTTTAATAACATATCCACCACAAGCAATCTATTCACCTCATTGGTTCCTTCAAAGATCCGATTGATACGTGAATCGCGATACGCACGCTCCATCGGTGCATCGGCTGAATACCCCATTCCGCCATAGATCTGCACCCCTTCATCCACCACATAGTCCAGCATCTCCGAACACCATACTTTGATAATGGCGCACTCGATCGCAAATTGTTCCACGGATTTCAATTTGGCTTTCGCCTCATCCATACCGCCTGCGATCAATGCATCATAGGCATCATCAATATTTTGACCGGCACGATAGGATGCGGATTCCACGGCAAATAGACGTGTAGCCATCTCTGCCAATTTATATCGAATGGCACCAAATTTAGAAATCGGCAAGTTAAACTGCACACGTTCATTGGCGTACTGAACCGCATGATTGATCACCATACGAGCCGAACCGTTGGTCGCAGCACCTAGTTTGATCCTCCCGATATTCAGGATGTTTACGGCAATCTTAAATCCGTTTTCACGCTCTGAAAGCATGTTTTCAACAGGCACGGGGCAGTCATTAAAGAAAATCTGACGTGTAGAGGATCCTTTAATTCCCAATTTATGTTCTTCGGGGTTCATGGTGATGCCGCCAAAATCTTTTTCGACAATAAATGCGGTCAGGTTTTTATCATCATCAATTTTTGCAAATACAATAAAGATATCTGCAAATCCACCATTGGTAATCCACATTTTCTGACCGTTGATCAGATAGTGGGTTCCTTCGGCATTTAGTTTTGCGGAGGTGCGGCCGGAATTGGCATCTGATCCGGCATTTGGCTCTGTCAAACAGTAGGAAGCCTTCCATTCGCCTGTGGCGAGCTTGGGAATATACTTCGTTTTCTGCTCCGCATTACCATAATAAAGAATCGGCAAGGTACCAATACCCGTGTGCGCAGACAAGGCGACGGCGAAAGAAAAACCTCCACCCACAGCTTCCGCTACAAGCATTGACGTATTGAAGTTTTTGCCAAACCCACCATACTCTTCTGGAATCGATACACCCAGCATCCCCAGTTCACCAGCTTTATCCATGAGGCTTGGCATCAATCCTTCTTCCTGTGCGTCAATACGATCAAGTTTATTTAATACTTCTGTCTCTAAAAAGTCCAAACAGGTCTGACGAATCATCTTTGCTTCTTCATCAAACTCTTCCGGGATAAAAATAGCCGTATAAGGAGTTTCTCTTATAACGAACTCACCGCCTTTGATTGCTTTATTTTCACTCATTGTTTTTAGATTTGAGGTGTAATCGATCATTGGCTTTTAACCTTCACCGTTTACACAATATTTTATTCGCTGTGAGACAGCAAATAAAATGGTTTATACTGTTATTTTTAATGTCCGAGTCTTAGTCCAATAGTTCAAAAATACCGGCTGCCCCTTGACCAGTTCCCACACACATGGTCACCATACCATATTTTTTACCGCGGCGTTTCAGTTCATGCAAGACCTGCACGGTCAGCTTTGCTCCTGTACAGCCTAAGGGATGTCCCAAGGCTATCGCCCCGCCATTGACATTGACTTTTTCTTCATCAAGTCCCAGTTCACGAATAACGGCCAAAGACTGTGAAGCAAAAGCTTCATTCAATTCGAACAAATCGATATCTTCTTTTTTAAGCCCAGCCCGTTCCAAAGCTTTAGGTATTGCATAGATGGGCCCTATTCCCATAATTCGTGGCGGTACACCCGCAACAGCAAAACTAACCAGCTTGGCAATGGGCTTAACACCCAGTTCCTTCACTTTAGCCTCAGACATCACCAGCACAAATGCTGCGCCATCCGATGTCTGCGAGGAGTTTCCTGCTGTTACCGAACCATTGGCAGCGAATACAGGCTTCAACTTACCCAAAGCTTCCAAGGATGTATCTGCACGAGGCCCTTCATCGGTATCTACAACATATTCCCGAGTCGCGATCTTACCGTCTTTCAGGTAGTTCTCTTTGACTGTAATCGGTACAATACCATCTTTAAGATGACCATTTTGAATAGCGGCAACAGCCTTTTGATTGGACTTCAGTGCAAAGGCATCTTGATCTTCACGGGAGACATTATAATCTTTCGCTACAGCCTCCGCTGTGAGCCCCATACCCCAATACCAATCGGGATGCTCTTTGGCAACAACAGGGTTGGGAACAATTTTCCAGCCTCCGAAGGGCATTCCGGACATCACTTCAACTCCACCAGCGATAATAACATCTGCCATACCTGTCTTGATCTTTGCAACCGCTGTAGCGATTGTCTCCAATCCAGATGCGCAATACCTATTAACGGTAACGCCAGGCACTTTATCAGTGTCTAAACCCATCAGGGAAATAAAACGTGCCATGTTAAGCCCTTGCTCGGCCTCAGGCATCGCATTGCCCACAATGACATCATCAATATCATCTTTATTTAAATTTGGCACAGTGGACACAAGATGTTTAATCACATCTGATGCTAAATCATCGGCCCGCATAAAGCGAAATCCTCCTCGAGGTGCTTTACCTACCGCTGTACGAAATCCTGCTACTATGTATGCTTCCATTATTTGAGATATTAGTAGTTAGATATTAGTAGTTAGATTTTTGACCTTAAGCAAAAGCTTCTGTTGAAAAATGTAGTTCATTTTCTGCAATTCCTCCAGCTTTTCTAAAAGGCCTTCCAAACCCTCTTCTGATAAATAACCTAAATTTTTTGATATTATTAACTGTGTTTCGACTTCATATGTAGATGCATGTGCTATTGCCAAAAACTGAACAAATTCTTTATCTGAATTTCTCCCCGCCCCCTCAGCAATATTTGAAGGAATAGATACGGCAGCTCTGTTTATTTGTGAAATGAGATTAAATCGTTCACGATCTAGAAAAGTAGCTGTTACTTTATATACATCAGATACCAACGTGATAGATTTCTGCCAAAGTATTAATTCCTTATAGTTATGCATATCTAAATACTATGTACTAAATACTTTTGTCTATTCTAATTCCGTAAAGGTTTTCCTTTTGTCAACATATACTGAATTCTTTCAAGTGTTTTACGTTCAGCACAGAGTTCAAGGAAGGTCTTGCGTTCAAGATCCAGTAAATATTGTTCGGAGACTTCCGTTGGCGATGACAGGTTTCCACCACACATGACCCAACCCAGTTTTTCCGAGATTTTGCGGTCATAATCGGAGATATAATTCCCTTCACGCATCGAAGATGCGCCTACATATACGATCCCCAATCCTTGATTGCCCAGCACTTTGATATCATTGCGCGGTGCTGGCTGTACATAACCTTCATCGGCCAGCTCTAGCGCTTTTGCTTTTGCATCGGCAAGTAAACGCGCACGGTTCATCGTGATGGCAAACTTATCTTTCTGCAAGTAGCCCAATTCGTAGGCCTCATAAGCGGAGGTTGATACTTTCGCCTGACCAATGGTCAGGAATTTATCCTTTAATGTATTCTGAACGATCTGGTCATCTTTAAATTCTTCGGAAGCACGTAATGTAAATTCTTTGGTACCACCTCCACCGGGGATAACACCTACTCCCAGTTCAACTAATCCCATATAGGTTTCGGCGTGAGCCTGCACAAAGTCTGCGTGCATCGAAAACTCACATCCACCACCCAAGGTCATCTGAAATGGCGCCACGACAACCGGAATGGACGAATAGCGCAAGCGCATTGAGGTATTTTGAAAGGCACGAACAGCCATATTTAACTCATCAAAATCCTGCTCTACGGCCATCATGAAAATCATTCCGATATTGGCTCCCGCAGAGAAATTTTTCCCGTCATTGGAAATGACGAGTCCTCGGTATTCCTTTTCAGCAAGATCTATCGCCTTATTCAGCCCCTGGATAACATCACCACCGATCGTATTCATCTTGGTATGGAACTCGCAATTGATGATTCCATCACCGAGATCAATAATCGAAACGCCCGTATTCTTCCAGATTGTTTTGCTTTCACGGATATGATCCAATACAATCAAATCTTCGGTTCCCGGAATAGGCTTATAGGATTTGGAAGCGATATCATAGTAATGACGAACACCATTTTCTATTTTATAGAAAGATTCATGTCCCGAATCCAACATTTCATGTATCCAGGATGCCACTTCACCATCTTGTCCGGGCAAACGTTTCTCTTCAGCCTTGATCTTCGCCAATGTCTCACGCACCCCCAAAGCATCCCATACTTCAAATGGTCCTAATTCCCAGCCAAATCCAGCGCGCATGGCATCATCTATACGGAAGAAATCATCTGTAATTTCAGGAACACGACGTGAAACATATTCAAATAAAGGATAATGCATGGCACGGAAGAGCTCTGCGGCTTTGTCTGTACCCTGTTCATAGACTTTCATCCGTTTACGGATATCTTCGACTGGCTTGGTCGCCTCCAAGGTTGTGGACTTAACTTTTTGTTGCGAGCCAAAGGTTAATGTTTTTAGATCCAAAGAAAGGATTTCAGAATTCCCATCAGCAGCTTTTACCTTTTCATAGAATCCCTTTTTTGTTTTTTCACCAAGCCATTTGTTTTCAACCATCTTACTGATAAAGGCCGGAAGCTGGAAGACACCTTTGGCCTCGTCTTCAGGCGCATTCTGCGTCAGACCATTAGCGACATTAACCAACGTATCGAGGCCTACAACATCTGCGGTACGGAAAGTAGCTGATTTTGGATGTCCCATTGCCGGGCCGGTATATTTGTCCACTTCCTCAACGGTGAGACCTAAAGGTTCTACCAGATGAGTCACTACAAGCATCGAGTAAACACCAATACGGTTACCGATAAAGGCAGGCGTGTCCTTACACAGCACCACTGTCTTACCCAGCATCTTATCACCAAAATGAAGGATAAAATCAACAACCTCTGGCTTAGTATGAGGTGTAGGAATTACTTCCAACAATGGCAGATAGCGCGGCGGATTGAAAAAGTGCGTACCACAGAAATGATCTTTAAAATCTTCACTCCGACCCTCTGTCATGAGATGAATAGGAATACCAGAAGTATTGGAAGTAATCAATGTACCCGGTTTACGGAACTGTTCAACACGATCAAAAACAGACTTCTTAATATCTAAGCGCTCCACAACCACCTCAATAATCCAGTCTACCTGCGCAATATCTTTGAGATTATCTTCAAAGTTGCCTGTTTTGATACGTTTTACAAATGATTTGCTGTAAATTGGAGATGGATTTGTCTTTAAGGCAGTCTCTAACGAACTATTGACAATCCGATCCCGAACCGTCTTATTCTCCAACGTTAGGCCTTTCGCTTGTTCTGCCGGCAACAGCTCACGAGGAACAATATCCAACAACAAAACCTCGACACCAATGTTAGCAAAATGACAAGCAATTCGCGAACCCATAACACCCGAACCGAGAACTGCCACTTTTCTAATATTTCTGTTCATCATAACATATTTATCTTGTACATCCGTACATTTGGTTTAACTTCTACACGATTAATTCTTCCTTATAACTCGTAGCCAGCTCATTGAGCTTTGCCAAAGAAGCAATCAATTGATCGCGTTCATTTTCCGAAAAATTATCAGCGAGATACTGATTAAAATTACGTACCACATCCTTGGCAATCCTTCTTTTCTCACGACCTAACTCCGTCAAATATACTTTCACAGAGCGTTTATCCGTTTCGCTCGTCTCGCGATAGATGAACCCCAAGGATTCCAAATTATTCAACACCCGGGACAAACTAGTTGTTTTAACCCCAGTCAAATTCGCAATCTGAGAAACAGGAGTACCTTCTTTGTGAATATTGATTAAAATATAACCTGCCGCCTGAGTGAAACCGTACTGCGAAGCAATTTGATTATATTTATTGGCGATTGTCTGCCAGCCCGTTTTTAAAAAATAGTCGATTGTCTGATTTTGGTTCATAGCGTATTCACAAGCGATTTTATTATTATGCTTGCATAACAAATATAATAGTTAAGAATTAGAATAACAAGCTAGAAAATGTAATTTTTAATAATTAAGCCTTACTACAATCCCCTCCTTTGCTTTTCTTGCTTTCTTATGACTAAATTAAAATGTTGAAAACTTTTAACACCTGATATACAGTCAAATAAATGAAATTACAAAACTTTTATTAACAGTTCATGTGTAATATTCAAAATTAATTGCGTTAAATTTGTCCTAAACAAATATCGACATCGTATGGCTTTAGTAAACATACCTCGCTTGGACTTGTTGCATTATACACAAGGAACCCAAGAACAACGAAATCAATTTATTCAAGATATTGGCAAAGCTTTTAATGAGACAGGCTTTGTAACGATTGCAAATCATGGTTTATCGAAAGAATTAATTGAGGAATTATACCAGGTCGTTCCAGAATTCTTTGGTTTACCAACGGAGACAAAAGAAAAGTATGAATTCCCTGAGCTTGCCGGTCAACGTGGATACACCGCTAAGGGAAGAGAGAAAGCTAAAGATGCAAAGACGCCAGATTTAAAAGAATTCTGGCAACATGGTCAAACAATCGTTGGGGAAGAATACTCAAAAACTGACTTTCCTGATAATCCCGAAGTGAAAGAAATACCTAGATTTAATAGTGTTACAGCTGAGGTTTATAAAAAACTAGAAGATACAGGTCGCGAACTGTTAAAAGCAATCGCTACCTACCTAGATCTCGAAGAGAACTATTTTGAGCAGTTTGTGATCAATGGTAATTCTATTTTGCGTGCAATTCACTATTTCCCGATTACGGATCCTGACGCATTAGCTCCGGATGCTGTACGTGCAGGTGCTCATGAAGATATCAATTTGATTACGCTATTAATTGGTGCCAGTGCTGATGGACTGGAAGTATTGACAAAAGATGGCGAATGGTACCCGATCAAAGCAAAAGGCGAAGATATTGTCATCAACGTGGGTGATATGCTACAGCGTCTGACTAACAACAAACTGAAATCAACAACCCACCGTGTAGTCAATCCTCCGCGTGAAAAAATGGGTACTTCCCGTTTTTCGATCCCATTCTTCTTACATCCAAAATCTTCCATGAGTTTAGCTTCATTGGATTCGTGTATTGATACAGCTCATCCAAAGGTCTACGAAGACTATACTGCTGGCCAATACCTCGATGAAAGATTGCGCGAGATTGGCTTAAAAATGTAATACGAATAGCTTCGTTTAAGCTTAAATAAAACAGTCCGTTAGTTATGAACTAAACGGACTGTTTTATTTAAGTCAAAGCTAATATTTTCACGACCTATTCCAGAAGTCGTTAAGGTGTATCTTATCGGTTCCTATTAGAAGTTGTATCCAAATCCTACATTAAGATAGATATTATGCATACCAAAATCTATGGAGGTAAAATCTTTTTCCAAGATATTATTAAAGCCATAGGTAAGGTCTGTCAACAGTTTGAAATGTCGATTCATTTTCCACTCCGCTCCAAGTTGTGTGCCCCAATGAAATTTTCGTATATTATCAGAGAAATCATAAGAAGCTTGACTGCCTTCCTCAAACGTTATTTTTGTTCCTGTCGGTGTATTTTGTCTTAAATATCCATCGGATACATTCCCATCAAATGTATTGTCCAATAATGCCGAGAAATAAAGGCCGCCATATAAATTCCAATGATCCGACAATTTGTAAACAGCTAGGACAGGTAATGTAAGGTAGGTATTCTGCACATTAGTTTCTACCTTTCCGGTATAGTAACCTCTCACTTTTGAATTATCTTTCACAATTTCAGTCAGATAATTTTTCACACGGGCTTCGGTTTTCATCCCTTTTGCTTCAAAACGGATACCAGTGCGAATTCCCCACTGTTTGCTTTCCGGCAACCACTTTGTCGCATTTGCTTCAAGTCCGACCTGCAACCCCGGATTGTAACTTTCAATTTTTCGTATGGTTTTAGGAAGTCCCAACGGACTACTACCACCGATACTGAATTGGGCTTGTACCGAGTAATCAATATCCGTATTAAAAAAATTGGGATTATGGTCCGACCTGCCACTTTGAGCCTGCGCATAACCCGTTGCTATCATGAAAACAGCTATTATATATCGTATTTTTTTCATTAAAATATTCCTTTGATTTATGTTTATCAACAAAAGTCAGTCGCTTATTGTCTTGCGATCCGTCTTCCCTCTACCAATACCCTTGTATTAAATTCACGTAGCTATCAATTTAAAACTGTTCGTATCAATCAGTCTATATTACTTTTCTAGTCTATGAACCATGATTATTGGGCATCATTGACGATAAGCTCAACTTCATCGATAAGCAATGTACTACCCACCGCACCATTAAACTTATCTCCTTCTTTACTTGAACTAAAGACAATCGTATACATATATTCCTTATTGGGATCAAATGATTTACCATTGACAAAAGAAAATAGCAAGTTAAATGCTGTCCACTCGTTGGTCTCTATCTGTTCTTTGGCTCCGACCCTTGCTATTGCGACGATACGCTTATCAACAAAACCATGGTCTCCTGATAAAAAGTCATCATTAGGAGGTAAAGCTTTCTCAAATAGTAGGGCATACCCATCCCAAGTATCCTTAGTAAGCGAAGATGGTTGATTGTTTACAACAAACTTTTCACCAGCTTTATACTTAAAAAAACCTTTTATAGCCAATGGTGCAGTTTTTTCCTCGTACAATGTTCCAAAACGCGGAGATTTGATCGTAGGAAAAGTTGTTTGGAATGTACCTAGAAATAAATTGCCGGCAGCTAGTGGTGTACCAAAAATACCACCTAAGGAGCCCGTGCTCTTCGTGACAAGTCGCACACCATTACCAATATAGCCCTCTGCAATCTGCGATGTAGGATAAAAACTAGGAACCAATTCTTCCCCTTCTCCCACAAGCGTTGCCGCCAGAATATTATAGCCATCATTCGCAGTCGCCCAGCTATATTTCTTTTGTCCAAGTTTTGTTAGATCATAGAATTTGTGGTAATGCCCTTCCGGACTTTTAGTATCTACTACCTCAGCATATTCAAAAGGAGAATACAATTCCGCTCCTTCATCAATAATGAATGAAACTGTATAAGTCTTGGACCAAGCGCCATCCTCGGAGGTAACTGTATATTTCTGTGGTTCAGTGAAATCACGTTCTGTTCCACTTTTCGGCTCTATTGTCGCACCTGCTGTTAATACAAATTCAGGTGCCTGCACATAACTTCCCGTAAAGCGTTTTAACGAAAAAACAACTGTGTTATTATCAATTGAAGGTTTTCGCTTCAAAAATTGGTCACCCTGAACGATACTAGCCCCTTCAATATCCGCTTCGGCATTTAGCGCCTCCTCTTTTATGCAACTTCCTAAGCTAAAAAGAAGCATAAAACAAATTACCCAGCGGTAAATTCGTCTTTGTTTCATAAAAAATAGTATTAGTGTAAATTAACCCCAATGCTGGCAATCCGGCATTGAAAGGAACACAAAGCTACCGATCTAACCTCCAAAAAAAGACATTTCAATCACCTTTTCTTTCTAGGCAACCAATTCTTTACACTGCAACAGGTAATTAAGCGCCTTTGACTTCCTGTTTGACTTTTGCCGGCAAACTCTCAACAATCAGATTATAACTATGTATAATAAGTTCTTCCAATACCTTATCATCCAGTTCCCGATTTGCAACTACAGTATTCCAATGCTTTTTATTCATGTGATAACCCGGAAATACAGTCTGGTCATACCTTTCTCTTAGTTCTACAGCTCGCTCCGGATCGCATTTGACATTAAATCGCAATTCATCAATCTGATCCAATCCCACTAATAGAAATATCTTGCCACCGACTTTAAAAACCAATGTATCCGGACCAAAAGGAGTCTCCTCTGTAACATGCCCAATGGATAGACAATAATTTCTTAGCTCTTCAATATTCATATTTCTCTAATTTAAGTCAGTTCGTTTATAGCTACAATTGATTACTATAAATTTGACAATAATCAATATAAATCTAACAAAAACAACAGATTAGTTTATACCTAAATTTGTAATAGATCAAAAAACTAAGACAAAGGAGCTAAGATGCATAAGAAAGAATATTAATTAATATATCAAATGAAAAAATCATATATCAAGATAGTACTACTCACTTTAATATCGATAATCTCAATACAGTGCAAAAGTATGAACACGACAAATCAAGAAAATATCGAACAGGACAACATCGTTGAAGCCGTTGCCAACGGCCGGGTTGCTACAGTACAAAAACTATTGGAAGCTGGAGCCGATGCCAATCAAAAAGGTAGTGATTCGAAACCATTGTTGTTGACTGCAACTGAAAGAAAAGATATAGCCATGGCAAAATTGCTCGTTCGTTATGGTGCAAACGTGAACCTTCAAGATAATAGCTTGAATAGCCCTTTTCTCTATGCTGGCGCCTCTGGCTACACAGACCTGGTTAAACTTTACCTTGATCATGGCGCAGATTTCAAGGTCTTCAATCGGTATAATGGCACTGCACTTATTCCTGCCTGTGAACGCGGCCATGTGGAAACCGTTAGGTTACTTGCTAATACGAAAGGCTTTCCCGTCGACCACATCAATAGATTGGGTTGGACCGCACTATTAGAGGCAATTATACTGGGTGATGGCAGTCAAAAATACGTGGATATTGTCCGGATACTACTCGATGCCAATAGTGATAAGAACATCGCGGATCATGAAGGTGTAACCCCAATAGAGCACGCAAAAAAGAGAGGATTTAATACGATTGTCGCATTATTGGAGACAAAGGGCAAAAACACAACATAGTTCTACTGGCCAGCAATTAATCCGCAATAAACAAGGGAGAACGCAATCTTTCAAATCTAATTCTCCCTTTTTATTATATAACGCATGCTGCTATGCACTGGTTTCAGTGTTTTCAACGCGGCCTATTTTCTATCGCTGTAAAAGTGCCTGAATCTCTTTTTGAATCTCCGTTCCTTTATCGGCGTTATACCACTTTTGAATCTCTTCTTTAATCTCCGAAAAATCTTTTCCTTGTTCTTTCAAGCTTAAAAATAAGTCTTGGCAATCTTTGGGTCGTGGGCCCCAGACAGCTAAATCAGCACCATCCTGATCTCGGATCACCAAAATCGGAATAGATTTTCCGCCATTTGTTAAATACGAATCTATTAAAAATGGTGCGCTATCACGCAATTGGATATCTACAGTAATATTGGGATTTTGGCCTGCCATCTTGGCTAACATCGGTACAGAATGTGCAGCGTCGCCACACCAAGGCTCAGTAATAATGATCCATTGTTGTCGTTCCGAAATCGTGTCAATAAATTGTATAAAAGCTTCATTTGGTTCAAAGCGTTTTAGCCAACGACCCATCCTTGTCCAGTTCATTTTAGTATATTGATAGTATTCATCGTCCTGATAAGTCGGGTGATTTTCAGGATGATTCAATATATCTTCGAATTGTTGCAAATAATTTTCAAACGTCATAACATCAATTTTGTGCAAAGGTAATTTTTAGATCCAACTTTGTCAAAATTCTATATACCAAAGATTTTACAATCACACACAAGATTTCACACTTATTAACATTTAACTCAATTATCTTTGGCTGATATAACCAGTCAATGAAAAGATTAATTCAATTATTTCTATTATTTTTTACGATTAGCACGGCCTATTCCCAAGCAAGTTTAAAAGGGAAAATTTTAGATAAAGCTGACAATAAACCATTGACCAATGCCTCCGTGATCCTACTAAATAGGGATTCTGTCCTGCGCTATTACAACAGGGCCAACGAAGAAGGAAAGTTTCAGATCAAAAATATAAAACCGGGGAGTTATATCCTTTTAGCTACTTACCCCAAGTTTGAACTTTATAGTGATACCATCGACATCAAAGATAAGGATGTTGATCTCAGTGATATCAAAATCAATTCGCAAAAAAATGTACTGGAAGAGGTCATCGTATCCCGCAGGTTACCGATCACAATCAAGGGCGACACGATAGAATATGATGCAGCGAGTTTTGAAACCGAAAAAAATGCCAAACTCGAAGATCTTTTGCGCCGATTGCCTGGCTTCACGGTTTCAGGTGATGGGAATATCTCCGCTCAGGGCAAGGCTGTTCAGAAAGTCTTTATTGATGGTGAAGAGTTTTTCGGTTATGACCCCAAAATTGCCATCCGCAATGTCCGGGCTGATGCCGTAGATAAAGTACAGCTGTATGAGAAAAAGTCGGAAGAAGCTGAACTCTCGGGCATAGACGATGGTGTCCGTATTCAGACCGTTAATGTAGTTCTAAAAGAAAAGGCCAGAAAAGGTATTTTCGGAAGTATAGAGGCCCTGGGAGGAACCAAAGAACTTTATGCCGGAAACTTGTTTGCCGCAAAATTCAACCAAACGGAGCGGATCGGCATAACCGCGAATCACAACAATATGGGCAGTTCCAATGGCCGTGAAGGATCGTTGCGGATGAACAATCAGATCACCGGGGAACCACTGAATACGTCTTTAGGTGCCAACTACGAGAACCAGTTCTTTAAAAAAGCATTAAAAGTTAACGCAAATTACAACTATAACAACAGCAGTAATAAAAATCGTTCAGAAGATTACAACAAAAATATCCTTCCTGACGAATCCATATTAGAGCGAAAAAGCAAAGGGAACAACGAAAGCAGCTCAAGAAGTAATGGCGTCAGATCCAATCTATCCATGCGGCTGGATTCAACCCAAAATATGGAATTACAGACCAATGGCAATTGGTCAACTAATTTCAACCTGAATCATACTGAAAGTGCCACCAATGATGGTGCAGGAACTGCGGTCAGTTCCTTTAACGAGGATAATGAATCAAATACCTCGAGCAAAAGCAATAATTTTCGACTGAACTACCGGAAGCGGTTAAAAGCAGGTAGCTCGTTAAACCTGATGGTCGGCAATAACTTTAATGAATCCAATTCGGAGAGCAAAGTAAATTCAAAGACCTATATATTTAAAAGCAATGACAGTACCATTATTGATCAAACCAGGATTGGCGAAAATAAAAGCAACAACTTTTCTTCCTCGCTGAATTTCAACAACCGGATCAATGACGCAATGAATTTAGCGCTAGGCTATAGCTTCAATCACTCCAAGAGCACAAATGAACAGCGCTCAAGAGATAATGCCACGGGTAAAGTGGACACCTTATATTCCAAAGATCAGATCGACAACAATACAAACCAGGGGATCAATGTCCATTTGTCTTATCGAAAGGATAAATTTGAGGTCAATCTCTCCAACCGCACATTCTATAAAAACCAAAAATTAAATGATAGCTTTCGGAATGTGGACCTTTCCCGAAATTTCTGGGACAACAACTTAAATTTTGATGCAAATTATCGGCTTTCAAATAGCAAAAATATCCGATTGGCCTACCAAAGTTCGAATATTATTCCTTCGTTTGATCAATTGCAACCACTACAGCCTCAAACGAATCCATTGTTTCAACAGATCGGTAACCCCGACCTTAAACGTGCCGTGAACAATAACATTTCCGCGAACTATAATGCGTTCAGCCTATTAAAAGGCACCAATATTAACATTAACGGAAACTTCTCTTTTGTCAATAACCCAATTGTTAACAAAATAACAGTGCTCGAAAATTCGGCCCAGATCAGTAGTTATGAAAATTTATCCGGCAAATCGAACTGGAATGGCGGATTGAATATCAATCATATGCAGCCAGTAGCCAACCGTCGGATTAACTTCAATAAGAGCGCAAATGTACGCTACAGCAATAGCTATAGCTTCACAAAATTTGAAAGTGAACAGTCCGTGGGCGAGTTCCGTCTAAACAATTCAAAAAACACTTCATTCAATCTCGGCTCGAGTTTGAATGAACAGGACTCGGAAGGCTTTGATTTTGATATCTCCTTGAATGCGGGTATCAACGCACAGCAAAACTCAATCAATACGCAGTATAACTCGACCAACTTTGAAGGCGGTGCTTCAGGATATATTAAATATTTTCTACCGAAGAAATTCAACATCATGACAAACATTTACTATAGTTATACCGGCCCCACCAAGCTCTACAAAAAATCAATTAATCAATTTTATACCAATTTAGAACTGGAGAAAAAGTTATTAAAAGATGAAAGTCTGACCATCAGCCTAAAGGCTTTTGATCTTTTCAATACATTTAACAACACGCGTCGGAATGGCAGTGATACCAACTATTCGGAGTCTATCCAACAGGTATTAACACAGTATTTTCTAGTCGGTGTCAAATGGGATTTCAATAAATATTTAGGAAAAAGCAATGATTAAAACATCTCTGATTCTCACTATACTTTGCCTAATGGGCTTATCTCTTCAGGCACAATATGCCTATTTTGGTAACCGGGGAACCATCAGCTTCGACAAAGTCACTTATACCAAAGCTCGGATGCGGCAAATATCCAATGACATGAGTTCAAAAATGATGGATCGCGGCATGGGTTTTATGGAACATTTGGATAAGATGCCCGACTCACACACGGATAAATTGAATTTATATTTCGATGAGAATGCGACAGTCCTTATGCCGGAGGAAAGCCCGGCTACAGAGAAGTCGAACGAGGGCGGTAAAATGCGGACAGCTACTATGAGCTCAGGTGCTGGAAGAGGCGGTAGAAATCAGGGTGGAAATCGCGGTAGTGGCGGAAACCCACGCGGTATGTTCAGAGGTAGTGCCAGCAAAAACGGCAAAGTACTTTTTCAGGATTTAAAAGCTATGACAGCTGATATCCAATTGGATATCGATGAGAAATATTTGCTCGCCGAAACCTTGGATAGCATCACCTGGCGTTTTACAGAAGAATTTCGTACGATCGCAGGAGTCAATTGCCGAAGGGTAAATGGAGCGACCAAAGACTCGCTGTATTTAATCGCTTATTACACAGAGGAAATACCAGTTTCTGGCGGACCAGCCTTGAGCCACGGCCTCCCGGGAATGATATTGGGTTTGGTCATCCCCGAGATGCACATCCAATATTGGGCAACTCATATCGCCTACAGCAATCATCTTGTTCCTACAGAATGGCGGGATAAAAAATCAAAGCAGATGAAATTGGAGGAATTTTCGGCGCTATTTGGCAGATATATGCCACGCAATCGTCAAAATGAGTCAGCAAAAAAGCGGATCTTGGAGCAACTTGTCTACTGAAAATGTCAGTTTGGCAGTGCCTAAGGACAAATTGATGACAAATAGTGATTTTTTTACAAAACATTCGGATTGGCATAAGGGTTGATAATAGAGTGTTAGAATTTATTAAGTAAAAAATTAAAATACAAGATATGTCTAAAATTATAGGAATTGACTTAGGTACTACAAACTCATGTGTTGCCGTAATGGAAGGTAACGAGCCTGTAGTAATTACGAACAACGAAGGTAAGCGTACCACTCCTTCCATTGTAGCTTTTGTAGAAGGTGGCGAACGTAAAGTGGGTGACCCAGCTAAGCGTCAAGCAATTACTAATCCACATAAAACGATTTATTCTATTAAACGTTTTATGGGGCTTTCATATGATGAGGCCGTAAAAGAAGCTGAACACGTACCTTATAATATCGTTAAGGGTGATAACAATACACCTCGCGTAGAAATTGACGATCGTAAATATACGCCACAGGAGATCTCTGCAATGATTCTTCAAAAAATGAAGAAAACAGCTGAGGATTTCTTAGGCCAAGAAGTAACTGAAGCTGTCATCACGGTGCCTGCATACTTTAACGATGCGCAACGTCAAGCAACAAAAGAAGCTGGTGAAATCGCTGGTTTATCTGTTAAACGTATCATCAACGAACCTACAGCTGCAGCTTTAGCTTATGGTTTAGATAAAGCACACAAAGACATGAAGATCGTTGTGTTTGACTGTGGTGGTGGTACACATGACGTTTCCGTATTGGAATTAGGTGATGGTGTATTTGAAGTTAAATCTACTGATGGTGACACACACTTAGGTGGTGATGACTTCGATAACGTAATCATCAACTGGTTGAATGAAGAATTCAAAAGCGAAAACAATGGCTTTGACTTGAAAAAGGACCCAATGGCATTGCAACGTTTGAAAGAAGCTGCTGAAAAAGCTAAAATTGAATTGTCAAGTGCAACCTCAACAGAGATCAACTTACCATACATCACGGCAGATGCTACTGGTCCAAAACACTTAGTTCGTACATTATCACGCGCTAAATTTGAGGCTTTGGCAGCTGACTTAATCAAGAGAACAATTGCTCCTTGTGAATCTGCATTGAAAAATGCTGGTTTCAGCAAATCAGATATCGACGAAATTATCTTAGTAGGTGGTTCTACACGTATCCCTGCAATCGTTGACGCTGTAAAAGCATTCTTTGGAAAAGAACCTTCTAAAGGTGTTAACCCTGACGAAGTTGTTGCTTTAGGTGCGGCAATCCAAGGCGGTGTATTGACTGGTGAGGTAAAAGATGTCTTATTATTAGATGTAACTCCACTTTCATTGGGTATCGAGACTATGGGTGGTGTCATGACGAAATTGATCGAAGCGAATACGACGATTCCGACTAAAAAATCGGAAACATTCTCTACGGCTTCTGACAACCAACCATCAGTAGAAATCCACATCTTACAAGGTGAACGTCCAATGGCAGCCCAAAACCGTACAATCGGCCGCTTCCATTTGAACGATATTCCACCTGCACCTCGTGGAGTACCTCAAATTGAAGTTACCTTTGACATTGACGCCAACGGTATCATTAAAGTATCAGCAAAAGATAAAGCAACTGGTAAAGAGCAAAACATTCGTATTGAGGCATCTTCGGGCTTATCTGATGACGAAATCAAACGCATGAAAGAAGAAGCTGAAGCAAATGCTGATGCTGATAAAAAAATGAAAGAAGAAGCTGACAAAGTAAATGCAGCAGATGCCTTAATCTTCTCAACTGAGAAACAATTGAAAGAATATGGCGACAAGATTTCAGCAGATAAGAAAGCTCCTATCGAAGCCGGCTTAACAAAATTAAAAGCGGCATACGAAGCGAAAAACTTCGCTGATATCGATGCGGCTTCTGAAGAATTGCAAAATGCTTGGAATGCGGCTTCTGAAGAGATGTACGCTGCTTCGCAAGGTGGTGCACAACAACCTCAAGGAGATGCTGGTCAAGCACAAGGTGGAAGTCAAGGTGGTGATGACGTAACTGACGTAGATTACGAAGAAGTGAAATAATCACTCCTCCTTATAAACAAGAAAGCTCGGGGCATATACCCCGAGCTTTCTTGTTTATAAGGATATCTCCGTTAGAAAAGCGAAAGAGCTTTTTATCTATATTGCACAGAAGAGAATTCAATAAGCCACAGCTATTTGCGATAATGGCTCAATATACCCTTGTCCAATGTTGCCCAAACTCCAGCTGGCATATCCGCCTTCTTTAATGCATTGTTTGTCCAAGTATTACAAGAGTAGAACATGCTATAAGACCCTTTTGCTTCATAAAAGGCATCTGCATCATCGTATTGTGCATCTGTCTCGACCAAGATCGGCTTCCCTTCACGCAGGTCCAAAGAATCATAGATATACTTCACCAGTGCACGATATTGCTCTTCATTTATTTTATATTCAAAACACAAATCGTCTGCTTCAATTGCGTTATAATAGGTCACATGCATAGCAGACTCTCCCAGTCCAAAAGCAGCCACAAAAGCCGTTGATGCCTTGAGGTCTTTCCACTCTGGCGTATCCAAGTAAAAGCCCTTATCGCCCCAACCTATACCCATATAGTGATAATTAGTCTTTTTTCCAACTGTATTAGCATATGGAAATAGGATAGACCAATCCATCTCTTTCACAACGACCGGCAAAACAATGTCCGTATGTACACCATTGGATTTGACAAACACTTGTATTGTCCGGTTTTCCGAAGCCTCTTTACGAGGTGCGGAGAGTCTTGAAAGACTATACTCCGCAACAACATATAAAATGCAAAAGCTTATAATTCCTAAAATAATATATCCTAACACCTGAAGTATTTTTTTCATTTACATAATTTACTTTTTATCACAGTCGGACATAACGGCTAACTAATTGCTGCTGCCAATGCCTTCATTTCCTAGAACAGTACAGTTCCTATTGCTATTATTTGCCACAACAAAAAACCTGTATTGTCAAACAATACAGGTTCAATATAAGCTATTTCCGTTAGCTCTTAAAATAACTTTTCAGGATAAATACCATCGGCAACCAATTTAGAAATTGATTCCTGAACAATAGGCTTATCTTCTTTATAAGTTACGCCAAACCATTTTGATGAGGTCGGAATTACTTTAAAATCCGCCAATTTATGTTTCACCATATAATCCGGAACAGAAGGAATAAAAAATTCTGCCTTTAAATTTTCTTTATTTTCTTCAACAAAAGCAGGGAACATCGCTTGCGCGATTTCGAATATTTTTGGTGTAAAGCCCCAAAAATTCATCGAAACACGTGTCTCTGGATCCAAATCGTATTCAACACCATTTTCTTCAAAAACAATCTTGCGATCGTCGCCCTCACCTTTGTAATAGATGTTGGTACGTTCAGTGACACTTTCCATATGGCCAGTAGGACTAACTTCACATACTCCACGTGATACATAGCCGTAATCAGACATTGTATTTCCGACCTGAAAGCCCATCAATGACATCTGCTGGTCTGATACCTCAGTCGTTAAAAACTTCGCCATCTTGTCAAAAGAATCTGAACCATAAAAATCGTCCGCATTAATGACACAGAATGGTTCGTTCACCTTATCTTTAGCGCTCATGACAGCATGTGCCGTCCCCCAAGGTTTCGTTCTTTCAATGACATGATTCACGCCAAATTTCGTTAAGTCAAAATCTTGAAAAGCGTAGTCTACTTCTATTTTACCTTCCAATTTTTTATCAAAAACTTCTTTCATTTTGTCTAGGAATTCTTCCCGGATAATGAATACAACTTTTCCAAATCCTGCACGAATGGCATCATAGATTGAATAGTCAATAATTGTCTCGCCGTGTGGGCCAAAACCATCTACTTGTTTTAAAGAACCATACCGGCTAGCCATTCCTGCTGCCAAAATCAAAAGGGTTGGTTTACTCATATTTAAATTGCGTTAATAGAACTTTCTTTTCGTCCCCAAACTTAGCTAAATTTGCCCTTAAAAGCAAATTTAGCTAAGTGCTGATACTTTCTAAAAATAGCATATCGGAATGGAAATTATCAATAAATCGTATTATTTCTTTTTTAAAAATGCGTTCAATAACCCTGTTGCCAATTTACCCAAAAGCTTGACTCCTTCCCGTGCAAGTGTCGTGGTGGCGGTGCGCTGTGCGGCTTCCAATGGCGTTTGCCTTCTCGACGTCGGCCTATCGTTTTTCGCGGCTTCTTTTTCTGCCGCTGCACGTTGTTCTTCCAGCTGCACTACCTGCATTTTCTCATCGATCATCTCAGCGGCAGAACGATTTTCCTGCCTTTCCTGATACTTTGCTCTTAGGTCGGACTGATTAATAATCTGATTGACGGTCGTATCGTCTGCTGGCCCCATTACCGCGCGGGCAGGTACAAGATGGGTCGCTACCACCTCAGTAGGAATACCTTTATCATTCAATACAGTAATCAGGGCCTGACCAGTACCCAGTGAAGTTAACACTTGGTCAATCTCATAGAAGTCTGATTTTGGATAGGTTCTTACTGTCTTTTTCAAATTTTCGGCATCATTGGGCGTAAAGGCTCGCAAAGCATGTTGTACACGGTTTCCCAATTGCGCCAATACAGATTCAGGAACATCTGTCGGAGATTGTGTACAGAAAAACACACCGATTCCCTTGGAACGAATAAGGCGGATAATCTGATCTACCTGTGTTAGAAAGGCTTTGGAAGCTCCATTAAAAAGAAGATGTGCCTCATCAAAGAAAAACACCAATTTTGGTTTGTCCAAATCCCCTACTTCGGGCATATTTTTAAACAATTGGGCAAGTAAGCTTAATAAAAATGTCGAATAGAGAACTGGCTGATCTTGTACATCCGAAATGTTCAGTAAACTGATAATGCCTTTGCCGTCGATTTTCTGGAATAGATCATTGATATCAAACTCCTTCTCACCAAAGATATGGGCTAGCCCCTGTTGTTCCAAAGCAACGATCTTACGTAAGATCGTTCCTGAACTTGCCGAGCTGATCTTACCATAATCATTTTTGATCTCCTCGCTTCCAGGACCGTCAGAAAGATAGGTTAATAACTTTTTGGTATCCGCAAAGTCTATCAATGGCATTTGATGATCCTGCGCATACTTAAACATAGCGGCCAAAACCCCGGTCTGCGTTTCGTTCAACTCCAAAATTCTTCCCAGTAAGACAGGTCCAAAATCGTCTATTGTAATCCGCATCGGAATTCCTTTGTTACCCGAAAGCGAATATAATTCGACAGGAAAACTTGCAGGTTCAAAGGGTATCCCAACCGCATTACCACGATCCAATAATGCCTGATTAGTCACACCTGGAACAGCCAGACCAGAAAGATCGCCTTTTACATCCAGCATAAATACAGGTACTGCGGCATCTGATAGTTGCTCGGCAATCAATTGCAGTGTCCGCGTTTTACCTGTTCCCGTCGCACCAGCAATCAATCCATGACGATTCATCATTTTAAGCGCTAGATTGACTTTCGCCTCCGCTAAAATTTCCCCATTCAATATACCTGCTCCCAAATAGATAAAAGCACCCTTAGGGTTATAAGAAGTTTGAACCTTCTCGATAAATTGTTCTTTGTTTGCCATAGATAAGGCTTAATATTTATAATTCATAAACACTATTTGAAAACTTTCCAAAAAATAATCTTTTCGTCACAATTTCGTGCCAAATTTCATTTTTTATGCACTTTTAATTTGAAATTAACATAGAATTGCTATTTTTACGATGTAAACGATAACATTAAAGATACTAAAAAATGTTAAATAAGAGATTTAGATTTGTGGCAGCATTCTTATGTGCGATCATCTTTTTCACAAAGATGGCCATCTCTATTTCGCCTATTTTTTCGAATAGCTTAGATCAAAATACTATTCTGCAAATTGTTTTACAAATAGAAATCGAGAACAATAATGGCGCGAGCACTGACACGCTTGAGACTGCCTCAAAATTTTTCAATACAAAGACAAACGAACCCATTGTATTCGAAACCATCATTGTTGAGAACCAAGGAAAACAAAAGAATTATCTAAAAAACGAGAAAAGCATTTTAGCTTTCCATCCTACGGTTCCAACGCCGCCTCCTAACTGTTAATACATACGTCCTCTTGGGATGTACTTAACTTATCCCATACTGAATTCCAGTATGCGGTTTCTTATTGATTTTTTCCTGAAAATGCCAATGTGCAGAAGCATCATGAGCCTTCAAATAAGTACTCATTAGCATTGCTGTAGGCAGATTCAAGAAGATTTATTATACAGATAAACACAAATTTTATGTTTGGAACTCGTACGTCGGCTTTTCTGAAACTTTCGAAAAGAGACTTAAAATATGATTTCCCTGCTAGTGTTGTGGTGTTTTTGGTGGCACTTCCATTATGTTTGGGAATTGCAATGGCCTCAGGTGCGCCATTGTTTGCAGGATTATTGACTGGTGTAATTGGTGGAATCGTTGTTGCTTCAATCAGTAAATCACCACTCAGTGTAAGTGGGCCGGCCGCAGGCCTCACAGTTATTGTTCTAGGCGCCATTCAGAGCCTAGGTGCTTATGAAACGTTTCTTCTTGCGGTTGTCATCGCAGGTGTGGTACAAGTGATTTTAGGCATTCTTAAGGCGGGCATGATCGGAAATTATTTCCCTTCTGCCGTTATTGTCGGTATGTTGGCGGCTATCGGTATTACCATTATCATGAAACAAATTCCATTGGCTCTCGGACTTGTCGAATCGCACGCCTTTGAGCTGGATAATGGCCACGGTATAGGTGCATATTTTGACACCATTGCCTCAGCCATCAATTTTGGCGCATTCATTATCTGTGCCCTATCATTAGCGATCCTGATCTTTTGGCCAGCGATTCCTAAATTGAATAAGGTACCAGCACCATTGGTTGTTGTTATTGTCGGCGTAGCTTTGGCCTACCTATTTAATGGGACTTCATTCCAGCTACTTGACAAACAGTTTGTCCTTGTACCTATTGTAGGTTCATTTGCCGAGTTTACAGGTTTATTTACTTTACCCGACTTCACACAGATTGTCAATAAAGAGGTCTGGATAGTCGCATTTACGATTGCCATTATTGCCAGTCTTGAGACTCTATTGAGTATTGAAGCTGTGGACAAGATAGATCCATATAAACGCAATACACCTACTAACCGCGAACTGGTTGCTCAGGGAATCGGAAATATGACAAGCGGACTTTTGGGTGGTTTACCATTGACTTCAGTTATTGTACGCTCATCGGCAAATGTTAATGCAGGTGGAAAGACCAGGCAGTCTGCCATTATGCATGGCATGTGGTTGATCGTTGCCATATTGGCCATCCCTACTTTATTAAATATGATTCCTTTGGCATGTCTTGCAGCAATTCTACTGCATACGGGATATAAACTAGCTAAACCGAGTTTATTTACGTCCATGTATCGTAAAGGATTGGATCAATTCATTCCATTTTTTGTGACTATTGTCGCTATTGTATTGACAGATCTATTAATGGGTGTTGGGATTGGCATCGTTGTGGCTACATTCTATATTTTACGGGCAAATATGAAAAATGCCTTTAAATATAACATTGAAAAAGATAACGAAGAGGATAAAGCGGTTATCACATTAGCAGAAGAAGTATCATTTCTGAATAAGGTTCCTATCCAACAAAAATTGTATAGTTTGCCAAAATCGGTCAGTAAGATCCGTATCGATGGGTCTTTCAGCAAGTTTATCGACAAAGATGTGATTGAAGTCATCAAGGACTTTGAACAGAACGCTAAAAGTAAAGGCAAGGAAATCGAGCTTTTACAAGTGGTATATAAAAAATAAAGTTGTTACAAGTAAACAATAAATTTAGAAATTTGTAGCATTATAGAATTGGAAAAAATGCCTTTTGGCGGAAAAAATATTAAACAGTATATGGAAAATAAAGATTTAAAAGCAGGATTTGACAATATTATAAAAGGAAATCAAGAGTGGATGGACTTTGTTAAAAATGACACAACAGGTCGTTTTCAACAACTTGCAAAAGGTCAAAACCCCGAAATTCTTTGGATTGGTTGTGCAGACAGCCGTGTACCGGCCAATGAATTGACCGGTACAAAGCCTGGTGAGGTCTTTGTACACCGCAACATTGCCAATATGGTTATCCACTCCGACATGAGTTTATTGAGTGTGCTGGATTATGCTGTCAATGTATTAAAAGTAAAACAGGTTATCGTAGCGGGACATTATGGCTGTGGTGGTGTGGCAGCATCGTTAAGTCGCAACCAGTATGGTATTATTGATAACTGGTTAGGGCATATCAAGGATGTATACCGATTGCATAGCGACGAGATTGACGGTATCGAAGATGCCGAAAAGAAGACAGACCGCTTAGTTGAACTTAATGTCAAAGAACAAGTCTTTAATCTTTGTTCCACTTCCATTATCCAAAATGCTTGGAAAAACGGGCAGCCACTTGCCGTACATGGGATGGTAATCAATATCGGAACAGGTCAATTAATAGATCAAAATTGTACATTTACAAGCAATGAATCCCTTGGAAAGGTGTTCGCTTACAAATAGTAGAATCGGTAAAAGGGGCGAAAATTTCGTCCCTTTTTTATTTCAGGTCAGCGCTACCCCAGCCGGCACAACAGTAATGGAAATTTTTCGATCGATTAGTTGCTCATGCTAAGCCGAATATCTATCATCTCCTACCTAATATCTCGCTTCTAATATTTAACTTTGTACTATGAGTGAAGAAAAATCATTAAATTTTATCGAGGAAATTGTCGAAGAAGATCTTCGTACAGGAAAACATGGCGGACGTGTATTGACACGTTTTCCTCCTGAACCAAATGGTTACCTCCACATTGGTCACGCCAAATCCATCTGTTTGAATTTTGGATTGGCACAGCAGTATAATGGCCAGACTAATCTACGTTTTGATGACACTAATCCTGTCACTGAGGACACCGAGTATGTTGAAAGCATCAAAAAAGATATTCAATGGCTAGGATTCCAGTGGGCAGAAGAATTATATACTTCAGATTATTTTGAAACACTTTACGGCTACGCTGTTGAGCTCATAAAAAAAGGGCTCGCTTACGTGGACGATAGCACCGCGGAAGAAATTGCAGCAGCAAAAGGTACTCCGACAGAACCGGGTATTCCAACGCCTTACCGCGACCGGTCTATAACAGAAAATCTGGACTTATTCGCAGATATGCGGGCAGGAAAATATAAAGATGGGGAGAAAGTACTTCGTGCAAAAATAGATTTGGCTAGTCCAAATATGCACCTACGCGATCCATTATTGTACCGCATCAAACATGCCCACCATCATCGCACGGGTAATCAATGGTGCATCTACCCAATGTATGATTTTGCCCATGGTCAATCTGATTCTATTGAGAAAATCACACATTCGATCTGTACACTTGAATTTATTCCACATCGTCCACTTTACGATTGGTGTATTGAAAAGCTGGAAATTTTCCCGTCCAAACAATATGAATTTGCACGCTTAAACATGACATATACGGTTATGAGTAAGCGCAAGCTACTTCAACTGGTCAACGATAAGTTTGTTGAAAGCTGGGACGACCCTCGTATGCCTACAATTTCAGGGTTGAGAAGAAGGGGATACACTCCGGCGAGTATTCGCAACTTCTGCGAGAAGATCGGCGTTCAAAAGCGTGAAAACATGATTGACGTCAGCCTGTTGGAGTTCTGTATCCGAGAGGATCTCAACAAAACTGCCTGGCGTAGAATGGCGGTCCTTGATCCGATCAAATTAGTGATCACAAACTATCCAGACGGTCAGATCGAAGATCTGGTCGGTGAGAATAATCCCGAAGTTGAAGGCGGTGAAGGCGCTCGTATCATCCCTTTTTCCAACGAATTGTGGATTGAGCGTGAAGATTTTATGGAAGACGCCCCAAAAAAATTCTTCCGTCTGGGCCCTGGACTCTCAGTCCGCCTAAAACACGCTTATATCGTTACTTGCAACGACTTCATCAAAGATGAAAATGGAAAAATAACAGAAGTACATTGTACCTATGTTCCTAATTCCAAATCAGGTGAAGATACATCGGGATTAAAAGTAAAAGGAACGATCCATTGGATTTCCGTTCCTCATGCCAAGGAAGCTGAGGTAAGATTATACGATAGACTGTTTAATGATGAAAATCCTGTAGCAGCTGAGAACTTCAAAGAATCGATCAACCCGGCAAGTTTACACGTGGTAGAACGAGCCTATATTGAACCTGACTTGGCAAATGCCACTCCTGGTAAAGGATATCAATTTATACGTTTGGGTTATTTTACCTTAGACACACATTCGACTTCAGAACATTTGGTCTTTAACCGTACAGTTACGTTAAAAGATTCATGGGGAAAAGAAGTAAAGAAAAATGGTTAAGGAAACCATAATATAAAAGCAAAAGGTCGGAATAGTTTCCGACCTTTTGCTTTTATATCGTAAAATAAAGACCCATTTTGGCTTTACCCTCCCTTTATAAACATAGACAAACAACCTCGGTTTGTCCACATTCTGGGAAACAGCAAAATAATAAAGGTACATCTTTTCTACCACCCTATAAATCATTTCATTCAATTTTTAACCTGATTATCGTCATTTATCCAAAGCTGCAAAACAAATACTTTTACAGCAAACAAATACCCTTAACGATATGAAAAAGTTATTATTTTTTGCTCTTGCACTTACTTTAGGCACCTTAAATTTACAGGCACAAACCATTCCCGACCAACGTTGGCAGGTTCGACTCAGAGGAGTAACCGTAGCACCTACGGAATCGGCCGATATCAGTACCATTGGTGGTGATATTGATATTAATACGAAATTTATTCCGGAACTGGACTTCACTTACTTCTTTACAAAGCATATTGCCGCTGAACTAATCTTAGGAACAACGAAGCACAAGGTGAATACAGTTGGATCCGACTTAAGTGCTATTGGGGGAAACAGCTCAACAAATGTAGATTTGGGCAGTGTATGGCTCCTGCCTCCGACCTTGACGGCACAATATCATTTTCTTCCAGAAGGTAATATCAAACCCTATGTGGGAGCAGGGATAAATTATACAATTTTCTATAGTATAAATGAAGGTCCTACTGTCAAGAACGTAAAGTATGACAATGCATTTGGGTTTGCGACACAACTTGGTATTGATTTCAAACTGTCAGAAAAATACTTCCTGAATTTGGATGCGAAGTATATCCTCTTAAAGACGGATGTCAATGTGGATGCTTCCAATTTGGCCCCCAACTTATCAATACCGGCAAAAGTAGATATCAACCCCTTTCTTCTGGGTGTCGGGTTCGGCATGAAATTCTAGTTGTTTAAGTCCCCTGTACAAAAAGGAGGCACCTTTTGATACAAAAAAGGTGCCTCCAAGAATTACCCCCCAAATTAATATTCATTATATTAACTCACTCCCTCTAATAGCAATTTCATAACACAACTTATTCTATACCATACCATTCCTGGTACTGTTTTCGAAGCCCTTCCACACGTTCCAGCCGCTTGCCATCATTCGCCGCTAATAAAATAGTTTGGTAACGGTCAACAGAGTCCAGAGCCGTCTGTATATCGTTCCATTCAAAGCTCAGATATTTCTTATCTTGTACCAACTGATGTAAATATTCCATATTTTGAGCAACATAATCCAAATTTCGATCTACGACATTTCCTGCCAGCTGGCTTTGCCCAGAGCGATATAGACTGTCAATGACATCCGCATAATTAATTGCATCAGACATTGCATAAACACGATTTGGCAATTGGTCATATGCTTTTCTCGCGACTTCCCCAGCTTGCTTAACTTTTCCATTTTCTAGCAGCAAACGGGCTGTCTTTCCAAAAATATCCCGGGCATACATACTGGAAAAGCGAAACGAGTCGGTATCTAAATAAGTTGCATTCTTGATATTTCCCCAATTATATTTATGCATAATATTATCATATAAAGCCTCAACGTTGACCAAAGCTGCTATCTCCCCAGCCGCTTGTTGTTCATTCGTGGAAGCGACTGGCATCAGCCTTGAAGCGAATCCTTCATTGACAAGATACTTATCCAATCCCAACTTAATATCACTAGGAAGCATATTCGAAAAATAAATGGGTCGATCCCAATGATTGTTTTCAAGAAGAGACAGCAAAGTCAGACCCGCACGTGTTAAATGATCCCCTGGTATTTCCCATTCCATCGTGGAGACAATTGCATGCTGAAAATAAGCTGGTACAGCCTTCTTTTTTAAGATTTCGTCTTTGTCAATGGTCAGTTTGACCTTCTTTGATGGAAAATAATTCTCCAGATTACCCGAGTTCAACTGCACTTTGTAATCTGGGTTATCGGAAGTAACAAACTGCAATAATTGCTGAACATCCACTGCTTCATTCAACTCCCTGTCTATAAATGGAATATAATCCCGAATACCCTTTTTTGTTTTTTCGGTAGGGATACCAATCGGTAATCCTGCTGCCTGATAAGTTGGTTTCTTTGCCTGCTGCATATACCAGTCTCCGGTTAAGTAGCTCAATACAACAATCCGTACATCCGGACGGACACCTTCTACCTCCTGCAAATACCATAGTGGGAATGTATCATGATCGCCGTAGGTAAACAAAATGGCATTGGGGGCACAGGTTTCAAGATAATTACGAGCGACATCCCGCGTCAGGGATTTCTCCGAACGATTATGATCATCCCAGTTTTGATGCGCCAGAATAATCGGTCCCCCCAACAGTGCGAAAGATAATCCTGTAGCCAAGGCATAACGGGAATGAAAAAAACGTTTAAAAAAACGTACCAATGCAATTGCACCTAGCCCAATCCAGATGGCAAAAGCATAAAACGATCCAGCATACGCATAATCACGTTCACGAGGTTGTAATGGTGTTTGGTTGAGATACACGACAATCGCTACACCCGTGAAAACAAATAACAACGTCAATACTAAGGTGTATGGCTTACTTTTCTTGTATAACCAAACCGCCCCTGCTATCCCCAATAATAAAGGCAAGAAAAAGTACGTATTTCGACTAGGATCATTTTTTTGGGAATCCGGAAGCTTATCTTGCCCCCCAAGACGCCAGTTATCCAAGGTTTTCACTCCGGAAATCCAGTTCCCCTCGCTATATGTTCCATAACCTTGCTTATCGTTCTGTCTACCGACAAAATTCCACAGGAAGTAACGCGCATACATATCGCCCAATTGAAAATGAAAGAAAAACTTAAAATTATCGGAGAACTGTGGTCTTTCACCCTCTTTCAACTTGAGATAACTTCTATAGTAGGCTTGATGATTTGCATCCTGACTATAAATACGTGGGAAAAATGTTTCACGATCAAACTTATACTTATCAACCTGTGTAAACGCAGTATAATTGGATTCATCTTTCCGATAACTGGTTTTACTTTCTATATCCACAGCTTTGGAATCGTAATAAGGCCCTTTCACCAAAGGCTCCCGTGTATATTGCTCCCGTCCTAAATAGCCAAGAAAAGAAAATACATTATCAGGTGAATTATTATTTAAGGATGGATTTGCTTTTCCCCGAATCAATACCATGGTATAAGAGCTATAACCAAACAGAATAAAACAAAACATCAATAAGGCCGTATTTAACGTATACTTTCGGTTTCTATGCGAATAAAAGAGACCATATACGAGGGCAGCACCGACGAGCACGCATAAAAAGAGAATTCCCGAACCAAATCCCAATCCGAGCGCATTCACAAACAACAGATCTATTTTGGAAGCAAAACCCACCAACCACTGGATAACCCCCCAAAGAATCGCTGCCAAGACCAACAAGCCCAATAGAAATGCCGTTAGAATACCTTTTAGATTGATCTGCGAAGTCCTTTTAAAATAGACCACCATGCCGATGGCCGGAATCGCTAGAAGATTCAATAGGTGGACACCGATCGAAAGCCCCATGACGAATGCAATAAAAATCAGCCAACGGTCACTCCCTCCCTGATCTGCACGTGCTTCCCACTTAAAAATTGCCCAGAAAACCACTGCCGTACAAAGCGAGGACATGGCATACACTTCGGACTCTACAGCAGAATACCAGAACGTATCACTGAAACTGAAAGCCATTGCCCCCACCGCACCTGCTGCGAACAGCTGTAAGTAGTAAGAAAAAGTAGGTTGCTGTGGCTTCTTTAAAATCTTCTTGGCTATAGCAGTTATTGTCCAAAACAAAAACGTCACAGTCAGACCGCTACAGACTGCCGAACCAATATTCATCCAATAAGCTATCTGACCTATATTTCCGAGAGCCATGTTAGCGAAAATATTCTGGATAAGTAGAAATAGGGGGGCGCCAGGCTGATGGGCAACCTCAAGTTTGTAGGCGCAGGCTATAAATTCACCACAGTCCCACCAGCTTACGGTCTTTTCTACAGTTGCGGTGTAAACAAGGGTAGCAACGAGCCCACAGGCCAAACCAAATAGAGTATTTAATTTATTGTACGTCATAAGGCCAATTGGTCTATCTTTTAGCACTTTAAATTAAACAGTTATCTCGATTTAAATATGTTAATTAACACTATTTAACATCATGATTGAACTAAAAATATTTTTCTAAAGAAGTTGCTTCTATAAAGAAAAGAGAAATACAGATTTTTAAAAGGGAAGTGATATCATCCTACGACCGCATATACACGACAGGCAACAATTGGATGGATAGGAATTCTTTCACATAGGTATAGACGTATTCCTATTATAGTTTCAAAAAAAAGCGAGGGACTCTTCCCTCGCTCTATTTATATTGTTAGGCTAATTTTTCAACGATTTTTTTCGTTGGCCCAGGATTACTCATGGTATAAAAATGTAGTACCGGTGCTCCAAATTTGATCAGCTCCTTACATTGTTGAACAAGCCATTCTTCACCTACTTGCCGCACATCAGCATTGGTTTTACATGCTGCTACAGCGTCACTTAATTCCTCCGGAATATCCAAGTGGAAAATTCTTGGCAATGTGACCAACTGTTTTTTTGTCGTCAATGGCTTGAGACCTGGGATAATAGGGACATGGATTCCGCTGTCCCGACATTTCGTCACAAATTCCTTATATTTTTCGACGTTAAAAAACATCTGAGTAACAATAAATTCAGCACCCATATCGACTTTCTGCTTCAGGTATTTGAAGTCGGTATTGAAATTAGGAGATTCAAAATGCTTCTCAGGATATCCGGCAACGCCGATACAAAAGTCGGTTTTTTCAGATGTAATAATATCTTCGTGAAGATACTTCCCCTTATTCATATCAGCAACCTGTTCCAATAAATCTGTTGCAAACGCATGCCCACCATCAGTTGGAATAAAGTCGGCATCTCCTTTGCGCGCATCGCCCCGTAAGACCAATACATTATCGATACCGAGGAAGTTTAAGTCAATCAAAGCATTTTCAGTTTCCTCTTTTGTAAAGCCACCACATATCAGATGAGGGACCGCATCCACTTTATATTTATTCATGATAGCAGCGCATATCGCCACTGTTCCTGGTCGCTTGCGGTAGGATACACGCTCTAACAGTCCGCTAGCATGTTCTTTATAGATGTAATCTTCACGATGATAGGTTACATCTATAAACGGTGGCTTAAATTCCATCAGTTCATCCATTGTTTTAAAAATACTTTGGATGCCTTGTCCCTTTGCAGGAGGCAATAGCTCAAAAGAAAACAATGTTTTTCCTTTAGCGTTCTGGATATGGTCGGTAATCTTCATTAAAAAACTGTTTTAAGTTTGGGTTGGCTTACATCGAAACGCACAAATCGAGGATATGTCTATCGGCATGTAACTTATCTTTCCCACATGGAGCAGGGTAGAATTTAGCACCTTGAACAATACAGGTTGCTAAGGCTTCATTGGGTCTAGTCCCTCGGCCTTTCTCTATAAGCGTTGCTAATATCGTTTTAAAAAACCAAACAACAAAAATATTTTTTCGAAAATCTATAAATTATAGCAATAGCTGTCTTTATTCCAGATTGCCAAGCCAAGTTATCCCAAATCCAATAATGAGTTACGCAAATTCTTCAAATAAAATGTAATTAATAACAGTCCGGTCACACTATACTTCTCCTTTTGCCCATATTTAAAGCCATCCAGTAAATATTTATGGGCTACCAATGCGTCTTTTTCGTTGTAAAACAACTCTTTCCAGGAGGCCGGAACATCTTCCCGCTACTTTAATATAATTCCATTTGGCCATAGGTAATCGGTGACTCAACGCCACCTATCGTATAATCATTATGGACAATAATATCCAAGTCGAGTTTCCCTTTTTGATCATCTATAAGCTCAAGTTTAATTCCATTAAATCTGTATTTACCATACAGTAGGATATCGTCTATTGCGAGGACAAAATACGCTTTATCCTGAAGGGAGAGAAGGGAATTGAATATTTGTACGGATCAGGAAGCACTATTTATCATCCCGATTTATATAAAGGGATTTAGTATCTAAGACGACTTTTCCTATTCTTTATAAAGATCGACTAGCCCTTCGGGTAATGCGACTTCAATAACCTCTTCTTCACCATCTATTCCTAAGATTAAATCATCCGATAATGGAAACATCAACTCTTTGCCGCCCATATCAACTGTAGCCACGAATTGCTGTGGAAATTCTTGTACATCAGTAATTTCCCCTAATTCACCATGATTTTCATCAACCACCAAAAAGCCGATTAAATCTGTATATCTAAAATCATCTGGATCCCGTTCTGGCATTTTATCATTAGGAAGATAAACTTTCTTACGGACAAGTGCCTGTGCCTTGTCGATGTGATCGACATCTTCAAATGTCACATAGGCCGTACTATTTTTCTGTAGTTTTATAGCATCGATAAAATAAGGCACAAGTTTTTTGTTGACCTCCAAAAAAACGACATCCATATCCAGGCTTTCGTAGTCTTCAAATTCGAAAAACAGCTGCATTTCGCCTTTAAGACCTCTCGTTTTGCTGATATAGCCTATATAAAAACTTTGATCGATAGTCATTTGGTAGTATTGAGATATTAGTATTGAGATACTTTTCTTATCAGCTTCCGCTTAATATTCAGCATCTATTTAATGTTCAACTTTTTGTATGAAGAGATGATGGTATGACCTGCTTCCGATTTCAAAGTAGACCAATCCGCATCACATTTTAACACATAAAATATTTTATTAAAAAAGCCGGCTCAAGATTGAGTCGGCTTTCTCGAATACTTTATGAAAGAATTAACCTTCAGTTTCTTCTGATGCAGGAGCCTCAGTCTCTTCAGCAGCAGGTTCTTCTGCTACGGGAGCATTTTTAGCAGCTACAGCAGCAGCTTTTTCTTCTTTTTTCTTCGCTTCAGCAGCTAAAGCAGCTTTTTTAGCATCAGCTTGAGATTGAGCTAAACCATCTTTTTTACCAGAGATTCTAGCTTCTTGAGCTTCAGTCCAAGCAGTGAATTTAGCTTCAGCAGCAGTTTCGTCAAAAGCACCTTTTTTCACACCACCTTGTAAGTGTTTTTTGTAAAGAACACCTTTGTAAGAAAGGATAGCGCGAGCTGTGTCAGTAGGTTGAGCACCTTTATTCATCCAATCCAAAGCTTTTTCAAAATCCAAAACGATAGTTGCAGGATTTGTGTTTGGGTTGTAAGAACCAATACGTTCGATGAATTTACCATCACGTGGAGCGCGAGAATCCGCTACGACTACGTGGTAAAAAGGACGTCCTTTTTTACCATGTCTTTGCAATCTGATTTTAGTTGCCATTTCTTAATTTTATTTTATGTATTCAACATATCCCCCGAGCTTCATACTAGAGGGGATGCAAAGATAAACATAAAAAAAGGAAAAACGAAAACAAAAACAGCTAAATTTCAGAATACCAAAGCACTAAGTTTCTTCCTCAGAAATACCCATATACCGACCACCCTACTTTAGAGCCAATTCGCAAATAGTAAGCTATCTTTCCAAAAAGGTATTACAAAATTAAAAATTGCAAATACGTCATCAACTGACAATCTTATTGTTCAAATTAAGCAAGTTCAAGTCAAGTAATGATACTCCAGCCGGATACACATAACAAATTGCTTTTCTCCAAAGCATTTGCCAATTCACATTTTACTTTCTACCTTCATTCCATGAAATCTGTTGCGCCATTAAAAATACTTAAAGCTTCGGCCGGTTCCGGGAAAACATTTAGCCTAACACTGCACTATCTAACCTTATTGCTGTCCAATGAAAATAGCTACAAGGAGATACTGGCCGTAACATTTACCAACAAGGCTACCGCCGAAATGAAAGAGCGCATACTATCAGTACTCCACGGTCTAGCTATTGGGGATCCCAGTCCAAAAATCGAAGATTTTAGAAAATTATTGCTGCTACAACAGCTCGATTGGACGCCTTATCTGATTCAAGAAAAATCACATCGTGTATACCGTCGGATCTTACACGATTATAGCCATTTTACCATCAGTACAATTGATGGTTTTTCTCAAAAAGTCATCCGAGCATTCACTTATGAACTCAATTTGGATGCGGCTTACAAGATTGAAATGAATGTCAATAAAGTAAAAAATGATTTGACCGTCATGCTCAATCAGCTACTGGACGAACGCCCTGATCTGCTTGACTGGATCATCGCCTATGCTGAGAAAAAAATAGCCAAAAATGAAAACTGGAACTATCGACAACAATTGATGGGCCTCGCCAACCTTATTTTCTCTGAAAATTTCCAGGAATTTGACAGTTATATTAATTCAGCCAATCCCAAAGAGGTATTTAATCTTCTGAATCAGGAGATCGAGCAAAAAATAAATGCCTTTACGGAAGCACTTTCCCTGACCATCGAAACTTTTAGTGAAGCATTCAAGAAATTCAACATTGCCGAACATGAGCTCAAAGGAAAATCCCGCAACAAGATTATTTCCGCCAGCAAAACCAGCAAAAAGACGGACAAGTTAAGTTCTTCCGATATAGCCAAAATACTTGACAAATATGTACAATTAATAGACAATGAAGACGCATTTACCGACAGCGATAAAAATATACGCTATGATCTTCTTTCGGCACTAACGCCCATCCTTCTATCTTTTCAGACGCTACAGGAGAATCTACCAGCCTATATCGCTTATCAGGCTGTACAAAACAATCTCTATTACTTACGCTTGCTCAAAGAAATGAGCGACTTGCTTACCCAATGGCGTAAGGAAAACGGTGCTCAGTTAATCTCCGATTCCCAGATCTTACTAAATAAGCTCGGCATTGATGAGAATAGTGATCCGACATTCATCTGGGAAAAAATAGGCAATCGCTTCAATTATTTTTTATTCGACGAATTTCAGGACACTTCGCGGATTCAATGGAAAAACTATAGCCCACTACTGATCAATGCGCTGGCAGATGCCGAAGGAACACTAAGTGAACATCTGATTGTCGGGGATGTCAAGCAAAGCATATACCGTTGGCGGAACGGAGATTGGCGCATATTGCTCCAACAGGTTGAACAACAAATTGGCCATGCATTCCATCTGGATGAAACGGCTAAAACGACCTTTATCGAAAATGGAAGCCTTGACACTAATTATCGAAGTCTCCCAAATATCATCCAGCTAAACAACTACCTTTTTAACAGTATTCCCCAACATTTGCAAGAGGTTCTCAATGAAAAGGTAGATGAAAACTTAGATGAAGATGGAAAACGTTGGTGGGCTGCTTCCGGCAATAATACGATGCTTATAAAAGCTTATGAGAACAGTCAGCAGGAGGTCCCTGCACATAAAAAGGGTAATCCCAATAAATTAGGCTCGATTGAGATTTCGTACATCCCAGTTTCAGATGGACGCTATAGAAGAAATCAGGTCATTGAGGAATCTCTCTTAAGGCTATGCGGAAAGATAGGCGAATGGTTTCGTACAGGCCGATATCATGCCAAACAAATAGGTATCCTTGTGCGTAGTAATGCGCAGGCTAAATTAGTCATCCAAAAACTAATGGATTTCAAAAAAGAGCAAAATCTTAGTTTTGAGGTTATCTCTGGAGATGCGCTATCACTAGCGAGCAACGATGCCGTACTCTTGCTAATAGAAACATTAAAAGCACTTGTATACAATTCGGATAAACATAACATCCATAAGGCAAAAATGGTCTATCTCTATCAGACCATACAGAAAAATATAGTTAGTCAAAATGCTTGGTTAAAATTTGCGTCGAACGACATTCATGCGCTGAAAGATTCTCTTCCCCAAGCCTTGATCGACTCCTGGGAGGCCTGGCAGAAACAGCCATTAGTTCATTTGATCGAAAAACTCATCGAGATCTATGGCTTCACGACAGAACACAACATCCATCTGCCTTACCTGCTGGCTTTCAAAGATATGATTTCGGCTTTTTCGACCAACGGTGAACGTGGAATAATTCAGTTCCTGGAATTTTGGGAAGAAGATGGCAATCGGGCTGTATTGCCTTCCAACGGCGAAATCAATGCGATTGAGGTAACGACAATTCATAAATCAAAAGGTCTTGCTTATGATGTTGTCATGCTCCCCTTCTGTTCATGGGATCTAGATGGCATGATCAATGGTGATTTCTGGATCGACACTTACGATACCCCATTTGCCCAATTGGGAAAAATTCCCATAAAATATACAACGACAGTTGGAAAATCAGTATTCTTCAAACAATATTTTGAAGAAATGCTGTTCAATTACATGGATGCATTGAATACATTCTATGTGGCAACAACACGTGCTATCGAACATCTCTATATCACCGCTCCTTCATTTAAAGAGTCAGTCGACAAAAAAACCGGCGAAATAACAGGCTATGATATCAAGAATGAATATATAAGCGATATACTCTATCAGGTCTTAGATGCTCCTACTTCCCCATTTATACTTGAAAACACCCACATACAAGTCGATCAGACCATCGAACGAAAAGATCAGCAAATCCAAACGGACAATATCATTTCACTTAGCCATTACCCGATTTCTAAGGAGCTGGAGATGGCTTTGGAGAAGGCCAGCACACGCACGATCAACGATATTATGATGCTGGAAAAAGCCGCACAATATGGAATCTTGGCTCATGAAATCATGTCTCAGATCGCTAACGAAAAAGATATTGCCAGGTTAGTACGTCAGCTGATTCACGAAGGCATACTCACAAAAGAAGAGGAGCCTTTCCTGATGCAGGAAATCAATCAGATCTGGAATCATCCTATCATCAATCAGTGGCTTACCGGTAAATATAAAATCTGGAATGAAGCCAGTATCATTACTGCTAAAGGGGAAACCATCCGTCCCGATAAGGTATTTACCTCTCAAGAAGAGACAATTGTACTGGATTTCAAATTTACACAAACCGATTACATCGGACATAAATATCAGGTCGACAATTACAAAAAAAACTTAGAGAACCTAGGCTATAATAATGTTAGGGCCTACCTCTATTATGCCAAGTCAAATCAATTAATTGAAGTAAAATAAAGAATCACGATGCAGACAGCTTTTTTAAAATTAGTAGCAGCAGATATTCAACAACGTTTTGGTAACGATTTGAGTGAGATTGCCATCGTGTTTAACAATAAACGTCCGATTACATACCTCAAAAAACATCTTGCCGATGTCTATGGACAGGCAATCTGGTCACCCCAATTTTTCACCATACAGGAATTCTTTAAACTATCAACCAACGATGCAGAAGCCAGCACTCTCGGACAATTTTTTCAACTCTTTAAACTTCATAATGAACTTTTGGCTGTAGAGGGTAAGGAACCTGAAACGTTAGAAGAGTTTTACCCTGTTGCCGAGATTATATTAAGTGACTTCGGACAATTGGATTATGATCTGGTTCCCATCGATCAGATCTACATGGAACTTTATGATAACACCAAAATTGATATAGCTTTCCAGCATCTCACACAAGAACAGCAAGGATTTATCCGCCAGTTTTGGCAATCCTTTTCCATCGCTGGCCATAGCGGCGTCCAGGAGCGCTTTTTACAGTTATGGAAGAGACTTCCGATATTATACACGAGATTTAAGGAAACGCTTAAAGCCGCGGGCCAAACTAATTATCCAACGATTTATCGTGATCTGGTTGAAGGCGGGGCTACCTATCCAAATTTTACTTCATCCTTTCAACAAATTCTATTCGTAGGTTTCAATGCTTTAAATAGAGCCGAGGCTAAATTATTCCGTCAGTGGCAGGAAGAAGAACGGGCGCTGTTTTACTTCGATGCAGATGCCTATTACCTGGAGGACAATATGCAAGAAGCGGGGCTGTTTATTCGCCGCAATATTTTTCAGACTGGGCTTGTAAACGCGCTTGGCGATAGCCCTAACATTATCGGCAATAGGACATCAACGGTCAACCTGTATGCGAGTACAGGAAAAATAAGCCAGACAAAATTACTTTACGACATTCTGGAAAGGCAGAATACGACAGATCAAACGTCAGCGATTTTATTAGCGGATGAGAACCTATTGGTTCCTTTGTTGCAAAGTCTTCCTGACGTTAACCCCAATATCACAACTGGATATCCCTTGACCCAATCCCCTATTTATGGGCTATTGGACCTGTGGATGGAAGTGCATTTGGAAATATCACAGTTAAAGAGACGCAAGCTATCCTACCAGACTATTGAGACCTTCATCAATCATCCCCTGACACAGGTCTCCCTAGAAGACAAATTGCAAATTCAGAAAGAGATTGCTGATAAGCAATTATTTGAAATCGCATTAGAAGAGCTGCATTTCAAAAGTTCCCTGCCTCAGTTTTTCGTTCCGATTGAGCATGCTGCTCAATTAATACCTTCGCTCATCACCATCGTTGATGACTTACTGCACAGTATCTCCTCGTATGAACGCATCCGTCAGATTGACAACAATCTGCTGGTAGAAACCAAGAAAACTCTCAACCAGTTGTTACTGGGATTTGAGACCGTTGCTCCATTGAGCATCAGCTTCCAGATCGGTTTGATCAAGAAAGCCATATCGCCTATCAATTCGGCGATAGAAGGAAATCCACTAGAAGGGATCCAGATTATGGGACTTTTGGAAAGTCGCTGTTTAAATTTTGATAACGTGTATATTCTTGGGGCAAACGAAGGCATCTTACCCAAAACATCCAATTCCCCAACCTTTATCCCCAATAGTCTCCGGAGAGCTTACGGACTTCCAATATTGGAAAACCAAGATGCACTATCCGCATACTTGTTTTATAGACATTTTCAATACAGCGAAGGGATCCATATTTTTTACAATGGACTGGTGGACGAAAGTTCAACAGGAGAAGAAAGTCGCTTCATCAAACAGCTGGAGTTTGAAAGCAAGTTTAATTTTGAACGGAAAATTCAACAACAAACAATCCAGTTTGCCGACAAAAGCACGGAAATTATTATCGAAAAGCAGGGCGAAGTCTGGACCAAGATGTATCAGGACTTTATTGTCGATCAAAAAAGAATATCAGCAACGGCACTGACAACTTATCTACAATCTCCGCTGCAATTCTTCCTCAAACATATTGCAAATATCAAAGAGCCGCCCGCTATTTCACAGGAATTTGAGATGAATAAATTGGGGACGGTTATTCACAATGTTATGGAAAAGATTTTTCTGCCATTCAAGGGCCAGCAAAACTTTACACCAACAAATATCTTGCAGCAGCAATTCAATCAGATCGAATCCTACATTATCCGGGAGATAGGTTTTCAATATCAGGTGGAATTAAACTCCACAGGCGATTTAAATAGCCTCCAACGCATCATGCTGAAGATCGCCTGTGAATATGTCAAAATGTACCTTGAATATGATATAGCCAACTATAAAGCTTTTCGGATTATAGAGCTGGAAAACGATACAGACTATACGCTTCCATTTACCATTGAAATTAATGGTAAAGAAGAGCAAGTTACTTTATACGGCATCATTGACCGTGTTGACGAAGTTATCACCCACGACGATCGGATCATCAGTCGGATTGTCGATTATAAAACAGGAGGTGATTCTGTTATCTTTAAAGAAATGGATCAGGTTTTTGCTCCCAATACCGAGAATAAAGCACTGATACAAACACTTTTCTATGCCTATGTATTTGAGCAAAAGACTGGACGAAAACAGCTGGAACCACACCTATATGTTGCTCGTAAAATGCGTGAGGAAGGAACGCTGTTTAATGGAAAAGAAGGGGTATTAACCGCGGACTTTTTGGCCTTCCAGAAAGAGAATTTTGTTAAATTTTTAAGGAATATACTAAGTGAAATTTTCAATCAAGAAGTTTCCTTTAGACATAATCCAGATGCAACCATTTATCCTAGTGACCCTTATACTCTGTTTTATAGAGAAGCTAGCAAATGGACAGAAAATGAAGAGTCATTATAGGGAAGACCTTCATCCCGTTAGCTCAGTGCTTAAAAAAATAAGGGGACATTCATGAATGTCCCCTTATTTTTAGCGTTTATTTTTTTTAATCGCATTATTCGCGCGTCGCTTGGCCGTATTTATCTTGTAATGGAACCAATGATTCTTAAAGATCTTGCGCATTGTATTATCAAAATGTCTTGTTATAAAAAGGTTACGTGCTCCCTTTAATTTTTCACTGATCGAATTCGCCAGCGCCCTTACTGAGATAGAATATCCTTCCGTCTCATATTGTATGTAGTGCCACCAGCCGGCAGGCATATAGAGTGTTTCTCCTGGGTGAATTACCGCTTCGTACCCCTCCAGATATTCTATTCCTGGAAATTCCTCCACGTTACTATATTTTGGATTAGCGATGCTATGAAAGTTGTACGGTAACTTATACATCAGATCAGATTGATCATTTGGAAAAAGCCAAATACGCTTAAGCCCCTGAAATTGTGAAATGAATACATGAGACATATCGATATCAAAATGATTCCGTGTACTTGATCCTTCACCACCAAAAAACATAAATGGCAACCACTGCAACACTTTCCCTCCAGTCACATCATTATAGATAACATCCTGCTTCAATTCAGGACGTATCTTAAGCAGATTGAACAGAAATAACCGCAACTCGGTAGGTTCTTTGGTAATGAGATCCAAATATTCCGCAAATGTCATTTGCCCCACAGGAGCACTGGCAGCACGATCCATAGAATCTTCTTCTTTTCCATAGACATCGATCTTAATATCTCCGGCTATTTCCTTAAAGTAATCATAACTCCATTTCTTCCATGCAGGACTATCAGCACTAATAAAATCTGTTATAATCACCGGAAACCCAGGTTTCAGATATTTTTTTAAAAAGTCTTCTGATCGAATGCCCGAAATTTTATCAACTTGCTTTAACTTCACGACTGACTAATTTTGCTTAATTACAAACATAAAAAATATTTCTACCAAATTTTAAAAATAACGCTTATACCTTATTTTTAATTGGAACAAATTACCCCAATACAATTTAATAGAAATATAATTAAAATCTAAATGACAACTGTCACTTTCATTACATTTACCCTACAACAATCCGGCCCTTTATTAAAGAGCCTCATTTTTACAATTGGGCTGCATCATCTTTGGCACCTATGCAGTTATCCGCAAATGATATATCTTCTTTCAAATCCTCATCACGTTTCGCTTACACTATAATATAAAAACTAGGCGAACACTTTTATTGCACTTGTATTATTATAGAGTAAGCCAGTATATAACTACAATACATTAACAGTATCCGTTAAACATATCCAACAAAAAAAGGGTTAAAAAAACCCTTTATATTATTGACCTAAGATAGGTATTATTTATTCACTTTTTTGATGTATTCTTCTACCGCCATCGTCATGCTAGGTGCCTTTGGTGTAGGTGCAGGAATATCCAATATCAATCCATGCTCCAAAAGAGCCTGTTGTGTCGAAGCACCAAACGCGGCAATTCGAGTATTGTTTTGCTTAAAATCAGGGAAGTTATCATATAACGACTGAACACTGGAAGGACTAAAGAATACGATTACATCATAAAATACATCCTTCAGATCGCTTAGGTCACTTACCACAGTTCTAAAAAGAACCGCCGGAGTAAACTTATATCCGTTCTGCAGCAACCAATTCCTTGTTTCCTCATTGGCAACATCCGAGCAAGGAAAAAGGAAGTTTTCTGCCTTATGTTTTTTAAGCACTTCCTCTAAATCTTTAGCGGTTTGTTTACCAAAGAAAATTTTGCGTTTTCTGTATTGAATATATTTTTGAAGATAAAGAGCAATTGTCTCTGAAATACAGAAATATTTCATTTCCGCAGACACCTCAAACCGCATCTCCTCGCATATCCTAAAATAATGATCTACAGCATTTCTACTTGTAAATATTACCGCAGTGTGATCCGCTAAATTAACTTTATCCCTGCGCACATCTTTGGCAGGAACACCTTCTACGTGTATAAAACCTCGAAAGTCTAATTTTAACCCGTATTTTTTTGCTAAATCATAATAAGGGGACTTATCGTTTTCAGGTTTTGGTAAAGTCACCAGTACACTTTTTACCTTCTTTGCTCTTTCTACGTCTGAAGTTTGCATATTAACCAGTTTTAGCTCAATAATCTTAACAGTATTAATATTGGTGCTATTTCTAGGCAACAAAGGTACAAAATTAAATAGGAAATTGAAAATTTATACATTGACATAATATGAGCCGCTGTCTTGAGAAATCGATATAAGAATAACAACGCCGCTCCGATAATGGCCAAATGTAAAACGACACCAACAGTCGTCAACGGAACTAGGCTCAATATTAATAACACCGGGAGCATCAAAAATAATGTATTAAAATAAATCAGATATAACACCGTCACATATTCTTTGACAAGTTTCCTAATTTCAAAAACGAAAGACAAAAACCGGATAAAACCGATTTTAAAAGCAAATAGCCCACCAACCATTCCAACGGTTTTAATATAGTTGGGGAAGGTAATAAAATCAAAGCGGTTTAATTCATATGCATAAAATAGGCTGACAAATAACGCCATTGCGCCTGAAAACAATATAAATAGGAAAATGAACGGCCAGGAGGTTAAGATCGTATCTTCCTTACTAACGGACAAAAGCACCCGGTCATCAAAATAGCCCTGAAAAACCAATTTGATATCGGACGGAAAAAAGACACGAATTAGGCCAACGCCAAATATCAAAAAGAGCACAGTAAATAATATCCAATTCTCTCGATGTGGCTTAGGACTGCCATATTGCCGCTCCAAGGTCGTGTTACGCTGCTTTCCTTTGAAATATTGTTTTACATCATAATTATATATGTTGTGAATAACCAACCCCTCCGCTTCCACAGTAGCAATACGATATTGTTTTTGAAGTTCGGGATTCAATGATGCTAATACTTCTTGGTTCGACGACGACACAGAATCGCTCAAAACATGTATACTATCAGATACGGACACGCTACTTTGGGCAACCTGTCGCACTGTCCGGCGCTGTGCATTCAATTGTACTACCGAAAACACAAAGAGGATTACAAATACAATATAATATCTAAAGATGTTAACTTTCATTGAAATAAATTGTCCCTATCGGCCATCCAGAAATCACCAGCCGTTTGATTCGAAACTCTTTTTTATGGTCGTAAAGTTAGGATAAAAAGTTATATTGCATTCAAAAAATCTTATAGAACATGCCAAAAGAAATAATACGCTGTCAATGGTGCGGATCCGACGAACAGTATGTCGACTATCACGATAAAGAATGGGGGCGGCAGGTAAAAGATGATAAAACCTTATTCGAATTTTTGGTCCTGGAATCCGCACAAGCTGGTTTGAGTTGGATTACTATCCTCCGCCGAAGATCGGCCTACAAAGAAGCTTTTGCTAATTTTGACGTTGATCAAGTAGCCAACTATACAGCCGATGATGTAGAACTGCTTTTAAAAGACTCCGCGATTATTAAACATCGGAATAAAATCGAATCGACCATTTCGAATGCGATACTATTTAAAAAAGTCCAATCTGAATATGGCAGTTTTTTCAATTATCTGTATACATTTCTGCCAGAACAACAACCCGTAATCAACCACTGGCCAAGTTTACAGTACGTTCCAGCAACAACCGCGATTTCTGATCAAATAGCAAAGGACATGAAAAAAAGAGGATTTAAATTTTTTGGTTCTACCATTTGCTACGCTTATATGCAAGCGGTAGGCATGGTCAATGACCATATTGCGACTTGCTCCTTTAAATATTAGTACATATTAACAACTGCGAGGCCCACATCATGACGTTATGTAGGGCCTTGCCTATAGAACACTATCTGTCCCCACTACAAGCTCTCAACGATCTCGACACTTGAGTTATTTTTCAATAAAAACCCTAGTTAAGCCCTGAATTCACATGGCAGAAATTTCAAAACGAATAACCAATGTGCAGATTTAGACAGGGACATTCTTATAGATATCGGGAAGATTTCGGCATAGCCCATTATAATCCATTCCATAGCCTACCACAAACTCCTTGCTAATCTCAAAACCGACATACGTCAGTTCTTCAAAATGATATTGTAATGCTTCAGGCTTTACCAGCAGGGCACAAGCGATAACACTTGCCGGATTCAACCGCTTTACGGCATCTAAAGTATGTTTCAACGAGTGACCGGAATCTACAATATCTTCCACAATAATTACATCACGTCCTTCCAGATCAATACCCAACCCCAAAAGTTCATTTAATTCAGTTTGCCCTGTACCAATGTAGGAAGCTAATTTGATAAAAGACATCTCACAGGGAACGTCTATTTGTTTGAGCAAATCTGCCATAAACATAAAACATCCATTTAAAACACCTATAAAAACAGGCTGCTTATGCTCATAGCGTAGGCTGATATCTATGCCCATCAATCGAACCCTTTTTTGAATCTGTTCATCTTCAAAAAGTGGTTCAAAAAGCAATCCGTCAATTTCTATCTTTTTCATCTATTTAAATTATTATCCATCCGTCAATTTCCGCTTTACGGCGCTCATACAGCCATCTGCAGTTTCGATCGTGATGAAGCTATCCGATTTACCAATTCTCTGTATGACCGAATAAAATCATCATGGTTTCATCCCACGATGTTATCGTCAAACTCCGTCCTGTATTATTTCCGGGCACTTGCCATCCAGACCACTAACTAATCCAGGTCACTTTTGCTATTTTTTCGAACGCTGCGTCGGCTCGTCTTCCGTTTTTTCCTTTTCTTCTTTATTCCTGCCCAGGATCTTATCGAATATAGATCTCTTATGCTTATCCGGTTCGGCCGTTTCTTCATCCTGTTTATCAGGATTAGACATCTTTTTTATGGTTTTGGGAACAGTCAACCCCTCGATATTATCAGTAGACGGGCGACCCTCCAGATCGTCGAACAGCAACGGGTCTTCGCCCATATCCAATGTATCTATCGAATCCACGACAGCAGGTCTGGCTGCACGTAGATGTGGTTGCAATACCACCTCATAAAAACCATAGGCCGATGTAGTTGAATCAATGCCAATTTGGCCTGTCTTGGTCATGATATGGCCATAGATATTAAAATACCGCAACATATTTCCTTTAAGATGCCCCGTCCAATCAAAAAAGTTCAGTCCTTTCTTCGGACGTGGTACGATACTCGATAAAAATATACTTTCCCCAAGTCCAAGTTGCGCCGGTGTTTTTCCAAAATAATAACGGGCAGCCTCTGTGATCCCATATACATTATTGCCCCATTCGATCACATTGAGATAAACCTCATACATACGCTTTTTACTCACTTGCTGCGATCGCTCCATCAACCAGACTAATAAAATTTCCTCCAATTTGCGGACCACAGTTTTGTTTCTGTTCAGAAATACATTTTTCACCAATTGCATGGATATCGTACTTGCGCCTCGCTTGAACCCTTTTTCTTTGATATTTGTAACGATGGAGAGTTTAAAGGCTTTCTCCTCAAAGCCTTTATGCTTAAAGAAAAATGGGTCTTCAGTATTGATCAAACTAATCTGCATATAACGGGAGATCTGATCTAATGGTGTAAAATTCGGATTTTGTGGGCCGACGACAATTTCGCGCATGGGTTTGCCATCCTCATAAGCGATATAAGTAAAGGGCGTATTTAACATCCCAATATTAGCTTCACCCCATTTAACCACCTGCAGATCTTTATCATCCATTCTAGAAGAGAAAAGAAGCTTATCCGGTCTTTTTAACTCCAGAGCGAAATTTAAATCATATTGAATATGGCCTTCAACCTGAATGCCATCCAAACCAGGAAATAATCCAACCGGCATAGCATCAAAAAAATCCTGCGCTTTTATTTTATCGGTGTGCACAGCCAGGAAAATCTCCTTTTCAGGTTTATGGACATATTTTAAGTAAGGCGAAAAAACAAAATCTTTTACTTGTACCGTACTTTCCTTACTAACTTCAATAGAAGAAGCTCCAATATTGAGTGCCCCCTGCATCGTCGCTTCTGGGAAAATAACATCTTTGCTGGAAATTCGCCAGTGGTTTACTTTCAGATTTTTAAATCCCCATTGTCCATGCAATTCCAACAATTCCTTATTGCGTCGATTGGCTTTATCCAATCGAAAGGATATCTCATCGAAGCTAACTGCCAGACCAAATTTACGCTGTAATAAAGGCAGATTTACTTCCTTTTTATCCGAAAAAAGACGTAGATCACATTCCTGATTATCCGAATCTATTGTCCCTGTTAGGTTCCAAGCAGCCTCATGATCGTTCAACAAAAATTTGGATTCCATATCACCACCATCAATGACAGCCGAAGGAATAACAATACGCTGTGCCGTACTGTCATCTTTGTAGGAAAGCTCAAGATTTTTGAGATCCAGATCGTTCGGGATCTTAAAAAATACATTTTTCAGCAAGCGATCCGCCAAGGCTGCTAAATTCTGTTTTGGATTATCATTCTCGATCGTATCCTTCTTTTGTTTCTTAAACAAAAAATCATAGTTGCTAATCGAATCTTTCTTGACCAGTGATACGGTAGCATTATCCAGAATAACCTCCCCGAGTTTTACATCACCGAATAAAAGTGGCCAGAGTTTAACAGATACGGTCAGGTCATTAATTTGTGCCAGTGGTTCCCTATTTTTAGGTAGTAACTGTATATTTTTAAACTGCACTGCATTAATTCCCTGAAAAGCATAATATTGAATTTTTAAATCCATATCATACTTTTCCAGCAGTTTAGCTTTTGCCTTATTGATCGCTCCCATGAGCATCCCATCTCTCTTTTGATAAGCATAAGTACCTAACGCGATTACCAAAATTAAGAAAACAGCCAAAGTAATATAAAGCCATCGCCACTTGCGGGACTTCAGAGATGTTATAAATCGATTGGACATAATTACAATTTCATGCAAATCCATGCATATCAATAGTCAAACTTAGATAAATTTGCCTTTATATACAATTATAATTACACGCCCCCGGTTGACACACTTCCACCATAATACCAGTCACACCGAGTATCGATGGTGAGTCTTATTACTGGGTACAGCAGAAAACATCAAAAACCGGGTCGGCAACATGTTGTCCTCTGCAATAGGATTATTTTTTGATGTCCTTCGAAACCATAGAGATGTCCTAAATCCACTATAAAAGAAAGATACATGATCTCAATTCCATTAAAAACAAACAAATGACAGGAAATTGGTCGGCAATGAGTAGTTTTGTATTCCATGATTTCAAATGAATACTAGATGGTTACCAAAGAACAAATATTAAATGCATTATCGTATGTTGAAGAGCCCGATCTAAAAAAGGATCTTGTAACATTGAATATGATTCAAAATATTCAGATCGAAGACCAAAAAATTGCCTTCGATGTTGTATTGACCACGCCAGCCTGTCCATTAAAAGACCATATTGAGCATGCCTGCCGCAATGCTATAGCGCATTTTATTGACAAAAATCTTGAAGTTCAGATCAACATGACTTCCAATGTGATCGGTAAACAAGGGGCTCAGGTTTCGGGGATTAAAAACATCATTCTGGTGTCTTCGGGTAAAGGTGGTGTCGGGAAATCTACCGTCGCCGCAAACCTGGCTTTGGCACTTCATGCCAAAGGTGCAAAAACAGGCCTTTTGGACGCCGATATTTACGGTCCTTCGCTACCAATTATGTTTGGATTAGAGGGAGCTAAACCTGGATCAGTCGAAATGCCGGATGGTCAGGTGAAAATTCAGCCTCTTGAAAAATTTGGTTTAAAACTACTTTCAATTGGTTTTTTTACGGATCCCAACCAACCCATTCCATGGCGTGGACCGATGACCACCTCTGCTATCAAACAGCTATTCAACGATGCCAATTGGGGCGAATTGGATTATCTCGTTGTTGACATGCCTCCAGGAACCGGAGATATCCATATCACAGTATCGCAAACTTTCCCAATAGCTGGGGCAGTCATCGTCACTACACCGCAACATGTAGCGTTGGCGGATGCCGTCAAAGGAATTGGTATGTTTTTAATGGATAGTATCAATATCCCACTTTTGGGCGTTGTCGAAAATATGGCTTACTTCACTCCAGCAGAACTGCCGGAAAACAAATATTATATCTTCGGCAAGGATGGAGGAAAACGTTTAGCTGAAGAATATCAGGTACCCTTCCTTGGCGAGATACCTTTACTAAAAGGTATTTCCGATGCTGGAGATAACGGTTTTCCCGTTGCAATAGATCAGGAAGACCCTGTAACAAAATCATTTCTAACAATTGCAGAGAAAGTTGCACAGCAACTTTCCATCATTCAAAGCAAGTCCTAAATACTTCATTTGAGGCATACAAGCGATACAGCATTGCAGATGACTGTCTTCAAATAAAATGTTCATAACTATAAAAAAGGCTTTCAGTTAATGAAAGCCTTTTTTATTAGAGATATATGGCTCGTTACACGTCCAATTCCAATAAAACTGGACAATGGTCCGAATGAACTGCATTCGCTAAAATTTGTGATGATTTGATCTGTGCTGTCAACGGTTTTGATACCATATTATAATCGATACGCCAACCCAGATTTCGGGCACGGGCACCTGCACGATAACTCCACCAGGTATAGTTATGCGGCTCCGGATTCAAGTGACGGAAAGAATCAATATATCCCGAATGAATGAAATTTTCCATCCATTCGCGTTCTTCAGGCAAGAATCCGGAAGAGTTCGCATTTGATTTAGGATTATGAATATCAATTGCACGATGACAGATATTATAATCTCCACAGACGACCAGATTCGGACGCTCTACCAGCAGCTTGTCACTATACAATTGAAAATCATCCAAAAAACGATATTTAAAATCTTGTCTTACATCCCCTGTTGTTCCAGAGGGAAAATAAGTACTCATCACTGAAACTTTATCAAAATCGGCCCGGATGATCCTTCCCTCAAAATCATAGTCTTCGTGACCACATCCATACTCGACATGTGTAGGCGTGATTTTAGTAAAAATAGCGACCCCACTATACCCCTTCTTTTGAGCTGGATACCAGTAATGTTCATATCCCATCTCTTCCAATAGAACGATTTCCGGGATTTGATCTGGAGTAGCTTTGATCTCCTGAAGACAGATGACATCAGCATCCACATTTTTTAGCCAGCCCAACCAATCTTTCTTTAAAGCAGCTCGCAAACCGTTCACATTATAGGTTACTATTTTCATTGTATAGATATGAGTATTGAGATATTAGATCTGAGACGTTAACTCCTAAAGCCTAGGATCTTACAACGTCTTGCTATTTTTTTATTTTTCACTGTTACAGTCCCTTCACACGCTGACACGATAAATTTAAATCTTTCTGACAGCGAGATCCATTAATGGTAATTTTAATAATCTTTAGAAGAGAATAAATCACTTATCTTGGTAAAGAAGCCAGTCTGTGGTTTTAAACCTTTCAGTTCGCGCTCCAGATTAAGTGCCTCACGTCTGGTCAGTAGATGCATAGTCATTTTTTGGTCTACTTCCGGTCGGTCGTTCTTATCGGTTTTAACTGCCGCAATCTGGTCAATTACCTCTATTCCTTTTACTAATTCACCAAATACAGTATAATTCCAGTCCAGATGTGGAGCACCACCAATTGTGGTATAAGCCTGCCGCTGGGTTTCAGAAAATTTCTTTCCATTCATCCGTGTCTGTTCAAGACGATTGAGATCTTCAGGAGTAAATACCTTACCCTGAACGAGGTAAAACTGCGATCCTGAAGATGCCTTCGCTGGATTGTTGTCCCGGGCAGCACCGATAGCACCTTTCTTATGAAACAGTCCATCCGCTATTTCAGCAGGGATAGTATAGCCAGGTCCTCCATTACCTAATTGAGCCCCACCGACAGCATTTTTTGAGTCTGGGTCACCACCTTGGATCATAAAGTTTTGAATCACCCGATGAAACAATGTGCCATCATAGTATTTCGTTTTTGCCAGCTTCACAAAATTGTCCCGATGTTTTGGTGTCTCATTATATAATCGCAACACACAGGTTCCTTTATCTGTAATAATCTGAACATACTTATATTCCGGTTTGGCAGCAAATGCCATGACCTGCAAAAAGCAAAATATTGCTACTAAACAAACTTTTAAAAATCTCATGCGTTAGATGACGTTTAATTCTTCAAAATAATCAATAATCAAGGACTTCATGATAAGCTCTTGTTCCAATAACGTATAATTAGGAATAGGCTTGATCAATTCCCAATGTGGCCAGCCTTCCTCATCCAATCCCTTTAGGCTATAAAAACCCATGGCACTGAATAGGCGGCATGTTGCAATATGCATCAATTCCTCCTTTTGCCGTTTCGAGAAGGTCTGCGGACCTTTCCCCAATTCCTGTACACCGATAAGGAATAAACATACCTTGATGTCAGGCTTTTCCATATCAAATAAAGAAGCAATTTCACCCTGTAGTATGCTCCACTTCTTATTTACTTCTGCTGCTTTCATTTTTTTCCTTTATACTAACTAAGACAATGGCTTGATAGGCTAATTTCATTGTCTTGTGATAAAACATTATTCATCGCTATTTTTCACCCATGTTTTACGCATAGTGACATGCGAGATTGTTTCCTATTCCTACTTGATGTTCTGAGCCAATGAAAATTAGGAAATTAATGCACCATTTTTCTGTAATATATAATTATTTACGAAGATAAAGATACTTTTTCGATCACCTCCGTACAGCGCTTGTCAATCATCTGAAATACCGGATCGAACAAATTATCATCAAAATACGGATCAGGCACAACATCATTATCTAAAAATAATTGTACTTTCTCCAGATCATTTTTGTTTTCTGCCTGTGCACACACATCCGCAAAATTCTGTCGATCCATCACAAAAATAAGGTCATATTCATTAAAAAAAGCAGGCTGAAAATGCCTTGCCCTTTGGCCGGATATATCAACACCATACTTCTTGGCAATTGTAATCGCCCTTCGGTCGGGTGCCTCACCGATATGCCAATCACCCGTACCAGCAGATTCTACAACCCAGTTTAATTGTTTATCTTTTATTTTTTGCTTTAATATACCATGTGCCAATGGCGAACGACAGATATTACCCAAACAAACCATTAAAATTTTCATCTAAATACTTTTTTTATGCTATGAAATAGAATACGAATATTAAACTTTCATGAGCCTATGTTTTTATAATAACTAAATCATAAACTATATTGCTGTTACATTACGAACAGGATCAGTTTATCATACTTTATTGCACAAAATAACTAAACTTAAACTATTAAAGAAACAATCCGGATGAAATCGTACTTTCCTGTGACGACCTCAATACGTTGATCATTTTTGATAGCGGGGTTTAAAATTCAATTTCAGGACTTTAAGGCATCAAACATAGACATTTAAAATACTTAGGCCCTTTCGCATGGCCCCTAAATAAAAAAGGTGGCCTAACCTTACGACTAGAACCACCTAAACTATATTAATCAACCAATTCTTAATTCAATTTTTAATATTCCACTGGAAAGCTTAACTGAACAGCACCTCCTTGTGGAGATACACCTTTTAAGCGAACGATATTGCGTTGTGTTGCTCCCAATGCAGATTCTATATCATCAACACTGTTCACGGCTTTTCCATTTACCTCGGTGATCACTAAACCTCTTTCGACACCAAAATAATCAAATATACCACCACGGTTTACCTGTGTCACCACGACACCAGCGTTTACACCCAGTTCTTTCTTTTTCGCCGCAGAAGCAGGAATAAAGCTAGCCCCTAATTTGTTATAAATTTCGGTTGCGCTTTTCGACGCTTTTCCGCTGGCGCTAGATGCTGATTTCAAAGACTCTTCACCTTTCAATGTCAATGTAACCTGTTTTTCTTTACCGTCACGTTTGTAGGTAATATTCACTTTATCTCCTGGGCGTAGACGGCCAATCGTCTCACTTAATACAGGCGATCCTGTGATGGTCTTACCGTTGATCTTAGTCAAGATATCGCCACTTTTGATCCCTGCAGCTGCCGCAGCTCCACCAGCTACCGCATCTTGCACATATAAACCATTGACATCAGTGATCCCTTTTTCTTTGGCCAGTTCTGACGTTATTGGCGTATAACTAACGCCAATATAGCCACGTTTTACATTACCAAATTCTACAAAATCATCTACAATCTTTTTCACTAAATTGACAGGAATAGCAAAACCATAACCTGCATACACACCTGTTGGTGACGCAATAGCAGAGTTGATACCGATTAATTCACCGGAGGCATTGGTTAATGCTCCACCACTATTCCCTTTATTGATCACCGCATCAGTCTGGATAAAAGACTCGATAGCAGAGCTTGCAAGTGGTTGCTCTGTAGACCCGCCAAAAGGATTACCCCGTTGTTGCTGCCCCTCTCTTAAGATACCAATATCACGACCTGTTGCACTGACAATACCAGCTGTTACGGTTGATTGAAGCCCAAGTGGGTAACCAAAGGCCAATACCCATTCGCCTACGTTGACATTATCCGAGTTACCCAACTTTACAACAGGAAGACCTTTTCCTGCTACTTTTAATAAAGCGATATCCGTATTTGGGTCACGACCGATCAACTTCGCTTCATAAGTACGCTTGTCTGTTAGCACCACCTCGATCTTATCAGCATCCTCTACTACGTGGTTATTGGTAACAATATACCCATCGTCAGAGATAATGACTCCTGATCCTGAAGCTTGCACAGGTTGCGCCTGCATCTGACGGCGTCCCCCACCCTGAGGCATACCGAAGAATTCTTCAAACATGTCGAATGGAGAACCTTGTGATTGCTGCGACCCCTTTCTACTATATGTTGTCTTAATATGTACGACACCCGGAGCTACCGCCGCAGATGCTTGTGTAAAATCAGGATTGCCCGTTGAAGACATGACTCCTGTAGGGTTATTGGCAAAATAAACTTTCTGTTTGTCCTCAAAAGACATACCATCAAGTTTCTTATTTTCAATAAGCTTGTAACCACCTAATGCTACTGCTCCACCGAAAACAGCTGTTAATAGCGTTAAACCGACCTTATTCATAAACTTATTTCTATTTTAAAAATGTCTTAATATAAGCTGATAATTTTTGCTCTTAAAATTACCGATTTTATTCGGATATGTTCAAATGTAATACCATTTCAAGGCCTTCGGAAAATCCGTCACGTTAAAAAATGTTAATTGCTAGACAAATGCAATAATTTTAACAAATCTTAACTTCCTACCGTTTTTTTGTAACAAAAAAACGTATTTTTGTTACTTCAAATCAATAGAATGGCATCGAAAATAAGATTTTCAAAATATCAGGGAGCGGGCAATGATTTCATCCTAGTCGATAATCGCGACAATTCATTTAACCGGGCGGACGAAGCACTGGTAAAAAGGCTTTGTGACCGCAGGTTTGGGGTAGGCGCGGATGGCCTTATGCTGCTTCAAAACAAAGAAAATTACGACTTTGAGATGATCTACTATAATGCTGATGGTCGAGAAGGGAGTATGTGTGGCAATGGCGGGCGCTGTATCGTCGCTTTTGCACATGATTTAGGCATCATTACTGACAAAACTGACTTTTTGGCAGTAGACGGTATACACCATGCTTTTCTATCTGCTGAACTTGTCAACCTGCAAATGATCGACGTCCATGAATTTGGACGAGATGGCGATGCTTACATCCTGCAGACCGGGTCGCCCCATTACGTCTGTTTTGTTACAAACCTTAAAGAAAAAAATGTTTTTCAGGATGGTCACTCGATTCGCAACAACGCTACCTATGCCAACGATGGCATCAATGTCAATTTTATAGAGAAAGAGGAAAATGGTTATTTCCTGCGCACATTTGAGCGTGGTGTGGAAGACGAAACTTATGCCTGTGGTACCGGCGCTACTGCTGCAGCAATGGCCGTAGCCTTACAACTGAACCTAGAAGGCGATATCGTCATCCCAATTCGCGTATTAGGTGGACAATTGTATATCTCTTTCCATAAGAAAGAAAATAGCTTTACAAATGTTTTTCTCAAAGGCCCTGCTCAATTTGTTTTTGAGGGCAACTGCTAGTATTTGGGAAGACATATTGCTATCGCCATTCAGTATAGTCTTGATACGATGCCAATTTATTACCTAAAATATTACAGGCAGTTTCTGTAATCTATATTTTTTTAAATTTCATTCGACAAATTACGTTTAATGGTATATTTTATTGTATATTAGATACCTTTATTTACAAGGTCCGCTATTTTTAATGCAACAGTCAAAGTCATTTCCAGTATATAAAATCGTTTATTCTATTTGTGAGCATCCTTATCTCGGCTATCTCATTGAGCCACATATGGTCAAACTCAATCCCAATGGAACTTACTCATTACGATATCAACGTATATTTAGCAATACTGTAGATGCCTATGCAGCAGAATTGGATGAGGTAGATTACAAGCTAATCCGATTGCTCGACGACATCGAGCAGACCAACCTCATTAAGAAATATTATAAAAAAGCAATCAGGCCTGTAGACTTCTTCTCTAAAGTCTTCGACAAAAAGCTCTATGATTTATTGCGGCCAAAGATTGATGAAAAGATGATTCAATGCTTTGAGGCAATCGGCGATAAACCACTGTTTATGATGAGTAAAGATGGTTATCCGGCAGATCAGGAAATTAAATTGGCAACATCAGCGGCCTCTATTCTATTCCACTTTCGCCGTAATGAGGAAGAAACACGTTACTTTCCAACAATAAAGTACGAAAATCAACGCTTGGAATTCATGTTTAAGAATGCCATTGTCTTGACTAACGCCCAAGCTTGGCTTCTTTTAAATAATACTTTATACTTTTTTGACCAAGCATTGGAAGGAAAAAAACTTAGCCCCTTTCTCAATAAACGATACATTTCGGTCGGAAGAAGTACGGAAAAAAAATATTTTGAAACCTTTGTTTGCGGACTGATTGAACGCTACCATGTCTATGCAGAGGGTTTTGAAATCCAGACACATCAACATCAGGCAATCCCATTACTCCATCTGATCTACGTCGAAGATGGTCCTTCGCAATTACAATTGCAATTCAATTATGGCCCCCATACATTTACGGCAGGAGCCGAAAATAAAGTGACCGTCCGAATGGAATATAACGAGAAAGAGGACTTATATATCTTCCATCGGGTCAAACGCTCTTTACAATGGGAAGAACAGCAGTTGGAAAATCTAAAAGCGTTGGGTCTGGAAGATCTGGACCGCCAGCTTGGATTGCTTGCCCCAGCTATGCAATCCGGAAAACGGATTTCGATATTTGACTGGATAAATAATCATCAGGAGCAAATAAAAGCCCTTGGATTTCAAATCATACAAAACAGCGAACAAAAACGCTTTTTCATTGGACATACCTCCTTGGACATCGCCATAGATGAGGATAATGACTGGTTCGATATCAGTGCTATTGCGAAATTTGGCCCCTACGAAATTCCTTTTATTCAGTTAAGAAACCATATTCTAAACAATATCAAAGAATTTACTTTACCAAATGGTGAAATTGCAATGATCCCAGAGGAATGGTTTGCACAATACAATCATCTATTCCAGTTCTCTGCCGACAGACATGAACTTAAATTAAATAAGGTACATATCGGTCTACTATTTGAGATCAGTGAACATACCAAATTAGTTTTCAACCGTAAATTACAAAATCTCGCTACTTTCGAAGAAATTGCTGATATCCCAGAACCTAAGCATTTCAAAGGAAACCTGCGGCCTTATCAGAAAGCAGGATACAATTGGTTCAATTTTCTAAAACAATATAAATTTGGCGGCTGCCTTGCAGATGATATGGGACTGGGTAAGACCATTCAGACCTTAGCCTTATTACAACAGCAAAAAGAGCAAATTATCGATCCGCAGGAAGTACATACCTCACTCTTGGTATTGCCAACATCGCTCGTTTATAACTGGCAGAAAGAAGCACATCAATTTGCCCCCCAACTGAAGATCCATTTGCATACGGGAAACAATCGCATAAAAGATGTTTCACTGTTCACCAAATATGATCTCGTTATTACAACTTACGGTATTGCTCGCATTGATGAAGATATATTAAGTGGATTTTATTTTAATTACATCATTCTAGATGAAAGCCAAAACATTAAAAATCCAACGTCAAAATCGTTCAAAGCCATAAAGAGTTTGAAGAGCAAGAATAAACTCGCCTTAAGTGGTACGCCCGTTGAAAACTCTGTTTCTGATCTTTGGGCACAAATGCATTTTACCAATCCGGGTTTATTGGGAAGTTACACTTATTTTCAAAAAGAATTTGTACAGCCCATTGAAAAGAAAAAAGATGAAGAAAAAGCGCAACGTCTTCAGGCGATTGTCAAGCCTTTCATTTTAAGGCGTACAAAAGATCAAGTCGCGACAGAGTTACCGCCCAAAACAGAACAGGTACTTTATTGCGAAATGACTGATAAACAGTCGGAACTTTATGAAAAAGTGAAGTCGGAATATCGTAATGCGATTCTTGATGGACAAATGGACAACAAACCGAAATCGACTCAGATTGCTTTGTTACAGGGACTGACCAAACTCCGTCAACTTGCCAATCACCCCAGAATGGTCGACGAGGATTTTTTAGGTGATTCGGGGAAATTCGACGCTGTTATTGAAACACTTGAAATGGTCATGCAACGCGGAAACAAAGTCCTTATTTTTTCCCAGTTCGTCAAACAGCTTAATATCTTCAGACAATATTTTGATAAGAAAGGAACAAACTATGCCTACCTGGATGGTGGAACTAAAAATCGGGACGAAGCTGTCAGTCAGTTCCGTAAAAACAATAACACCAAATTGTTCTTAATATCGATCAAAGCCGGCGGTGTGGGGCTCAACCTAATTGAAGCAGATTACGTTTTTATATTAGATCCATGGTGGAATCCAGCGGTAGAACAACAAGCTGTAGACCGTTCACATCGCATTGGACAGACGCGAAACGTATTCATCTATAAATTCATCAGCAAAGACACTGTCGAAGAGAAAATATTGGCGCTACAGAACAGAAAAAAATCTATTGCACAAACCCTTATTACAACTGAAGAAAGTTTTATAAAATCTCTTTCTCAGGAAGATCTACACGAACTTTTGGCGTAATCCAGTCCAATCAATTTTTGTATTCATTGATTTTCGACATATAAACCGAAGGACGGATACCCGTAACACGTGTAAAGATATTACTGAAAGACGACAGTTCATTGTAGCCAATCCGCATTGCAATTTCTAGGATGGAATAGGTATTTTCAGCCATCAGCTCCAAGGCCTTCGCAATGCGTATAGCTCTCAAAAAACGGATATAGCTAATGCCCATATCCTCCTTAAAAAGCCGTGAAAGAGATCGGCTACTCATCCCAAACTGTGTTGCTACCTGCTCGATTGTAAAGGCCTGATCAATATTCGTATTTAAATACCTGGCAATACGCTGAAGCTTTTCGTTTTTCGGATAAGGATGCTGCATAGGAAAAGCATCGATCGGCGGACTCATCTCAGGAATAATAGCCATCATCGCACGCAATAAACAATATTTTGAATAGCTGTTCTTTTTATTAATTCGCCCTTCCCAATCCTGGGCAAATAAGAACATCTCCCGCATCAGGTCGTTGCTCAAAAATATATTGGGGTTTAAAAGAACAGGATGAGCTCCTTTCTGTTCTTTAAAGTAAAAGCTATATAGATGAATGCGGGAACTGGAACTTTCCAGATGATAAGTAGTATTTGCTGGAATCCACATGTAAAACCGCCCCGGCAAATACCAATGCTGCGTAGCGGTAAAGACATGGATAATTCCACCATCAGCATAAAGTAACCGCGCTTTCCGATGTATATATTCACGGGGATCAATCCGATCTACATGCGTATGGTACACATAAAAGTCGTCCTGATCGTCATCGATAGCTGCTAGTTGTTCAAGTTCCATGATTTAAAATTACACTTTTTTCACAATATGGCGCAATTGAACAAATATCCGTCCGACTATACAAAACTAAACTCCCCCCTACAGCAGTATCTTTGTGCACAGTTTCATTCCTTGCTCACAGTTGTATCCTATGCAGCGCATCCGCGCGACCTCAATTCAAGAACAATTTGTCATTCAATTTTGAAATTGCTGTTTGAAATATGGGGCGCAAATCATCCAAACCGCACCGGTAGGCCAACTGGAGAGTAGCTGAAAAAGCAATAAAATATTCATAAAGACAAATGGGTAAAAAAGAAAATAAAGACAGAACACAAGGATTTAATAAAGTTTTAGTTGTATTCGCAGCGACCTTGCTGCTTGTCGGAATCGGGATTTTGGGTAAACATCTACTATTTACCAGTCAGCATATCACGACAAACGATGCACAAATTGATCAGTATGTGACGCCAGTTGCAAGTCGAATATCCGGCTTTGTAAAGGAAGTTAGATTTGAAGAAAATCAATATGTACATCGTGGTGACACCTTATTGCTCATAGATGCCAGCGAGTATCAGACCAAAGTAGACATGGCTAACGCCGAACTTCGAAGTAGCCAACACAATGCCAAAGTGATTACCAAAAATGCAAATGTTACTGCCAATAGCATTTCTATCCAAAAGGCAAGATTAGAAGCAGCTAAAGTGAGTGTATGGCAGACCGAACAAGATTACACAAGATTTAAAAATTTGTTTGAGGCAGATGCTGCAACCAAACAACAATACGATAATGCCAAGGCTGCGTATGATATTTCTTTAGCGCAGCTCCATACCATACAGGAAGAATACAACGCTGCACAACTGAATACAAACAAAGAAAAAGCCAACGAGCTACCTGCCAGAGCCAATATCGATATTAAAAAAGCAGCAAAAAACAATGCTGAAATATTTCTTTCATACACTGTGGTGACTGCACCTTATGATGGTTTTGTCGGCAAAAGAAGTATCCAACCGGGACAATTTGTTAAAGAAGGACAAACGCTAGTTAACGTAGTCAGCGAAGAGAAATGGATTAACGCCAACTTTAGAGAAACACAATTGGAACACCTGACCGAAGGCACTGAGGTCAGCATACATGTAGATGCTTTTCCAAAATTACAGCTGAAAGGAAAAATTCATTCCTTTTCTCCGGCTTCAGGGTCCAAATTTTCGGTAATACCTCAAGACAATGCCACCGGAAATTTCGTTAAAATAGAGCAACGTATACCCATCAAAATTGTTTTTTCTCCAAAACAGGATTTGACAAAACTACGTGCAGGAATGAACGTTGTGGTTCATGCCGCCCACCAATCTTAATTATTCATGAGTTCAAGCAAATCTTTATATTACAGCTGGGTTCCCGAATGGATTAAACTCCCCTTGATGATCTTGGCCATGTTTCCTCACCTCATGCTGATGTCACTATTTCATTCGAATACCGCTTTTACCGCCTCTGCGTTGGGGATCGAAATGGAAGATATACAGTATTTTCTGTCATTGATGTATGGCGCTATTGTCGTCGCACTTTTGATATTTCAACGGTTATTTGCCTTCTTTCGGGTTAGGACGTACATCTTATTGACTTGTACGGTATCCATTCTCATTCTATTGGCCATTACCCTGACCAGAGATCCATTCGTCATTGCTATCCTAAGAGTAATCGAGGGGGTCTTCTGTGTGCTCGAGGGCGCCTGTTTTCTTCCCTTGTTGATGATGCAAATCAGGCATCCCAAAAGCCGGACTATTGCCTATTTCTTTTTATATACTTTTATGTTGACTGGCGGAACGATAACTACCTCACTTCTAAAAGAAAGTATTATGGATTATGGTTGGGAAGATATGATCCATGTTGTGCTCTATTGGCATTTGATGGTTATCGCAATCGCATTGACAATCTTAAATAACAACCGATTAAGCAAAAAATTCCCCCTCTATCAATTGGATCTAGCCAGCTGCCTCTTCCTCTTACTTTCGTTAAGCTGTGGTGCATATGTATTGATTTACGGTCGTAAATATTATTGGTTCGAACATAACGCAATCACCATTAATTTGGCACTTTTCCTGATTTTCGGTGCACTCTTTGTCATCAAACAATATCTCGTAAAACGACCACTATTTCATTTCGAAATTTTAAACTATAAAAATATCATTCTTGGTGTTATTTTATTCTTCCTATTTTATATCATCCGCAGTAGCCTCAACAATGTATACACGGTCATGGCCAATGTTTGGAAGTGGCCCTGGCATTACATCGTCGACATCCAATATATTAATGTACTGGGTACCGTCGTTGGAGTTGCTAGCTCAGGAATACTCCTATTGCGGGATGTATCACCAAAATACATTTTCGGCCTGGGCTTTCTGCTATTGACTATATCCTGCTTTTTGTTTGTTCCGACCTTCTATCCCGATAGCAGTATTGGAGTGATAGGCTTACCATTATTTATCCAGGGAATTGGGCAGGGCTGGCTCTTTACTCCACTTGTTATTTATATTCTAACGGGAGTTGCACCACATCATTCAGGCAATGCAGGTTTAATGGGTACTACCATTAGGTTCTGGAGCACAAATGTTGGTTTCGCTTTGTTTCAGAACATCAGCTACTCTTTAAATCAGAAACACTTTATACAACTCCAGCAAAACTTAAATACAAGCAATCCAATCGTGATCTCCTACTGGAATTCATTAATAGGAAAACACTTAGATACATCCAGCGACCAGCTGGCAACTAATCTGGCTAGTAAAGGTCTTCAGGCTACAATTAGCCAGCAAGCGTCGCTGATCAGTAATATGGAGATCTTTGCCTATTTAGGCATATTGGGGACAGCCATCACCTTGATCATTTTTTTATTCGGACCCGCAAAAGCACTCCTCATGCGGCTAAGAATGTCATACCTATAAAAATAAAAAAGCTGTTGTCAAAATGCAACAGCTTTTTTATATGATATATCTTGCTCACCCTAGGTATCAAATTCTTGAAGTGCCTTTTTTACACGCGCAATAACTTCGTCTTGGCCGAGTAATTCAACAATTTGAAATACATCAGGACCAAATTTACCGCCTACTAGCATAATGCGGAATGGCATCATCAATTCGCCCATCTTCATACCTGAGTTTTGAATTGCCTCCTTAAAGAATGCCTCCAGTTCAGATGCTTTCCAATCCGCAAAGCCTTCAAATGATGTGATGATATTTTCAAAAAATGCTGTTTTCTCTGCAGACCATTTTGATTTCACGGCATTCAGATCGTATTCAACAGGCTGTGCAAAAAAGAAAGAAGCCTGGCTCCAGAAATCTTCAACAAACGTCAACCGTTCTTTGACAGCTTCCAATACACGGTTTATATAATCTTCTTCTGCTTCTATTTGATGATGAGACAGCACCTCCTTGATCTGAGGCAATAAAGAATCGCTCGAAGAACGTTTAATCCATTCATGATTGAACCATTTCGCCTTCTCAAAATCGAATTTTGCACCGGCTTTGCTGATGCGATCAACACTAAATTTCTGGATTAACGCCTCTAAAGAGAATAGCTCCTGTTCTGTACCATCATTCCAGCCCAATACGCCAAGCATATTGATAAATGCCTCAGGTAAGAACCCCATTTCACGAAACCCTTTTGTTGTATCACCTGTCTTGGCATCCGTCCAATTCATTGCATAAACAGGGAATCCTAAACGGTCACCATCACGCTTGCTTAATTTTCCATTCCCATCGGGTTTGAGAATTAAAGGGAGATGTGCCCATTGTGGCATGCTATCAGCCCATCCGAGGTATTCCCACAATAAGATATGAATTGGTGCCGAGGGCAACCACTCTTCACCACGAAAGACGTGGGATATCTCCATCGCTTTGTCATCCACGACAACCGCTAAATGATAAGTAGGCATTCCATCAGCTTTAAGCAACACCTTATCATCGACCAGATTGGTATCAAAAGCGACCTTCCCACGGATCATATCGGTGAATAACACCGTTTCCTCTGTCGGGATCTTTATTCGGATGGTATGCGGTGTTCCCGCATCCAGTAATTGTTGAGTTTCAGACTCACTCAGGCTCAAAGAATTACGCAACTGCAGTCTATTTTCATGGCTATAACGGAAGTTTGGCTGCAATTTACGCTGCTCTTCCAATTCCTCCGCTGTGTCGAATGCATAATAGGCATATCCATTTTCAATCAATTGTTCTGCGTATTGACGGTATGACGGTTTTCGTTCACTTTGTCGGTAAGGACCATATTGGCCACCTTGTAAGGGACTTTCATCTGGAGTCAGGCCGCACCAAGCTAAACATTCATTGATATACTCCTCTGCGCCTGGGACAAAACGAGTTTGATCCGTATCCTCGACACGTAAAATAAAATCACCCTGATGCTGACGTGCATAGAGAAAATTAAACAAAGCTGTACGTACGCCTCCAAGGTGCAGACCACCAGTAGGACTCGGTGCAAATCGCACCCTTACTCTTCTTTCTGAACTCATGTCGCAAAATTACCACAAAATTTTTGATTTGGATAACAGGATCACTTCTAAGGTAAAATAAAAGTGCAGAAACCAGACATTTATTCATTAATTTGCAATAGAGTACAAAATACGGAATCATGAAACCCTCTCAGATAAGCCAACAACGCTGGAAATTTATTTTGCTCATCTTTGCGGCAATCATCGCGATCGCATCGCTGGTTTACACCAATTATCTCGTCCGGAACCTAGCACATGCTGAACGTTCAAAAGCTGAGGTTTGGGCAATGAGTACCAAAAACATTATGACCATGCCCGATGTCGACGATGAATTCATTACCTTCATCTATGCCGTCAGGGATAGTTTAAATTTACCCGCAATTATTACCGACGATAAAGAGGAGATTATTTTTTGGCGTAATCTAGATTCTACCAAGACGAATATCAAACCAATCCACAACGACAGTGTTACAAAGCATCTGGATTATGATCCTGCTTATTTCCAAAAACAGCTTGCCTTTATGAAGAAAAGTCATCCACCCATTACCCTCGAATTGGAGAATGGTCAAAAGTGGCATGTTTACTATAAAGACTCCTGGTTTTTGCAACAATTACGAGTATTCCCTTATGTTCAGTTATCACTGATTGCCCTTTTCCTGATTATTGCTTATACCGTTTTCAATTCCATTCGAAAATCTGAACAGAACCTTGTCTGGGTGGGGCTAACAAAAGAAGCTGCCCATCAATTGGGCACCCCAATATCCTCATTGATGGGCTGGCTGGAGCTGATTCGCATCAAATTTGACGCCGAAGACGACGATACACTGAATGAAATGGAAAACGACATTAAAAGGTTAGAGATCGTCGCCGATCGTTTTTCAAAAATAGGGTCAACACCGGTATTGACCACGCATAACCTGTATGATGTCATCAAAAATTACATCGATTATTTCCGCATACGGACCAGTAACAAAATTACATTCGAATTAACCGGAGATACACATGTAGAGGCCAAACTTAATATTCCCCTCTTTGATTGGATCATTGAGAATTTATTGAAAAACGGCGTAAATGCAATTGGCACAGAAGGAAAGATAACTGTTAATATTTCAGAAAATATTGCGAAAGAAGAAATTTTTATAGACATTAGTGATACGGGCAAAGGAATTTCAAGGTCAAATTTTGAATCTGTCTTCCAGCCAGGTTTTACAACACGCAAAAGAGGTTGGGGACTTGGCCTTAGCCTAACCAAACGGATGGTGCGGTATCATCAAGGACAAATCTTTGTTAAAGAATCTGAAATAGGTAAAGGAACAACATTTCGAATAATCTTAAAAAGCAACTTAAAATATGAAGCCACTCAAATCTGATGAATATCCAGCAGTTTACGCTCCTTATATTGAGACTGTAGTTGATAACGTATTAGATACATTAGAAGAACAAACACTCTCCTTTCCAGCATTTTTGGATACCATTCCAGAAGAAAGGGGGAATTTCAAATATGCAGAAGACAAATGGACAATTAAAGAAGTGGTGGGACACGTCATTGACAATGAACGTATCATGGCCTACCGTGCATTACGTTTTTCACGTAACGATCTGAAAGAGCTGGCCGGTTACGATCAAGACTATTTTATTCAATATTCCCGTTATAATGATCGTACATTGGAAAGTTTAAGCAAAGAATTTACTTATCTCCGTAAGGCAAATCTAATGCTCTTCCGCAGCTTTAACGATGCAGAATTAGAACGCAAAGGCATGGCTTCGGAGCGACTGACCAGTGTCAAAGCATTATTGTACGTGATTGCAGGGCATCTCAATCACCATCGTATTATCATTCAGGAACGTTATTTAAATTCAGACGATGTCAAAAATTTGGTTTCAGCCTTACAACATTGAGGAGATAAATGTTTTTTTCAACAAATACCTCTCAGGACTATTGGAAATCAGGGCAACCAAAATAGACGATAATAGTATTACGGCTACCATGCCTGTCACGGACAATGTCAAACAACCACATGGTATCCTGCATGGTGGTGCCTCAGTAGTACTTGCAGAATCTTTAGGAAGTATTGCATCCAATTTGGTGGTCGATCCGGATAAATATCGAGGTGTAGGACTCGAAGTTAATGCAAATCACATTAGACCGGTAAGCAGTGGAATTATTACGGCAAAATGCAGCCCAATTCATATTGGGCGATCGACTCATATTTGGGAGATAAAAATGTATGACCGCTTCAATAAATTGAATTGTATCTCAAGACTAACAGTGGCCATAGTACCAAAGTAGCCCTCAACGGCTAGCTCAAATTATAAATACCGCACAATTCGAAATCAACAATATTTGGACGTAAAGAAGAAGAATAACCATAATTTATTCTTCTTTTTTTTGCCAAATAATTATCAAAATACCCCTTTATTTATTTCGAATATTCAAGAAAATTAAGTAGTCTTGTAAGATGGATATTTTAAAAATCAACAAAAATAGCATGCAATCGTTTGTTTAAAGCTATTTTTTTCTGATTGACAAATCCGTCAACGATAACTTAACTAAATATATAAAACAAAACATGACCACTAATCCTAACGTTGGTAAAACAGCTTTTCGCCCTATGGCCATTTGCTGTGGATTATTTTTTATCCTTGGTTTTATTACCTGGGCAAATGGAACACTAATTCCATTCCTGAAAATTGCATGTAACCTAGAAACAGACTTGCAGGCATTTTTCGTAACCTTCGCTTCCTATATTGCTTATTTTTTCCTGGCGCTTCCAAGTTCAGTTATAATTAAAAAAATAGGTTTCCAAAATGGCTTAGTCGTCAGTCTTGTTATATTAGGCTTGGGATCATTGATTTTCATACCTGCCGCCGACAGTAGAAGTTATGCCTTATTCTTAACGGGTATATTCATTCAGGGATCTGGAATGGCCTTACTTCAAACTGCTGTCAATCCTTATTTAAGTATTATTGGCCCAATTGATAGCGCTGCACAACGGATTTCAATTGCGGGACTCTTTAATAAATCAGCGGGAATCATCGTTCCTATACTATTTGGAACGCTCTTTTTGAAAGATGCACAAAATGTGACGGCAAAATTAGAAGCGACAGCAGATATAGTACAAAAAAATGCCATTTTAGATGATCTTCTTCAACGTGTTCATACCCCTTACATCTCCCTTGCAGTAATCTTCGTTGCATTTGCAATTTTCTTAAAATTCACACATCTTCCAGAAGTTGATGTCGATGCAGAAGAAGAAAGTGGAGAAGAAAATGGTACTGTAACAGTGAAAAAGACTTCGATCTTCCAATTCCCACATCTATTTTTGGGATCATTGGCGATCTTCTTCTGTGTTGCGGTTGAAGTAATGGCAGGCGATATTATTGGCGTATATGCACGCGAGCTAAAAGTTGATCCGTTCTTTACGACCTATGCTACAGCTTTTACACTTTCATGCATGTTGATCGGGTACATCATCGGTATCATCTCGATTCCTAAATATGTGTCTCAACAAATGGCATTACGGATCTGTACAATTATTGGAATTACATTTACACTGATCTCTGTATTTACAACAGGAACCACATCATTCGTCTTTGTTGCTTTGTTGGGGATTGCAAACTCCTTAATGTGGCCGGCAATCTTCCCACTAGGAATCAAAGGTCTTGGAAAATTCACCAAAACTGGTTCTGCTATTATGATTATGGGGATTGCGGGAGGGGCAATTTGGCCTTTAGTATACGGCTATTTAAAAGACCACCTACATATTGATTTCCAACATGCATTCCTTTATGCGATGATTCCAGGATACCTGTATATCATGTATTTTTCAATAGCTGGTCATAAAATTGGTAAAAAAGCGTAATGTAATACAAAAACCGTATAATTTCACAAAAACGGGCATCTAAAAATAGATGCCCGTTTTTGTGAAATTCTTGTTATTTTTAAGAAATGAATCCGAGTTAATTGCAACAGGCTTCATTCATACAATCATGCGAAATGTTTTTATACACTAAGAAAGCGTTAGCCATTAATTAGCAATTCAACATGCATAAATAATCGGGCTGAAAAGCTCAAACAATAATTATCAAACAAATGAAAAAGAAATTCTTTGCCATTGCTTTTGCAGCAGCCTTACTATTTACTGCGAATGAATCTTTTGCCCAGTTAAAACTACCGGCAGCAAGTAGCGCCCAAACCATCACACAAGGTTTAGGAATTGAAAATGTAACGCTTAACTACAGCCGTCCAAGTATGAACGGCCGTAAGATTTTTGGTGAGCTCGTACCTTACAACGAGGTATGGCGTACAGGTGCCAATACCAATACAACCTTGACATTTGAAGGCGATGTCACGCTAAATGGACATACACTCCCTGCGGGAACATATGCATTATTCACCATTCCAAACAAAACTGAATGGACCGTTATTATTAGCAAGAATACCAAACAATGGGGTGCTTATACCTACAATCAATCCGAAGACGCTGTTCGTTTTAACGTTAAACCACAGTCTCTAAGCAACCCCGTAGAAACATTTACACTGTCTTTTGACAATGTTACACCAACGGACGCCGTATTAACGCTTGCGTGGGAAAAAACAGCAGTCAAGATTGACCTTAAAGTCAATCAACAGGCAAAAATTATTGCATCCATCGACGAAGCAATGAAAGGTGAGAAAAAACCATATTTTGCCGCTGCCCAATATTATTTCAACAACAATCTGGATTTAAATAAGGCATTAACTTGGTTTGATGAAGCAACCAAAGCACAACCGAAGGCCGCCCATGTATTGTACTGGAAAGCAAAAGCGCAACTTAAAGCTGGGGATAAAAAGGGGGCTATAGAAACAGCCACCAAAGGAGTTGAAGTCGCTACAGAAGGTAAAAATAGCGAATACATCAAGCTGAATACGCAAGTAATCAATGCCGCAAAAAAATAAGGCATTTGAATAATTTTAAATTATAAAAAACGGCATCGTAAATACGATGCCGTTTTTTATAACTCATCTTTTAGCAACTGTTCCAATTCTTCGGGTGAAACATTCATGTTCACGTTTCCGTCTTTTGCAAAAGATATCTCGCCAGTTTCTTCAGAGACAATGACTGCAATTGCATCAGAGATCTCCGTCACGCCGATCGCCGCACGGTGTCGCAACCCAAACTGAAGGGGTAAGTCGTCACTATCCGAAAGCGGCAATACACAGGAAGCCGTCATAATCTTGAAGTCGACAATCACAACTGCCCCATCATGTAGGGGACTGTTTTTATGGAAGATACTTTCTATTAACCGTTTCGAAATATGGGCATCAATATATTCGCCGCTGCTCTGGTAATATTCTTCATCAAAATATTTTGAGAAGACCAGTAAGGCCCCTGTCCGTGTACGTGACATACTTCTGCAGGCCTCGACAATTGGTTTTAGATCTTCAGTCAGATCCTTCTGTATCGCTTTTTTATTTCCTAAAAAAGACCAGAATACCTTTTTCCGCTTCATCGATATATTTTTACCCACGTGAAGTAAAAAGCGCCTGATTTCCTGCTGGAATACCACAATAAGCGCAATGGATCCTACGGATATAAATCCGCCAAATATCTCGGTCAATAGACGCATGTGCATCTGTTTGACAACAATATAGACACCATAAAACAAGGCAACTCCGATCAAGATATTTACGGCAATGGTGCCCCGAATCAAACTATAGATATAGTAGATAATAATCGCTACCAATATAATATCGATAACGTCCAATAGGCGAAAGCCACTAAACAAGCTATAATCGATTCCATCCATACATGCAAGTTAAAAAAAAATAGATATTATTTGTATTTTTACGGTATAACATACAGGAAAATGACTAGACTTTCAGTAAATATCAATAAAATCGCAACACTCAGAAATTCCAGAGGGGGCAATAACCCTAATCTTGTATCTGCAGCATTAGCTTGTGAACGTTTTGGGGCACAAGGCATCACTGTCCATCCAAGACCGGATGAACGGCATATCCGTTATCAGGATGTATTCGATCTAAAAGCTGAAATTCAGACTGAGCTTAATATTGAAGGCAATTGTCAGGAACAGAAATTCGTTGACCTTGTATTGGCTAACAAACCTGCCCAAGTCACATTGGTCCCGGATTCGGAAGGACAATTGACCTCCAATCACGGTTGGGATACCATCAAAAACAGCGCTTACTTAAAGGATATGTGCCAATTGTTCAAAGATGCGGGCATCCGGGTATCAATCTTTGTAGATCCCGTTGAAGACATGATTGAGGCTGCAGCAGAGACCGGCACAGATCGCATCGAGTTATACACCGAAGGCTTTGCCAGCGAATACGGTTTTGATAAAGAAGCTGCGATCCAACCTTATTTCAAAGCGGCGCTTAAAGCACGCGAGGTAGGACTGGGTTTGAATGCCGGTCATGATCTGGACCTCAATAATCTCCAGTATTTCAATCAGCATATACCTGAACTATTGGAGGTGAGTATTGGTCACGCCTTAATTTCAGATGCTTTATACTTAGGGCTCGAGGAGACAATCAAACGTTATCTGGCCTGTTTAAAATAAACGAGACAATGGGATTACGCCTATTGCGCCATTCGGGGATTTCTTTCAGTTTTTTCTGAAAGAAAAAATTATTCAATAAAAAAAGGCTTTCCTGCAGAAAGCCTTTTTTTATTCAAATCATTTATCAAAACGAACGGGGGCTCCCCTTTAACGCTATTAATGAATTCCTTTAAATATACGGTTCCAGCGAATTTTAGAAAGGCCCGAACCAATTTCATCCCAACTCATCCAGGTAAATAATGCTTTACCTACGATATGGTCTTCAGGAACAAAACCCCAGCCTCTGGAATCCAACGAATTGTGGCGATTATCCCCCATCATCCAGAAATAGTCCATTTTAAAGGTATAACTATCTACTTTAACATCGTTGATATAGATCCCGTCGGTGCGCTTTTCGAGTTTATTGTTTTCATAGACGCGAATTGCGCGTTCATAGATTGGTAAAGTTTGTGCATTTAAAGCAACCGTCCAGCCCTTTTTCGGAATCAAGATCGGCCCAAAATTATCAAAATCCCATTTATATTGAGGATCGTACGGATAAGCACCTTCTCCAACAGGGCTTCTCCTGATTTCTTTCACATTGGACCATGACTTCACCAATGCCAACTCATCCTTGGTCATAAACAACTGGTACAAGCCCGGCTGTTGGTCAGAACCAACAGCTTCAATTCGCAGTTCACGTAGACGGTCCATATTCAATGGTGTCCCATCGGTCAATACCATATAATCCAGCTGGCTTTCGGGCGGATCAAATCCTGGCTGATCATTGATAAAGAGTTTGGCATCCTGCATCGCTATCTTATCACCGGGCAATCCCACACAACGTTTGATATAATTTTCGCGTTTATCTATTGGTCGAGCCTGGATGGTAAATTGCGAATTGACAGTCTGCCAACCGTAGGCCCTTACAAGATCATAATAACTTGCATTCTGATTTTCCAGAGCGACTGTATCTCCTGCGGGGAAGTTAAAAACCACAACATCATTTCGTTCGATCTTTTGAAATCCCGGAAGACGTTTATAAGGCAATTCAATCAGTTCTGAATAGGCCTTACCTCCTGTTATTGGCATGGTATGATGCGCAAAAGGAAACGCAATGGGTGTATTGGGGACGCGAGGGCCATAATTCAGTTTGCTCACAAAAAGAAAATCTCCGATCAATAGGGTGCGCTCCATCGATCCCGTAGGAATCATATAAGCTTCAATTAAAAACCCACGAATAAGTGATGCTGCAACAGTGGCAAACACGATGGCATCCGCCCATTCGCGTACCATAGATTTTTTATAAGGATACTTAATTTTATACTCCTGATAAGACTCCTGTTCAATCTCTGCCCGCTTTTCCACAGTTAATTCCAGACCCTCCTGAGTGGCAGCCTTCAGATTTTTAGCGTACAAACCATTCAAAAAACGTACGTTATTATCTTTCGCCCACATGGGTAGTACAATGAACGGTACCACAACAGCAGCAGCATTTTCCCAAAAACGGCGTTTGCCAAAACAATGGATAAAGTCGAGGTAAAGGTTATAGAAAACAAAGATATTGACGATAGGCACCACAAGTAAGATCACCCACCATGTTGGTCTCCCTGTTAATTTAGCTTGAATATATTGACTATAAAAAGGTACGATTGCTTCCCAGCCCTTTCTGCCAGCTTTAACAAACAATTGCCACAATCCATATCCCGCTATTGCTGTTAAAACCGCAAAGATAATTAACCACATAATCTATTTATTAGTACTATTTATTAAAATCAAAAATTTCCGTCACCTGATAGAATCCTTTTCTACCATTCAACCATTCGGCGGCGACTACAGCGCCTAAAGCAAAGCCATCACGGCTATGGGCAGTATGTTTAAATTCTATCTGATCCACTTCGGAACTGTACAACACAGTATGCGTACCCGGTACTTCTTCGATTCGATGGCTCTCTATAAGAAGTTCCTGTGGCTTAGGAATAATTTCATCTTGCTCTCCAACAACGGTATTCACCCAGTTTGTCTTCACATCACTGTTAGCTAAGATACCTTCGGCAATGGTTATCGCTGTACCACTCGGTGCGTCCAATTTGTGGATATGGTGAATCTCTTCTACCTGAACATCATATTGTTTATAAGGCTGTAAAGCCTGTGCCAACATACGGTTGATATGGAAGAACACATTCACGCCGATTGAAAAATTTGAACCATATAAAATAGTTCCCTCCATGTCCAAACATTTTTCTCGGACGCTTTCCAGCTGATCGTACCAGCCCGTTGTACCGACTACAATCGGCACCCCTGCTTCCAAACAAAGGTTCATATTATCCAAAGCAGCAGATGGCACACTAAAGTCGATTGCTACATCAGCACCCTTGATATCATCAACTGTCAGGCCAGGGCGATTATTTTCATCCACAACTAAAAAAATTTGATGGCCTCTTTTCAGTGCATACCTTTCGATAATCTGCCCCATTTTGCCATATCCCAAGAGAATGATGTTCATATATCTAGAAAATAAAGTATAGTTTATTTTTAAAATTAAAAAATTCCAGTGAAAAACAGACACAAAACCGTGGTAAACAACGTTTTTTTTATCAGGTGCATACCTATTCAAAGATTAATAACATCTCAAGTCTCCCTCGTTTATTGCTTGCGCGGCCCGTGAGAGGAAGTTATTAATTGAATTTCATGGACAACTTTAATCCAACTGTAGGCTTAAAAGTAGACGTTCCGGATGCAAGACTGGCATCCATCAATGTAGGTCCAATAGAAAAAGCGGTCTTCTTAGGTTTGTCATCCCCGATACTCCATCTATATTTTAGCATAGAATCGATATAAGCTTCGGCAACGTTCAGTCCATAGACGCCAAGGGTAAGCAGCACCATCAGATCCCGGTTTCGCCTTGCATTATCCTTTGCCCGAATAATGGACTCATCTGGAATATTGAGATAAAAAGGATCTACTGGCCGACCTTCGGCTCTATCTTGCAATACCCCCAATAGTTCTTTATAGTACCGATTATTAAAATCAAAGACGAGGACTGTGGTAGCCAATCCCCCATAGATTACAGGCACTTTTATCCACCACACACCACCATTGGTATATTGTCCCCAGCCCGGAAGCACCAGAGAGCGTTTCCAGGCCTGTTTATTTTTTGCCTCAATAGCTAATCGGGTTGAATCTTTAAACACAACCTTCTCCTTGGCTTTAGCTTCCTCCTTTTCACGCTTTTTGCGCTCCTTTCGGGATTCTTTTTTAACCGTATCCTGTGCTGCTTTGGGATTCAAACCTTCTCTTTTGATTGTCTGAATCGGTTTTTTGGAAATTGTATCGGTAGTTTGCCCCTGTACCATAAGTACAGCAAATACAGCAAAGAGCAAGCTCATTAACTTGGTCATGTTACCAGTCTAAAAGTTCAAGAATACGGCTCAAATCATCCTCCGATTCAAAAGGAATCTCAATAGCCCCCTTACCTTTGGTGCTCTTTAAGTTCAACTTGACTCTTGAAGAAAATTTTGAAGCCAGATCATCTTCTATTTTCTGTAGCTGAAAGGACTTTGGAGCTTTGTCCTTATTTGCTTTTTTCTTACCTCCTTTTTGGATTTCACGAACAAGTTCTTCGGCTTTTCTAACGGAGAGCCCCTGATCGATAATCAATTTAAAGATATATAGCTGCTTATCTACTTCTGCGATATTGATCAATGCACGTGCGTGCCCCATGGTCAATGCGCCATCGCGAATAGCCGCTTGAATAACTGGTGGAAGTTTCAATAAGCGCAAATAATTCGTGACTGTTGAACGGTTCTTGCTAACACGTTCCCCCAATTCCTCTTGCTTTAAATTACATTCCTCAATCATGCGCTGAAAACTCAAAGCAACTTCAATAGCATTTAAGTTTTCACGCTGGATATTTTCGATCAATGCCATTTCCAGCATTTGCTGATCATTGGCAGTACGTATATAAGCTGGAATTTCTGTTAATCCCGCTAATCTTGAAGCCCGAAGACGTCGCTCCCCAGAGATCAATTGATAGTTTCCGTCCGAAATCTTACGTACTGTAATCGGCTGGATTAAACCCTGTAAGATAATGGATTCAGATAATTCCTGTAATGCAACCGGATCGAATTCCATACGGGGCTGAAATGGGTTCACCGATATTTCTTCTACCCGGACATGACTGATGCTGCCGTTCTCTTTCGTTTTATTTATTACAGAAGAAGTCACTAATGGTGACTCCTCAACTTGCTGATTACTTTTAGCAGGAGCTTCTACACTATCGTTTAATAGCGCACCTAAACCTCTCCCCAGTCCTGTTTTACGCTGATGTGCTGCCATATTATGCGGTTACTGTTGTATTCATTTCATTAAGATGCCCGTTTTTCTGTAAAATTTCACGCGCTAAATTCAAATAATTGATCGCCCCTTTACAGGAAGCGTCATGCATGATAACAGAAATACCGAAGCTAGGAGCTTCACTTAAACGGGTATTACGTTGAATGATGGTGTCAAAAACTAAATCCGTAAAATGTGTCTTCACTTCTTCGACAACCTGATTGGAGAGCCTTAAACGAACATCATACATCGTCAATAAAATCCCCTCAATCTCCAAACTAGTATTTAAACGGTTTTGAACAATTTTAATTGTGTTCAACAATTTACCAAGTCCTTCCAAGGCAAAATATTCACATTGAACAGGGATGATTACGGAGTCAGATGCCGACAGGGCATTAATGGTAATTAAGCCCAATGAAGGTGAGCAGTCGATGATAATAAAATCATAATCGTTTTTCACTTGATCCAAGATCTTTTTCATCTTGTACTCGCGCTCGTGCATATTAATCATTTCAATCTCTGCACCAACTAAGTCGATGTGAGCGGGCAAAAGATCCAGATTTGGCGTTTCAGTTGATTGAATAGCGTCTCTCGGGTTTAGATCATTAACCAAACATTCATATATACTTTCATTGATTGTACGAGGGTCAAAACCAATCCCAGAAGTTGAGTTCGCTTGAGGATCCGCATCCACCAACAATGTTTTATATTCTAAAACCGCCAAACTAGCCGCCAAGTTAATTGACGTTGTGGTTTTTCCGACCCCACCTTTTTGGTTTGCGATTGCGATTACTTTTCCCATCTTGAATGAAAACCTTTCTTAATTAAAATGTCATTTTACACTACATTTCACTTTCCTGAAGATTTATTTGTCCAAATATTTACACTAAATTTAAATTAGCCTAACAAATTCAGCATATTTTGTACTTTTGATTGATCAAAAGCACATATCCTCAGGATGCTAAGATACAAAAAATCAAGATATGTATCCACTTTGAAATAGTGCTTTTTATAAGTATCAACAACACAATGATTTTAATAATATCCGGAACAAACCGTCCTCATAGTAAGACGTTAAAAATAGCAAAATGCTACCAACAGCTACTTAATCGTAAATCCATTGAGAACGAGATCTTTTCCCTATCAGATCTGCCTGCAACTATTTTAGAAACAGACCTTTACGGCAAAAGAAGTGCAGCTTTTGAACCTATACAGAAAAAGGTTAGCGAAGCTGATATGTTTATTTTTGTGGCACCAGAATATAATGGGAGCATACCAGGTGCGCTCAAGCTGTTTATTGACTGCTGCTCCTTTCCCATCAGTTTTTACCACAAAAAAGTTGCGTTGGTCGGATTATCTTCTGGAAGATATGGCAACCTACGCGGGATAGACCATCTCACCGGTATATGCCACTACCTCAGAATGCATGTTCTCCCTCTCAAGATCTTCCTTCCCAACGTACAGCAGGAATTAAACGAAAATGGGGAATTATTTAAAGAGGACACACTGCAGTTTATCAACGAACAGATTGAAGAAATCGTGCGGTTTTGATTCGCCTTCTGGGAACATCTTCAAATCACACCATCCCTTTATACACACTGCCCTCTCCCGCTTTCCGGAGGTACCGGCAAGCTCAAGCGTTGTAGATAAAGATACAGTAATAACAAGAAGGCCCTCGATACATATCGAAAGCCTTCTTATTCCAGTAAACTAATACCCAAACAATTCGTTTAGGTCTAGTTTTTTCACTTCGCCTAATTTTGCAAGATCTTCTTGTTTAAGATTATTTTCCTTTGCTACAATACAATATACATACGGCTTTTGGCTCATCTCTTTCTTATGAAACGTGCTTAGGTCACCGTACGTCAACTTAGGAGCCTGCTCATACACCGTTTTACGAATATCCGTTGCATTCCCCAAACGCTGGGCGGCCAAGTAGCTACTTAAAACAGACGCATTTAGCACACGCTCACTAGCAATCGATTTCTGCAAGCTTACCTTAGCGATATCCAAGCCTTTCGCACTTTCAGGCAACAGGTCCAGTAATTCATTCATCCCCTTTATAGCTTCATTGAATTTATCAGCCTGTGTACCGACATAAGCACCTACCGTATAATGATTTTGCTTTTTATAAGGCTGCCCATAGAATGCGTAAGTGGAGTAAGCCAACGCTTTTGATTCACGGATAGTCTGGAACACGATACTTCCCATACCTCCTCCAAAGTAGTTATTGAACAATGACACGGTAGGGGTTAGTGCTGCAGAATAAACACCTGATGTCCTATACCAGAATACCTCAGCTTGCTTCATATCAAAATCTGCAAACAACACCTGATTTTTACTGGTCGGCTGCTCAGTGAACACCAAAGCTTTCGCCCCTTGAACATAGTCACCTGAGCCTTGTTTTAACGGTTTTGCCTTTGCAACAAATTCACCAACACTCAAGGGCCCAAAATAAAGCAAAGTATGTTTCATATTAGCCAGATCATGAAGTGCTTTCACCAAATCCTCTGCTTTCAATGCATCCAATTCTGCATCCGTGAACACGTTATTGAATGGATTTTTGGCCCCATATTTTGCATACGATTTCAGCCCCTCCATAATAGCAGCCTTATTTTCCTTGGCATTAGCTCTTGATTTTTTAAGACGCGCGATATACATCTTGAAAGCTTCCTGGTCAGCAACACAATTGCGCAATAAGTCTTGGATTAAAGTTTGCGTGGCGATAAAATTCGAATTTAGCCCCGAAATCGAAACCAATGTCTCTTCGTTTCCAGCCGATACCGAAAAATCAGATGCTAATTGATAAAAATCTTTACTGAATTGCTCACTGGACTTGCCTTTCGTACCTAAAAATTCCAGGTAACCAGCCGCCAGCGAAAGTAATTTATTATTCCATTTACCCACGTCAAAACGATAAGACAGGGAAAATAATTCGTTATCATTATTCTTGACAGCAAGTACCGGCAATCCATTAGCTGCAGCTTTTTGAACATCTTTATTGTAGTCTACCCACACCGGTTGGATTTTGTCCTCGGGCATTGCGGCCACTGTTTTCAAGAAATCAGATTGATCGTCACGATTCACAGTGACAGGCGTAATTTCCGGTTTCACGACTTTAACTACATTATTATCTACGCCTTTGCGTTTATACACCACGACATAGTTATTCTCGTTTAGGTACTTATTGGCAAAATCGACGATATCCTGTTTTGTAATTTTATTCAATCCATCAGAATAACTCACTACCGACGCCCAGTCCTGGCCAGATGTGAAAGCATCCATCAGTGCTTCAGCCCGCTCACCATAACTTTCATGCTGTTTGATCTCATCTTTTTTCTCATTGTTGACAATTGCACCGATCAAATCATCCGAAAACTCTCCTTTACGCAGTTTTTCCAATTCTTTTAACAACAACCGCTGCACCTCCTCCAGACTCTGTCCCTGACTAGGATTCCCCTGCAGGATCAATAACGAGTAATCTTTCAATACATACGGAAAGGCTCCTGCCCCCAATAATTTTTGATTCTTCACCAAATCCAGATCAATCAGACCAGCGGAACCGTTGGTCAAAATCTGACTCATCAGATTTAATAGCTGCGCATCCTTGGTCGCTGCCCCGGGAAAACGAAAGCCCATAAACATAAATTCGGCATCGGGACCTTTCACCTCACGGACAATTGGACTTAAAATAGGCTTTTCCGGATCAAAGGTATATGCAGGTATTTCTTTTGGCTGCATATAGGCAAAACTCCGCTCTACCTTCTTTACCACTTCTGTGGGATCAAAATCCCCGGACATGATCACACCCATATTGTTGGGCACATAATAAGTATGAAAATATTCACGGATTGCTTTTAATGACGGGTTTTTCAGGTGTTCCACTGTACCAATAGTAGTTTGCTTTCCGTAATTATTATTTGGGAATGCAGCTTCAAACATAGCCTCAACAGCCTTGCGGCTATCTTTATCCAATCCAATATTTTTCTCTTCATATACCGCTTCTAGCTCTGTATGAAAAAGGCGGAGAATAGGGTTTCTGAAACGCTCTGCTTGGACAGCAAGATACTTATCCACCACATTGCTTGGGATCTGCTCTTGATATACCGTCTGTTCAAACGAAGTAAATGCGTTGGTACCTTCTGCCCCCATGGAAGCCATCAGCTTATCGTATTCATTTGCGATAGCATACTTTGCAGCTTCGCCAGACACACGATCGATCTCTTTATATATCGCTTTCCGCTGTGTTTCATCAGTTGTACTATTATACTTCTCATACAGTGCGTCGATCTGATCCAATAAAGGCTTTTCCTTGGCCCAATCTTTAGATCCAAATTTGTCCGTACCCTTGAAGAGCATATGTTCCAGATAGTGGGCCAAACCTGTGTGATCTTTTGGATCCGTTTTACTCCCTGCTTTGGTTGCGATGTAGGTTTGGATACGCGGTTCCTTTTTGGTTGGACTGAGGATAACGGTTAAGCCATTTTTAAGTTTATAAAACCTTGAATGGGTAGGATCATTGGTCACGTACTTGTAAGTATACCCGCCCTCTGTGGTTTCTTTCCAGTCAAACTTAGCGTTTTGGGCAAACAAAGTACCCCCCGCTGTTGTTAAAGCAAACGTAACAGCGGTAATTTTAAATAGGTTTTTAATCATATTTCCTTTTTCTTTTCAATTCAAACTTAGATAAATTGCTGTGGATATACAATATATTTAAATCCATCTCAAAAACAATTTACGCCGCTGCGCTGTTGCATGTTGTTCGCTGTGGCTGGAATACGGCAATTTATCAATTATATTTCCCAATAGTTTAATGAATATTGTTACAATGGTTAATCATTCTTATTTTTGCACAAGTTTAAAAAAACGCTAACGTTTTAATTCATGAGATCAAGCATACTTGTTTTTGTGGTCTTCGCACTCTTTTCCGTTCGTACAAATGCGCAGGTCACCCCTAGAATAGAAAATCAAAAGGACACATCAGATAGTCGTAAACCTGCAAAAACAAGGTTAATATTTCAAGTTGAGCATGAGAGCGGAGGCGAACTCAAATTCAACGAACGAACCAAGGAAACCCTGGCCGATTCTTATTATAGCGGCCTAAACTTTCGCGTTGGCTTTCAGACACAATTTCAAGATTCGCTAAAAAGTATCTATAACGAAATATACAATTATCCGATCTATGGCGTAGGCGTCTATAGCAGTACATTTGGACAGGAACACTTGGGCAGACCCTTTGCGCTTTATGGATTTGTTGCGATCCCTATCAAACCGAAAATCAATAGTAAATGGAACTTTAACTACCGAATTGCGCTGGGCCTTTCGGGCAGATTTAACCCCTACAATGAAGAGGAAAATCCCTTCAACCTTATTATAGGAAGCAAAAACAATGTATTTATTGATCTCGGTCTTCAGGCCAACTATAGATTGAGCCAAAAATTCCAGGTCGGTGCCGGTGTGGCTTTCCACCATTTCAGTAATGGTGCATTAGCCTTACCGAATACAGGAATCAATCTACTCCCCTTGAGTTTGTCGGTATCCTACACCCCAACAAGCAAACCATTTGACTTCAGAAAAAGTGCTATTCCAAAAATGGAAGAAACGGAAGAGCTCCACTTCAACTATGCCTTTGGATTTAAGCAGATCGACCGGGAGCATGATGGTCAATATTTTAAATCAACATTTGGTGCCTATTACAGCAAGCATTTAGGTTACAAATGGCGTCTTGGCGCCGGGCTGGATGCATTCTATTCCGCAAGTGGTAACGATGAGAAAATTGCAGGTGACAAAGCAGGCAACTTTGCTTCATTGTTTTCCTATGGCCCAGCTTTTTACATAGACCATGTCCTCAACTCCAGATTATATATTAATGGAAATGTGGGCGTATACCTGCACCGAAACAAGTTTAATGGGGAAAGCACTCCTGTATATTTAAGAGCGGGCTTACGCTACAAAGTATATAAAGAGTTCTTTGCTGGAGTTTCCATTAAAGCACATGGTGGTAAGGCAGACTTTATTGAATGGACTACTGGCTACGGCTTTAAATTAGGCAAGAAACGCACAAATCCAGCCTACCATTAAAAACAAAAAGGCCGCTTCGTTTTAAAGACAGCGAAGAACTTAAATAAAAAAAGCGTTCATAAGAACGCTTTTTTTATTGTGGGGATTACTGGGTTCGAACCAGTGACCCCTACCTTGTCGAGGTAGTGCTCTAAACCAGCTGAGCTAAACCCCCTAACGAAAAAAAAGCACCATTTGATGGTGCTTTGTGGAGGCTACTGGATTCGAACCAGTGACCCTCTGCTTGTAAGGCAGATGCTCTGAACCAGCTGAGCTAAGCCTCCGTTTTGGATTGGTGGAGAATACTGGATTCGAACCAGTGACCCTCTGCTTGTAAGGCAGATGCTCTGAACCAGCTGAGCTAATTCTCCGACTTTGTATGGTGGAGGCTACTGGATTCGAACCAGTGACCCTCTGCTTGTAAGGCAGATGCTCTGAACCAGCTGAGCTAAGCCTCCATACTTTTTAAAGAACGCCGTTCCCTAATTGCGTGTGCAAATATAGCTTAAAAATTCTATTATCAAAATTATTTTCGAAGATTTTCCACATCAAAACCCGCAACAAGCTAAGAAACACCCATATAATTTTCACAGAAATTAATCGTAAAACTTCCACGAAATACCAAATCTAAAGTTTGCCGTATTCATCGGATAACGTCTCACAGTATAATAACCATTTGGATAAAAATTCTGATTTAGAAAATTATAACTTAAAAACATATTAACACGCTGTATATTTGCAGTGATCCATAAGTCCATAATCGGATAAGTAGAAAATTCGATCTGCTGATAAGCGTTATAAAACTGTCCTGTCGGTATCGAATAATTTGGATTGGCATAAGGTGTATTAAATTTAGCGTCAATACCGATACTGTAGTCAATGACTTTATAAAAGAGATTGCTATAATACAGGCTGTGCCAAGTATAAAGTTCGGGAACAGCCAGCACATTCTGTTGATCAGTCTTTTGGTAAACTACCAAGTTATCGAATGTAAAATGGTTGAGTTTAAATTTCTGTCCCACGCTCACCTTCAATAGATTGGCATTATCCAATTGCGCCGGATTGATCCATTTATCCTTTTTACGGTCATTCTGCGGATTCGACAACTCCTCAAAATAAGTATAGTTATTCATTAGGAAATACTCCACTTTTCCATTGAATCCAAGCGTCGGGTTACGATATTGAAAGGCTACATTTTGAATTTTGATCTTTTTTAAACCCAGGTCATTCCACTTAGCATAAGTATAGTTTAGGTTTTCAAAAACCATTTCAGGTGATTTGTTCTGCGAATAAGCAGAAAGCGTTACCTTTCCGATTTTATCTCCCATGGAAATATCCGCTTTTGCTTCATAGAGAAAATCACCAATATTATGGCCAAAAACAATTTGATTAGCTTTCACACTAAAATCTAATCGATCCGAAAATTTGTAGCCCAGCTCGCCTTTAACAATTCCATTTTGATAGAAACGGTCAAATGTTGTACTATCCGGCAATTTCTTCAGTGGTTCGGGATAGGCAGCCTGATTGGTATAGAAACGCAAAGAATCTAATTGGCTCTGCTCTACCCAATTCATATCGTGTTGAAAAGCAAGATTTAGCTTAGCTTCATTTTTAAAAATTGATTTACCACGCAGAAAAAAGCTGTATTCGAATTCATTAGACACGTTTGTGATGCCCGTTTTATCACTATTAAGCGTCAAAGCTTTGTTATTATAAGGCAAAGCAGCATTTTCATCAGGCATATTTTTGAAGAAGTTATACGTCTGCTTTCTGATCCGCGTATTATGCGCCATGCTGTTTGTCGGATAAATCTGCTGGGTGGGTTTCCCCTTATCCACCGTATCAATCCGACCAACATAGAGCGACTGCCGCAGAAACAGCGAATTATCCCACCATTTGGATCTTGGTATAGTCGCATTGGAAGGGTCCCTAAATTTAGTAGGAAACCGATCCGGAGCTTGCTTGTTCTCCGCAGTAAATGGCCTATCTTCAATGATAGATCCATTTTCCATAGCATCCAATCGGTTGAAGACCGCATTGATCAACAAATTATAACGGTTGTTTTTCGATTCATACCATGAGGCCACCGATGCTTTTAGGTCTGCATAGCTTTGATTAAGATAAAATCCATCTGTTTTCGTTGAATGGAAATCAACATTCATATTCCATTGCGAATTGATATTTTGCGCTACCCGGGCCCTGAAGACCTGATCATTAAAAAAGAATCCCACTGCCGACAATTCCGAATAGCGTGCCCTTGCCCTAAAATATTGAACAGAATCCGGATTCAATAGATAACGCTCCAAGGCAGTAAATCCAGACTGAAATCCAATAGTTTTTTTGGGTTGAAATAATAAATCGCGTGTTGCGAGACCGTAAGCACCCAGATTTACACTTGGGTTCCAGGGTTGGTTTTGGGGATTATAATATTGATAATTGCGATGTGAAGTATCTATTTGTCTTGTATAGGTGCCCTTTTTCAGCATATCCAATGTTGCATAACGGATATACTTTGCAGACAGGATAACCGAATCTTTTTTACCATCTTCTTTGGCTCTCGCCGAATCCAATGCGCTGCTCCAATCCTCATTGCTTTGCGCAACCACATCCAAGGAACAAACAAGTAAGACACACAGTGCGGCTAATACGCGTACGATCAACTTCATCTAAAATTGTATATAGTCTAAATTTACTGCAAAGCTATCAATTCTTTCAAAATTAATGTCATCTTAGGTTCTGCTTTCTCAGCAACGGCGACAATTTCCCGCAAGGAGACAGGTTTTAGCTCATCGAGAAAACCTTCGTCGGTAACAACAGAGATTGCAAACACCGGAAGAGCCATATGATTGGCAACAATAACTTCAGGCACTGTGCTCATTCCAACGACGTCACCACCGATCAGTCGCATATATTTATATTCCGCTTTTGTTTCCAGATTTGGCCCGGGAGAAGAGACATATACAACCCTTCGTGCTGTAATTTTATGTTTTGAGGCAATCTCAAGCGCCTGTTCAATCATCTCACGGTTATAGGGCTCACTCATATCTGGAAAACGAGGACCAAATTCAGCGAGATTCTGCCCACGCAATGGATTATCAGGCAAGAGGTTGATATGATCTTCAATAACACCCAAATCACCCATTCTGACATCCGGGTTCAGCGATCCGGCAGCATTTGACACAAAGAGCTTTTTGACACCCAGCACTTTCATGATACGGATAGGAAAAGTAATCTGCTGCATATCATAACCTTCATAATAATGAAGTCTACCCTGCATGGCAACCACATTTTTACCATTCAATTTTCCAAAAATCAATTTACCGGAATGAAATTCGACTGTAGAGATGGGAAAATTAGGGATATTGGAATACATCAGCTGATATTCGACTTCAATCTCATCAACCAATTTACCCAAACCAGTACCTAGGATGATACCGAATTCTGGAGTAAAATCTCCAATTTTTCTACGGATAAACTCCGTCGTTTCATTTATGCTATGATACATACGTACAAAAAAACTAAGTATCTCAAACTTAACTTAATTTTTTTGTACGTACAAATCAAATATAGCAGCTTAGTTATGGGAAAGCGCCTTCTCGTCCGCTTTACCTGGAGAGCTGATCAAAAGCATCACGAAAGTGATAAAACCATTGATGATAATCAAGTCGAGCCCAATAACATACGGTGTATAAACTTCAATCACATAGGTTTTTAGTAAATACAATACCGTAGGGGACAGCACACAGAGATAAGGCACTGCCTTGTCCCGCACCGCATATTTTGTAAAGATCCCAAACACAAATAATCCCAATAGTGGTCCGTAAGTGTAGCTGGCTGCAGTAAATATCGCATTTACTACAGAATCATCATTGATCAGTTTAAATACGAGTATGACCAATAGCATAACGATCGAGAAGCCAAAGTGAACGTAATTACGCTTTTTGACAAGCGCAGGATCGTTTGGATTTTCCTTCTTATTGAAGTTTAGGAAATCTACACAGAATGAGGTTGTTAATGCGGTAAGCGCGCTATCCGTTGTTGCAAATGTTGCCGCAGTCAATCCCATCATAAAGATGATTGCCGGAACAATCGCCAGGTGGTTCAATGCAATCTCAGGGTACAGGTAGTCACGTGTGGCTAACTGCGATACATCAATGCCATTTTTGGCAGCATAGATATACAACAGGGCTCCCACGGCCAAAAAGAAAATATTGATTACCACAAACACACTTGTGAATGTAATCATGTTCTTTTGTGCTTCTTTGATCGTTCCCATTGACAGATTCTTTTGCATGAGATCCTGATCAAGCCCTGTCATGGCAATGGTAACAAAAATTCCGCCCAGGAACTGTTTCCAAAAATTGGTTTTGCTTCCTACAAAGTCATCCCAAAAAAATATTTTGGAATAGCTACTTTCTTTGACTGCTTCGAAAGTATCCACAATTCCAAAATCCAGTCCCTTAGCCATAAAATAGATCGATAGAATGACAGCGGTCACTAAAAAGGTCGTCTGAAGGGTATCCGTCACAATGATGGTCTTTAAGCCGCCCTTATTGGTATACAACCAGATAAGCACCAGGCAGATCATCACTGTGATTGCAAAGGGCACATTCCAAGCGTCAAAAATAAAGTGCTGCAAAACAATAGCGACCAGGTATAAGCGAAAGGCCGAACCGATGGTACGGGAAACCAAAAAAATCGCCGCACCGGTTTTATAAGTTGTATGTCCAAAGCGTTCTTCCAAATACGTATAGATGGAGGTCAGGTTCATCCTGTAATATAGCGGGAGCAACACATAAGCGATAATAACGAAGCCTACTGCATTGCCCAGAACAAATTGAAAATAGCTGAATTCAGAGGCACCGACTGCCCCCGGGACAGAGATAAAGGTTACACCGGAGAGTGCGGTACCGATCATCCCGAAGGCCACCATATACCATTTCGAATTTCGGTTGGCCACAAAAAAGGTGGAATTATCTGAAGATCCTTTTGAGGTAAAATGTGCTACGGCGAGTAAGACCGCAAAATAGATTACGATAAAGGACAATAATATGACTGGTGACATAGTTTGTTTTTAATAGGTGAAGTGATAGGTCATGATTTTAATGTGTCGCCTGATAGGCTTCGATCGCTTGTCTTACATTGCCAAATTGTTCCAGCAAAGCAGCAGCGTCCTCTTCCGCTGCACCGGTCTGATCCATGATGATACGAACACCGCGACCGACCAATTTGTGGTTTGACAACTGCATATCGACCATTTTATTCCCCTTAACGCGGCCAAGCTGAATCATTACGGCCGTGCTAAACATATTTAATACAAGCTTTTGTGCTGTACCAGATTTCATACGGGTAGAGCCCGTCACAAACTCCGGACCGACAATAACCTCAATCGGATATTGCGCAACTTCGGCAATCGGAGAACCGCCGTTGCAAACGATACAACCCGTTACAAGTCCTTTTTCGTTTGCAGTCTTCAAACCACCGATGACATAAGGTGTTGTACCCGAAGCAGCAATACCGATAACAACATCATTCTCGTCAATATCGTAAGCTTCCATATCCTTCCAAGCCTGCTCCAGATCATCTTCGGCAAACTCCACTGCCTTTCGGATTGCGGTATCACCACCCGCAATTAATCCAATGATCCATTCAAATGGCACACCGTAAGTTGGAGGTAATTCAGATGCATCTAAGACCCCAAGTCTACCACTGGTACCCGCCCCGATATAAAACGTTCGGCCTCCAGCTTTCATTTTCTCCACAGTAACCTTAACCAATGCTTCGATCTGAGGAATTGACTTTTCAACAGCTAGCGGCACAGATTTATCCTCGTTATTGATATTAGTCAATAATTCATGTACAGACATCTTGTCCAAATCCTGATAATTCGAATCTTTCTCCGTTGTATTAACCATTCTTAATATATATTGTATTTCTTAATTCAATAAACTTGGTATATCCACTATTTGATAACCTTTCTTTTTTAATATTGTGATGATATCATCCAAATGATGATATAGCTTATCTTTTCGTCTGGCATCGGTACCCATATGGATCAACATCATAAAACCATTCAGGCCTAACCTCTCTTCATAAGACCAAAGTCCCTCCAAAATCGCCTCTGAAGACAGATAACGTTTACCCATTTCTGGAAAGGTATAATCAGCGGCAGTCCGTATTCCGGGCGTATAATTGATGGAAGACAGCCCTATTTCTTTTGCCCATTCAACCGTCTGACTGTTATACCATTCATAAGACGGCATATAATAGTGCAGTCGTCGTGTATCTATCCCCGAAAGTGCCAGCTCATCCAGATTGGTCTTCAAATCCCGCAGGAACGAATCCCGGCTGACCAGCAATTCATCACGGCTTCCCCAGTCACTGACCAGGAGATGCTTATCGGAATGCCCTGACACCACATGTCCATCTTTTAACATCCGTCGAACATAAGGTCTGAAACCTGCATTCCGCAGATAGTCCCCTGTAAGGAAAAAATTCCCTTTCACATGATAACGCTTCAAACTATTCAAAACCGCATCCGTTCCCTCCGATAAATCGTGCCCCGTAAAAAGTAAAGCCACTTTTTTGACTAGGGAATCGCCACGGACAATAGCTCCGAAGAGATCCCTGCTTACTTTTTTCCAGCAGGCTCCCCCAACGCCTTTCCTTCTTTCGCTGCCAACAAGTAAATCAGTGAAGCCGTTCCATCCATCGTAGGTTCATTGGTACTGTAATCACCATAATCGTCATGATAAACAGCCAAGTCACTCTGAAAATCTGCATAACTATCGGGGTTATTCAACTTAATACCGATCAAGTTACGATAAGTAGACGCCATAATCGGACCATCCACCAATCCCCCGTCAATCGGGTGCTTGCCCAAATAGGTAAAAGCAGAATGCGGATCAACGGGTGTGTCGCCCCATGACGGAAGTCCGTATACCATACTTGTTCCCCAAGGGTTGGCACCAAAAAGCCAGTCAAAGTTGGCCTGCTCCAGTTCATCAAAACGATTATCTCCTGTCAACTCTTTATACCAGAGACATTGAATAGCGAAAGAAGCCGTCAAATTATTGCTACACCAAATAAAAGGGATTCCTCTTAAAAATGCATTTTGCTCAGCCCTCTTAGTCACCTCTTCAATCCCTTGCCTATAGTATGAGACAATCTCCTCGCGATCCTGTCCTTTTAATTTTTTAGCCAATTCATAATGTCCCAAATTGATAAAAGGATACCACTGATAATGTGCGGCAGTATCTGTTACCATCCAAGGCGTTATTTTTTCCTGTCTGGCATACCGCAGCGCTTCTTCAGCAAATTTCCTTTTCGCTGTTACCGAAAACCCCATGGCTGCCGCCAGCTGCATATCATCCACCCAATTGTCTTCGGCATAGATATACGGTGATTTGACGGACACCGTCTGTGTCACCCCCGGTTTTATATTTGCATACGCATAAGCCGTCTCGGCTTTCTGAGACAACAGCTTTGCATAATTTTTATCATCTTTTCCAAAAAGTACCGATCCCAAGCGGAAGGCACTGCTGAATTTCCCTGCAGTAGAGCTTGTCCCCGTCGTATTATTCATAAACTTACCCCGTTGTTGCGGCTCGCCATCAATAAAATACACCGGGCGTTCGTAGCCCCTACCATAATACGGATCTTCCTTAGGCATACGCATACTTGCGTGATCCCGATCATCCGCGATCTGATTGTACATCTGATTCGCTTTTGGATGCATCTTCAACAACCAGTCCAATCCCCATTTGGCTTCATCCAACACATCAGCACGACCATTCTTTCCATCTAAGCCATTGGCCTGCTTTTGATCAGCAAATACCTGTGGAAAGTCCCGATAGGCTGCCAGCAGATGAAATGTCGCATTGGCCGAGGTAGTCGCATACTGCAAATAATCAGACGCGTCATGCCATCCTCCGCCAGCATCGATATGTGTACTATCCGCAATCCCTACTTTACCTGCATACAGTGTAAAACCATCGTGCGTATGGCAGCTATCCTTCAAAAAAGGATTGAACAATGTTCGTTGTTGACGCATATAGCGTAATACAAAGTCTGCGGCACCCTTATAAACATCAGGGGAAATTCTAAAATTTGGAGATTTGATCTCAGCCGCTTGAATAAAAAAACTTCCCGTATCTTGTATAGCCGAAAAATCAAATCGAAAACTTTGAACGAAGGGACCATATTCGCCATAATCCCTTCCTACAGGATGGACGTAGACTGTTTTGCCCGTCTTTGCATTCTTAACCTCAAAAGAACGAAGCTGCCTGATTGATTTCCCGCCCCATACTGCGACCTTTTTGCCCGCCGGAGTATAGCCTAATTGGTTTATTCGAATCCAAGCATTTTGCTGTGCTTGCGCAAAGTTAAAAACAAAACATGCAAAAACAAGCAAAAAAGCTTGACGTAAATTTAAGAAGTTTAGACATTCTTTTATCATAATAAGGCATTTATTTTTAATAAAATCAATTCAAACGGTTGTTTAGAATCGCAAAGAAACTATTTTCCCATCCATCGTACTAGCAATCACCTCCTTATTACCGTGAACAGCAACAGGATTAACCATTCCATTGGAAATTTTGTATTGCCAGATAACCGCGCCTGTTTTTGCATCCACCGCGGAAAGCAAACCCGAATGACTCGGCACAAAGACCAATTTGCGGTTTGTCTTGATCGCAGAAGGAGTCAGCTCATATGGTAATTTCAGCTTTGATCTCCAAACCACATTCATCTGCTCCCCCTTTGTAGCAATGCCCAATAAATCGCCATCCATTGTTTTCACATAAACAAATTCATGATTCGCGGCAAGTCCCATAGACTCACGCACACGAATCGAATCTTTCTTTTCGCGCCAGATTACAGCACCATTCTTTGCATCCAAAGCAGTCATAAAGCGATCCGGTGCAACAACAAAAACACGATTATTTACCCCAACAGGATTACAGGCAGCAGCTGAAAACATCCGGTTCGCGTGTCCGTTATTCCATTCCCAGGACAGTTTTCCGGTTTCTGCATCCAATGCATAAAATCCATTCCCCCAAGAGCCAAAAATGACATTGCCCAAATAATACGTTGGCAAAGTAGAGACAAACCCCTTGACTCCGTCAAAACTCCATTTTAATTGTCCAGTCTTTACATCCAAGGCTCTGAATTTACCATCGGAGCCTCCGATAAAAGCAACACCATCCTGAATCAGGGGTGACCCCAACACAGCTTTATCTGTTTGCACCTTCCAGAGCAGTTTTCCATTTTCTACATCGACAGCATAAATAAAATGATCTGAAGATCCTGCCACAACAATACCTTTCCAAACTCCAGGAGTAGAATACACCTTTCCTCCCGTCCTATAAGACCAAAGTTTTTTACCAGATTTAAGATCCAGTGCAAAAATATCCCCAGCTGTATTTGAAGTAATTACTTTGTTTTTATCGATGGTCAGTCCAGCACCTATGTCGCTTGCATCTTCGAAAGTCCAGTTCACATGAACGGCACCCGCATATTTTTCGTTGACAGCATAGCTTGGGCGCGGGTAAACAGCAGTCTCCTTATCATAATGATGATCAAACAAAGGCACCTCCAGCCAAGGTTTTTCTTGCGTCCCCACGCCTGGATTACGTTCCTGATAGGCAGCTTTTCCATCAGCAATGGTGACGATATTATATCCCCCCACAGCATTATTTGCGCGTAGATTAGATCGTCCCATCACCCCCGGAATACCTTCCCAATCGTAGGCCTTATTCGTATGGCCATGCCCACAAAACGCCAATTGAACATTGCGTGTTTTAACGCGCTTCAATGCATCAAACCAATTGTTCAAGGAGGAATCTTGTGGATAATGATTGATATAAATTAATGGCGTCTGCTTGTCGGGGTTCGCTGCAAAGACAGAATCCATCCACACCAAATTTTCACGCGGGATCTGACCGGGACTCATACGCATATTCGGACCGGAATTGGTGCCTATAAATTGATAGCCCTTATGTTTAAAGAAAAAAGTCTCTCCCCCAAAGACAGTACGAAAGGTATTGGCTCCATTTTCAGACCAGTTGCCATCGTGATTGCCCGGAATTACGTACCAGGGTAGCTGCAAGCTATCCAAAATCCGCTTTGCCAATTTCAGTTCCTGATCAGCGCCAAACTCCGTGATATCCCCGGAGAGAATAACAAAATCAATATCTGTAAATGTATTTAGATCCTTTACAGTACGTCGCAGATCGTCCTCTCCTGTTGCACCACCAACATGCGTATCAGTCACATGGGCAAATTTAAAAGATTGCGCAAAGGAGAAGTTGAAAATGCATAATAATGCAATAATAACAGCAGTACACTTCGGTTTCATGGATTAAGTTTTCTTAAAAATAGCGTTTTTATGCGCAAATAAAAAATAAAAATGCGTTTTTATGCACGATAGTATATACCAATAAATTGGTTATTTAATAAAAAGCCTTGCCTAAATTCTTAGACAAGGCTTAATAACAATTAGTATCAAATTACCAACCTTTTGTTTGGGTCAGTTTGTAGCCTTTTGCAGCATATTCATTCACCTGCTCTAGACCTACTGGCGCCATATACGATCGATCATTGAAAGACTCTCGGTTTGTCACCGTTTCGACAAGATAGAAACCAACCATTTGATTAGCATTCTTACCGTCGTAAATAATCACCTTATTATTGGCATCCACTACTTTAAGAACCCCAATCTTCGAAGGATCCAATAAACCTGGGATATCTTTCTGAACATCAATCCAAGGACCACGATAATAATCTGGATTTTTATCAAAATTCATATAATCCAATTTCTTCCATCTTTTGATATCCAACAAACGAAGTCCTTCATACACAAACTCCATGCGGCGTTCGCGACGAATCTCCCAAGTTAATGGAGATACATCCGCATCTCTTGATGGATCGTTTGCGATTGCTCCAACTTGCAGCGGTGCTGTTTTCTGAACACCTTTAGCAGTAGCGACAGCATCCAAAGGACGATTACGTATTGCATTTATGGACTTATCGACATCTCCTTGTGTAACGGGCGCTCCACCAAATCCCTCGGCCAAAATTTGCTTCGCTTCGACAAAATTGAGCACCACCTCAGCCAAACGAATAACTGGCGCATCCGATGTGTTTGTACTGGAAGCCCAAGCTGCAGGATATTTACCGCCGATATAGGTCAAAGCTTCCCGCGACGCAAACTTAAAGGCATAGAATAAAGTTGACGATGAAGTTAATGGCTTTTCATAAAATGATGCTTCAAAACGCGGATCTCTTGTAACTGCCAAATCTTTAATGGAGAAACTGCTTGCATTTGCTATAGACGAATTTTGCCAAGGTTTTCCGTCATTACATAGAAATGATTTGACAAGAACAAGATTCGATGCATTGTCTTGACGCTCCGTACCATTGCTATATGAACCAACACTATGCGTCACACTTTTAGTGGCATCATAAGCACGGTACATAATCACCTCTTGATTGGCACTTAAATCTTCCGAAGCAAATAAGCTTTTAAAGTCACTTGTAAATTTATATGCCCCAGCATTCATCACGACTTCAGCAGCTTTCTGCGCCAATTCCAAATATTTCTTCGCTCTTTCTTTATCTATATTGTGATAGTATAAATAAGATCCTTCAAACAACATGTAACGCGAAATGAAGGACGCCGCCACATATTTATTTAGATATTGCTTCCCATCATTTGTACGCATATTATCCAAAACATACTGGAAATCTTCATACACACGGTCCATGACCACACTACGATTATCCCGGTCTTTATACAAAAGATCCGTTTCAGTATCTTTCAGCTCCTTATCATAATAAGGAACATCACCAAACACCTCTACCAGACGACTATACTCCGATCCTCTGAAAAAACGAGCCACAGCCATCCAGTGACGATAGGTCTCATCATTAATATTTGGTTTAGTTACACGCTCAATGCGGTCAACAAAAATATTTGCTTTTCTTATGTAAACAAAGTTCCAGGTAGGACCTGAATATTCCCGCAACATTTGCGGCGTTTCCATCAAAGCAATTGTACTTGAATAATCATTCTTACGGGATGACGGAACCGTATTTTCGAAATTATCCTGAATATTTCTCTTCGTCAGATCATCGGAAAAATTATATCCCGTCACAGGAGCATAGGCCGTTGCATAGCCCGAATTATACCCGGTAAAAAAATTTGGATAGAATCCATTCGCATAAAGACGCAAAGCCAATTCATTTCCCCAGCTATTTTGATCCTCAATATTAGTCAACTGGTTACGATCCAAAACATCCTTATTACAAGATGACAGTAGGAGTGTTGCCCCCATCGCCAAAAAAGCTATTTTCTTTGTAAGTTTCATTTTTGTAAATTTTAGAAGTTAACTTGGACACCAAACGAAACAGATTTAAACATTGGTGTACCAACCCCTGTTCTTCCTGAATTATAGTTCTTCTCATTGAATATAGAAAAGCCGTTGATTGCTTCAGGATCCACAGGCAAACCATTCAACTTATCAAACGTAAAGAAATTCTCTAACGAAGTATATATTCTCGCCGTTTTGATATAAGCTTTATTTGTCAGTGACGAAGGCAAGGTGTAACCTAATGTAATGTTCTTAATACGCATATAAGACATATCGAGCAGATAACGCGACTGTTTTACCATATTATTGGCATCATTGCTTGCTGCATTATTAAACGCTGCTGGATAAAAAGCAGCTGTATTATCTTTCGTCCAGAAATTATCGGCAATAGCAGCTGGCATCGCGCCGTCCGAAGAATTATAACCAGGAATCGTAAGAAATCCATTCCCCCAAAGCTGACGCTTACCGACACCTTGCAAAAAGGCTGAAAAATCAAAGCCCTTATAATCAAGCCCTAAACGGAAACCGTACTCATAACGTGGTGTTTCGTTACCAATAATCTCCAAATCACCATGATCACTTAAGGTTTCTGCCCCTTTATCAATCTTACCGTCACCATTTAAATCCGCAAATTTCACATCACCAGGCCCAAACTTAAATTTACTATCCGTGGCAAATGTATTGTAGGCAGCATTTGGATCCGACAATTTATTCATGTCTTTACCAGCTACATTGATCTGTATGATTTTACCATCGGTGCCGTATTCAAAATCAGAAGTTTGATACAATCTATCTGTACGATACCCCCAAATTTCACCCACATCTTTACCAACATAATAATCAGAAATCACCTTGGTATCTGTATACTTCTGAATAGTTGACTTTGCATCTGACAATGTTCCGCGAACATTGAATCCAAGTCCATTTTCAAAGCGATGATTGAAATCCATCGCTAACTCCCAACCTTGGGTACGCAACGCTCCAAAGTTTCCCTGCGGTGGCGGAGCGCCAAAAGTGGCACTTACATTACCGCTAGGCACAATCATATTTTTTGTATCACGACGGTACCAGTCGAACACCACGCCGAATTTATTCTTGAACATTCGCATATCCAAACCGATATCAGTAGTTTCGATACGCTGCCAGCCCAAACTGCTTAGCACCGCCGATGGTGTACCAATATTATAGTAACGACTTCCGTCTGCACCCAACCAATTGATATCACTAGGGATCATCGTTGAAGTATACAAACTTGGCAATACCGTCTGATCCCCAATTGATCCCCAAGATCCTCTAAATTTCAATTGATTTAATGTAGGTTTTGCCCATTCCATAAAACTTTCTTCGGATGCGACCCAGCCAGCAGAAAAGGAAGGAAACCATTGCCACTTCAGGTCTTTTGGAAATTTCGAAGAACCGTCGTAACGGATATTTGCTTCAACTAAGTACTTGTTTTTATATGCATAATTTACCCGACCAAAGTAACCCAACTGCGCCTCCCATAAGGCGTCACCTTTGGCTTGCTGCGATGATGTATTTACACCAAAGCCTAACTGCGGATTCTTAATGTCGAGCAAATTGAAGGTCTGAGAGGAGTTCATATCATAATCTAAGGTAACCCTATTGATACCTGCCAAGAACTTGAACTCATGATCATCATTGATATTCAGATTATACGTTGTAACGGCGTTGATTGTATTGTTACGTCGGTTACCTGCTGCGCGCAGAAAATGGTCTGGATTTGCGCCATTAGCCGTATACATATAGTAATTCAAATCATAAGCCGCCATAGCACCTGCGGCGCCCGCAGCCACAACCTGACCATCTGAATTGACGTAGACTGGAGCTCCCGCAGCATCTTTACGCGCCACACCAGCGATCCAAGAATCAGCAGCAGTAAAACGTGTGCCTGGTTGTGTCGTAATTTCTTCTTGATTGGAGAACGTATAATCAAAATCTACTTTCCAGTTTTTCATAATATTTACCGTCGCTCCCAAATTCAAATTCAAATAATTATTCTGGAAGCTAGCCGTGTTCGCCGAAGAAACCTCGCTCCACGGACTTCTGATCATCTTACCATTTTCATCATAGCCCATCGGGTAAAGCGAACTCCAACGATATAGGTACAACCAAGGATCGGCAGTTGTTGAGCTTGTTGTATATGGATATTCCTTTTTACGACGTGACACAATTGCACCCCCGCGGACAGTCACATATTTATTCAACTCAGTAGATAATCGCAAAGCAGCATTTGTACGTCTGAATCTATCATGGTCAGTAGGCTTCATCATCCCCGATTGATTCAACAATCCCATACTTAAATTATAATCTGTTTTCCCAGAAGTACCCGAGATACTTAGATCATGTTGCGATGTAGGCGCAGCCTTCCGAATCATATAATCTTCCACATTATAGGTACGTACACCATATTTTTTTGTAGGCTCAGCAGGATTTACATACCAGTCACGTCCATAAACAGTAGGATCATTGGCCCCAATTGTACTACCATATTTTTCTTTCCATTTAACAGCAAGGTCATAACTCTGTCTATTGACTTTATAGAATGCGCCTGCTTCAGTTTCGCCAATCCTTTCAGCAGCTTCAAGTGAATACTTAAGTGCATTCACATCACCCATGTTATAGTCAACTGCAGAATTCTGGAAAGAAAAGTTATTATTATAACTTATATTGAAGGTATCTCCACCTTTGGCGCCTTTTTTTGACGTAATCAAAACAACGCCGAATGCAGCCTTCGCACCATAAATGGAAGCTGCCGCTGCATCTTTCAATACGGTAATAGATTCCACATCCGCAGGATTAACCAATTGAATACTCGGAATCTCCACATTATCCAATAAGATCAAAGGATTCGACTGGCCTGCTATCGATCCAATTTGCCCCCTAATCTTCATCACAGGATCTGAACCAACTTCGCCGCTCGGAACGACCACGGTTAAACCTGGAGTAGTCCCTTGAATACCACGCCCCACATCCGCGATAGCACGTCCCTGCAAATTGTCTTTTACATTAATTGATGAAACCGCCCCGGTTAAATTCCCTTTCTTTTGGGTACCGTAACCAACCACGACCACCTCATCCAACGATTGATTATCGACTGCTAACGTTACGTTAATGGAATTCGAAGTGACAGTAACATCTTGCGTAATATATCCGATTGAAGAAAAACGCAATTTGCTTCCTACGGCAGCTGTAATCTTAAAACGCCCCTCTGCATCGGTTTTAGTAGATGCACTTCCGCCGATGACAGAAACGCTTACTTCAGAGACTGGACCTTTTCCATCCGTTACAGTACCTTGCACCGTATTTTGAACCGTAGTTTTCGATAAAGAGCGAAGAAGAGCGCTCGGTAAGTTAGAGCTACTCAACGCGCCTTCTTTCTTTACGAAAGAATAGGATTCAGAAGGAAAACTCAATCCAAGAGCAACAGAAAATAGTACAAATTTTCTCATTGATTATAGAGTTTTAAAAATAAATGATTCTAGTTAGTATTGTTAGTTATTCGTTAGCATTGTTTGCCATACCTCATTCAAAATCGTTGTATAGCAGGTACTTTTTACGCATTTGCTTGTAAACCTTTAAGTCCGCAGCCCAAGAATCCCGGATCCGCAATTCAGACTCCCCCGCAATAATTTGCTTGCGCAGTTGGTCTGTACCAGCCAGCTTGTCAAAAAACTCAGGTCTCGCAAAAAAAGTTGCTTTGTCGGGTGTTTTCTGATAGAAGTCTAAAAGATATTTTAGTGTGAATTTTTGCTCATCAGGATTCAGCTCACGTAGATCTATACCATAATTTTTGACTCCTTTTCCTTCCACATGTTTTGACATACCGTGACGTTCACCAGGCGTAAACGTAAAAGATCCATACACTGGATTTGTATACCCGAGAACCTGGAAAGGCCAGTCAGTACCGCGGCCTACCGAGATATCAGTACCTTCAAACAAGCATAAAGACAGATACAGACGCACGGAAAGTTGATTAGGCAAACTCGGAGATGGAATTACCGGCAAGTCATACATCTTCTTATGATCCCAGTTTTGAACTTTTATGATCTCTAGGTTAGCCTGACGCCCATTCTCTAACCATTTTTCCCCATTGATCATCTGCGCGAGTTCACCGATCGTTAACCCATGGATCATTGCGATTTTATGCCAGGAAACATCAGACTTGAATTTATCGTCGTGCCGCACAGGCCCATCCACCTGGTCACCATTTGGATTGGGGCGATCCAGCACAATGAGTTTTTTATTGTGCTTTGCGCATAACTCCATAACTCGATGTAGTGAGGTAATATACGTATAGAAACGCGCACCAACATCTTGTAAGTCAAAAATCATCACATCAATGGAATTGACAATCGAATCTTGTTTTTTATTTCCTCCATACAGCGTAAACAAAGGCAAGCCCGTTTTGCGATCTATGTCATTACTAAATTTCTCTCCACGTTCAACATTACCACGAAAACCATGCTCTGGAGCAAAGGCAAACTTCAGATCCACTTTATTTTCAAGCAGAACATCCACTAAGTGCCTTTTATCCACCCCCACGATGGAAGTTTGATTCCCCATAATACCAACTTTCTTGCCTTTTAGCTGCGGTAAATAAGACGATAATTGATCAGCTCCGGGAGTAATAGCAACACCAGCAATATCTTTCACAGCGCCGATCGTATTGTTTTTACCCACCTGAACAGATCTTCGTGTTTGACCACAAGAGGCTAGAGAAAGAAGAGCAACCACACAGGTTAACGTTAGTAAGGTATATTTCATCATAAATAGACTATTTGCTCACACATAAATGCAGTTTTATGCATGAATAATTGAAAATCAGAATAAAAGTAAGTAGAAGTTTTCGTTTTTAAAACAAAATTCCTTATAAAAACGCAAAAGAAAGTAAGTGAACACTTACAAATAATAAAAAAAAGAGTGTTAAATCCGCAACTTGGAAAGCAAAAAAAAATCAATCTTAAAGACATACAAGCCTTATATACAGACAATTAAATGCGATACATTATTTAATTATCTATATATAAAACAACAGAAAAAAATAGCAAGATTAATATTTAACAACTCGTTAACAATACAGCATGACACGGCAAACCTGCAAAGTATATAATAAAGCTGTCACATTAAGCACATGCCCTCACTGTTTGCGCAAAAAAAAGCAAACAGCTTATAAAATCCGATTTTATAAGAGAAAGTCAAATTAAGGCAGAGGGTTTAATTTAAGATCAGCAAGATGTTTTCTCAATCGCTGCATAAACTTATCCCCCGGATCATCTTTACCTGTGATATATTTCGGATCAGTTTCCTTCCATAAGGCAGTCTTTTTAAAGCGCTGGTACTCATGATGACCGATCACATATTCAATGGGATACATCTTACTGAGGTAACGAATAAGTTCTTCATTTGCATTTAATTGGGCATCAGTCAAGGGATTCTGACGGCTACCTATATTCTCGATACCGATCGCACAGTAGTTGAGTCCAATAGTATGTCGGGCAAAAACGGTATCGGGCAAAAATTGATAGATTGTTCCATCGCGATCAATGACAAATTGAGAAGAAACATTCAGGGCACTGGCTTTCGTCAGTTCAGGTCTTCCCGGCAGTTTCACCGGATTGAAAGTATTGAATGTTGCTTTTACACTGTTGTTTGCAGTCCAATGCACCACAACTATTTTAGGATGAATAGTTGGCGTAGCTTGGCTTAACCCATGTCTATTCTTCAAATAATCCAGGGACAATTGTATACGTTCTTGATTCCAAGTGATTGGCTTTTGGACAATCGTGGGTGATTGGGCGAAAAGCGAAAATGGAAGTACGACAAAGAAAAATTTTATTAAGTATTTCATTACGAAAAATATTATATGAAGAAAGCCGCTGTTGCGGCTTTCAAATTTAAACTATTCTTTGGTATCCCACCAAACCGGGAATGACCATATATCGTCATTTAGCGCATTTGGATGAGATGCTTTCAGATTATCTGAATTATAATTGATTTCGTGAGAAACCTGACGTACTCTTCTAAACTGTTTTCCGATTGGTATTTTCGTCTGAGCGGCGGCGGTTACTGTATATTCGTAAGGCACAGCCCAACCCGGATACACGGAATTACTGAAATCATAACGACGCATATCGTTCCAATTCTGTTGTGAGAATGATAGGGCAATAAATTTCTGCATCATAATTTTTGCCAGTGTGATATCTCCAGCAGTGCCAATACCTTTATTAAGGAAATTATCAATTTTAGTTTGGTCCATCGGGGATTTACTCACATTAACATTTCCGTAAGTGTTTAATTTGGCATTCATTAAATCTATATGTGCTTTAATTCCCTCTTTATACGCGTTAAAAGCACCAGCTTTGTCTCCTTTATTGAACAAAACCTCCGCTTTTATAAAACACATTTCTGGATAAGCAACTAAATGAGTCGGTGCATCTGGACGAGAATAAAAAGTTCCGGAAGCTGCGATCGTCCCGCCTCCCTCTTCCGGCGAATCCTTCCATCTCGCAATATCAGACTTATCGCTATCATATCCTTTAGAGCTGCTTTTAATTGAAACATAAACGGTATCTCCCCAACGCGCAGTGTTCGCTGTATTTATGTACCAAGAATGCGGCGCCACTTTGCGTCCATTACTTTCGATTTCCTCATCTTTCTCGTTAAAAGAAGGTGTTATAGGCCCTGATTCCATACGGATTTTTGACAACATATCAACCCCTTTTGACCGAACGAGCTCCTTAGGATAACCAAATTCCGCCCAAGGAATTAACTTATCTGCGCGTGGGTCTTCAATACCTTTATTATCAAAGTTAGTCAACAGATCGACATACCATTTTGTTAGTAAAGTATTCATATTCATACCTGCATTATTGAACACAATGGATGTTTTTACGGGATCCGCAAACAGAATATCGCCAATATTATCCGTAGCATCGTCCATATGGGAAACTACGGTACTTTCGCCGATTGCTAATGGAGCCTTATTTAATGCTGCCAAGATCTCATCTGGTTTGTATAAAGCACTCTTTTTTGAAAGGTTATTTAACCATCGTGCTTTCAGCCCATAGCACATTTTCAACCATTTATTAACATCCCCTCCATTCCAACTATCACCTGCAGACAACGGAGCCGCCGTATTCGGCTGAGCCATACTAAAATATTCAATAGCTTTGTCAATATCTGCCAAGCAACCTTCAAAGATTACCTTGCCGTTATCAAATTTTGGCGTAATAATGGTACTTAAGGCTTCGGTATAAGGCATTTCTCCGTACCAGTCCGCCATGAGCATAAACCCCATTGCTTTAATAGCATGCAGTGCACCTAGATAATGGTAAGCACTTTCTGCAGTAGCTTTATCTTCCAGGTCTTTAAAATTAGCTCCTGCACCAACAAAGAAAAACTGATACGGCGTTGTCGACATGCCTGCTGCGGGGTTCCACCCGGCAACCAGACTATTTGAACTCGTGCTATTGACAAACGTCAGTTGCTGGGTCACAAATCCTGCTCGTGTACCCGCCGTTCCTTGCGCATATAAGTAATAATGCTGTATCCAAGCTAATCGACTTTGCACTGAAGCCACTGTACTCGACGGTGTATTGGGGTCAACATTGATATCTAACCAACCTTTACTACATGAAGAAAACAAAGTGAGAACCAACAGAAACGAAAGTATTTTTTTATAGCTATTCATAACTTTTCTATCTTAAAATCTAAAATTTAAACCAAACATAACACCTGCTGTACTTGGTACACCATTGTAATCTATGCCGACCGAACTGGAACCTGCCACACCAGATCCCGCTGCCGACGCTTCAGGATCAAGCCCCTTATAATTTGTCAATAACCAAAGGTTCGTACCTGTTAATGTAGCTGTTAAGCCTTTAACTACTTTTGAAATACCAGCATTTTTCAAAACACCATCCGAAAAATTATAGGCGACTGAAATATTGCGCAATCTCAACCAGTTAGTATTCACCATGAAGTTAGCACTCTCGCGAGCATAAAAATCACTCCAATAATCTTGGATAATTTTTTTACCGCTCGTTGGCACACCTTTAATATCATACATTTGATCTGCCATAAACGTAAACGTTTTATCTTCAAAAACTGGAGACTCATTGGTTCCACCATTACGGATAGCCCCAGATAATATCAACTTATCCCGATCCTCCGTGCGCTTACTCATACCATTAATTGTCATGGCATAATCTGTACCGTTGTAAATATCTCCACCTATACGAAAATCAAATAAGAAGGAAAGGTTAAAGTTTTTATAGGTCAAACTATTATTAAATCCGCCGGTCAACTTAGGCTCACGATTTCCAATATCATAAGTCGTTTGGTTATCACTCGTCGGCATACCTGTATTGGCATCCAAAACGACTTTCCCATCTGGAGTGCGTGTCCATTTTGAGCCCGAAATCGCCATAAAATTTCCGCCGTTAAAAGATGCTGCTTTCGCATTACCAACCTGAACATCTGTCACATACAAAATATTTACACCTGCCAACAGATTATCTACAGTTCCTTTATTTCTGGACATATTCAAGGTCGATTCCCACACAAAATCGTTCTTAACAATTGGCTTACCTGTCAAAGACAATTCCATTCCCTTATTATATATATCACCGCCATTGAGTGAAATAAAAATATAACCTGTTGACTGTCCCAAACGAGGAGATAAGATCTGGTTATAGGAGTTGTTGGTATAATAGGCATAATCCACACCCAATCGCCCTTTAAAGAAGCGCAATTCAGCACCTACTTCAAACGAACCTGTTGTTTCAGGTTTTAAAAATGGATTGCCTTTCTGCCAATTATTTCCCGCTCCAACTATTCCTCCTAAATATTCAACTGGCCGCCAAAGATAAGTGTTTGTCACATAAGGGTTAGCATCTTTTCCCACGCGGGCCCATGAGGCTCGTAATTTACCAAAGTCCAACCAATCAGGACGATTATCCTTCATCAACTCAGTAAACACGAAACTACCTCCAATAGATGGATAAAAATAAGATCTATTGTCTACAGGTAGTGTCGAAGTCCAGTCATTTCTTCCGGTTACATTCAAGAACAACATGTTTTTATATGAAGCCCTTAGCTCACCATACAAACCAAAAAGACGCTTTTTTGTATTGTTTACCGAAAATTGCTTATTAGCGGCCGCAATATTTTCAAAGCTATAAAAATTATCAACCTCAAAATGGTATCCCATACGACGATTTGTCGTCGTCTTTGTTTGTTCAGAGAAAAATCCGATTAAAGCCCCTAAATCAAAATCGCCTACTTTTTTATTAAAATTGGACATGATATTGGAGGACCAATAGTTGTATTTAAAATCACTTTCTGACATCATCCCCTGTTGCCATGGTTTTTTGATCGCACCTCCTTCACCGATAATCGTTGAGTTTTTTGTAAGGTAACTATCCATCCCCACACGATAGGTCAGGTTCCACCAGTCAAAAATAGGCATTGTAGCATTGATGCTTCCGGTAATACGTTCGGTATTATCTCCTAGTATATTTTTGTTGATTGTCCAATAAGGGTTCTCAATATCGTCTTCCAAAGGCTGACGCCCTTCAAACATCCGATATTTTGTCCCATCATCGTTGAGGTATTTTTTCATATTGTCGCTTCGCGACCAGCTGTAGAGAGACTCCATGGCACCTGTGCCGCCTGATCCCCATAGACCGGCAGAAGTCAGGGTTTTATCTGTGTTTGCTAGCGAATATCCTACATTGGCACCCACCGTCAGTTTACCAAATTTCTGGTCCCCATTAAAGCGAAAAGTTGTTTTGTCAAAGCTCGTGTTGGGCACGATTCCCTTTTGATCAAAGCGGGAACCGGAAAGATAAAATGAACCATTTTTATTACCACCCGACAAATTGACAGAATTATCAAATACTGTTGAATGTTGAAAAAAATCTTTCACGTTATTATAGACAACATCATTACTCCCAAACTTTTCACCCCAGGATTGCGTAGTATAATCATCCAGCACACCGGCACTATTGTAGTAACCACGTTTGTATTTCCCCTGTTGTTCGGGCAACCGATTCACCCAGTTATTAGAAAATCTACTTGAAAAACCAATTTCAGTACGACCTTCCTGTCCTTTTTTTGTAGTAATAATAATAGCTCCCGCCGCCGCTCGCGACCCATATAATGCCGCCGCCGCAGGTCCTTTCAATACCGAGACATTATCAATATCTTCTGGATTAATATCCATCACACGGTTACTATTGGAAGTTGCTGTAGCTTGTGCCCCATCGAATGCACTATTTCCTCCGATAACTGTAGAGTTATCATAGATTACCCCATCTACAACAAACAGGGGTTGATTATCCCGCTCTAAAGATGTACCCCCACGTAAGATAATTTGTGCTCCAGCCCCCGCTGAGCCCGAAGCCTGCGTTACGTTGACACCGGCTATCTTGCCCGCCAATGAGTTAACCACATTGGCAGTCTTATTCTTCATCAATTCATCAGACTTGATATCCTGAACAGCATAACCTAAGGCTTTCTTCTCTTTTTTAATCCCCATCGCTGTCACAACAACCTCCTCAAGAGCTTCCTCGCTACCAGCAAGAGAAATATTGATTGTAGCATCCGAACCTACGAGTTGCTGCCTTTCTTTAGAACCAACAGCCCTAAAAATTAAAATATCTCCGGACTCGGCTTTAATTGTGAAACTTCCATCTGGATTAGTTTGTGTACTGACAGGTTTACCTTTGATGCTTACCGTAACATTTGCCATCGATCCACCATCTGAGGCATTCGTTACTTTACCAGTAACTGTTTTGGTCTGTGCCCATAAACTGGTAGATAGCATCACTCCTGAGCAGATTAAGAGTAATTTTTTATTCATGGTATTTAGTTAGTTGTTAATAACTGATCATAACGGGAGATTCCAACCCGAGGTCTACACCAATTATATTACAATACTATAAAAAGAGAAGTATTTATGCAAGTTTATGCGTAATTATTTGAAAAAGAAATAAAAATAAAAATATTAACGCACGATTCGACATAAATTAACCCAAAAACAGATCGCATAAGCAATACAAAAACGCATGTATCAGCAAAATTTAAAGCCGAATTAGAATTAAACAGCATTTTCATCTAATCTGACTTCGCTTAAACCCCATTTAAATCGCATATTGAATGCATATATCAAGTAAAACCTAATGAAACAGCAAACTCCACAAACAAAAAAGCCATACTAATGCATGAAACGCTTATTATTTAATACAAAAACTAATTAATTTCTACAATTAAACGGTGCTTGTTCGGTGCTAATACGGTTATCATTCGGTGCTCAAACGGTTATAACCGTTTAAGGTTTGTGTAATCTCCGTTATATATCCCTGCAAGATTTGTATTATTGTAGAAGTTATAGTATTGATAAACATGTATTTATTTTGTACCTTAAGCAGAAATAAATACAATAAACTTAAATTATGGCAATTATTAAAAACGGAGCGAACGGCACGCTTTCGGGTAAAGCTGGTTCAGTTGTTTTCGTTACAAATGGGAACACAACTTACGCAAGAGGTTTACCAAAGAAAACCAGCAAAAAGCCCACTTCTGAGCAGGTTGTGGCACGTTCGCGATTTTCCATTATTCAAAAATTCATGTCACCGATACTCCCCTTTATAAGGATTGGATTTAAAAATTATAATCCTAGTAAAAAGGCACATAGTAATGCAATGTCCTATAACCTTAACAATGGCACAGAAAAAACAGCAAATGGTTATAGGGTCAATTATGAGGATTTTCGCGTAAGTAAAGGGTCTCCCAATCCCATTACATCCTTCATGTTTGACCTTGATAGGAAGAACGGCACATTTACACTCTCATGGGAATACGATGCAAATATTGCTACACAGTACCATCAGGACTCAAGTAGTTGCCAGATCGTTTTGTATAATGCTGAGGAGATGCTAATAAGCAATGTCTTTGCAAATGAAAGCCGCAACATCCTCAAGCATAAGTCGCAATCTGTCGAGTTAAGCGAAACCCAACATATCGGAACATACCACATCTATGTATATTTCTATAAAACAAATGGAAGTAATGAATGTACAGACAGTAAATATCTTGGCACCTTCGAATGGCAGAAGATACAAACCTAAGGAGCCAAGTTAATCTTGACATCATAATGTTTTTTAATATAGGCCTGTTGCTCGGCAGAATCTGTCTCCAGATCATGAATAGCACGATCACGCTCCTTGTCCACCTCCATCTTGACAACACAGCGATAAAATCGGAACACATCCTTTTCAGTCTCCAGAATCAACCGCGGTACCCGGGCAGGTTTACCGGTTTCATCCTTGGCAACCATGGTAAAATAAGAGGAGTTACAATGCTTTGTTTCACCTGTCTGAATATTCATGGCCTCCACACGGATTCCCACTTCCATTGATGAATTACCGACATAGTTAACCGAAGCAATTAACGTAACCAGCTCTCCTACTTCAATTGGTTTCAAAAAATCAACCTTGCCAACAGAAGCTGTGACGCAATAATGTGCCGAAAACTTAGACGCTACCGCAAAAGCTATTTGATCCATCAAAGACAAAATATATCCCCCATGGATCTTTCCTCCAAAATTAGCATTAGATGGTAACATCAACTGTGATATTCGGATCACCGACTCACTAACGGTTTTATAAATCTCTTCCATATCCCTAAATTTACTCTGGACAGGCTAAAAATCAAAACAAAATCAGTGTGTTTCAGCAAATACGGTCTTTTGTGATCTAAAAAAGACAAATTCGTTCTGCCATTCGGTATAGAAGCATATCTCAGACGAATAGTAAGATCTAAAAAAAGCAAAAGGGATATCCGAAATGTCAGATACCCCTTTTCCAAATAGTACAAAAACTCTTTATTTGATTTTTTCAGCGATATAAGGACTTTCATTGCTCAAACGATCAATAGCCTTTACCGCAACATACTGCAATTTTTTATTATTCAATGCCGTCGGTACATCTTTCGTCGTTACTCCGGGTTCCAAGATCTCATATTTCCATTCGCCACCATAATTCAGGTATAACACCCATTGTGCGACCTGGTCAATTTGCTGATGTTGCCATTTTAAGAACATATTATTTCCTTGTGGCGTCAATAGTAAAGTGGGCTTCAGCAAAGGATTAGCATTGAGCCATGGACTTGGCGGAACCAAGGCTTTAGATTGATAAGGACCCTCCACAAGCGCCTGCGTCATTGCTGGATTTTTGGTCAGTCCGGCCAAACTCCAATGGATGACACCATCGCGGTTATCCGGCAAAATATTACGTGCTGCGGCAACCTGATTCACAATCTCCTTCACATATTCAGGGCCTCGTCTTCCGACTGTATTAATACCCGGCCAAAGATGCCGCCCCATTGTATTCTCACTTTCCCACCATTTTAATAAAGCCGTATAGCTTTGTTTCACAGGTTGGATAGGCCAATAAAGCTGTGGCGCAAAATAATCAATCCAGCCTTTATTCAACCACAATTTAGCATCCGCATATAACATATCATATTGACTCGATCCCTGAATTCCAGCAGGATATCCCGGCTTCCAAATTCCAAAAGGGCTAATACCGAATTTCACAAAGTTTTTTTCCCTTTTTATATCCTTATAGATACGCTCAATAAAGGTGTTTACACTGTTTCTTCTAAAATCACCACGTGACAAGGTTCCACCGTTGCGTTTAAACTCATTATAGCTGTCCGAATCCGGAAAATCTTGTCCACCATTATATTCGGCATAGGGATAAAAATAATCGTCGAAATGCACCCCGTCAATATCATAACGCTTAACGATATCCATCACAACATGTGCCGCATGTTCTTGCGTCGATTGTTTGGATGGATCAAACCAGTAATAACCCTGTTTTAGCTTAACCACAGACTCTGGCATTTTACGCGCCATCGAAGCCGATGTTACAGCCCCACCAGCAGTATGATGAGCACGATAAGGATTCAACCAAACATGGAGTTCAATTCCCCGCTTGTGTGCCTGCTCAACCCAAAAATCAAGTGGATCATAATAGGGTGAGGGAGCTTGGCCTTCCGTTCCTGTCAAAAAATAGGACCAGGGTTCAAGATCACTCTTATAAAAAGCATCTGCCGAAGGGCGCACCTGAAAGATAACTGCATTGAAATTATTCTTCTTCAAAAAGTCGAGGATACCAATCGCTTCTTGCTGCTGTTCGGCAGTACTGAGATTATTTTTGCTCGGCCAGTTGATGTTGGCTACAGAAGCAACCCAGGCCGCACGAAACTCACGGGGCACGGGTGGAAGATCAACAACGATATCCTTCTTTTTTTCAACCGTCGGCTGTTCTTTTGTTTCTATCGTATTTTTCATCCGCTCTCTCTTCGGAACTGAAGGGGGATCTTTTTTTACAATTTCAACATTGGTATTCGTATTCACAGGTTCTTGTTTTTTATTTTTCTTGGAAGAACAAGAAGACAAAAGAAAGAGTGCCGTAGTTAAAAATAATAAGGAACGTTTCATCAAGCTATAGAATATTGTGTTTTTTTCAAACTAATCCCAAAACTAAGCTAAATTTCAATAGAAAAGAAATTTAGCGATTGCTCATCCGTTTTAAAAATATATTTCGGTCCAATGAAAAGACACTGCATATAGTTGCTCATAAGACTGCAAAGCAAGCTATGCGAATCTTCAGATCAATAACGTAGTTCTCCTTTAAAGATAACATGCTCGAGCTTGAGGTCATCCGTAAATACAATGATGTTAGCAATGCTTCCTGGATTTAAATTCCCAATATCGCTTCGTTGCAATAGCTTAGCTGGATAAGTCGTAGACATCCGGATTGCCTCATCCAGGGGAATCCCGACATGTTCCACACAGTTTCTGATTCCTTCAAATAGGGAAATTGCCGCACCTGAAATGGTTCCGTCCGGCAAGGCGTAATAGCCATCATTCAAGACATGCTGATAGATCCCTTTAGTACATGCCGCAACCGCATCGGTAATCATAAACAAACGCTCGCCCATTTGCCGTTTGGCGATTTTTACAGCTTCAAAGCTGACATGATGTCCATCCACAATGATGCTCGCACAGGCCTTGCTATGATTAAAAATAGCACCGACCAAACCTACTTCGCGATGATGCAGCGGCGACATGGCATTGAACAGATGGGTACTCGTTGGAATTCCCGAATCGTAACCACGTGTTCCTCCCTCGAAAGTAGCATTACTATGCCCCGCACTGAGCAGCAGCTGATAACCTTGCAAATACGTCAGCACCTCGTCCGAAAAACATTCAGGGGCAATGGTCATCATTTTGACAACTTTATTTCCCTGCAGCAGATCTTTTATCCTTTCCTTTGTTGGCGTTATAATCAGTTCTTCAGGATGAGCTCCCCGTTTTTTTGCATTCAGAAAGGGACCCTCTAGATGCAGGCCTAAAAAGGCATCATGATGATAGTCCTCAGCGATACGAATGGCTTCTTTGAATACTTGAATCGTATTTGTTGCCAAAGTCATCATATAGGAAGTCGTCCCTTTATCAATCAATCCGTTGGAGATCCGTTCCAAAGAGTCCAAGGTAAGTTCGGCAGAATACAAATCCGAACCATCACCATACAATTGCAGGTCGACTAAGCCCGCACAAATATTGGTTCCTTTGACATCAAGGAGCTGATATCCTTCTGGGAGATCCTGCTCGTCGACGATACCAACAATTTTTCCTTCATCCAGAAGCAACGCCCGCTGTTCCATAATTTCACTACCGGTATAGATCTTACCGCCAATCAATGCTGTTTTTTTCATTAAAAATAATTATTACATGTTATCCGGTCTGACGGCACAATTCATCACACTTCCTCAGCTAAAGTTAGGATTTGTGTCTTCGTTATCCCAAAATTTTTGCTTTTTAATTTTAACTTTTTAATTTACTGTTGTAACTTAGTTCCATGTACTTTTTCAGAAAGCGCAATGCCGATCGCCCTACAAATGGCAGCATTAAAGCCATGCATATCATTAATGCAACGGCCATTATTGTCTTTTTATTGGGGTTGATCTACAAAATATTTTTTTCATCCTAAACAAGCAACCATGTCAAAAAAAGAGATCTTCAACACAGACAAAGCTCCTGCGGCAATAGGCCCCTATAACCAAGCAATTAAAGCCGGCAATACCCTTTATATTTCCGGACAGATTCCACTTGTCCCAGAGACAATGGAGCTGATCTCATCGGGCGTAAAAGATGAAGCTCATCAGGTGTTGAAAAATGTCGAAGCCATTTTAACGCATGCTGGATACACATTTCAGGATGTGGTCAAGGCATCAATCTTTTTAAGCGACATGGGCAACTTTAGCCTAGTGAACGACGTTTATGCCGAATATTTCAAGGAAGCCCAACCGGCACGTGAATGTGTAGCTGTGAAGACCTTGCCAAAGAATGTCAATGTCGAGATTTCGGTCATTGCCTGGAAAGATTAATCCGTGGAAAATAACAACGAAACAGTAAGCCGCGGAAAATATCTTTTCGCGGCTTTTTTGGCTCCCTTCATTTGGGGTTTCATGTCCATCCCCGTCCGCTGGATACGGGAATACCCTGCCGAGGACATTCTATATTTTAGAATAGTTACAGCCTTAGCTGTACTTTGGCTCTATCTCTTGCTGTTCCAACGGAAGACGTTGCGCTCAGACATTCAGAAATTTAGAGATCTATCGAAAAATGGTAAAATTAAGCAGACGGTCCTGATTGTCCTTGCTTCCCTGTTGATCTTCGGCAACTGGTTCACCTATATTTATGCCGTCAACCATATCAGTATCCAGTCTGCAGCTCTCGCCTATCTGACTTGCCCCTTGATTACCGCAGCAGCAGCCTATTTCATCTTAAAAGAAGAACTGCGCCCGATTCAGAAGGTGGCTCTCCTCATTGCCTTTGGCAGTGTCTGTCTGCTGGCCAAAGGATCGCTGAATGATGTTTTATGGGCAGTCACTATCGCCACTTGTTATGCATTCTATCTTATCATACAGCGCATAGCCACAGGTTTTAATAAACTCAACCTGTTGGTTGTGCAATTGACTATCTGTGCACTATTTGTTATCCCCAAATTGATCTATAATCATCATGAGATCCCTACAGATCCTGTCTTCTGGGGTACAATCATGCTGATTGCAGTTATATTCACCATTATTCCACTATTTCTGAGTATGTACGCTTTGATTGGTATTTCCTCTACCACCACAGGTGTATTGCTATACATCAATCCAATCATTGCCTTCACCTTGGCAGCAACCTATTTTCAGGAACCTGTTCCCTTCGTCAAGTATCTGGCTTACGGTATAATACTGGTTGCGATCGTTCTTTTTAATAGTAGCAATTTCCGCCAGACCAGGAAAAATTCTACAAAGCTGTAGCGAAACCGACAGTGCAGACGTATTTATATCATAAATAACTAATCAATTAAATACAAATCATGAAACATGACAAGTTATTGTACATTGCGCTGTTTTTGTTCATCGCTTTGATTTCCTGTAAAAAAGAGAGCCTTTCATCGGGATATTGGGAAGAATTAGCCGCAAAAAAACGAACGGAAATCGAACAGTTAATCACTTCTAAAAAAGCCATAGACAAGGAAGAATGGTATGTAAAAAAAGTGCAAAATTACTGGTGTGGCGAAAGCTATTTTGCCATGCACAAGTCGCTTGAAAAGGATTTTGACAAGCTGTGGCAGGAATATCGGGATCTTGTAAAAAAAGAATTTGATGCCGGAATCACGGAAGGTATTATTTATGAGCCGTGTGATGACTACTATTGGTATGATTATTCCCCTCTGGAATTAGTTGTTGAGAATCAAAAAGCCAAATTAATTTTTGTACAAGATCTCACCGCCGAAAAATGCCGCGAACTCTTGCCTGATCTTAAGAAGAAGATGGACGATTATCAAAATAAGCTGACCTGCACCGGCACGGACAAGTGGGACGTAACCCCCATTCCGGGATGCTATACTACCTATTTGCCCTTTTCACGAGCTAATGATTACAGTGAAATAAAAAAAACAGTGAGCCTTTACAATGCGCTCTACCTCAGGCTATCCTCTTTAGAGTCTCCAGCTTGTACACAAGGTCCTACACCAAGTTTTAAATCGCTGACCTGTGAAAACGGAAAACCAAAGGTCAACTACACCTGGAATTAAATCGTTATAAATAATCTGGCTTATCACCATTAACTGCAATGGTGATAAGCCAGATTATTCACTTTTCCTTTCAAAGGAAGATACATTTCCAGCAAGGAACAAAAAATGACAAAACACATTTAATTAAAAATCAACAACTTAACCAGAATACCTAGGCATTTGTATCAACTTTGTTTCCCAAAATTTTTGATTTTTCATCAACAGTAGTAAATTAGTGCTCAATTTAAGGGGAATCACACCCCCTTTTGCTCCTATCACTTCAGTATTGAATAGCATACAATAATCACTGATTTTGCTTTCCAGTCATATTCAATACGTTTTTCCTAACCGACATGCTAAATGGAATTAGCCCATTACCGTGGAAAAAATCTACTGTTATGAAAAATATGTATATAAAACTGAATATAACACATATACTATATGAATAACAAATTATACACTACACTAAGGATGTTGAGTATTGTTCCGACAATGCTCTTTTCGGCATCTTTACTTCATGCGCAAAGCAGCCAAGTGAAAGGGACGGTTGTCGATGCTAAAACGAAAGCTCCACTTGTGGGTGCTACTATCAAAGTACTAGGCACATCAACAGCTAGTTCTACAGATAGCAAAGGAGCATTCCAAATCAATGTAGATGATAAAAATCGTGTTCTGAATATCAGCACGATTGGCTACGAAAATAAAACGGTCACACTTGGACCAGGCGAAACAACAGTTACCGTAAGCATGGATGAACAGACCCGTCAGCTTGAAAGTGTTGTTGTTACCGCTCTTGGTATCAGCCGTGCACAGAAATCATTGACTTACTCTACCCAACAGGTCAACGGGGATGAACTGAACAAGGTAAAAAGTACCAACTTAGCCAACAACTTGAACGGTAAGGTAGCAGGGGTCAATATTGCTTCCAGCTCATCAGGACCAGGTGGTTCCGCGAAAGTCATTTTACGTGGTAATAAATCGGCTTCCGGCAACAACCAAGTATTATATGTTGTCGATGGTGTCCCGATCAACAACCAGACATTGGCAAGCCAGCCAGACAACGTCTTTGGAGGACAGCGTGACGGCGGTGACCCTATTTCATTGATCAACCCAGAAGATATCGAAAATATCTCTGTATTAAAGGGGGCATCCGCTGCAGCCTTATATGGTAGCCAAGCAGCCAATGGAGTTATCTTGGTGACAACAAAATCAGGTAAACAAGGCCGCACAACGATTAATTTTTCTTCAAGTGCACAGATAGAACAAGCTGTATCCACGCCTAAATTCCAAAATCAATATGGCCAAGGTTCAGGTGGCAAGAACAGTAATACCAGTGTATTCAGCTGGGGTGACAAAACCAATGGCACCAACTATGATAATCTAGGTGAATTTTTCCGCACAGGGAGCAACTTCACCAATTCATTGACATTATCTGGAGGTAACGAAAAAAATCAGACTTACTTTTCTTATGCCAACACCCTTGCAAAAGGTATACTCCCTGAAAATGACCTGATGCGTCACAACTTCAATCTCAAAGAAAGTGCTACATTCTTCGATGATAAGTTGACCGTTGAAGGTAGCGCCAACTACATTACCCAAAAATTGGATAATGCGCCTTCTTCAGGTTTTTATTACAATCCATTGGTTGGAACCTATCTATTACCTCGTAGCCTAAATATCGTAGATTACAAAAATTACGAAACGTTCAATACAAGCCGCAACCTTAATGAACAAAACTGGTTCAGCCTAAGTGATAGTCCTACAACACAACAAAATCCATGGTGGATCGTCAATAGGAACCCGACACGCTCAACCCGAAACCGTTTGCTTTTAAATGGTAGTGCAAAATATAAGGTAGCCCCATGGATTAGCATTCAGGCTAGAGGAAGTGTCGACCGCACTTCAGAGGTTTGGGACCGCAAAGTTTATGCGAGCACGCCAAATCCTTTAGGAAAAGCAAATGGTAACTATAATTATACAAATACCACCATTACACAGCAATACGGTGATGTCGTTGCCAATATGAACTTTAATGTCAGCGATAAATTTCAGATCACTGGATTGGTCGGAACAAGCATCACTGACTGGAAAACCGAAGGTGTAGATTTTAATACAGGTATTGATGGATTAAAAATCCCGAATCAATTCTTTATTCAAAACACAACAACACCTGTCACTTCGACATTATCCGCTAACCGGAGACAGCTGCAATCGGTATTTGCATCTGCAAACTTAGCTTACGACAACTGGATCTATTTAGATCTGACCGCTAGAAATGACTGGTCGAGTACATTAGCATTCACAGGAACCAAATCTTTCTTCTATCCATCTGCAGGATTGGGCATCGTATTGAACGATAAATTAAACTTACCTGAATTTGTCAATATGGCCAAGGTCCGTGGTTCGTATGCGGTAGTGGGTAATGACTTACCTCCTTACACGAGCTTATTAACAAATACAGTGAATCCATACGCTGTATTGACAGTGAACGATATTGCCTTCTTAAAAACATTAAAACCTGAAAAAACGAAATCTTTTGAAATCGGGACAGAATGGCGTATGTGGAACAACCGTTTGAATGTTGATGTAACTTACTACAAAACAAACACGACGAATCAATTCTTTAAAGTCGCCGCAAGCCAGGCATCATTAAACAAACAATATGCTATTAATGCTGGTGACATCCAAAACCAAGGAGTTGAAGCATTGGTTTCTTTGGATGCCATCAGAAATGACGATTTCAAATGGACAACAAGTATTAACTTCACTTACAACAAAAACAAAATAAAAAAACTAGCAGATGCTGTTCCTGAATTTAATCTAACAGGTGAAAATCAAAACAACTTTGCTTCCAAACTTGAAGTGGGAGGTTCTTTTGGTGATATCTATGGACAGGATTTTGTTCGTGATGACCAAGGGAGAATTATTATTTCAGAAGACGGCATCCCTCAGAAAACAAGCGCATACACTAAATTAGGGAATTCAAATCCAATTTGGCAAATGGGCTGGAATAACAGTTTCAATTACAAAAATTTCAATTTAAGTTTCTTGATTGACGGAAAGTTTAATTATGATGTCATGTCAATTACACAGTCTGTGATGGATGGCTACGGAGTATCTGAAGCAAGTGGAGCGGCCCGTGCAAATGGAGGTGTTTCTGTAAACGGTGTCACACCAAATGGAACCCCTGTTTCTGTCGTGGATGCGGAGAAATGGTATACCTCAACTGGCGGTATAGGTCCAGTCAGCAGCCAATATATTTATGATGGAACGGTTGTGAGATTACGCGAATTGACTTTCGGTTATGACTTCAACATCAAAGATAGCTTCTTCAAAAAACTGCGTGTAAATGCTGTGGGAAGAAACCTATTCTACATTTCGAAAAAAGCTCCTTTCGACCCAGAAGTAACCATGTCAACAGGAAATGCGTTAAGCGGTGTAGATATCTTTATGATGCCTGCAACCCGTAACTACGGACTTACATTAAATGCAACTTTCTAAACGATCAACAATGAAATTTAATAGCAAACATATATCCAAATTCTCACTTGCAATTTTACTCCTTGGCGGAATAATGACCAGTTGCACAAAGAATTTTGAAGATTACAACAAGAACAATATTGGATTGACCGATGAAGATCTAAAAGGTGATGGACAAGATCTTGTACTTTTTCTAAAAAATGCCCAGATGTCAATCTATAACTTTTCAGGCGCCGGAGACCCGAACTCTTATCAGGTCCAACAAAACCTAAATGCAGATGTTTTCTCAGGCTTTTTCATGTCCCCTACACCTTTTAATAGTGGCCAGAACAACCTGAATTATGCGATGGTTAATGGATGGAATGGCGAACCTTTCCAGGTATTATATCTTAACGTTATCAAATCCATTGAAAAGTTAAAAGGCAATGGACTTGCAGAAACATATCCAGCATTATGGGGTTCGACATTGGTCATCAAAGTAGCAGCTGCCAGCCGTGTTACAGATATCTATGGTCCTATTCCTTATAGTAAAGTAGGTACCTCCAACACTGTACCATACGACAAACAATCCGATGTATATGCAGCTTTCTTCAAAGAGCTCGACGAGGCTGTAACAGCATTAAAATCGTACAAAGCGGATAGTCCAATGGCTGCTAAAATTGACCAGATCGATCTTGTATTTCCTAATTCCGATAATCAGGTCCGTTTTAAAAATTGGTTAAAAATTGCCAATTCATTGCGTCTACGTTTGGCAATGCGCTTGGTAAAAGTTGATGCAGCATTAGCAAAAACACAAGCTGAAAAAGCGTTGGATCCTGCCAACGGAGGTGTAATGGAGAGTAATAGCGACAACTTTAAGATCACAGTTCCAGCAGACGGGACCTATAGCAACCCGCTTTGGTTTATTTCTAAAAACTGGGCTGATACGCGTATCAATGCAACACTTTCGTCGTATATGGTTGGGTTAAAGGATCCACGTATTTCCAAATATATGGCTCCCGTGGCTAAAGATGCGACAACAACAGCTTTCGCTGGTAAATACATCGGAATTCGTACAGGTGCTGAAGGTATCGAAAAGGATAAATACCAAAAGCTATCGGCTTTGAATACAGAAGGTACAACACCAACTTTTGTTGCAACAACAGCTCCTATATTGATGACTGCCGCAGAGGTTTACTTCCTTCGCGCTGAAGCAGCTCTTAGAGGGTGGAACAACGCGGGTGGAACAGCACAATCCCTGTATGAAAAAGGTGTAGAGACATCTTTCACTCAGTGGGGGGTAACAGCAGGAGCAAGCACTTACCTCAATGACAATACAAGTAAAGCAGCTGCCTATGTAGATCCTTTCAATGCAGAAAACAATGCTGATTCGCCGAGTTCCTTGACAATCAAATGGAATGAAAGTGCATCTAACGAAGAAAAATTGGAACGCATTATCACGCAAAAATGGCTAGCCATCTTCCCAGAGGGGCAGGAAGCATGGAGTGAATTCCGTCGTACAGGCTACCCACGCTTATTTCCTGTCGTAGTAAACAACAGCGGTGGACTGATTGATACCAAAATACAAATCCGTCGTTTACCGTTCCCTCAGAATGAATACAATACAAACGCAGCCGAAGTGCAAACCGCAATTTCCCTGTTAGGTGGTCCTGACAATGGTGGCACCCGACTTTGGTGGGATGTAGCGAAAGGAAATTTCTAACACTGATTTTTTCGCTATGCGAAGGCGGCTTAACGACAAAGTTAAGCCGCTTTTTTTTTGGTCGTTTTTAACCTATTACATTGAAAGGGGTCACTATTCTTTCGTTCAAATCAGCTATATTACATAAAAATCACACTATAGAGAAATTTCAAGATAGTGATGTAGCAATCGATTAAAATTGTCCGTTCTATTACTAAACCAAACACGCAATTATGAAAAATCTGTCCGTCCTAGGTATCACGTCCCTGCTCGCATGTACCATGCTCTTTGTCGTCTGTAAATCGGAATCCCATCTTGAAAATCCTTATAAAGAAAAGACTGAGAAAGAACTAGAAACGCTTTCAAATGAAAAATACAGTGAAATTATAGCGCTAGCCAGCCCAAAAGAATGTACTGATCCAGAAGATTGGAAAATAATAGACATCCAAACCGTATGTGGAACCAGTCATATCCCTTACCATCGTTCAGTTGACAAGATGACCTTACAAAACATGATCAATGACTACAATAAGTTGATGGAGATATATCAGCCCATGATGGCTCCACGAATAAATTGCACCCCCTATCAAAAACCATTAGATATTATCTGTAAGGAAGGAAAAGCTGCAATTAAATATGAAGATCCTCAGACAAACTAGCACTTGTAGCGCGGATAAACCCTAAAAAATTAAATTTTTCGTATTTTAGCCATTCGAGAAAAATGGCTGAATTAAGTTTAATTACCCCAATAGAATACCTCAAAGGTGTTGGTCCCCAAAAGGCAGATGTGCTCAAAAAAGAGTTGCAGGTGTTTACCATTGGCGACCTTTTGACTCAATACCCCTTCCGTTATATCGACCGAACAGAATTCCACAAGATACGGAAGCTGCATCCCGATATGATGGCGGCACAGGTCTTAGGGCGTCTGGTTTCACTACAGCTGGTAGGAGAAAAAAGAACCAAACGCCTCGTCGGCTCATTCAAAGATGAAACGGGTTCCATGGAACTTGTCTGGTTCCAGTCCATTCCCTGGCTCCAAAAATCATTGAAGGTAGGTTCGGCCTATATTATCTATGGCAAACCCAGCGAATTCAATGGGCAGCTGTCCATTACCCACCCCGAAATGGACCTGTATAATCCCCAGGTCAAACAGGCGGGCAACATGAGCTTACAGCCAGTCTACTCTTCTACTGAAAAACTCAAAAAATTCAATCTGGACACCAAGGGCATTCAACGCTTGCAACAGACGGCATTGGAAACCGTATTTCGGAGTATCGATGAAACGATTCCCCAGGAGATACTGGCAAAACATGAGTTAATTTCTCGTCAGCAGGCGCTAGCTTCCATTCATTTTCCGAGCAACCAGAAGGAATTGAATCAGGCGATCAAACGGATCAAATTTGAAGAACTGTTTTTCATCCAGCTCAAGCTGCTCAACAATAAACAGTTGAATACGCAGAAATTCAGGGGACAACGCTTCAATAAAGTGGGCGAAAAGTTCAATACTTTTTTTAATGAACGGCTTCCATTTCCGTTGACGGGTGCGCAGAAACGCGTTGTTAAAGAAATCCGTATCGATACCAATACCGGCGCGCAGATGAACCGTCTCGTGCAGGGCGATGTGGGCTCCGGCAAGACTGTTGTTGCCCTAATGAGTATGCTTCTCGCTGTCGACAATGGCTTCCAGGCCTGTATGATGGCACCGACAGAGATCTTAGCCACACAACATTACCATGGGCTCAAACAGCTCATCGGTGATGATCTGGTCAGCATCAAACTGCTCACCGGATCGACCAGCACCAAAGAACGTCGGCTGATCCATCAAGCCCTCGAAGATGGCACACTCGATATCCTGATCGGTACCCATGCACTGATCGAAGATAAAGTACAATTCAAAAACCTTGGCTTCGTCGTTATTGATGAACAGCACCGCTTTGGTGTAGAGCAACGTGCAAAACTCTGGCGCAAAAATGTTATTCCACCACATATGCTCGTCATGACAGCCACGCCCATTCCACGGACCCTAGCCATGACCATGTATGGTGACCTCGACATTTCGGTGATCGACGAACTTCCTGCCGGACGTAAGCCTATTAAGACGGTGCACTTCTTTGAAAGCTCCCGTCTGCGCATGTTTGGCTTTATGCGGGAGGAAATCGCCAAAGGCAGACAGGTGTATCTCGTCTATCCGTTGATCAAAGAAAGTGAAAAGCTGGATCTGATCTATTTGGAAGCGGGCTTAGAGAATTTGCAACGCGAATTTCCCCTCCCACAATATAAGATCAGCATTGTCCATGGCAAGATGCCCGTAAAAGATAAGGATTTTGAGATGCAGCGCTTTGTGAAGCATGAAACACAGATCATGGTGGCAACAACGGTGATTGAAGTTGGCGTCAACGTCCCGAATGCGTCGGTCATGGTCATTGAAAACTCCGAACGGTTTGGTCTCTCCCAACTGCACCAATTACGGGGACGTGTGGGGCGTGGAGCCGAACAGTCCTTTTGTATTCTGATGTCGGGCAACAAGCTCAGTAAAGAGGGACGTCTCCGGCTTGATACCATGGTACGTACCAACGACGGCTTTGAGATTGCAGAAGTTGACCTGCAACTACGCGGTCCAGGTGATATCTCTGGTACACAGCAATCCGGTGTACTCGATCTTAAAATGGCCAACCTGGCAACAGATCAGGCCTTGTTAACCGATTGCAGAAATACCGTAATTGCCCTGTTCAAAGAAGACCCTACGCTTCAGAGCGACAAAAATCGCCTCCTTCGTAGCTTTTTATCGAGAAAAACAGATGGCATCGCCTGGGACAAAATATCCTGATCACCATCGGGCAGCATTGCCTCGCTCAAATTCAAAATTAGAACGATAACTCTTCGGCACAATCCATCTGACAACGCCATTCACCACTCAGTCAATATCCGATAAGCTATTTGACGCGGTCCAGATCCCAATAGATCCAAGGAACCTACCAAAGGTATTCTCTACCATCGTCCAAGTAACATACAACTTTTTAGAGTTCCATTCCCCCTGAGACCCGATGATCAATAAAGTAAACAAACCGTCATAAATAACTTATGGGCGAACAGCGTTCAATTCATTTGTATATAAAATCAAAATTATTTATTTTTGCATCATTATGAACATGATATAGAAAATATCCCCTTCTTTTACTAGGCAAAAGATGGCGACTGACCGCTTACTTATTTTGAGTTGCCCTGGTAAGCAAATCACAAAAAACTTATTGGTTTTTCTTAAATTCATCTTTTCAAAACAAAAATTAAAAGTGGAAGTATGATAAGAGACAGACGGTCGCTATGAATGAATAGCCGGACGCGCTCCATACGCTACAATATACTTAATAGTACAAAATGGCCAGAATTAAAATACACGATACAGCAATAAAACCCGAAACAGCCGTCTTGGTGAGTGTTATCCCACAAGGCGTGACTGAAACAAAAGCGAAGGAATACTTGGAGGAACTTGAATTTCTCGTGCAGACTGCCGGCGGCGAGACCAAAGGAATGTTTACACAGAAATTAGCTTTTCCCGATAGAGCAACATTTGTCGGTAGCGGAAAGCTTGAAGAGATCAAAGCTTATGTTGAAGCTGAAGAGATCGACATTGTTGTCTTTGATGATGAGTTATCCCCATCCCAATTGCGCAATATTGAGAAAGAGCTCAAACGCAAAATCCTGGACCGCTCCAATCTGATCCTGGATATCTTCGCCCGACATGCAAAGACCGCACAGGCAAAAACCCAGGTAGAACTGGCACAGCTACAATACCTATTACCACGATTGACCCGACTGTGGACCCACTTGGAGCGTCAACGCGGGGGTATTGGTATGCGTGGTCCCGGTGAGTCGCAGATCGAAACGGATAGACGGATTATCCTCGATAAAATTTCCCTGTTCAAGGAAAGATTGAAGGCGATCGACAAGCAAAATGAAACCCAGCGCAAAAACCGTGGCGAAATGATCCGTGTAGCTCTGGTGGGCTATACGAACGTCGGCAAATCAACGATCATGAACATGATCTCCAAATCCGATGTATTGATCGAGAACAAACTCTTCGCAACATTGGACACGACAGTACGTAAAGTCGTTATCGACAACCTACCGTTCCTGCTGTCTGATACGGTCGGTTTTATCCGCAAATTACCGCATCACTTGGTGGAGTGTTTCAAATCTACGCTGGACGAAGTCAGAGAAGCAGATGTGCTGATCCATGTAGTGGATATCTCACATCCCAACTTTGAGGACCATATTCAGGCAGTAAATGAAACATTGAAAGATCTGAAAGCTTTAGATAAGCCCGTTATTACGGTATTCAACAAGATTGACCTGTATAAACCAGCCGTTGAAGAAGGACATGACGGTGAAGAGGTAGAAATTACATTGGATGATTTCCGCAATTCATGGATGGCGAAAAACTCCGATCCGGCGATCTTCCTTTCTGCAACAAACAAGACTAATATTGAAGAGTTCAAACAAAAACTTTACGATATTATTGTGAAGATGCATAATGAACGTTATCCCTACAACAACCTGTTGTATTAATTTGACAAACATGATAGCGGATCGTTTCAGACGGTCCGCTTCTTTAAATAAAATAAGCAATGAGTAAAGTGGTGCAGTTCCAAGACTGGGGACTTGTAGACTATCAGGAAGCCTGGGACAGACAGGAATCCATCTTCAAGGGCGTATTAGACGTCAAACACGACAATCGGGTCAATGCGACAACGACAGACACACCAAATTATCTGATTTTCACGGCCCACCCCCATGTCTATACCTTAGGAAAAAGCGGGCACGAAGAATACCTGCTCCTGGATGAGAAAGGTCTTGAAGAAAAAGAAGCGAAGTTCTATAAGATCAACCGTGGTGGTGACATCACCTACCATGGACCGGGCCAGATTGTGGGATATCCGATTCTGGATCTCGACAATTTCTTTACTGATATCCACCTCTATTTAAGAACACTCGAAGAAGCGGTTATCCTGACCTGCGCCGATTATGGGGTTTCGACAGGGAGATACCCCGGGTTTACGGGAGTTTGGATCGAACCGGACAAGCCCACAGCCCGCAAAATCTGCGCGATGGGCGTACGTGCCTCACGCTGGGTCACCATGCATGGCTTTGCCTTTAACGTCAATACAGACCTGGATTATTTTAAAAATATCATCCCCTGTGGTATAGACGACAAAGACGTGACCTCCTTGAAACGTGAACTTGGCCATGAAGTTGATATGGAAGAAGTAAAGGAAAAACTTCGTGGACACATTGCCAGACTTTTTGAAATGAAAATAATATAGCAACAGAAAATAATATAGACAAATAAGGACCTGTATTGAGCAGGTCCTTATTTGTTTATAATGCGCTTAAGAACAGAAAAGCCCTGTAGAATACATTGCTTTATTGAGTATCTTGTTCTGGTCGGCTAACAATAATACATGCAGTCATAACGAAACAGTTTACCATCTTTAAAGGTGATGATCAGTTGGCCTGCATCGCCATTTTGAAAACGGTACACATGTGGTTCTTCGACCATATTCGTAGAGATCATATCACCAAAATGATGGATAAAATCCCTTTCGTCGTAGTTGGCATCCATGCGTTGATCCCCTAGTGCTAAGATTTCACCGTCCGTAAAATATAGTTTATAGACCGTACCGACGATCTTCTTTTTATAATTCTCCTCAAAAGCCACGATCATGTTCGGGGTTTTATAAAAATAACGCGGTTCCCACCCACATTCAGACATATCCGGTATATCTGATACACGTTGCATCTTTAATTGGTTCATCTGCGCATCCTTGATCTCTCCATCGACGAGTGATACCCCTTTCCAGATAAAATGCAAGTTCAGCGTCTTCATTTTCCTTTCATATGCTTCAAAATCTGGCTTCTTATCCAATTTACTCGCCAATAACAATTCAAAATCAATATCGACTTTCGAATTTTCGATCCCATAAGCGGCATAAGATTCCTTCCAATAGGACAGGGCTTGTTTCAGGTTTTCCTCCCTTCTCCAGGCCAGCTCGCGCAATCTTCCCACCTGCATCAGTTCTTTTTCCTGATCCTTGCCCTTTACCGCCAAATAATCTTCCAGCACTTTATCGTAGGTCAGTTCCGAGCCTAAGAACTTCAATTGCACATATTCAGGATTCTCATGAAAATGATCACCGATATACACCCAACCGTCGGTATATAAAGGAACATAATCAATGCATAACAGCTCATTGAGCGATGCGCGACGAACAGCAAGGCTTGTTGTGGTCGGTGCTTTACGGACACGCAGTTCGGCGACCCGTACATAATAATGCGGGCACTGATACCCTTCGACACCCCGATAAAAATACTGCGCAGGTTCATCTGCTGATTTTTTTCCGTCCATGAATTTCTTCAGCGGCTGCCGGTCGATAAAGCCGATATCACCGTTATTGACCTGCACTTTATAATGGGTTTGAGTCGAATCGATTAGGTAAACAGCCGCCTCGGTGGCAAATACCCCCAGACGGTCCTTTTTATTTTCCGCTTCACGGTAGAGATAGCCCCACTTGGAAGTATACACAGGTCGCTCACCGGCAGGCTGCGCCATATTACGGTTCACAAAACAACTGAATAGGATACAGCACAGGAGTAATACTTTTCTAAACATACAGCTTTATTTCTTTAATAACGATGCAAATAAGCATTGACCAAGGCATTAAAATGAAGCGCCCTACCTTATGGACATCTCAGCATATAAGGCCAACCGGCTAATGTACTTTCTCTATACAAAAATAGGCAAAAAGGAGGCCAAGGAAATCGCTGTAATCAGCTATTTCGCAAATGAAGAGCAGATCTGCTCCAATTGCAAGCATCAAGCGGCTGTACGATTGAAAAATAGTTTTCGCATCTTTGCATTAAGGCATAAGTTTCACAATCCCTATTTTAAACAAGTAAAACATTATGACAACAACAGTATTTTCATTTGAGCACGCTGCTAGTTCTTCGGAAAGAAAAAAAATAATTGCTGTTTTAAAAGCTCTTGGGGTAAAGAATGTCTCCGTTGAAGAAAAAGAACTCTCATCTGAACTAACGCAGTTGATTGAAGAGGGAAGAAAGGATCTAAAAGAAGGAATGACGATCACAGTAACTTCCAAAAATGTATGGAACAATATCAAATAGATTTTTCGGTAAGAACCCAAAAAGATCTTGTCCTGGATTTTACTTCCGATTCAGCAGTACCACCTGCCCCTCTAAAGCGGAAATTGTCTTTTCTTGCGCTTTGATCGTCTGCTCCAATGCAACAATCAATTGTTTGTAGACCGATAGACCTTCGGAGTTCATAACGCCGGTGCCTGTTGCGGGGCTAACCGCTTCAACGCGACGCATCATTTTCCCCTCACCCAACAATAACCAAGCGGGACTAATATCCGGATGACGGGTCAATATGGCGATCATCGCATCCGAACTCAGCGCTGTATTTTTCTGGCCGCCTTTGAAATTGGCGTAGGAAAGCCCCACATCTTTGAAAAATTCAGTTTTACTGATTTCCTTCCTTTCGGCAATCAGCAATACACGTTCTTTTACATTCACAATTGTTCTACTTTTAAGAGAGTATCATTTTACATCAAACTACAAATCAGTTCCCTGTTTGTATAGGAGTTTATCTTCGTAAAAAGACGAAGCTTGGTAATTCGTATTGATTTCACTCCGATTGAATAACTTATTCCCATGGAAATAATAATCAATCAACCTTCATCTTCGAGAAAAAACACAAGTCCTGTTAGAATCTATTTGTTCCGCAACGATTCAATTTCACGCTCGAATGAAGACAACAATCGCTCCAATGACATAATTGTCTTCTCCTGCGATTTAATAGTCATGCTTTGAGAAGCAATCAATTGCTTTAACGTATTAATCTCTCCATTCGCAATTCCCTCCAATTCAGGTGTAAGATATGTTTCTCCGTCCTCCTTTGCTAAAGCAGGTTTAAGCATCTCACCTTCTCCCCTCAATAACCATTCCGAGGAATAATCGGGATATTTTTCAGCGACATTTACCAACCACTTCGCCTGTATGTCAGTATCATTAGCCAGTGCCCGTGTAAAAACGCCTTTACTTGCACCAATAGACGCCTCTAAAGCGGACACACTTATCCCCTCTTTTTCTGAAATAATCTTAATTCTCTTCAAAATAGAACTCATTTCTGAAAATTTTAATATTATAAATTTGTTTTGATGAAATATAGTTCCTAAATTAGCTTTACCGATGATAATTATAAACCAAATATTTAACCAAAAAACATTCCTAGCATGAAAAATACGCAAAAGAAACTAAAAGCGAAACATTTTCGCTATTTAAGCAGGGAGTATATCGACGATCCGTTAAAATATCTCGAAGATTTTTTTGTGCACGAGACGGAAATAGACTATTGGCTAAGAGATCTAAATATTCTAATCAACGTCGCCGCTAATGCACAATTAAATCCTCCGGTACAAGCCAATAATTACAATGTCAAGCAACTCATTGAACAGGTAGAAATCGCCTATGTGATTTTCAAAAAATGCAACATCCAACTTTTAGAAAATCCGCTAGACTTCTTCGCCAATAAGGCAGATTATTGGAATTACGTTAGGGATGGAGTCTTTACCAGCAATGACATAGAGTCCCCTGTGGACAATATAGGTCGCTTTTTTTCATATCAAACATTAAAACAATGGTATAAAACGCTTGATAATCTCTGGATAAAGATTGGTGACAGCGATGATGAATTTTTGGGCAATAGAGCCAATGAAATCCTAGCTGTTAGAGAATTAATACAAAGATTAGCTATATCTCTCCATAAAATATATGAACATAAAACGCTTCCGGATAATATAGCGAACAATCAAGAAGATATTGAAAATGAGGAAAACCAAGACCAAAAGTCTTTTGAACAGACCGACAACATAGAGACAACGGAGGGACCCTCTGACACAGTAGAAAACGAAATTTCTGAAAATTTGACCATAGAGGCCTCAGCCTCAGAAAAGATCAATATATCTCCCACTGAAATTGAGAAAAGGCCACATCAGATTGAGACCATCCAAAAAATCAAAAACATTCTGGGTGGGGAAGATTTACATGACTGGCAGGCCTTCATTAACGGCTTATATATTTCAGCAGAAAAAAGCTTTAAAAACTGGGATAAGGCGTTCGAAGTATATATTCCAGAAAGTAGGTTTTGGCTATTCACACAATCAATAGCACTCCTAGATATCTTATACGAGGAAATCTTTTGGTTTGTTGATAGAAATGCAGAAATAGCATTAACTCCACGTCAAGAGGTTTCCTCATATTATTTGTTCCGGGATAAAAATAAAACCGGAAATTTCAAAGCTCTATCACTGCTCGAAACGAGTTATCCAGAGTATTATCTCATTAAAATGCTATTTACCTATCCAATTGTTGATTGGCGCGACAACATTACAGATCTCATTCACAGAGGATTTATATTGGATAAAGGCAATGTATATTATGGGGAGTTGGATATCCCTGAATTCCTCCTCAACTTTCAAAAATTGATTGAACTCTGCTATCTCCTAGTCAATCAAGATGAGATAACATTCACCAAGTCGATTCCTTAAGAAATTCGTAAAAATAAGATACAATTATTAATTAACACTCAATTATGATTACTACAATTACACATATTATCGAGGCAATACTTTGTACCGTCCCCGTTGATGAAATCTATTTATGGTCATTTGACCATGATGGCAAAAAATATCAAATGCTACAGATTAATCTTTCATCAAATTCTGCTACCAGATTTGACAAAGCCCGTAGTCTAATCAACAAAGCAATTGGGAACTATCCTAATCTTTACTTCAACATGCATTTACCTCGCGAGATACAAAAGAAAATCAACCAAGGACTGGGCCGCACCCACCTCATATGTCAAACCGGGAACCGCATTTATCAAAACCCAGCGCAGGAAATACAACTTGTAGTACCGAACGATTCCGCTGAACAAGTCATTGAGAAAACTGAAGTGTATATCACTAAAGAGAAAACCAAGATCCGTTCTTTTATTGATGGCTATAATTTTTATCTGGAGCACAGAGACCATTCACATGCAGCATTTATGCTACATCAAGCCATTGAACTATCGCTCCGAACAGCAGAAAATCTATTGATAAGTGATGAAAAAAAATCACATTCGCTTAAAGCAAATATCAACTATCTCAAAACATTTGATTCCAAATTAGCAAAATTGGCGGATACAGCAGATAAAAAAAGAGCGCTTAATAAGATTGAGAAAGCTTATATTGACTACAGATATAATCACGATTATACGATTGAAGAAGGCTTACTGGAAACAGCCTATCAAATTGCGATAAACGCGTTAAACTGGATCTACGATTATTCCAATCTTTTATTCGAAGAAATCAGAGAAAAACTTAGCCCAAAACAAATCCACATCGGGAAGATTGAAAAATTCAAAAATAACATTGCTATTTACAACAAATATAACTGCAACAGCAGTTATCGAGACCTGATCTTAAATATGCTGGAGTTATACTGCACCCCATCCTTAGTTGCCTGCTTCGGTTATCATTCAGATCAACATAAGTACAATAGTCTACTCCAAAACAATAAAGAAGAGCAGATAACGCATGCTTACTACCTCTTTATTGCGTATGACAGACTAAATACAGACCTAGCCAATCTACAACAACAGACAATGGATCTGCTGCCAAAAAATGTTTCGCTGACCTTAGTGACGGAAGAAACAGCGCACTTTATCAAAAAACTCTCCAAAGGCCATCCTTTCTTTCTATCATTGATGAAAGTCGGTGATATCTGGTTTCAAAATGCAATAGTTGAAAATATCAACCCTGACAGTATCGTCGCCCCACAATTAGACTTGAATTATGCACGTCAACAATGGGATAGTCGCTATAATAACGCCCTTTGCATCTACTATGCTTTTGAGGATAATTGGACTCTTAGTGTCGAGGCCGGATATCATTCACTATCACAAGTTTTAGAACAAACCTGTCTCGGCGTGATCAATACTGTCCTTCAATACAAACCCCAAACCGTCGGGCTACCCTTCTTAATGAACCTCTGTCGATTAATTGTCCCTGAAGCACACGCGACCTTTTGTCTCAATAATACTGATCATATTAAACTCTTTAAAGAAATTACCAAGGCCCAACACGAATTTAGATATAACGCCAACTACAAAGGGGATCCGTCCGCCATTCTCAGATTACAGGAACTTACAAAGTTATTTATCAAAAGATGTAACAAAGAGATGGAAGATTACTTAGAGAACATAGTGAGCGCTATTCAGGTCGAGAAAATAGAAGAGGTATAAATACCTGTGTACCCTAAGCTCAATTGCTGCATCAAAATCTTACCCCATTCACCAAAAGTAAAGCCTCTTACTGAACGAACTCACCAAAAAGCTTTACTTTTGGTGAATAGCATGATTCTTACCTAGTCTTATCAAGTTCTGGAAGCTCACCCGCGACCAATCCTTACTTTTATAGTATCGGCTCTATACTGGTATGAAATGTAGGGACAACAAATTCTCATCTGTACCCTAATTTCTAAATGATTCTGTACCTCAAATACAGCCTGTACCCTTCCTAAATTAGCAAAAAGATTTATTGCCATGTCGACTAAAACACTTCAACCGTATTCCATCAGACAGGTCGACCTCTCTGATCTATCCTTACTAAAAAAGGTACAGCATACTGTGAAAAACAAAAGCCTGTTGCACATGCCTTTTCTGCTGCTTACACAAGATGAATCAATAGCTGCCTTTTCCTTGGCTACCGTCTCCGAAGATAATAACCTGGCTGTTGAAATTTGCTATAGTACCAATGTCTCCGAACAACTCTCAACCATATTTAAAAACAAAGCACAGCTTTATTTTAAACAACAGTTATTGACCATGTTTGGTAGTGAAGAATCGCTAAAAAGGGGCATCAGTCATTTCCACAATTGGGCAAATCCAAACGGAAACAGTAAATTAGTATAAGTATGGATCAGAAACAATTATACAAGAAAATTGCAAACATCGTGGAGAACCAGATCAAAAATGGCTCTTTGGCGTATGGTGATCGTCTCCCTTCTGTCCGTAGTGCGCAAAAACTTTATAATGTGAGCTTAAATACAGCTAAGAGCGCGTATATGGAGCTCGAGAGCAGATCCCTGATTGAATCACGTCCCAAATCTGGCTTTTTTGTCAGCCTGGCCGGAAAACGCCGGATGTCGATCCCTTCCATCTCGACATTTAAAATTGACGAAAAGAAGCAGGATCCTGCAGCATTGATCGACAAGGTATTCCACTCCTTGGAGGATAAGGAAATTACACGATTTTCTTTGGGATTGCCCAGCCCATCGTTGCTTCCCATTCAGAAACTCAATAAATGTATCCTGGAAACGGTGCATGAACAGCACGATTACGGCGATCAGTACGGACAGGTGCAGGGTAGTCCGACTTTGCGTAAAGAAATTGCCAAATGGTCGCTCGTATTGGAGGGGAAGATCAGTGATGAAGATCTGATCATCACTTCTGGCGCCATGAACGCCATCTATAGCTGCCTACGCGCGGTCACCAGCCCCGGAGATACCATTGCCGTGGAAAGTCCTTTATATTTTGGCTTTATCCAGGCTTTTCAGGTACTAGGGCTAAAGACCATTGAGATACCGACCCACCCCATTACGGGCATTGAACTGGACGCATTGAAAAAGGTAATTCATAAAATCGATGTATGCTGCTTTGTTTCCAATTTCAGCAATCCCCTAGGTGCACTCATGCCGGATGAACATAAAAAAGAACTTGTAAAGCTCTTAGCTTTTCATCATATCCCCTTGATTGAAGATGACCTCTATGGGAATATTTATTTTGGAACCTCCAGACCTAAGCCCTGTAAATACTTTGATGAGGAAGGACTGGTCATGTGGTGTGGTTCTGTCACCAAGGTATTGGCTCCGAGTTTTCGAATCGGGTGGGTCGAGCCTGGACAGTACAAAGACAAAATTCTAAAACAACGACTGATCCAGACCATCTCGCAGCCAGCGATTTATCAGGAAGCGGTAGCCAAATTTCTGCAGATCGGAAGGTACGATCATCACCTCAATACGTTTAGGAAAAAACTGTACAGCAACTATATCAATTTCAGGAACAGTATAGAAGCTCATTTCCCCGAAAACACCAAGATGTCTCAACCCGAAGGAGGATTTGTACTCTGGTTGGAAATGGATCCAAAAATTGATTCAACGGTACTCTATGACTACGCACTGAAGCAAAAATTGAGCTTTGCCCCTGGCCGAATGTTTACGCAACATGATCAATTTAAAAACTGTATCCGGTTGAATTACGCTGTCGATTGGAATGAAAAAACAGCGCATGACCTGATGCGGTTGGGCCGCTTTTTTAAAGCTGTTATATAAGTACCCCCTACCTACCCAGTAGCCTGTTCCCTAGCAGATTGTACAAAGAAAAAAATGCTTTACCAGTGCTTTTGCTGCACCTTATATATGATATATGGCCTGGTCTCCGCATTATACGAGTATCTTTCCGGCATATAATGTGCAATACATCGTATATAGTTACCTAAGCCTCGAAGAAGAAGTAAAAAATAATAGCGCAGATATCTCACATGTCTCTAAAAAATGAAGGCGACCAAAAAGGTCGCCTTCATTTTACTGTATTTTCTGAAAGAATTTTTTTGTCTTATAAAAAGCTAACAGCCCGATGATACCGATCATCAGCCATAGAAAATCGACAATAAATAAATCGCGTTGTCCATTCACAAAAGTTTTCCAAAGCCAGTTGTGCGTTACCAACCCATTAGCGAGGGGAACAATAAATGCGAGAATACTGCCGACCAAAAGCGTTTCGCGATTTGTTCTTCGTATACTTCGACGAGCGATATAATACAGCGACAGGACTAACCAAGTATAAAAATAGACCCGATAGATAAAGTCCTGGTCAACTTTGGGACTTATTTTAATCGCGATAAATGCGATCGCTGTGACTGGAAGCATTGTCAGACATATCGCTGTAAAGATATTGGCCGCCCAAAAGTTGAATTTACGTTTTCTTGGAATGACATTATTTTTATCCCGTGCCACGAGCCAGATTAAAATTCCCGAAATAATAACCAGACAGCCCATCACCCCTAAGATAAAATAAACCATTTTGAGTGAATATCCACCATAATCACCATAGTGCAGGCGGTAAATAACACTTCGGACATAGTCTCCATAGCTTGTATCCGTTAACGGCGATTTCTCTTCAACAATTTTATTATCCGCAACCTTCACCGTTAATATACCAGATCCTGCAAAGCTGCTGTTAAAATGTGGCTCGAGTTCCATAATAACATGCATATTCGAATCCGCATAATTTTTTACGACAATACGCTTAAACTCACTTTCTGGCCATTTTTTCTTCGCTAGCTCTAAGAAAGGTGCAATTTTCACATCCACTGTCAAAGGTTTATAGCTATAAGGATAATTGTCATGAGCAGTTACGCCGATATCCTGATACATTTTTTGCTGGTCACCATCGTACAGCAACTTGCTAAATGGTAGAACCAAAACAGCGTTGACAATCAGAAATGTTCCCGTAACGGCAAAAATAAACTGAAAAGGAAACCCAATCACCCCCAAGGCCGTGTGCATATCTGTCCACACGGTCTTCCATTTGCTGAATGGTCTGAATACAAAGAAGTTTGAGACTAACTTATCCCAATGCAATAATAAGCCGGTAATTAAAGCAAATAAGAAAATAAAAGCTGTGAGGCCAGCAATAAGGTATCCAAATGGTGCAATCCCTATATTGATGGGTACTTGATTGAGCTGTGCCAAAAAATGTAGGCGGAATAAAAACTCGCCCATATCATAGTTCGTTGTATAGTCGCCTGCTGTTTTATTGGCAAAATTATACATGAAATTCTTCGAATCGTCATCGCCCCCTCTACCCCTACGGCCTTTCTTTTTTTCCGCTTTCTGTTCAGGTGTTATCTTCGACAAATTTTCCTTGTTTAGGATCGTATCGTTTGACGCCGTGTAGCCAATATAAGCAGAAGTCCCCTCCCTGTGCATATAGAAATTGATATCACGTCCATGTAGGTTGGTTTCTCCTTTTAACGAATCCAAAAATTTATCAAAGTTCTCATGGTTTTCTTGGTAAGTTTTGTATGATGCATTATTTTGCCAAGCCGCAATCTCATTTCTAAAAAAGGCAAATGAACCTGCAAAAAATATCACATACAGGAGCGCACAGATGATAATCCCGCTTATGGTATGGGTATTAAAATAAATATTATAATTTCTGTTGTTCATGATTGATCACATCTTTAACAAATAAGGCAATGAAAAGACTGTCGCCAGGAGTATATAGACCCCCCATATCTTCCATCCACTTTTGGAAAGAAAGGCCAGCAGCATCAGAACCGCCCAAAGCAGGTAACCCGTAAATCCGGCAGTCATAACGACATCCTTTTTTTCAAAGAAAGTTGTCAGCAATACATGAAATGAGAGCATAACAACATACCCACCAATAAAACCTGCCGTTATCTTTAGGAACCGCTGAAAAGGTGAGCTAAGGTATTTTTTATTTGCTGGCATAGAACGAATCAATTACGATATCAAAAATTCGACACAAAGACTGACTGCATACAGTCCGAGAACATGGTACCCGGTTAAATAGCGGTAAGGATTCAATAAAACGACAAGGCTCATCATGCACATCGCATAGGCAAAAAAAGCAAAAAATCCAGCACCGAATCCCTGCAAGTAAAGAATTATCCCAAATGGCAGCAGAAGTATCCCAATGCTCAAGATGCGCACAGACTGAGTCTGTGCGCAAAGCTTTTTCAACCAGTCGGGTCTATGATGAAATTTTACTTTTTTACTACTGTTGTAAAAAAGATAAGCCCCAATGAGTAGGATTATTAAAAGAGTGCTATACATCGGATAAATGATTAATATAGAATCGCTTAATTAAAATTTATATGTTATACCCATACGAAAATTGCGTCTTGCCTCAACGATGTATGAATAATAATTTACACTTCCGGCAATTTTTGCATTTGCAGTTCCAGTAGAACCAGCTGTTAACAGCTTACGGTTATCTAACAAGTTATTGACCATAAGAGAAATATTATATTTACCTTTTTGATAACTGATACCACCGTCAGTACGTAAATAGTTCTTAAAATTACCTTCTTTTGTTGTTCCTACTGCACGATCAAACATTCCTTGAACACTTCCAACAAAACCTACTCCTTTTAGTCTCCCTTGCTGTAAACGATATGATATCCAAGCATTTGCTGTATGCTTTGCTGTATTAGGGGTTATATTTCCAATGTTTTCCGCTTTCGTATCTTTTGAGATTTTGGAGTCCGTCAATGCATAATTAGCGTTAACATTTAATCCTCTTAGAATTTCACCCGTGATATCAAACTCAATTCCCTTTGATCTTGTTTCTCCTAATTGCGTCTGAAAAGATACTCCATTAACAACATGGCTGGGATCAGGATCAGCAACTAAAGCATTCTTACGGGCAATCGTATAAGCGCTAAGCGTTGAAATCCATTTTCCATCCATCCATTCTTTCTTCACTCCTGCTTCTAAATCATTACCTCTTACCGGCTTGAATGCATTACCTTCCCAATCTGTACCAGCTACAGGAACGAACGACTGATCAAATAGTCCATATACACTCATAGATTTGTTAATGGAATAACTCAATCCCACACGCGGCGTAAACGCTTTATCCGTTCTGTCTGCAACAGCAGTCTTTCCAATGACTTCATTGATTGTATAACGCAAGCCTAATGATAACCTGAACTTTTCTTCAAAAAATGCCATTTCATCATGGGCGTAAAAAGAGATATAGTTTGTCGAGGTAACATAATTGCTGCCCCCGGCACGCACTTTCACGCTTTTAGAACGATCGACTGTTGGGAGTAAATTCCCCGGTATACCGTAAACAGGTTTATACACGTTCAACGGGGTCCAAGGGATCGGCGCAAATCCGGTACTGTCCTTTGGCATTAGATCCCTAAAATCACCCCAAAACTTTTTGTTCCCGTAGTCGGCACCGACCAAAATTCGGTGACGGATGCTACCTGTATACTCTTCACCGTTCAAAGAGATCTGACCAAAACGATTTTCACCATGCTCATCCGCTATTGAATAAGTTCGTGGCATATCTCCCTTTGCTGTTATATAAGTAAGCCAAGTGCTTGTGGCCTTCATATCGAAATTAAAGTAAGCCATCTGTGCATGCAACTTCCAGCGATCATTCAATTTGTGATCTAAATAGATATAAGCGCTGTGATCTCTCAGTTTACCTGGCTCCATAGATGGGTCTCCATAGAAAAAATCATTAGAAATATCTGGATCGGCGAATCCTTTTGGTGAAAAGGTATAATTCCCATTAGCTAAATAAGTTGACCCTTGGTAGGTATATTCAAATGTTAAATTAGTTAATGAATCCAATTTATAAGTCACCACTGGTGCAATCACTACACGGTTGCTATAATTGTATTTTGTAAAATAATCTTTTTGCTGCGCAGCCATATTTAGTCGGTACAACAATTTGCCATCTTTACTCAACTTGCCATCAAAATCAACCGCAGCACGATACGTACTAAAGCTCCCCATGTTAAACGTAGCTGCCCCCTTTGTATTTCCTGTCGGTTTTTTGGTGACAACGTTATAGAATCCACCAGGCTCTCCATTGGCTAGCATAAAGCCAGCCGGCCCTTTGACAAACTCGATACGCTCGATCATAGATGCATCTTCCGCTGTAGGACCCCAAGATGCTTCGATGTTCATACCATTACGAAAGGCTGGGATCTTGGATCCACGCATACGGATATTGGCATACTGATTATCCCAGTGCCCCTGACGTGTTGCCCCACTGATATTACGTGTAATTCCGTCAACAATATCAAAAACCTGTTGATCAGCCATTAGATCCGAGGAAATCACCTGTATATTTTGAGGTAGCTCCAAGATAGGCGTCTTCAGACGTAAAGAGCCTGATATGCTATCAAATTTATAGTTTTGATAATATTTTCCATAAACAGCCACTTCATCAATAGACTCCGATTGATCACTGAGCTTAATCTCTCCCAAATGATTATCTTGATCTTTCAAAACCGCTTTAAAGTTATGCTTACTATAGCCAAATGCCTTGATCTCGATCGTGTAGGTGTTCGGAGATAATTTATGGAATACAAAGCGTCCCTCACTGTCGGTACTCGTGGTCACACCTGTATTCGATAATTTAATTGTCGCGCCAGAAATAGGTTCGGATCTTTCATTAACAAGGATTCCGTCAATTTTCATGTTACTCTGCGCATGCGCTACAGAGAAAATTGAACTAATCATCGGAATAGCTAAAAAGGATAAAGTTTTATTCATAAATGTTTTACTAGTAGATATGTAATAAAGAATGGATTCATTTTGAATTTGGGATTTAAAATGAATCCATCTAAGTTGTAGGTATCAACGATTTATTTTACTTGCAAAAATGTTGTGCTTCCCTGCCAAGATGATGCGTAAGGTTTTCCTTCATGCTCACCTGCTTTTTCCACGAAAGTACTTGCTTCGAGCACATAAGGACCTGACCAAAGTGCCTCGAATGTAACCACACCATTGGCATCAGCTACAAATTCTTTACCCCATCCCGTGGATGAAAAAACAGATACTTTGGCATTTGGAACAACTTTCCCTGCGCTGGTTATCTTTGCCTGTAGACTAGCACCTTTTTTTGCATTAATTGAATTAAGCAGCTCTACCTGTAAGGGATTTTTTACTGCACTATAGTCTAATTTACCTGGTTTACCAACAATAACAGGCATTAAAGAGGAAAACTCATATTTGGTTTGACCACCTAGATCTTTAGGTGCTTTTACAACAGATAAAAAGTAAGTCCCCTGTTCGGTCGGTTGGAATGAACCAGCAAAATGATCCCCTTTATTGGTCAACTGTACCTGAACAGGTGCTTTTCCGGGTACATGTACCAACAATTTAAAATCCTTTACATCTGAATACCATTTTGCGATATCATCTCGTTCGTTGGTCACATATTCACCATAATAGACCTTTACTTCATGCGATTGATTAACAGTACCGTAGGGCGCCGATTCGATCCAAAGCGCGTGAGCATAACTGCTGTTACAGTAAAATAGTACTGTAAGAAATGTAAAAAGCGAAACTAAAATTTTCATATTAAATTGATTGATGCGTATAGTATTAAAACTTATTAGGAAGGATTTTACCCGCCAAAAACAAACCTTAAACAATAAAAACCATTAAAGTTCGCATTTTGTAAGTCCTTCTATATCCTTTATCCATGGTGACTGCCACAACTTTCTGCTTCGGTCCACTACAGCCAATTGTCGCGGTCTGTAGATTTTTGCTACGTGACAGATTGTCTATCACATGATATTTTTGTCTAAATACCATATTTTAATCAATCTAAAACTATTTAGACTGATTAAAAACAGAGCAAATATAAAAGGAATTCTTTGGATATCAAGGATATTTTACATTTTTCGCTTCATGGCGTAGATTTACCTCAGATTTAATTTCCTTTGGGTATTATCACCGTACATAAAAGAAGAACAAAAAAGAAACACAATAATCTTATTTTCAGCTATTTTGAACAAAATCGATATCCACTTAGCCAAGGATCTAGGAAAGAGAGGAGGTGTAAAGCATTGCGATAAACGCGCGTCGTAAAGACGATCAGGAAAAAACTACATCCAAATTGTTGATGTGAGCAATATCGAATAATTCTGTTTCCTGATAGCGCGTAGCAACATGAAGCTTAATATTTTCACAGTGAGGCTCAAATGTGGCATGAACAAGGTCGACTGTATTATTTTCACCGGAGAGGTGCGTTAAGATTAAGTGTTTGAGGCGATCTGTTCTATATTGGTTAAACAGTTCAACGGCAATCCGGTTGGAAAGGTGTCCCCATCCGCTACTAATCCTGTTTTTCAAAAAATAGGAATATCGCCCAGTACGCAGCATATCCTCGTCATAATTGGACTCCAACAAAAGGATATCCGAATGTTGTATAACCTGTTGCACATTTTCACAAGGCCGTCCAATGTCGGTCAACACGCCAATATTATGAATACCATCCGAAACAAGAAAACTACAGGGTTCCTTTGCATCGTGATATTTGGGAATTCCATAAATTTTAAGTCCGCCTATTTCAACCTCTTCATTAGGTGCGATGATATGCACCAAGTGGGAAGGCAAATGCAGCCGGGATCCATCATAACTTCCTTTGGTGATATACACCGGTAAATTGTACTTTTTGGCGAAGACAGATAATCCACGGATATGATCCGAATGCTCATGCGTAATGAAAATTGCTTTGATCTGTGTAGGTATAATCCCTAAATTATACATCCGTAGATGGATATGCTTGCTATTGATACCGGCATCAATCAAGATGGCCGAGTCATCTTTTGCTATATAATAACAATTCCCATTACTACCGGAAGCTATCGCACAATATTTCATTTGCCTGTATTAATTTATAAGGATTTATATTCAACAGCGTCAAAGATACGAAAAACAGGAAAATTCAGTAAGACCCTAACATTCGGGTAAACTTAACGGAATATTTACGGCTAAGCCTCCATCTGCTGTTTCTTTGTATTTGACGTTCATATCCAACGCTGTCTCCCACATGGTTTTGACCACAGTGTCCAAGCTTACTTTCGCTTTATCAGGATTGGACTGTAAAGCCAGCTGAGCCGCGGTGATAGCCTTTATCGCTCCCATGGTATTACGTTCAATACAGGGGATCTGTACCAGTCCCCCGATCGGGTCGCAGGTCAAGCCAAGATGGTGTTCCATCGCGATCTCCGCCGCCATCAGAACCTGGCGTTGTGATCCGCCCAGCACCTCTGTCAATGCTCCGGCAGCCATTGCCGAGGACACACCGATTTCCGCTTGACAACCGCCCATGGCTGCAGAAATCGTTGCATTCTTTTTGAAGATCGATCCGATCTCCGAAGCTGTCAGAATAAATTGAACAATTTTTTGTTCTCGCATGCCATCATGGAAAGTAATAAAATACTGTAAAACAGCTGGTATTACACCTGAGGCGCCATTCGTAGGTGCAGTAACAACACGACCAAAGGACGCATTCTCTTCATTGACCGCTAGGGCAAAACAACTCACCCAATCCAGGATATATTGAAAGTTTTGTCCTCCTTCACGAATCGCTGTAACCCAAGATTCATAATCCTGATAGCTGCGTCCCTGCATCAATTTTTTATTTAGTTTAGCCGCCCGACGCTCTACATTCAAACCTCCGGGTAATGTTCCTCCTGTATGACAACCGCGATAGATGCATTCATAAATCGTCTTATAGATATTCAAAACACCTGCAACAGTCTCACTTTCCTCGCGCCAGGCACACTCATTCTCAAGAACAAGCTCCGATATTTTCAGCCCCGTTTTCATAGTCCAATGCAGCAGCTCCTGGGCAGTGTCTACCGGGAAAGGAAGGTCAACTTCGGACAAGACACTTTCAGTATCATTTTCTTGAACAACAAAGCCACCACCTATAGAATAATAGGTTTCGGTAATGGCCTTACCATTCGATAGGAAAGCCTGAAATGTGACAGCATTTGGATGGAAAGGCAAACTTTCGGTATATAAAAAAAGAAGATCTTCTTGATAGGAAAATGGGACCGTCCATTGACCAGCAACTTCAAGTTCACCAACGGCTTTGATATGCGCCACCTTTGGTGTTACGCGATCTACATCAAAGGTAACCGGGTCGTCTCCGCTCAATCCAAGCAATACAGCGATATCCGTACCATGTCCAGCTCCTGTTTTGGCTAAAGATCCATAAAGCAAAATCTTGACCTGTTCCACTTCATTCAATACTCCTTTTGCCTGCAGGACACGCGTAAACTGCTGGGCTGCACGCCAAGGGCCTAAGGTATGCGAACTGGAAGGTCCGATACCGATCTTAAACATATCAAAAACGGATATTTGTTCTTTGCTCATCATCTTTATTGTTGCGGTTAGCTCGCTTTCCATAGCTTTTGTGAAAACCGCATCTAAATTAGCACAAATAAGTGTACAATGTTACTGTATTTGCATTATTATCATTTTGAGAACTAAGCTGACATTCTTTTAACAAGTATCCAACAAACATCTTACATTTTTTAGGGAAAAAGTAAGAAATGCTTCCCTATCTTTGTTGGCTACAATTCATAGCATGACGGGAAAAACATATTTATATTCATTTTTTACCTTTTTTATTTGTTTATTTTCGATTAGAACATATTCCCAACAGCTACCTAAACGGGAGTTTCGTGGTGTATGGGTTGCCACCATAGGCAATATAGACTGGCCCTCTGTCAGAGCTAGCAACAATGTAACCCTGCAAAAACAGGAATTTATCGACCTGCTGGATCAGCATCGAAGTGCTGGCTTAAATGCGATCATCCTACAGGTACGGCCTGCTGCAGACGCATTTTATGCTAAAAGCCGGGAGCCCTGGAGCCGATATTTAACCGGAAAACAAGGTCAGGCCCCAGCCCCATTCTATGACCCTTTGCAATTTGCTATTGAGGAAGCACACAAAAGAGGAATGGAATTGCACGCCTGGTTCAATCCTTACCGCGCTTCAACAACGTTGAATCCGGCTCATTTTTCAGAAGATCATATTACCAAGCGCCATCCCGAATGGTTTTTTACATATGCCGGAAAAAAGCTTTTCAACCCCGGGCTACCTGATGTCCGCAAATATATCATTGATGTTATCATGGATGTTGTTAAAAATTACGATATCGATGGCGTCCATTTTGACGACTATTTTTATCCTTATCCAGACAGCCGGAATACATCCGTACCGGATCAACTGACCTTTGCTCGATACAACAATGGAATTGAAAATATTGAAGACTGGCGGCGCAATAATGTGAACATGCTTGTGCGCGATCTTGGCATCGCCATCAAAAGAATAAAGCCCTATGTCAAATATGGCATCAGTCCATGTGGTGTATGGGACAACAAAGAAAATAATCATATGGGTTCGGAAACTCGCGGACTAAGTGCTTACCGGGAGCTGTATGCGGATGGAGTAAAATGGATGCAGGAAGGCTGGATCGACTACATCAACCCCCAGATTTATTTTCCATTTAAAAATCGTGCCGCGGCGTATGAGGTGCTGGTATCCTGGTGGCAGCAGCATACCTATGGGCGGCATTTTTATGTCGGGCATGGTGCTTACCGGGTAACAGAGCATAAGGCCGGATGGACGGACAAAAGTCAGATTCCACGACAGGTACGCCATCTACGGGAGGAACATGATGTAGCGGGTAGTATATATTTCAGTTCCAAATCCCTCACCGACAATTTGGTTGGACTGCAAGACTCTATGCGCAATGACCTGTATCGTACACCTGCTCTTCCCCCAACAATGCCCTGGCTGGATAGCATTCCACCCAATGCTCCTTTCGGCTTACTGGTAAAACCATCCGGTAACGGGAAAATGAATACGCTTTTTTGGCAGAAACCAGATGCCGCTAGCGATGGTGAATCAGCATATGGTTATGTTGTGTACCGCTTTGCGGTTGGCGAACGCGTTAACATCAAGGACCCCAGCAAAATTATTTTTATCACCTACAATGCCGATAAACTTCAGTACACCGACGATGACATCAAACAACATCAACAGTATAAATATGTCGTCACAGCGATAGACCGAATGAAAAATGAAAGCCGCCCTTCAGATAGTCGGCAGGCAAATGAAGATACCTAATGATTGCAAAAAACCTCCCAAATCGCAGCTGTTGTCAGCTTAGCAATCTAGGAGGCTCTTTTATTTAGTGTGATTTTAAAGCGAATCTATTTACCTTGCCCGTATTTGAATTTCTTGTTGATGGTCACAGGCAATTTCCCTGTCGCAATATTCTGCCCTAGGATGGTCTTGGCAGCAGCCTTCTGCATAAAAGCATCATTTTGGTAAGCCAGCAATATGGTCTTTGCTTTCTTCGAGGCTTCGACAGCATCTAAGGCGTATACATTTGTAAATAGTGTCAAAATGGATTTCTTCGCAAACTTCCTCATCAAGTCCTGCACGTTTTCATGTAACTGCATTGTTGGACGTGGACGTAGTCTGGTATCGTGTACTGCGATGACGTATTGTTTGTTTTTCTTGATTTCTTTTACAAGACGTTTCATGTCTTCTTTACTCAAGCTGTCGGGTACAAAATATTGCGTTTCATTGGTCAATGCAGTTGCCAGTTCATTCTGAAAGGTTTGATTGGCAGAAATACCGATGTTGATAATCGCAGTAGGCAGCTCTTTGTTGAAGGATTTCAATTTTTCGGTTGAATTGAGTGCCGTAATGGCTGCATTGGAAAGTTCGTCGATCAACTGCACGGCGGATGCCCTGTGCAGATCGGCATATAAGTTTTGCTGAGCTGTAGCCTGATACTTATCCAATCCTAACCATAGTTTGGCAGCCAATACTCTTTTCACCCTTGCATCAATATCCGCCTGCGAAATACGGCCTTCTTCGATCGCCTTAAGGATAAGATCAATTGCCCGTTTACTATTTTCGGAGACCTCCAGCAAGTCGTGCCCAGCAATGATCGCCTGTACATCCGCTTCACCGTTCGGGAAGAACTTTTTAACGCCTTTCATATCCATGGCGTCGGTGACTGTCAAACCATTAAAACCAAGCTCATTCCGTAGTAGGTCGGTAACAACTTTTTTAGAAATAGAGGACGGCATATTAGGGGTGTCATCCAAGCTGGGGATATTCATATGCGCAACCATAACTGCGGGGGCACCTGCTTTAATAAGCTCCTTGAAGGGATACATTTCAAGTGAGTCCAATCTCTTTTTATCAAAAGGGAGTTGTGGGAGATCATAATGTGAATCTACGTCTGTATCACCGTGTCCTGGAAAGTGTTTGATGGAGGCCAGTATACCGCCATCCACCATGCCGTCCATATAGGCTTTTGCTTTTTGGGTGACATTGTATTTATTATCGCCAAAAGAGCGAATCCCTATCACTGGATTTTTCGGGTTGTTGTTGATATCCACATCCGGTGCGAAATTGAAATGCATACCGATGCGATGAAAGTCCAGTGCGACCTCTCGTCCCATGCGGTAGATCAATTGATTATCCTGCACGGCACCAAGTGTCATCTGGTAAGGGAAAGATAAGGTAGAATCCGGCATACGCATACCAAGCCCCCATTCACCATCAAAAGTCATCATCAAAGGTACTTTAGAAAGAGATTGGTAGCGGTTGAACATGTCCACATGACGCACGGGACCACCCTGAAAAACAACAAGACCACCCAAATGTTCGTCCTGAATAACCTGCGCAACGGAATCAATATACTTCTGACCTAAATTGGTATGAGCCCGCACGAGGAATAACTGTGCTACTTTTTCCTTTGGCGTCAAGATATTAAATACGGCATCCACCCAATCGTGCTGGGAATTGATGTATTTTACAAAATCTTTCTTGTCCTGTGCTTTCGCAATGGATAGCGCACCGACCAATGCCAATAGGCCCAGACTGAATTTTTTGAACATAAATTAGTTTGTATAATGTCTTAAATAGATTACTAATAACGCTATTATTTTGGATAATATGAAATTGTTTTTGCAACAATTTCATATAAACACGCATAAAGACGCAATTCACATAGGACTGTATGAAACAGCATGCTCGAATTAATAAGAAGAGATGCAAGCTATACCTGTTATTTGTCCTTGATTATGTGAATCAATTCCATAATAAGTTCCGTTATGGATATCATGTAATTAATAGCGATTATGTGCATACTGAGATGGCGAATAGTTGCCTTGTTCTATCATTGGGGTTCGTTGGGCCATGCGGTTTCAATAATCGCAGTGAAGAAGAAAGTCAACGCTAAAGCAACGCGTAGACAAGAGTTGGTGTAAGGAGAGAAGGCTAGGTATCTGCAATAAGCTTAATCAACCAGAATCTCGATACTAGATACTAAATCAAATTATATTTTTTCTCTAGAAAAAGAGTCAATTCCATCACGTTTTCCAATTCACCGATTGCCTCCTTTTTCCACAACTTGTCGATAATCAACAAGAGAAATTGAGTTTCAAGATCTGGATTTTCATAGTTCAGATCTTGAAAGGCACGAAGAATAATAGGTTGCACGGGTTTCATGAACTGCTCGTGCTGTTGTTTGGAAAAGGGATGGTGCGACAGACGCTCCTGTAATTTCCAGAATAGGGGTTCGGCGGTAACCAATTTGTTGGGTAGATTGATCATCGTCCGCAGGAACTCTTTTGGTTCACGGTAAGTCATCATTCCACGGTGATGGGTGAGGACTTTACGGTAGCCCGATTTAATCAAATAGACCAAAAGCGCGTCCTTGTTACCAAAATGTTTGAATATCAACGCCTCAGAAACCCCAGCGTTCTGTGCTATTGTTTTGGTAGAGGTATTGGTATAGCCTTGGTCTGAAAAAAGCAACAACGCTTCTTTCATAATACGCTCTTTTCTACTCAAAACACTTTCTTTCATATACTATGCCGTTCAGTTGATTTTTAATTCTACTGCAAATATATCTAATCTTTCCGTTCAGTTAGGATTATTGTAACTAAAATGATAGTAATTCGTATCAAATAGTCGCATAAATTTGACAAATAAATATTTACAACCAATAACAGCGCATTAAACGACGCAGACAACCTCAATCAATGAAAATCAACACCTGGACAATTGTTATCCTTTCGCTTAGTTTAATGCTAATAAAGATGAATGCTCATGCCCAGCAACATATCGCTGGAAAGCTTACAGACAGCAACAATTCGAACCCTATTTCAGGCGCCAGTGTTATCATTATCGCGCTAAAGGATTCCAGTAAGACGCAAACACCAACCGATATTTTGGGCAAGTTTGTCAGTACGGCTCTTCCTGATGGGGATTATCTCGTATCGGTACAGCCAATGGGCTATACTGCGGACATTCGAAAAATAAAATTAGCGGGCAAACCCATAGACATCAATTTTAAGCTCAACAGCTCGGAGATCGTGCTAGATGAAATCAGTATCTCGCCAACGAGTATACAGGTGCGGGGCGACACCTTGGAATTTGACGCAAAAAAATATGTCACCCCGGATTTTGCTGATGCCGACGAACTGGTCAAACAGATACCCGGTGTAGAAATTGATGAAGACGGTAATGTAAAGGCGCAGGGGGAAGCCGTAAGTAAGATTATTGTTGATGGTCGTGAATTCTTCAGCACTGATCCCAAAGTTGCGCTCAAAAACTTGCCGGCAGATGTCATTGCCAAAGTTCAGCTTATTGATGACAAGACCGAGCAAGCAAAATTCAGCGGATTTGATGATGGCAAGCGCATGAAAGTGATCAATATTGTCACCAAACCGGATAAGAGGAAATCCTACTTTGGCAAGATCAGTGGCGGAGCTGGCCCGGACAACAAATATGCAGTCAATACGCAAGTCACCAAAATGAATCCGAAGCGGCAGTATTCCATCGATATCAACACCAATAACGTCAACCAGCCCAATGGTTTTGCGCCACGTGGCAACACGCGCGGACGTACAGGACAGGGAGTTACAACGCGATTCAATGCCGGATTCAACTACCTCGACCGCTTTTTGGCAGACCGTATGGATTTCAACGCCAATTACACCTACAACTATACCGACAATAATACGATCAGCCAAAGCAAAACGGAATATACCGCAGGCAACAGAGCTAATCAAATCAACAATCAGCAGCAATTTGGCAGTACGTACACAAATAATCATGCCCTTTCCCTGCGCGCAAACTGGAAGATAGATTCTATCCAAAGGCTGGATATACAGCCTAATTTCTCCTACCAGAGCAACGATAGGCTTGGTGGCTCCATGGGCAATACACTATTAAATTTGCAGGACACGCTCAATAGATCAAATCGCAACAATAAAAGCTTCGGTGAGAACTTTAATTGGGGCGGAGACCTGACTTATATGCGCAGACTGAACAAACCTGGTCGTACGCTCAGCATCAATTTCAACGGTTCTTTCAGTACCAACAAAAGCCATGCTGCCAATTATGCCCTCAACTCCTATTATCGGGATGGCCTACCTCAACGGATTGACACGGTAGACAACCGCAATTACTCGAACGGAGACAACAACGGCTTTCGCACAAAAATTGCCTATACGGAAATGTTGAGCAAATACTCGCGTTTGCAGGCTAATTATACTTTTCGGAATACGGCACGGTATTCTGACCGTAAAACCTATGAATTCCTCGCGGAGACTGAGCAATTGGGGGAATTAAAAAACCGGCTATCGAATGAATTTCGCAATGACTTTGTGTACCATAGTGCTGGCCTATCTTATTTATTTCATAAAAAAGACAGCATACGTTTCCAAATTGGATTGGATTACCAAGCAGCAAATCAGGTGAATGACAAACTATTTCCGAACACATTGAAAACCAAAAGTCATTTTAACAGCCTATTGCCCAACTTAAATTTCCAATACAATTGGAATAAAGAAACCCGTATTGAGATACGGTACAATGCTAAAACCAATACACCGGCTATTGAACAGCTGCAAGATTTTATCGATAATCAAAATCCATTGCGCATCAGTTCGGGTAACCCAAACCTGAAACAAGAATATGACCATAACCTGGTCATGCAATTTAGGTCTATCAACAAAGCTTCGGGTAGAAGCTTTACATCAGATTTTACGGCCGATTTTATTCAGAATAAAATTTCAACAACCATCTTTACGACAGATTCCGCATTTGCCATCGCCGAGGATATCATACTCGGACCGGGAGGCCAGTATATCAAACCGGAAAACTTTGACGGGGTATATAACCTGAAATGGCATAATAGTTTTGGTTATCGGGTTGAACCATTAAAACTGAATATCAACCTCAACAACAATGTATATTTCAATCAGAATTACACGTTGTTGAATCTGGAAAAAGTAAACGCCAAAACATACGGTATAAATCAACGTGTCGGGGTGAATACCGCTTTCAGCAAAGATGTCATTATTGGGCTGGACTACAACGGAAATTTATCCTATTCAAAAAACTCTGCAACGGAGAAATCCAACTATTCTGTTTACAAGCATACAATCGGCAATTCCATTGCTTTGACATTGTTGAAAAGTTGGACGTTAAATTCTACATTCAATTACCTATACAACGGCAGCATCCTCAATGCCCCAAGCACCACAAGCTTGCTGTGGAATGTCTCTATTGGGAAGAAATTATTCAAAAGGAGAAATGCGGAGATTAATCTGACTGTTTTTGATATTTTCAACGATAATAAAAACGTCAATCAACAGGTCAATGACCTTTGGGTACGTGTATCACAGTCCAACGCGATTACCCGTTATGCAATCTTAAGCTTTACGTATCATATAAGGGGTATGGGCGGAAAATCAAATCGCCCGCGAAAAGATTAAAAATCTTCACGTGAAACACCGTTTTTAATCTACTGTCAGCATATATCCGACGCCGCGGACGTTGGTAATTTTGATTCTAGGATCCTGGCTTAAATACTTTCGGATACGACTAATAAACACGTCCAGACTACGCCCAGTAAAGTACTTATCATAGCTCCAATAGGCACGCATAATCTCTTCTCTAGGGATTACCTTATCTTTCTGCTCGTACAGTTTACGAAGGAGTTCACTTTCACGAAAGGATAATTTCAGTGTTTCTCCCTGATAAATCAACTGATGTTTCAGGCTATCCAAGGTGTAATTTCCGATCATCAGTTTTTGTCCAAACAGCATTTTGGGACTATTCTTTAACAAAGATTCTATCCGGACTACCAGTTCCTCGATTTTAAATGGTTTTTTGACATAGTCATCTCCACCCAGACGAAATCCCCGAACCACATCCTCTGTCTGTACTTTAGCCGTCAAGAAGATAATAGGGAGCAATGTGTCCATCTCCCGAATTTTTGTCGCCAATGTAAAACCATCCATGACGGGCATCATCACATCCACCACCATAATGTCGGGTCTTGCAGTGTTGAATGACTCCAAAGCCTCTTGCCCATTATTGCAGTGCACAACATGGAAACCATTTGCTTCTAAGCTATCCGCGACGATCATTGCCAGACTTGGCTCGTCTTCTACATATAAAATATCAATCATAACTCATGTAGTCCAATAACAATTTAATTTTCCATGCCATCACGTTGCTGAAGATAGCATAGTTTACGTTAATATGGTAATCGAACGATAAAAGTACTTCCTTTTTCCAATTCACTTTCAACGCTGATCTTACCTTCGTGGCGTTTCACCACTTGCTTGACATAAGCAAGCCCCAATCCGAAACCTTTCACATCATGTAAATTCCCGGAGGGGACCCTAAAAAACATATCAAAAATCCGCTGATGGTATTCCGGAGCGATGCCTTTCCCATTATCCGTAATTCGGATCTGCACATATTCTTTGCCGCCTTTGATTTCCACGCAGATCTTAACATGGTGCCCAGCATATTTAATGGCATTCTCCAATAAATTATTGATGACATTTTTCAAATGAGATTCATCCCCTTTGATTAAAATCGAATCCGGATCGGCAAGTAGTTCGACGTCAACTATTTTTGTTTTATTGAGTTGTGCCACTTCAATAACACTTTCAATCATCGCGACAATATCAAAGTCAGATCGTTGGAGAACAATGCCCTTCGTGGCATCGATGTCCATCTGCAATACTTTTTCGATCATGCCGGAAAGGTGGTCAAGTTCTTTCTTTGAAATCTCGAGGTAACGGTCCATCTTTTCCTTATCTTCGCGTACACCGTAGCGTTGTATGGCTTCAATCGCCGCCATCACGGTTGAAACTGGAGTTTTCAACTCATGGGTCATATTATCCACAAAATTTTTTCGCAGTTCGGCCATTTTGTTTTGGTTAAGAATAGTTTTCATGAGGTAGAAAAAAGTACCTAACAAAAGTCCAATCAGCAGCAGCGAAATCAATAGTTGCCAGCTTAGGCTATACAGGAGGTATTTCCAGTCCTCCTGGAATTTGACCACCAGGAACTGATTTTTTAAAGGATTGACCATCATTGGCCGTGTCCAAGCCAAGTTTTTTTCCCGGTATTGGCGCCGCATATCTTTTACCTGTTCGCGTGGGATCGTAACGATGTTTAATTCGTAGGGCACTGAGATGCCCTTATTGTTGAGTGACTCCTTAAATTTATTGTCAATCAGGTGCAGATTGGTTTTGTTCATCTCAAAATCACGGAACAAAAAGGGAGGAATAATGGCATTCTGGCCATCGCGGTCTTTGAAATACATCTTTCCCTTTCGATTTGAATCATCCCGAAAACCATGTTCTTTTTTGGGCTGGCTGGCGCGCACTTTTCGCAAGGCTTGATCAAGTTGCGCTTCGGATAGAAAGGTTAGAAGTTCCTTTTTCACGTCGCTTAGCAGGCGATCTCTTTCGACCTCAGGCCCATCCAGACGCTGGTTGCCATTTTCAGCCTGATACACTTCCTGTACAGCGTTAAAAAGTGAACGTTCGGCAGTGGACAGAAAAAGATCCCGACGATTGGTGTAACTTCCATAAAGCCAAATCCCCAGCACAATGGTAATTCCTATACCGATTAATACGATCAAGCTGATCAGTAATTTAAATCTTCTACCCATAATGAAAACAAATTTAAATTACTAGATTTGCAATCGCTGTGGTAATTAACCATATTTAACAAAATATAACACTGATTAACAGTAAGCATTGATTACTTTTGCACTATTCAAAAATTAATATGATCAAAAACTTTAAGAGACGTAGTATACAATTTTTACTTCCAATTTTTACGCTGGCAGCCTTTGTCGGTTGTAATAAGGACATTTCACTTTCTTTGGATAATTCAAGAGATGAAACGATTGGCGTAGTACCAATTGATACGGTTTCAGTCAAAGTTTCGACTTATCAATTGGACAACATTCCGACGTCAGCCACAGGGACGATTTTGGTCGGAAAAAACAGCAATTTGGTTACTGGAAGCACCAAATCAACGTCTTATATGCGTTTGGGAATTGGTACAGTAAATAGTGCGGGCATCCCTGATGACGCAGTATTGGATTCAGTTAGCTTAGTCGTTCCTTTAAATAAATATTATTACGGTGATACGACTCAGGTTCAAAAAATTTCTGTCCATCGCGTATCAGAAGAAATTACCCAAACACAGATTGACCTGACAAAACCTGCTGACGAACGCCCTGTATTTGTCACTTCAGCAGCGATATTCAGTAAACAAAAATTTGCTTTTGACAATGCTGCTTTGGCAGAACTTTCATTCAAACCCCGTGTTAAATCAATTGACTCTTTACATTTTAGATTTAACAATACGATCGGCAATGAGCTGTTTACGATGATCAAAAACAACGACAACAGAATTCAGAGCAACACAAGCTTTCAAGAATATTTCAAAGGTTTGGCACTTGTGCCTGATAATAACAATAGTACACTTATTGGCTTTAAAGACACAGTCTATTTACAGGTCCACTATTCATTTTTAAACAATGAAGGGACAAAGTCCAGTGGAAAACAGTACTTTTCAATAGACAACAAAGCCTACCAGTATAATCAGATTGAGACTGACCGCTCAGCGACAAAGTTTGCACCATTGACACTGGTGAATCCACAACTCTCAAGTCAACAAACTGATGGTGATACATTTTTAGAAGGATCTACGGGTGTTGTAGCAAAACTGGAATTCCCTACGTTATTAGAATTAGTGAATAATCCTTCGGTTTCTATAAATAAGGCTGAACTGATAATCGAAGTGGAAAATGCTTCTTCGACAAATTTTGCACAGCCAAAAAATCTGATATTAATGGTTGCTAGTAACAATGGGAATCCCATCAGTATTGTATTAACACCATATGCTACTGATACTCGAAGTATACAAGCTGCCTCATTAGTTCCTGGCAACGATTTCGGTTCAAATGGCAAGTATACGTTCAATTTGATTGAATATTTGACAAAAATTAAAACAACAGCATATAAAAACACATCATTATATCTATCTTTACCAACATCGGAGCTATTTTCAACAGGAAACAGATTAATCCTGGCAAAAGATAATGAGAATGATCCTAAAATTAAATTAAACATCCTTTATACTAAATTTTAATAATTTATGAACAAGAAAAATTGGCTACTCGTTTTATTAGCTTTTGTATTTACAGTTACAACTTTCTCTTCTTGTAAAAAAAGTGACGACGATAACGATTCTGATAAATCAGACGAATGGTTTGAAAAAGCTGCATTTAAAGGGCCACAAACTTCATCTGCTGCAAGCTTTTTGATAAATAACATTGCTTATGTTTCAACAGGTTTAGCAAGTAATGCTGGAGGTAAACCTTTCCGTGTTCAAGATACTTATGCATATGATGCTGCATCCAATACCTGGGCAGAAAAAGCTCCTTTTACTGGTGTAGCAAGAAATGGCGCTATCGGTTTTTCTATCGGTAATATCGGTTATATTGGCGGTGGAAATGATGGAACCAATAACCTAAAAGATTTTTACAAATTTGATCCTACAGCTGATGGTGGCAAAGGTACATGGTCTCCTATTGCTCCCCTACCAATTGCCTTATCAAATGCAGTTGCATTTACATTAAATGGAGCAGCATATGTGGGTACAGGTGAAACTGTTGTTAACGGTGGAATAACTAATACAAATGAATTCTATAAATATGACCCAACTGCAAACACATGGCAGGCGATCAGTGATGCACCTTTTTCTGCAAAAAGAAAATCAGCATTCTCTTTCGTGGTAGGTAATGTAGCATACGTTGGTGGTGGTATTTCAAATGGTTCTTACCCGAAAGATTTCTACAAATTTGATGGTAGCAAATGGACTAAATTGAACGACTTAAACAGAGCTGACAACTCATACACTTATGATTTAACACGTTCTAGTGCTGCTGCATTTGCGATTAATGGTACTCCATTTGTTGTGGGTGGCTACAAAAATGCGGTCATCAATAGCGTTTGGAAATATAATATCGGTGGCGATTTTTGGACAAATGACAATGGCAACTTTGCTGGTTCAGCACGTCAGGATGCAATTGGATTCGCAGTACAAAACAATGGTTATGTAACTACGGGTCTGAACGGATCGACTCGTTTTGACGATACTTGGATGTTTACTCCGATTTATTAATCGAACTAAAATCAGCATAAAAAAGGGGGATGAAAACTAAGTTTTCATCCCCCTTTTTTATGCTGATTGATGCTGTATTTCGAAGGCTCAAACAGATATCCGAATCAATTTCACTCGTAGACTCCTATATTAGGAACCCAATAGAAATCTTCATGACTACTGCGAAGTTACCTTTAGCCGAAGCGATGATCCCCCTGTGCAGGGGGGGCATCGCTTCGGCTTCAAATAAAGCTCCTTCGGCCACGTCAAGTGTCATAAGGGAATATATATTCAAATGATTTCATTATTTCGAATGTACCGCCGATATATCGATGGTGTCAAAAGAAAAAAGCCATATCCGAGGATATGGCTTTTCAAAATATTTTACCTGGTCTACCACTATTTTTCAATCGCTTTGATTTCATATAAGGTATTCCAGAGCTTACCCGTCACAAACAAACGTTTATTTGCTTGATCATAAGCTATCCCATTCAGTTCATTGTCATAAGCGGAGGTATGCTCATAGATCCCGACTAGGTTAATCCTACTCTCTACGGCGCCTGTTGCCGGATTGATAATGACGATAACGTCTTTCTGATAAACGTTGGCATAAACTTTTCCATCAATATATTCCAGTTCATTCAGTTCATCAACAGGTCCATTCTCGTCATATACACCAATCACATTCAGTTCTTTTCCCGTCACTGCGTCCAAAAAGAATAATTTGTTGGAACCATCCGACTTGATCAAGTGTTTTCCATCATAAGTAATCCCCCAGCCTTCTTTGCTATTTTCGTATTTGAACGACCCCTCTTTTGCAAATGAGTTTTTATCAAATACATATCCTTCGCCTTGCTGCCAGGTCAACATAAATAGTTTATTACCCACTAATGTCATTCCTTCAGCAAAGGTTTTTTCATCGAATTTAATCTCTTTCAATACTTTACCAGTCTTGAGATCAACTTTTCTGAGGTTTGACTCACCATACCGCCCATTTGATTCATATAGTACTCCATCGGCAAATTGAAGCCCCTGGGTAAATGCCGTGGTGTCGTGCGGGTATCTATTGACAACCTCAAACCCATAGTTCTTGGCACTTGCTGGAACTACGTAGAAAGTGCTCGATACAGAATCGGCCTTACCACCACTGTAGACCGTAGCAGAAATATTACGCGTACCATAGGCCATATCTTTGGTTTCTACCATAATGGCCACCGTATCGGTTGTAGAACCCACGTGTTTATCGTCCACAAAATAAGCGACTGAATCCATGGTAATTGCGTCAAATTTTAATTTTAATTGTACTTGACTGCCTTTTAACACGGCCTGGTTCGCTTCTGGAGATGCAAATTCCAAGGCAGTTTTTTTCGATTTACAGGAAGTAAAAGCAAGTATTGCTATTGCTATAAAATACGTGATTTTTTTCATCTATATAATTTATTTATAAAGCGGATGAAACGATCTGATTTATTCGCACAGCTGGGTGTTCAAATAAAAATACAATGGCTTCATTTCTATAATTTAAAAACTCAAACTCAAAAAAGACGGTATGTAAGCTACTTGAATGTAACATGAGCGGGCTCATCCTAAATCTAATAATTTACGAAGCATATCAGGCATCCCAAAATGCGTCTTTTATATAAGTAAGTTCGGAATGCGCTCCATTAGTCACAGCCACAACATCGAATCTTACCTCCCCGACATAAGCATGTTTTAAGATATACGCCTGAGCTGCTCGAATCAGCCGCCGCTGTTTCGGGATATTCACAAATTCAAAAGGTTCGCCAAAATCTGTTCTCGATCTTGTTTTCACCTCCACGAATACCAGCGTATCGCCATCCTTGACGATCAAATCTACTTCTAAATTCTTATATCGCCAATTTCTTAACACAATTTTACAGCCCATCCTGATCAGATACTCCATAGCCAATTGTTCACCCTGCGCTCCTATTTCAAGATGTTTTGCCATACTATACAGTTACTTTACGATCGTATTACCCAAAAATCCCCCCAGAAGACGCTCTGCTTCTTTGAGCTTTTGATACTTAAAGATAAGCACTTCCAAATTAGCAACATCCTGTTCCTGTTTCATTTCCTCACGAATATGATGCATTTCAGCCTCGATCTTACGTTTTTTTATCCGATAGATGGCCGTAACAACCAGTTGTTTGAGATGTTCATACTCCTGGCTTACATAGATCTTACGTTTATCATCATTCCAGTTTTCGCTGAGCGAATATTTCGTTGCCACGCAATTAATTGCCAATTCAGAAACTGCCGCATCGGCATTAGAATAAAATAATTTTGGATCGGGAATTTCATAATTTTCGGCAGCATCCCGATATGCTTTCAAAATAAATGCCGCCGCCTTATCTTTAAAGACAACATCGCTCATATTTCCTAACAATACACCTGCAACAGGAATATCACCGTCTCCCTCCCAGGTCGCCAGGTAATCCCCATAGTTGATCAAGATGCGGATGATTTCACGTTCCTGTAGGATCTCAGCAGTCAACTGTGTAGGTTGTTCTGTCGCTTCTATGGCCGGCATGCCGCCCCGTTCATCATCCGTCATGAAGAAATCAGGTGGTGGGCCGTCTATTCCAAAAGGAGGCATCCCTGTATTTGCGGAACTGCTCTGTGCTTTGCGCGCGGCATCCTTATCCGCTTTCTTTGCTTTATTCAACCTTATTTTGTTGAGTTCGGCAAGCAGAATCCGCTCCTCAATATCCAATAAGCTACTACACTCCCGAATAAAAACAGAAACCTTAATCTCGTCGGGAATTAGCGCAATACTTTCAACTACATCCCGTATGACTTCGGCCCTCTTGATCGGATCGTTGTTGGCATCGCGAAGTAAAATATTGGTTTTATAGAAGATAAAGTCCTGCTGATGGGATTTCACATAGTCCTTAAACGCTGTGGCGCCATATTTTTGCACATATGAATCGGGGTCATTTCCGTCCGGAAAGAGTAATACTTTGACGTTCAAACCTTCCTCGAGCAACATATCGGTACCGCGTAATGAAGCCTTTATACCAGCTTCGTCACCATCATAAAGTATGGTTACATTTTTGGTAAACCTTGAGATTAATTTAATCTGCCCTGTCGTCAGGGAAGTTCCTGAAGAAGAGACCACATTTTCCACCCCTGCCTGGTGTACAGATAAGACGTCTGCGTAACCTTCGACAAGGTAGCAGTTGTCCTCTTCCATAATCGCCTTTTTGGCAAAGTTCAAGCCATAGAGTACGTCTGACTTATGGTAAATCTCACTCTCTGGAGAGTTTACATATTTGGCTACCTTTTTATCTGTTTTTAGCGTACGACCACCAAAACCGATAATACGTCCCGTCAAATTATGGATAGGGAACATGACGCGCCCCCTAAAACGATCGTAGAGCGACTTATCATCACGCTCGATAGCAAGTCCACCTGCTACCAGGTAATCCGGATGGAAGCCCGCTTCCTGTGCTTTATCCACCAAGGCCGTCCACTCTTCTGGCGAATAGCCCAGTTCGAATTTCTTAATGATATCCTCGCGGTATCCGCGTTCTTTGAAATAATTAAGTCCGATAACCTGCCCCATTTCGCTTTTCCAGAGTTGCTCCACGAAAAACTTGCCTGCCCAGGCACTCAGCACATAAAGGCTTTCTCTTTTATCTTGGGCTGCCAACTGCGCAGGAGAGCGTTCAACCTCTTCGATCTCAATAGAATATTTATCAGCCAGGTACCGAATCGCCTCAGGGTAGGAAAACTTCTCTAGTTCCATGACGAACTTGAGCGAGTCGCCCCCAACACCGCAACCGAAACATTTGTAAATACCTTTTGAGACAGAAACGTGAAACGAAGGTGTCTTTTCGTGGTGAAATGGACAGTTTCCGATCAATGAGGTACCACGCTTCTTTAAATCAACGAAGTCACCCACCACTTCTTCTATCCGTGCCGTTTCCAGTACTTTATCAATAACCTCTTGCTTTATCAAAATCGTGCTCCTATTTTAATGTAAAAATAATATAAATCTGATAGATTTCAGTTGCAATGCAATTATTTATGCCAACCTATTCTGTTATAATCAAATCGTTCCAAAGGGATTCTTCGGCGTTGTCCAGCGTGGAGCTTGCCAGCTAATCTACGGAGGGGCATAAGAATGGCGCTCGCAGCAAGCTGGGGGCAATTTAGATGAGGTCGCCAAAGCTATTGGTATGGATACGCGTATCGGTTCCAAATTCCTAAAAGCATCTGTTGGATTCGGGGGTTCTTGTTTCCAAAAAGACATCCTCAATCTTGTGTATATCGCACGCAGCTATGGACCTACGAAAGTTGCTACATACTGGGATCAGGTCATCTTAATGAATGATTACCAAAAACACCGCTTTGCCGACAACATTATCAAAACGCTATACAATACAGTGTCAGGGAAAAAGATTGCCTTTCTGGGCTGGACATTCAAAAAAGAAACCAATATACCCGTGAATCAGCAGCGATCTATGTTGCCGATTATCTCTTAAATGAACAGGCCGAAATTACGGTATACGATCAGAAAGTACAGCAAAACGAATCTATGCGGACTTAGATTATCTGAACACATTCGTCTGAAGAAAACAGGGCATTAATTAATGTTGTCGATACAGCTTACGAAGCCTGTAACGAGTCGCACGCTGTCGCCATATTGACAGAATGGGATGAATTTAAAACCTATGATTCGAAAAAAATCAAAGATGAGATGAAGAAACCTGCTTTTGTATTTGATGGACGGAAGTGATTGAATAGGAAACAACTTGAAGACCTGATTTTAAATACTACGCAATTGGGGAATAACCTTTGCAAAGGTAAAAAATAACCCTCAGTTTTATCCGTATTTAAAATATGGATAGCGCTGAGGGTTTTGTTTGTGCCTGTTAGCAACGCATAAGGAAAGAGAGATGAAACACAAGCGAAGCAACAGGACTTTTTATCTTAATTGTTTAACATGCCATAAAATTCGTTCATGTAATAAGATTCTTGTAGCGCATCCCGAAAGTTTTGCCATTGCTCCTCATCGAATGAAAAAACAATATCGGGATAAGGTGTCTTCATAATCAAGCGAAATTCACCATCAGGAAATGTACTGAAAAAAAGTTCATCCCCATTGCTCTTGATAATATTGAGAAAATCGATAAACTTATTCTGCGTAAATGTCAGTACAAAACTTTGCTGCCAGATATAATATGTTCTGCACTTATGGCAAACACTAATGTGGGTATCTCCGCGTTGACTTAGAATCTTGGTATCACACATACTATACATATTTATTTAGACTCATTATAAATAACATCCAAATGTAAGCATTGTTTTTAGAATAACAAGTATTTTTTTAAAAAAAGCCATTGATTGTGTTTAATATTGAAAAACTGGAAATTTTATTGTGATTTATCAAAAAACCAAACAAAACGCAGTATGCTGACATAAATAAATGGTTATTTGACAATTTATTCAAAAAATTAAAAGTGAATTCCATTTTCATGTAATTAACCCTAATTTTGAATAATTACAGACTAGAAACCAATGTATTATGAATAAACCCAAATAAACATATCAAATGTTTACTTATGGAGATACCCTCGCTGGCATTTATTACTAACCGTTGTCCATCTCCACTTGACATTGATAAAAAAATGTATATCAATCAATTAATATTAAGTAAAAATTATAAACAGGCCTTGACCTTATTTAATAAAATCTGTATAATTGAAAAAAGTTACATTCCTTTAAACTACCAATCTAAGGAACTCAGCTTCACACTACCACATCATGAAAAACGATAAATATGCGTCTCATAATAACATAAGCCTATTAGCAAGGCTTCGAGAAGGCGATTTAGAGGCTTTCAATATTTTATATAATAGGTATTGGTCTGTGCTGCTAGATGAATCCTACAAAAGGCTCGAAGATCTAGCTTCTTGTGAGGAGATTGTTCAAGATGTATTTATCGACCTTTGGGAACACTGTTCAAAAAGAGAAATCCTTAATGTGGAGGCCTATCTTTTTACCTGCATGAAATACAAGGTCTTCGAAACGTATAAAAAAAGCAAACGCAGAAATGTATTGATAGCGGAAAATAAGCAACTCTATCAAGGTCAGGAAGTTGTGGATGGCAATACCTATGGGGAAAAGGATCTAAAATCGCTTATCGAACAATGGGTATCTAATCTTCCGCAAAAAAGGCAAGAAATTTTTAAAATGAGATATCTGGATGGACTCACAACAAAAGAAATCAGCGACCTGACGAAAACTTCCCAAAACACCGTCCAAAATCATCTCGGTGTATCGATTCAAAAACTAAAGAAACTTGTTCTCCAGCACTTTTTGACATTACTTATGATTTTTTACACCTGTAAATAAGCTACTTACAAATAAAAATCTATTTAGACTAGTACATTTTCCTCACTCAGGGGCACTATTTAAGTGAACTTGTACTAATCCTATGCAATACCCTAACCAAGAGCTTGAAAAGCTCATTGACAAATACTTAAACGGCGAAGCCAGTTCGGAAGAAGTAGAGCTTGTAGAACGTTTTTTCGATTCATTCTCATCCCGGCCAAATTTACTCAAAACACTTCCTGATGAGGTACAGGAAGCCCTGAAAACACGTATTCATAGTGGCATTATGAACAAACTAGCGCCTAAAAAGAAACGTACATTCAGTTTCGCTCAAATTGCCGCAGCTGCTGCCCTCTTGTGCTTCGCTTTTGCGAGTCTATATTTATACCAAATAAAAGCGCCCAACAATCAAGAAATCATGCTAACCAATGGACAACAACGTCAAATTGTGCTTGAGGATGGCACAAAGATTACACTAAATGCCTCGAGCAAGATAATCTACCCTACTTCATTCAAGGACTCGAATACACGTGAAGTTACCTTAATAGGAGAAGCATTTTTTGATGTCGCAAAAAATCCTTCCAAACCTTTCCTAATTCACACACCAAGAATGGAAATCAGTGTATTGGGTACTGCATTCAATGTCCGTGATTATGCTGAAGAAAACAATGCCGAAACAGCTTTGGTGCGTGGTAAAGTATCTATTTGGAAAACAGGGAGCCACGATCAGAAATTTATACTAAAACCCAAAGAAAAATTTGTGATCACAAAGTTAGATGGATCTGTTAAGGAATCCGCCGATACAGATTTTAAAACTGTAGCAACTCCTACGGCTATAGCTATCCAACCATTCTCTGTATCTGAAAAGGATGGTTCTGCTTTAGAAACCGAATGGTTATTAAATCGAATTACAATTCAAGATGAAAGATTGCTTGATATCGCGCTGAAATTAGAGCGCATGTATGGAGTAGAGATCAAAATTACAAATAAAGCAATCGCTAGCCAACGCTACTCAGCGACATTCGAGAACGAACAACTTGAAAATATCTTAAAAGCATTACAAACTGTCAATTACTTTCAAATAAAAACAACGGGGAAAAATCAACTACAGCTATTTTAAAAACAATCAACCTACATAACTCCATGAACAAAACAAAACCCAAATTTAGAAAAGAATCGAGATTGGCTTTACTGCTCGTTTGTCTAAGCACCATGCATGTACAGAGCTTTGCCTATTCTCAAACTGAAAAAATTGATGTCTCCATCCGAGGCGGAAAGCTTGAAGATGTCTTTCAAACAATCAATGACAAGAGCAAATACAAAATGTTCTTTAGCAAAGCGAGCCTACCTAATGCGACGGTCAATATTGTAGGAAAGAAAATCAGTATCAAAGATATTCTTTCCCAATCGCTAGCAGGGAGCAACTTAACATGGGAAATATTGGACAACAATATCATCGCTGTAAAGGAAAAACAACAAAATCAGCAACACATAGCGGGTCAAGTAGTCAACGAAAATGGAACGCCCCTAGCTGGCGTGTCGGTCATGATAAAAGACTGGCAAAAAGCAGAATACCGCAATATGCAAACCAGTACCGCAACTGATGTCAATGGGCAGTGGGGGCTCCGTATTCCAAATGACAATGTCATTATAACCTTTTCTTTTATAGGGTATCAAAAGATTGATATACCAGCGAAACAACTTATAACTAGTCCTACCCCGATCAAGCTTAAACCCGAAGAAGGTAGTTTGGAAGAAGTGGTCGTTATCGGCTATGGTACAACAACACGAAGACTGAATACAGGTTCAGTTGCTTCGATCACTGCAAAAGACATTGCTTCCCAACCTGTAAGTAATCCCCTTGCAGCGCTTTCCGGAAGAATGTCTGGCGTATTAATCGCTCAAAACAACGGTGTACCCGGAAGTGCTGTTCAGATTCAGATCAGAAACCAGGCATCATTAAGTGGAACAACTTCAGGATCAATCCCATTATATGTTGTTGATGGGGTTCCTTTCACCAATTTTAATGGTGGACAACCAGCTACCGATAACCTCAATTCATTTGGTATCTCAGCTTCTTCTGGTGGTTTAAGCCCGTTCAGCATGATCAATCCCGCAGATATTGAACGCATCGATGTCTTGAAGGATGCAGATGCCACAGCGATCTACGGTAGCCGCGGAGCTAATGGTGTTGTATTAATCACAACCAAGAAAGGTCAAGCTGGCCGTACCCGTATCGGTGTCAACTTCAATACGGGATTTACTGAGGTCAACCGCTTTATCCCCATGTTAAATCTGGATGAATATCTGACCTTAAGAAAAGAAGCTTTTGCCAATGCTGGAGTTACGCCCACTGCCGATAATGCACCGGATCTTATGCTATGGGATCAGAACAAATCGACAGACTGGCAGAAAATGCTGATTGGAAACAAAGGCCATATAACCGACGTGCAGGCGAATATGTCTGGCGGAAACGAGTCCACCCGCTTTTTCTTCAATTCGGGATATAGACGTGAAAGCACCGTATTTTATGGGGACAGCAAAAATAGTCGGTTTACATCCCGCTTAAATCTGGATCACACCTCTTCCGACAAAAAATTCAATGCCGCCCTATCAGTTAGCTATGCCAATGATAATTCGGATATGCCTTCATCGGATGTGACATCACTCTACAATTTGGCGCCAAATTATCCAATTTATGGCGACAATGGAAAATACTATTGGCTACCATCCTCGGCGTTTATAGACAATCCCATCGCCATGCTTGAACGGAAATACTTTGGCAATACCAATAATCTGATCTCAAATGTTAACTTAAGTTACAAAATAGTACCAGGACTGACAGCAAAAGCAAATTTTGGTTATACCATCACACAATTGAATCAAAATGACCAACGGCCAATTACTTCCTTAAACAATACCGTCTCCAACCCGCTTGGTTTTTCCAGTTTCTCCAATACAAAGGCCGAAAATTGGATTATTGAACCGACATTGGATTATGTAAAAAATATCGGCGAGGGTAAATTGACGGCTTTGATCGGAACAAGTTTTCAGCAGAATTCGTCGCGCTCTCAGACAACCAATGGTTCCAATTATTCAAACGATGCCCTTTTGGGTTCACTCAGTGCCGCAGGATCATTCACCGCCAGCAACAACCTCGTATACTACAAATACAATGCAGTATTCGGAAAAGTAAATTACGACTGGAAAGCGAAATATTTGTTTAATGGAACGTTCAGAAGAGATGCCTCATCTCGCTTTGGTCCTAAAAATAGATTTGGAAATTTCGGTGCCGTAGGACTTGGATGGGTATTTGGAAAAGAAGATTTTGTGCAGGATAATCTCCAATTTTTGAGCTTTGGTAAATTGAGAGCGAGCTACGGAACAACAGGAAACGATCAGATTCCCAATTATCTCTATCTCCCACTCTACTCTACGTCATCGGCTTATCTAAACAATCCTTCCATGAATATCGGGAGGCTTCCCAATGAATATATCAAATGGGAAACAACAAAAAAACTGGAGTTTGCACTCGATCTGGGTTTCTTGAAGGATCGAATCCTATTTACGGGGAATTTTTTCAGAAATCGTTCTTCTGATCAAATCACTGATTTAGTTTTGAGTACCCAGACAGGCTACAATAGTTATATGGAAAACCTACCTGCGTTGATCCAAAATACAGGTTTGGAATTGGAGTTGAATACCACCAATGTGACAAATGAAAATTTTACATGGAAAACATCAGCTAACTTTACATTTTATAAAAACAAGCTCGTAGAATTTCCTGGGCTTGAAAACACATTCTACTCAAGTAATTTTCTAGTTGGTGAGCCGCTCAATATGATTCGTTTGTATCACTATCAAGGTGTGGACGCGGCAACAGGAAGAGCACTGTTTGAGGATCGTAACGGTGATGGAGCTATTACAGCTGACGACCGCTATGTAGCAGATTTAGGTACGCCTTTCTATGGCGGATTTAACAATACCTTTTCCTACAAAGGCTTTGAACTGGGCGTATTCTTTCAATTTAACCACCGCTTTGGTGTGACCAAAATCCTCAATACAAGACCTGGCGCTTTGGTCAACCAAAACGATTACTGGTTGGACCGATGGACACCAACGAACACCAACGCAACCATCCCAGGTGCTATTATTCCAACAATACCTGGCGTGTCGAATGATGGAGCTGAGCTAAGCAATTCTTACAATCAATATACCAACTCCGACGCAGTTTATGGTGATGCTTCCTATATTAAATTAAGATCTGTCAATCTATCTTACAACTTACCGAAAAGCTGGACTTCGAAATTAAAAATGTCCAATTGTAATGTTTTTATGCAAGGACAAAATCTCTTTACCTGGGCCAAGAATAAATATGTTCTGGATACCGAAACAACCGTCCAAGGGGGGCCATCTGGTCTAGGTACCGGAACGATCGCCCAGGTATTGCCTCCATTGCGCACCATTGTATTTGGATTTAACTGTCAATTTTAAAACTCGAGATCATGAAATTAAACATCAATAAAAATATATTACTATTAGCCATTACAAGTGGAACTCTTCTTGTCAGTTCCTGCGAAAAATTTGTGGAGTTGGGTGCTCCTCCAAATCAGGTACTCGCTGGCGAAGCATTCGCTACAGACGCTTCCGCGAATAGCGTCATACGTGGATTATATGCCACAACACTAAGCATCAATCTCGCCGGGACTTCAACCTTCTATACGGGGATTGCTGCAGACGACCTTCAATACAATAATGCTGATCCGAATACCTCCGAATTTGCCAGCAATAACCTATTGAACACGAATGGCAATGTCGTAAATTTCTGGTCAAATTGCTACCAACTTATCAAGAATGCAAATAATGCAGTTTCAGGTCTCGAAGCATCCAATACTCTTACCCCAGCTGTCAAAGATCAGCTTTTGGGCGAAGCTAAATTTTTCAGGGCTTATGCCTATTTCTATCTCGCTAATCTTTACGGCGATGTGCCCTTGCAATTACGCGACGACCTACACGCTTTTGAAGACGCAACGCTTTCACGGGCTCCTGTACAACAAGTGTATGATCAAATCATTGCAGACCTAAAAGATGCGGAGAGCAAAATGGCTACCACCTATGACGCAACCGCAAGTCCAAGAGGCCGTGCCAACAAAGCTGCCGCCAGCGCACTATTAGCGAGAGTTTACCTTTATCAAAAAGACTATCAAAATGCAGAGTCATACGCAACCAAAGTGCTGCAATCATCTGATTATGGTATGCCTACACCAGACAAAAACTTTGTCAACTCAAGTAATGAGGTTATTCTACAACTTGCGAGCCAGAGTGGAGTGACCACATTTGGTGCCAATTACATAACGACAGCCACAGTTGCACCGGGGTACACCTTGCCTGATGCAGTATACAACAGCTTTGAGACCTCGCCTACAATGGACTTAAGAAAGACAAATTGGACAAGTCCAAAGACGGTCTCAAACAAAATCTATTATGCCATAACCAAATATAAAGTAGCCTCGGGAACAGGATCCGAATATCACATCGTGCTTCGCCTAGCCGAACAGTATCTTATTCGGGCTGAAGCAAGAGCCAAACTAGGGAAGCTTGCCGAAGCCCGGACTGATGTGGACGCCGTGCGTGCGCGTGCCGGACTTGCTGGGCTTAGTAAAGCGTTAAACCAAACGCAATTATTGCCTGCAATAGAGACCGAACGCCTCCATGAATTTTTTGGTGAATTTGGCCATCGTTGGCTTGATCTCAAGCGGACCGACCGCGCTACGGCTGTCCTTTCACCGATCAAATCAAACTGGCAAGCCACAGATGTCTTATTCCCGATTCCGCAAACACAGATTTTGATCAACAGGAACTTGACACAGAATCCGGGATACGAAGATTAATGAATTTAAAAATTATAAAATGAAAACAAACATCTTAACGGCTGCTTTCGCATTTTCGCTGACGGCAGCCTTTGCGCAGCAGCCTGCAAAAAACAAATACCAACAATACCTGCCTATTATTGAAAAAGGTACGTTGGTACAAAAGGATTCACTCGCCAATGTATTGATGAGCGAATTAAAAACATATAAATCAGAAGAAGACTATCGCACCACGATCAACGTTTTACGCTCTTTAGGTAAAGAAGATATGCAGGCTTCGGTAGAAACATTGGCAAAGAAAAAATATCCAAAAGGATCACTGACACGTGATGCCTTTATCACAGATGTCTATTACAATGCAAGTATGCCAGTACAGAAAGAAAAAGCGTATAATGAGCTCCTAAAAAAATGGCCAATTAAAACCTTTAGCGAAGAACCGTTGACATACGATTATGTATTAGCTAATCTGGCACAGAGTTTTGCCAACGACGGAGATGCACAAAAAGCAGTTCATTACCTAGGGGAAATGAAAGAACGATTCTGGCGTGGAAATGGATATATCCCTGTCGGTCAAATTCTATTGAGCGCAGGCGACACGACTACAGCGGCTCCACTGTTAAAGACCGCTATGGATGATAGCTATTACTATTTAACCCTTCCCGAGGATCAAAAAGACAATAAAGCTCGCTTTGCAGCGATGGGGTATGCAAGCTCCATGTCAGCTTATGTAAATATTCTTGTTGCTCAGAAAAAATACGCTGACGCGCTAACTTATATTGAAAATGCGCTCAAAGCTGCGCCAGAGCAAGCGGACGGTCTTGCCATGGTGTATTACAAATCATTAATGGGTACAGGCAGAAAGCTGGAAGCATACAACATCTTGACCAAATTGTATGCTAAAGGACAGTTTGCTATTGAAAATGATCTTAAAAAACTATATACGGAATTGAATGGATCAATACAGGGATACGAGAACTTTAATGCTTCACTGAAAAAGGAGTTGACCCAAAATATCCGTAATCATATCAAGGAGATGGCAACCTTTAAACCAGCGCCCAATTTTGAACTACTCAATCTAAAGGGTGAAAAAGTATCTCTGGCCAGTCTAAAAGGAAAAGTTGTAGTCTTAGACTTCTGGGCAACTTGGTGTCAACCTTGTGTCCGCTCATTCCCCGGTATGAAAGCGGCTCAAGAATCTTATGCAAATGATAAAGATGTACAATTCTTATTCATGAACACTTGGGAACGCGATAAGAATTATAAAGAAAATGTTGTATCCTTTATCACAAAAAATAATTATCCGTTTGAAGTGCTTTACGACGATCAAAAAGATCCGCAAACTGGTGAGGTCATGGCAGCGAAATTTGGCGTCAAAGGTATTCCAGCCAAATTTATCATAGACAAAGAAGGAAATATTCGTTACTTTCTGACCGGATCTACGCCAAACGTGGACTATATCAAATTAGAAATGAAGGAGCTCATCGAAGCTGCCAAAAAACCTTATAAAGGATAAAAATACAAAAGGCTGTCTCCGACATTTGCTCAATACAAACATAGGTGACAGCCTCTTTTTTGTGAATGCTAGACTAATTCAAGCCTCTTTTTATCAATAAATATTTCGGATCAGGATCTGTCCCCCTGAAAATACGGTACATTTTTTCCGGATCATCCGTTCCACCTTTTTCAAGGATATTCTTACGGAATGAGTCTGCTGTTGCCTGATCATATAAAGATTTCTCCTTAAAGGCAGCAAAAGCATCTGAGTCTAATACTTCCGACCAAATGTACGCATAGTACCCTGCAGAGTAACCCCCGGCAAAGATATGTTGAAAATAAGTACTTCTATAACGCGGAATAATTGCATCAATAATGCCTATTTTCTTCATTGCCGTTTTTTCAAACGCATTGATATCTTTGGAAATCTCTTTTGTTGTGGCATGGTAGTTCATATCCAGCAATGCTGCTGAAAGATATTCTACTGTTGCAAAGCCTTGATCAAAGGTTCCTGCTTTTTCCATTTTTTGGATCAAGGAATCTGGCATAGCCTCTTTGGTCTTAAAATGTTTCGCATAGGTCTTTAATACCTCGGGATCTGCAGCCCAATTTTCCATGACCTGGGATGGCAATTCCACAAAGTCACGTGGTACTGAAGTTCCGGCCATTGATCTGTATCTCACATTGGAGAGCAGACCATGTAAGGCATGTCCAAATTCGTGAAACAAGGTAGTCGCTTCGTCAAATGTCAGTAATGCCGGATTCTTTCCGACAGGTTTTGTGAAATTACATACGATAGAAATTACTGGAGCAACACGTTTGCCATCTTTTGTTGATTGATTGCGGTAAGACGTCATCCAGGCACCGCCACGCTTAGATTCACGTGGAAAGAAGTCCGCATATAAAAGTCCCAAATGTGAACCATCTTTGTCCTTCACCTCATATACTTCAACTTCTTTATGATAAGTTGGTACATTGTTTAAAGCAACGAATGTCAGACCATATAGTTTGTTTGCCACAGCAAATGCGCCTTCGCGGACGGCTGGTAGGCTCAAGTAAGGCTTGATCTCATCCTCGTCCAAAGCAAAGCGTTTTTTACGGATAATCTCCGTATAATATCTCCAGTCGTAAGGTGCTACCGCAAAACTGCCCCCTTCTGCTTTTATCTCTTTGGCGATATCGGCTTCTTCGCCTTTTGCTTTCGCCAAAGCTGGCGTCCACAATTTATTCAATAAGGCATATACATTTTCAGGTGTCTTGGCCATGGATTCCTCCAGCACATAAGCTGCGTGCGAAGAATAACCCAATAGTTTAGCTTTTTGAAGGCGCAGATTAACAATCTTCTGAATAAGTGCTTTGTTGTCATTCGTATTGTCATTGTTACCACGCATCTGATACGCTTCCCAGATCTGCTTTCTCAGCTCACGATTTTTGGCATATTGCAAGAAAGGCATGATCGAAGGATTCTGTAAGGTAAACACCCATTTGTCCTTTTTACCCTTGGCGACGGCTTCTTCAGCAGCCGCTGTCTTCAGTGACTCGGGTAGGCCTTCCAACTGGCTGGCTGAATCAACCACAAGCTGATAAGCGTTGGTTTCAGCCAATAGATTCTGGCCGAACTGTGTTGTCAATGTCGAAAGCTCGGCATTGATCTTTTTCATTTTTTCCTTGTCCGCATCTTTCAAATTTGCACCTGAACGTACGAAGCTCTTATAAGTCTCTTCTAGTAGCTTATTATCCTGAGAATCTAAGCCAAGCGTATTACGGCTGTTCCATACCGTTTTGATTTTATCAAATAACTTGGAGTTCATCGAAATTTCATCCGAATGACTCGATAATACTGGAGCTAGCTCCTTTGCAATAGCTTGAATACTATCATTGGTATTGGCGCTATTGAGATTATTAAATACAGTAGATACGTTGTTTAATAAACCTCCCGCATTTTCGAGGGCTACTATCGTATTTTGGAAAGTCGCTTTATCGGAGTTGTTGACAATAGAGTCAATCTCCAGATTATGTACTTTTATTGCCTCTTCAAAGGCAGGTCTGAAATGTTCGGTTTTGATCTTGTCAAATGGTGGAACATTAAAGGGCGTTTCATAGGCTAATAAAAGAGGATTATCTGTCATCATTTTTTTTTCCTCACAACCAACAAATGCAGTTGCCACTATGATTAAGAATGGCAAAAGTTGTCTTTTCTTCATATCGTCTGATTATTCCTGATTTTTTTTTCAAAGATAATAAAATTAGGCAAATACGGGACTGCTCTTCTGGACATCAGCAAGCACCCTAAAAACCGTCATCCTATTGTAAAACAAAAACTTATTCGCAAATCTTGTTAAAAATATTCTGTCAATTTGGATAAAAATATTTTAATGAACGCTATTAACCGTTTCTTTTGGGGGTGTGCAGGTGTACATCAAGAAACTCTTGAAAAGTATCCCGAGGAGCATAGTAAGTACACAGCCATAGGTGCTACTATCTTCTTTACCGGATTATTTGCCAGTCTTTCTGGTGGATATGCGCTATATTTTGTATTCAGCGGAGGAACCTTAGATTGGCTTCTGGCGATTGCATTTGGCATCATTTGGGGCTTGGCGATCTTCAATATGGATCGATATATCGTATTGAGCATCAATAAATCCAAAAGTGGTTGGATGCAGCTCTTACAGGCCTTGCCCCGTATTTTGTTGGCTATTTTAATTGGTTTGGTCATTTCACGACCATTGGAGTTGAAAATTTTCGACAAAGAGATCCGGGAGAATTTGCGGGTACGTTTCCTTGCCGACCAGCGTGCAAAAATTGATACCCTTAACAGTACATTCAATAAAAAATACAGCAATGAGGTCAATCAGCTAAAAACGATGACCGTAGAACGCGATTCACTGGAATCAAGTATCAAAACCGACCGAACCAAATTGAATTATGAAATCTTCGGCAATAAAACGACAGAGACATCAGGTGTGATGGGTTATGGTCCGTACGCTAAAATGAAGGAAGAAGAGCTTAAAAAGAAAGAAGCTTATCTGGATACCTTACGTAACAAAATAACGGGGCAACAAAATGCCATCCGTCAAAAGCAAAAATTTGAAGGGATACTGGATCACAAGGTTTTATCAAATGCGTCTTTGGACAGCGCAGTCAATGTAGCAGGTTTTGCGGACCGTAATTCGGCACTGGGCAATCTACGCTACGACGCCAACGGCAAGGTCAACGAGTCCAATGCAAATGCGGTTTTCTTTATCGCGCTGCTCTTTGTCTTTCTGGAATGTCTTCCTGTCATTGTCAAGCTTTTGGCCGGACGTGATCCTTATGACAATGCTATTCAAAATCTAAGAACCTTACATGATTACGAATCGGATACGAACCTCAATGTCGAGAAAGAGGCTGTCGATCGCTTAAAGGATACCTATGTGGATGTTTCAATCAATAAACGTATGAAAGAACTGTAGGGAGATATGAGTATTGAGACTTTAGTAGGGTCAAGCCTTCGGCTTACGACCTTAGCTTGAGGATTGAAGAGCTTGCTTGCAAGAAGCCAAGCGCTTTTATGATCAGCTCTTCAATCTTTGTTGTTATTCCTGCGGAACCTGTCGGACAGGAGGACTTCATTATTCGTCTTCGTCCAGAAATTTAGCGTCGATCTGCTTGTTTGCCTTTGCACCTAAGCGTTTCAGCTTCTCTACTTTCCCGATGACATTTCCAGCACCTGTTGACAGTTTTTTGGTCGCATCCTCATGGCTCCTCAAAGCACGTTCCAGCTGATTCTGGACTTGTTCCATATCAGTCAGGAAACTCACGAATTTATCATACAAACTGCCGGCTTCCTTGGCGATTTCAATGACATTACGTGTCTGGCGTTCTTGCTTCCAGATACTGGCTATGGTACGCAATGTCGCCAGCAGCGTGGATGGACTTACGATCACGACTTTGCGGTCCCAGGCATCACTAAATAGATCCGGTTTTTGCAAAACCGACATACTCAAGGCCGATTCAATCGGCATAAACAACAACACAAACTCGGGCGATTCTATTCCGTATAGCTCATGATAGTTTTTAGCGGACAGTTCCTTCACGTGATTTTCAACGGACTGAACATGTTGCTTCGCAAAAATCGCCCGGTCTTCATCGGTTTCGGCATTTACCCAACGCTCGTAAGCGATCAAGGACACTTTAGAATCTACAATGAGATGTTTATCCTCTGGAAGATCAATAATCGCATCGGGTTGCATTCTCCGGCCTTCTGCATCCATCAAGGAAACCTGTAGCCTAAATTCACGATCCTTCATCAGTCCCGAACGTTCCAATACCCTCTCCAAAATTACCTCACCCCAATTGCCTTGTTTTTTCGTATCTCCTTTTAACGCTTTGGTTAAGCTATTGGCTTCATCTTTTATTTTGAGGCTTTGTTCGACCAATTGCAATACAACGCCCTTCAGGGAATTGCGTTCAGCCGCTTCCTGGTTATAATTTTTATCGACTTTCTCTTCAAACAATTTGATTTTTTCCTTTAAAGGATCGAGGATCAGGCCGAGCGAACGGTGGTTCGTTTCGGTGAATTTTTGGGTTTTCTCTTCCAAAATTTTATTGGCAATCACCTGAAATTCGGTATTGAACTGTCTTTTAATTTCAGCTATTTCGTTCTTTTGCTCCTGAAATTTATCGAGCTGCGCTTCGTAAAAAGAACGAGTACTTTCCAGCGAACGCTCGGCAACCAACACACTTTCACGTTCTTTGTCCAATTCATCTCTCAGCATCAGACGTTCTTCCAACAAACTTTGTTCCCGTTGCTGGGAACGCGCCAGTTCTATTTTCAACGTCTCTATTTCTTTACGCTGACCAATATCTACAGCAGGAGCCCCACTTCTTTTCAATACCAAGATGATCAAAACGACCAACAGCAAAACAATTCCTGCAAAGAAAAATATTTCCATGATTTATATTTTAGGAGAATAACAGCTTCTGCTTCTTATTGACCGCTTAGCTGCTATGAATTTTTAATCTTTTAATGACGATAGATCGCCCTGTGTTGCTACCTATTGTAGTTTCTGATGCGTCTTCCACCACAGATCGGGCATCTCGCCAGAAATAGCCAGCTGGTAATCTTCGTAACGGCAGGGCACGAGATAATAACGTTCGTTGACTGATTTTGACCCAAAGTAAGGTACTTGGATCCACCACCGGTCGGATTTTTTGCTTTTCACAAAAACCAATTCATGTTCCTCATTCTCCAGTGTAGTACGATAAATGATATAGGCCGATTTAGGATACAACGGGGTATCTTGCTTTCGGTTGTAATAGCCATCAATAAAGCACCAGATCATCTGTGAAACCAGCATCGCAGTCTGTTCCATGGGGTCAAACGTGGGATTCAATTCATAGAAACCAATAGAGGTGCATTTGTCCGACATACCGGCATAGCGTGCCAGCTGACACGCTTCGTCGCCATACAGACCATTTGGAATCGCATTGGCATTTCCAGGGGCTTCTGAGGCGCGGATGGCGCCAATGTCAAAACTAATCAAGTCGGCAGCACGGATAAGGGGTTCGGACTGATCCATTTTACCTGCAATCATACCCACGCGCGTAGCGTTGAAAAACAGCTTGTCGTACATATTGATCGATTCCTTGCTGACAAGGTAGGTCTGATAAGCAATGGAATTCAGGTTAAACAAATAATCAGGTTGATGTAGGATGATGTGATTAACATAAGACCGCGAGTTGAGGCTGACATTTTCAGCTTCCTCCTGGTTGAGATCAAAACGCGGATCCACAATAGCAAGCTCAATCTTTCGTTCTAAATTCTGATAGCCTAGATATTGTGCATAAGTCAAATCCTGTCCGCCACCAATGATAATTGGAAGGATGCTGGCTTTCACCAATTCCTCTACCACAGATTTCAATGCGACATAGGTATCTTGTATGGTATTGCCCGCTTTTATATTGCCCAAATCAACTATATTCATCTTATAATCACCTTGATACAGCGTATAAAGATGTTTGCGTACCGCATCAGGAGCTTTGTCGGTCCCATTGTTATTGATGGATGCCCGATCTTCCTGTACACCGACAATCGCCAACTGGGGTTTTTCACTTTCCTCCCAAGTAGGAAAATCAGTCTCATAAGCCTGGATCACATTCCCTAACTGGGAGTTCAGGAAACCATGCTCAGGGGAGATACCTGTAGTTGAGATCGGACTGAAAAATACGGACAATGACGACATAAGCTATAGTTTGTTTAAGACACCTCATTTTTTGGGATGCAACTCACACAAATATCCATTTATTAACTAACTTTTGAAAACATTATTTTTAACAGTATCTTTATCAAGTGATATTAATAACTGGAGGAACAGGTTTTTTAGGGTCTACGCTAATCAAACAATTGATAGACCGCGGAATTGACGTCATTGCCATCAAAAGAGCTCAATCGACTATTCCGGCAGCCCTACTGTCCTCATCATTGATTCAATGGATTGATGCAGATATCAATAATTATTTTGAGCTCGAAGATGCGCTGGAAGGAGTGACAAAAGTATATCATTGCGCGGCGCTGGTCTCCTATCAGAAGAAAGACACTAAATCACTTTTTAAGGTCAATGTAGAAGGGACGGCACATATCGTCAATCTATGTTTAGAAAAGGGCATTCGCTTGCTTCATGTCAGCTCAATCGCGGCTTTGGGGACAAATAAGGACAACCTGCCAGTCTCGGAGAAAGACCATTGGGAGCACAGTCCGACGACTTCCAATTATTCGCTTTCTAAATATCAGGCAGAAATGGAAGTCTGGCGCGGTATTACAGAGGGGCTGGACGCTGTTATTGTGAATCCATCTGTCATATTGGGGGCAGCGGCCAAAGACAAGGGATCAGGAGCATTGTTCTCAATGATCAATAAAGGATTGAAGTTTTATCCCAAGGGGAGTGTTGGGATAGTTGACGTAGAGGATGTTGCAACAATCATGATCCAATTAATGGAAAAAAGTGATATTACCGCCGAACGTTATATCATCAATCACATCAACATCCTCAACAGAGATTTACTCAGTATAGCCAGTGTCCTGATGAACAAGCCTGAGCCTACGATTGAAGTTTCCGAAACACTTCTTCAGATCGCATCCACTGTCTCGGGTATGTTATCTGTTTTCAAGAAATCGGGCTCTTCGCTGACCAAAGAAACAGCCGCGGCATCAAGTGCTAAATTACAATACTCCAATGCAAAGGTCCAATCACTCTTGAACCACAGCTATCGTCCATTGGAACAAACATTAAAAGAAATTGCAAATTTGTACAACAAACAGTAAAACGATATAAATAATAAACAACCGAACCCTGAACCCGTCATGAGCGTATCAAACTATCCGATAAAAAAATAAAGCCTGCATGTTTATGATTGATTCATTTGCTAAACAGTATTCCAGTGAAACAATCACAAACCTCCAATGCTTATTAAGGAATGATTAGTTGCCCATGATAGCTTCATCGTCATTAAAAAAAAGTTATTACGATGAAACCATCATAAGTTTAACCAAATCACGATTAATGATACGTACCGTTCATGATCGCTTCATCACCATTAAAAAACAAGTTATACGATGAAAAATTATTACATCATTGATTTTGATAGTACATTTACACAAGTAGAAGCGCTCGATGAGCTCGCCCGGATCTCACTTGAAAATCATCCTGACCGCGAAGCCATCTATCAAGAAATCGAACGATATACCAACCTTGCGATGGAAGGCAAACTTTCTTTCCGCGAAGCACTTGCCGGTCGGGTAAAATTATTGAATGCCAACAGAAGTCACTTGGACAAACTGGTATCTCACCTCAAGAAAAAGGTATCAACATCCTTCTCCCGTAACCGCGAATTTTTCAAAAAACATTCAGATACGGCTTGGATCGTCTCTGGAGGTTTTAAGGAATTTATCACCCCCGTTGTGACGCCCTATCATATCAAAACCGAGAATATCTATGCAAATACGTTCAGATTCGATGCGGAGGGTAATATTATCGGGTTTGATGAAGAAAATCCTTTGTCCAATGAAGGTGGAAAAGTACAACTTCTTAAACAACTCAATATCGAGGGACGGCTTTTTGGCATCGGCGATGGTTATTCGGATTTCCAGCTAAAAGAATCTGGATTGATTGAAAAATTCTTTGCCTTTACAGAGAATATCCAGCGCAAAAGTGTCACTGAAAAAGCAGACTTCATTACACCGAGCTTTGATGAATTCTTGTACGTGAATGATTTACCACGTGCGATCTCTTACCCCAAAAATCGGATTCTTTGCCTCATTGTCGGCGATGTACCAGAGATTGCAGCGCATATTTTAAAGAGAGATGGATTCTCGGTTCGCACAAAAGAGACTTTCGAAGAAAAATATGTGAAGGATGTTGGGATGCTTTTGCTGGGTAACAATATCGACATTACCGATGAACAACTACAACAGGCAGATAAACTAAAAACGATCGGATATCTGGGCGATATCAAGGGGCATATCAATAAGGATATCTGTAATGCCAAAGGAATTGTCGTCTTTGATGATAAAAAAAGCAAGAAGAAAAATTCGGAATTTATCCCACGTCGAATGGCCGAATTTATCAACAACGGTGATACATATTTAAGCCGTAATTTCCCGAATTTGGTCTTACCAAAAGTAAAACAGGTGACAAGATTGCTGCATATCCATAAAAACGTTCCGGGTATTATGGCCCAAATCAATAAGGTATATGCACAGAATGATATCAATATCGTTGCACAGTTCTTGATGACTAAAAGTGATATCGGTTACGCTGTCACCGATATACAAGGTGAATATGATAAAGATCTATTGAAGCAATTGAAACAGATTGAAAATACGATAAAGTTTAGAATATTGTATTAGATCATTGGATCGGGTATCTACGCCATGATGGTGACTCCAATTAAATAAGATAATGGATTAAAGAGCAAAGATGACGGACTATTAGCTGAACAATCAGGAGTCTTTCATCTTTGTTCTTTAATCTCTAATAACAAAATAATTTTTACGTAAACATTATGTCTCTACATCAAGATGCCGAGTTAAAGAAAGCTATCCTTGAACTGCCACAAAAGGAAAAAGACAAATTGCTTGTCCGCCTAGTCAGTAAGGACAAAATGCTGATGAAACAATTGCATTTTCAATTGCTGGAAAATGAATATGATCTGGAAGAACGTATTGAGAAATTGCGTAAGCAGCTCGCCCAATTATTTGACATCGGAACAAGTCAGATTGCCGATACACCACATCACAGCAATTTTATTTCACTTAGTAAGCTGGTCAAACAGGCAAGCGGTTTGGTTAATGAGCATGAGAAAGTTACGAAAGACAAAACGAGTGAAGCTGAATTTCGTTTTTATATTCTAAAACGGGTCATAAGTGATTATGGGCGACTATTTGATTCATCCTACCAATCGGCAGCCCATAAATTACATAAATATATCACAGGCCGTATTAAACATGCCGTCGGGAAATATGATAAGCTCCATGAGGACTTTCAATTCGATTATCGGGAAGATTTCCAAAACACACTCAACGCTTTTGGTAATACAACATTAAAAAGCTATATTAGTGAGCAGAGAATTGATCTCGACCTGAATTAATTATGAGAAACAGCAAAAATCGTGTTAAAATTGGATCCTATCGTGTCACAGCTTACGAGCAACATAAATTAATCTATTTAGCGATCCTCTTAGCGTTATTGGCCTTCGTCTATACACTTCATCTGGCAAAATAGCTTACTTAACAGGTTCAATGAATAGTTTTTCGAGACAAATCACCTTATTTTATCTTTTGTCAAACCCTACCCCTGCTTAAATCCGGGCGACACCTCCCTCTTTGTCCTAATAGCCATAATGTTCCATTCGATAAGTTTTTACCAAAAAACTTAGCACAACATACCACATACTTAAGAGGATTTAATTAAATTCGCAATTATTCGAAATTTTTGCTCGTGGGAATTCAAGAAATACTAGAAAAATACAGTCAAAGCGAATCCGTCCAATCGCTTACAAAGGCTATGCAATCCAAAAACCAAAAGATTCAGCTCAAAGGTCTCATCGGTTCTGCGGACGCATTTATTGCCGTTTCATCCTATAAATTGCAGGAGCGTCCGATAGTCTTTATTTTACCGACGCACGAAGATGCTTCTTACTTTTTAAGCGATCTGGAGAGCTTACTGGACAAGCAGGTACTTTTTTTTCCCTCTTCCTATCGAAAAGCCTTTGATTTCACACAGACGGATTCTGCAAATGTATTACAGCGTGCCGAAACATTAAGTTCGCTCAACCATACCTCGGAGCTGCCCAAGATGGTGGTCACCTACCCCGAGGCGATTGCCGAAAAGGTGATCAATCGTACGGATCTAGAGAAAAATACCCTAGAGATTACAGAAAATACGGCTTTAAGTATTGATTTCATCAATGAATTTTTGATCGAGTATGATTTTGACCGGGTAGATTTCGTCTATGAGCCCGGACAATTTGCTATACGAGGCGGTATTGTAGATATCTTTTCTTTCTCCAACGACCTTCCCTACCGTATCGAATTCTTTGGTGATGATATCGAAAGCATACGAACATTTGACATTGAATCTCAGCTTTCGGTCAATAAAATCCATAAGGTCACCATCGTGCCAAATGTGCAGGCCAAGTTCCTGACCTCACAACATATCTCCCTGCTGGAATATATCGATCAGGATGCTTCGATCTGGATCAAAGATGCCCAATTCACACTTGATATTGTCAAGGATGGACTAAAAAAAGCAAAACAGCTGTGGCTGAGCCTGAGTGACAAACAGAAGAAAGAAAATCCCGAATGGCATAATCCCGAGTACGAATTTACCGACGAGAAAAACCTCAACGCCTTATTTTTTGAATTCCCGATCATTGAATTCGGGAAGCAGTTTTTCTATAAAGGGGAAGTTGTACTCAAGTTTGACATTCATCCACAGCCTTCTTTTAATAAGGATTTTAATCTGCTGATTCACAATTTTAAAGAAAATGAGCGCCAAAGGATCCAGAATCTGATCTTTTCAGATTCGACAAAACAGGTCGAACGGATCTATACGATATTGGAAGATCTCGACAAGGCGGCTACTTTTATCCCTATTCACAAAGCGCTGCGTGAAGGTTTTAGGGACGACACGTTAAAACTGGCTTGTTATACCGACCACCAGATATTTGACCGCTATTACAAATACAAACGAAAAAAAGCTTATGAACGCTCACAGGCGATCACGCTGAAAGATCTACGGGATCTCAAACCGGGAGACTTTATTACGCATATTGACCATGGCGTGGGGCGATACGGCGGACTGGAAAAGGTCGATGTCAATGGAAAATCACAGGAGATGATCCGACTGATCTATGCGGACAATGACCTCCTTTATGTCAATATCAACTCATTAAATCGTATTTCAAAATATTCCGGCAAGGAAGGCACGGTTCCAAAGATGAACAAGCTCGGTACAGATGCCTGGGACAAATTAAAGAAAACGACCAAAAAGAAAGTCAAAGATATTGCCCGCGACCTGATTATGCTCTATGCGAAACGGAAGGCGCAACATGGCAACGCCTTCTCGCCGGACAGCTATCTGCAGAATGAGCTGGAAGCATCATTTATTTATGAGGATACGCCAGATCAGGAAAAGGCTACTGCAGATGTAAAAAAAGACATGGAGTCACCGCACCCAATGGATCGGTTGATCTGTGGGGACGTCGGCTTTGGAAAAACAGAGGTTGCTATCCGCGCGGCATTTAAGGCTGTAGCAGATAGCAAACAAGTTGCTGTTTTGGTTCCGACAACGATCCTGGCCCTGCAACATCATCGCACGTTTACAGAGCGCCTGAAAGGGCTTCCCTGCAACATTGATTACATCAATCGTTTCAAAACGACAAAACAGATAAAAGATACCTTGGCCCGGCTTGCGGAAGGAAAAATAGACATTATTATCGGTACCCATCGCCTGGTGAGCAAGGATGTAAAATTCAAAGACCTTGGTCTGATGATCATTGATGAAGAGCAGAAATTTGGTGTCGCCGCTAAAGAGAAACTAAAAGCAATGCGCGCCAATGTCGATTCGCTGACCCTAACAGCGACTCCGATCCCAAGGACCTTACATTTCTCTTTGATGGGAGCGCGAGATCTAAGCATTATATCAACACCACCCCCCAATCGGCAACCTGTACAGACCGAGCTGCATGTCTTTAATGAGGCATTGATCGGAGAAGCGGTCAGCTATGAACTCGATCGTGGCGGGCAGGTTTTCTTTATCCATAACCGTGTCGCAGATCTTCCCCAGCTAGGCAATTTAATTCGCAAGCTCGTTCCCGGAGCACGCGTTGGTGTTGCTCATGGGCAGCTCGAGGGGGATGAATTGGAAGATGTAATGCTCAAATTTATTAATCATGACTTTGATGTGCTGATTGCAACGACAATTATCGAAGCTGGTCTGGATATTCCGAATGCCAATACGATTATCATCAATCACGCCCATATGTTCGGCCTCAGTGACCTGCATCAGATGCGGGGTCGTGTGGGTCGTTCGAATAAAAAAGCATTCTGTTACCTATTGAGTCCACCGTTATCGACATTGACCCCTGAGGCCTATAAACGCCTCTCGGCCATCGAGGAATTTTCGGAATTAGGTTCGGGCTTTAATGTTGCTATGCGCGATCTGGATATCCGGGGTTCAGGAAATTTATTGGGTGGTGAGCAATCGGGCTTTATCGCTGAAATCGGGTTTGAGATGTACCATAAAATCCTGGATGAGGCTATTCAAGAATTAAAAGATGATGAGTTTTCAGAGGTATTTGCCGATGAGCAAGAACGCAAATACGTTAATTTTACACAAATAGACACAGATCTGGAGGTATTGATCCCCGATGAGTATGTGACCAATATTACCGAACGTTATAATCTCTATACAGAACTTTCCAAACTTGAAAACGAACAGCAGCTCGCGGCTTTTGAAAAAGAACTCGAAGACCGCTTTGGCCCTATCCCGCACGAAGTATTCGAACTGTTCAATACTTTACGCCTGCAATGGTTTGGAAAAACAATTGGGTTTGAAAAGATATCCTACAAGAAAAATACTTTAAAAGGGTATTTTGTCAATAACCCCAAATCGAGCTATTTCGAATCGGATCAATTTGGCCGGGTGCTATCTTTTGTACAGTCCCACCCGGAGATCAGCAACCTCAAAGAAGTTAAAGGGCAACTTCGTCTTGCATTGAGCAATGTAAACACAATAAGTTATGCGTTAAACCTGCTCAAACAGATGTTATCCTAGTATTCTCAACACGCGCTATAAATAAAATCTACTTATTGCGTAGATTTTATTTATATTTGATTAAGCAACAAAACCTTCCTAAAGCGATCCATGCAGGCTGCATTGAAGGGCTATGGAAGGTTATGATTGGCTATCAGGAACAAGCACATTGAATATTAGCGTGCAACAAGTTGATTTGTACCGAAAAAAAGAACACTTATCCATAAAATTAGCATGGCATCCAATACCGAAACGATTCTCGTCCATGAAGGACAACACTTCAATTCAACTGCTGCAGTAACGGCCCCTATCTTTCAGACTTCAACCTATATTGCGGACAGTGATCCTGCGGAATACATCAAAGCAGCGACAGAAGCCAAACACCCTTACTTCTATCACCGGCATGGCAATCCAACGAATAGCCAGGTTGCGGCAGTGGTTGCCAAACTGGAAAAAACGGAAGATGCGCTTGTCTTTGCCACAGGCATGGCCGCGATCAGTAACGCCATATTGGCCATTGTGAAGTCTGGGGATCATATCGTTGCACAACTTGCCCATTATTCTGGTACAGCGATTTTTTTTAAGGAATTCTTGACCGACTATGGTATTACAGTCACTGCCGTGGACCAAACGGATACCGCAGCCTTTGCACAGGCTATTCAGGCAAATACCAAACTTATCTATATTGAAACACCTTCCAATCCGAATTTAAATATCACCGATCTCAAAGCTATCGGCGAACTTGCCAAGCGGCAGGGTATTTTGAGTATGGTTGACAATACCTTTGCTTCACCTATCAATCAGACACCGGTGGATTTTGGGATTGATGTCATTGTGCATAGTGCCACAAAATATCTGGGCGGTCATAGTGACCTAACTGCCGGAATTGTCTGTGGAAGTCAGGAATATATCGCAAAAGTCTGGAAACGATCCGTGACCCTGGGCGCATCGCTGGCTCCATTGGATTCCTGGCTGTTGCTCCGCGGGCTGAAAACATTGAGCTTGCGTGTCAAACAGATCAATGCCAATGCCCTGCAGCTGGCTGAGTTTTTGGATCAGCATCCGAAGATCAAGAGCGTAAGTTATCCGGGGCTTCCCAGCCATCCCCAGCATGAACTGGCGACCCGCCAGATGAAAGGCTTCTCCGGAATGATCTGCCTTGAGGTTGATGGACAGGACGAAGAAAAGGCCTTCAACAATGCGCAGGCTTTGATCAACAACCTCAGCATATTTATCAATGCCGCCAGTCTGGGCGGTGTCGAGTCGCTTATCGTACATCCGGCAAGCATGTGGGGTGGACACCATACCAAAGCGCAAAAAGAAATCTCGGGAATCACAATGGGTATGTTGCGGATCTCCGTCGGTATTGAGCATGCTGCAGACTTGATTGACGATTTAGATCAAGCCTTAAGGAAACTTGGTTAAAAATTTAGAGACCTACTTTCTGGTAGAGGATAAAACAAAAGAGAGTGAATAGTTATCATACTACCCACTCTCTTTTGTTTTAGGCGATTCTTATCTAAAGTACACGCGTACCATTTGCAATCTTGACCTGAATAACCGAAAGTTCCTTATCAAATTTTTGTTGATATTCTCTCTCCAATGCCGGCAAAATAGAGTCCAAAGCTCCTTCTTTAACAATGTTGATGGTACAACCACCAAATCCACCACCCATCATCCGTGCGCCGATCACTTCGGGGAATTGCTTGACATAATCAACCAGATAATCCAGCTCGGGGCAACTGACCTCATAAACTTTGCTCAATCCTTCATGGCTCTGGAAGATATATTGTCCTAGCTGAGCAATATCGCCCGAGCGTAATGCAGCGCAAGAGTTCTCTACCCGTTCGTTCTCGCGGACAACAAAACTTGCCTTGGCGTAGATATCTGCATCTTTCTCTTTTACCAGTTCGTCCAGCATATCCACCGTAACATCACGCAGGTTTTTAACGTCCGGATATTTCTCCCGCACCCATGCCGATGCCTGCTCACATTGCTCACGGCGTTTATTGTACGCTGTGGAAGCCAAGGAGTGTTTCACATTCGTATTCAACAGAACAACTTCATAACCTTTGAGGTCAAGTGGTACATATTCAAATCCCAAGGAGCGACAATCGAGCTTAATGACATTTTTTTCTTTACCAAAGGCAGAAGCAAACTGATCCATGATACCACACATCACGCCGGCATAGGTATGCTCAGCCTTTTGTGCGATCTGCGGAATATCAATCTGCTTGACATCCAAACCGAACAGCTCACTAAGCGCTAAAGTAACGGCACATTCTACTGCTGCCGAAGAGGACAATCCTGCACCTAGCGGGACATCACCATCAATATAAAGATTAAATCCGCCCAGTGCTGCTCCTCTTTTCTGGTATTGATCCACCACACCAAGGATATAATTTGGCCAATGCTTTTCTGAAATAGCGATATCTGTTAATTTGACCTCATGGCTTTCCTGATAATCTTCGGCATAAAGCACAATATTGTCATCAGCGCGCTTGCTGACAGCGACATAGATCGCCTTATCAATAGCCGCAGGTAAGACAAACCCGTCGTTATAATCGGTGTGCTCGCCGATAATATTAATCCGACCCGGAGATGTTACAACAATAGGATCTTCTTGATATAAGCTTTTAAATTTATTTACTATAGTTTCTTTTGCGATCATTCTTATATAGATTTATAATGTATAGTAGCACAACTCCGCAATTGTTCTGCTGCAATTTCTGGTGTAATATCGCGTTGTGGATTTGCCAACATTTCATAGCCGACCATAAATTTCTTCACGGTTGCTGAGCGCAATAATGGAGGGTAGAAGTGCATATGCCAATGCCATTCAGGATGATCTCCATCGTTTACTGGAGCTTGATGCATTCCTGCAGAATAGGGAAAAGAAGTTTTGAACAGATTGTCGTAACGTGTGGTCAATAATTTGAGCATTGCTGCGAAATCCTCCTTTTCCTTTTCGTCGAACGCGGCAATGTTCTGAACAGATCGTTTGCTGACGATCATAGTTTCATAAGGCCAAGCCGCCCAAAAAGGAACCAAAGAAACAAAAGAATCGTTCTCATCAATAATACGTTCTTTTTTTCTTAATTCAGCGTTGATATAATCGGATAGCAGGGTACGCTGGTATTTGTCAAAATATTTCTTTTGCTGGACACATTCTTTTTGAATCTCTACCGGCAAATGATTTTGAGACCAGATCTGCCCATGTGGATGCGGGTTACTGCAGCCCATAATAGCGCCTTTATTTTCAAAAATCTGAATATAACGGATCCATTCCACCTTAGAAAGTTCTTCAAATTCCTTCTGCCAAAGGTCAACAACAGCTTTTATAGCAGATTGTTCCATTTCAGGCAACGTAAGATCGTGACGTGGAGTGAACGCGATAACTTTACAGATTCCTTTTTCAGTCTCCGCAATAAACAATTCGTCCTCATTAAATTCCTGCTGACTGGTATCTTTCAATAAGGCCGAGAAGTCGTTGACAAAAACGAAGCTTTCTTTATAATCTGGATTGATATCACCATCTGCCCTTTTATTGGTTGGGCACAAATAGCATTGGGGATCATAGGCAGGCCGATTATCACCTGGTAGATCTTCCACTTGACCCTGCCAAGGTCGCTTACTCCGATGTGGAGACACAAGTACTTTTTCCCCGGTAAGAATATTAACGCGTGTGTGAGGAGAGTCCCCAAAGTTTAAAGTTGATTGCATGTCATGTATAACTGGTGTACAGAATACACAATATTAGCTTTTTTAAGTCAAAAGTAAAAATTAAAATATGCAACACTAAGCCTTAGATTTCGGATCCTGTCCTTTGATCAGTTCAAAGATTGTAATTTCAGGCAGGATACCAACCCGGCCAGGGTAACCCAAAAATCCATATCCAACATTGACATATAAGCGCTTGTTTTCCTGCGCACGATATAATCCCGCCCACTCCTTATAGATATACTGTACAGGACTCCATTGCAGCATTTCAGAACGAACACCAAACTGCATGCCATGTGTATGTCCTGCAAACATCACATCCACATCAGTATCCAATACTTGTGCACGCCAGTGGGAAGGATCATGGGACAAGAGCAATTTAACAGCCTGTTCCTCGGTTCCGGCTAAAGCCTTTTTGATATCCCCATGTTTTGGGAAACGACCAGTTCCCCAGTTCTGAACCCCAACAATGCACAGTTCTTCGCCATCCACCTTGATCTTACGATTCTCATCCATCAACAGGTCCCAGCCCATGACTTTATGCACATCGATCACATCCTTTAAATTTTTTCGCTTTGCCGGAGAATCTTCTTTTCCGTAATAATAATCTCCATAATCATGGTTACCCAAGGTAGAAAATACCCCCAGATCAGACTTCACTCTTGCAAAAATATCCTGGTAATCCCGCATTTCAGATGCCTGCGCATTCACGATATCACCTGTAAAGAATGTAACATCTGCCTTTTCTTTTAACAGCATATCTATCCCGCCGGTCACAGCAGTCTTGTTATAGAAAGATCCCGAGTGTACATCCGATATCTGTGCGATGGTCATGCCGTGAAATGCTTTGGGTAGATTAGGTAAATATAACGGCACCCGCCTGACACGATAATCGTATGCCCCGGAAATAATTCCCCAGCTCAGCGGAATAAGCGGTGAAGCACCTATTAATATACCAGCCTTGGTCAAAAAATCAGATCGGCTGATTCCCTTCACCGGATTTTCAGGCAATGGATCGCCAGCATCTTCAACAAGATCCTCAACAGACTCTTTCTTGCTGAATAAACGTTTGATCCAGACTCCACCCCGGCGGATATCATCGATCAGGAGGATCAGGAAGAAGAATATCTTTGAAGCTGCAGTCAGAAAGAATCCAACCAAAATAACAGATCTTACAATCAGCGGAATATTATATTTGGCAGATATAAAAACACCCAATAGCAGGAGGACGGTATACGACCACCACAACACGGTGAATATTTTTGTCTTGGGAAATTTAATCTTCGTAGCGCGAAGGGCGAAAAAGATATAAAAATCTAAAATGAGTAAAACACATGCATTTACTAACAACATCATCAATTCGTTTTAATTTTTGGCATTGAGTGCCAATTGCTTCAGAGATTTGATCCATTTGGGATCGTCATTGAGACTTTCAACCAGACAGACTTCCTCTCCCCCTAAATTCTTGAATTCATTAGCATATTCCACGCCAATTTCATCAATCGTCTCTATACAGTCGGCCACAAATGCCGGACTGAAGACCAATAATTTTTTATAACCTTTATTTGCGAGGTCATGCAACAAATCAGAAGTATAGGGTTGAATCCATGGTTCTTTGCCCAACCGGGACTGGAAACACAGCGAATATTGCTCTTTCTGCAAGCCCAATTTTTCAACGATGGTCCGGGTAGTTGCATAACACTGAGAAACATAACAATATGTATTGACATTTGTTTTACAGGAATCACAGCCAGACTCAGGGCATTTTAGTTTGCCCGAGGGGTCCACCTTACCCAATTGCCTAACAGGAAGACCATGGTAGCTAAAAACAAAATGGTCAAAATGTGCAAGATCGTGTTTTCGGGCATGATCTGCAATGGTCTCAGCCATCAAATCATCCGTACAAAAATTGCTTACAAAACTCACCTCAGGAAGATAATTCCACTTGCGAATGAGTTCCATAACACGATCGATGACTGAACCGGAGGTAGCCGAAGCATACTGAGGGAATAATGGAATGACACGGATAGACTCGAGTAGCATACCTTCCATCTTGTTCAGCGCAGATTCTATGGATGGATTTTGGTAACGCATGGCCAATTCCACATGATACTCTTCGCCTAAAGATTCCTGCAATAAGTCGCGCTGCAGTATACTATAATACATCAATGGCGATCCAGTTTCCTTATCCCAGATTGTTTCGTAAATCTTTGCTGATTTTGGTGCACGGGTACGAGCAATGATTCCTTTCACCAATAAAGTCCGTTGGAAATAAGGGATATCTATGACACGGGGATCCATTAAGAATTCGGTCAAATATTTTTTTACGTCTGGAGTAGTTGGACTATCGGGTGTACCTAACTGTACTAAAAGAATACCTTTTTTGGCTTTATTGCTCATAGCCTACAAAAATAAACAAAAAAGCACTTACTGCGGATTTACTCGCGATAATATGAAATATCTATGACGGGTAGATTAGGCTAGAGTGCTTCCAGAGCGGCTTTTACATCTTTCATCAGCCACATTGGTGTCGAAGTTGCTCCGCATATACCAATACGGTCGCCCTCGGCAAAAACCGACGCGTCCAGTTCGGCAGCATCAGAAATAAAGTAACTTTCAGGGTTAGCTTTTTGACAAACTTCAAACAAAACTTTTCCATTGGAAGATTTTTTCCCGGACACAAAAACAATTTTGTCATATTGCCTTGCAAATGTGCCAAGATCTTCATACCTGTTAGAAACTTGTCTACAGATGGTATCATTTGCCTTGACTTCGTACCCTCTTCTGATCAGCTCCTCTTTGATGGCGTAGAATTTATCCACACTTTTTGTCGTCTGGCTATAGAGGGTAAATGAACTTGGTAAATCGGCATCATCCAGTTCAGCAATATCCTGAAAAACGAGCGCTTCATTATTGGTCTGTCCTTGTAAACCGATAACCTCCGCATGCCCGTGCTTTCCGAAGATCAAAATCTTCTCATCCTGGTCAAAAGAGGTCTTGATCCGGTTCTGCAACTTGAGCACGACCGGACAAGAAGCATCAATTAAAGTGATGTTGTTTTCCAAAGCGGTACGATAGGTCTCCGGAGCTTCGCCATGTGCACGGATCAGCACCTTTTCATTTTGTAAGGTCGGAAGCACAGCATGATCAATAATACGCAATCCTTTGGCTTTCAAACGGGCCACTTCCTCATCATTATGTACGATATCACCTAAACAATAGAGGTAACCATCCTCTTCCAAAATCTCTTCCGCCATATCGATAGCGTATACCACGCCAAAGCAAAAGCCTGAATCTTTATCGATGTCTACTGTTAGATTTAATGCCATAACATTACAAAGTTACATATTCATATCGAATTTATTTATTTAATAGATTTGTTTACAAATGATTTTTTATTTCTATTCCTCATCAATTGTAATATAGGATCGGTCAATTTCCCACGGCGGAAAAGATTCATAGGTGACTTAGCGCGTATTGCATGGATTCACTTCAACCAAACGAACCATTGTTTCACATGCATGATGTATCTTAAATTAACATACTTAGGCGAATAAATTGTTTTTATATAAGCCTAATTATATTGCATATAAAAAGCAATTTATCTAAGTTTGCAAAAAAATTAAAATAATGGCAACTAACAGAACTTTTACGATGATCAAGCCTGACGCAGTAGCGAACGGTCACATCGGTGCAATCTTAAACGATATTATTGCTGGTGGTTTCAAAATCATTGCAATGAAATACATTCAATTATCAAAAGAAACTGCTGGTGCATTTTACGCTGTGCACAAAGAACGTCCTTTCTACGGTGAATTGGTAGAATTCATGACTTCAGGTCCTATCGTTGCTGCAATCTTAGAAAAAGACAACGCAGTTGAAGATTTCCGTACATTAATCGGTGCTACGAATCCAGCGGATGCAGCTGAAGGTACAATCCGTAATAAATATGCTAAATCTATCGATGCTAACGCTATCCACGGATCTGATTCTGACGAAAACGCGGCTATCGAAGGTAACTTCTTCTTCTCTCAATTTGAAAGATTTTAGTCATTAGCAATACTATAAAAAAAGCGTTGTATAACAGTACAACGCTTTTTTTATGGATCATCGTTTTCTTATCTCCACATAAATCCACCAATCCTAAAAAAACGAAGGAATTTGTTGATCGCTGTTAGCGCCGGTTTCTTAATCTTCCATTTTAAACCACTTAAACCCGTTGGTGGAGCATCAAAATCTTGTACTGTAGCGTTACCCGTTCTCATATGAGTAGGCGGCTGCATTTTACGTTTCTCAACAACCAATATGCTGTCGTAATAATGTAAGGAATTGACCGAACGTGTAAACTCATTGACCTTTAGCCCCCGTTGTTCTGAATGATAGGCATTGATGTAATCAATAAAATTCTTACTGTATTCGATAAATGTGCCATTTCGCTTATGTCCACCACCATAAAAAACCTGATAAGAGGTATGCAGGTCTTCACATAGATAGACACCATCCTCTTTTACGTGCCCAAATAGTTCTTCAAAGGTAATAATCTGTTGCAGCATGGTATGCCCTCCATCATCGATCAGGATATCTATCGGGGGGATTGACTCTTTCACTTTGCGCAAGAATTTACGGTCTGACTGAGATCCGATAAATATCTCGACGTTCTCCTCTTCCAGTGCTTTGCAGTTGGGGTTGATATCTACCCCATAGATTTTTGCTTTATCGCCGAAATATTTCTTCCACATCTGGAGACTCCCACCCTGAAAGACCCCTATTTCCAGCACGACAATCTCTTTATCTTTGAATCGACGGAAATGACGATCATACACGTCGAAATAATGCATCCATTTGTTGATCAGCTTAGCATTGTTATTCCGGAAATATTCTTCTAATTCGTTCATATTAGACACTCTATAAATGGTTTAGACAATTTGTGTTTTGAAGCTAATTAAATATAATCGAAAAGTCAAGTTTTTTTGGCGGAAGAGGTTTGGGATATTCTGGTAGGATCAGAAATTTGATCCTACCTATCCGGAGAGATCTGAGACAGCAAATGACAGATCACTTGCATGAAGAAAATAAACGAGAAGCTGTCAGAAAGGAAAAGCACCGCCAGGAAGAATTGCATCCCTGAATGAGGCTCCGAAGGGTTAAGAAGAATAAGCTACAATAAAAAACTAGAAATTTCTTTTTCCTAGATATTCATCTTCCTTAGCCGTCATCTTTGCTTTATCCGCAGGCTTTTTGTCTGGATATCCACATAGATGCATGACACCGTGGATAATAACACGATGCAACTCATCCCGTTCAGCAACTTTAAATTTTTGTGCGTTCTCCTGAATACGTTCCACACTGATAAAAATATCACCGGCAATGGTATCTTCGTCTTCTGATGAATCAAAAGTCACAATATCCGTATAGGTATCGTGATTCAGATATTCCTTGTTAATTTCCAACAGATAGGCATCCGAACATAGAATAAAGCTCAATTCGCCAACCCGCTTAAATCCTTCACCTTTGATTGCATCAACGATCCATTGACGAATCTTTCCTTTTTCCTTTAGTTTGAAATCTATGTCCTCAGTAAAAAATAATATGTTTTTCATCTGTAACTAATTATTAATTGAGCGCACTGGGCCCGGTTTTCGATCCATCAGTTAGATGGATCTTATGATCATCAAATCGACATTTCCCCATCCATAAAGCTGTTATTTATCGTGAAAGAGGTCATGCCATGAATTCTTATTTAAAAACTTCGGCCATCCATATAGCTCTGCAAAATAATTGTCGCCGACACCGTGTCGATCAGACCTTTCTGTTGACGGTCTTTTTTCTTTTTGCCACTTTGGGCAATTGCCGCAGAGGCCATTTTCGAGGTGAAGCGTTCATCTATTTCCACAACCGGGATCGCCGGGTATATTTTTTTCAATTTGCGCATAAAGCCTACAACGTGCGAAGCTGATTCGGAGTCCGATCCATCCATTTGCCTGGGCTTGCCCACAACGAATGTTTCGATCTGCTCGGCTTGCAGGTAATCTGCCAAAAAGGTCCAGATATCCTGCGGATGTACTGTTGTCAGCGCCGTAGCAATAATCTGCATTGGATCGGTTACTGCAACCCCAATTCGTTTTGTACCATAATCAAATGCCATTAATCTCATGGACCTATCTTTTTTTACAAAAGTACAATTTAGATATGAGTATTGAGATACGCGTATTGAGATTCTGCTTGTACACACCATAGACCTATGAAGTGTCATGATTTTTTTATTTTTTACCCTGTAAAACTTCAATTCATTAAAAAAGCTATAACTTTGGTAGACTATTTAGGCGACAACCTTTGGTTTAATATTCAATTAGAATGTAACCGAATATGTATTGGCATACTCCGGTGGCGACCTAAGAAAGACAATTTATAGAGATGAGAAGAACAGTTATTGCCAGCCTTTTTGTTGCCTTTTGCCTATATGGCCATGCCCAGAGCAATTATGAGCAACAAATTTTAACGCAGCGTAAGGAAAAAGCTTTAGAATTAGCCAAGGAACAATTTGGTCCATTAAAAGCAGAACAAGTGGCCGCTTTAGATTACTTTGCTGTAAGTCCAAACTATAGGGTTAAAGCAAAGGTAGAGGTCTTATTTGATGAACCAGTGTTTCGTATGCCTACTTATGATGGTACAAGCAATGAATATAAACGTTATGCAATTGTGACATTTCCACTGAATGGAGCAGAAAGAACATTGAATATTTACCAAAGTGTAGCTTTATTTCAAAACCCTGCCTACAAAAAACATTTATTTTTACCATTTTTAGACCAGACAAACGGCCAGGAGAGTTATAGTGGTGGGCGATATATCGACCTGTCCACAGATGACATCAAAGGCAGTACCATTGAAATAGATTTTAATAAGGCTTACAATCCTTATTGTGCTTACAGCAATGGGTATCGTTGTCCAGTTCCCCCAGTTGAAAACAATTTAGAAACAAAAATTATGGCAGGAGAAAAAGCCTTTCATAAAGCAAAAAATGAACGGCCTGTCAACCTGAATGGCGGACAGGAATTTACAGAAGCTGATAAGAAAATTATTTTATCAGGCAATGAAAGCACGCTCCTTCGTGTATTGCAAACCACCGATGAAAAAGATTTAAAGGTATTGAAAGCAACAAGCAGTGATGTGAAATATAATGACCCACTGCTGGAAACACTGTCAAAGCGCATGTTCGCCACAGTTCGCGATCCGAACCATCCTGGCGTGGGTATAGCCGCTCCCCAAATTGGCATCAACAAAAATCTAATTTGGGTACAACGGTTTGACAAACCCGAACAACCCTTTGAGTTTTATATCAATCCCAAAATTCTATGGCGTTCGAAGCTAAAAAGGAAGGGTGCCGAGGGCTGTCTTTCCATCCCCAACCGCAAAGAAGATGTGTTGCGGAGCTATTCAATCCGTTTACAGTATATCAACAAGGATGGAAAAGTGATTGAAGAGAATATTGAGGGCTTTACCGCAGTAATCTTCCAGCATGAAACGGATCACCTCTTTGGCATATTATTTCCTGACCGCCTGGAAGAACAGGAAAAAGAGAACTACGTACCATTGAATGATAAAATTGATTTCTCCATTTTGCCGAAGACCTTGACACCATAGGTTCAAAATGTATTGAACCTTCAGGAAGCACTTGGACAATGACAAGTCGGCCATGTGCGATTAACAAAGAGCCCCCATGAACTGCTTCATGGGGGCTCAATTATAATGGAATCTATATGCGTTAGATCAACCCTTTTTCTGCCAATAGTTCAGCAACCTGAACAGCATTTGTCGCTGCGCCTTTGCGCAAATTGTCAGCCACTACCCACATATTAAGGGTATTTGGTTGAGATTCATCACGACGTATACGTCCCACAAAAACCTCATCTCGACCATGTGCGTCTTTTGGCATCGGATATTGAAGAGAAGCTGGATCGTCGACAACAATACAGCCGCTTTGAGCAGCTAATGCAGCACGTACATCATCTAAATCAAAGTCATTTTCAAATTCGATATTTAATGATTCGGAGTGCCCGCCCATCACTGGGATACGTACAGTTGTCGCTGTTACTTTGATCGAATCATCACGCATGATCTTGTTTGTTTCCAAAATCATTTTCATTTCCTCCTTGGTGTAACCATTCTCCTGAAACACGTCAATATGCGGAATGACATTTAAGTCAATCTGATAAGGATAAGCTTTTTCGCCGTCTTTACCTGCGCGTTCATCCATCAGCTGGTTAACAGCTTTTACCCCAGTACCTGTTACGGACTGATAAGTCGAAACAACGACACGTTTAATTTTATATTTATCATGTAATGGTTTTAACGCCACTACCATTTGAATGGTTGAACAATTTGGATTTGCAATAATCTTATCATCAGCAGATAATACATCGCCGTTTACTTCCGGAACGACCAATTTCTTCGTCGGATCCATACGCCATGCCGACGAATTGTCAATAACAGTAATTCCAGCTTCCGCAAACTTCGGTGCAAACTCCTTAGAGGTATCGCCTCCTGCAGAGAACAATGCAACATCAGGTTTCAAAGCAATAGCCTCAGATGGTGTAACCACCTTATACTTCTTTCCCTTGAATTCAATTTCCTTACCCTTACTGCGCTCTGAAGCTACCGGAATTAATTCTGTTACTGGGAAATTTCGCGCCGCCAACACGGTTAGCATCTCAGTACCTACAAGGCCTGTTGCGCCGACTACTGCCACTTTCATTTTTGTCTGTGTTTAAATTGTATATAAAATTTGTTATTTGATTTGTTTTAGTTGATTCTTGAAGAATGAATTCTTCAAATTTAAAAAATATTCCGTAATTACGCTATTAAAATAATAAAATATACCTCATTCTACTAAAAAAGTCACAACAGTTCCATTTTGTTCGTCCTAATAACATAAACTATCGCGCCTTACCGACCCTGTTTGTCATAAAAAATTGAAGTTACGACAATTCAAAAAAAATAAAAATTTTCGCCGCTCGTTCAAAAAAAAAGAACAAACGATTGAAACGGTTTAAAATCTCATAAAAACTGCGCCAAGAGTCTATAAATTAACATTTTTAGAGGACCGTCCTTGACACCAGACAGTTGCTAGATACTGAAAAGCCTTTATATTTGCATCATGAAAGAAAGCATTATTATCATTGGTGCAAACGGCCAAATCGGTACTGAATTGGCAATCGCTCTGCGTAAAAAATTTGGTGCAGAAAATGTTGTCACCACAGACATCAGAGAACCACAAACAAAAAGCCCCGACGAAAATTTTGAAATTGCAAATGTACTTGACAAAAATGGTCTCGACATATTGTTTCAAAAATATAAACCTACTCAAGTATATTTATTGGCAGCGATGCTTTCTGCAACAGGCGAAAAATATCCTGAAAAAGCCTGGGAGCTTAATATGAATGGATTGCTCAACGTGCTTGACCTTGCAGTTACGTATAAAGTTTCAAGAATATTCTGGCCAAGTTCGATTGCTGTCTTTGGTCCCCATTCGCCAAAGGAGAATACAGCGCAATACTGCGTCATGGATCCCAATACAATCTACGGCATCAGTAAGCTTGCAGGTGAACGCCTTATCGAATGGTATCAGGAGCACCGCGGATTGGATATCCGTAGCGTAAGATACCCGGGTATTATCTCCTGGAAGACCGAACCGGGAGGCGGAACAACAGATTATGCTGTTGATATCTTTTACGAAGCATTAAAAACGGGCAGCTACGAATGTTTCCTCTCCGAAAATACAGCATTACCCATGTTATATATGGAAGATGCCATCCGCGGCACACTTGAGCTGATGGATGCACCACAGGAGAGCTTGAGTATCCGCCACAGCTATAACCTTGGTGGTATTACATTTACTCCGAAAGAACTCGCACAAGAAATTAAAAAAATTCTTCCTAATTTTGCAATCTCTTACGTAGCGAACGACCCAAGACAACAGATTGCCGATTCATGGCCTGCAAGTCTGGATGATTCATACGCAAGCAAAGACTGGAACTGGAAGCCAGAATTTGACATCCAGAAGATGACAGTCGATATGATTGAAAATCTTAAAAACAAAATATAACAATGGGAAGAGCTTTCGAATTCAGAAAAGAGCGGAAATTCAAACGCTGGGCTAAGATGGCCGTGCAATTTACACGTTTAGGTAAAGAGATCGCTATGGCGGTTAAAGAAAGCGGCCCGCACCCTGAAACCAACTCGAGACTTCGCACGGCAATACATAATGCTAAGGCTGTAAACATGCCTAAAGATCGTATCGAAGCAGCTATCAAACGTGCTTCAGAGAAAGATTCAAAAGGCTATGAAGAATATGTATATGAGGGTTATGGCCCACATGGTGTTCCGGTTTTGATCGAAACAGCGACAGACAATACCAACCGTACCGTCGGAAATATCCGCAGCTATTTTACAAAAGCTGGTGGTTCATTGGGAAAAACAGGATCCTTGGATTTTATTTTCAATCGCAAATCTATTTTCCGTTTTGCAGCTACAGATGAATTGGATCTCGAAGAATTGGAACTAGAACTCATCGATGGTGGGTTGGAAGAATTATACGTTGAAGCTGATGAAGAAGGCAATGATGTTGCCGTAGTACAGACTTCTTTTGAAGATTTTGGTAATATGCAAAAATTACTGGAAGAGAAGGGTATCGAAGTAACCTCAGCAAAATTGGAGCGTATTGCTTTATCACACTCTGACATTACAGAAGAACAAGCTGCTGATGTATTGAAGATGATTGATAAAATCGAAGAGGATGACGACGTACAGGCTGTATACCATAACATGGCATAGGCCGACTATCTCAAAAAAACAACTAAAAAGAGCGCTGGTCGCTCTTTTTTTATTGAAATGCCTCTCAGCTCCGTCAGAAAAATTACTACATTTGTAATAGACTATATCAAACTCATAACAGGATGACTTTTGAAGAATTTTTCACGAAAAAGAAAATTGATTTAAAAGCTTTAAAAGCTGCAGATGAACCCTTATTTGAAGAGTTCAAAGCACACTATTCTGCGATGGGAGAGAAAAGCTTTGATCATAGCAAGAAGTTTTGGTTCAACAAGCTTCGGAAGAGCTTCCATCTAACGGCAGAAGAAGTGGTGGTCGTCAAAAAACCGATCCAAACAGATCCTGTTGAGACGGCTCCGGCCGCAACGGATGCCACTGCCACAAAACCCGCAGGTTTCAAACCGCGATTTAAAGCACCGGCCCCGTCTGAGCCCTCCAATCAAAAGGTGGAACCTAAAACAGAACCATCGACAACACCTTCAGAAGCGACTGATAGCGCAGTAACAGAAACACCGAAGCCAGCTGGGTTTAAGCCCCGTTTTAAGCCAGGTGTCACTAAAAGTGCAGAGCCAACGGAAGAAACGGCTGCACCTAAAGGTTCGTCAGCGGAATCGGCTCCAGAAACGCCGAAGCCCACGGGATTCAAACCACGATTCAAGCCAGGCGTGACAAAAACCGCAGCACCTGAACAGTCAGCACCTTTGGAAGAAAATCCAGTAACACCTTCAGAGACGACGGCCCCTGCGCCAGCTGAAACTGCCAAGCCAACTGGGTTCAAACCACGGTTCAAAGCGGGCGTAACAAAAACAGAAAGTGCAGATGCTGCTACAGTTCCCTCAATTGAAGGTACAAACACGCAACCGACAGCTGAATCAGATCAACTAATACCATCAGCTGCTGTTGAAAGTAATGCAGCGACAACGCATTCCACCTCGGAACCCTCAAAGCCAACTGGATTTAAACCACGATTCAAAGCCGGCGTCACAAAAACAGCTACACCTGAACAATCAGCCCCTTTGGAAGAAAATACAGTGACGCCATCAGAGGTGACACCCCCAACAGCGGCTGAAACCACCAAGCCAACTGGATTTAGACCACGATTCAAAGCCGGCGTCACAAAAACAGGAAGTACGGATTCTACACAGGCGGTAACTCCTCCAACAACAGCCATCAGTGCGAAGCCGACAGCTGAACCCGTCCCACAAGCAGCACCAACAATAACGGAAGGCAACACAACCAATCACCCTGTTGAGCCACAACAGCACGATGATACTGCGCAGGAACAGGCAGCGGCAAACAAACCGAAAGGATTTAAACCTCGCTTCAAAGCGGGATTAACAAAAATTGATAAAAAGGAAGAATAATTTTCACTACATTTAAACTGATTTTTTTCAATTAGTTTAAAAATTCCGATTAAAACCAAAGACCAATGTTAAAGGAAGAAAGACAAGCATTTATTATACATCAGATCAATCTACATAACAAAGTTTTATCTTCAGATTTAAGTGTTCAACTCAATGTGTCAGAAGATACCATCAGACGAGACCTGAATGAGCTTGCAGAAAACGGCAAAGTTTTAAAAGTCTATGGTGGGGCACTTTCCAAGTCCTTTCAATTTCCTTTCCAGGACGGAAATGTCTACGCAAAAGAAGCGAAGAAAGAAATTGCAAAAAAGGCCAGCACCTTGATCTCCAATGGCATGACAGTACTCGTAGGCGGCGGAACGACCTTGATCGAGCTGGCTCGGACAATTCCAGATCATCTTCAATGTACCTTTTTCACCATCAGTCCACTAGTCGCATTGGAACTCGCCGAGAAACCGAACCTTGAAGTGATCTTGGTAGGCGGAAAGCTTTCACGTAATACAAATATTGTGTCAGGCGCACAGGTAGCCAATGAATTAGCAGATTTAAAGGTAGACCTCTGTCTATTAGGAACCAACTCACTCTCTGTAGAGGACGGAGTTACTGACTCCGACTGGGAGGTGGTGCAGATCAAACGCGCAATGATCAAATGCTCCAAAAAGGTTGCTATACTCAGTATTGCAGAAAAACTTAATTCCGTCCAGAAGATGAAAGTGGTACCGTTACGTGATATTTCCTATTTGATTACTGATATCAATCCGACTGATGTTTCCTTAAAAGAATTTGCGAATACAATTGCAATACTTTAATATTGCCGCTCATTTAATTTAGCATGTCATCGCAAACGGAAAATGACTCTTTAAAATCAAAAACAACAAAAGGACTGCTATGGGGTGGTATGGCCAGTATTATCCAGCAGTTTTTGGGATTCGGTTTCGGCATTCTACTCAATCGTAAACTAACGGCTGAAGATTACGGTCTAGTAGCCATGATTACCATATTCTCTGTTCTGGCCTCGGCATTCCAAGAAAGTGGGTTTGTGTATGGGATTGTCAATAAAAAAGAAGTGCAGCATAAAGATTACAATGCCGTATTCTGGACAAGTGTTGGAATAGGCACATTTATTTATATTGCATTATTCTTTTCAGCCCCCCTCATTGCCCTGTACTACAACCAGCCGGTACTTGTTGAACTCAGTCGGTTCACCTTTCTTTCCTTTTGGTTAGGAAGTTTCGGGATTGCTCATAACGCTTATCTTTTCCGGAATTTAAAGATTAAGGAAAGGGTGATCACAGGAACCTTCGCCCTGGTCGCATCGAACATCCTCGGTGTTTATTTGGCCTATAAAGATTACTCCTATTGGGCCTATGCCATACAAATTGTATCGTATAGCGGCTTTAATATGCTTGGATTTTGGTATTACTCTAAATTCAGACCAACTTTTGAATTCGACTTCAGCCCAATTCGCGATATTTTAGGGTTTAGCAGTAAAATTTTGGTCACTAATATCTTTATCAATATTAATAAAAATATTTATGCTGCAGTGTTGGGCCGTCATTATTCTGCCGAAGCATTAGGATATACCGTCAACCCCAATAGATGGAGCATTATGGCGCAAAATATCCTGACCAACATGGTTAATAATGTCACACAGCCTATTCTTCGAGAAATAGAAGACGATAAAGATCGACAACTTCGGGTATTTCGCAAACTCATCTCCTTTACGGCTTTCTTGGCGTTCCCGATGTTATTGGGACTGACAACGGTGGCACAAGATTTCATTACAATAGCAATTACCGAAAAATGGGAACAAAGCGCCATATTTCTTCAGATTTTCTGTATTGGTGCAGCGTTCGATTCGGTCAGCAACGTCTTCTCCAACCTGATTATCAGCAAAGGGAAATCTCAGGTCTATATGCGCAATATCGTTGCTTTCGGCTTACTTCAAATTGCAATTTTAGTCTTCGGCAAATCGCTTGGCCTCGAAATGCTAATTGCACTAACTTCCGGATTAAATGCCCTATGGATATTTGTCTGGTACGCTTCGGCCAAACCTTATATGACTTATTCGTTCAGCTATCTAGTTCAAGATGTTTTTTCATATGCTATATTAGCTGCCGTAAGCTGTCTTGCTGCACATTATTCCACCGCATCCATCGCTAATCTTTATCTTCGATTTGCAAGTACAATTGGTGTCGCTGTATGTACATATATCGTCGTCAATAGAGTCTTTAAACCAGGTATTTTACTTGAACTATTTAATTATTTTCTCACCGTTATCCGAAAAAAATAGATGGCCAAGATTCTTACCATAATCGTTTCTTATAATTTTGAGTCGTGGATTCACAGATGCTTACCCAGCTTATTAGCATCAAGCCATCAAACGGACATCCTCGTTATAGATAATAATTCGAGGGATAATACCACAGATATCATCAAAGAAACTTACCCTACGGTCAGACTCATCGAAAGCACAGAAAACCTTGGCTTCGGAAAGGCCAACAACCTGGGGTTAGCCATCGCGCTGGAGGAAGGCTATGACTATGCATTTTTGGTCAATCAGGATGCCTGGATAGATCAGAATTGTATTGCCCGCCTAATCGAAGTAAACACCGCAAACATTGGTATTATATCCCCCATTCACTACGATGGCACGGGAGAAAAACTTGACCATGGGTTCTCTGTCTATACACAAAATACCCGGCTTGAAAACTCCTATCGGACCTGTTCATTCGTCAATGCCGCCTTTTGGCTGATTCCAAAGTCCGTTATCAAAAAAGTCGGTGGGTTCTCCCCCATCTTTTTCCATTATGGAGAAGATAAAGACTATGCCAACCGCATCCATTATTATGGATTACACATTGTACTTGCCGAGGGGGCAAAGGCGTACCACGACAGACAGCAACGCCAGGTAGATAGAAAAGCTTTTCTAAAGAGCGAATTTGTTTACCACCTGACTGAGTATTGCAATATCAATTATACATTTAAAAAAGCCTTTTCCATGGCCATACTGGCTAGTGTAAAGAAAATGCTCGTTTCTTTATCCAAAGGTCGTATTTTTGAAACAAGAAATTATTTCGCTATTGCTTTTAGGCTATTGGGTAAAACCGGAGAAGTGCGTCATACCCGTCAGGCCAATAAAAGAGCATCTAACAAAATTTTCTCATAGATGAACAGTCCTGCTCCCGTTTTACTCTTTGTGTATAATCGGCCATCGCATACACTAAAAACACTTTCTGCACTTGAGAAAAACAAACTTGCAGACCAAACGACTGTATATATTTATTCAGATGCAGCAAAGGACGAACGCGCGATCGGAGCCGTTGAAGAGGTGCGTAAGATCATCAAGAACCCTTGGAATTTCAGAAAAATTGAGCTTGTTGAGCGCGATAAAAATTGGGGCTTGGCGGCTAATGTCATCGATGGCGTCACGAAGGTAGTACGTGAACATGGGCAGATTATCGTTTTAGAAGACGACCTTGAAACATCAGCATTTGCACTCGATTATTTTAATAAGGCGTTGGATCTGTATAAAGACAACGAGCAGGTAATGCAGATCAGTGGCTACGGTTATCCTGTTCAAAACTTAAACGCACTTCCCGAAACGTTTTTCTTTCGAGTCGCCAATAGCTGGGGCTGGGCAACATGGGATCGTGCGTGGCAACATTTTAACCCCGACATAGATGAGCTTGTTGCCGATTTTTCGGAGGAACAGATTCACCAATTCAGTATTGAAGGAAAAGAGAACTTTTGGAAACAGGTACAGGAACTTCGCAGCGGAAAGATCAACTCCTGGGCAATCCGGTGGTACGCTTCGGTATTCAAAAAAAATGGACTAGTTTTGTATCCGAGGAATTCGATGACACAGAATATCGGCAATGACGGTTCGGGCACCCATACGGCTGCAGAATCAACCTATCAAATTAGGTTGGCAGATTATCCTATCACTTATTTTCCAACGGAAATAGTGGAGAATAGGCAGGCCTATGATGCTATCAAACATTTCTATGCACATCGGAAAGGTTCTTTACTCAGGCGGGGCATCCGGTTCCTCAAGAAAAAAATTAACGAATTCAATAAATAGACATGGCTGCTCATCCAAAATTTTCAATCATCACTGTCGTTTACAATAATGTGCGGGATATTGAGCACACCATTACATCGGTTGTTAACCAGACTTACGATAATATTGAATACATCGTCATTGACGGGGAATCATCCGATGGCACCTTAGCGGTTATTCACAAATATCAGAACAAAATTGCGGTTTTATTATCTGAAAAAGACAAGGGAATTTACGATGCGATGAACAAAGGCCTTACTTTGGCTACAGGTGATTATGTTCTTTTTCTGAATTCAGGAGATGAAATATACGATCTTAATAGCATCGAAAACTTAGCGAAACTCAGTAATGATGCCGATATCCTCTACGGTGAAACAATCCTGATAGACGAGGACAGAAATATTATTGGTGAGCGAAGACATAAGGTACCGGCAAATTTTGACTGGAAGAGCTTTCGCTATGGCATGAATATCTGTCATCAGGCGATCTATATCAAGCGAAGTATTACAGAACCCTATGACCTCAATTACAAACTATGCGCAGATATAGATTGGGTCATTCGCTGTGCTAAAAAGGCAAATAAATCTGTTAATGCGCATCAATATGTAGCGCGTTATCTCGTTGGCGGGATGTCAAAACAGAAACATAAGGAGTCGCTAAAAGAACGCTTCGCCATCTTCAAACACTATTACGGTGCCATTCCCAACTTATTCAATCACGGAATCATCGCTTTAAAAGCGATCTGGTACCGCATTAATTACGGTAAACCCCAAGACTAATGCTAAATCCTGAAATCCTAACGGAACTTGTTACTGTTAAGATGCCTTTCGGCAAATATCAAGGTTACACGTTGTGTAATCTCCCGGAGCCCTATTTGGTCTGGTACAATCAAAAAGGATTTCCCAAGGGCAAATTAGGCCAACAACTGGCCACACTGTACGAGATCAAGCTAAATGGGCTGGAATACCTCCTAGAGCCTTTGAAGAAAAGGTGACGAAGGTCATTTTCATCCATTTATTATTTTTCGTAGCTTTGCAGTGAATTTATTTTTGCATTAAACGCCGTTTGCAGCGGTATCAATGAATATCATGACACAATATCAAACATTGCTGTACTATTGTTACAGCCCTATCGAAAACGCAGAACAATTTGCGGCTGATCACCTTGAATTTTGTAAATCACTTGACTTAGTAGGACGTATCATCGTCGCTGACGAAGGCTTGAATGGTACTGTTTCGGGCACTGCTGAAGCATGTCAGCAGTATATGGATGCAATTTATGCGGATGGTCGTTTTAACAAAACAGAATTTAAAATCGATCATGTTGAAGAGCCCTCTTTTATCAAGATGCATTGCCGTTATAAGGCTGAAATCGTGCATTCCGGTTTAAGAGACCCTAAAGAAATCGATCCAAACCGCCAAACAGGTGTGCATCTGGAGCCAAAAGATTTCTTGGCGATGAAAGACCAGGACGATGTGGTCGTCTTAGATGTGCGCTCAAATTACGAACATAGTGTAGGTCGCTTTAAAAATGCAGTGACTTTGGACATTGATAATTTCCGCGAGTTTCCAGAAAAGATCAAAGAACTGGAACAATATAGAGGAAAAAAAATATTGACGTATTGTACGGGCGGTATTAAATGTGAAAAAGCTTCTGCCTTATTATTAAAAGAAGGATTTGAAGATGTCTACCAATTACACGGCGGGATCATTAAATATGGCAAAGAAGCGGGTGGCGAAGATTTCGAAGGACAGTGCTATGTATTTGACAATCGTGTCACAGTCGATGTTAACTCGGTCAACCCATCTGTGGTATCAACCTGTTTCAATTGTGGTAAACAGACAACCAAGATGATCAACTGCGCTAATCCGGTATGTAATGAGCATTTTACCCAATGTGATGAATGTGGCTGGGAAATGGACGGCTGTTGTTCGGATGCCTGTAAGGAAAGTCCGAATAAACGGAAATACGATGGAACCGGCTATTATGTCAAAGTTCCGCAACCGGTTAATATAGAAAAAATCAGCAAGAGAAAACACAAAAATTTTCCTCCTAAGGTGAAGGTCGAAGATTAATGCAATAAAGCATAAAAAAGTCGGGAACTGGTCAATTCCCGACTTTTTTATGCTGTTAGATTGCCTTACTTCGCAAACATTCCTGCGATTGAATCGAGGATATTTCCTTTGGATTGGCCATCATTGCTCTTGTCAAAGAAGCTACCGGCCAAACCGCCCAACATATCAGTCATACTACCACCGGCAGAAGCCTGTGCCGTTTCTTGTGCGGGCTCTTCCTGTCCACCACCTAAAAATGAACCAAGGATCCCCCCTAGCATACCGCCACCTGCGCCTTGCTGTCCGCCACCACCTAAAACAGAACCAATCAGATCACCAATACCACCGCTACTAGATGCCTGTTTTTGTTGACCTAGATATCCCATGACAATAGGCGCGAGTGTTGCCAAAACACCAGTTACCTGAGTAGAACTGATACCAGCTTTATCGGCAATATTCTGTGTCACTACTTCTGTATTTTGGCCAAACATATGGTTGACAATCTTGTTCCCGTCGTCAGATCCACCCTGACCAAATAAATCACCTATCTTATCGAAAATACCGCCACCGCTATGTTGATCGATTGCTTTATCAATATTTTCTGACTGACCTTTGTTTTTCGCATTATAATTCAATGCTGCGATCATTAAAGGAACAGCCGCCGCAACAATCCATTTTGCTTTGGATTCACTGACGCCTGTCATTTTGGAAATAGCTTCTATTGCTTTCGAGCCAACTCCACCTGTAACTAAGTCTGTTAAGTTCATAAGTCTTCGTTTATAGTTATGATGAAGATAACGAAAATTTATCTTGATTTGGACAAATTTTTGCACAAATCTTGACATCAATAAGATCTTATAAACGTGTTAATTCTTTATAATTAATCACAAAACGGAGCCTAGGCTCCGTTTTTATTACTCTTCAATTTTAGTAGAAAACTCATTTTCGATTTCGCTTAGTGTAGATGCCTTTGTCATCTCTATATTATTTTGAGAACGAGCAGAAGTCCACCTAGCCAAAGAAGTGTTATATACCCCACCAAGGCTAACAAAATAGCCAACGTCTGCCGTATTATATTTTAGGAAAATATTGTTAGTTCCTGCCATAAAAAACGGTTGTGGTTTTAGTGATAATGGATCGATAACATCATAATAATCGTTATTTGTAATACGGTAACCTCTAGTCCCATCAGTCAATGCTCCCCCGCCAGAATTATACATTACGTCTACTGGTTTGGTCGATTCGGTCACTGCTGTCGTATTGAACACGGCTATACCGAATGCGTTTCCACTATTAGCCATCAAACCGCCAGTTTTATTCCCGATACCATCAAAACCATCATTTGCAACATAATCATAATTCAGAAGCCATTTAGCGTTAGAAATATTTGTTGAACTGGAACCGTTAATTAACCTATATTTACCACCTACATAAAAATACTCCCCTTTTGTAACCGTTCCGGAGGTAATATTTAACTTATACGTCCGCATTCCTCCAGTAGCCCACCCTTTTGCCGGAACACCTGTTGGCGTAGATGCATTCGCATTATTACTCACAATAATCGAATAAGGAGTCTTTCCAAAATCAATGTCTTCTATTGCTAAAAGTTGAATATATTCATAATTTCCATCGCTCCCCTTGACATCACTTACAAACCCAGCTATTGCTACGGGCGTGTGTTCGATTACTGAGCTCAATTCTTGAATATCCGATTCTCTACGCAAAACTTCGTAGGGAACGAGATTACCCTCAGTGCCAACCTTATTAAAGATCACACCAAAATAATTTGCTAATACACTTAAATTCCTTTTCGCAAATTTGGCTGACGATTTTGTCACCAAGCTCAAATTTCCAAAGCCATCGTTTAGTGTTTTCTGTCCTTCGAGAATATCTCCCGCTGCTGGCAATGGATTAAAGCCTCCTTTTACAATTGCTACCAAAGTGCTTTCATACTTATCTGGATTTGCCAAAATGTCTTTCGCAGTAACTCGATTATTAGGAATTGGTCTGTCCGAAGCTATTTTCACAATATTTGATTCGGCAACATTCTTTAGCTGAAGAATTCCATCTTCTCGTGTGAGTTCACTTCCAACGATATTGATTTGCAACGAATCTCCTATCACATAATTTTCAGCGGCTTTACCCAATGGTATTGTTATTCCTCTTAATTGATTTAAGCGTCTACGATCTTGGATGACCAAATATCCTTCAGGAAAATTTCCTTCTCGGTGGTCTGAAACCACTACGCCTGCGATTGTTGTTGAACCATCTAAGTTATCCTGGGCGATTTGTACAGGCTCCCCTTTATAAATGCTCCTGACATCAAAAATTCCAATATACGTACTTACTACCCCTCCAGGATAATTTCCGTCCTTGCTACAGGAACCAAGAGCTAAAGCGCCCATGAATCCCATTATTATGTAAAGAATATATTTCTTCATTGTCTACTCATTAAAATTATGAAATCCCTTATGGTTTTTGCCACCAAACTTTTGTATTAATCGCGTCTCCACCTTGCGATTGAACAGCTAACTTATAATTCGTTGGATTTGCTGACTGGACATAAATTGGATAATTTAATCTGGCAGGCATCTCGCCATTATTTTTCAATCCTGTTCCTTTCGGCAGTTTGGGGTAGCCTGTTCTTCTAAATTCAAACCATTGTTGACAATCCACAAATAATAACGCATAATACTTTTGCAGATGAATCATTTCCATTTTTTTCTCCAAAGAGTTACTTTCATCCCAATTTATATCGCCATTATTTAAATAATCTTCGATAGACTCTGTGTATGTGGGTAGCCAAGTTGTGATTCCTTTCATCACCCCATCTTTGTAAAGATCTCCCGGATTATCGTTATAGAAACCTCTTAAGGCTAATTCTGCCTTAATAAACTGCAACTCAGCGCAATTCATAATCATACCAGTCAATGGTTCATTCATCATTGTTCTTACAGCTATATTATTTACGGTTTGATCGTAAGAATAGAAATAGGATTGCTTTTCCCAACCTTCACCTGGAGCATACCCACTTGGAACACCAGCGAAATTACCACTTACAGGCGCTATCCCCATACGGTTAACGCCATTCGAACCGTATGTTGGAATATTTATCCTTGGATCATTCCATGCTACCAGATTATCAATAAAGAAACTTCCTAAAGAAGGCGTCCTAAAATCTTGCGCCCGGACATCCATGAATGGAGAAACAAAAGGAATTATTCCTGTCCATCTAAGTATAGCAGAATCGTCATTACTTGCCATAATGGGATAAGTCGACGCATTATCAACCAATATTTCAGAAACTTTAGCTTTCACAAAGTTAGCAACTTCAGCATCCTGCTTACCTGAAACCCTTAACAATAACCGCAAGAACAAAGAATTGCCAAATTTCCTCCATTTACTGATATTGCCCGCATAAATTGGATCATATTCACCCTTTATCGCCGTATTTTTGGTTAAAAGCGTATTCGCAGTATCGAGCTGTTTAAATAGATCCATGTAGATCTCCTTTTGAGCATCAAATTTCGGTTCTATAATACCATCACTCAGTCCTTTTAAAGCCTCATTGTATGGGATATCACCATAGGTATCGGTCAATATAGAGTATATCCATGTCTTCATGATTAATGCTATACCCCGATAGGACGAATTATCATTCATTCCACCGTCCGCAAGCTTATAAATTTCGTTAATATTGTTCAGTTCAGGATATAAAGAATTCCATGGCCCATCTGCTACGTTATTTCTGATATCATAACGGAAGATGCGATATTCCCCATCACCAATATTCACGGTAACCTGCATTAACTCATTGTTAAATGAACGATTTCGTGACATATTTGATGCAACAGCATCCCGAAAAGCAGCCTGCATTAGCTGATATGGATAGACTTTTGTACTATTGTTTGGATCGGTATTAATCTCTTGAAAGTTCTTATCACAAGATTGCAGTAAGACTGTTAATGAAAGGAAAAGGCAAACTAATCCAAAAAATTTTATAGTTGATTTCATAATGACTTTGAGCTAAAATCCGACAATTAAATTAACACCATACGTGCGTGTAGAAGGGAACTGAGCAATTTCAAACCCTTTTACGATATCTGACCCTGACAATGTACCAAATTCAGGGTCAAAGTTTGGCCAATTAGACCAGATCACAAGGTTTCTCCCATAGACACCAACAGATGCTTTTTGTAGTTTTAAACGATTGACAAAAGCTTTGGAAAAAGAGTAATCAAATCGCGCTTCTCTAAATTTGATAAAATTAGTGGAAAAAGTGCTACCCTCAGCGTTGTCTTGTCCATAGTGAGAACGGTAGTACTCATCAATATCCGTCGCAATGACATCATTTTTTCGATAAGTTCCATCTGCATTTTGAACAACACCATTTCCTATAATTCCACTATAACGTCCGGGCAATGTATTTTTTGTTTTTCCTTGTTCCGCTAATTTGTAATGGGTCAAAGAATGGGAAACTCCACCAAACTGGGCATCAAACAATAAGTTCAACCGGAAACCTTTATATCTAAATTCGTGTCCTAGGCTTACTTTACCTTTGGGAATTGTATTTCCCAAATAAACCACTTCATCTGTTAATAATGCAACGCCCGTTTTACCATCATATATAATCTGTCCATCTGGCGATCTTTGATATCCAATTCCATACAGATCTCCCAAAGATCCACCCACTTTCGCAACCAACTGTCCACCAGCGACAGGACCAGTTTGTAAGATCATTGTCGAATCACCTAATTCAGTGATTTTATTCTGATTCATGGAAAATGTTGCAAAAACTTTCCAGCTGAACCCATCTTTAATTTTGATTGGCATCCCATCCATTGCAACCTCAATTCCTTTATTCCGTACCTCACCGGCATTCACCATTTTGAATCGTGCTCCTGTTGAAGCATCAACAACTCGTCTTAACTGTTGGTTACGTGTAGCGCCTTGATAAACAGCCAGGTCAAAACCAAAACGATCTCTAAACATCCGAACTTCAGTTCCAAATTCAAAAGAAAGTGTCTTTAGGGGCTCTAAAAATGGATTTACCATAATTGTTGGGATCTGAACCCCTCCAGGATACTGAGGACCTGCACTCTCGTACGAAAAATCGATAATATAAGGAAGTCCTCCACCATTACCAACCCCAGCAACAGATCCCCTTAATTTTGCATAATTAATGGCTTTTGGTAATTTCCATACCTCCGAAGCAATAAAACTAGCATTTAAGGAAGGATAAGTAAAATAAGTCCTTTTGTCAGGAGCTAAAGCTGAGGCCAGAGTACTTGCCCAGTCGGCCCGGTAGGTACCATCTACGAATAAAAAGTTTTTATAAGCAGCAGTAACAAAGCCGTACAAGCTATTTGACTGCATACGGCTCTTGTATGGCAAGCTCAGTATCTGGCCCTTCGCATTAGCCATGGTGTAAACTCCCGGATAAGTCAACGAATCTGCCCTCATCTCATCTTTATTGTAGCGATTGTCGTTAGTACTTCCACCTACTGTTGCGGAAACCTTCCAATCCTTATTGATTTCTTTCTCATATTTCAGCAAGAAATCTAATGTAGTTTCATGTGAAAAAATTGACTGTGTACGATAGCTGCCGAAAGGCATTTTAGCACCAGCATCATAAGGTCGTTTTTGTTCGCGATTTTCATAGGCCATATCCATTGAACTACGCAACATTAAATTCCAATTTTTGTTAAACTGATAGCTTGCTTGGACGTTTCCTGTTATTCCATTCCTATTCATCCCATTGATAAATTCCCTTGATATAGCAAAGGGATTTTCAGGGTAAGAAGAAAATGGATATTTAATTTTTTGCCCTTCCGAACCTTGTACCCAATAATCTTTTAACCAATTCATATCAGCGTTTGGTTGCCAGAAAATAAACCAATACATCAAAGATTGATTTCCATATCCCGCCCCCGGTAAATTGTCAGACCATTTATTGGTATAGTTTACCTTCGCATTAATTTGCAACTTATCACTTACCTTGGAATTTACGGATAATGCGACTGTATTACGTTTATATCCTGTATTGGGAACGATCCAAGTATTATTGACATTTGTTGCCGAAAATCTCGCGGAAGTCTTCTCTGTACCACCATCAATGCTTACTGAATTGGTAAATGTTTTTCCAACGTCAAAGAAACTCTTCAAATTATCATATGGACGCCAAAGAGTCCGTTCCGTCCCAACCTTCTGGGTAACAGGGTCATATTGATAGAAATACTGTCCATCGAATTTTGGACCATAAGCCGAGCTGGTTCCCGATGTGCTAGCTCCATCTTCCGTAGTTCCATAGGAGTAATAATTTGAACCCGCCAACCCCTGTCCATATTCATATTGCAAGTCAGGCATGCGGTTGATTGCTTCCAGTGAAGTATTTGAATTAATCGTAACGCCTATTCCCTTTTTCCCTTTCGAGCCAGATTTAGTCGTAATCATAATGGCTCCGTTTGCTCCACGCTGACCGTATAAAGCTGCAGCTCCAGCTCCTTTTAACACTGTTATGTTTTCAATATCCTCTGGATTAATATCATCAATACCAGAACCATAATCGGCAGGCATATTATCGGATCCAGTGCCATAAGTACTCTCGCCCTGATTAGCCGTTCTACGGCCACTACCGTCATTTACGACAACACCATCAACCACAATTAAAGCACCCTTATCTCCTGATAAGCTTGCCTCACCCCTTAAAATAATCTTAGTCGAACCAGTGGGACCTGCATTTGAACGCATCAAATTCAGCCCGGCCACTTTTCCTGACAATGCATCGCTCCAGTTGTTGGAAAGCGCTTCTGTCAATTGCTCGCCTTTCACAACAGTTGCACTATATCCCAATTCCCGTTCTTGTCTTTTAATCCCCAGTGCAGTCACAACAACCTCCTCAAGTGCTGACGCTGTGGAATTTAAGGCAATTTGAACGTTGCTCTGAGCGATCTCAAATGTCTTTGTTTGAGCTTCGTAACCAATCAATTGAAAACGTATTTTTCCACCTACCTCAACATCCACCTCAAAATTACCATTCCGATCCGTCGTACCTCTTGCCATTCCTCCTGACAGAATAGAAACTGAAGCGAGTGGCTCCTGCGTCTTGCTATCTACAACTTTTCCTTTAATTTTAATCTTCCCCTGATTAGAATTATGCATGATGTTGTAACTACTGCTTAATGGCACAGCTGCTACAGTTACATCCAGATTGCAAGCAACGATCAACGTTGCAAATAGCACTTTCGAGGATGAGTGCCTTAGATTAATTTGGATAGGGTTAATACTAAACATAGATATTAGTGTAAATTGTTAATTTTCAATTTGGGACAAAAGTATATTCTTAACAAAAAGTTTGTCTTAACTTAATGTTTTCTTTTTGTTAAGAATTGTTTCGAATATCATTTCCTTTAAGAAACATTTTTCCCGATTTACATCTTATAAAAATGCTGAAGAATCCATTTAGACAGGAATTTCACGCATTAGGTCTAAAAAGCACTTACTTTATTTTGGTTATCTATTATTATAGAATCGAAAATAATTAATATTCTATAAAAAAACGAAATAAATCGAAATTATTTAAAACAACACATTGACACAAAAACAAACAATAACTTTGATGAACACAAAGAAGAGAAATGGATATTAATGGCATATTCAACTATTTGGTACATTATTAACACTACATCTGACATCCATTCCCGAGTTCAAATACTGACTTACTTATACCTACTATTCATACTCCATTAATATTTGAGTAAGCTTCAAACCCGTTTACAGTACTTTAACAGTACGCAGGAATTAAAGCGAATCCCCCCCTCTATGGGAAGCAATGGACAAACTATATAAGCTTTGATTGGGTTAATTGAAGAAACCTGTGTTATTAAAAAAGCCCAAACTTTCGTTTGGGCTTTCTATTATAATTAAACTTTGATATTAGCGTTTTTCAAAGCTCCATTTTACGTAGTTGATATTCTTATCGTCCGCCAGATACTTTTTCTCATAGTATGTCTTGATCGATAAAACATCATCAACCAAATCCGAGTGATAAAGATCTGTTGTCTCTTTATATTTCTTCAGGTTTTGCAGCTCTATTTGCTCAAGAGTATACGCATAGAAGCCATCATTATCTGTCTTTAGATTCATCATACCTTCCGGCTTCATGACAATCTTGTAACGGTCTAAAAATTTAGGACCTGTCAAGCGTTTCTTTTCGCGACTGTCCTGCGGCTGTGGATCCGGAAAGGTAATCCAAATTTCATCAATTTCATTTTCAGCAAAGTGCTCAAGAAGGGTCTCAATCTGTATCCGTAAAAATGCGACATTTTTGATACCATCTTCCAATGCAGTTTTTGCGCCGCGCCAAATACGGTTGCCCTTAAAATCAATACCAATAAAGTTCTTCTCTGGAAACAAGCGCGCCAAGTTCACCGTATATTCCCCTTTGCCACAGGCAAGTTCCAAAACAACCGGGTTCGTGTTTCCAAATTGCTTCTCAGCCCATTTTCCTTTATATTCCTTGCCGGCATCGAGCTGGATGACATTCTCAAAAGTCGCTACTTCGGCAAATTTACGTAGTTTATCCTTTCCCATTTTTTAATTAATATCCCGCAAAAATAACCTTATATTCCCGCTAAAAAAAATAAATCTTGATGGCGGGGAATAGACCGACAACTGCGGAACAATCATGTGTGCCATTTAATCAAAGGCGGTCGATAAAGTGCCTTATATGGGTGAATTATATTGCATATAAAGGGCAATTTATCTAAGTTTGCAGGAATCAATAACTTATCGTGGAAAAAGACGCTAAAATTTACGTAGCAGGCCATCGAGGAATGGTCGGATCGGCAATACATCGCAAATTAATAGAACTAGGATACAATAACATCGTGACCCGTACTTCTCAGGAACTAGATCTGCGCAATCAACAGGCAGTTGCTGATTTTTTCAACGAAGAGAAACCTGATTATGTCTTCCTGGCAGCAGCTAAAGTCGGTGGAATAATGGCAAACAACACCTATCGGGCGGATTTTATCTACGAGAATATGGCGATACAGAATAATGTGATTAAATCTTCCTACGACAATGAGGTCAGGAAACTGATGTTCTTGGGGTCAAGCTGCATTTATCCCAAAATGGCGCCACAGCCTTTAAACGAAGACTTATTGTTGACTGGCACATTGGAACCTACGAATGAACCCTATGCCATCGCTAAAATTGCCGGTATTAAAATGACTGAAGCTTTCCGCGATCAATACGGCTGTAATTTCATATCAGTCATGCCAACCAATCTGTACGGCATTAACGATAATTATCATCCGAAAAACTCGCATGTCTTACCAGCTTTGATCAGAAGATTTCACGAAGCAAAAGTCAATAACTTAGATAACGTTGTGATATGGGGTACCGGGACCCCGCTGAGGGAATTTCTTTTCTCGGACGACTTGGCTGATGCCTGCGTATTTTTGATGAATAACTATGACGAAAAACAATTTGTCAATATCGGTATAGGCGAAGATCTCAGTATAAAGGATCTCGCAGAACTCATCAAAGAAGTTATAGGATATGAAGGAAACATCTCTTTTGACAGCAGTAAACCTGATGGAACGCCACGGAAACTAATGGATGTATCCAAATTACATGCCCTAGGCTGGAAACATAAAATCAATCTCCGCGAAGGAATTAAATTAGCCTACGCTGATTTCCTGAAAAAAGAAGGAGCTAATTCCTAATAGGTCTCACTATAGGAGGGAATACCATATTCATTGACCTCGTCTTTTATGGCAGCCTCACCTTCAATTTGTGAACGTTTCTTTTTCTTCTTTTTAGGTCGGATAAAATTGGTGAGTTTGCCAATAAAGCCACTGATTTTATCCTGATTGATCTGCCCAACAGCACGTTCAGATAACAACAACATAAGCGCTTTTTTCAGCATACCCGAGTTTTTCAAAAACAGCTTGTTCATCACAAAAGGAACACCTATGCGCAGAGTTTTCGTCAGCCAATCTGAATCTGGGTTGTTGCTCTTCGCAAACAGTTGTTGAATCATATTTACGCCTGGGATATTATTCTTTAATGAATTGAAAAATCGAACCGGAGCTTCAATTTTATTGTTAAGCAAAGTAAATTGTGTTTTTAAGTAAGCCTCTTGTTCATTTTTGAGCACCTTCAAACGAGCAATTTCCATCTTAAGCTCCTGTAAATTACGTATTTTAGTCTGCTTGTTATTCATTTGTAGTCCCTTCTCTATCAAATTGTTCTTTTTTCAATTCTTCCTCTTCTTCGATCTCGTCGTTCCATTTAGCCAAAAAGCGGCGAATAGAAAGATCCATAAATTTCGATTCCAACGCAGGTTCAAAAATCCGGATTACTATAATAATCACTATAAAAATACCTGCTGTTGCCAAGAATCCCAACGAATAACTTCCCAACAATTCACCTAGCCAAAAGCCCAATGCCAGACATAAGAAAAAGACGACGAACAAAGTAAGTATCAATTTGGTTGCATCCACCACCAAACTGGCAATAAGGCGTGATGAGCGCTCAATTGTCTTCAGTTTAACAAGCTTAAACTGGGAATCTACGTACTCTTTTGTTTTCTGGAAAGTACCACTAAGTGAAAATTTTTCTTCTTCCATGCATCTTAATTTTATTTAGGCTATCTCAAAAGTCCTATACGAATCTCAATTTCTTTGTATTATTAATATTCAGCCTTTTGAAATAGCCTAATATTCTATGTATCTCCACAAATTGCTCTTAAGAACAGTTTGTCTTTTATGCATGCTCGATGATATCATCATCTACAATTTCCTCGGCTTGGTTTAATTTACCTTTCAAGGTGGAGACAATTTTTTCTTTAAAATCATTCAATTGATCGAATTGTTCTTCAGCTCTCTCACGAATAGCATCACTCAAATCGCTTAATGAATCATTGATCTTATCTCTTGTATCTGATCCTTTGTCCGGAGCAAATAAAACTCCTAAAGCTGCACCTGCAGCAAGACCTGCCAACAACGCCAAAGCTACTTTACTTGTGTCATTCATTTCTTTTTCGTTTTAAAGTTCTAATTCTATTATTCGATGAATCTAGTCTTCGATAATAATACAATTTGTAAAGCAAATCGTTTGCCAAATAACGCAATTATCTATTATTTACCAGAATCCATATAATTACAATATAATCATTTTTCAACAATTCGCTATCGAATTACAATAATTCCTCAAAGCGTTATCATTTTTAATTTTATATTTAGTATCTTTAAATCAACCGATTATAAAATTCATGCTGAACAAAACTTATTGTAGCGCCGTCTATGGTATTGAGGCGTGCACCATAACAGTTGAGGTCGTTGTCTCTACTGGACTCCATTATTATATCGTCGGACTTCCTGACAATGCTGTCAAAGAAAGCCTAAGACGTGTTGAAAGTGCCATTACTTCCTGTCAACTTCACATGCCAAGACAAAAAATTGTGGTCAACATGGCACCAGCTGACATCAGAAAAGAAGGCTCTAGTTATGATCTATCGATCGCCATTGGCATACTGGCTTCCTCAGGACAGCTCAGCAATGTGTTATTGGAACATTACCTTATCCTTGGCGAATTGTCCTTAGACGGCAGCATTAAACCTATTAGAGGAGCCTTATCTATTGCCTTACAAGCACTCAATGATGGCTTTAAAGGAATTATACTTCCTCAGCAGAATGTATTGGAAGCCGCTATTGTCAGCGGAATTGATGTGATTGCTGTCGAAAATCTTACGGAAGTAGTACAGTTCCTCAATAACTCAAAAAGCATTGTTCCAACCAAAGTGGATATATCATCTTCCTTCAATGTGGGGACAAATAAATATGAGGTAGACTTCTCGGATGTTCGTGGACAGGAAAATATCAAGAGGGCCTTGGAAATAGCCGCTGCCGGAGGACATAATGTCATTCTTATAGGTCCTCCAGGAGCAGGAAAGACTATGTTGGCAAAAAGGTTACCAACCATTCTACCACCACTCAGTATGACCGAATCCTTGGAAACAACCAAAATTCATTCGGTTTCAGGAAATCTCAAAGCCAAAGACGCATTATTAACTATACGACCATTCCGCGCGCCCCATCATACTATCTCTGATGTAGCAATGGTAGGAGGCGGTTCTAATCCGCAACCCGGCGAAATTTCACTTTCGCATCATGGAGTTTTATTTTTGGATGAACTCCCCGAATTCAAACGAAGTGTCCTTGAGGTCATGCGACAACCGCTCGAATCCCGGAATATCACTATTTCTCGGGCAAAATTAACCATAGACTATCCCGCAAGTTTTATGCTAATTGCAGCAATGAACCCATGCCCCTGTGGATATTTTAATCATCCCGAGAAGGAATGTATCTGTGGCAGTAACACCGTCCAACGCTATTTAAGTAAAATATCAGGACCTTTATTGGATCGGATCGACCTGCATGTAGAAGTCACGCCTGTTCAGTTCGACGAACTGAGTACTTCTCAACCCTGTGAAAATAGCCTGACTGTTCGCAATCGTGTCGTCCAGACAAGACAAATTCAAAAAAAACGGTTCGAATCTTATCCTGAAGTCCATTGCAATGCACATATGAGCACCAAGTTAACAAGAGACATCTGTCACGTTGGCGAATCTCAAAAGAAACTGCTTAAAACAGCTATCGATCGTCTAAATCTTTCGGCAAGGGCTTATGATCGAATATTAAAGGTTGCGCGTACTATCGCCGACATGGAAAATAGCCCCACGATTGAAAACCACCATCTCGCTGAAGCAATCCAATACAGGAATTTGGACCGGGAAACCTGGGGTGGAAAATTTTAAAACTGCGCTAAGCAATGTTTTATGACCCAGGGGAAGCAGATAATCGTCAGGATCAACCCTGATAATGCACCATAGAAATGTGCATCATGGTTAATTCCGTCTTGCGCTTTTTTGGAAGCCCAGATACAATACCCCAAAAACAGGAAGGCAAATAAATAGGCGGGCATTGGAATGATCATCATCACACCGATAGTCATCTTTGGATTAAAGAGGATGTAACTGAATAAAACGGCACAGATCGCTCCCGAAGCGCCCAAACTATAATAACCATAATTATTTTTCTGCTGAATAATGGTTGGAATGTCACTCAGCAGCAGACTGCCTAAATAAATAACAGCAAAGAGAAGATGTCCATAGATGCTTGCCTGTGCTAACATCTGCTCCAACCCAAACGCAAAATAATAGAAAGTGATCATATTGAACAGGAGGTGCCCCCAGTCCTTATGAATAAAACCACTTGTCAGTATGGTATACAAGCGTTGCTTACGGGCGATGCTATAAGGATGCAACATCAACTTGCCATAAAGCTGCTCATGAGAAAAAGTATAAATACTTGTGACAAGTGTAAAAAAGAAAATGACGCTCGCTACGGGCGTTTGTTGTAAGTAATGAGTCAGCATAGTTAGAAACGGTCCTCTAAAAGTAAAATGTATAGCTCTTTGGGGCCATGAGCGCCCAATACCAGCCTCTTCTCAATATCTGCTGTCCGCGAAGGTCCTGTGATGGTTGAGATCATTGTTGGAATCTCCTCCCCGTAACGCTTTTGCATATAAGCCAAGGAATCTTTCAGATCCCAAACCAATTGAGAAGCTTTAGCTATAACGATGTGAATCGGCGGATAGATACTCAGACGACGTCCAGAAGCATTCGCATTGCTCACCATGATACTGCCATTGCGCGCGATCAATGCTTCACATGAGGTAATGCTCGCATTGGCCGATTCGAAGTCTTTCTCTGTTTTGAAAAAAGGGAAGCCATAGGGACTCAATAGGTTTTGTATCCCCTGTTCCCAGGCATAGATATTTTTTATATTATTGACCTCTGTCAATGTAATCAAATTCTCGATGAGGCCAATTTCGCCATCACAATAAAGAAATTTGCCGCCTGCGGCAGTGAACTCACGAACAAAAACAAGATCCACCAATTCATCCTCTTGTTTGTAAAGAGGTGTTTCTTTGAAATTAGGATGTGGATTGTCATTTTTTTGAAGCAATGCCTGACGTATACGTTTTAACATTACCTCCTTCGCTGTTGCGTTCTTCACGTTCATGGCTCAATAGCACTATAAATACAGCGCTAGAAGAGCTCTAGCGCTGCAAAATCTAAATTAGTTTAAACTACCTGATTGATTATCCAATCGTTGTTCATCTTTTGAAGTAGCTTCTTCTGGATGAACATCCAATGGCAAATCAGTTTGCGGAACACCGCCACCATCGGCACCGTTAACAAACTCATCGTAAGTAGTCTTGGTATCGAAAGGACGTTTACCTAATATTTCTTCAAGATCCGATTGGAAAAGAATTTCCTTTTCTAACAGTTTCTCTGCAATCTTAATCAAGCCTTCACGTTTGTCCAATAAAAGTTGCTTTGTCCGTGCGTAAACGTCTGTGATCAGATTACGAACTTCAGCATCAATCAGCTCTGCCGTTTTGTCAGAATATGGTTTTTGGAAAGACGCTTCCGAACTGTCGCGGAAAGACACATTGCCAACTTTATCATTCATACCGTAAATGGCAATCATGGCATAGGAAAGTTGTGTAATACGCTCCAAGTCATTCTGGGCGCCTGTTGAGATTCTTCCGAAAGTAATATCCTCCGCAACACGCCCTCCCATCGTCATACACAAACTATCAACCAGCTGTTCGGTTGTATATAAGAACTGCTCTCGTGGAAGATACTGTGCATATCCTAACGCAGCTACTCCACGCGGAACAATAGATACTTTTACCAAGGGATCGGCATGTTCTAAAAACCAACCCGCAATGGCGTGTCCCGCCTCGTGATAAGCAACAATACGTTTCTCCTCGGGAGATATGATTTTATTCTTTTTCTCAAGACCACCAATCACACGATCTACAGCATCTTGAAAATCCTGCATATCTATCTCAGATTTGTTTTTACGTGCAGCAATCAACGCAGCTTCGTTACACACATTGGCGATCTCTGCTCCCGCAAAACCTGGCGTCTGTGCTGATAATTTTTTGGCATCTACCTCTGCAGATAATTTCAATGGTTTTAAATGCACTTTAAAAATATGCTCACGACCTATCAGATCTGGTTTATCAATTGAAATCTGACGGTCGAAACGTCCCGGACGCAATAAAGCTGTATCCAATACATCGATACGGTTTGTAGCGGCTAGAATAATAACGCCGGAGTCTGTACCAAAACCGTCCATTTCTACCAGTAGCTGGTTCAATGTATTTTCACGTTCATCGTTACCGCCCATCATGGAGTTTTTACCGCGGGCGCGGCCGATTGCATCAATCTCATCAATAAAGATAATACAAGGGGCTTTCTCTTTGGCTTGTTTGAACAAATCACGCACACGTGAGGCACCGACACCCACAAACATCTCAACGAAGTCCGAACCCGATAACGAGAAGAAAGGTACTTGAGCTTCTCCTGCAACAGCTTTTGCCAATAAGGTTTTACCTGTACCCGGAGGACCTACAAGCAATGCTCCTTTCGGAATTTTACCCCCTAGATTCGTGTATTTACGTGGATTTTTTAAGAAATCTACGATTTCCATTACCTCTTGTTTTGCTTCTTCTAAGCCAGCAACATCGTTAAAGGTAATATTGATCTGTGATTCTTTGTCAAATAACTGTGCTTTGGATTTACCGATGTTAAAGATCGCGCCACCGCCGCCACCTGCTCCACCACCCATGCGGCGCATCAAGAAAATCCAGATTGCTGCCAATACCAATAATGGCAACATAAATGTCACAAACCAGCTTGCCCATGGATTGGACCGATCAGCATATTTCAGTTGTACCTTAGGTGTACCCGGAGCCAGCTCATCTTGTGATGCAGCTAACTTCTTCTCCAACACCTCTGCCGAAGCATCTTTAAAGATATATTGGGGGCCTGTTTCTTCCTGACCGGCAAGACTTGGAATTGGATCACTGTTCTTGGCTACGTCTTTAAAACTGGGGTTGTCTTTCCAGCCCTTTTTTAGATAAACTTCCACCTCGACAAGATCATTTTTCTTATATGCTTCCAGACGCTCAACAGCTCCGGTTTTTAACATGCGTGTTTCAAAATCACTATAGCTAATTTCCTTAGCCGGGTTTTCTCCAAAAACATATTGCAAGGCAAAAAAACCTAAAAACATGGCAATCATAAGCCACACAAAATTGAATTTTGGCGGTTTCGGGCTTACCTTACTACTTGGGATTTTTTTCATTATATCGTAATTATATTTTCTGTATAAACTATTGTATTGAGGCTTTTATTTAGGCGCTTTGAAAATGCTGAATCTGTGCATCTCCCCACAAATCCTCAATGCCGTAATGTGCTCTCTTTTCGGTCTTAAAGATATGTACAACCACATCCACAAAATCCAAAATCAACCATTCTCCGTTTGATTGTCCTTCTTTATATTGGGGTTCTTGACCAAAAGCTTTATAGACTTCCTCCTCTACACTCTTTGCAATGGCATTAACCTGAATGTTTGAGTCGGCATGACAAATCACAAAATAATCAGAAACAGAACTGTGAAGATCTCTTAAATCCAAGCGAACAATCTCGTTTGCTTTCTTTTCCTGCATACCATGGACGATAATTTCTGATAGACGTTGCGACAATTCTGAACTTTTATTTTTACTCATTAAAAAATATGATAGTTTTGACTTAATATTTATTTAATACTTTCAGTTTGCAAAATAACAATATTTCGGGACTTATCATCGGTCAAAATACAATATATCTTGACAAAGTTGCCTCTACAAACGATTATTTAAAAGAATTATTGTCAAATTTCAAGCCACTCGCAGAGGGTACTGCCATTTTAGCAGAAGAACAATTTCGGGGAAAAGGACAGCGTGGAAGTACCTGGGTGAGCGAGCCTGGAAAAAACCTGACGACATCAATTCTTTTAAAACCTCATTTTTTAGCAATTGAACAGCAGTTTGCGCTCTCAGCAACAGTAGCTATCGCTTTAGTAAAGTGGCTTAAAAGCAAAACTGAGCTACCCGTAACCGTTAAATGGCCTAATGACATTTATGTTGATAACAAAAAAATAGCAGGCATCCTGATTGAAAATAAGTTGAAGGGAAATAAAATTGAAGCTTCTATTGTCGGAATCGGCGTTAATATCAATCAAGTCAATTTTGACACAGCGTCAACAATTACCTCCTTATCTAATTTAACTGATAAAGCTGATTATGTCATAAAAGATTTGGCTGTCGAACTTTTTGCAAGTATCCAGAAGGAATATAATATACTCTTTACCCACTCTTGGCAACCCCAATTGAATTGTTATAACGAACTACTCTTTTGGAAAAACCAGGAAAAACCATTTTTGGTCGCAGGTGAGAAAAAGATGGGAATGATCAAGACTGTTGGGATCGATGGTCAACTGCAAGTACTTATCGACGACAAACTGCAGAAATTTAATATCAAAGAGATAAGCCATCTTATATCCTAATCTTTACACTAAATACAGATAAACCATTTGGGAATATGCTAAATTTGTAACGTGGTTAAATTAAACCTTTATCAGTTTTTGCTATCAAAGGTGTATAACAAACTGCAATAATTATTTAGGAAAATGAAAAAATTAGTATTGTTGATAACTGCTGTGATTTTTGCAGCTACTGGAGCCTTCGCCCAAATTCACAAACCTGTAAAATGGACTGTAGCCAGCAAAAAATTAAACAACAACGAAGCTGTCGTCTATGTCAAAGGAACAATCCAAAATGGTTGGCACATCTATTCCCAAAATGTGAAAGATGGCGGACCAATCCCAACTTCCTTCAATTTTGCTAAAGCCGGTGACTATGCGCTGGTAGGCAAAACTGCTGAGCCAAAACCAAAAGTAAAACACGAAGAAGTGTTCAAAATGGATGTTGGTTATTTTACAAATGAAGTGATCTTTCAACAAAAGGTGAAGTTGAATAAAGGTACTGCAACAGTGAAAGGCACAGTAGAATGGCAAGCTTGTGATGCATCACAATGTCTTCCTCCGGATGAATATGCTTTTGCTGTGACAATCAAATAGTAAAAATGATCATACACGGATAAAATAATAAGGCGATTCTCATCGCCTTTTTTTATTTTTGAAACTGACATCAGAAACAGATACGCATGTTAAAAAACACATTTATTCTACTTTTAATTGCTTTTTTCAGTCTTTCGCATACCTCGGCGACTTTTGCATTGCAACAAGATAGTTTGACAAGTACGGAAGGACTTCAATTTGAATCTTCACCTGATACCACACCAGTGGTAGAGGCCGTACCGGATGACCTGACTTTTTCAGACGCTCCGGATACCACGGTCAGCCAGGATAGCAGCAAATTGGATAAGGCAACAACAAATATCTCTTCCACTAACGCAGAAACCGGAAAGAAATCGCTTTGGAGTATTTTTATCGCTGGATTAATTGGCGGCTTTGCGGCGCTCCTCATGCCTTGTATATTCCCTATGTTACCTCTGACTGTTAGCTACTTTACAAAACAATCTGGCACCCGCGCAAGTGGCATCAGTAAAGCGCTACTCTATGGCCTCTTCATTATTGTGATATACGTCGCTTTAGGGATGATCATTACGATTGCATTCGGTTCTGACGCACTTAACGCACTATCGACGAATGGCATATTTAATTTCTTGTTTTTTCTATTGCTCGTAGTTTTTGCTGCTTCATTTTTTGGTGCTTTCGAAATCACCTTACCAAGCTCCTTTGTCAATAAAATGGATGCTAAATCAGATAAGGGCGGCCTTATCGGGCTCTTTTTTATGGCATTTAGTCTTTCGCTGGTTTCGTTCTCCTGTACAGGTCCAATTATTGGCACCCTACTCGTTGAAGCCGCTTCAAAGGGCGAACGTTTAGGTCCGGCGATCGGTATGCTGGGTTTTTCCATTGCCTTAGCAATCCCGTTTGGCTTATTTGCCATGTTCCCTTCATTGCTAAAGTCATTGCCAAAATCTGGCGGGTGGCTCAATTCAGTAAAGGTCGTTCTCGGATTTTTAGAACTCGCTTTAGCATTAAAATTTTTATCGAACGTAGATCTAGCTTATCACTGGAACTGGTTGGATCGTGAGGTATTTTTATCCTTGTGGATTGCCATATTTGGCCTGATGGGATTATACCTCATTGGTAAAATCAAGTTCTCGCATGATAGTGACCTTAAATTTCTGTCCGTACCACGGACGATACTTGCAATCGTCGTATTCTCTTTTGTCGTATACATGGTTCCCGGTCTATGGGGAGCACCACTGAAATCTATATCCGCTTTCTTACCGCCTTCTGCAACGCAGGACTTCGACCTCTCTGCTGGTATTGCAGGCGCTCCTGCCCACAGCGACGGCAAAGTAAAAAAATATGCGGAAATCTTCCATGAGCGCGGTACCCCGAAGGGATTTGATCCATATTACGATTATGATCAGGCTCTGGAAACCGCAAAAGAGTTGAATAAACCTGTATTGATAGACTTCACCGGCTGGAACTGTGTCAATTGCCGAAAAATGGAGGCAAATGTATGGACAGATCCCACTGTTGCGAAGCTATTAAAAGAGGAATTTGTTATGGCCGAACTCTTTGTTGATGATAAAACAGAGTTACCAGCAAATGAACAATTCGTTTCTAAATATAGTGGAAAGAAAATCAAAACGATCGGTAATAAAAACAGTGATTTTCAGGCATCGACTTTCAATAGCAATTCGCAGCCTCTATACGTGATTGTAGATGAAACGGGAACGGTATTGGTACCACAAACTGGCGCAAACTATAATATTGATCAATACAAAGCTTTTCTACAAAGTGGGATTGATGCTTTTAAAGCAAAACGATAAGCAGACTATCTAGTGGTTATCATCGCTTTTTATAATTCAAGGCTCTATTGTAAAGTTTACATGAAGTTTGATACTGATTTAGATTAATTGCACAGCAGAAGGCAATTAATTAATTGCTTTTAAGCGGTTCGGAACTTTTAATAACGGAAATATAATTGTATATAAGCACAAAAATAGCTAAGTTTGAGTTCGTATGAGTAACATTAAAAAAATTGCTGTTTTGACATCTGGAGGGGATGCTCCAGGAATGAATGCGGGTATTCGTGCTGTTGTAAGAGCAGGTATCTATAACAATCTTGAGGTATTTGGTATACGCAGGGGCTATGATGGTTTGGTAAATGGTGAGATTTTCCCCATGGATGCAAAATCCGTGGCCAATATCATACAACGTGGCGGAACTATTCTAAAAACTGCGCGCAGCGAGGCATTCAAGACTGTCGAAGGACGTAAACAAGCTTATGATAACTTACGTAGCCATGAAATTGACGCGATGGTGGTCATTGGTGGTGACGGAACATTTACAGGTGCATCAAAATTCATTGACGAGTTTGACTTTCCAATTATCGGTCTACCAGGTACAATCGACAATGATCTAGCCGGCACTGATTTCACCATTGGCTATGATACAGCAATAAACACCGTTATTCAAGCGGTAGATAAAATCCGTGATACTGCAGAGTCTCACGATCGTGTTTTTATTATTGAGGTTATGGGACGTGATTCTGGCTTGATTGCCATCCGTTCTGGTATAAGTACAGGTGCTGAAGCTGTATTGGTTCCCGAGTTTGAGGTGGATTACGATGCAATCATGAAAAGGCTGGATAAAAGCCGCAAGAATAAATCTTCACGCATCATCATCGTTGCCGAAGGGGACAAAGAAGGTGGAATGGTCGTTTCGGAAAAAATAAAAGAAAATTTCCCCCATTATGATGTAAGGCTTTCTATTTTAGGCCACATCCAACGCGGTGGAAGCCCAACATGTATGGACCGTGTACTGGCCAGTAGACTTGGCGTTGCTGCAGTAGAAGCGCTTGTTGCGGGCCGTAGAGGTGAAATGGCCGGATTAATCTGTAGCGAAGTTAGATTCACTCCTTTTAAGAGCGCGATTAAACATAACGTAAAACTGAACGAAGATCTACTTCGAATCATTGAGATACTTTCCTTATAAGGAGCTCTTTTACAAGACTAATATATAAAAAACACGCATGAAATGAATTTCATGCGTGTTTTTTATATCCTAAATTAAACAATACCACTATCTGACCAGCTTTTACATTCGTTTAAAATTGCTATTTCAGTAGCTTATTGAGATATTCCTCATTTACAGCTGGCAATTGAATCGTCTGTCCAGTTTTCGCCATTGAATCTGCGAAATGATTGGTATTTTGGATCGCCTGCTCGTAGGCTTTGATAACTTGGTCGGAAATGTATAAAGCCTTTGGATCTTTGATATCTACCTTATACTGGTTATCCTTTAGGCTTACATGATGATAGAAACGATAAGCTGCAGCCTTCAGTAACCCCAGCTCCTGCTGTGACAACTCATCGATTCGCGCATTTGGTGGTAATGTCACATCTATATATTCCTTACCCTTTGCCAAAGCCTCGATGGAATGATCCAGGGGAATTGCACTAAGCGCCTCCAGGTTTACCACTGGCACACCATTTTCTTTCTTGGAATTACAGGCAAAAGCTAAAATACCTAAAGCAATCACCAGTATCAGTTTTTTTCTCATTTTTTGGGTTTTACACGCAGTTTATTATTAATAAACGCTATAGTCTACATGCCTTGCACAAAAGCAAATAATGCTTTTTGCAATCCGTTAATAAATGTTTCTCTTGATATTATATACATCAGCCTAAAGAAGCTCATGCTTTTATAAAACCAATTCTTTGCCATACGAACCAATTATGCGCTTAGAAAAGCCATCTCCGCAAACAAAGATCGAGAAGCAGTACAGCTTTCACAAAAAACACCTATTTAAAATCCATCAACAAAGATAAGATTTTAAATAGGTGTTCTATATTAATCTAAGAAACTGAAAGAGCCTATTTTAATAGCTCCGCCAATTTAGCTTCCAAAGCCTCTCCTCTTAAATTAGAAGCGACAATTTTACCAGAAGGATCAATTAAGAAGTTCTGTGGAATTCCACGTACTTCATACAATTTCACAGGAGCCGATTTCCAACCCTGCAAATCAGACACATGTGGCCATTGTTGCAAATTATCATCATGAATCGCTTTTAACCAAGCATCCTTTTTACCTGGGTTGTCCAAGGAAACACCAAACACAGTAAAGCCTTTATCTTTAAATTTATTGAATGCGGCAACAACGTTCGGATTTTCGTGACGACAAGGTCCACACCAGCTCGCCCAGAAATCCAACAATACATATTTGCCTCGCAATGAAGATAGAGACACGTTATTGCCTGTCGTATCCGGTAACGTAAAATCTGGTGCCACAGAACCTACAGCAACAGCTTTTAGTTTTTGGATACGCTCAGCCAACTCTTTTCCTTTCTCAGAATTTTTTAATTCCGGAGACAATTTTTCAAACGAAGACACATATTCATTCACGTTTTCCCCATTTACATTTTCAGCAAGCAGATCTAATGTATACCAGCTTTTTGGATTTTTGTTGATAAATTCAGCATCAGCCTTTTCCATCTTTTCAGAAATCTCGCCAGCTTGTTTTTGCAGACCTTCAATAAACTTCGGATCCTGTTTCTGTGCATCAGAAGCCGCATAATATTGTTGATTTAAGCCTTCAAATTGATCTGCATAAGGTTTTACAAAAGCTTTGTATTGCGTAAAGTCATCATTGATCGCCGTACCTGTTATTACAGCATCTTTAAATCCTTTGGATGCATCTACGTTGATCACACCTTTTGACAGATACAACTGAGCCGTTTCAGGTTGCTTTTGTGCACCCCGGAGTTCGCCAAAGGAAAGCCCTTCTGCAGAATAAATCATCACACCTTTAGTTGGTGATGCTACCTGACCGTTGAATTTAAACTCACCTTTGACCACAGCAGCTGAATCTAGCTGACGGGTACCATTATTGGCGTACTGCATAAATACCTTAGCCTTATCAGAAGCTGCATTCACTTTTCCTGTCACTGTATAGCTTTCTTGTGCCATCAATAAGGCTGGTAAAAAGCTTAAACCCATCAATATTCCCTTCTTCATAATTATATACTTCCCATAAATGTAAAAGATTTCCGTTGCATTGACACGCTATTTAACATTATTTAGCAAAGTTGTTACCATCGTCCCGAAGCACCGCCACCACCGAAATCGCCGCCTCCAAATCCGCCAAACCCACCGCCGGATCCACCTCCAAATCCACCGCCACCACCTCGGTTGCCTCCCCCAAGACCGTTAAGCAAAGTCCACCAAAAAATATCTGAAGAGCCACGACCATTCATCACGCGCCCGCCTCCTTTTCCACCGCCACCGCGATTTGAAAATAGCACAACTAGAAATATCACGACAATAATGACAAATATGATGGATCCCGATCCACCGCCGCTAGGCTGTTTGGGATCAGCTTTATATTCCCCTTTTGCATAGGAAATAAGAGAATTTGTAGCCTTGTCAACCCCACTATAATAATCGCCCTGACGAAATGCTGGTTTGATATCATTCTCAATAATACGATAGGCAATCGCATCGGGCACTGCCCCTTCAATCCCATAGCCGGTCTGAATGGTAACAGCCCGGTCGCCCAATGCCGCCAATAATAAAATACCATTATTGTACTTTTTATTACCAACACCCCACTTCTTCGCCAGACGGACAGCATAATCTGAGATATCATAACCTCCAGTAGAGTTCATCATGACCACAGCAATCTGTGTAGAAGTAGAATCTTCAAATGCCAACAGCTTTTGCTCCAATTGCTGTTTTTGACCGACCGTCAATGTATTTGTATAATCATTGACAAGTTTATTGGGTGTCTCTGGAAAATCCTGTCCTATTGCAGTCATGAAGGCCAGCGCCCACAGCATCATCACCATGACTGGAATCCGAACCCGAGAAAATAATTTCGACATAAGTTTTATTTTTTATTGACTAGCGATCACCAAAAACAATATCATTTGGAAGTTCATTGATATCATCATGTTCTCTGGGAAAGAATTTCGCTAATTGTTTGCCCGCATGTTCAATTCCCTTCACCAGTCCCTCTACAATTTTATCCACACGGAATTCTTCGACCATAAGATCTTTGGTACAATTCCAAAAGTCGCTTTCCACGCGTTGATTGATCCCTTTATCACCAATGATAGAAAATTTACGATCCTCCAATGCGATGTAAATAAGCACTCCATTCTTTAGCACGGTTTTATGCATGCCCAATTTGGAAAAATAGTACGTTGCACGATCGTGAACTTCATCGGGGCAATGATTTTCTATCACAACCCGGATTTCTCCCGATGTCTCGTTTTCTGCCATATTAATAGCATGAACGATTCTTTCTTGTTCTTCTGCATTTAAAGCCATAATATTTCGTCAATGATGTCTACATTCAAGATCAGTCTGTCCGACTCTCCCATGTAAACACGTCCTTGTAAAACAATCTGTATAAAAAATGGATGAAGGGCTTATACGCAAGCCGCATCATCCATCATTTCGTCCATTTCTAACAAGATGTTATTAGAATGATACAGTCGGTGCCTTATCTGAGCCAGGGGCAGCTGTAAATGTTCCTTTGGCTTTAAACCCAAACATGCCCGCCATTAAATTATTTGGGAAGCTACGTACAGTCGTATTGAATTGCTGTACAGCTTCATTATAGGATCTACGTTCCGTTGAAATACGGTTTTCTGTCCCTTCCAATTGCGCTTGCAATTCCAAAAAGTTTTGATTTGCCTTTAAGTCCGGGTAGGCCTCTACCGAAGCCAACAGACGACTCAAAGAACCACTGAACTGATCTTGTACTTTTTGGAATTTAGCGATATTCTCCTCCGATAAATCATCTGCATTGATGGTAACCGAAGTTGCCTTAGCTCTTGCTTCAACGACCGCAGTTAATGTGCTTTCTTCGTGCTTAGCAGCACCCTTTACAGTGTTCACCAAGTTCGGAACCAAATCCGCACGACGTTGGTAAGCATTTTCAACCTGTGCCCATTTCCCTTTGACGTTCTCGTCCTGAGAAACCATCGTATTGTAACCACATGAGTTTAATGATACTAATGCAAATAAACCGCATAGGGCTACTAAAAATCTTTTCATTTTCATTGTTCAAAGAATTAAATACTATTCAAATTATACGTTTACACTATCAAAGCATATACCAAGCTCCTACTAAGATAAGAATATTTTTATTTCCAAATCGGCAAACAACCAATATTCCGTAACTTTGTGGCGGTTTTGGGATAAAAACCCAGCCCTTTTATCTTATGCAAAAAGAAATTGAGATTGCGATCCTTCCGGAGAAAATCGAAGATGAGCAATATATCCTACAGCAAGGCGCAAAAATGCTACGCCTGCAACCACAACAGCTCAAAGGTTATAAAATCCGTAAACGCTCCATTGACGCCCGTAGTAAACAAGTGGTTTACAGAGCACGGGTGATTTTTTATATAGACGAATTTCCCCTACCGGAGATTTATGAAAACCATTTTAAATCTGTGCAGTCGGGAAAACCCGTCATCATCATCGGTGCTGGCCCCGCAGGTTTATTCGCCGCGATCCGCTGTATTGAGCGTGGTCTCAAACCAATTGTCATTGAGAGAGGCAAAAAAGTACAGGACCGAAGACGCGATCTTGCGAAGCTAAACCGCGAGGGCACTGTGAACCCCGAATCCAACTACTGCTTTGGGGAAGGTGGTGCGGGAACCTATTCTGACGGCAAGCTTTATACCCGCTCCAATAAAAGAGGTGACGTTGACAAAGTCCTTAAGCTTTTTGTATCTCATGGAGCGACAACGGACATTTTAGTGAATGCCCGCCCCCACATCGGCACCAACAAACTCCCTCATATTATTGAAGCGATGCGGGAGAGTGTGATCGAATTTGGAGGTGAGTTTCTTTTCGATCAACGTGTAGATGATATATTGGAATCCTTTGGTCAGGTCCGTGGAGTAAAATTAGCCAGTGGAGAAGAAATCAAAGCCGATCATGTTATTGTAGCCACGGGCCACTCCGCGCGTGATATTTTCGAACTATTTCATCGCAATAATTGGTTGATTGAAGCAAAAGCTTTTGCGCTCGGTGTCCGCATCGAACATCCACAGGCTATTATTGATCAGGCTCAATACCATTGTCAGGTCAGAAGTGAACATTTGCCACCAGCCTATTATAGTCTGGTCGAGCAAGTCAATGATCGCGGTGTCTTTTCATTTTGTATGTGTCCGGGTGGCGTTATTGCTCCCTGTGCAACTGACCATAACGAAATCGTCGTCAACGGCTGGTCTCCTTCTAAACGGAATAATCCACACGCCAATTCAGGTACCGTCATTCAGATCAACCTCGAAGATGTACCTAATGCGCTAAATGATCCCTTTGCTTTACTTGATTTTCAAAAACAGATCGAACGCCGAGCTTTCGAAGTTGGTGGAGGAAACCTTGTTGCACCTGCACAGCGCATGGTTGACTTTGTCGAAGGCCGAGTTTCCTTGGATCTACCGGAAAACTCGTATAAACCCGGAACCTCTTCGGCCGACTTGCGAGAGGTTTTACCAACTTTTGTACATGAAGCGCTTCGGGGTGCCCTCCCAATATTTGGTAAAAAGATGAAAGGCTATTATACGAACGAAGCTATTCTGGTCGGCGTAGAATCGAGGACATCTTCGCCTATACGTATACCGCGAAACAAAGAAAACCTGCAACACCCTCAGGTCAAAGGACTTTACCCTTGTGGGGAGGGCGCGGGCTATGCCGGCGGTATTATTTCGGCTGCAATAGACGGAATTAATTGTGTCGATGCAATTGATTTAAGCTAAGATTTTTTATTTTTTCTCTTGCAGAATAAGAAGAAATGCCTTACTTTTGTAGCATCAACGCGAAAGTAGCTCAGTTGGTAGAGCACAACCTTGCCAAGGTTGGGGTCGCGAGTTCGAATCTCGTCTTTCGCTCTAAACAAAAAACGCTTCCAAAATCTGGAAGCGTTTTTTGTTTAGAATTACTTTATTTTTCCTCCTACCCCTAAGCACATAATTGACCTGTTCAAAAAAGACAGCAATCCCACCAATACAACAATAACACCAGCAATAACAAACGCCGTTGCCACTCCGATCACGTCAGCGATAAAGCCTGTAAACAGGAGTCCTATCATACTTGGTAAAATGGCGATGCTAAAATAAAGCGAGAATACACGCCCCAACATTTCTGCCGGTACCTGCTCTTGAATAATGGTCATAAATGACGCGGAGAAAATAGACATTGAAACGCCCCCAAAGCCCGTCATAATAACAAATGGAATAAACCATCCGGAGGGAAACAAACCCGAGATCGCAAATGTGATTCCCAGTACAATATGCATGCTGTTAACCAACGCTACTTTGGACATCGATACCTTTGCTAATCCCAAAAAGCTCCCACCGATCAGCATTCCTATCCCCCAAATAATCTCAATAATACTCATTTCCCATTTGCCACCACCGTAGTGGCCAATTGTCAACAAAGGAAACATGATCGCAACAGGCATAATACAGAAAGTCGCTACCATAGCATACAGGAACAACATTTTCAATCCTTTATTATGATAGATAGCGCTCATTCCTTGTTTAAGGTCATCCAAAACGGCAACAATCGAGGGTTTCACATCAGATCGTGAAAGATGTGGGATAGTTACAAAAAGTAAAGATATGATGGCTACCGCAGCTCCAATGACATCCAGATACAAGACACTCGAAATGGGGAAATAGCTAATAGCCAAAGTGCCCAATGCAGGACCAGCAATACTACTTACTGACTGTAGCATTTGATTAATCCCCGATACACGCAATAACTTGTCCTCGGGAACGAGCAACGGCGCAATTGCTTGCATAGCCGGCGAATGAAATGCAGACCCGATCGAACGACAGGCCATCAATAGATAGATCAGAAACATGTTCGTACCATCACTTTTTAGCACGAAAGTCATCCCTAAGGTACAGAGGGCGATAAACCCATCAGCGAAAATCATAACTTTCTTTCTATCCCAACGATCTATATAGACACCGGCAAATGGTCCGATAATCGCCTGAGGTAACAAACCAGCAATAGCGGCAAAAGCCAATATCTCAGCAGACCTGTGCGTCAAACTCAACCAGATCATGATCGAAAAGTTGACCGCTGAACTGGACAGTAAAGAAATGAATTGCCCAATCCATATATAACTATAGGTACGAAACCAGTTATTTTTTTCCATCAAATTTTAAATAAAAAATACAACAGGTGTATGATCAAGAATGATCAACACATTAAATAAAACGTTTATAACACATACTGCATCAATAATGAAAATGCTGCATGGCACACTCCCATGATCAGGCTAGCCAAAGCTGCCACTGGATACTTCAGAGAGAATCATGCTATTCATTAAGTGAATAGGTGTGTTCAATTGAGAATTTAAAAACGTAAATGAGCTATAAAACCCAAGGTTTATAAGCGTAAGTTGTATGCAAAGACATGTTCATAACGGTATAAAAGTAAGAGAAAAGAAGCAAAAACACAACTCCAAGACTGCTAACTACCTCAAAACTGTTTTCACTAATCCGAAAAATAAAATATTCATCAAAAAAAGGCGTTTACCCATTCGGTAAACGCCTTTTTTTGTTTATATAGCTTGTGTGATTTTGTTTAATTCGTTCTTAAGCTTTCTTCCACCAATTCTTCTACATATTTTCGAACAACTTCGTTTGAAAAACGGGTCGTCACATCAAAAGCAAAGGCATGTACGAGCAGGATACGTGCTGATTCTTCACCAATTCCGCGAGCTCTCAAATAAAACAAAGCCTCATTATCAAATTGACCTATCGTACATCCGTGTGAACATTTCACATCATCCGCAAAAATCTCCAGTTGAGGCTTGGTATAAACCGCTGAATTATCCGACATCAACATGTTATTATTCTGTTGGAAAGCATTGGTTTTTTGCGCGTCTTCGCGAACAAAGATTTTTCCGTTGAAAACAGCAGTAGATTTATCCTGTGTAATATTCTTATACCATTCGTAAGATTCACAATGTGGCTTAAGATGATCCACAACAGTATGATTGTCGACGAGTTGATCACCTGCTGTCAGGTTAATACCATACAGATGACTTTCTACATTTTCCGCATCTAAACGTACATTAATATTATTGCGAATAAAAGAAGCTCCTGGAAAATTACAGTTATAGTTATTGTAAAGGCTATATTTCTCCTGGTATACTTCCGTATGGTTAAAGTAACGGCTTACTGATTCTGCCACTTGGAGATAGTAATGTTGAACTTTAGCATTCTCTTTTACTATAATTTCTGAAACTTTATTATGCACATTGCTTGCGCTACCATCTGCCGTGATAAAGCTTTCGATCAACTCAAGTTCAGCGTTGGGTTCAACAACAACCAAATTCCGTGTTTGCGCAAAAAAATCTTCTTTCCCTGTCGCTACGTGGATGATCTGTATCGGTTTGTCAAGTACAACACCTTTCTTTAAGTGGATAAATACACCATTTGTAAAGGCAGCTGTATTAAGCGCCACCATGATGTTATCGGATTTATCAGCGTATTGAGCAAAATGTGCCTGAAATGCAGGTTCAGCGACAGCGTCATCCATTGGAATAACAACAAGTCCCTTTACTTTTTCCAGCTCACTCACAGCCAATACATACTGGCCGTTAACCAGAATAATACGGTACGCATCCAAATTCGGGATCTCTCCCGCACTAAAATCCAAGCCCTCGATATCCACATCTACATCAAGCGCATAGGGCTTATTGATAATACTGTGAATGTTTGTATATTTCCATTCTTCATTCTTAACTGTGGGAAAGCCTGCTGCTTCGAAACGTTCGAATGCTTGTTGACGTGCCTCCGTAAAGAAGGCAGGTTCGTCTGAAACAGGTTGCTCTTTAAAAGCTCCCAGCACTTGTTGAAGTAATGATTCTGAAACTAATGTACTCATGTTATTTTTTAATCAAATCGCCAAAATTCTCTTCCACTCCTATTTTACCGGTGTAAAAGATTAAGCGTTTTGTGTATCATATTCTTTTAACCAATCGTATCCTTTTTCTTCTAGCTCTAAAGCCAATTCTTTAGGCCCTGATTTCACGATACGACCATTGTACAATACGTGAACAAAATCTGGAACGATATAATCCAACAGACGTTGGTAGTGGGTGATGACAATAAAGGCATTGTCTTTGGAGCGCAACTGATTCACACCATTTGCAACAATACGAAGTGCATCGATATCCAAACCTGAATCTGTTTCATCCAAGATCGATAATTTAGGATTCAACATCGCCAGCTGAAAAATCTCGTTACGCTTTTTTTCACCACCGGAGAACCCTTCATTCAAAGAACGATTCGCTAAATTAGCCGAAAACTCAACCAATTTTTGCTTATCCTTTACCATTTGTAAGAATTCTTTGGCTTCCATGGGAGGCAAACCTTTATATTCACGAATATCATTTACTGCTGTTTTCAGAAAATTAATATTCGATACTCCCGGGATTTCAACAGGATATTGGAACGCCAAGAATAGTCCCTCACGGGCACGATCCTCTGGAGAAAGATCCAATAAATCCACGCCATCCAAAAAAGCAGAACCTTCATTCACTTCATATGATTCGCGTCCAGCCAACACATTTCCTAAGGTACTTTTTCCAGCTCCATTAGGCCCCATAATGGCATGAATTTCCCCTGCTTTAACTTCCAGGTTTAATCCCTTTAATATTTGTTTGTCTTCTACAGACGCATGTAAATTTTTAATGCTTAACATTTTATTCGTATTGAGTATTGAGCGGTATGCTACCAATTTAGCGTGCTCAATTATTTTTATCTATCCTACTGAACCTTCTAAAGAAATAGCCAATAATTTCTGTGCTTCCACAGCAAATTCCATTGGCAACTGATTTAACACCTCTTTGGCGTAACCATTAACAATTAACCCAACCGCTTTTTCAGAATCAATACCACGTTGGTTTAAATAAAACACCTGATCTTCACCTATTTTCGATGTAGTCGCCTCGTGCTCCAATTTTGCTGTCTTATTCCGGTTTTCGATGTATGGGAATGTATGTGCACCACATCTATCACCGATCAATAAAGAATCACATTGGGTAAAGTTTCGGGAGTTATCAGCATTAGGGCCGATTTTCACCAATCCTCTGTAGCTGTTATGGCTTTTTCCCGCGGAAATTCCTTTTGAAACAATTTTGGATTTCGTATTCTTACCCAAATGGATCATCTTCGTTCCTGTATCAGCAACTTGGTAATTACGAGTCATCGCAACCGAGTAGAACTCACCGACCGAATTGTCCCCTTTTAGGATCACACCTGGATATTTCCAGGTAATTGCAGATCCAGTCTCTACTTGAGTCCAAGATATCTTGCTGTTATCTCCTCTACAAATACCGCGTTTGGTTACAAAGTTAAAAATACCACCTTTCCCGTCTTTGTCACCCGGATACCAGTTCTGTACAGTTGAATATTTAATTTCTGCATCGCGCTCAGCAATCAATTCCACAACAGCTGCATGTAATTGATTCTCATCACGCATCGGCGCAGTACATCCCTCTAAGTACGAAACATAAGCCCCTTCGTCCGCAACGATTAATGTACGTTCAAACTGACCCGTATTCTGAGCATTAATACGGAAGTAAGTTGACAACTCCATTGGACATTTCACGCCCTTTGGAACATAAACAAATGATCCATCCGAAAACACAGCAGAGTTTAATGCAGCATAGATATTATCTGTTTGAGGAACTACTGTTCCCAAATATTTCTTCACTAAATCAGGGTGCTCTTGCACTGCTTCACCAAATGAACAGAAAATCACTCCTTGCTCCTTTAGCTTCTCACGAAAAGTTGTCTTTACTGATACGGAGTCAAAAACTGCATCAACAGCAACCACACCAGCCAATATCTTTTGTTCGTCCAAAGGTATACCCAGCTTTTCAAAAGTAGCAATCAATTCAGGATCAACCTCATCCATGGAATTGACTTGTGGCTTTGCTTTAGGGGCAGCATAATAAGATAGATCCTGAAAATCAATCTCTGGAGCCCTGAAATTTTGCCAAGTAGGCATCTTTAACGTCAAGAAATGACGAAAAGCTTTCAATCTCCACTCCAATAACCATTCAGGCTCATTCTTTTTTGCCGAAATAAAACGAACCGTATCCTCTGTAAGGCCTTTGGCTGCGATTTCCATTTCGATATCTGTCGTGAACCCGTATTTATATTCTTCGAGCTCCAGCTCTTTTAATAAATCGTCGTCTTTAGTACTCATATTGCGCTCTCACGGTTTAACTAATTCGGGAGGGCTAGCCTCCACACCTATCGAACTGCAAAGTTACAATTTCAAAGCCAATAAAATACATTTTATGTATCCGTAAACAGGTATTTTTAATAAAAAAATGACATTTATCACTTCATCTCATTGAAATGCGCACATTTTAAATGATTATGACAGTCAAATGATTTTAAATCAATTAAAATTATAACACAAAGCCAACACTATAGTCAAAACCTATTAATCATCAATAATTTTGTATTTTTTTAAATTTCCAAATATAATTTTGTATATTTACAAATACTATTGATTATTAAGACTTAAGATATGCCGTTTGCACCAGATAAAACAGATTTAAAAATTCTTAAACTATTACAAGAGAATGGCCGCATTACTAATTTGCAATTAGCATCAAGTATTGGACTCTCTCCGGCACCAACTTTGGAACGCGTAAGGAAGCTTGAAAATTCGGGCTTCATCAAAAGTTACCATGCTTTTGTCGACGAAGAAAAATTGGGCCTAGGTATCAAATCCTTTATACAGATTTCACTGGACTTCCACACGCACAACGCAATTCCTGAATTTGTCGCCGCAGTAAAAATGATTCCAGAGGTAACCGAATGTCATCACGTCACTGGCAATTGTGATTTCATTCTCAAGGTATACGTAAAAGATATAAAAGCCTACGAAGGCGTTATTATGGAAAAGATTGCCAAGATTCCGTTTGTAAAAACATTCCAAACGATGATGATCATGTCTACCAGCAAAAAGGAACCAATCATTCCCTTGGAATATTAAAAGATACGTATGAAAACATCATCCCGATATCAAGGTCTAGCGATAATCCTTGCTTACCCCGATCCTACCATCCGTAGGGAAGAGGTGTGGATGATGTTTTGATTTGAACGATATACACATGCCAACCGTCTTTTGGACGTTTTTTTTCGGTTAGTGGTAAATTAGTTAGGACAAACGCCAATCGATAGGAGCCTTACCATGTTCTACTAAATATTTATTTGCCTTCGAAAAGTGTTTACTTCCAAAGAACCCGCGGTAAACAGAAAGAGGAGAAGGATGTACCGATGTCAAAATAAGATGTTTACGCGCATCAATTAATAAACTCTTCTTTTGTGCATAACTTCCCCAGAGAAGAAAAACAACATGTTCACATTGTTCTGAAATAGCATGGATGATGCTATCCGTAAAAATTTCCCAGCCTCTTTTTTGGTGCGAGCCGGCCAGATGAGCCTGAACAGTCAATGTCGCATTGAGCAACAATACGCCCTGTTTGGCCCAAGCTGTTAAATCTCCAGACCGAGGCTCCACAAACCCTTCAATATCATCCTGAAGTTCCTTAAATATATTTTTTAGAGAAGGAGGTAAGGCAATACCCTCCGGCACAGAAAAAGACAAGCCATGCGCCTGACCGTCATTATGATAAGGATCCTGACCTAAAATAACAACCTTAACATTGTAAAGTGGTGTGAGTTTGAAAGCATTCATCACCAGATTAGCTGGAGGAAACACTTTCGCTCCTTGGCGCTCTTCTTGTACAAAGGAAGACAATTGTTTCATATAAGGCTGACTGAACAAAGGTTTCAGCACCGGAGCCCAAGAGTCATCATACAGTTTTTCCATAGATCAAACTTAGATAAAGTTGCATGCAATGGCAAATTTTATTCACCTCTACGTATTCACATCGCCTTTAAAGCTGCGGCATCACCTATGGTTCAATAGCTTCTTTGACCACTAACATCTGAACGAAAAAAATATAATTTTACAAAATAACCACTTGAACAAGTTGCTTAAACGACGAAATTAACGGATATTTGCAGAATTAAATTGAACACAAATATTTTTTAAACAAAGATTTATGTCAAATCTCGTTAGAATCATCATTTGCAGTGCATTGCTGATTGGGACAGTTGCTTTATTTTGGACAGGAAATTGGGGATGGGGAATTCTAGGCATCTTGATCACAATCCTTGGCTTTGTCACTGTATTTTTCCATGAATACATGCTTATCGCGCAGTGGTATATGCGCAAACAAGATATGGCTACTGCCGAAAAATGGTTAAGAAAAATCACGAATTATGAAAAACAGTTAATTCCGCAACAACACGGTTATTACAATATGTTGATCGGATTGATTGAATCCCAACGTGCCCCAATGCAATCCGAAAAATATTTCAAAAAAGCATTGGCACTCGGTCTTCATATGGATCACAACATCGCATTGGCAAAATTAAGCTTAGCTGGTGTAGCCATGGCAAAACGAAACAAACGTGAAGCGGAGAAGCTACTTCAAGAAGCAAAAAAGGCAGATAAAAATAAGTTGCTGGCTGACCAGATAAAAATGATGAAAGATCAGATGGGCATGCTGGACAAACAACAAATCCGATATAATCGTTAGTTTCGGACTGAATATTATCGAGAGCTAAAAAGAGCGCTGTAATCCTTTAGGATTCAGCGCTCTTTTATTTTATATCATCTGTCCGCTATTTATTCAGTATGATAGGCACATCCAGGAATTTGCCTTCCTCTTCACTACTTTCAAAAACAAGCTTTACACTGATGGGTTTATCTGTTTTTTTCCAGTCCTTCACGATAACTTGGATATCTACAGGCTTATCCTCCTCAAGCAAGTAATGCAAATAGTTCTGTTTATCTTCAAATCCAATCCGGACGTTCCCCATCTGAATCGACGAAAAGAAATGGGCTTGTTTCTTTTGATCAAAGATCTGTGTTGAGAACGTATTCATTTTATATTCCCGGGGAGTTCTGCTATAAGATATTGCAAACAAATTAATAACCAGCTCGTTTGTGGCTTTATCTATATTATACCCTTTTACATCAAACTGAATATCATCAACCACCAGTAATGAATCCGCAGACTGGGCTTGAATGGTACCACCTGCCAAGCAAAGAAAAAGCAGGGCAGCGGCATAACGGAAAAATTTAGTCATATATTATTTCATCTAAAAAGCCACGTTAAGCGTGGCTTTTCTCTATTAAAAATCCTGTTAATAAAAATTATGCGCGCAAACGGTCAGCTGAACGAATCAATTTCTCGTCCCGACGTACCCCTCCCAATGCTAGCGCACAAAAAATAATTGATATTGGTAGTAAAAAGAAGCCTACCCCAATATTTCCTGCGCCCAAGAACTGACCAACTGTAGCCAGATGTGTGCTTGCCGAAGAGTAAAGCCAAATTGCGAAAAAGATAACCGCCACAATCTCTACCCATATCAACAAAAGCTGTATCTTACGTTGTTTGAATTTGAATATCGTAAAGATCGGGAGCAAGCCTAATAGCGCTGTCACGATGGTCTGAAGGATATAACCAAAACCACCTTCATGTACAGGCTGTCCGGCGGCAACACCATAGACCCCTGTCACCTTTACATTCTTTCCCAAACCTACTAAATCACTGTAATTTACATAAGGGAATAAAAATAAGCCGAATATAATTAATCCTGCTACGAGTAAATAAACAGTTTGGATGCGTTGAATCATATTTTAATTTTTGTATATCAACAAATATAATAAGCTTTCTTTCTTTTTAGAAATCACAACAATCGAAAAGGCTATTTTGTTGCGACTTTTAAAACATAATTATGTTCATCAATTCAGCATGGGCATGAATGTCTATCCTCGAGTATTGCTAAAAGCGACTGTATGGAGTTCTTTTCAGAAAGCATTATCTTTGCACAAATTTAAAAGATCATGTTATATATATATGGTGCAACTGCACATGCGAAAACAGCAGTGGATGTTGCCGAAGATTTGGATATCGAGATAGGAGGGCTTATTGACAAGTCGTTGTTAATTGAGGATTTATTTGACTACGAGGTCCAACTCCACCATCAGATTAAAGATGCAACAGAAAACTTCTTCATTGCCGTCAAAAACCCGGGACTACGTGAAAGGATAGTATCGGAAAATCCTGAATGGAATTTTCAATCTTTAATCCACCCCAAAGCCCATGTCTCCAAAAGAGCTGAAATCGGCGAAGGATGCATTATTCTTCCGGGAGCTATAATTGCCCCGGATGTACAGATTGGGGATCATTGTGTCATTTCAAGTGCAGCAGTCATTGAAAGCAATACAATCATTGAGGACTTTGTGAACATTGGGCCAAATGTTTCCATCGGAGCCAATGTACTCGTAGGTAGAGGATCAGAAATCAAAGCGAATACACATATTGAAGACGAAGAAACCGTCCCCAAAGAGAGTGTCATTTAATGATTAAATTCCCGCAGAATGAAACTGTAGATCGTATAGCTTTTTATAGTAACCATCAAAAGATAAAAGCTCTTGGTGTGTTCCGATTTCCTTAATTTCACCTTTGTCCAAAACAATAATCTTGTCCGCCTTTTGAATGGTGGACAAGCGGTGGGCAATAACAATTGATGTCCTTCCCCGCATTAAATTATCGATCGCGCGCTGAATCATTTCCTCTGTTTCGGTATCAACGGAAGAAGTAGCCTCATCCAAGATCAGAATTCTCGGATCATGCACCAATGCCCGAATAAAAGAAATTAATTGCGCCTGACCCGCTGACAGTGTTGCCCCTCTTTCTTTAACATCGTAGTCATATCCGCCTGGAAGTCGCATAATAAAATCATGCGCCCCTACTTCTTTGGCCGCTTCGATTACTTGCTCCCGAGAAATTGAAGGATCACCCAAGGTGATGTTATTGATGACAGTATCCGAGAAAAGAAATACGTCTTGCAACACCGTCGCTATGGTATTTCTCAAATAATCAAGATCGTAGTCACGAATATTTTCATTATCCAACAAAATTTCACCTTTATTGATTTCATAAAACCGGCTTAAAATATTAATCGTAGAGGATTTTCCCGCACCAGTAGCGCCGACCAAAGCCAATGTTTCACCAGGCTGTACACTGAAATTCACATCTTTTAGTACCCAACTCTCATCGTTATAAGCAAACCACACATGGTTGAATGTAATTTCCCCTTTAATATGTCCAGGTTTCAATGTACCTAAATTTGGGGTCATCTCATCGGTATCTAGGACTTCAAAAATACGTTCAGCACTCACCATCCCCATTTGAAGGGTATTGAACTTATCGATTAGTTCACGGATAGGCCTAAAAATCATGTTGATATACATGATAAATGCAACGACTACACCTGGCGAGATCACGTCGCCCATAATCTGCTTGGCTCCAAACCACACCAACAAACCCAATGAAATCGCCATAATAATTTCTAAAACAGGAAAAAAGATAGAAAAGTACCAATTCGTACGGATATGAGCGTTTCGATGCTGCGCATTGATTTCTATAAATTTATCCATCTCCTGCTTTTCTCGTGCAAAATATTGGATAATACCGACCCCGGTGATATGCTCCTGCAAAAAAGTATTCAAATTGGAGACCCATTTCCTGACATCTATAAAAGCAGCTTTCATCGCCTCTTTAAAAACATAGGTTGCAGCGATCATCAACGGCATAGGAATAAGTACGATTAAAGTCAATTTCCAATCGGAATAGAACATCACCCCCAATATCACGGCCAACTGCAATAGATCACCAATAATCTGGATCAATCCTTCAGAAAAGATGTTGGAAAGTGTCTCTAGGTCGGATATCGTCCGTGTAATCAATTTCCCTAAGGCAGTACGATCAAAATACCTAAGACGTAATTGTACAATATGGTTAAATACCTGAATTCGAATATCCCGAATAACAGACTGTCCCAGCGTATTTGTCATCAGGGTATGATAATAACGAATCAAGGTCTGCACAATCACTAATGCCAACATTGCAATCAACATATACGATAACCCTGCCGTGTCGAAATTTAAGATATAGCTATCTAAGGTATGCTGAATAAGCATCGGTAGCGCTGGGGCCACGGCTGCCAATAGTATTGTTAAAGCTACGGATATCCAAAATGCAGTATGATAAGGTCGCATATAGCGGCCCATTCTTCGTAACAAATTGACATCGTAGGTTTTACCTGTTATTTTATCTTGACTCACGTTAATATTTTATATATAAGGGTACGCTACTTCTGTTAAATATAATCCATGCGCAGGAACCGATACTCCTGCTTTGCCGCGGCTTTTGCTTTTGATAACTTCCCGCATAAAAGACGCTGGTTTCCCCTTCAGCCCGATCTCCAAAGATGTCCCTACTATAGCGCGCACCATATTGCGCAAAAAACGATCGGCGGTAATATGAAACACGAGTTTCTGCTCGTCGTGCCATAACCATTCCGCTCTACGAATATCACAAATATTTGTAAATACTTGGGTATGGGACTTGCTAAAGCATTCAAAATCCTGCTTACCCAGCAAAAACTGAGCAGCCTCGTTCATTTTGTCCACATCAGGGCGGTCGCGCATGAAACAAGAATAGGGATAAATGAACGGATCCTTATGGAAGTGAAGATGATACTCATAAGATCTATGGGTTGCATCGAATCGGGCATGCGCCGTATCTGCAACTTCGATCAAATTTTTAACCGCAACATCAAACGGAAGTAAGGCATTAAGTGAATGAATAAAACGGTCTGAATTTGCTAATATCCCTCTAGGAGCAGCATCAAAATGTACATACAACTGCTTCGCATGCACACCGGTATCCGTTCTTCCTGCTCCAGTGGTCTCGACAGGCTCCCGTAGCAAAGTTTCCAATGCTTTATTCAATACTTCCTGTACCGAAATAGCATTGTTTTGAATCTGCCAGCCATGATAAGCTTGTCCAAAATAGGCTATTTCCAAAAAAAAACGTCTTTTATCCATGATACGACACAAAGGTACATTTTTCCAAATGAGCTGCATTTTTTGGCAGGAGGTTTTTGCTCATTTTAGTCAATATTTAATCCTTACATGACAAAACTTTAGGTGCGTTTGGTTTTGATTCATACCTCAATAAGGAAATTAGCCTGTACGAACTTATCATCAATTTCGTTAGATCATATGATGAAACCTTGTTAAGGTCATATTTTTAAGTGCACTCAATGTGAAAACATTGCACGAACATGCTGCGCAGAGACCAATTTAAAATCCAGTCTTATAAAAAGGAAAAGTACCTATAATAGGTCTATCAGATTTTCAAAAGCCATGCCGCGTGATGCTTTTAATAATACAGTAGCCCCTACAATTGGATTTTCCAGTAGAGCGACCTTCGCTTCTAAAGTATTTTCATAAAATTCAGCATCATCATTTCTATGTTCGAAGAATGCCTTGCCGACAAGAATCTTACGATCTACAAACATGCTTTTAACGTTATCTACGATTTTTCTATGTTCTTCAAAGGATTCAGCGCCAAGCTCAAACATATCCCCAAGAATAACAGCCTTCCTCTCCGCTTCGATAATCCGAATATTATCCAGAGCAGCAGCCATACTCGTTGCATTCGCATTATAATAGTCACAGATCACTGTATTTTTTGCCGTGTTCATGATTTGCGAGCGATTGTTTGTCGGCGTATAATTTTCAATACCCGAATTGATGGCTTGCGGAGCAATGTTGAAATGTAAACCTACCGCGATGGCAGCCAAAAAGTTCTCCGTATTGTATGCCCCTGTTAGTTGCGTATCAATAATATAGGCGTGCTGATCCTCCTTTCTCTTCCAGGAGATCTGTAACAATGGAGTCGCTTTCAACAATTTACCGATGATGTCATTATTCTCAGAAAATCCATATGTTACAATATTAGCTATTTGGCGGGCAGCAGCCATTTCCCTTAGATGCGCGTTATCCGCCTGCAAAAACAAGACTCCATGGTGATCTTGAAGCCAATCGTACAGTTCGCCTTTTGTTTTTTTAACGCCTTCAAAAGAACCAAAACCTTCCAAATGAGCTTTCCCAACATTGGAAATTAATCCGTGAGTTGGTTCAGCAATTGCGCACAAAAAGGCAATTTCTCGTAAATGGTTAGCACCCATTTCGATAATGGCAACTTCAATTGACGCATCGATAGCCAATAATGTCAATGGAACACCAATATGGTTGTTGAGGTTCCCTCTCGTGGCATAAGTCTTATATTTCTGAGAGACAACCGAGTATAATAATTCTTTTGTCGTTGTCTTTCCGTTGGTTCCCGTCACACCGATTATCGGAATGTTTAATTGTTTCCGGTGATAATTTGCCAGGTCCTGCAAAGCTTTAAGCACATCGTCAACTAAAATATATTGTTCGCTTTTTTTATAAATTTCCTCATCAATGACCACATACCTTGCGCCGATCTCCAGCGCCTGTCCTGCAAATGTATTTCCATTGAAATTTGCCCCTTTCAAAGCAAAAAATATACTATCCTTCTCAATTTTACGTGTATCAGTTGTAATGCTTGGATACTTTTTATAAACCTGATATAAAGATTGGATGTCCATATTTAGAAATTTGATGAGCAAATATAACCATTCTGCCCGATTTCGAATAAATAGGCAGAAACATATCAAATAATTTAATTCACGCAAACGTCACCGATAACGTTTGCGCATTTATTTTAAAGGATTTTCTTTAACGAAGGTTTTAATATTGGTAATTTCATTGACCAATTTAACAGTTTGAAAATGCGGGCGATTATACTTTTTCTTTTTTCACTTCCTATCATGCTTTTTGCTTCAGCAGCGAAAAATTATGATTTTGTGGTAGCAAAAGATGGCTCGGGCGATTTTCAAACAATCCAAGAAGCGATCAATGCCGTCCCCGATTTCCGCAAAAACGAAACGACTATATATGTTAAAATCGGTCAGTATCAAGAGAAGATCATTATTCCGGCGAGTAAACAACATATTACATTGATTGGCGAGGATAAATTCAAAACGACGATTAGCTATAACGACTACGCACAAAAGAAAAATCGCTTTGGCGAAGAAATGGGCACTTCTGGTTCGGCAAGCTTCTATAGCTATGGCGAAGATTTCACAGCGATTAATCTTACGTTCGAGAACAGCTCAGGTCCTATAGGTCAAGCCGTATCCGCCTGGATTTGCGGAGATCGCAGCCTATTTATCCATTGTCGCTTTTTAGGGTTTCAAGATACCTTATATACCTATGGCAAGGGAGCAAGACAGCTCTATTATCAATGTTATATCGAAGGTACGGTAGATTATATATTTGGCTCTTCTACGGCTTGGTTTGAACAATGTGAATTACATTGCAAAAACAGCGGTTATATCACCGCAGCTTCTACTCCTGCTGACATCGACTATGGCTATATCTTTAATAATTGCAAGATCACCGGCAACCAAGATAGCAAAAGTTTTTATTTAGGACGTCCGTGGCGTCCTTATGCGAAAGTAATCTTTATGCACTGTCAACTCCCGGAATTTATTGAAGGCGCCGGTTGGCACAACTGGGGCAAGGAATCAAATGAAAAAACAGCCTTTTTCGCAGAATATAAAAACACAGGAGCAGGCTCCTTGTCACAAAATCGTGTCAAATGGTCTCATCAATTGACCGACACTACTGCTGATAACCTTGATTTACACCGTGTATTTAAGGATTGGACACCAAATCTATCACTTGATCGATAAATTATGGCCGGTAACGATTGCATAAGTTTTCCATCGAAATTAAGAACAAAGAATGTACAATTGCTTTTACAAATAACCGTTTTTAAACCAAAATGCAAAAAAATGAATTCGTTTAAAAAGCACTTTTCCCATACATTCAGGTTCGCTATTGGATTGTTTCTTGTACTACCACAGCTGTGTATGGCCCAAGAACCTACCCGTCCAATCATACAACAAGTAAGCTTTAAGAATGACACCTTAAATATCATCAGTTACGGAGCCAAAGGGGATGGTCAATTTCTCAATACAACCGCGATCAATAAAGCGCTCCGTACATGTAGTGAACAAGGTGGCGGCGTGGTATTGATCCCTGCGGGGCTTTGGCTTACTGGACCTATTGAAATGCAGAGCAATGTAAATCTGCACCTCAAACGCGACGCTGTTTTGCTCTTCACCAAAGATTTTAATCAATATAAATTAGTTGAATCAAACTGGGAAGGTGAGCCTGCCTGGCGCAATCAAAGCCCGATATCAGGTAAAAATTTAAATAATATTGCTATTACAGGAAATGGTATCATTGACGGGAACGGTGATGCTTGGCGAATGGTCAAAAAAAGCAAATTAACAGCATCGCAATGGAAAACCCTTGTTGCATCCGGCGGGGAGGTAGACAGCAACAATGATATCTGGTATCCATCCAAAAGTTCGCTGCAGGGGGCAAAAGAAAAAAAGGCGGGTGTAATCCGTCCAGGAACAACAGTCGATGACTTTAAAGATGTTAAGGATTTTTTACGGCCCAATCTTTTGGTATTTACTAACTGCAAGAAAGTACTGCTCGAAGGCATAACCATACAAAATTCACCAGCTTGGAATCTGCATCCGCTAATGTGTGAGGATCTGACCTTGCGCAAACTAACAGTTCGCAATCCATGGTATGGTCAGAATGGTGATGGCGTGGACGTGGAGTCCTGTAAGAATGTACTCATCGAAGACTGTACATTTGATGTAGGCGATGATGGGATATGTATCAAGTCGGGACGGGATAAAGCCGGACGGGAGCGTGCAATGCCCACCGAAAATGTGATTGTCCGTAATAATGTCGTTTATCATGCGCACGGCGGCTTTGTCATCGGAAGCGAAATGAGTGGCGGCGCACGTAATATTTGGGTAGAAGATTGTTCTTTTATCGGTACAGACATTGGCCTTCGGTTTAAAACAACAAGAGGCCGCGGTGGAATTGTAGAGAACATCTACATCAACAATATCAATATGGTCAATATTCCAGGAGAAGCGATTCTCTTCGACATGTATTATGCAGCGGTAGATCCGGTTCCGATGGCCGGTGAGAAAAGAACCGCCGTAAAAACCGTTACACTTCCAGTCACTGAAGAGACGCCACAGTTTAGGAATTTTTATATTAAAAATATTATGGCAAAAGGAGCCTCAAAAGGCATCTTCTTCCGTGGCCTGCCTGAAATGCATATTCAGAACATTTGGATTGAAAATGCAACGCTGGAAGCCAGCAAAGGGATCGAAATTATTGAAGCTTCTCATATAAATTTAAAAAACATATCATTAAAGACGAAGGAAAGCAATCCTTTAATTTCAATAGAGAATGGCAGCAACATAAATCTAGATAATATTCAAGCTTTGGATATACCCGAGCTGTATATACAGGTCGCCGGAGAGAAAAGCGCCGATATTCGTTTATCGAAATCCAATGCAAAAACGGCGAAAACAGTCAGCCAATTTACGGCGGGAAGTACAAACAAATCCTTAACAATCAAAAATTAGGAACCTGATGAGAAAGCTATTTTTAATTCTTTTAAACCTTACAGCGCTTGTTCCATTTTCGGGATTTGGACAACAAAAACCCCTTTCCGAACAAATGGCCAATACTGTACTTGATCAACTCTATCCAGATTCCCTGTTTAATAGGACCGATAAGTTTCCAAAATGGTCTTATGACATGGGCGTTATTTTCGAAGGACTAACAGATGTGTGGCGCAATACCGCAGATGCAGATTATTTTAATTACATGCAATCGCGCATGGATGCCTATCTCAGTATTCCAGATTCTATCAAGAACTACAATGCTACTGATTTCAATATTGACAACATCAAAAATGGCACAGCTCTCCTGACGCTTTATAAGGTAACAGGTAACGAAAAATATCTGAAAGCTTGTCATCAATTGTATGCTCAGCTTCAAAAACATCCACGAACAAATGAGGGTGGCTTCTGGCATAAGAAAATTTATCCTTACCAAATGTGGTTAGATGGCCTCTATATGGGGCAACCGTTTTATGCCGAATATGCTACTTTGATGAATATTCCAACAGCTTTTGATGATATTGCCAATCAGTTTAGCTACATGGAAAAAAATGCGCGCGACCCAAAAACGGGCCTTCTCTACCATGGTTGGGACGAATCAAGAAAAGAACGCTGGTCTGACCCAAAGACAGGGCTATCACCGCACTTTTGGGCAAGAGGTATGGGTTGGTATGCCATGGCACTTGTAGACGTACTGGATTATTTTCCCGAAGACCATCCACGTAGACAGGAATTAATTTCGATATTAAACAGAACGCTATCAGCAGTCATCAATTATCAGGATGCAAAAACGGGTGTCTGGTATGATATCGTGGATCTGGGAACAAGAAAAGGAAACTACCTAGAATCTTCCGCTTCAAGTATGTTTGTTTTTGCATTGGCCAAATCATTGCGTAAAGGCTATATCCCGGCCTCATTTCAAAAAAACCTGGATCGCGGATACAAAGGTCTTGTTAACGAGTTTATCTCTACTGCGGGCGAAAACCGTGTCAATCTTAATAAGACTGTACAAGTATCAGGCTTAGGAGGCAAAAAATACCGGGATGGAAGTTTTGACTATTATATGAGCGAACCCGTCATCACCAATGACCCCAAAGGAATTGGTGCCTTTATCTTAGCTGCCTCTGAGGTAGAATTTTTACAGGTACAAAAGGGTAAAAAAAGACGCACTGTTACCCTGGACAACTATTTCAATAATGAATACAAAAAGACCCCATCGGGTGCACTTAAGCCTTATCATTACCTTTGGGATGGCTATGACAACAATGGGTTCTCTTTATTAGGCCATATTTTTGAAAAAAATGGCGGTATATTAACAACACTCCGCTCTGCCCCAACCAGTCAAAATCTGGCCAAGTCCAGTATCTACATCATCGTCGATCCGGATACAGAGAAAGAAACTGAACAACCCAATTTTATGAATGAAACCGATGCGCAACAAATTGCACAATGGGTCAAACAAGGCGGGGTTCTGGTTCTTTTCTTAAATGATAGTGGCAACTGCGAAATAGCCAAATTCAACACGCTTGCGAAAAAGTTCGGCATCACCTTCAATGAAGATAGCCGCAACCGAGTTAAAGGAAAAGAATTTCAAACGGGCGCAATCCAGATCCCAAAAGGCAATTCGATTTTTCCAAATACAGCTAAAATCTATGTAAAAGAAATCTCTACGCTACAAGTAAATCCTCCCGCCCGATCGGTGATCAAGGACAAAGGAGACAACATCATCGCAACAGCCAGGTATGGAAAAGGAACTGTATTCGCGATAGGGGATCCTTGGTTATACAATGAGTATACAGATGGGCGAAAACTTCCAAAGGAGTATGAAAATTTTACTGCGGCAAATGATTTAGTGCAATGGTTATTCAAGCAAACTAATAAATAGGTCGCATGAAAAAGATATATATTATAAACATCATTTTAGCCGGGCTGTATTACTCTTATTGTAATGCACAGCAATCGGTTTCAAAAGATACGTTGGCCGAAAAGATGTTAATATATCAATTATCCAATGGGGCATGGCCTAAACAGTTAACCGACCAAAGTGTTGTAAATTACCAACTCCCTTTGACCGAAGAACTGAGGCAAAAAATTAGAAATACCGGCACAGACCATGCAACATTAGACAACAATGCGACAACACGAGAAATTAATAGCCTGATCCAAGCTTTTAATGCTACAAAAAATCGTGACTATCTCATCGCAGCGGAGAAAGGGGTTGACTATCTCTTAGCTGCACAGTATGATAACGGTGGTTTCCCTCAGTATTACCCGAACAAATCGCTTTATAGAGCTGAAATAACCTATAATGATAACGCGATGATCAACGCCTTGATTGTATTAGACAATATTGCCAAAGCCAAAAAGGGCTTTGAAGAGGTTGCTCCGCATTATAAAACGAAAACACAAAAAGCCGTATCCAAAGGTATTTCTTGTATATTAAAAACACAGATTATCCAAAATGGGCAGCCTAGTATATGGGCGGCACAGTACAATGAGAAGAGTTTAACACCCGCCCAAGCGAGAAAGTTTGAACCGGCCTCTTTAAGCACAAGCGAATCCGTCGCGATCGTGCGTTTTCTCATGGCACAAGATGCTACTGCCGAAATCCAAAATGCTGTTACACATGCGATAGTCTGGTTTCAGCAAAATGATATCGAAGGTTATCGATTCGATCGGGCGCTAAATAATAAAACAGGAGCATACGAACGAAAACTCATCACCGATAATCAATCGGTTATCTGGGCCCGTTTTTATGACCTCAAAGACAACAGGCCATTATTCGGTGATCGTGATAACTCAGTCAAGTATAATTTTGAAGAATTATCTGAGGAAAGAAAAAATGGATATGCCTGGTTTGGAAACTGGCCTGAAAAACTAATTCAAAAAGATTATCCAAAATGGAAGAAACAACATCAAATTCAATAATACAAAATAGCAATCAGATGCTGCTAACAAGAAATACATTACAAACGATTACCGCTGATCTTGTCAACAAACCGACAGCGGCCTCTTACCTATACCCTGAGAAAATACTTCAGTTCGGCACTGGAGTGTTACTTCGCGGGCTCCCGGATTATTTTGTTCATAAAGCAAATCAGCAAAACCTATTTCAGGGAAGAATTGTAGTTATCAAATCAACAAGTGCGGGTGCCACCGACGCATTTGCCCAACAAGACAACCTGTACACCTTAGCTATTAAAGGATTAGAGGAGGGAAAGGAAATATCGAGTTACGAGATTAATAATAGTATATCACGTGTGCTGACAGCAAACCAGCAGTGGAAAGAGATCTTGAAAAGCGTAGAGAATCCTATGCTTGAGATTGTTTTCTCTAATACGACTGAAGTCGGTATCGTCATGAGCAATGACCTTATCGATGATAATCCCCCGGCCTCTTTCCCTGGAAAACTTTTAGCCCTATTATATCATCGGTTTGTTCATTTCAACGGCGATAAGGATAAGGGGTTGACAATTGTTCCGACTGAACTAATCTCCGATAATGGAAGTAAGCTCAAGAAAATTATATTCGATCTCGCCTTACATAATAAGCTGTCAACAGACTTTCAAGAATGGCTTGCTTCTGCTAATGATTTTTGCAATACTTTGGTTGATCGGATTGTTCCTGGAGCGCTTTCCCCAGCGGACTATACAAATACTACCGCATTGTTAGGTTATGAAGACCAATTGATGATTATGGCTGAGCCATTTCGCTTATGGGCCATTGAAACCACTTCTGAGCGCGTAAAACAACGGCTTTCATTTGCTGCTGCAGACTCAAACGTTCTATTGGTTCCTGCTATCGAAAAGTATAAAGAGATCAAACTTCGATTACTTAATGGAACGCATACGTTAAGCTGCGCAATTGCGCTGTTGGCAGGATTTAAAACAGTAAAAGAGGCAATGCAAAATTCAGCATTCAATCAATTTGTTCGCCTTTTAATGAATGATGAGATTGGGCCATCTATTCTAAGTAACACAATCTCTGCTACGGATATCAATGATTTCTCTTCAAAAGTGATCGATCGTTTCGCTAACCCCCATTTAGCGCATAAATGGGAAGCTATAGCCTTAAATTACAGTTCCAAAATGGCCATGCGAAATATCCCTCTTTTGGAGAAATGGTATTCCAAAACAACGGAAGCCCCAGCACTTTTTGCACTAGGATTTGCCGCATATCTTTATTTTCTTAAATCAGATAAGACAAACGGACAGTATACCCGAACAATTAATGGGCACACTATTGAGCTGCAAGATGATTCGGCTGCTTTCGTATTTGATGCTTGGCAAGCGCCTGAACATACCGTAGTAAAGGTCTTGTCAAACGCCGATCTATGGGGAAAAGATTTAACAAAATATCCTAATTTCAAAGAAGCTGTAGCCCAAAAATTAGAATTAATCATGCATGATGGAGCCATCAATGCCCTAAAAACGTTGGAGTATGAAAAGTAAAGTATTAAAGATTCACCCGAAAGATAATGTGTTGGTTGCCTTGCAAGACCTCAAAAAAGGCGATGCAATATCGTTTGAAGGCATACATTACATCCTACAGGAGGATATTCCAGCCAAGCACAAATTTTTTATGCAAGAAATGCACTTTGGCGACGAGATTTATATGTATGGCGTACTTGTGGGGAAAGCACAATTTGATATTCCACAGGGAAGTATCATGAATACTGACAACACGAAACATGCAGTTGAACCTTATCATTTTAGACCTTCGCATTATCATTGGGAAAAACCTGATATTTCACGATTTGAAGGCCGGACCTTTAATGGTTATGTGAGGGAAGATGGTCGAGTCGGTACAGCTAACTACTGGCTTTTCATCCCGACAGTATTCTGCGAGAACAGAAATTTAGATGTTATCAAAGAAGCACTTTATAATGAACTTGGCTACTCGGTTACCGGAAAATATAAGAGTTTCACGCATCAGCTATTGAAAGCGTACGAAAAGGGCGAAGCATTGGATATATCCTCATTGGAGAAATTAAATAATGTTTCTGATCAAGCGAATCGTACTTTTGAGCATGTTGATGGCATTAAGTTTTTAAATCATCAGGGAGGCTGCGGGGGCATCCGCCAGGACGCAGCGATATTAAGTAAATTATTGGCTGCGTATGCTGATCATCCCAATGTTGCGGGTGTTACTGTGCTAAGTCTAGGTTGCCAAAACCTACAGCTAAATGACCTAATTAACGATATCAAGCTTCGTAACCCCAACTTTGATAAACCACTGTACCTCTTTGAACAACAGCAATCAAAGAGCGAGGAGCAATTGATCAAAGAGGCTATCTTGCAGACTTTCATTGGTTTGACCGAAATCAATAAATTTGCCAGACAACCCGTACCCTTAAGCAAATTGACTTTGGGCGTCAAATGTGGTGGCAGCGATGGATTTAGCGGAATATCTGCTAATCCTGCGGTTGGTTATACGGCAGACCTTTTGGTTGCATTGGGGGGTAAGGTTCTCCTAGCGGAATTTCCAGAACTATGTGGAGCGGAACAGAATTTAATAGACCGTACCCTGGATCCAAATGCTGCCAACAAATTCATTGATCTAATGACAGCATATAGCAATGCCGCAGAAGCTGTGGGTTCTGGATTTTATATGAATCCATCGCCTGGAAATATCCGCGATGGACTCATTACAGACGCAATCAAAAGCAATGGAGCCGCAAAAAAAGGAGGTACATCACCAGTTGTAGATGTCTTGGATTATACCGAGGAAGCAACAAAAGCAGGTCTCAACCTCGTTTGTACACCAGGCAATGATGTCGAAGCCACTACAGGGAAAGCCGCGGCCGGCGCTACCTTAATTTTATTCACAACTGGACTGGGAACGCCTACCGGAAACCCAATATGCCCAGTTATAAAAGTTGCTACAAATAATGTTTTAGCAAACAAAATGGCCGACATTATCGATATCAACACAGGTCCCATTATCGACGGAGATAAATCTATCCAAGAAATGGGTGAAGATATATTAGAGTATTGTATCAAAGCAGCCAGTGGCGAAATAACTCCCAAGGCTGTTCAACTAAACCAAGATGACTTCATACCATGGAAAAGGGGTGTGAGTTTATAAATAGTATATAGTATGAAAGCTTTTTTAGACGACAATTTTTTATTGAACACAGAAACAGCAGTAGCGCTGTTCCACAATTATTCAAAACACCTGCCCATTATTGATTATCATAATCACTTGATTCCTGAGCAGATCGCAAACAACGCCAAGTTTGAAAATATCAGTCAGGTTTGGCTTTATGGTGATCATTACAAATGGCGAGCAATGCGCACCAACGGCATCAATGAACGATATATCACAGGCGATGCGTCAGATGAAGAAAAATTCATTAAATGGGCTGAAACAGTCCCCTATACATTACGTAATCCATTACATCACTGGACTCATCTGGAATTGCAAAGATACTTCGGTATAACAGATTTGCTATCTCCAAAAACTGCATCGAAAATATATGCTGACGCAAGCGCTCAACTGCAACAGGATACACATTCAGTACGCGGGTTGTTAAAAATGATGAATGTCGAGGTCGTTTGTACAACTGATGACCCTATTGATAGCTTAGAATTTCATCAGCAATTTGCAAAGGAAAATGAATCGTTCAAGATGCTTCCGGCATTTCGTCCGGATAAAGCCATGAACTCCGATGAAATACCAGCACTGAATCAATATATTGACAAGCTAGAGGAGGTCAGCAATAGCCACATTGGTAATTTGGGAGACTACCTGAAAGCATTGAAAGCTAGGCATGACTTTTTCGCTGCCAATGGCTGTAAGGTATCCGATCACGGTCTGGAGCAAATCTATGCCGAGGATTATACCGAACAGGAAATCACAGCTATATTTGACAAAATTCGAAGCAAGAAAGAAATATCTTCTGCTGAAAATATAAAGTTCAAATCAGCCATGTTAGTTTATTTCGCAGAATGGGATCACGAAAAAGGCTGGGTACAACAGTATCATTTGGGCGCCCTACGCAATAATAATGCGCGTATGCATCGTTTGATCGGTCCGGATACAGGTTGGGATTCGATCGGAGATTTTAGCCAGGCGCGCGCATTGTCAAAATTTTTAAATAAATTAGACAATCAAGATAAGCTAACCAAGACAATCTTGTATAATCTCAATCCAGCAGATAATGAGCTTATTGCTACAATGATCGGGAATTTCAATGACGGTTCTATAAAGGGAAAAATTCAGTTTGGCTCCGCTTGGTGGTTTTTAGACCAAAAAGATGGAATGACAAAACAGATCAATACACTATCAAATATGGGTTTATTAAGCCGTCTTGTAGGTATGTTGACCGATTCGAGAAGTTTTCTTTCTTTTCCGAGACATGAATATTTTAGAAGGTTGCTATGTGACATTTTTGGACAAGACATTGAGAAAGGTGAAATACCGAACGATATCGAATGGGTGGGAAAAATCATACAGGATATCAGCTATAATAATGCAAAAGAATACTTTGAATTTTAATAAATATGCAGGGTAAAGTTTTAAGCTTTGGAGAATTGTTGTTGCGGATCTGTCCCGACATCGAACAGGATTGGATTGAACAGCATCAATTACCCTTCTATATCGGTGGGGCAGAATTAAATGTGGCCACCGCCTTGGCGCTGTGGAATGTACCTTCATCTTATTTATCTGCCATTCCACAAAATGCCATTTGCGAGGGCATCGATCATTATCTACAGCGGAGGAATATTGATACGTCTGCCATGCGATGGACAGGTGATCGTTTGGGGATCTATTATCTTCCTAAAGGAAAAGACCTTAAAAATGCAGGCGTGATCTATGATCGTGCCAATTCCGCATTTGCAAACCTTAAGGTAGGCAGTATAGACTGGGATGCGGCATTTTTGGACGTCAAATGGTTTCATTTTTCTGCCATCTGCCCCGCAATTAGCCAGGATATAGCAAATCTCTGCCTAGAAGCAGTAAAAAAGGCGCAGGAAAAGAGCATTTTCGTATCCTTGGATCTTAACTACCGCTCCAAGCTCTGGAAGTATGGCAAGGCCCCAAAAGAGATCATGCCCGAAATTGCCAAACACTGCAATTTAATCATGGGTAATATCTGGGCAGCACATCAAATGCTGGGCACACAGTTGGATGAACGCTTTCTAACTCATTCTTCTGGATATAAAGAAGAAGATCTACAGGTGCAGGCAGATCAAACAAGTCGAGAGATCATCGCCACCAATCCGCTTTGTCAATATGTCGCCAATACATTCCGTTTTGACCATCAAGACAAAGGAATAAAGTATTACACAACCTTATTCGATAAAGATAGTTTGATCAAATCAACGGAATACGTTGCCGAAGAAATTTTGGATAAAGTAGGCAGTGGTGATTGCTTTATGGCGGGACTGATTTATGGCTTATACTCCAACCTATCGCCAAAGGAAACCTTAGAATTTGCAACACTCGCTGCTTTTGACAAACTATTTATTGCCAGCGATGCCACCACAAGCACAGTGGAAGATATAAAAAAAAGAATGATAGCATGAATTTGAAAGAGATAGTACTAGAGAAAATCATTGAACAGGGGACACTTCCTCTTTTCTTCCATCACGATAAGGAAGAAAGTATCGACATTTTGCGTACATTATACCGTGCAGGTATACGTGTCTTTGAGTTTACCAATCGAGGGCCTGAAGCACTTGATGTATTTGAGCGTTTGGTAACTGTTAAAAATCTTGAAATGCCAGACCTTTACCTGGGTATTGGCACAATTAAATCTGTCGAGGAGGCTCAACAATTTCTACAAGTAGGTGCAGACTTTATTGTCTCACCCTTGGTGAATCCGTTGGTCGGATCTTTAGTGCACGAACAGCACAAGCTATGGATTCCGGGTTGCATGACTCCTACAGAAATATATGCTGCACAACAACAGCAGGCTGCACTTATTAAATTGTTTCCGGCAAATATCCTTGGTCCAGCTTTTATGTCTTCTATACGCGATCTTTTTAAAGGTCAGAAATTTATGCCTACCGGGGGTGTAGAAATCGAGATGGAAAATTTAAAAGCCTGGTTCAAATCTGGGGTATGTGCCGTCGGGATGGGCAGCAAACTTATTGACCCGAAAGATACAAGCAATTTATTTGAGAACACCAAAAAGGCACTTGAATTTGTCTCGAAAGCACGATAAATAATAAATAAACTATAAAACCCATTATGATGAATACGGAGAAAAAGGGTAATTACCGTTGGGTAATATGCTCCCTGCTATTTTTTGCTACTACGATAAACTATCTAGACCGCCAAGTGTTGTCATTGACCTGGAAAGATTTCATCAGTCCAGAATTTCATTGGACTAATACAGACTACGGCAATATCACGGCCTTGTTTTCCATTTTTTATGCCGTCAGCATGCTCTTTGCAGGACGCTTTGTGGATTGGATGGACACAAAAAAAGGATTTCTGTGGGCGATAGGAATCTGGTCCATTGGAGCCATATTACATGCATTTTGTGGTATAGCGACTTCAGGGATCGTGGCTGGCGAATGGTTTGTTGGATTTGAAGGAGCAAAAGAAGCTATTTCTCATGTCAACAACGTGGGTTTGGTAATCAGTGTCAGTGTCAACTTATTTATATTTGCGCGATTTGTACTAGCTGTAGGTGAAGCGGGCAATTTTCCGGCGGCAATCAAAGCTACAGCAGAATATTTTCCAAAGAAAGACCGCGCATTGTCTACCAGTATCTTCAATTCGGGCGCGACAATAGGCGCTTTGGCTGCACCGTTGAGTATTCCCGTTATCGCTGCTCAATGGGGCTGGGAAATGTCGTTTATCATTATCGGAGCTTTAGGTTTTGTCTGGATGGGATTTTGGATCTTTCTCTATAAAAAGCCGCACGAAAACCCAAAAGTAAATGCTGCGGAATTGGCCTATATCAACCAAGATGACCACGAAGAGCAGCCGGCAAATAGCGGAGATACAAAACTGCCAAGAACAACTATTTCAGAATGTTTGAAGTACAAACAAACCTGGGCATTTGTCTTTGGTAAATTTATGACAGATGGTGTTTGGTGGTTTTTCTTGTTCTGGATGCCAGCCTACCTTTCCGCAGTATATAATATAAAATCATCAGATACCGAAGGACAGTTGGCTATTTTTGTACTCTATGCGATCACTATGCTTTCTATATATGGCGGTTGGCTACCCACTTATTTTGTAGAAAAAAAAGGTATGAATGCCTATGAAGGACGTATGAAAGCCATGCTGCTATTTGCTTTTGTGCCCCTTGTGGTGCTGTTTGCCCAACCGTTGGGACACATCTCCTACTGGATTCCTGTTATCTTAATTGGTTTTGCCGGGGCAGCGCACCAATCTTGGTCAGCTAACATCTTCTCAACAATTGGCGATTCTTTTCCAAAACGTTCCATAGCAACTGTTACAGGAATCGGTGGACTTGCCGGCGGTGTCGGCGCATTTATTATCAATAAAACTTCGGGTGTATTGTTTGATTATGCAAAAGAAACTCAGATGACTTTTATGGGCTTTAAAGGGGAGGAAGCGGGATATTTTATTATCTTTTCTTTTTGCGCCATAGCCTACCTAATTGCATGGGTTGTAATGAAAAGCTTAGTACCTAAACTTATTTTAATAAAAAATTAACAAATATTGCGAAATTTATATTATATTAGCAATATCTTTATAAATATCAATCTAAACCATTTTTAAAAACAATGAGCTTAAACTTAGAAGGTATCTTCTACGAGGAGAAAGACATTCCCGCAGAATTTACACTGGACGAACAGGTCGATCAAAGAGAGTTCCTTTCCAATGGAGAAATGATTTCTTGGACGGGTCAAGTAAACGAAGTTTTTTCACCAATTTGTGTGAAGACCAAGGATGGCTTGAAACGTAAACGTATCGGTAGTTTCCCTGTTTGTACTGAAAAAGAGTCCATGGAAGCCCTAGAAGCAGCTGTAAAAGCATACGACAATGGGCGTGGAGAATGGCCAACAATGAGTGTTGCCGATCGTATTACTTGTGTTGAAAATTTCACACAAAAGATGATTGCAAAGAAGGACATTGTAGTCAAGCTTATTATGTGGGAAATTGGCAAATCCTATGCTGACTCTGTAAAAGAGTTTGATCGTACCGTAGAATACATCTATGCAACGATCGATGCATTGAAAGATATAGACCGTGATTCTTCTCGTTTTCAAATCGAACAAGGTATCATTGCCCAGATCAGAAGATCCCCATTGGGTGTGGTCCTTTGTATGGGACCTTTCAACTATCCTTTGAATGAAACATTTACTACCCTGATTCCAGCATTGATCATGGGAAATACAATGTTATTCAAACCACCTAAACACGGGACTTTATTACACTATCCGTTATTAGAAGCTTTTAAAACAAGCTTTCCTAAAGGTGTTGTCAATACCATTTATGGCCGTGGAAATAAGATTGTCCCAAGTTTGATGCAATCAGGAAAGATTAACGTCTTGACGTTGATCGGTTCCAGCCGTGTTGCTGATGAGCTTAAAAAACTTCATCCAAAAGTCAACAGACTTCGTGCAATCCTTGGACTCGACGCCAAAAATGCAGCGATCATTACAAAGGACGCAGATTTAAATCTAGCTGTCTCCGAAACTGTATTGGGCTCCCTTTCATTCAATGGACAGCGTTGTACCGCATTAAAAATTGTTTATGTACACCGCAGTTTAGCACAAGAATTCTTAAAACGTCTTTCAGCGGAAGTTGCGAAATTGAAATATGGAATGCCTTGGGAAAAAGGAGTGTCTTTAACCCCTCTTCCTGAAGTTAATAAGCCGGCTTATTTGACAGAATGTATAGAGGACGCAAAAGCCTATGGCGCAAAAGTAATCAATGAAAATGGTGGCCAGGTAGCTGAATCGTTCTTCTATCCAGCGATAGTTTATCCGGTCAATTCTCAAATGAAACTTTACAGAGAAGAACAATTTGGGCCAGTTATCCCCGTAGTTCCTTTTGACGATCTCGAAGAGCCAATCGAATATTTAATTGGTTCATCACATGGGCAACAGGTCAGTATTTTCAGTAATAATGCTGCTGTAGTCTCTTCTCTGATTGATCCATTGGTGAATCAGGTAAGCCGTGTCAATATCAATTGTCAATGTCAACGCGGTCCGGATACATTTCCTTTCACAGGAAGAAAAGACAGTGCCGAAGGAACATTATCTGTTGTAGATGCATTGCGCTCGTTCTCCATCCGTTCTTTGGTTGCGGCCAAGTTCACAGAAGAAAACAAAAAATTGCTGAATGAGATCGTTAGCGAAAATGAATCCAACTTCTTAAGTACAAAATACATTTTCTAACTCGTATTATTCGTTAAAAAAAGCGACATTGGTTGTTGGGATTAACCCAACAACCAATGTCGCTTTTTTATGCATTTGCTGAATCACTCCGCTATTACATTTTTTTTCAAATAGGTAGCTTCAAATCGCGAATCCCCTCAACAACCATTTTAGCAACTTCCATTGCTCCAAAAGTATTCAGGTGTGTGTTATCTTGTTTGCCATTTGGATAATTCTTATCTCCTTTTTCCACATATAGGAACAAATGTTTACTCTTTTCATCACCATAAGATGTTAGAAGTTTTGTTGTTTTATCTTCCATGTCAATGCAAGGTACCTGTTTATCCGCCGCTACTTTTTTTGTTATCATAGGATAGTTTCCATGCGTCGGGACCAGCTTTCCATGCTCGAATTTACGGCGAGCAATAGGCGTAAGTAAAACTGGAATTGCGCCCTTTTCTCTTGCTTGATCTATATAAAAAACTAAATTATGTTCAAATTCAGATAGAGAAGTTCCCACATTTGGCTTATCAATTTTTTCGTCATTATGACCAAATTGTATTAACACATAATCGCCAGGCTTCAGATTGTCAAAAATAGGCTGCCAGTGGTTAACAGTATCCATATTTTTCCCGATATCCTGTTTAAAAGATTTAGAGCTCCTACCATTTAGGGCTTTATTTTCTACTCTTACTTCGCCACTCAATAATTCAGCAAAAGCCATTCCCCATCCGGTCTCGGGGAACACTCTTTCTTGCTTATTAGCAGCTGTAGAGTCTCCGATAATATAGATTGTCGTGGGATCCTTAGCTTTAAATGCGGATAGGATCGCCAGAATTACGATACATGATATCAAAATAGATCTTTTCATACTATAATTTTTATTCTGTTAACGGGCTGCTAAATCTGAGACCACTATAAGAAGCTTAACAGCTATAAAAATAAAGCGCCATAAATACCAAATCTGGCGCTATACCTCCAGTTATTCACTATTAATTCGTATTCAATTTAGAATGTCATTATGTCAAAAGGTTCTTTTCCTATTTTTTAACTGTCATTTATATTGACCAAACTTCATATGCAATACGCTTACCGCATTTAATTGGTTATCATATAATCAAGTTTACAAAGTATATTTCATTTTAGCTATCGACATGCTATAAAAAATTACGCAAACGTTACCGGCAACGTTACAACAATCAGAAAATTAGGTTTTGTAGTTTTTTTTAGCTAATATTATATTCTATTTTGCCAGTTATGAAATTCGAAAACTATACGATCAAAGACATTGCTAAAGCCCTCAACTTATCGACTTCAACGATTTCTAGAGCTCTTAGAGATAGTTATGAAATAAGCCCTGAGACGAAAAAGATTGTATTGGAATATGCGGAAAAAATAAACTATCGAGCTAACCCCATTGCGAGAAGCCTAAAAGAGCGTCGAAGTCATTCCATTGGTATCATTGTAAGTGAAATCGCCAATAATTTCTTTTCTCAGGTCATAAATGGAGTGGAATCCATTGCCTATGATAAAAATTTTCAAATCATTATTTCGCAGACGCATGAGTCTTCGGAAAGAGAGCGTTTAAATGTTGAATACCTCACTTCCAGATCTATTGACGGATTGCTGATTGCATTATCTTCGGAAACGGAAGATATTTCGTATCTCCATAAGTTGAAAGAGCGGGGATTTCCCATCGTCTTTTTTGATCGGATCCCACAACAATTTGATACACATAAAGTCATTGTAAACAATCAACAGGGTGCTTACGATGCTACGCAACATCTCATAAAGCTCGGAAAAAAGCGTGTAGCCCACTTAACCAATTCCAAATCACTTTCCATCACAAAGGATAGATTGGAAGGTTACAAAAAAGCTTTGATGGCCAACCATATTGATTTTGATCCTAATTTGGTTAAATATTGTCAATACGGTGGTCTACACTTAGATGAGATTGAAAAATCGATCGAAGAACTTATTCTCGTAGGCTTTGATGCGATCTTTATCTCCGGAGACAAGCTGACGACAGGTTATTTACATGTAGTAAAAAAAAGAAACATAGAAGATCTGAAGCATGTTGCTATTGCTGGATTTACAAATTCGAATGTTGTAGAATTATTCTCGGCCAATATCACTGTGATCAGACAACCTGCTTTCGAAATGGGAAAAATTGCCACCGAATTATTAATCAAACTGATCGAATCAACCTATCCGATCACTGACTTTGAGACACGGATACTCCCTACACAACTCATAAAAAGCAATTAAAACATCCCAGACTAACGCCTAGGGAAAATTTCCCCAGGCGTTAGTCTAATATCAACCGTAATTTTCTTATTGAGCCCGTTCCTTCTCTTCGTTACTTGTATCTTTCTTACGATAATTATTTTTCAAATTTCCAAATTTGTACGAATAAGTCAATCTTATCACCCTGCGATCCTGATACTGCCTGATGCTCGAATCAAAGGGACCAAAATTGGTGGTGAGATTTTGATTTCCCGTATTGAACACATCACTTACGGCCAACTTCAATGAGCTGCGCTGATCCTTAAATGTTTTGGTAGCACCTAGCTCCATATCCCATCTGCTTTCTAGGTCATATACATTATATTTAAAAGGAGAGAAATAGCGCAGATTGACATTTGTGGAAAGACTCTTGCTCAATTTGAGCGTATGCATGGACATCGCTTGCAAAAGAAATGATTTCCTTTTAACCGGAAGACCAGCAATCATGCCATCAAAATCAAAGTATATACCTGTCATATTGTTATTCATGCTCCAAACCTTAGACACCGTAACCGGAATATTGAGATTGACATAAGAAGTTAAGTTCTTACCCAAATTCTCTCGGATTACCCAGGTTGTACCCTTTACCGAATCTTGCCCCATACTTTCTACAATCGCATCTCTGACATTGTTGACACCTAGTGTTACATTATAACGCTGCAAGAGCGTATAACTCAATGTAAATTCATTGGAAAATTGGGGATTCAGATAAGGGTTTCCGCGCTCAAACGTTAATTTGTCAATATAGTAGTCAAATGGATTCAATTGTCTATAATTTGGACGGGTTACTTTTCGTGTATAGCCTAACGACAAAATATGGTTCTCATTTAATGAATACGTCAGGTTAGCATTGGGAAAGAGTTCAAAATAACTACGCTTCACACGTTTACTCATCGTCAAGGAATTACCATCCGAAAAAGTATATTCTCCTCTTAACCCTGCCTTTAGTGACCATTTTCCAACGGTATTATTATAATCCAGATAACCTGCCGCTATCTGTTCTTTATATACAAAATGATTGGTCCGTGTAACATCGTTTGTCCACAGGTTATTTTCGAATATCTCAAATAACAAATCGTTGTCAGATTTGACATTCGAATATTTTGTCCCCATTTCAAGCTTTGAATTTTTAGATAACGGATGCTCATAATCTAGTTTTGCTACGTAAATATCAATCCCGATCGGCATACCGCTGCGCTCCAACTCTAGTGGTGCAATCGGTTTCATACCGGGATTAAAATATTGATTGCGATAGTCTACCCCTTTGCTACTCTTGAATTTGCTCCAATCCAAATCAACGGTGAGCTTCCGCCCATTGGAGTCTATCCTGAACTCATTGTTTAGATTAGCAGAATAACGGTTGAATAATTCTTTGAAAGTAGATGACGAGATTAATATCGTGTCATAAATAGATACAGCTTTTCCAATATTGGTTCTACTGTTATTATCATTATATTCGGTATTATTGGAACCGTTGAATTGCACAGTCAACGTATTTCTTGACGATGTTTTTTGTTCGACACCAAAACGGTAAGAATGATTGCGTTCTTCTTCATTCAATGTTGACTTTTGTTCGAAATATTTCTTTTTACCGTCATTCTGAATAACACGATCCAAATAAAGCTTTCGATCAAATTTTTCATCAGAATAGGCATAGGATCCGAATAACGTTGTATTGTTCTTTTTGTAATTTAGTGATAAAGAGCTGTTTCCCCTAAACTTTTCCCCTCGTCCTGCCGTGAGATTGAAGCTCCCGTTAAATCCCTCCATTCGATTCTTTTTAAGGACAATATTGATCGTGCCGACAGCTCCTTCTGCATCATCTTTTGCCGATCTGCTCGTAATCACTTCTACGGATTTAATTTGATTGCCGTCTGTACTTTTTAAGAAATTCAACAGCTGTTCACCGGACATATAGGTTTGCCGTCCATCAATCGTAACCGCTACACCTGATTGCCCCATCAACTGTAAATTATTATTGTTATCCAGACTAACACCCGGTGCCCGCTGTACGATATCCAAAGCATTGTTACCCGCTGCTAGGGGCGAATTTTCTACGTTTAGAATCAGCTTACCCGGTTTACTTTCAACCATCGGGCGCCTACCTTCAACTGTAACTTCTTGCAATTTTCTGTTATCAGCATCCAAATGAATTACTGCAAGCGAATGGTCGGACTTATTAATATCAAAAGGCCCACTTCGGTTTGAGGTATACCCCACCATCTTCGCTTCAACAAGGTAGCTTCCTGGGCCCACATCCAAAAATTGGTATTCTCCAGCTTCATTGGTCACAACGGCTTTTAGGACAATAGCAGAGTTAGCTTTCATCAGGTATGCGGTTGCTAAGGGTAAAGGTATATTATTCGTCGTATGCACCTTTCCCGAAACCTTCACTTGAGCTTGGACAAAGGAAACAATTAAAAAATTTAAGAGTAGAAAGTAAAAACACTTTTTCATTAGGATAATCTTTTTAAAGGCTATGACGCTTCTATGTGGTATGTCCATGGTTTCACAGGGCCGCTTAACCACATGATAGTTTCATAATTGTATTGGCTTAAATCATTTGTCTTCCGCCCAAGATGGACGGAAGACAAGGTTAGTATTGCATGCTATTTTTTCTGAATGGTGATCCCATCCTTTTTTACATTGATGATCGTATCCCGACGAATGACAATCGAAGTATCAGTGACTACGATCCCGTTACTATCGGCATCTTCTTCATCATCATCATTTGATATTTTCGGAAGGAGTACGCATTTTAATCCAAGTGAAGTCACGACAAACTCGACGTCCTTTACATCCTCGTTATAACGGTCACGGCACTCATAAAAGGAAATATCCCTTAATTTATCCTCTAGCCTATCGTTGATGACCAATTTTGTACCCACCGGCAAGAACAAGGTAATATTTACTTCCTGATCCCGATAACGCTCACCTTCGGTCAATTGAAAAGCATTATCAAAGACCAGTGAACTCGAATCCTGTGTCAATGCATAGTTAATTTTTGCAGCTCTATCTGTGGCCATCTTATAGGTGCTGCCTTTTGCAGAATATTCATAACGTACATAAGGCGCCTGCAAAGAGTCGATACGTTCTATGCGGATCCGGATATTGCGTTTCAGATGCGAGGAAAGATTTTCGCTTTTTAATCCCATACTGCTCTTAACACCATTTTTCAGACGGATTACCCGCACATCATTTTCCTTCAGATAATATACAGCCTGCTTTTGTAGCGGTTTTTCTTCCACGATCGTGCTCGATTCTCTAAATTCTTTCGCTACCGAAGTTGAGTAATAAATAAGTGCTCCGACAGACAGTAACCACACAACAAACAGTGTCGTTGTCAGATAATTACTCATTGGCTTCTTCTCAAATAGCACCCGAAGAAGTAAGTAAAACAAACCGGCAAAAGGAATAAATACAGATAAAAAGCCAGCTATCAGTGCAAAAGGGACCTCACTAGGATTCATCAGATAAAATGGTCCGGAATCGTCCATCACATCCGGAATAACATTCACGATGGCCAAGGCAAAGAAAATCAGGCCAATAATCAAGCCTATAAGCATTAACCCGACGACAATAACAAAAAATACTCCGATCACTTTGACAATGATTTGCAGCAATTTCGCTACACCATCACCTGTGCGGTCCATGCCCCGCGAAAATGTATCCTTCACACCACTCATTTCTTCATCAAAAGAACGCTTGAAATTTTGGATATTAGGCGCCTCACCACGCATTTCCATTTTATCTGCCCTAGTGATAGCCGGCGGCATCACAATCCAAAGTATCACATAAACCAATAGCCCCGATCCACCGATTATGACAAAAAGTGCAAAAAGTAATCTGACCCATTTGGCTTCAATCCCAAAGAAATGGCCAAGACCACTACAGACGCCACTGAAAACGCGATCGTCGGGATCCCGCATTAATTTCTTACCGACCTTAAAACCATTGGTATTCGTTTCATGGCGAAAGGAGCTATAGTCATCCTGGTCTTCCGACTCAAAGTCACTAACCCTCCCCATTTGATCAATAACTGCATTTACATCTTCCATATTGAGCACTTCTTTACTTCCCGCCTGGATCTTTTCTGTAAACATCTCAGAAATACGGTTCTCAATATCCTGCAAAATCTCACGGCTGTCTTCGGATTGACCAAAATGCCTCTGTATATCAATCATGTACGACCGCAGTACTTCATAAGCATCTTCCTCAATATGAAAGACGATGCTATTTATGTTGATAATTATTGTCTTATTCATCGCTATTGTCTTTAACTGGTTTAGTTGAATCATCGTTTCTACCCACCAATGATGTGTTTACAGCAAACACCAATTCATTCCAGGTAACATCCAATCTTGCAAGGACATCAAGCCCTTCTTGCGTAATTTCATAATATTTTCTCGGCGGACCTGAAGTCGATTCTTTCCATATATAACTTAACAAGCCATTATTCTTTAGACGTGTTAAAAGCGGATATAGGGTTCCTTCCACAACCAACAATTGGGCTTTCTTCAGTTCGCTGATAATATCGGAGGCATAAATTTCTCCTCGAGAAATTATGGATAGGATACAATATTCAAGTATCCCCTTCCTCATTTGGATTTGTGTATTTTCAGCTATCATAACAATACAAAGATATATGTATTTTATGGTACCATGCAATACATAGTACCATACGAAACAAAACAAATACATTAATTAGCTGATTATCAAAGTAATAATTTTTTAAAATTATTTGTATTTCATTTCTATCAGGAATTTTTTGGATATTTATCCCCATGATTAAAATCCTACTGGACTATAAATGGTGTTTTATTTGGGCCATCATAGTCATTGTTTTATGTACACTCCCCGGAAATAATTTTGATACAGTTCCCAGCTACCCTGGAATGGACAAACTCGTTCATGCAGGGATGTTCTTCGTATTTTGTACACTTATGTACAACGGTGTTATCCAACAATTTAGCGGAAAACCAACTCGCTGGTTACCTATCTTTATTGTCTCTTTTTTCGGTTTTCTATTTGCAGGATTAACAGAGTTACTTCAGCTCTATATTTTCACTTACCGTAGCGGTGACTGGTGGGATTTATTTGCTGATTCAGTAGGCATTGGTATGGCCGGATTTGCTTATTTATTGAATTACGTGGACCGGAGACATTAATGTCGGTTAAGCCTGGATTTTTTCGATGATCCGGGGATGGGATGGTGTTACTGTGCACGAGCCAAAGTCGCTACGGATACCTTACATCCCAGAGACTCCTGTAAGCCAAGCACACCCGAGACAATAGTCGCACCGGTTGTAAGGACATCATCAACAAGCAAAATATGTGCATCCTGCGCCAACGAAATCTGTTTACAGGTAAAGATGTCTTCCACATTTTCATAACGGGCTAAACGGTCCTTACCTGTTTGCGTCATGGTTGCCCGTTTACGCAACAATAGATCCTCTTGCAACGGAATATGCATTGCTCGTGACAGTCCACGACCAAAATAGGTCGATTGGTTATAACCTCTTTTTCGAAGCTTACTCGCATGTAATGGTATTGGAACAATAGCCGATAATCCAACGTACAGTTCGGATTGAAGGAGCTTGAGGCCGTACTGATAACCAAAATATTCGGCCAAAAATGGTTGGTTATTATATTTAATCTGGTAGATTAGCCGCTCCACACGACTCCCCTTTTGTAGGAGGAGAAAAGAGCAGGCTTCCTCTATTGGAGCTTTCCCCCAAAGCTGTCTCGCAGTGTCATTATCGGAATACGTGTGAAAATTGGTATAAGGCAAATGAAAATCACAGGCAATACAAATGTATTTCTCCTGATATTTAAGTGCACATCCACAACAGGCACATTCTTTTGGAAAGAATATGGTAACAAAATCCCCGAGAATATTCCGTAGATCAAATGACATAAAGCTAACTTCCTCAGCTAAAGATAGCAACAATCTTGCAAACTAAGCCTCAGCGGTCTCTTTATCCTTATCTTTTATGGCCAATTGCCCACAAGCTGCATCGATATCTTTTCCACGGCTCCGCCTAACATTCGTTATGATCCCCTGACTCTTGAGGTAGTTGGCGAATACATCTATCTTGTCAGCTTCGGCATTCAGGAAGTCAGCCAGTGCAATTGGGTTGTATTCAATCAGGTTTACTTTACATGGTACATGCTTACAGAATTTGGCAAGTTCCTTTGCATCTTCCAATTCATCATTGAAATTGTTGAACACAATATATTCAAATGTAATTGGGCTCTTTGTCTTCGCATAGAAGTATTTCAGCGCTTCCGCTAATGCATTTAAGGAATTTTGTTCATTGATTGGCATGATCTCATTGCGCTTTTTATCATTGGCAGCATGTAGTGAAAGCGCCAGATTAAAACGCACCTGATCGTCCCCTAATTTTTTGATCATTTTCGCAATACCAGCTGTGGATACTGTAATTCGCTTTGCAGCCATATTAAGGCCATCCGGAGCTGTGATCCGCTCAACAGATTTCATCATATTGGCGTAGTTTAACAAGGGCTCACCCATGCCCATATAAACAATATTCGTTAGGGGCTGACCGTAATTTTCTTCGGCTTGTTTGCTGATGAGCACGACCTGATCATAAATTTCATCCGCATTAAGATTACGTTTTCGATCCATATAACCAGTCGCACAGAATTTACAAGTTAAACTACAGCCGACCTGCGAACTGACACAGGCTGTCATACGCTCAGGTGCAGGAATCAATACCCCTTCTATGATATTACCATCATAGAGCCTAAAGCTACTTTTGATTGTTTTGTCGGAGCTGATTTGCGATTCCTTAATTTTGACAGCATTGATCGTAAAATTTTCCTTCAGCTTTTCGCGCAAGGCCTTGCTCAAATTACTCATTTGATCAAAATCTACACAAGACTTTTCCCATATCCACTCGTAAATCTGCTTTGCACGAAAGCCCTGTTCACCCAACGCGGTCAATTGATCTTTGATCTGACTCAAAGACAAACTCCTGATATCTATTATTTTACTTTTTTCGATCACGGTACAAAGATAAGAATAATTAAGTGACAAAAAATCCCGTTCTAAAGAAAATAGAACGGGACAACTGTTATGTATGTGTTTTAAAATAGGTAGATTCGCTATTATTTAGCCATGTATAGCCTCTTTATTTCCGTAGGACTGGATTAGCTTACCTTCAAAATCCAACCACTCTTTCCAGCGTTTTTCCACATCGACATCTACGGAATATTTCTTTGCAAAATTCAGGAAGGTTGTATAGTGATTCGCTTCGGAAACCATCAGATCGTAATAAAACTGAGCAAGCTCCTTGTCTTGGATATTTTGGGACAAGACCCTAAACCGCTCACAGCTACGCGCTTCAATCATCGCAGCGAACAATAATCTGTCGATAAAAGCCATATTCCGGCTACCATCTTTTTTGGAAAATTTCATCAGCTGACCTACATAATCATCCTTTCGTTCACGCCCCAACGTATAGCCCCGCTCCTTGATGATGTCAATTACCATCTTAAAATGTTCCATTTCTTCAATGGCTATTGCCGTCAATTCATGAACCAGATCTTCATGTTCTGAATTGTTTGTGATCAAGGATATCGCATTTGAAGCGGCTTTTTGTTCACACCAGGCATGATCGGTTAAAATCTCTTCCAAATTTCCTTCAGCGATATTTGCCCATCGCGGATCTGTCAACAACTTAAGTCCAAGCATCTTACTATCTAACTAAAATTTACTGGCAAAGGTAGGCAATATCCCGGCTTAAAAAAAATGATACTGCGTTCTTAGCTATCTTTGTTTAGTAATGTCCTAATTTTAGGAGCTATTTTTTCCCCATAAATCTCAATAGACCGCAACATCTCTTTATGTCCAGGTGCTCCCACATCCATATGTGCTGAGAAACGTGTCAATCCAAATTTCTCATGGATTTCCAAAATTTTATCAACGGCATATTCTGCGTCCCCAACAATAAGGTGTCCTCTAGAAGACCTGCCGAAATCATATTGTGTCCGTTGATAGGATGGCCATCCACGGCTTGCTCCGATACGGTCCATCTGTGCCGAGTAGATAGGATAGTAATAATCTGCAATCTGTCCACTATTATCGCCAAAAAAAGCATGCATATGAACGCCAACTTGAAATTTCGACATATCATGTCCATTATCTTCATAAGCTTGGCGATACATTTCGAACAAATGATCGAAGTTCTCGTACATGCCGCCAATAATTGCAAACATGACAGGCAGACCAAGTTTTCCGGCACGGATCACCGATGATGTGGTCCCACCAACCGCTACCCATATTGGCAACGATCCATTCTTTGGTCTCGGAAAAATCTCTTGGTTGATCAAAGGTGCCCTAAAATTTCCGCGCCAGGTAACTGTATTCTGTTTATTCAACCGGAGTAATAATTCCAGTTTCTCTTCAAACAAATCCGAATAATCCTTCAAGTCATATCCAAATAATGGAAATGATTCGATAAATGAACCTCTGCCCGCCATAAGCTCTGCCCGACCATCGGACAGGAGATCGACTGTCGCAAAATCCTGAAATAATTTAACGGGATCGGCCGAACTTAGTACGGAAACAGCACTGCCCAACCTGATGTTTTTGGTCACTGTAGAAGCTGCTGCCAATATAATCTCTGGAGCCGCGACGGCATAATCTGCCCGATGGTGCTCACCAATACCAAAGAAATCCAATCCAACCTGATCCATCAGTTTGATTTCTTCAATAATTTCTTTCATTCTATCCTGTGCTGCCTGGATCTGACCTGTACTTGGATCTATCCGAGAGTCACCAAACATTCCTATTCCTAATTCCATGTCTCTATTTTAAAACTAATTCAAAAATAGCTGCTGCATTTCACAATTTATTTGATCTAGGATAAGAAATACTAAAAAAGAGATAACGTTGCTTTAACGACCTGCTCTGCATCGCCACTAAAATGGTGTCCTCCTGAAAGATATTTCTTACTGAAGTTTTTTAATGTAATTTTCTGCAGTGGGAATTCAGCCTCATCATCCCCTAATACCACACTTGTTTTGATACCTTCTATCCGATTTATTTCTGCTATTACATCAAGGCTGCGCTTGGCATTGCTCCTGCCCAAAATATCAGCAATATGAATTTCCAGATCCGTTGAAACTGAGGGCTCCAATAACACAATGCTTTGCACGTTTTTCTTGATCAGGGGATCAATACGGTTTATGATAAAAGGCACCGCATCCGCCCCAAAGGAATACCCCACAATAAAAAGCTGGAGATTCTGCCGCGAGCGCATTAGCTTTTTAAGCGTATTTGATATATCCGCCGCGATATCCTTGGGTGTTTTTTTCTTCCAAAAATAGTTCTTAGAATCAATAGCAGCCACAGCATATCCGGCATGAGCAATTAACTGACATATTTTATTCGAAAAAGTATTGAAACCACCATCTCCGCTTAGGTAAAGTACCAGAGGCAATACCGTTTTATTGTTCCAATATTTCATATTGATCAACCGTTGTTGCGCAAAAGCATGAAAGACCATGCAGCCAATTATAAATAAAATGATCAATTTCTTCATAGAAATCGTTTTTTGCTTAACTGGAATGAACTGATATCAATCATTCGGTTTCATCACTTTAACTAACGCAACCGGAAGCGGTATCAGATCAAAATCGTTATCAAAGATAAGGTATTTGTTTTCCCAAAAAGTCGCATACTTCTCTTTAAAATCACGTAAACTGTGGTAATGTTTAAAATTTCCGAGTCGCGTTGACGCAAATTTCATAATCTTTTCTGCGGGACTCGCTGTTGCTTCCAACCCCGCCATCGGAACCATCCCCAAGTTCAGGTAGCTATATTTTTGCGCTTTTGCATATCGAATCAATTCAACGATTAGCGCATCCATACTTCCACCTGGCGCCGCCATCGACTTCCGAATCATATCATAAGTACACTCATCTTTAGCATAATCAGGAATAATATTCAAGAAAGCAACGATTTTGCCGCTTTCATTTTTAAGGACAATGATATCCTGTTCAATAAGCTCGTCGGCAATAAACATACCTTGTGAAAAGACCATTTCCTTCCTATCGAATTCCTTTAACCACTCGTCAGAAATGACCTTGAGTTCATCCAGGATTACTAGTGGCTGCGGCGCCTTTAACACTGCAGTTGTAAATCCTTTTTTCTGGATCGCATTCAGTCCATTACGTAATGATTTACGCTCTTTCCCCTCCAAGCTAAATGTTTCCAATTCCAAAAGAGCTTCCTGTCCGATCGCTATCTTCTGCTTCCGAAGGGATGAAAAATGAACTAGGCTATTTTCATCAACCCGATAATAAATAGCTTTTAACCCATTTGAATAACAATAACGATCGAATTCTTCAACTAGCTCCTCTTTATCTCCCTGTTCGCATACGGGCTCATCCAATACGATCGCAAACTCATTGGCAAGTCTATAAGCTGTAAAGCCCTCTGAAATCTCGGAGAAAAAAAGATATTTGTCTTTCCCGAGTTTGAAAAAATCCATGGGCGATTGCCCAAATTCATTCAACAATAGTTTCGCCCGTTCGAGTTTAGATTGACTAGAATCCTCATCCGGAATCAAACGCGGACGAGCGAGGGCGTAGATTAAAAGAAACCAGCAAAAAATCCCTAAGACTTGTGTGATACGCAAGAATTCCTGCCCAAAATTTGTTTGAGGCATCAGATCATTATCAGCGAACAACAAAAAACTTTTTGCAGTATGGTAAAGAGACTGCCGCCAAGTAAATTCAACGCCAAAATGCTGTTTATCAATAAAGTAAAAGCTTACTACATCAAATAAACAGACCCCGCCTAATGCTACGGCAAAGGTTATGAAGCCAATCCTTATCCAGCGGATATTACTTTTAATCCGATACTGCTTGTAACTGATCCCCAAGAAGATAAGGGTCAATAGGGCTACCGATGCTTCTTCATAGTCCAATGCTTTAAACACATGTCCAAACAAAGATAAAGCACTGAATACAACAGCAATCCAGAATGCGACACGAAACCCTTTGATGAGATAAGCCGAGGTAACCAACAAACCTATTCCCAGAACAAATACCATAAACTTAGATGCATGGATAGCTTCCAGCGGTAGGTAAAACCGGTCTAATTTCATACGATCCGCCAATGGTGGAGTTAATACCGAAACGATATTGACCATACCCAAAAAGAAGATCAACAATGCCGGTCCCACCCGTGCCAAAAGCTGTCTACCACGCCAGGCAAAAGCGATCAATCCCAAGAATAAAGGTAACCAGAATTCAAATACACGATATAGGATGGTTATCCCTAATCCTGCTGCCTGCCCGTATCCATATGCCTTGAAAATATAAAGCATGGTTAATTCGACGGCACCCAATCCTCTCAAAAAGGGCGATACAATCATTAGAACTACCGAAACTGTATAAGCGATGGCTGCCGCCTCAAATGAATGATCTAGGCCCAGCGCATACATGCTGACAAAAGCATGCGCTATCCCGCAGCCCTCAACGACCATTGAAGCCATTATTGTCCCTAGGAGGTATTTCATTTTGACTTCCCCAGAAAATATTTCGTCGATATTGGAAGCAACTGCTGGAAATTTTAATTCCATCCAACGATAGATCCCCTTATGCGTACGAAAGGACCATACAAACCAGAATATAATGGTTAAAAGCAATCCCAAAATCAATAGCGAAATCCAAGCGTTACCAAAATTTTTGTTGTCCCAAATTGTATATAATATCACAGGGACGCCAATCATAAAGACAGTCAACAACCCGACGTAACCATATAAAGCGCCAGCTTGATGAATCTGTGTCGTATTTAAATTCCTTTTTCGTAATTGGGTAGTTGTATAAGCCAGGGAGCTAATACCCCCCGCAGGAAGAAAAACACTCAGTAAATTTCTTTTTAAGAATAGGTCTATGGCAATTTTCAAGCTGATCGAAAGACCAATCGCTTTAAAACTCTGCACATACATCAGGCCTTGTAGTAACACATAGAGCAAAGTGATACCAATACCGACCGAAACCCAAGTTAGATCCGCCGTTCTCAGTTGAGGAATAATGGCCGCTAGCTCTTTTCTTTCGTTTCTAAAAAAGACGAAGGCAAGTAAAATAACCAAAACAGCTATTAGCTCCTTCCAATAAGTTTTTGGTGAGAAATGTCGAATGCGTTGAACAATAGTCTTGCCCATATTATCGTTTATTGTCTAATAACCATACCGTATATATAAACACGTAATAAAGCTAATCGTTTCAAAATGACAAATTGTTAAGTTTTCGTCAATTCTTTTGACATTAATCAGTAATTTTCACCCATGAAAGAGAAAAGGGTATTGTTCATCGGACTAGTTTGGCCCGAGCCAACATCATCAGCCGCCGGTTTTAGGATGATGCAATTGATCGAGACATTCCTGGATCGTTCTTATCAAATCACTTTTGCTTCTGCAGCAGCCAAATCTCCTTATAGCGCACCATTGAGATCACTGGGTATCGTCGAACAGCCTATTGTATTGAACAGTGACAGTTTTGATGATTTTATCACCCAGCTACAACCCGATATTGTTGTATTCGACCGGTTTATGATCGAGGAGCAATATGGTTGGAGGGTAGCTCAGCAATGCCCTAGTGCGCTTCGGGTACTCGACACCGAAGATCTCCATTTGCTAAGGCAAGCACGGCAGGCCTGTATCAAAAACAACGACAATTTTTCCTTTCAGGAGCTGTTTACGGAAACAGCGAAAAGAGAGATTGCCTCGATATTGCGTTGCGATCTGTCATTAATCATTTCGGAATCCGAAATGAAAATTTTAACAGAAATATTTCGCATTTCACCAGATATTCTATATTATCTCCCCTTTCTCGAAAATGAGATTACGGCTGAGGATATGAATACATGGAAACCTTTTGAAGAGCGGAAAGATCTGTTATTTATTGGCAACTTTATCCATGAGCCCAACTGGCATACCGTGCAATACCTAAAGACAACGATTTGGCCGGTTCTTCGTAAAATGCTTCCAAAAGTAGAATTACACATCTATGGTGCGTATCCAACGCAGAAAGTCCTTCAACTGCATAATCCCAGAGAAAATTTTCATATCAAGGGAAGAGCAGATTCCGCGAAGGACACTATGTCCAACTACAGGTTATTGGTTGCGCCGATCCAATTTGGAGCCGGAGTAAAAGGCAAATTTATTGATGCCATGCATACAGGCACTCCTTCTGTCACCACTTCCATTGGTGCCGAAGCGATGAAAGGCAATTTATCTTGGAATGGTTTTATCGCAGATACCGCTGAAGTATTCTGCCAAAAAACCACTGAACTTTATAACGATAAAACCGCATGGAAAACAGCTCAAGCCAATGGTATTCGTATCATCAATGAACGTTATGAAAAACGAAAGTATCAAGCGGACTTTATGACCAATTTGTCCCTACTTAAAGTGCAATTGGACAAACATCGGCAACAGAATTTTATTAGCCAGATCCTGTTGCATCATACATTACAAAGCACAAAATATATGTCGCTGTGGATTGCTGAAAAGAATAAGCAATAATTTAATTTACATCCCGCCACCAAGGAGCATATACGCTGTCTAATTTGTTCAGATGCACCAGTTCACCTATTTTTGGGGTAATCAGTTTGCTACGCTCTTTTTGGGCGATCTCATAAAACTTCTCCATAGGCTCCCTCCATCCGTGCATGGCCAAAGCAAATTTCGAAGAGTGGACAGGCAAGGTGGCTTTAGCTTGCAGATCTTTCGTTTCGAGGCCCCATTCTTCGGGCAACGAATGGATATAATGCCAGGCATCATTATACTGTCCATTTTCTAATATCGCCAGATCAAACGGACCAAATCGCTCGCCTATGGTCTTGAAGTGTTTCCCATAACCACTGTCACCGCCCAAAAACAAATTGTATTTTGGAGTTTTCAGTACAAAGGAAGTCCAGAGGGTATTATTCCTTGTAAATCTGCGTCCGGAGAAATGTCTTGCAGGGGTAAAAGTTATCTGAAAATTGGGATCAAGGTTCACTTGATCATACCAATCGCCCTCTATAATTTGCTCAGGTTTATACCCCCAGGCTTCAAAATGTGCCCCAACACCTAAACCACAAATAACCTGGACGACTTTCTCACGCAGTTTGGCTACCGTCTCATAATCGAGATGGTCATAATGATCGTGCGAAATAAAAAGGTAATCTATTTTAGGAAAGTCAGCTGCAGTATAATCCACTGCAATTTTAAAAACTCTGTTACTCCCTGGCACAGGTGAAGCATTTTGACTGAACACAGGATCAACGAGCAGCAGTTTTCCGTCAATCTTCAGCAGATAGGAAGAGTGACCAAACCAGACCAAAATATCCTGTTCCGGCAGATTTTTCAGATCACATTTCACCGCCGGTAACACAACCAATGGCTTCAGTCCCGGTTTTTTATTGAAAAGAAAATCCCACATTAAAGAGACGATATTTACATCATTCTTTAGGGCGGGAGTCACTTCAAGATTATGAAACACCCTATTTCTGAAGTTGGGCGACTGTCTCATCCGCGCTAGCCGATCACCTTTCATGCTTCCGCCAAACATCGGGTGGACAAAATAATAGAGCAACCCACTGACGAAAACAATCAATAGCATCCCTAAAATAATCCATCCCACATTCCTCATTTAGAAACTATTTTTCCACATCATGGATTCGACCGGACGAACGGTCTTGCCATTATATTTTGCATTACCTTTTGTATTGTAGAAGGTTTCAATCTCTCCTTCCACAGCAAAATAAATCAACTGGCCAATTGGCATTCCGGCATATATTCTGACTGGCTGTGCGACAGAGATCTCCAATGTCCACGTATTACAAAATCCCACATCACCTTTACCAGCCGTAGCATGGATATCAATCCCCAAACGGCCAGTACTAGATTTCCCTTCCAAAAAAGGAACATGCTTGTGCGTTTCTGTATATTCCTGCGTGACGCCTAAATAAAGGGTATTAGGTTCTAATACAAACCCTTCCTCTGGAATTTCAAAATGATCAATTTCATTATGTTTTTTGGCATCCAGTACACGGTCTACATAGGTTGCCAAATATTTCCCCAAATGCACATCATAGGAATTTGTTCCTAAACACTTACGGTCAAACGGTTGAATGACAATACTGCCATTTTCAATCTCTTCAAGAATTCTTTTATCCGATAAAATCATGTGTATCAAAATAGCAAGAGCATCAGGCCATGCTATATAAATTCAAAAATACGGTTCTCACACAAATTTTTATGTTATTTTTTATTTAAAGTGCTGTTTTTTATTGTCAATTCGCTCTTTTAAAGTTGAGAGCATCTCCATCCGTCCAAACACTTCAATTTTTCAAAACGCCAATACTTGATTGTGCTGTAATATGCGATTTGTTTTTTAAATTTGGGTATGAGTCTAGTGTATTTACGTGAGATCGATAACCAAACCAAATTTGCTATTTGGAGGATTGAAGAATCGGATGATGATTTATTGTCCAAACTTCAGCTGGATGAACGTGAGAAAGCCAAATTAGGCTCTTTTAATAAAGGTAAACGACGGTTACATTGGCTTGCTACACGTGTCTTACTGCGGACCCTTCTAAATACTTCGCGTTATATAGACTGTCCTTCCGATGCGAACGGTAAACCTTATTTAGCCAATTTTCCACAGAAGATATCACTTTCACACTCCTTTGACTATGCCGCCGCAATGATAAGTACCAAGGGAGAGGTTGGGATCGACATGGAAATTATCAAGACGAAGGTAGAGCGGATCCAGCATAAGTTTCTCAAGCCTGATGAACTCGCTTTTATCACAAAAGGTGCAACGCAATACGAACAATTATATGCCTGTTGGTGTGCCAAAGAAGCCATCTATAAACTTCAGGGGAATTCTGGTGTTTCCTTCTTAAACAACATGACGATACAACCATTCGAATATCAAAAACAAGGTGTGTTAAAACTCGAGCTTGACAGTAGCCAGCACAAGCAGATTTATGAGGTGCACTATGAAAAATTCAATGAATATATGCTTGCATATGCTGTTGGATAGTGTCGACAAAAAAATAATTTTTCTCAATTTCAGTGAATTAGCAATAGAAGCGCACTTTTTTTTTGTGCTTATTGAAAAAGCTTCTATATTTGCAGCATCACAAAGAAAATGGCCCGTTCGTCTAGGGGTTAGGACGCAAGATTTTCATTCTTGAAACAGGGGTTCGATTCCCCTACGGGCTACACATCTAAAAGTCAAAACATACAAAAGCCTGCAAATTAAACGTTTGCGGGCTTTTTTTGTTTTTCAGTATCTACAAAACTTACACGAATTCCCAAGAAAAAAGTGAGTTATTCAGTGAGTCATTTTTGTTCATTTGCTTACTCACCGAGATATGTTTAACATCTTTATAATCAAGTTGTTTGAAAATTAAACATCTTGATTCGTTTTAGTTGCAAGGCTAATTTTGTTTCACTTAAATGATGTTGTCATGAGTACAAATTATTCCTTGCTCTTCTATCTGAAGAAACCAAAAAATTATGTTACTGGCCCCAAGCCAATCTACATGCGAATTACCGTATGTGGCCTACCAAAAGAGGTCTCCACGGGACGTGAATGCGAGCCATCGAAATGGAATTCTAAAGCCAACCGCGCAAAGGGGACAACAGAAACTGTAAAGACCTTGAACACTTACCTTGATACACTTGTAACTAAAGTCAGTACGATCCATACTGCTATGGTAGCGGCAGGAGAAGAAATTACAGCGGAGTCCATTAAGCTACGGTTTCAGGGAAAGGATATCAAACGCAAAAATTTCTTTGATGTATTCAGGGAGCACAACAGCCAGATGGAAGCGCTTTTGGGCAATGGGTTTAAGCCCAATACGCTCAAAGGGTATAAAACCTCTTTTTCCCATATTGGTGGATATCTGGAAAAAGAATACAGGTCGCAGGATATCGACACAAGAAAGATTGACCATGCTTTCGTCACAGGATACGAGTTTTTTCTGCGTTCTACAATGGGTTGTTCAGCTGTGTCGGCGGCAAAGTACATGAAACATCTGCGGAAGATCATCAAGATCTGTATCGCACACCGCTGGATAACCGATGATCCATTTGCATTCTACAAAATCAAGGCGAAGGCGAAAGAGAAGGAGTTTCTAACAGATGCTGAACTTCGTCGGATAGAAGAAAAGGAATTCAAAATACTACGCCTTGCGCATGTGCGTGATATTTTTGTCTACTGCTGTTATACGGGCCTGTCTTACGCCGATGTGAAGAAATTAAAATGGATTGATATTGCCGAGGGTGTGGACGGGAAACTCTGGATCTTTACCAGCAGAGAGAAGACTGAAACATCATCAAATATTCCTCTATTGCCAAAGGCACTTGAAATTATTGAAAGATACCGCGATTATCCGCCGTGCGTGGCGAAAGATATGGTATTGCCTGTTCTCAGCAATCAGAAAATGAACAGCTATCTAAAGGAAATTGCCGATTTATGCGAAATTACCAAAGAATTGACTTTCCATAAATCACGCCATACTTTTGCGACCTCCGTTACTCTTGCGAATAGTGTACCTATCGAAACAGTATCCAAGATGCTCGGCCATACCGACATAAAAACCACACAGCATTATGCGAAGTTATTGGATAATAGGGTCGCGGTAGATATGGACAGATTGGAAAGAAAAATCGAGAACAAACCGCTACCAACAGACTATGCTAAAATTGAAAGGATATGTACTCCACAGGCTTTCGCGCCAATCAATGTAGTCCACCGGAAACAAAATATTGCGTAAATTCTTTTGGGAGCGACATATCGTATCGCTCCCAAAATGTCATCGAGCCTGTTGAACAAATGGACATGGTCTAATGGGAGTTGATCGAATAAATTTGGATTTTCATATCTCATCCCCTTTTATCGGTATTGCAAGACACAATTCTGTGTATAAAAATTTTATTAAAAGAATGGGTTATATGGTATATTTGTTATTAAACCATATAGAGGAATATGAATCCATTTTTTGATATTAATACGGAAAATGTAGTAAACGAAGTCGACAGTTTTCAACTTGAAAATTTAGGACAGCGAAGAATATATGCCAGCTTAGGGAAAAGAATCAGAGGGGATTGGGGAGCGAGCGACCAATATGAAAGCAGTCATTTCTATACAGATGTGACCACAGAAGATTATGACAATCAATTTGTCTCCAGGTTATTAAAAACACGCCCGTCATATAAGATTGATAAACTAATAAATCATCATTTACAGTATTATCTTTCATTGCATCCCGATGATAAGGAAGAGTTTCTTAAACATATGCGCTACGAGATATTCCCTTTATTAAAGAAGCGAAGCACTAATTCTGCTTATGTAGAGTTATTTGAAAAATGGATAAACAATCAAAATATGGATTCAGAAAAACATAATCAGGCTCAAACTATCAATAACACCATTAATGTCGGAAATGTTAATGCGCCACTACAATTTCAGCAAGGTTCAGATCATTCTGTTCAGACTCAGCATAATCATCCGGTTTCCAATGATGAGTTAAAGTCTTTTTTTGAAATATTACGAAAGGATATCCAGCAATTTGATGAAGATATCCGTAAAGATTTCGCAATGGAAATGGATTATGCCTTATCCCAATTAAAACAGGGGAGAGATGTAAAATCACAAATATCAAATATTAGCAGGCTGATAAAAGATGTAGGAATTGGTACATTCAGCAATTTACTTGCGGCGCCAATTTTTGAGGTCGTCAAACCATTATTAGGTTTATAGGATGGATTTCCTATCTGCAATTTTAGTAAAAAAATACGGCTAGGATAATCCAATGTAGACTTGAAATAAGCTCGACAATTCCAGTTTTTATTTACATTTCTGTTATAGTTATGAAAGAGCAATTGCATTATAATATCTTGGCCGATTTTGATTTAGGAGAGCTTGATAATCCCGAATTTAAAGAAGATTCTGTTCGGGAAGAAATAATTGTCCCAATTATTAAGGGATTGGGATACTCTGTAAGTCAGCCTAACCGGATTATTAGAAGTAGGCAGTTACTTCATCCATATGTTTCGATCGGTTCACAACGAAAGAAGATTTATATCATCCCAGATTACATATTTGAAGTAAATAATAAGCCCGCTTGGATATTGGATGCTAAAGCTCCAACAGAAAGTATTATAAAATCGCATCACGTTGAGCAAGCGTATTCATATGCAATTCACAATGAGGTTCGTGTAAGTTTTTTTGCACTGTGTAATGGGAAAGAATTTGTCCTGTATAGTGTAGAAAAACTGGAACCAATATTACATTTTCCAATGCAGGCTATCCCACTTTATTGGGAAGCCCTAAAGAAATATTTAGCTCCTGACAACATACTTTCAAACAATCATTTTAAACCCGCAAAGGACTTGGGCTTACACTTGAAGAGGTTGGGATTTAATACTTGTGAAAGTTTGGTTTTCTCAAATGTTCCAATTGTTGAGATTGGACAAATAGATCCAGATATGTTCTCTTTATCAGGTGGAATAAAAGAAAATGCCTCCAATTATCTTGTAACCTTTGACTTTGGACGTGAAATTCTTGAACAGTTAAAAGGTAAAATTCCCAACGAAGTAATTACAAAGCTATTAATCAGGAATAAAGAATATAGGCAATCCGTAAGATTTGGAGATAGAGCCTATCTAGCAACAATCGATTGCAGAGTGGGAAACAAGTTAGAAGAAAATGAGGATGAGATTTTTTTACCTATGATGGTAAATAGGATCATCGACTAAATGGGCGATAACGGGTATATCCATGATATGGTTCTTGAAAGCGACCTCTTGCATTTCCGGAAGGAACTCAGCGAAAAGACCTTAAGTACCCTCCATAAGCACGGAATAATAACTGTTGCGGACTTGACGGCATGTTCGTATGGAGGTCTTGCCACCATGGACGGATTAGGCCAGAAATCCCTTTCAGAGATATCATGCTTTGTTAAGGAACTTGGAAAATGGCCCACCGAATTTTGAAAACTTCCTTGAAATGCGTAATTTGATATTGTTTTTCAAACAATCCCCATAAACTAATCCTTAAGCGGCTGCCCCAAAAAGGGCGGCCGTTTTACTATGGCGATTCCTTAGTAGACAGTTCATCGGGGATAAGGATCATGGTATGGGGCAAAGCTTTTATAAGTCTGAATTTTCTTCCCCTTTATCCTTTCTCCATTTTTTCTCGGTATAGGAGTTAAAATTTGATTTTTTCCATTTAGTCAGGTGGTAGCCCCTGCAATATGTGCAGTAATATGCTCTCCGTTGTATGGGCTGTCCCTGCCTGTGCTTGATGCGACGGCCTGTTTCGTCCCTTTTGAAAAAGTAGTTCCATTTAATGTCGAGCATGACAAGGCGGGCCTCTATCCAGGAAGCAAATATCACCTTTCCGGTTTCCCTACATTTTTTATTGGTTGCCATAGAAATAGCTTTTCTGGTTTACCTATTCTATTTTATAACTCCTTTTCTATTGGGACCTGCAACATGACCCATTCTCTGATATGTTTTGCAATCTTATCGGATACCTCAAAATTATACCGCCCCTCAAACGGTATTTTGAGCACAATACGCAACCTACCCCGTTTCAACCCGTGACAAGCCTGGATCATATCCAATGGTATGGCCTTATCCCGGTCTATCTTTTGTACAAAGCCCTTGGTAATATTTACAACTTCCTTTAAGCTGCGCTGCTCGCCACAGGTCAGATTTTCATTCATTGCATTTTTCAGATAAAGGCTGACAATGCTATTTTTAAATGTAAAAATCCCTAAATCTTTATACAATATCTTTTGTGACAGGATTTTATTATTGAGCAGGAATACTTCCTTCTCCACATCAATGGATTTGACCTGTACTAAGTCCATTTCATCCATAGAATCGACGTCCTTATCTTCTTCAGCTGTTTCCAGAATCTCCTTCAGTTCCTCTAGATCCGGAGAAAACAACTCGAACTGCTCCTCAAGATTTCTCATTTTTAACTGTTGCTGCAGGATAGTTTCTTTCTGTTCCAAAATCAACTTTCTCTGCCTTTGATTAATAGCGACATAGAAATAAACTGTATAGCACATATTCAGAACCAAAATGCCGCAAAATATGACCATTAAAGGAAATAGCAGCCATTCATCCTTAGCCAGCTGATCGGGGCCTATAATCCAGAACAGCAAAAGTGATGGTAATATGCAGCAAAATAACAATTGGCTAGCGGCGCGTTTTTCTGGGTTAACCAGCCAGTTTTGCCTTTTGTCTAATATCACGATAACCAATCGTATATAAAAGAAAATAATCGCTACAATCAATACAAAAAATAGATAGCTATAGGTGACAGGCCAGTCTAAAAGCCATTCCGCCAAAGCTCCACGGTACCCCAGATACCAACAGAATCCCCCAAAAACGAAGGATGCGATCAATTGCCAAATCCCATCGGGATACTGCACGGTCAATTTTCTATTATCCAGATATCTATTCTCGTTAAAACTTTTCATGTACAAACGACATTTTAAAAAATGCTATCAAAAACCTACATATTTATCAGATTTATACTTTCTTTCTGTATATCTTTCGCCTATCAGGTTCATCCGACATTACCTAGCCACCTATTGCCGGAGAAGTGCCACTAAAAACTCCCCGGTTGAGGAAATTTTTGTTATATAAATTTAGCCAATTATTTATTAAACAATATCCATCTACCTTAAATCGATGCTTTTATGTCCTACTTTGGTTCAAATAATTCCCCTGCCGGATGAAAATTTATTCCTGTATTGTCTTAAATTCCTCTTTCGTTGTATGGAAATCAGCTCTCATTGTAAAAAATTGCCCTTCATTGAAATGATGGGGATATTCACTATTATTTCGTGCTATAGTGGGTAAATTTAAAGAGTAAAACTTCACTGATTTTTAATCCATAGATCATGAGGACGATAATGAAAATACCATTCAGCCGTAATTATGTATTTATTGCAATAGCTGTATCGATTACCTTGTATGGGCTTTTTGGAGCAACGACGCAAGAGCAGTGCTTGTACAGCATCGGTATTCTGGTATTGTTCATCCCTTTTTTGGAAATCCGAGGCCAAGAGCGCGTCATGCAGCTTTTTGTTATCTTTTTTGTCTGTATCCAGGCCAGTAGTATTGCTTTATTTGACCGTTTAACTTACCAGCTACTGATCAGCTCGCAACCGTTTTGGGTCGCTGTAAAGAGAGGTATACCGATAGCTTTTATTGTCTGCGCGATGGCACATCTGTTTTTCTGGAGAAAAACAAACGTTGTCAAACTTTATGGAATCCAATTTCCTATCATGATAATTGCATGTACCTGGTATATCCGTATGCTGCTGATCATAGCTAATTGCCAGCATATCCCAAATGCAAAAGCTGTACGCATACCTGCCATTGTTATCCAAAAATGCCCCGCTTGCTGTGACATATACGAACTGTGGTTTTCGTTCAGGTATGAAGGCCAGGAAGAAAAGGTTTCGATTAATGTAGGTCCCAAACTACATGAACAGACCAATGAGGGAGATTCACTCATACTTCAAATGCATCCCGGGATATTTGGCTGGCCATGGTACCACAAAGATATCAAAAGGAGGTATAGATGATTGTAAGTTTACAAAAGTTGACAATACTCATAGAAGCCATAGTTCATCTGAAGAACACGGATATCCCAAAGCTTTTTTGTGAAATCACAGAGGCCTGCAATAATAATTTTGCGCTCGCGCTAGAGGCGTACCGAGAGATCATCAAAGTTGATAACGCCCGCCAGGCCATACGGTTATACCACACGCAATTATTGCGGCTACACTCTTTACTGAATAACTTCTGTAAAGAGTGTAAAATTGAAAATGCTACAGCACTATTTGCCCTGGAAGAATTACTTGGGCGAATCGAACATCTCTTTAAAAAAGATATTGATCCCTGTACGCCGCTGCCTGAGCATTATTACTTGAGGATGCATGAATATATATATGCAAATATGCCCTATATCTTGGATAGGTTAGCTCAGAAAAACATACCGAAAGCCTATCTCACCGAGATCCATTCGGCTATGGACAGCCTATTTGAAAATGGCAAGATTCCCTATATTCAATACCGACATCAGGATTACCTACTCAAAATGATCGAATCACTGCGCCAATTGGCCGACGACAAACGCCAGAGTAAAAACTGGCATTACCGCTTTTTGATTCTGATGGTCAACTTCAATTTTAACCACATGGGCTTCTTCAACCGCTGGAAAGAACTGTACAATTCGGATCCATCCTTTATGGATGCCCTGTTACGCTTCCCAAAACATTTCTCCTGTATCCCGGACTTTGCGTATGATAGCAACCGTAGGGGCCTGCTCAAGTTGATGCGCGAGTACATGGAGGATGAAAAAATCTCTCCATCAGCAACAATGCAGGATTATCCCCAACAATTTATTCAAAGCAATTTTAATGGCAAAGAGCTCAAACTTTGGATGCATATATCTGTTAGGGCGAACATTATGTGGTCGTCAGAGAAAAAAGAAGTTGCCGAAGTGTTTTCCAGGCTCGTCAAAACACGTGAAGGCACCTTACTTTCTGCCCATAGCCTGACCAGGATGGACAAAAGCGCTGAGTTTCATACTGCTCTCCGTATCCGTAAGGTATTGAATACGATGCTTGACGAACTGAATAGACGGTTTCCTGACTTAAATAAATAAAACACAAAAATTTAAAAAAACAGGGGGTATTCAACCGCTACACCACCTAAACGTGTTCATTCTACCCATCAAAAACAGCCATAATTATGCGATAACCGACTGTTTCCCCAGGAATTTTCTCCCCAGCTTTTTGCCGCATAATACATCTTCATTACATCCCACAATTCATTTAGATCGAATAGAGGCAGGTGCACTTTCTAAATTAACCATTTCGCTACACCTGCGCCGGCCTATTTTCCATACTACCTTTGTTTTACAGCGTACGAGAAAGTAGAAGCTGACGCTCAAGCAGGCCGCTGTATCCAATGGAGGGACAGGTATGGCGCCCTGTTTTTGAAACGAGGAAAAATAATAAAAACAAGGGAAAGAAATAATAAATACTGCAATACAAATAATAAAGGCTATGGAAGGGAATAAAACTGGCAACATTATATATAAGTTCATCCGGGCAGCAATGATACTTTTTTGGGTATATGTAGGGATGGAGAAACTCTGGCAGCTCGGTGCATTCAAGATCGCCCTTGATCAGCAGCCCCTGATCAGTTATCTGGCTCCGGTCCTCTATTGGCTACTTCCGCTTATAGAAATCGGTGTTGGCGTATTACTGGGGTTGACATCAGCAAGACTGCGCGGATGGGGATGGAAAGTTTCGACCCTACTGATTATCGTTTTTAGTATCTATATCGGTCTTGGCATCCTCAATGTATATGACAGGAAACCCTGTATGTGTACCAGCTTTCTCAGTAATATTTCCTGGACAACGCATTTGATCTTTAATCTCATTATTCTTGGCCTATCGATAACTGGATGGTTATTGCACTACACAGCTGCCAAATATGGTGAGCATACATTGACTGGTAATACAAACGTCGCATTATTCCTGATAGGTTTTATGACAATAGGAGCCATTACATACGGACGCATACACTTTAAGCGGACAAATGATAGCTGGTATACACCGAACGGCATTTACGATTATAGGGAGCAAAATACTGCCAGTGGCCCCTCAAAAGGCTTATTGGCATCCACATACGATCGGTACACAGAACCGTACCGACAATTATTTACCAAAAGTTTGCAGGCCAAGAACTTTACTAATCAATTATTGGCTTGCAATGCAGAAAGGAGGGTAGCAATATGCTAACCAAATTTTTAAACAATTATGGCTACATGATATTAGGCGGAGCCATGATTATCGGATTCTCAGCATTTAAAGGTGCTGAGGCATATGCAGGAAAAAAATTAGATCCTGTGACTATTTACTTCCATGGTGATCCTCAAGATGAGGATCAGGTTAAAGATGCCTCGCGTTGGAATACCACGCCCAATGATGAGGACTGTAACAGTGCAAACATTATGGCTTGCTCTCAGGTAGTAGATGAATCTGATCTGAATGCTTCAGATCAGCTGAATCCAGCAAAGATTCAGCTGGGCGCTACAGCTACCTCGGGAGGAAATCATATTCCATCTAGAACCGGTGGCAGCAGCTCAACTACATTTACTCCAATCAATAGGGGATAAATGAAAGGAAGGGGTAATCCGATCGGACTGCCCCTTCCTTATTTGTGCCTACATTTTCTTTATTTCGGATTTTGTTGCATTCCCGTCAATCTAATAATATCTTCAGGAAGAGGAAGTGCATAAGCATTGGAGTTTGGCTGTAAAGTAATCAATTCCCCATTTAGTTTTCTTGTTATTGAAATCTCCCCGCCTTCTGCATTCAACCGTTTAAGATCCATCCATCTCAGCCCCCTATACAGCAATTCCTTTCTTCGTTCTTTTAGAATTAAACGTAGTGCTTCTGTTTTGTCTTTTATCACATAAGGAATAAATGTGCCCACTTTATACCGGTACCCGAGTAAATGGTTTAAGTCTGCCATTCCTGCCTCTACATTTCCCATTCTCACATTGCATTCCGCACGCATAAGATACAGCTCGTCCGTTGCTATTCCCGAAAACATCTTAGAAGATCCTGCGTAACTGCCTTTGAAAGTAGTCGTTCCATCGGCTGCTACTTTGAAGTATGCTGACCTGCGCAGATCATTACTGTCATAAGAACGATACAGGAGCGTATCGGTCAATGCGCGCGAACTTGTCAAATTGATACTTACTAATAATTCAGCATAAAATAAAGTCTCTTTATTAAAAAGCGTAAATGGGTAGGACGCTGTTATCTTTACTTCCGATAAATTATTAAAATCGAGCAGGTCAGCATTGTATTTTAGGGCTAAATCAACATAATAATGGGCCGAATCATAGACTTGCATCGATAGGTAAGCACGAGCCAATGTAGCATAAGCCGCATACTTATTGGGACGCATGACATGACTGGTTTTCTCAGGAAGCATAAGGCTACATTCTTTCAGGTCTGTGATTACTTTTTCGTAACACTCCCCGATTGATGACCGGTACGATTGCTCATGAAAATCCGAACTGTTCCGCAGCACAATACCCATATCTGTTTTTGATTCTTGGGTATAGGCTTTTGAATAGGTCCATAATAAAGCTAGATATTGGCTCGCCCGATAAAATTTAGCAGAAGCATAAATGGCATCATATTGATTAGCATCACTTTCATCTCGATTGCTCTTTTTTATACGGTCCAACACAAGATTGCTATTGTAAACAGTGTTGTAAGATGAGGACCAGTCATTTCCGAAATTCATATGATCATTTTGCCAGATATAAGTCTGCTGGCCATAGTCAAGCAATGCATCATATACGGATTGGCTCAGATAATAATTATCTGCCGAGGCTTCCCCAAAAGAAGGAAACTTCAGATTCATGATCTGGCTATCATCCAATAGCTTTTGTAAGTCGTCCAAGCTGTTGGGTACAGCCAAACCATAGTTTGACTGTACCTCTAAATATTTTTGACAGGCGGACAAGGAGAAAACAACTACCCCTAGCCACAATACATTAAGAAATCTTTTCATCATTTACGTTATTAAATCAATAATCAATTTTTAATCCGATGGAAAATGTCTTCGGTGGACTTAATCGGTACGGAAATTCCGGATCGATACCAATCTTATTTGCACGCCATAGTACCCCTAGATTGGCCGCGTTTGCCGACAGCTCCAGATTAAATGCCCGATTTCCGACTGTATACTTACCTTGCCAGGTCAACGAAACATATTCCAGCCGCAAATGATCCCCTTTATAGACATTGATATCGGCATATTGATAGAATGCATCCGACATTGATTTTATAGGATATTTCATACCCGGAACCTGCGTACGCTGTTCATCCCCCGGCTGCTGCCATCGCTGATCAAAGTCTGGGTAGGCCGTACCGTTGGCAAACAATGAAAAATAGGAAGTCACAGGACGCCTGACATAATAGTCCCCCTTAAAACTGACGTTGAAAGAAAAAATCAAAGACTTCCAAGCCAGTGTATTGATTATATTCCCAAAGACCTGAGGTTTAGAGGATCCGAAATAAACGATACTTTCATTTCCCTCCGGCGACGCATTAGCCTGGTTGCGTATGGCGGTATAGTTTGTGCTTAGCTGCCCATCCAGCAGACCCTGCCCTTCCCCAAATTCATTCAACCCCATCCATTTATAAGCAGCCAGTGCGTTAAGTGGTTTACCGACGATAGGTGTGATGGTATTTCCGCTCGAGAGAAAGGATGTGACGCTGTTTTGCAGATTGTAATATTGCGTTGTTTTGTTCCTATTCAAGCTTAATATCGTTCGCGTATCCCAGTTGATCTTTCCGCTTATATTCTTTGAATTTAAGTCAATATCAAAACCTTGTCCCCGCATTCCTGCCAAATTCTTCACAACTGTACCCTGTAAGCCCCATGCCGTATAATCGTATTCGCTCAGTCCGTATAGATCTTTGCCTTTCTTTATATAATAGTCAATACGCCCGGACAATCTTCCTTTTCTTACTGAAAAATCAAGACCAAAGTTAGTGGTTGCTACTCTTTCCCATTTTAGCAAGGGATCGTTCAAGGTACTTATCTGATACATTGGATAGCTGGTATAAGTTGCCGAACCGATATAGGCAATTGGATCTGGCGACCGTCGTAGATCGACGTTACCACTGGTTCCATAGGTTGTCCTCAATTTTAGATAATCAAACAGGGACAGATTAAAGAAAGCCTCCTTATGAATGTCCCAAGATCCGCCTACGGACCAGAGGGGCGACCATTTATCATTGGTCGATGCACCAAAGATATTAGCCCCGTCTTTACGCAAACTCATCGATAGGCCATAGCGGTCCATAAATCGGTCGCTTATATTGGTATAAAGTGATACAAATCGATTTACATTTTTAAAAAATTGCGGCGCTCCCGGTATCCGTCGCATCCCATCATCCGGCAATGTTGGAAAGCGAGTTACAAAGTCTACCGAAGTGCTTGACATCGGCAGTTCATTGTATCCATAGGCCGTATAGGAATTTGTGTTCGATCTATTCTCCCGTACCTCGCCACCAAGAATACCGACCAGCAGATGCCGACCAATCGATTTGTTAAAATCAATTTGACCACGTAGCGTGTAAGACCTGCCCTCAGCAGCGGAGTATCGTTTTATACCACCGAGTGGAATGTTATATTTTGTAGCTGTGGTACCCGTACCGATGATTGTAAACTCATTGATCCACTTACGTGCTTCATAACTTTCCAAGGTATTCAATTCGTTATTTTCTGTACGCTGCTGCTGAATCTGTCCACCGACATTCAGGTGTAGGTAAGGCAATACCTTATATTTCAGGTTCAGGCTCGAAAACCATTCATTATTCTGCCGTCGGTCTTTTGCATATTTGTATTCCGACAGTGGATAGTAATCCCATGGCAGATAACCACTTGTATAGTTTTCTTTCAGATAACTGGCCCTATATTCCTTTTCAAATGGGATTTCACCACCATCCTCATTTAGAAACTGAAGATATGGCGCCTGCATACTGCTATAGCTTAACGATGAGAATTCAGGTTTGCCTTTTCTGCTATCCTGATTGGTATACAGCACCTGGAGATCCAACTGTAAATTGTCGGTAGGTCTGAAACTATTGGACAGCTGGATATTGATCTTTCTATCAAAAGCATCCAGTTCGGATTTATTCCCCGTATACCCTATACCAAACCCATACGAATTGCGTGTCCCTCCGCCCGAGATATTCAGCGCGTGCTGATTGACAAATGGCACATTATAAAAAGCATCCATATAGTTTTGTCTTCCATTTTGCCCCAAGAGTTTAGCTATACCGCTGGCCGAATCTGCTGGAGAAATAAGATTGCGCTTTCGTCTATCCAATAGGTCGATCACTGGCGACTGTGCCAGATACGGCTGGTATAGCAATTCCGAATCGTAGTACCCCTTTTCAAAAAGATATTTTTCGAGTGCGATAAAATCCGCATTTTGGGGTTGATAGATTTTATTCAGATCGCTATTTTCTTTCAGGATTATCGTATTTGAGAATGTTATTTTTGTCTTCTGCTCTTTGGAAAAAGCACCTTTTTTTGATGTCATGACGATAACACCGTTCCCAGCGCGGGCTCCCCATATGGCACTCGCCGCAGCATCTTTCAGGATGGAGACACTTTCGATATTATTGGGGTCAATATTACTGATATCCCCCTCATAGATAAATCCGTCGAGCACAATCAGCGGATCCAGATTTCCGTTTATCGTACTCAGTCCGCGTACGGAAATATTCAGTTTCTGCAGGTCAGCATTTTGAATCGGCTGATTGTCGAAACGAATTGCTGTTGTCATGTTATTGAGCCTATCCAGAATATTAGTTCCCACCTGCTGACTGAGCATCTTATTATCGACCACATCAATAGCCCCCGTCACCTCATTGGCTTTCAATGTCTGATAACCGGTGCTGACAATAGCCTCTTCCAGATAAATCTCCTTCGCATTTAAAGCCAATATCTTATGCTTCTCAAAAAATCCGGCGGCCACTGTCCTATCCACGAAACCGACACAACTGATCATTAAAGAATCTTTATGATTACCTACCTGAATAGCAAATTTTCCTTTCAGTGAACTTGCAGCCTGATTATGCAAGGTCTTGTTCCGGATAGAGGCTCCCACTAGCTCCCTACCATCTTTTGCTGAAACAATTGTACCCTGTACCCAAATTTTTTCCTGAGCCTTGCCCATGAAAAACAATACGCTTGTAAAAAGCGCTGTCAACAACACTTTCATTACTTCGTATGTTTAGTAGATACGGTGTAGAAATAAGGATATTCACCACTGTATTGTGTTGGTGTAAGCGTTATGCCATACTGTTCCAGCGCAGCTATCTTTTGTTTGATAGACAGATCAAGAAAGTTTCCCGGCAAACGCAGATCAATCCGTTCGGCACTTTTACCCTCAAAAATTACCGGCTTATCCAGCGTAGACCTGATAAAATCAATCACACCATTTAGGGGCATATTTTGGATGATCAAAGATTCATTGCCTTTATCCACACTATTCATATACATTCCGCCCTTTGTTTTCCATAGCGGACGCGATACATCCAGCGAAAGTGCGTAAGCCGCAACAGCGCCCTTTTTCCGCTCAACAGCAACACGGAACCGTTCAGTCAATGCCTTTCTGAAATAATCGAATGCTAACTCCTGTGTGATACTATCTCGCAAGTACAGCTGATACCAAAATTGTCCTTTTGTTGTTTTAAAATCGTATATGAGATCGATAAATTCCTTATTGATACGATCATCAAAAACAAAAAGGCTCGATTGTGCCCCTTGGAAAACATCAGGAAAAGCCAGCTGATAGCAGGTATTGAGAAAGTAATTGCCCACCTGAAACAGCGAGCTTCCTTTGCTGTAGGACACAGCGGGATACACACCGAGATAATTCTCCCGATAACCCGACATCACCGAGCAAAATAGAAGTCCCGTTGTATCCACCAAAGGCTGCGTGTTTATCCGGGCAGTATTTTTGATTTCCGATTTTTCGATAAACCGGCTTGACACGCCAGTTTTTAAAAAATCTTTGATAATATCCTCCGTGATAGAACTTGCGTATGAATTGAGTACAAATTGCCCCGCAGGATTGATAATCCCTATCGTTGGCAAAGTATTATGCGGAAGAAGTGATGTAAACAACGTATCATTCAGTATTGTCGGCAATACGGGTGTGTAATTAAAGTCCTCTTTATATTTTTTGAATCGCTTTTTTATCCGCTCTGGTGTATCCTTATTCCGCTTACTATTGACCATCACAACCTGTACCTTATCCTTAAAGCGCTGCTGGATCAATTCCATGTCGGGAATTCCTTCAATGCAGCTTGGGCAGCCTGTTGACCAGAAGTCTAACAAGATCAACTTCCCTTTCAGATCAGCGAACTTGATTGTTTTCTTTTTCCCATTGAAATAATTGAGTTCGAGCGACTGGTTCCATACCGCATCCGGGATCTTATCGCCCGGTTTTAGCGCAACAAGATCAGATAGCCCATCGGCCCCGCTGTCCTTGCGGGGCGTCTGAGCCGATAAACTAAACATAGAAACTAAAAGGATTGTAACTGATATTAACGGGCGGTTCCACCTTCGGGACTTTGTTTTAATAATATCTTTTATTAGTATGAGTGTGATCATAATTGGGTCTGTTTATGGTCGAAAAATTACCGATACGGAAAGAACGTATTTATCCCATTACGCTATTTGCGTTTATTTTTCGATAGAAAATTGGTTTGTTTTTGGTTTATAATATAGAAAATAGCCGCCCCTGAGCCCCAATTTATATCGGATTTGGTCGAGACAAAGAGGGAGCGTTATATAGGTATCCGTAGGGTTACTCCGGTGGACAAACTAATTTTTGAAGCAGGTACTTTTTGCTAGCATAAAAAGCAAAATAAGCATCACTGTTACCATTTTTCAATGATAAAAGATGATGCTTATTCTGTGTGCTTGTTCTCATCAGCTCTTATTTCTAAGAACTCTCCAAGAAGTGGCAAAAATGGATTGACTGCCGGCTTATCTTTACAGCGAGGTTTTGGCGAAACCTTTACTCATCACCCTAGGGTGTGACTTTCAGTATTCCATACTTCGAAAAGTATGGGCAATGCTCAGATGAAGCAAGCGCCAACCCTACCCTAGGAGTTTATATCTCCCAAAGATAGGAAAATTGACGCATTACCCACACTCGCATTGCTAAATCGCCAAATCCGCTACGAGAGTTCGATATTGTCTAATTAATATCCTACTTTTTTATTCAATTCTCTACAAGCCCATTTTACTGCTTGTTTAAAACAAATATATTAATAATAATCTAAAAAAGAGAATTTGTTTGCGCTTTTTTAGATTACTTTTATTTTGATTTTGTTGCATGAAAAAATTTAGTGCGACAATAACGAGAAAAAATATATTTATATTAATCCGCTATAGTGGACTGACATTGGAGGAATTTGGGAATATCATCGGATTGTCTAAAAGGTGGGTTCAATATGTGAAAGAAGGTAAATATGATTTTGATATACCTTCTATTGAAAAGGCTAGTAATTTCTTCAATGTACCATTTATTAAGTTAACTACAACCATTGTTACGCCAAGTTTTGGTTATCGTAAAATGTTGGAGGCATATCATAAAAATAATACTGAATACAGTAAAATCCTGTCTGAACCTCCCTCAATTCCATATCTTATTGAATTTATCTTAATGAAAGACTCAGAATTTACTACGAGAACCGAAATGGAAATTAGAGATATAAGAAAAATTATAAGCAAATATGATCTTGATTATAAAGGGAGCAGTCTATCTACAGAGCTTCAAAAGTCTGATTTTGTGGAATTCTGGCCACACCCGACAAAAAATAGGACAAATTTGTATAGAGCAAAAATATAAATTACTGCCAAATTTCGCCCTCTTAAAGGTTAGAGGCTCAAGTGGCAAATACTATCCCATTGTCACCACTTAGGCCACCAAAAGGCAAGATGGTACAATTGGGTCAAGGGCGCTAGCAGGGGCAGTGTGCTTGAGCGTTCACTATACCCTTGACCTTTGGACCATCGTGGCTAGATTTGCTTTTGCGGTGACAATAGATATCCATATTTACAGTTATTGATATATGCAGATATTTATAAAATTCTTTATTGTTAGCGCATACCTCGACCCCTGCCTTTCTTTTTTCGCTTTCTTTTTCTTTCCTCCTCAGCAGCAACAGTATCATGTCCTCCGAAATCTTGAACCGGAGCTAGTAAAATATCCAATAGCCCCCAACTAGCTTCTGGAAATGAAGGTGCCCAACCTGTTAGCTGTGGAAATTTCTCTAAGTCCACCTTTGAAAGAATCGGTTCGTCCCATTGCTTTTCCCTTACCGTATCTCCGCCACTCTTCAATTGTCTGTCAAGTGTATGCACTGCCGCCTGCTGGTCAATATTTCCGTTCTTCATCGTATTTACGTAGAGCAGTGTATCTTTCAATTTTCGGTCAAAGCCGAACATCCTGTCAAAAACTGTCTCGCCGCACTGCTTGAAAGCCATCTGGTCAAACTGCCCCATTTTCTTTGAATGTTCAGCATTCCTTCCTCGTGACCTGTTCTGTGGGCTAAGCTTGATCCTGTTTGTTATATCTTTTCTGCTGACGATGACCTGCACATGGAACTGCGGTCCTTCTTTGCGATCCCCCACTTTTTTTGTACCATTTTTTACCTCCCTGTCCTTATGGCTGTAATACCGGTAGTTTTCCAATTTGCCAAACCACAAAAGATCCTTATTGTTTTCTATTCCGGGGCGCCTGAAATTGCGTGCATATTCATCCATGATCCTTACCGCGTATTCTTTCAGTTTTTCTTTTGCACCCCGCTCGCCATAAGCAGCCAGCAGAAAGTCGATCTCTTTTCTGCTGGGGCTGATGTTGATCAGGAAGAATTTACTGTCATCTTTTCCCAGCTTGGCGATATTGCCATCTATACCGATACGGACTTCATGCGGCCTGATGTTATTGCTAGCCCCATTGAACCAATGCTGGGATCCTTTGTTTTCAGCAAGGCGATTTTCCTTCTCGAGATAGGACACTAGATTCCCGCAGCTTTCCTTATTGTTCCCTGTTTCGGAATCCGTGATATTGATATACATAACGACTAAAGTTTATCCAGTGCAACTCTTACCTGCTTGGCCAGTTCTTCCTTTCTTGCGGCAGAGACTGGCCAGCCCAGCGTCTCCCGTTGACTTATGTAATGTTCAAGGATCTTTCTGAAACCATCTTTTAGCTCTTGCTTTTCTGCGATCCCTAAAAGTAATTTCTTAAGGACTTTATCAAGACTCCCGAGATATTCCGTATTGGCTTTCAGAAATTTTGATGCCTGCTGCTGTTCATCAGAAATAATCTCTATCGTACCTGATTGCTGTCTGTGCATGGTCGTCAGTTCATCCAGCATGGAATAGACAGGTACCAACAGATCGGTTTCCTGCTTTCGGATAAAGGAAAGTATACGACTTACTCCACTGGAAAGTTCCTTTTTCAGTACCTCATCGTTCAGATCGGCCGGATCCTTCTTGCTCCTGTAGAAATAATCGACCATCTGTATCACCAGCAGGCGTTTTGTCCTACCGAGTTTAAGGGAAAGATGTTCGAGCCTGCCGTCCACATCCATGGGGAAGCGGACGGACCTTGTGTTTTCATCGGATCTAGCCATTGCTGCGGGGATTATTGTTCATGATAAACCTGAACTTGCTCGCTTTGGTAGGGTGCCATGAAGGATTATACTCTAGATAACCATACCGAACAAGTTCGGAGAGACATTTGTGATAGGTAGCGATTGAACGTATGCGCGAAAAATGCATCAGTTTCCTGCGGCTGGTATGAAAAAAATGATTGGAATTATCCTGTTGCTGGAAATAACATAGGGCCATGACAAGTCCGATATGTGAAGGCAGCAATCTATTATCCTGCGTGATGTGTTCAAAATAAACACCAAAGCTACGGTCATGTGTATTATTAACCATTGCCGTCACCTCCTTCCATCATCTTATCTACATCGCTGCTGCGATAATACATACTGCCGCCGATTTTCTTGAAGGGCAATACTCCTGTTATCCGCAGGTTCTGGAGTGTTCCGGGAGAAATTTTCAGTTTCTTTCTTACCTCCCGGCTACGGAGCCATTCTCTTTCTCCGTTTTCCGCTAAGTTCTTTCCTTTTACGATCTGTCTGATTTCATCGAGCAGCTCTTTTTTAAATAACTGTAAATCTTCTTTTGTCAGAATGTCAAGTAACATATTAAACCAATTTTGTAAACAATACCGGGCAAGCTGTATAACGTGCCACCGTTACAAAATTGGGTTCTGGAAGAGGGGTTTGGATGACCATTGGGCTGCGCTGGTCATGTTCAATAATCAGACAGGGGGGCATTAACCCTGATTTTTGGGAATAATCTCAAACAGTTTCTTTTCTTGCGGAATTTTGACACCCTTCATAGAATCTTTCGGATCCTTCTGTACAAAATAATTTCGGACGGTATTGACCGGTATATCCTTGCCATTGTAGACAAAATATTTTGAGACCATTTTATAATAAGGACTTTCGTGGTCACTGACCAATAGCTTTCTTCCGTTGGGAAGGGACAGATTTTTCATCTGTTGAAGCAGGTCAATAAAAGTAGGCAGGTGTTCGTCCTGTATCATCGGCTTTACGGATACTTCATATTTATCCAGATCGGCAAGTTTGTTCCGTAAGATCTCGATCTCCGACCGTAGTCTGGCGATCTCATCGTCTTTTTCTTTGATGAGATTATCATTCGGCCGGATATTCCATCTATCCAGGGGAGCTAAAAACTCAAGAAATTCATTCAGTTTTCTGATATTAGAAACATGGAGGGCATGCTTTGAGGAAAAAGGATCCTGCCGTTCAAAATGGGCTATCCTGGCGGAAACGATCTGCCAGACATGGGAAAAGAATTCCTTTTCGGCCGTATGATGGAGAGAAAGATAATGCTTCAGATGATAAAGATAATAGTCATAGAATGAACCATCATCCAGATTATACACCTTCAATAGAAAATGGTTATCCTCATATCCTTTCTTGAGTCCCAGGATATTCCCCAGGTCAAATGGATGCGGGCTGAAATCAAAGATTTTTCTCGGCTTAAAATAATGTTCTACCATGTATCCAATTTAAAGAAAATACACAATTCAACGACAGCTGAATTTTGGAAATGGTGAATAATAATATAATAAGATTAACTCTCAAAAATATTTCCCTGTAAAAAAGCAGCGATACAAGTCCAATAATAGATTTTTAGCGTGAAAAAATTAAGATAGTTGAATTGAGCGAATAATGTATCTATTTTAAATACTGGCCGGAGAAAAATTTCCGGTCAAAGAATTTAATAATATAGATGGAAAATATTATAAAGGTTATTTCGTTATATTGATATCCATTACGATTAGAGAAATTTGAAATAATGGGCCGGACGTCAGGAATCTGTGCCCATTATTTTTAATTGGTATACGACAGATCAAACAATCACAGGTATCTTTTGTTTATAAACATAATCCCCCTCAAATAATATATTACATTCTATGGGCCTGGCTAACGCCAGGCCTCTTTTTGGATCATTGCCATTAACTTAAAATAACAATGCTGCTTTTTTCCGTGTACCACTATTTTGTTTTAAATTTGTCATTGAAAGCATGCTTCAGAGTAGCTCCATTCTCAGGTTACACTAACATTTCGTTTCCTCCGGGGATTGATTGGTATATGAAGTAATGCCACGGTTTTCGATCAATAACAAGTCAATATGCTAATTGGTAGTGATATAGATCAGATTGTCCTGGACAGGTTAATAATTTTTTACAACTCCATACATACGGACAGGGAATTCCGTTTCTACCATAAAGAAGTAATAGCTATTGACAAATGTTTTAAAAGTAAAAAAAGACTTTATGATTATACCGCGTGTACATCTTATAGGCTCATGAAGCACTCGGATACGACAGGCGATTTTTTTGTACTCTGTAAGATATGATTCAGTTCGTTAGAGATTGTTGCACTAGAGATCTGTGCAATTTTTGGAGAAAATTCTTCTTCTTTTGGCGGGATGCCAGCCTCAGATTTCCCTTATATTAGGTTATGTTCAGACACAGGAATAAAGGAAGGACTTTCCTGCACAATATCAAACTTGCCGCTTTACTGTCATCTGTGGCCGGAGTGGTCAATATTGTCGGTGTATTGGCATTCGGTACGCTAACGACAAATGTTACGGGGCATTTTGCTTTTCTCTCAGAGGATCTCTATCTCAATAGATACAGCCTTGCCGTGGTAAGCATGCTCTATGTTGCATCATTTTTTGTGGGTGCTTTTCTTGCCAGCACCTGTATGGAACTCACCTCTAAGAATACAGATCATTTCTCGTATATGCTGCCGCTCTCGATAGAGATCTTACTGCTTGGAACAGTGGCATTGTCGGACTTTATGGAACAGCAATTTCCAGTCTGGCTTTCCTGTATATTGCTGCTGGCCATGGGACTTCAGAATGCCCTTGTCACCAGAATATCGGGATCTGTGGTCCGTACTACCCACCTGACAGGACTGTTTACCGATCTGGGGATAGAACTCTCGCAGCTTATTTTCTATAAAGACAGAAATGACTATAATCGTTTGCGGCATTCGATCATGCTCAGGGGAATCATCGTGGGTGGATTTTTTCTGGGAGGACTGGTCGGTGCCTTCCTGTTTGGCTGGCTGGGAAGAAAAACACTGTTACTGCCAGTCTTCATTCTTTTTATGGCACTTTATTACGACCGTGCACTGATAGCTTATTATCGTTCTATAAGAAAACACAGGAATAAATAATATAGGAGCCATAAAATGTTTCGCAGAATAAGGCAGGATCTGTTGCCTGCAATAGCGGATCCGGTTACAGAAATTATCGTCCAGCCTTGCGAAATAGTTTTACGTGGGCCAATCGTTAAAAATTCTTTCGCCAAAAATTGAGCATACCTTCAAAGGCTGTGTATTCCAGGTCAAAACTTTCCGGTATCTCATCCCATCCGCTATAATAGGAGACTACACGTGTTCCGACCGGCATCATGCGGAGCTGCCCCCAGAGATAGGCGGTGTAGCAATCGTATAGCTTCGAACTGGTCAGGACCGTATTATCTATGGGGCAGGATGTATCCAGATTTTCAAAGAATGAATTGTAAAAGTAGAAAGCATCAAAGTCAGCAAAGGAAACCTGGTCTATGTTGGCATGTATAAATTCCACATTTTGAATATTGTTTTTTTTTGCCAGAGCACTGGATAGCTCGACCAGGGACTCCCGTTGTTCCACGCCGTAGAACATACCCCTTGTGCAGGCCGCTCCCACAAGACAGAATTTCCCCGCGCCCGAGCCAATATCAAGGATCCTGTCACCTGATTTTTCAACGAGATACCGAGCCGCCATTTCTGCGACATCAACCGGGGTCCAATGGCGTGCAGCCAGATTTTTAATATGCGCAGGATACAGCTCATTGAACCTGCTGTCATCTATATGTACGCCGGACCGTAAAAGTTTAAAGATCATTGCTTAATGTTAACCTGGGTGGATAAAATGTGTGCCTTGAGGAAAGCCCCGGGATCAGCTTGAACCTATTCTCTAGAGTTCCCTGAGAAAATGGACCTTACCTGATTCGGGATTGATTTCCACAAGTACTTTCCTGTGGTTCCCATATTCATAAATGTACCAGTGCGGGTTCTGGGGATCTCCAGCCGAATATGATCTATGGATATATTCCCCCGTTTCCTTCGGTTTTTCCCAAAAATTATTGTCCATGGTATCCGTTGGTATTTTTGTTTCGCAATATACGGATTTCTTTATAGTAGTGGCCATCCGTTTCTTTGCAGCGTTAAAAATGAAAACTCCATCGGTTGGATTTCCCGTAACTTTTGGTGTATGGTTGATATATTTATGGAAATGTATAAGATGAGGTATTATCTGGATATTTTGATATCAATAACCGTAATCTCCACTATGGTTCGCTGTCTAACAAAAAAGCAAAATTATATGCCCACTGCTTTTGCTGGGGCTCGGATAGCTTATTGTAAATCTCTAGGAAATAGTTTATTTTTACGCGATTTTCATAAATAAGGTTTTAAAGCAGATCACACCATGTTATTTTCGACCCTTGATATCTTTGGCACCATTGCATTTGCCATCTCTGGCTCACTGACGGCAATTGAAAAAAGATTTGATATCTTTGGTATTACGATCATAGCTATTGCTACTGCGCTTGGGGGTGGCACACTGCGCGATATCCTTATAGGAAATACACCAGTAACTTGGTTGACCAATCTACAAAACTTTTATATAGTCCTCCTAACGGTATCGGTAACAATTATTTTCAGAAAACAGCTTAACAAGTTGCGCATTTCATTGATGTTGTTCGATACCATCGGAATTGGAATATTTACACTTATTGGTCTGCAAAAGGGAGTAGCGATTGATTTACCTCCACTGGCCTGCGTATTATTGGGCACAGTAACGGCATGTTTTGGTGGTGTTATACGGGATATTTTATGTAATGATGTTCCTGTAATCTTCAAAAAAGAGATTTACGCGACGCCCTGCATTTTGGGTGGAGTGGTGTTTTTTGTTAGTCACAAGTATATGCTTCTTGAGAGTATGATATCCATCGCAACCATTCTTTCCATCATTGTCATTCGGCTGTTTGCTGTACGTTTTCATTGGTCCCTGCCACAACCTAAGATATAATATCCTCCTATAAAAGATAATCGAGCTTGCTGGAATAGGTCTTTTGGATTTGGATTGGAGATATCCATTTTTTAAAAGCTAGCGAATCAGAGTCTGTATCTGCTTAAAACCAAGCTGATAGGGAATGTCAGCGACTAGCAAATCCAAGTTTTGAAGTTGATATTATTCTATTTGATAAAATTATAAAAGAATTTCCATAACCATAAAATGGATGAAGACATCTTACTCGTCTCGATTTGTAACTTATTGCTGCTCTGCTCAATTGTGTCTACAGCGACTGATACGGTTGGTATTTTAAAGAATGACGGAAAACCAAAAATAGTCAATATCATAAACTTTATCCGCCTCATTGAACCCAAGGAAGCGCATGCCACCGAAGATGTCCTATATCACACAATGGCAAAACAGGTTGATATGATGAAGGCTTACAAGGTGGGCGAAACTTTTCTACTTCAATATGACGCTTTAATAGACGCGAGGGAAAGAAAACTTTAGGACCCTGGCAAAAAAAAGTATTGCTACAATAACTTGTAGCAATACAAAAAAAATAATGCAACAGAAACGTATCTAATTTTGGATGACGTTCAAAAATAAAAAGAATTTAGGCGATTTTCCACCAGAAATTCAGAAGCCCGTTATAGGCTGAATGCTTGAGATCAAAACTTTTAGGAATCTCCTCCCAGTTACTCCAGTAGGTTACCACACGGGTGCCGATAGGGGTCCTGTCAAGTTGGTCCCTCACATAGTTTGAGTAGGTATGAAATAAATCTTCCTCAAAGTGTACATTTTTATCGATAGGACAGGACGTGTCAATATTCTCATAAAAGGAATTGTAGAAATAAAAAGAATCAAAATCAGAAAATTCTATTCTATCGATATTAGAATGAATAAACTCGACATTATTGATGCCGTTGTTTCGAGCTATCTTAGTTGAAATCTTTGTAAGAGACTCACGTTGTTCAACACCATAGAACATTCCTTCAGTGCATGCAGCCCCCACCAGGCAGAATTTTCCTGCTCCTGCCCCGATATCCAAAACTTTACAGTTAGGACTTTCTGCCAAGTATTCAGCGGCCATTCTTGCTACGTCAACAGGTGTCCAGTGCCGCTGAGCAAGTTCCTTGATGTGTGGTGGATATATTTCATTAAACACGTCATCTTTAACATGTATATTTGAGCGTAGCGCATTGAAAACCATTGAATCGATATTTTTTTATTAAATAAGCAAACTTTCTGGAGCCCGCTTATTACCCTTGATGTCAAATAGATGTCCGGTGTCTTTTCAAACATATTGCTTAGGAGCATTTGAGAAATTACCTCTTACTTTTAAACAAAAGGCATTTTTACAATAACAGCTTTAACCGCTTTGTTTCTGATATTGATAAAAATTTCTTCACCTATATTTGCCTTTCCGGAATTAACATATCCCATACCAATAGCTTTCTTCAATGTTGGGGACATTGTGCCAGAGGTTACATTTCCAATGATATGCTGATCATTGTCCCATATTTCATAGTCATGGCGTGGAATACCTTTTTCTATGAGTTCAAAGCCTACAAGCTTCTGATTAGGCCCCATCATTTTTTGAGTTTTTAACAGGTCACTATTCACAAAATCTTTTGAAAACTTGGTAATCCATCCCAAACCAGCTTCTATTGGAGAAGTAAAATCATTGATATCATTTCCATAGAGACAATATCCCATCTCCAGTCTTAGTGTATCCCTTGCAGCTAGCCCCACAGGTACAATACCTTCTTGTTTTCCTGCTTCGAAAATAGATTCCCAAAGATGGGCAGCATATTTGTTTTCTACATAAATTTCAAATCCCCCAGCACCGGTATAACCCGTAGCTGAAATTATGGCATTGGGGATCTGGGCGAATTCATCAATCGTAAAAGTGTAATATGTCATATCCTTCAGGTTTACAGCAGTGAGCTTCTGTAGCACATCTACTGCTTTTGGCCCCTGAACGGCTAAGAGGGAAATACGCTCAGAGATATCTGCGACTTTGACATCCCAGTTTGGATCTACATGAGAAAGAATCCAATCCAGATCTTTTTGAATATTTGAAGCGTTGACTACCAATAGATAATCATCGTTACCTATCATATACACCAATAGATCATCAACAATTCCACCTTTATCGTTGGGCAAACAGCTATATTGTACTTTTCCCGAAACCAATTTTCTGGCATCGTTAGACGCTACTTTTTGAATTAGTTTTATCGCATCTTTCCCCTGTATGGTAATTTCACCCATATGGGATACGTCAAAAACACCGACACAATTTCTTACAGCTTCATGTTCCTGATTTACACCTGAGTACTGAACAGGCATTTCATATCCCGCAAAATCTACCATCTTTGCGCCGAGCTGGTGGTGAATTGTATTGAATGCGGTTTTCTTTATATCTGATTTTGTCTCCATAATTGAAAAAATTATAATCCTATTAAAGCCTTATAGGTTTCTGCATTCAACAATTTGGAAATCTCCGTGCTGTCTTCAATACGAACTTTAATCATCCATGCTTCACCATAAGGGTCTGAATTTACATATTGCGGATTGGTTTCCAGAGCCGGATTTAGCTCAATGATCTCACCGGAAAGTGGGAGATATAAATCCGATACAGTCTTCACTGCCTCAACAGTACCAAAAACATCGTGCTGTTTAAGTTTCTCTCCTAAGGTTTCTATTTCGACATATACAATATCACCCAATTCATGTTGCGCGAAATCAGTAATTCCAATGTAAGCAATGCTGTCTTCAACTTTGACCCATTCATGGTCCTCTGTGTATAACAGATTATCTGGTATATTCATTATATGCTATTTGATTGTCTGTCAAAATTATGCTCTTTTGACCAAATTTTGATTGATCCATTAGAGGTTAATACTTGATTTAAGTCAAGTGTTGGATTGATTTATAATTGCTTATCTTTGTTGGATACTATGATTTCTAAATTCACTTTTAATAATCAGTACCTTTTTGAAGGGCTGCCAGAATACGATAAAGATTTACTTCTTAAAATTATGAGAGTCAAATATTATCGTAAAAACGAAGCGATATTCACAGATGGTACAATACCTACAGGAGTTTTCTTTCTGAAGGAAGGAAAGGTAAAGAAATATAAAGTAGATAATGAAGGTAGGGAACAGATCATCTATATCTATAATGCAGGTGAATTTTTTGGATATCCCGCCATTTTAAGTGAAGAATCTTATAGCGATACCTCTTTGACCCTTGAAAAATCCCAGATTGCTTTTATTCCTAAAAATGATTTTTTGGAATTGTTGGAGAAATCTTCAATTTTTTCACGTCTGCTTCTTAAATCGCTGAGTCACGAATTTAGTGTTATGGCAAATCTGATGACTGTTCAGTCCCAACGGACCGTTAGGGAGCGAATTGCACTTAGCCTATTAATCCTGAATGAAAAATATAGAAGTGAAGGAGCTTCGCAGGAGGTACTGATCACATTATCCCGTACTGACCTTGCCAGTATGGCAGGAACTGCTAATGAAACCCTCGCAAGGACAGTGAATGAATTCATAAAGGAAGACCTTATTCAGCTCGACGGCCGGAAAATAAAATTATTAGATATAAAGAAATTAACGGAAGTAGCAAATTTTTAGACTTAATCCCAATTTCGTGATTTTTTATATACGATATCGGCGCTTTAGAGATACAGTAGAGATTTTGATACCATAGACCTTCAGATTCGAAAACCAACGACCATTCAATTCGGATAATTTTGACCATTTGAATATCACGATGAGAAGTCACCAATCCATTTCTAATTAGGTTTTATTGTTTTATTCAAAGTGGCCGATTCGCCTCGGAATCGAATGGTCTCAATGAACGTAATCTCCATTATCGGAAGTTTTATGTATCAGTCTTTTCAGCTAAAGACATTATTGTTACCTGTAAGCATGCCATTGTTTACTTTATGGTATTACAGAATCTTACTTCGTTTTTTTTTTAAATAGAGCTCAGAAAGGGGTAGGGAAGCTTATTAAAAGAAAAGGGAAAAAAAGAAGTAATGTTCAGGTCAGTGTCCAAACATTACTCCGAATTATTATTGCTATTATGCTTTTTTTACAAATTCTGATTTAAGGGCCATAGCCCCAAATCCGTCGATTTTACAGTCAATATTGTGGTCGCTGTCCACCAATCTGATATTTCTTACTTTTGTGCCGGATTTGATCCCCTGTGGAGATCCTTTTACGGGAAGATTCTTTATGATAATCACGGCGTCTCCGTTTTGAAGGATATTTCCATTACTGTCTTTTACAACAAATTCATCTGTTTCGGCAATAGTCTCTTCGGGATTCCATTCATGGCCACATTCTGGACACATCAATAAATTGTCCATTTCATAGGTATAAGTCGATTTGCAGACTGGACATGGCGATAATTCGTTCATTTGAAAGTTATTTTGATCTGTTACAAAGTTAACAGAATTCTTTGATTTCTCCATTTATTGGCAATTGGCAGTTTTTGCTAATACCGGTATCTTTATTTGCAAATCATGTTAAAATCCAGTAATGGGACTATCATTTCGTAGAGTCCGGCTTGGGGACAAGGAAAAAGGATGGTAAATTTCTTTACAGAAGAAGACATAATCCATACTATTGTCTTGAAATGTCAAGATTCCGCATTCTGCGCATTGCATGATTTAATCAAGCCTTTTTCCTGGGAGAACTTGAGAAAGCTATCGCTTAGATCGTTTGCCTCTGCATTTTCAATACCCAGATCGATCAGATGTAGTGCATAATGTTAATAAGCATCACCGATGGTCAGCCAGTATTTATCTTCTTTTCGGCTAAATGCTCTAAACTTATAAAGAAGAGACTCAATAGTGAGTGTTTTATACGTCCGTCGTAATTATTTAGTGATAATAATTGTAGTTTCGCTGTATCGAGCAGGCTTATTCTAAAGTGAAGACAATTGCGCTTACAATGGATAGTTATTTTATAAATTCACCCCCAGATGAAAGTTTAAATGCTGAACTATTTAGATAATAGAAGAAAAATAAATATTCAACTTTTTATAATATTGATCATTTACATTTATACAATTGCAACGTTAAACAGTTTCAGCGCATTTTTTATTTTTTTTACAGCATATTCAATCTGCTCGAAGCTATGGGTTGCCATAAGGGAGAATCTTATCATGGAACAATTCACAGCCACTGCTGGAGGAACAATTGCATTTACAAAAACACCTTCTTTCTCAAGATAGTTGGTAATAAGAAATGTCTTATAATCATCTCTAATATAAACTGGAATGATTGGGCTTTCCGAATTTCCCAGATCAAATCCTTCTTCCGTCATAAGTTTCTTTGCGTAATGGGTATTATCCCATAGTTTTTCTATTAATTCGGGTTCATCTTGAATGATATCTAATGCCGCAATCGCACTTGCAACCGAAGCGGGGGACATACTTGCACCAAATAATAAAGATCTAGCATGATGTTTAATGTATTCTATAGTTATACGATCTGCAGCAACAAACCCTCCTAGAGATGCTATAGTTTTACTGAAGGTTCCTGTAATTAAGTCCACCTCTTTTGTCAAACCAAAATGAGATGCAGTTCCGGCGCCCTTAACCCCTAGTACTCCTAAGCTATGGGCATCATCTACCATAATTGTTGCATTATATTTCTTCGCCAGGAAATTAAGAGCAGGTAATTTAGCGATATTACCTTCCATGCTAAAAATACCTTCAACGACTATTAATTTAATGGCTTCAACAGGTAATTTTCTTAATTTCTTTTCGAGATCCTCCATATTATCATGGGCGAATTTGAATACTTTTGATTGCGAAAGACGACAGCCATCAATAATGGAGGCATGGTCGTAGGCATCAATCAACAGATAATCACAACGGCCAGTCAAACATGAAAGTAACCCCACATTCACCTGATAACCGGTACTAAAAACTAGGGAATCCTCTTTTCCTAAAAAACGCGCTAATTTTTGCTCCAATTCAAGATGAATATCCAAATTTCCATTTAAAAACCTAGATCCAGCACAGCCCGTACCATATTTATCTATGGCGTTCTTTGCAGCCTCCTTGATTTTTGGATGGTTAGTGAGCCCCAAATATGAATTAGATCCGAACATCAATATCTGTTTTCCGTTTCTAGATAATTCGTTGTTATTTTCGGAACCCAAGGTTCTAAAATAGGGATAGCTCCCAGCTTCCTTTAATTTATTTATATATTGCAAATTGGAAACTCTTTTAAGAAAAAGGTCATTCATCTAATTTCAGTTGCTTAAATCTTATTAATTATATTCAAATATCTTAACAGGAATAATTTCATCAATTCCCTGAAATTCTAATCTAAATTTGTCAAAAATTTAACTACATACAAAGCGGTATTCTTTGGAATATGCTCATATATTTTGGCATGAAAGAAATCGAAGTACCTAGCAAAATCGGTTGGATAGATCCCTTATATTTCCATGCTATCTATGGTTAACGAATTCTATAGTGTAAATATTTACATTTAAGCTACTTACATAAAAATTAATATCCCAAATAAAATAATAAAAACTATTATTACATACATGAAGATTTCTGTCGATGCATGTTTTTCATATTTTCGCCAAAAGGATGTTTGCTTTGATTTAGTTTCACGCATCATTCCAAATATTTGATTCAAAAATACAAAATTTTTCATACTATTTAACGGGTTTTACAAAATTATTATTTAAAAAAAACTATTTAAAAGAAGAAAATTCTGATTTTATGCCAAATTTTTTAAATTTAACCTTATCTTTAGGTGAATTTTTGAGAGATAAAGATTTTTCAATGATTTCACACAGTATTAAAATTTAACATATTTCTAATAGATCATTATGTCAAACAGATCAAAAATTGTTTGGACAAAAACAGATGAAGCTCCATTATTGGCGACTTATTCGTTTTCACCCATTGTCCAAGCGATTACCGCTACAGCTGATATCGACGTTGAATTGAGAGATATCTCTTTAGCAAGCCGTATTCTTGCTAGCTTTCCAGAGTTTTTAAAAGAAGATCAAAAAATTGCTGATGCATTGGCTGAATTAGGGCAGCTGGCGACAACTCCTGAGGCGAATATCATTAAATTACCGAATATCTCAGCATCAATCCCGCAGTTGAAAGGTGCTATCGCTGAATTGCAAAAAGCTGGTTACGCTATTCCTAATTATTCTGATGAAGCGACGACGGAAGAAGAAAAAGCCATCAAAGCGAAATATGCAAAGGTACTCGGTTCAGCGGTAAATCCAGTGCTTCGGGAAGGAAACTCTGACCGTCGCGCGCCTAAAGCTGTCAAGAATTATGCTAAAGCAAATTCGCATAAAATGGGCGCTTGGGCCAAAGGTTCCAAAACGAAAGTAGCTTCGATGACATCAGGTGATTTCTACGGCTCTGAGCAATCCGTAACTGTGGAGAATGCTTGTCAATTTAAAATTGAATTTGTAGATGTACACGGCGCGGTGACAGAATTGAAAGGGCTTTCTCCTTTAAAAGCGGGTGAAGTAATCGATTCTTCAATATTGAGTTTAACTGCGTTGAAAGCTTTTGTTGTGGACGCAATTGCAGAAGCCAAAGCAGCTGGGGTCTTATTGTCAGCGCATTTAAAGGCGACAATGATGAAAGTTTCCGACCCGATTATATTTGGTGCTGTTGTTGAAACTTACTTTGCAGATGTTTTTGCACAATACGGTGATTTGTTCAAGGAGCTAGGTATCAATAAAAATAACGGTCTGGGTGAGGTGTATGCTAAAATTGCAGGCCACGCAAAAGAAGGCGATGTGAAAGCCGCAATTGATGCTACTATAGCAAATGGGCCTGCTTTGGCTATGGTCAACTCAGATAAAGGTATTACAAACTTCCATGTTCCTTCGGATGTAATTGTCGATGCCTCTATGCCAGCAATGATCCGTATCGGTGGTAAGATGTGGAATAAAGAAGGTCAAGAAGAAGATACGATCGCTATGGTTCCTGACCGTTGTTATGCTGGTGTTTACGAAGCAACAATTGAAGACTGTAAGGAGCATGGTGCATTAGATCCTAAAACGATGGGTTCTGTTCCAAACGTAGGTTTGATGGCTCAGAAAGCAGAAGAATATGGATCACATGATAAAACTTTTCAAGCAGCAGGCAATGGCGCAATTCGCGTAGTAGACGCTGACGGAAACGTTTTCATGGAGCAAAAAGTAGAGGAAGGAGATATTTTCCGTATGTGTCAAACGAAAGATGCACCGATCCAGGATTGGGTAAAATTAGCGGTAAACCGTGCTCGTCTATCCGAAACACCTGCAATATTCTGGTTAGATAAAAACCGTGCACATGATAGAGAGATCATCAAGAAAGTAGAGAAATATTTGCCAGACTTTGATACGGCAGGTTTGTATATCCGTATCTTATCTCCAATTGAAGCGACTAAATTCTCCTTGGAGCGTATTCGTAAGGGAGAAGATACTATTTCAGTAACAGGTAACGTACTTCGTGATTATTTGACGGATTTATTCCCGATTTTAGAAGTAGGTACATCGGCTAAAATGCTTTCTATCGTTCCATTGATGAATGGTGGAGGTCTGTTTGAAACAGGCGCTGGGGGTTCAGCCCCTAAACACGTTGAGCAATTCCTTCATGAAGGTTACCTGCGCTGGGATTCGTTGGGTGAGTTCTTGGCGCTTGGTGCTTCATTGGAGCACTTGTCGCAAACACAAAATAATCCAAAGGCCTTAGTATTAGCAGAAACTTTGGATGAAGCTACTGAGAAATTTTTGGCAAATGATAAATCTCCAGCACGTCGAGTAGGTCAGATTGATAGCCGTGGTTCACATTTCTATCTGACTTTATATTGGGCGCAGGCACTAGCGACGCAAACTCAGGATACTGAATTAGCTGATAAATTTTCAGCTGTCGCAAAAGAATTGAAAGATAACGAAGCGAAAATAAATGAAGAGTTGATCGCCGCACAAGGTCATGCACAAAACATCGGCGGATACTATTTTCCGAGTGATGAATTGGCAGCTAAAGCAATGCGTCCTTCTGATACATTGAATAATATAATTATGAGGATCTAAACGAGAAACATTTCAATCTTTAATTTATCTAATTCTCTGTTTGGAATTTTTGGGCTTATTTTAGACAATATTCGATTTGGCTTATTAATATTTGAGATATGGAACGCATGCTTTGAAGACAATTGATCCTGTCCCGTAAAATAATCTATCCTGCCTGAAACAATATGCCCTAGGTGTGAAAAGAAATCTTTTTTGAGGTGATATGCATTGAGAGGGGTCCCTAAGGTGGTAATTGTAATAGTCCTGAAAGGAACTCTCTTCCATATCATATATTTTCAAAAGAAAGAGGTTGTCCTCATATCCTTTTTTGAGCCCGAGTATATTTTCCGGTTCAAAGGGATGCGGATCAAATTCAAAGGGGTTTCTTGCTTTAAAATAATTTGTCAACATAGTTTTAATTTAATAAAAATATCTGTCTGTATAAATACATATATAGTGGGGGTTATATGCTTAGTTATAGGGCTATATATCTGAATAATTAGCCTATTCTATATATAGCTTATCGCTGTTAAATCCAAATCAGGCTTAAAGTATACTGACCGGTATACCATAAATGGGCTCTAGGATATCCTAGAGCCAACAGAGTATCCCCGGAGGATACTCAAAACCCCATTTTTGGCGAATGAGGCAAGAAAAGTAGGGCTCTGCCCTACTTCTGCTTGCTCTAATGTCTCGTCCTACTATGGGGTTTACAATTGTTTAATAAGATAATTGAATTCCTTTACAATTTGATTAGCATTCAAATTATGTATATTTATCTATTGAAATGTTTCTGCAAAATTAATGGGTGTAAATGCAACTCAACTTCCATTTTTGAAATAAAAATGTATATTTTTAAGCTTCAGAACTTATGGAAAATAAAAAGATCTCAATAAATGACATTGCGAAACACTTAAATATTGCAAAGTCAACCGTGTCATTGATCATTAACGGAAAAGCTGATGAGAGACGCATCAGTAAAGAATTACAGACTAAGGTATTAGATTATGTCAGAGAGGTTCGTTTTTATCCCCATCACTTAGCGCAAAGCCTTGCAACAGGACGGAGCAACAGTATCGGACTTATTGTTGAAGATATTTCTGACTCATTCTTTGGACCAATAGCACTTATGATCGAAAATCTAGCCAAAACGAAAGGTTATAGAATAATGTATAGTAGTACGCTCGGTGACACCAATACAGCCATTGAGATTATCAATTTTTTCAGACGGAGCCAATTAGATGGTTATATTATTGCGCCAACCAAAGGAATAGAAAATATAGTGAAAGAAATGGTCGATGAACATATCCCAATTGTTCTATTTGATCGGGATCCGGTCGAAGGGGTAGATTTCGTCGGAACGAACAACAAGGAAGCAACGATAGAAGCTTGTATGCATCTTTATGATAGGGGTTTTCGTCAGATTGGATTCGTTACACTCGAATCTACACAAAGCCAAATGCATGAGCGATTATCAGGTTATGAACAGGTTATGGTGAAATTAGCTATTGATTCTAAAGTGGCCTTTATACCGTTTGAATCAAAAAAAGCAATCAAACAGCAGCTTATTAAAGATTTTCTTGAGAACAATCCGGAACTGGATGCTATCATCTTTGCAACCAATTATCTTTGTCTAGCAGGATTGGCTGCAATAAATAACCTAACGACTAACACGAAAACGGATTTCGGAATTGTGTCCTTTGACGATCATGAGGCGTTTAACCTGATCTCTCCAACGATCACCGCCGTACGCCAGCCGTTGGAAGAACTAAGTAATAACATCATAAAATTATTGCTAAAGCAAATAGAAAAGCCAACAAGGGATAATGCTAGTCATGTGGTATTGCCCTCAGTGATAAAAACAAGAAAATCATCTGAAAGAAAAAGTTTTACATAGAATCGTATTAAAGGGAAAAAAAGACTCCTCAAATTTAAGATATCATGAGTACTAAAATAATCTTCTTCCGATAGGTAGCAATAACTAATCGAAAGAAGATTATTAAAAAAAAGAGTGTAATCAGTTATTATTGCACTTTCATTGAAGAGGCCTTATCATTGCCCGATGGTGTTAATTGAGAAAACAGTGGTGTATCCGTCGTCAACACCCAGTTGATCCCTAAGAAATTCTGGTGTTCATAGATCGTCAAAGTAAGCCCATTTGGTACTCTAGCCGAAGATGCCCAGTCATTTTCAATGCCTCGGGCATTGAGATCAGCTAAGTTATAAGTCCCTCTCGGTAAGAAAACTCCCTTACCACCATAGCGTGCATCTTTGAAAATACTTACCCCGTCTACTTGTAGTCGCGCAATAACAGGAAAATGATCAGAAGGCAATATTCCTCCGGGATCTTTATGGAACCAATCTACTAACCTGGAGGACACGGACCATTGACCGGTAACAAAGATATGGTCGATCTGGCTATCCCCGCTTGGGCTAATGTTCCATCCATTACCGGTAACACGTAATGCAGGCGACTTAGAACCAGCGATATTCCAACTTTCTTCTAACCATGACGAACTATTAAGCACACTATATGCGGCAGAGTTTTGATTTGCGTTTAGATCGCCCATTAAAACCGCAGGAAGATCTCCGATTTTGTTTTGCATATAGGTCAACAAAAGATTCGCACTGTTAACCTTGGCATCAGCACCTTTATGATCAAAATGCGTATTAAATACATAAAAGGTCATTGCCGTCTGTTTGTCCTGTAGTTTTATCCAGGTACAAATGCGCTTGTATGCAGCATCCCAGGCAGGCCCTGTAGGGGTTGTGGGAGCTCCGGGCGCCAGCCAAAATGTACCGCTTTCCAAGGCATTAAATTTTATGTTTTTATAAAATATGGCAGAGTGCTCAGAAGAACTATTTCCTTCTCGTCCTGTGCCCACTTTGCTGTAGCCTTGTAGATCTGAGGCCATGTTGTCCATCTGATTTCCTAAAGCTTCCTGAACCCCGACTATATCACAGTCATGTTCCAAGATTCTTTCTTTGACTAAAGATCGCCTGACCGTCCATGCACGGTTTCCCACATCGGGCGCATCCTGCCGGATATTAAAAGTCATCATGACGTACCCGCCGCTGCCAGCTATTGTCGATGAACTTTGCATTTCGGTTGGTAAGGACGGCGTTTCGTCAGTGAGTGATGAGTTTGCTAAATCTTTCGAACAAGCTGCAAAGATGCAGCTGGACATGAGTGCTAGCTGTAGTCCATAAATTAATTTTCTCATAATTTTTATTTTTGGTTATCATATTACAATAACAAATACAACTTTCACTGAAACTATTTTAAATTAAATATTCCTAAAACCGGATAGTGGTCAGATTCTTTGTCCGCCCAAAATTGAACCGCATAGTCCTTAACTTCAAAAGCGTGCTGAGGGGCATATATTAACCAGTCACAGGTATATGTCGGTTTTGGAGTCGGTACGGTCCATTCACAATTTGAGATTTGACAAGGTAAAGTAAACCATTTCTGCAAAGCTGGCATCGTCTGCGAATTAGGCCGTGAATTCAGGTCAGCGCCTAAAATGATCGGCTGCTTTAAGTTTTTAATTTCCTTCAAAATTTCAGCGATCTGTTTTAAACGGGTGGCATCGTCCTTTTTATAGCCCAGGTGAGTTGTGGCGAAATAAAACTGTTTACCATCCTTTTCCAAGAGCGCATATCCAAAAGATCGCGTATCATCCCCATCATTAGCAACCCCCAGATGAATGGACTTTGTTTGCAAAAGCGGATATTTTGAAAGGATAACATTGCCATAGTCCCCTTTCTTCAGGGTAAGCGCATGTGCAAAAAAATAATATTTCATTCCCGTCAACGCCGCTATTTCCTTTGGAAAATCCATCGGATTCACATCGGTATTGCGTTCTACTTCTTGTAGAGAGACCACATCGGGGTTGACCTTTCTGATTACCGCTGCAATAGCTTCAATACCCATTTTTCGAGCACTATAGATGTTGTAGGTCATCGTTTTGATCTCAACTTCACCGCTCAATTTTTGAGCAGAAGTTTCGTTAGCACTAACTGCCACCAGAAGAGCGGCTATTAAAACAAACAGCAAGAGACGCAAGTTTAAATTTCTTGCTGTAGATAAAGCTATCATCATGATCCTATTCTTTAATTTAAGTAAGAATTTGGTAAAACATATTGTAGTTATTCTATAACTATTTTTCGAATAACGTGATTCCAGGTATCAGCGACGTATAATGCTCCGTCAGGACCAAATTGCAGGCCTTCAGGCTCATAAAATTTTGCTGATGAAGCATTTCCATTCTGCAGGCCATTTGTACCTGCAATACCCGCATAAGTAGTTACAGTACCGTTGGTCGTAATTTTTCGAATACAATGGTTTTTACGATCGGCAACATATAAGTTTCCATCGTTATCCAGATCCATTTGTGCAGGTGTATTAAATCGGGCAGATTCTCCATTTCCCACCGCATTCCCCGTTGTATTGGCATTTGGTCCAGCAAGTACCTGTACTGTTCCAAAACTCTTGGTGCTTATGTCATAAGGCACACGATAAACACTGTGTGCATTGTAAGCGCCAGAAATATACATTGTTTGACCATCCTTAGAGAAAATGATGTCCATGATATTCACATTTTTTGAATTGACACCAAACAGTCCCTCCAGACTACCATCGGGTTTTAATCGACATATCTTTCCCCCGGAATATACTCCCACGAATACCTCATCTGTCACTGGGTTAGTTGCGACAGCGGTTAATCCCCCTTGAGTTGACAAAGCTGTCAAATTGTTGTACTTACCTGAAGATCCCGTCATTTTGCCAAGGCCCATGGAGCCATTTACGTTATTGTCATTAGTAAGAAACAATGTACTCTGATCCATTGAAAAGTCAAAAGCCCGGAGGCGTTCAAACAGCGTACTTTCAGAAGCCTTGAGTAAGGTCGTTACATTGTTATTTGATGCTACACGGAGTGCTGCGAAGTTATCTTGGCTGCTTGCCCCCTCTTCGACAAAATAAAGCGCATTATCCTTGCTCCATTTCAAATATCGTGGCCCCGACAATTTGGCTTGGGCATAGTCCCCATCCATATCGTCCTTGGTACTTCCCAAGTACGTATAGACTACAGTCTGGTAGCCATATTCAAAAGCCTGTTTGTAAATATATTCTTTCCCGCCAATGGTCAATTTGACTTTTCCAGAACCGGCATTCTGTGGAATGCGGGCCGTAATGATACGTCCATTTGAACTCAATACCGCAGCGTCCTTATCATTTATGGTCACCTTAATTTTTGTCAGATCTGTTTCAAAGTTGCTTCCGTACAGCGATATCTCAGTTGCGGACCCTCCGGAGATCGGCGTATACTGTGTAATTTGAGCCCCATCAGTTTTATCAGGGTAAGACATGTCACTGCCTTGATCTTTATTACAGCTCACAACGCCCACGCTGAATGCCATCAATGCCGCAAAGCAGAGGTTTCTGGCACCTGACCGTTTAAAAAAACTAATTATTGTCATGGTTTGTTAGGTAAAAATTTTATGGATTTTTGATCAAAAAGTTTGCAACGACCGGAAAATGATCAGATTGCGAATAAGAACTATAATCAACATCATATGTCTCTGTCACTGCTGCATCTGCTGGCGCATACATCAGATAATCTATGGTTCCATCAGGCTTAGGCGTCCCAGCCGTAAAACCGCAATATCCATTGAGGCACCCAGATGTAAACCATTTGGTCAGCACTTTATAGGCTTCTTCCGTAGGTTTGGCATTTAAATCTGCGGACAGAATGACCGGCAATGCAAGATCTTTGGTATATTGGCGGATGAGATCAATTTGATGGAGCCTATTTGCATTATCGGACAAATGATCCAGATGGGTTACGGCGAAATAAAAGTCCTTATTTTCTTTGCTTACCTTGACAGTTCCGAGCGCCCTAATGTATGCATTGGCTTCCGATGTAAGTACATCCAGCAAATATGTTTTCGTCTCTTTGAGGGGAAATTTAGACAGGATCAAATTTCCATACTCCCCCTGCGCCAAGTTGCGCGCCTTAACAAAATAATAATATGGCATTCCCGTGAGTTCCGAAAGTCGTTTACCAGTATCAAAATTCAGATTGGTAGAATTTACCTCTACCTCCTGTAGTCCTACGAGTTCGGGGTCATTTTTCTTGATCACTTCGGCGATGGCCTCAATGCCTCTTTTTTGCGCCGCATAGATGTTGTAAGTCATAGTTTTGACAGAAACACCAGTGACAGGTGGCTCTTCCACCTTGGTATCATTTTTACTGCATGATGCCAATAAAAAACCTAGGATACTTAATGTTATAATTTTTTTCATCAGTGACTTTTTTGTAGGTTTCACTTTGCGTGTTATTTGATCAGTCATTTGCTATCAATTCTATGGTATCACTATAATTCACGACACCGTTTACCGTCGCACTTACCCGGACGTAGATTTTGTTGCCATTTGCCTTGATTTTGTAGAAGTTCTCGACAAATTGTTTGTCATTGGCCAGTTCAAAGACATGTGTACCTTCTTCTATCTTGCCTTTAGCGGTCTTTGTGACATAGTTAGCATTATTTTCATCTACTCGCGGTGTATAGTTCCACATGACAGATACATTGGTAAACGTAAAGGATTCATCCGCCTTATCAACCTTAAATGCTATTTCGACCTTGTTTCTTGCGGAAATGGTCGCCGACGCTGCAATACGGGAAAAAGGGGTAGCTTTCAAATCGTACTGCGTCTGCCCATTAACCGTGGTATAGCCTTCACAAACCCCTATAAAAGGACCATTTACGACCACCCTATACTTCCCGTTAAACACTCTATTATTGGTATAAGATCCGTCTGCGTTCGCTCTGAAATCGACAGAAGCAGTCGCATTTGTCCCTATTTCAAATAAAGAAACCAGTACGCCACCCGATCCCTCCACGGGCAGCGGAATAGGCTTGTTTGTTTCCATATCATAAACGGTTCCGTGCAGTCCGCCATTTGGAGCCTCCAGATTATCGATCTCATTTTCACAACTGTTCATGACAGCAATCAGCATAACACCGAGCATAAAAAAAATATTCTTCATACTTATCATAATTTTATACATTTCAATTAGTTACCGTAGCCCGGGTTCTGAACCAGCTGCGGGTTTGTGCTCAGGTCCGTTGGGCTGATGCGGATATAATAGTTTCTTTCCAGAAACAATCTTTTTTGTTTGGGCGGAACACCGGTTTCGAAAGTAAACTTCTTGCTTTTGACATTGAACCAAGGATATAGTGCAGTACCCCTATAATTGGTAAGCCCCCCCTGCGATTCGTCCAGATGGGCGACCCGCCATCGTTTGAGGTCCCAAAAACGCAGCTTTTCAAAAGCGAGTTCTACCTTTCGCTCCTGTCTTACTTTAGCGACGGATATCGCTTCAAGAGGCTGGATCCCGGCCCGCGAACGAATGGAATTAACCGCCTGGAGAGCCTCTGCGTCTCTTCCGCCGAGCTCCACGCAGGCCTCGGCAAAATTGAGATATACCTCGCCGAGGCGAAAAACCACCCAAGGTGTCTCCGAGCGTTTGGCATCAATATTGGTCATATCCGTAAGCGTTTCATCAAAAAACTTCCGCATATAAAACCCAGTTTTCGAAGCATCTCCCACGTCTGCACCACCATCTTTACCTGAAGTATTGTACCTCACGCCATCGATTGTAGCCACATTATCTTTGTCCGGCTGATTCTGTGCCTGATATTTTTGTCCCGAGCCATTTTGTCCATTGATCACCCCGCGTATCCATTCGACCTTACTTCCCTTTAAAGGAGCTCCGGGTACATAGATGGAAGCAAATAGACGCGGATCCTTGCCAGCGAAAAGATCGTAGGGGCTATCAAAACTAAGAGGTGTCCCATCTGTATTTTTCAGAGCCAATTTACCTGGTCTGCCATCGCTGTATTCAAATGCTTCGACCATTTCAAGCGTAGGAGTTACACCACATCCCCATCCGTCACCACGATAGGAAAAAGGAGCATTCATCTTATCCCACATGTGACCTTTTCCCGCTGAAACATTGAATGTTTTCTGAAAGATATATTCCCCATTGTCACCATTTACACTTTTAGAAAACAGTTCATAGAAATTCTCCGCTTTGTCGGCATTTTTATTGTAAAGGCTATAGGTCCCTGCGTCCAGCAATGCTTTTGAAGCATTGTATGATTCCGTAAAATACCGCATTGCCTCACTGGATGCTATTCCCACATATCCACGTGTGACCGCCTCACCGCTTAAATTGGCGTTCGAACCATATTTTGCAATTGAACCAGCATAAAGCGCAGCTCGCGAACATAGAGCAAGCGCGGCACCTTTAGATGCCCTATATTTACTTTCAGCAGTTCTCGATACGGGAAGGATATCACTGATTGCCTTACACTCAGCGATAATAAAATCATACACTTCTGACTCCTTATTTCTTGGCACCTGCAATCCTTCAAAATCACCGGGCACATATTCTTGCGGCACTGTCAGCAGAGGAACTCCTCCATAGCGTTTAACCAGTCCGAAATATTGCATTGCCCTTATCCAGCGTGCTTCAGCGTCGATCACACGTTTTTCTTCCGTACTCAGGACAGCAGTCTCGTTCAGCTTCTTGAGGAAGTCGTTGGTTCGGCGTATCTGTACGTATCTGCTCGCAAACGGATCTTCAAATACATAATCACTATAAGTATATATCGAATTGGCATTACTAAACGCATAATCCTTTTGGTAAGCTCCTGTAGCTTCATCCGACAAGGAAGTCAAGTTGAGCAGATTCGATTTTCCTGTAAACCAGTCGTCAAATTCATCTAATCTTAATCCTTCATCGTACATGGTGACCAGCACGGACTGTATCGCCTGCGGGCTTTCCCAGATCAAATCAGAGGTTATGACACCGCTAGTGAGTTCCCGATCCAGATAATCATTACAGCTATATAAACTCAGTGTAAGTGCACAGCTCACAAAGAGAGGACTGAAATATTTCATTTTCATAGTATAACGGTTTTTATAAAACTAAATTAACACCCAAGTTGAATGTTCTCAATTGCGGATAATAACGTAATCGGCTTTGATTGCTTTCAGGGTCGATATTTTTTAATAATTCATCGCTTCCCGTAAAAGTCAGCAAGTTATTGGCATTGAAATAAATTCTGCACCGGTCAATTTTTAAAGACTGTATCCAGCTTTTTGGGAGCGAGTATCCAACTTCCAAAGTTTTTAAGCGCAGATAATCCGCTTTATGTAAGGACCATGAGTTATCGGATCTGTTGTCTGCCTGCCCTGTTACACGAGCAGCCGGCATAGTTCCGGGGATCCACTCACTATTGGGATCCGAAGGATCTGCTCGATGCCATCGGTCAGTCATAAAAGCAAAGCCATTGCCGAGTCCCTGCTGTATAAATGGATCGAGGATATCACCGCTGATGTAGATGTCATGACCTGCGGCCCCCTGAAAGAATAACGTCATGTCAAAGCCCTTATAATTAGCTCCTAGATTAAGACCATAATACATTCTTGGCGTTGCACCGTGCCCAATTGGTTCCACATCGTTGCCGTCTATGATCCCATCGCCATTTACATCTTTGAACTTTAAATCACCCGGAAGCAGAGAACGGTTGCCATTATTATCCTGAACGGGAGAGTTTAAGATATCCTCATAAGATGAGAATTGGCCTAAGACCGTCTTTCCCCATCGGATATCTTTATTTCTATCGTTATTATTGTTCTGCCAGTTATCGTAAAGATTGGTTGACGCGGCACGTTCAACATAGCCATATCGAATCCGTGTAACGGAAAAATTAGCCGAAACATTATAGGCAAAATCAGCGATCTTGTTTTTATGGCCGACAGTCCATTCAAATCCAGTATTGATATCAGAATTTAGATTTTCCTGTGGCATAGACTCGCCAAATGTTGTCGGAAAAGTACCTTGTCTTGTCGCCGGTAATCCAGAACGTTCCCTTCTAAACCAGTCGAACTCGGTATTGATCAATCCATTTTTAAAAGAAGCTTCAAACCCTAAATTCATGATATTAGATTCATACCATGTCAACCAAGGATTAGCCATCCCACTGCTTCTCAGCCCCGAAGATAAGCCACCAGTCCCAAGTACATAACTTCCGCCATAAACATATCCATCCAGATATTGGAATGCAGAAAAATCTCCCTCATCGCCGACTTTGGCGTATGAACCCCGGATTTTTACATTGTCAAAGTGGGAGAGGTTTTCCTTGAAGAATTTCTCTTCCGAAATCCGCCAGCCGGCCGATACCCCCGGGAAAAAACCCCATCTCCGGTCGCGTCGAAATTTATAAGACCCATCATAGCGAAAATTCAGTTCAAGCAGATATTTTCGATCATAGGCATAATTAAACCGTCCCACAAGACCAGCGTGAGCCGTTTCCACACTTTTGCCGCTTGTATGCTGGTTCTCGGTGTCCCCCTTACTGATATCGTCAATGATACCGATGGAAGATTCCCTAAATCCTAGAATATCGGTCAAGCGGTCATGATAAGCCTCCCATAACAGTAAACCGCTTACATCATGTTTTTGTCCAAATACACGGTTGTAATTGATAGAATACTGCTGTGTGGGCATATACAGATTTTCCATCTTGGACTCTAGACTGGCCTTTTTTCGCAAAGCGACCTCCGTATACTGTTCATTCGTCTGATTATACTGGTAATCGCTCAGAGCTTTTTGCCAGGTTTTCCATTCGCTATTTTTGTAGTCATAAGCCACCATGGCGCGCAATGAAAGACCGGATACCCAAGGCAGCTTCCAATTGAGGTCCAGCGAGCCATTGAACTCTCTTCTCAGGCGTGACTCATAGCCACTATTATCAATGTAGGAACTATGGATAGGATTGGCCATATTTCCGATTGCCTGCCAGTAATCCGGATTATTGTTGGCATAAATATTATAAATCGGAATAGCCATCTGAGCCTGGGTAAACAGATCATCAGCGCCATATGGTTTCTCACGGTCTTGAAGACGCCCTGTCAATTTAAATCCGACCGTAAAATTTGGCGCGACATTCAGGTCTATATTGGAACGTAAATTATACCTTTTGAAGTTCCAGTCATCTGATTTCAAAATCCCCCCCTGATCTACATATCCGACGGAATTATAATATTTGACCTTATCATTCCCGCCATAGATGCTGACATTGTGCGAACTCTGTGGAGCATTGTTCCGTACCATGGCATCCCACCAGTCGGTACCTTGCGATCCGCTTTTATAACTATCGAGCTGTTCTTGGCTATAGGCAGGCACCCCTGTATACGGATTGGCGTTATAGATCGCTTCATTATATAGTGATGCATATTCGTAAGCGTTCATCATGCGTGGATAGCGGGTTACCTGCTGGATGCCATAATACCCATTGTATTCCACTTTGGTTTTCGCGTTAGTCCCTTTTTTGGTGGTGACCAGTAATACTCCGTTTGAGCCTTTAAACCCGTACACCGCAGCAGCAGCGTCCTTTAATATCGATATAGATTCAATATCATTTGGATCGACCTGCGCGAAATCCCGTTGTACACCGTCGACGATAACAAGCATGCTGCCGTATCCACGGATATCCACCGAGGCACCATCATCGCCCGGAGCACCGCTGCGCTGTACAGCGCGGATCCCCGGCAGTCTGCCTGCCAGCATATTTGTTACATTCGGTGTTTTCACCTTGATCAGTTCATCGGCCTGTATCGAAGCAACAGCGCCTGTTACGGAAGCACGTTTCTGCACACCATATCCCACCACGACCACCTCATCCATCATCGCTACACTATCCTGCAATATAATGGATAAGTTTGTTCTTCCCCCCAGCATGATTTCCTGACTTTTATAGCCAGTGGCAGATATCAGCAGCGTTTCATCGGGTTCTGCTGCAATGGAAAATTTCCCAGTACCGTCCGTACTGGTTCCGATGGATGGCGTACGCTTTATTTGTACAGTAGCTCCTGCAATCGGATTATTGGCGGCATCCACAACTTGTCCGTTTATCTGGACGGGAGCTTTGGCAATGGACACGTGTATGGGACTATTGTCCCAACGCTCATGTCCGTAAGCCGCGGATGTCATTAGTGCAATCCCTAACAAGCTCGCTTTTAAAGCTTTTTTGTAGGGTACATTCAAATCACGCTGTATCATACTATAAGATTTCTATATGGTTATTATTTTGTAAACGTAGATGTTCTTCAATTTGGCGATATACATCTAAACTTATTTCACTTTAGGCAGCGGATCCAGAGCAGCTGGCTTCTCAGGATCAAAAATGGCCACTCCTACTTTTGAGTCAGCGCAGCCATAGTAGAGAAACCATTTCTGCTGAAAATATACAAGACCTTCAATAAACACTGTACCGTCTACATACTGTCCGCTTTTTTCAAACGCTTCCATGGGCCTTAAAAAAGGCACGTCCATCCTTGCCAATACTTTACCCGGATCTTTGCTGTCGAAAAGAACCTGCCCCGCCGAATAAGTGCCTCTGTTAAACCGCTTATCTCCTTTTTCAGGATGGTTTTTACCGTTATATAAGAGTAGAATTCCTTTATCTGTCAGGATGGCTGGCGGGCCGCATTCTGTTAAAGAACTATCAAAATACCCCTCCCTGGGAGAGATGAATGCTTTCAGTTCACCCCTTTCATCGACAATCGGTTCCCAATCTACCAGATTGTCTGAGGTGGCGCCATATACCCCATGCTCGCCCCAATACATCCAGTACTTCCCGTTTACTTTAGCAATCAGCTGCTTGCCGTGCTCCAGTTTGGTGACGATCGACGCGGATTTATGCGATCTGTTGACCAGGTCAGGCAGTACTTTCGATTTTTTAAAAATAGGGCCATATTTCGTCCAGTTTTTAAGATCCTTTGAGGTGGCCACACCCAAGCGGGGTACTTTTCGGTTCCACTGCGTATAGAACATCACATAGGTGCCATCCGCAGCTTCTGCTATCCGGGGATCCTCAGTTCCGCCTGGCCACTCAAATTCACGCTGGTTATCATCTCCGGGATAAAAAACAGGCGTATGCCGGCGATTAAAATGTGTCCCATCCGCACTCGAGGCAAGTCCAAGGCGGGAAGTCCGATGTCCGATTTTTATACCAGTTTTATCTTCGGCCCGATAAAGCACATAAATGCTATCGCCTTTTACAACGGCCGCGGGATTGAAAGTGTCATTATTCTCCCAATGCACTGCTTTTCCATACATGGGATCCATAAAAGTTGTCGTACTATCCGGCTCAATGACTGGGTTTACTCCTATTGGACGAACAAAACCGCCCATCACCCAGTTTTGGGCAGTATGGGTTTGTTGTTTTTGCGTGCTGCAGCCCCAAAAAGTGAACATAATCGTCATTATGGATAGGGGCTTGTACAGATTTTTAATTTGTTTTATCATATTTCAGCTAATTTAATATAGGGTGTTATTGAAAATATATTTATCGTCATCAAAACAAGTAAACGACTATAGAAAACCGGTTTTGCAATGCGAAACTAAGAAGTTTATATTACACTATCGCATCATAATAGAGAATTAATAATTATTTAATATAGGTATAGCTCAATTTATTTCCTCAAGTGCTTTACCTTTCGTTTCGGGCATAAATAGGATAAAAACGAACGAAGCAACGACCATCAGTGCATAAAAAAGAAAAACATAATAACCGCCGAGCACGCTCCCTTCTACGATAATGGGAAACACCCAGGATATAATGGCCGCGAACAGCCAATGCGTCGTACTTCCCAGTGAAGAGCCTTGTGCGCGGACCTCATTGGGGAAAATTTCGGCCAGAAACACCCAGATAACAGCCCCCTGTGATAAGGCAAAAGATGCTATAAATCCCATGATATAAAAAAGTAAAAACTGCGGATTTACTCCTTTTAGGCCAAACGCAGCCAATAGCAGAAATAAGAACATGCCGATTGCACCCGTCAGCAGCAATTTCTTCCGGCCAAAACGATCGATAATGCTCATGCCGGCCAAGGTGAAGAGCAAATTGGTACCGCCGATAAAAATAGGCTGAAGGTAGGCCAGCTCTGCATTAAAACCAGCCATTTCAAAGATCCGCGGGGCATAATATAAGATCGCATTGATCCCTGTCATTTGATTGAAGAATGCCAGCAGAACAGCAAAAAGTATCGGCCTGGCATATCTTTTTTGAAAAAGGCTGACATTTTTAGCTGGTATTTGGGACTGTTTGCCCAACATCTCAGCCGGCGTTTCTAGCCGCAGATAACTTGCACGCGCTTTATCGGCCTGTCCCCGCTGCAGCAGCCATCTGGGACTTTCGGGAATGAGATTCAATAAGAGCACAAATAATAGGGCAGGAACCGCCATGATACCGAGCATGTATCGCCAGCCGCCAGATTCAACGCTCATAAAGAGAAAATTGGTCAGGTAGGCAGTAAAAATGCCAAGTACGATCATAATCTGAAAGGTTCCTGTAAGTTTGCCCCGGTCTTTTGCTGGTGCTATTTCAGACGTATATACCGGTCCGACCACAGAGCTGATGCCGACAGCAAGTCCGCCCAGCAAACGGAAGAGCAGGAAAAGTTCCCATAGGGAAGCTAATGCACAGCCCAATGCCGAGAGCAGATATAAAGAGGCAACAAAATAAAGCACGGGTTTGCGCCCATAACGGTCGGCCATACGTCCGGCGACTATGGCTCCTATAATGGTCCCGATCAGGGAGATCGATACGGTAAGTCCGTGACGGACAGCATCCAGATGCCAGAGTTTCTGTATAATCTGTTCTGCACCCGAGATTACGGCTGTTTCAAAACCGAACAAAAAGCCGCCCAAAGAAGCGATTAATGTAAATTTCCAGATGGGTTTCATATACTAAATGTCTTAAGGGTTAATCCAAGAAATAAGTTGCGTTCATCAAATGATGCAATGGACAGATCCACATCAAGGGCAGACCGGAGCTTATCAAAAAAATAGATGTGTGCTTTGGCAATACTGCCTCCAATGATAATTGAGTCAGGGTTTAATGGACAGATATATTCCTTAATGAAAGCAACCAGCTGCTCGCTTAAGAAACCGAAAGCTTCCTTTCTATACTCGTCCAGGCCATCCAGCTGTACCAAGTCTTTTATATTGCTTACTGGCACGGATCCAAATACTTTCTTTAGATGCGAGAGCACTCCACGGGTCGAGATCACATCTTCAACGATGCCCGTATGAAATCTTGCTGATCCTAAATTGAGATCTACGATTGTCCTATTTTCATAAAGCGAAGAGCCCAGTCCTGTTCCTAAGGTCAGCCCTACAACGCGCCTAGTTTCCATCTTTTTATTGACAACCTCCCCCAATAGAAAAGCCGAAGCGTCATTATAAAAGTAGATTGACGATACATCAACACCAGTGATAGCCGAAAAAAATGTTTTTAGATTAAGATGCAGCAGGGACTGATATTTATTCATGCCGTCCATTAAAGATATGCCATTTTCATAATCGAAAGGACCGGGACAGGATATAAAAATTTTGGATGGACGAACCGTGGTTGCGCTCAGCGTCTTATCAATGGTTTCTTTTATTTCCGACAAGATCAGCTCTCTTTCCCTATGGCTATTTACATTCCCCCGGAAATAGGATCCTTCTAGGACATACCCAGATGACACCTGCACAAGACCCGATGAACAATGTGTACCGCCTAAATCAGCACATAAAAATATATTTTTAGTATGAGGCATTTTGTTTTTAAAATTGGTTATTATTAAATACATAGCAAAACCGGTTTTGCTATGTATTGCGAATATAGTACATAAATTTTAAAAACAAATATTTTTTATTTTTTTTAACGATTTTTATAATATTCCTAACTGATTCTTTTAGCAGCATTAATATTTGCCACAATGAGTCTATCAAAAAGTATATCACCAAAATATTTTCTGTTCAGCTTGTAAATAAACTCATCCAAGTGCAGCTGTAGATACTTTTGATTATTTTATGATAGTTTCCTAACAAATTTCCTTTTTGCGTTAACGATCGCTATGCGCACATATTTAAGTGTTTCTTTGATGGTTTTGGCATCCGATTTTTCAGTGATATGTAATTCAACAAAACTAGGGATATCTAAATAAGAAGAACTTTTATCCGTAAATACGATACAGGATCATTTATTGATTCTTTGACGACTTCATTGATCTCTTCTCCAAAATGGCTTTCCATCACTTTAGCCTTGAAAAAACGGACGTTTCTCTTTTTTGCCTGTAGAAAGATCTTCTAAAGTTACACTTTCCGCCATGATAGCCACGTTTTGCTTGCCCGCTTACCCTGTCCCTTTTTATTTCCTTGCTCGCAACAGAAAAATATCCTTCGTCAAATTCTATCCTACCTTCTAAGGTATATCTTGAATCTCGGTTACGCATAGTTCTACGTATTTCGTGAACCATGGCCCAGACTGGTTTGTAACGCTTTAGCCCCAGTTGCTTCTGAATCTCATTGGTCGAAAACCCCTTCTTGGTACAACTCATCAAAAACATCGTCTTGTACCAAATCAAGAAGAATAACTTCGAACTCTCCATTATCGCACTGCTTCGTAATGAGGTCCTAAAATGGCAATCTTGCACTCATAGCTCCATTTGCCTAAACGCTAATATTGATTTACCTTTAAGATCTAAATTATAGTCTCTTAGTAATAGGCTGCAAAGAAAAATTCATTATAAATAGTTTATTTTATTTGAATTTTCTTAATTTTAAAGTTTAAAGCGCTTGCAACTAAAACGTATGTCAAACCAGTGAGTTATTCGAGGAGTTAGATCTTGATAGGTTTGTAAATTATTGATAAATAGATTAATGTAAGTAGGGTTCGATTCCCCTACGGGCTACTAAAGAAACAAAAAACCTGCAATTTTGATTGCAGGTTTTTTTGTTTCTATGTACACGCAATAATAGCGATGATGATCAGGCCTTCAATATCTTCGCTTTTTCCTGGTCAAATTCTTCTTGATTGATAATTCCGGCATCCAGCAGATCCTTTAAATCAAACAAAGCTTGCTTTTTAAGTCCCATATCCATCGGCGAAGCTGGTTCAGCTATTCTGGCTCCTGCACTGATGGGGCCATCATCCACTGCGTTTGTTTTCGCGCCGAAGTATATCAATAATCTTGTTATCTCATTAAATCCCTGCATATTGGAATAATCTATTGGCTTTTGCTCAATAACATTAGAAATATCAGTCAGCGCACCGTTTGAAAGCAAATAACGCAATACATCTTTTTTTCCATATGCTGCCGCATAGTGCAAAGCTGTATTACCGGAGGCATCCTGTTTGTCTATAGTCGCACCACTATCCAACAGCTGTTTTACCAAAGACAGATAACCCATTTTCGTAGCAGTATGTAATAATGTTTCTCCGGCGTAATGTGGTTCATACCCCAAAATAAAAGTACGTCTTCCTGTTTTTGCAATAAGCTTCTCCAAGTATTCTCCATCTTTCCCATCAAATGAATCTACAGGGCGAGCATAATCCGCTGAAAGCCCTCGTTCCAGGAACAAGGTTAACAGTTCCTTTTGATTACTGTTACACACGTACCAAACTGGAGAGATCCCTTCGGCAGATTCGGCAAAAATATCACTGCCTTGCTCTAGTAATCTCTGTGCGAGCACACGATTCCCCATTTTCACGGCTAATAGCAGGGGGCCTTCGCTTAGATCGTTCAACGTGTTGACTGCGGCGCCATTATCCAACAACATATTTACAATGGGCACCGACCCTAATGCTACTGCAATGTTGAGTGCCGTATTGCCTGCTTTATCGGTGATGTCCAAATTGGCTCCTTGTGACACCAGCAATTGAACGACAGGGGGATATTTTGCCTGCACAGCCAACAACAAAGGCGACTCCGCATCATTGTTCAATGCATTTACATCCAATCCTGCAGCGATCAGTTTCTCAGCCATATCCTGCTGTCCGGTTCTAGCTGCGATATGAAGCAAACTATTTCCTGCGAAATCATTGATATGGGCGTTTGCACCTTTATCCAATAAATACACTGCAGCCTGCTTTTGTTTTTGTAATAATGCAAAATACAAGGGTGTCTCCCCTCGGTGATCTTCATAATCTAGCGTAGCTCCCGCTTCAACTAATTTTTTAACCAGATCTTGGTACCCTCGATGGGCTGCATAATGTAATGCTGTTCGACCTAATTCATCCGTATACGACACATCGACTTGGTTTTTTTCCAATAAGATTTCAGCAATCTTGCGTTTTCCCCCTTCGCATGCAACTATAAATGATTGAGACATGAATTTTCTTTTGATTTATTGTTTTAATAACCACTCCACGGTCTTTACCTTGAGATTGTCCTCCATCGCATAATCAACCGCTTTCTTATCGTTTCCATTTTCCACTTGTGGATCAATTCCCTCAGCCACTAAAACCTTCACTTTCTTGTAGAGATCCCGTGCTTTGTTTTCATCGTAATTGATTTGTTCTTGACAGACCTTATGTAGGAGTGTGTTCCCTTCATTATCAATATAGTTTACATCCAGATATCCTTTTGATATTACATCTTGCAACACGGTAGCGGACTTCTCTATCAACCAGTCGACTCCGGTCTTCTCTTTCTGATACCAGAGGGAAGGTTCGGTAAAATCTGCACCATGCTCCAACAGCATGGAAAGAATTTTTAAATTTTGGTCACTGTCCGTATGCATTGTGCGCAGGAAAGCATTAAGCAGATTCTCCCCTTGTTTAGTGGTACTATGGAAATCTGGTACCCCATAATTCAGAAGTTGTTCCAATAAGTTTGCATTGGAATGCCTTACAGCAGCATAATAAAATGAAGTTTCGCCATGCCAATCTTTCTGATTGGGATCTGCGCCAGCATTCAATAAGCTTATCACAACCTCAGGCTTTACGCTGTCTACAGCCATGTGTAAAGCTGTTTTTTGTTCTACATTTGCTGTATTTGGATCAATCCCTTCCGATAATAACCACTCCACAATGTCTAAAACACGGTCGGTAGGTTGCATACGCAGGGTACATATTTTAAACAATAATGTCTGCCCATATCGATCTATTTTGTGAATATCAGCGCCTGCAGCGACTATAGTTTTTAGAAGGGAAATCGCTGTATTTTCTCTCAGTGCATATTCAAGCAATGTTGTCCCTGCGACCTCTTCATTTACATCATCAACCTGCTCTAAATAACTTTCGAACCATTTTAAATAACTTTCGAGCTGGTCCGGAGCCACAATTGGGGGCTTTATTAAAATATTGATAATTGTTGTATCGAAGCGATCATAGTCATATAGATCTGTTGAAATGAAACCATATTCAACAAATTTTGATAAAATGCTATAATGCTGCTGTCGAATCAATTGTCCGACTGCACTGTTTAGTGCATAATCCTGGAATTCAACTTTCCGTGTTACATGTTCAAGGATTTGCTCCATCCCCTTGATATCCCCCTTACCCGAGCACGCGGCAAGCGATCGTAATTCATCATTTGTCATTATTCAATTCTATTAGATCAAAGAAAATGGGCTAAATTTCTTTAAATCCTCTTTATTTCATTATTTTTTTACAGAACGAGCTTTCATATATCTAGAAATGACTATGTGCTCAATTATTGGCCCATGAAGATATTTCTTATCTACCTATAAGAAACGATTGAACGCATAAAAATAGTATAAAATACGCGATGGACACTATTTTTAAAAAAACAAAAATGTTACACTTTCATCCGGTATCCCACTTTCTTATTGGGGGAATTGGGGTGGTCTTTTTTCTAGAAAAGCCGAGACGCCCTCTTTAAAATCCTCCGTTCCGAATAAGTGACCAAAGGCATCCATCTCTACCTTATTACCGTCTCTTTTTTTATCTCCAGCTGCATTGATGGCATCAATGGCATTGGCAACCGCGACACGTGAACGGGTAAATATTTTCCGAAGTATTTCTTCGGCCCTTGAGATCAGTTTTTCTTGCGGAACGACTTCATTCACCAAGCCCATTTCATAGGCTTTATGCGCATCAATCATATCACCTGTTAAAATCATCTGTATAGCAGGTCCCTTTCCGATCAGGGCTGGCAAACGCTGTGTCCCCCCATAACCCGGGATCAGCCCCAACGAAACTTCTGGAAGTCCCATTTTCGCATTTTCAGAGGCAATACGCATATGACAAGCCAGCGCCATCTCAAGTCCACCACCTAAAGCGTAGCCGTTGATGGCCGCAATAACAGGTTTTGGAGCCCCCTCAATAAGATCTGTAAAGATGATATGCCCACGCTCACTTAACCAACGTGCCTGAACAACTGACAAGTCAGTAAACTCCTTAATATCCGCCCCTGCGACAAATGCTTTATGACCAGCTCCCGTCAATATAATTCCACGGACATGATTATCCGAATTGAGCTGTTTGAAAATTTCCTGCAATTCATCGAGGGTCTCCTGATTCAGCGCATTCATTTGAGGCTCACGGTCTATGATGATATAACCAATGCTATCTTTAACCTCATACTTTAAATTCGAATATTGAGTCATAAGACTAAAAATTAAAATGTATGGATGCTGTGAAGGTGTCTGAAGGAACCCCTTCTCCACCTTTGTAGCTCAATCTTTTTTTATACTCTAATCTAAGCAATTTAAAGATATTATCCACGCCCACCAAGCCCTCAACATAAGGTTTATTACGGACAGCTTTCGTCTGAACAATACCATCTTTATCTGCTTCAAATTTAACGTTTTCAGGGGTTACAAAGGGGTTGTTCACATCGCTCAGTTTTCCATAAAAAGCTTTGAAGCCAGACACCTCACGCCATTTCAGTCTTCTGAACAAAGGAATTCTATTAAAGAAAAATCCGTTCCAATTGTGATAATAGGTCAATTTTAAAAACTGATCCGATGCAAACTCCGAAGCTGCCATCAAATCAAAGTTGACCAAGGGACCAGATTTGTCTTTAGTAACTTCAGGAAGTTCCAATAAGGTGTACGGCAAATGTTTCCCCCAGATCCTTCCTCCCGAAAATTCAAAATCTGCTTGTCCGGCCGGAGATAAAAACATCCGTTTGAAGACACTGAACCGCAAAGCATCATAACTATAATCTGCTCCCCAAAAGCCTTTCAAACCCTTGTTATATTGCAGCGTAAAAATTGGATATTTATTTTCTACTGTACCACGGTCCAAATTATGGTACGTAAAATCTTCATTTGGAGCCCAACGCAAGATGAGCTGTAGGTCATTTGTATTTACCGCACGGATCGTATCAGGGTTGGGTAAACTATTGATATAAAATAAATCACCCCGCGGCTGTCTACGTGTATGTGTAAAAGCCGTTCCAATACTGACATGATTACCAAATTCGATCAGATGATCAACGCGATAGATATCATTGAATTGCCATTTATTTGGCCTATTCTTTCCAAAAGAACGGAAAAAACCATCACCTTTCAGAAATCCTAAATTTCGTCCCGGCTCCATCACATCGTGCTGTACTGTAAAGCGCAGGTAGTTTGCGGGAAACTGGACAATGCGTTCTCCATTTAATGTGAACGCAGTACTCAGATAATACTTAAATGCCTTATCTTTGTCGCCATAGGCGGTATACCCTTCGATAAATGCCTTTTCAGAAAACAAACGTGTGGTTCGCCCGCTCAACCGGAAACGATTACCTTCATAATTATTCCGGCTATAGAGATACTCCAACGGCCCAAACTCAAATTTCCCGGCATTATAATACCCCTTTGCCAATAAATAACCCAATGAAACCAATTGGTTGAAAGAACGCATATTCTGAACGGAATCAACTTTCTGATAAGCCCCCAATTCGGCCTTGCTCAATGCTGTAGGCCTCACTTGAATCATCGGGATTTTTGCCGCAGATTGAAGCAGGTATCTTTTTTCAACAGGCACACCTACAAAATTCTCATCCGAGATCGAATCTGTCCGATGCCCCAAATATTGTGTTTCCCTACGTCCATATAAAACGTCCGATTTACTTGCACCAAACAATATTTTTAAATCGGTATGCACCGGAATCATACTACCGTTTTTAAATTCGCTGTAGCTCAGGTCAATCTGTACATCATTGATCCAGTTGATATTTGCCGCCTTTCCAATATTCAATGTTGCCTGCTGAACAGCAAACCGTGTATCATCTGAGATAAGGAGAACACCATAGAACAATAAATCAATCTTGGATTTGCCCTCAAAATGAAGTTCGATATAGTCCTTACCCGCTATTTGAATAGTATCCTGTATACGATATTTATAAAAAGCTGTGGCACCGGTGGCTATTGGACTCAGTATCCCTTTATTCGTAATCTGTATCGTATTCTCATAGAGATCGACATTACGAAGTATTGTTTGGAAACGCGTCTGCCAGTTATCGTTATTGAAAAAACGAGGATTTAATTCCGTTTGATTGTGACTGGTGACAATCTTTTTGCTTCGGTTAGGATTATGCGAAGAAAAGACATTTGCATAATTTTCCTCCATATAGAATGGGGCGATCGTGACACCTCTAAATACGGTAGAGTCTATATTTTCGAAAAGGAATCGAAATGGCTTTGGAAACTTCTTAGCCTTTTCTTCTGGATTTACAAAACCAAATTGTGTCTTCTCATACTCGTCGAAACGAATCTCGGGAATACGGGTATAATGATTTTGCGGGCGATGGGCAATGACTTGTTCTATCAGCGCAATCGCTGGATCTTTTGGTTTCTTATTTTTTCGATTGATGACAACCATATCCAGGGTATTGTCTTTCGAAGTCAAGCGAACCGTCATCATTGTATCAGGCCCCCGGTGTACATCTATCGTCCTTCGTTCATATCCCACTGCCCCAAATGTCAATTGCCGATGCTGCTTTTTGTCCTGAATCTTAAAATAACCGAGTGTATCACTGATACCACCTCCATCCTCTCCAACCCAATTGATTGAAACGCTACCAATCCCCTTCCCGGTCTGTGCATCAACAACCTTCCCACGAAGAAATTCTTGCGCACCCACTTTTCCTCCCAACAGGATGAATAATAGTACCACACTCAAAAAGCTTATCGAAAAAGATTTAACACACACTTTAAACACCATCTGCAAACTGATAGGATTTCTTTTTTACAATATACAATTTGTATTCAAGAGTTATATCAATAAATATAAAAAAAGCATAGCGAAATCGCTATGCTTTAATAAACAACAAGTATTTTAACAGAAACTTTATATTAACATTAAAAAGCAGTCTGGATACACCCCAATAAGAATCGTCAATCCGACTGCAAGCAATAGGACAAATGAATAGTTCCACTGCACATTTACACAGGATTCTTCACTTTCTCTAAAATACATCGCAACCACTACTTTCAAATAATAGTAAACTGCGATAGCTGCATTGATCACCGCTAAAATTAACAATACGATATGGTAGTTCTCCATTACTGAAGAGAACATCATAAACTTACCAATAAACCCTGCAGTCAATGGAATACCTGCAAGTGAAAGCATCGCTACAGTGATTGCAAATGCCAACATTGGATTTCGTTTTCCTAATCCGTTAAATGCTTCAAAATGCTCTGAACCCGTAGTCTTCTTTACAAGAATCAATCCTGTAAATGCAACAACTGTAGCAAGTGAATATGCAAGCCCGTAAGCGAAGATACCATTTGCTGAAGTCGCTCCCACAGCTATGATGGCAAACAGCATATAACCTGCGTGAGAAATACTGGAGTAAGCTAGCATACGCTTGAAAGAAGATTGCATTACAGCGGAAATATTTCCGACAAACAAGGTGATAATTGCGATGATCAGGAATACTGGTGTCCAAAAATCTTGTAAAGGAAGTAAACTGTAACTAAACAATCGCAATAACCCCGCAAAGGAAGCTACTTTAACGACTGTACTCATATAACTTGTTATCAGAATAGGTGCTCCATCATATACATCAGGTGTCCAAAAGTGAAATGGTGCCGCACCAACCTTAAAGGTGAGACCAACAATAAGCAATAGGATACCACCATAAAATAAAGGTGAAATCGCATGTGGGTTGTTTACAACATATGCTTTTATCTCCGCTAGATCAAATGAACCTGTGGCTCCATATAGCAATGTAATCCCAAATAATAAAAAACCAGTAGAGAATGCCCCCATCAAAAAATACTTTAGTGCAGCCTCATTAGATGCCTTATCTCTTTTACGGATGCCCACTAGAATATAAAGCGCAACGGACATGATTTCAATACCTAAAAAGAGCATGGAAAAATTATGATAACTGTTTACCAAAACGGCCCCTGTCAGTGAAAATATCAATAACGAATAATATTCCGCCACTTGTCCACCTTCGTCAAAATACCCCTTTGAGATAATAAATATACACAACGTAACAGCAATACATAAGACCGAAAAAGCAACCGCATAATGATCAAAATGGACCATCCCGCTAAAAAGTGGTCCCTTGTCTATTTTCCAGTCGTTCAATAAGAAACCAATGGCAATCAAGAATCCAAGGATAGAAACAGGTAGAAGCAGTGTTTTTGCCTTGAACAAACCAAGATAAAGAACAACTAATGCTAATATTGAAAGTGTAATTATAGCTCCCATACAATTTGATATATCTATTTATCTGCCTAAAAATGTACTTAAAACTTCCACTGAACCCGCAGAAAGATTCAATAGGAAATTTGGGAATATACCGATATAGAGAATCAAGAAAGAGATCAAACCCAACACAACGAGCTCTCTCCCTTTTATATCCTCAAACTGTATCGTCCTGTCCGTTGTTTCCCCCAACATCGTCTGCTGATAAAGACGAAGCATATATACAGCACCTAATATCAGCGTTAATCCGGCAAAAACTGCAAACCAGAATCCATATTGAAATACACCTTTCAACAGCAGAAATTCACCAATAAAGCCATTCGTTAACGGCAATCCTACAGCGCCCATACAGATAATCATAAAAAATATGGCCAATTTTGGCGCTTTGCTTGCTATTCCGCCAAGTTCGGACAGGCGCCGTGTCTGTGTACGTTGCTGCACGATATCTAGCACATAAAAAAGACCGACAACTGAAATACCGTGATTTAACATCTGTATCGTTGCCCCACTTAGGCCATTTGTATTCCAAGTGAAGACCCCCGCACTGATCAACCCAACGTGTGCAATAGAGGAGTAGGCGATCAAGCGTTTAGCATCGTCCTGTTTAATGGCAATGATAGAAGCATACACAATTCCGATAACGCATAGGATCATTGCGAACTGGCCATACAATGCTACCCCCGTCGGAACCACAGGCAATAGCCAGCGCATCAAACCGTATACCCCCATTTTCAACATAATACCAGCTAACAACATCGTACCCGCAGCCGGCGCATTTGTGTAAGTATTGGGTTGCCAGGTATGAAAAGGGAAAATTGGAATCTTAATCGCAAACGCAATAAAAAATGCCCAGAATAACCAACGTTGCGTGCTATCCCCTAATTCCAAAGCAATAAAGGATGTCCACTCAAAATCATGGTTGGGCACTTGCTGATAGAGATAAAGAATTCCGATCAACATCAAAAGGCTTCCAAAAAAAGTATAAATGAAGAACTTTAGATTAACCCGAATACGGTCACCTTCGCCCCAAAGCGCGCAGATAAAATAAATCGGAATCAACGCAATCTCCCAGCCCACATAAAACGTAAAAGCATCCAATGCCATGAATACAAGCAGTAACCCCGCCTGCATAAACGCCATCAAAGCATAAAAATTACCTTTATAGTTTTTAGCAAAAGTAGTCGCGATAATAAAAGGCATCAATCCGTTGGTCAACAAGATCAACGGTAAACTAATCCCATCTATCCCGAGGTGAAAATGAATATGTAATGTCGAAATCCACTCCCAATTTTTTTCAAATTGCATTCCGCCATTTGGGTCAAATTGACACAGGAACGGAATAGTCAATGCGAGCGATACTAGTGATAAAATCAACGCGATTGACTTTGCGGCATCAGTCTTTAATAGCGCTAAAATCAATGCGCTTATTAACGGCAATAAAATAAGTAGAAAAAGGTTATCCATCGATTATACTAAATATTAAAGACTCAAAAATCCATAAATGAAAATAGCAATCACTCCAATTACCATCATCAATAAATAAAACCCAACATTTCCATTTTGAAGCAAACGGAGCACTTTTCCCGTATCAAATGTCGCCTTACCAGCTCCATTAACGATGCCGTCAATCCCACGTTGATCCACCACATTGCCAAAGAAACTCGACAGCCAGTTGATCGGACGTACAACAACCGCATCATATAGTTCATCGACATAAAATTTATGGTAGGAAAGATTTGCCAGAAAACCACGCGGAACTTCATCTCCCTCCGGTATCTGCTGACGTTTGACGTAAATATTGTAAGCAAGGGCAACCATAATGAGTACACCTACTACGGAAACCGCCATCAGCATATATTCGGTACTATGCTCCAAATGATGTGCAGCAGGCACCAGTGCCTTTCCTTCGGCAAATACCGGTGCCAGAAAATCTTCCAGCCAGTGGTTTCCACCTAGCGCTGCCGGTAAATTGATCGCTCCACCAACAACAGAAAGCACTGCTAATACCATTAAAGGGACAGTCATACTCTTGGGTGATTCATGCAGGTAATGTTTTTGATCGTCCGTGCCTCTGAACGTACCAGAGAACGTCATAAATAGCATTCTAAACATATAGAAAGCCGTCATTAACGCTCCCAAAAATCCGAGGCCCCATAAGAGCGGATTGGCTGCAAAAGCATGAGCTAATATCTCATCTTTGGAGAAAAATCCGGAAAACGGTGGAATACCCGCGATTGCAATCGTTCCGATCAGCATGGTCATATAAGTGATCGGCATTGCTTTCTTTAATCCCCCCATTTTTCGCATATCCTGTTCATCACTCATCCCATGAATCACTGATCCGGCACCGAGAAAGAGTAAAGCTTTAAAGAATGCATGGGTCAATACATGAAAGAATGCTCCTGTAAATGCGCCCACACCAAGCCCGAGAAACATATAGCCAAGCTGTGAAACTGTTGAATAAGCCAAGACTTTCTTAATATCATTCTGCGTTAATGCAATAGCTGCGGCCAGCAAGGCGGTACAAATTGCAATGATGGAAATCAATTGTAGGGTAATCGGCGAGAGTACGAATAATACATTTGACCGTGCGATCATATAGATACCTGCTGTCACCATGGTCGCTGCGTGTATCAAGGCCGATACAGGCGTAGGGCCAGCCATAGCATCGGGTAACCAAGTAAACAAGGGAATTTGTGCAGATTTGCCCGTTGCAGCAATAAAAAGCAATAAGGTGATGCTGACGACGGCGATGTCTCCCGCGGCAAAATTCTTCGCCCCAGCGAATACCGTAGAAAATTCGAGAGAACCAAAAGTTCCCAATATCAAAAATACAGCTAGCAAAAAACCTAAATCACCAATTCTATTCATCACAAAGGCCTTTTTCGCTGCATTTGCATACGAAGTATTTGTATACCAGAATCCAATGAGTAGGTAAGAACAGAGTCCAACACCTTCCCAGCCAATAAACATGACGAGATAGTTAGAGCCCAATACCAAGAGCAGCATGAAAAAGATAAATAAATTTAAGTAGGCGAAAAACTTACCAAATCCCTTATCATGGTGCATATATCCAATAGAATAAATATGGATCAAAAAGCCTATACCGGTGACAATCAACAACATGATTGCGCTCAATGGGTCGACCAAAAAGGAAAGGCCTATTTTGAGGTGCCCCACCGAAATCCAGTCAAATACATGTTGTTCAATTATTCCCGCTTGTCCGGCCTGTCTTGATTGATAGACCTCCGAAAAAAGAATGCAACTGCAGATAAAAGAAATAAGAACCACGGCACTGCCCAAAGCACCGATCATACCTTTGGAAAATGCATTTCTGCCTAATCCATTCACTATAAACCCGATTAAGGGCAAAAGGGGAATCAACCAAATTAATTCACTCATCGTATTTATTTCTTAAGTTCTACCAACGAAGTTTATTTAAGGAATCGATATCCACAGACTTCGTATTCCGATATACCATAATGATAATAGCAAGGCCGACGGCTACTTCCGCAGCTGCAAGAGCCATAATAAAGAAGACAAACACCTGTCCTGATGAATCCCCATGCTGCACCGAAAATGCCGCTAGCAGCAGATTGACAGCGTTAAGCATCAATTCGATGGACATCATAATAATAATTACGTTACGACGGATAAGCACCCCCATCACACCAATAGCAAAAATAATAGTGCAAAAAATCAAATAATGATTTATTGGTACGCCCTGCAACTGTTGAACAACTGTTTCCATTAGATTTGTTTAGGTTCTTTCTTAGCTAATAATATCGCTCCAATCATTGCCGTCAATAATAATAATGAGGACAGTTCAAAAGGAAGCAAAAATTCGTTAAACAATACCTTCCCTAGATTTTTTACCAATCCAATTTCAGGATTAATGACTGTCAGAGGATTGGAGATCTCAAACACACGGTATACGCCCAAAAAAGTCACTAATAGGCAGCAGCCTGCAATCACGCCCATAAATTTGACCAGATTGGATTTCATCGGTTCGGTATCCTTATTTAAATTGAGCAGCATGAGTACAAATAAAAAGAGTACCATAATAGCGCCCATATATACAATAAAATTGACCACCGCCAAAAACTGAGCATTCAATAGAATGTAATGCACTGTGAATGTGAAAAAGGTAATAACTAAATACAATACACTATGCACGGGATTCTTTGTAAAGATGGTCATCAGCGCAAAGAAAATAGACAAGAAGGCTACAAAATAAAATACTGTCATAATTTCTTGAATTAACTCTTTAATTTGGTAATATCAAAGGTCGGCTCGACCAGCTTGTCCTTTCCATAGATAAAGCCTTTACGTAGGTAATCTGCTGTCACATGTGGCCCATCCAAATAAATAGCTTCTTTTGGACAGGCTTCTTCACAAAGACCGCAGAAAATGCAGCGCAACATATTAATTTCATAAACGGATGCATACTTCTCTTCACGATAGAGGTGTTCTTCACCTTTTTTTCTTTCGGCAGCAGTCATCGTAATCGCTTCCGCAGGACAAGACAGCGCGCATAATCCACATGCAGTACAGCGTTCGCGTCCTTCTTCGTCTCGCTTCAACGAATGTTGCCCCCTAAAATTCTTTGAATAAGGCCTTATTTCCTCCGGATATTTAATGGTGGGGATCTTCTTGAAAAAATGTCTCAATGTAATCCGCAGGCCCCTGATAATTGCCGGAAAATAGATTCTTTCCGAAAAGGTCATTGGCTTTTGTTCGATTACTTTTTTACGATTGCTTAGTTGCATAAAATCCTTTCTTATGATGAGAAATAAGTATCTTTAATCAATGTAAATACACCTGTAAGTACAATATTGGCAATGGCCAATGGAATCAGCATCTTCCAGCCCAGATTCATCAATTGATCATAACGGAATCGCGGTAAAGTCCAACGTACCCACATAAAGAAAAAGATAAACCCAAATATTTTCAGGAAGAATACGATTACACCAATAATGGTGATCCAATTTGCTGATAGCCCCAGATCATTCATAAAAGGGAAGTTATATCCTCCGAAATAAAGTGATGCCATTAACGCTGAGGACACAAACATATTAATGTACTCGGAGAACATATAAAGTCCTAATTTCATGGACGAATACTCGGTATGATAACCGCCGACTAATTCAGTCTCACATTCCGGCAAATCAAAGGGAACACGGTTACACTCAGCAAATGCGCAGACCATGAAAATAATAAATCCGAGCGGCTGTGCCCAGATATTCCAATTGACAAAACCAGACTGTTGGGCTACAATTTCTTTAAGTGAAAGGCTTTGGGTTACCATCAGCAAGGCAATGATGGAAAGTCCCATAGCAATCTCATAACTGATGCTCTGCGAAGCCGCACGAATTGCGCCCATTAAGGAGAATTTATTATTGGAGGCCCACCCACCGAGCATAATACCATATACGCCCAGGGCAATAACGCCAAACATATACAATATACCAACATTAACATCTGCTACCTGTAGAGACACTACCCGATCCCCAAGATGAAGCTCCTGCCCCCAAGGGATAACGGCCGAACTGATACAGGCGGTAATGATGGCGATAGTTGGCCCGACAATAAAAAGCACCTTGTGTGCACCAGCAGGAATAATTTCTTCTTTAAAGAAGAACTTTCCACCATCACATAAGGGCTGCAGGATCCCAAACATACCTGCCCGGTCCGGTCCATATCGGTCTTGCATAAAACCGGCTATTTTACGTTCCGCCAGTGTCGAATACATCGCTATTACTAAAGTAATAACGAAGATCACAGACACCAATATTAATTTTTCTATAACAAAAGACCACTCCATGATTCGTGCTTATTTCAATTTTTCTGTTCTAGCCAACTGTTCGCGATTTTGCTGTTGAAGTATTGGATTCTCCTTCACCACTTTTGGCGGGTTAAATAGTTCATAATGATTGGCGGAAATCACAGATTGCGGATCGATTTCTGTTGGTTCATCCAAAATCCAATCGCTTGTTTTTTTCTGATCAAAGCGGCAGGTATTACAGATAAATTCCTCCACCTCACCAAATTCATCCTTCCGCGCTGTCACACGTAGAACATCCTGCCCCCTATACCATAATGTCACGTTGCCGGAGCAGGTCGGACAATCGCGGTGTGCATCTACAGGCTTTGTAAACCAGACCCGATTTTTAAATCGGAAAGTTTTATCAGTCAGCGCGCCAACTGGACAGACATCAATCACATTGCCCGAAAAATCATTGTCAATTACATGTTCGATATAAGTCGATATTTCTGAATGATCCCCTCGGCCCAAAATACCATGTACACGTTCATCCGTAAGTTGATTCGCAACATAAACACAACGGTAACACAAAATACAGCGGTTCATATGCAATTGGATTTTGTCCCCCAGATCAATTCGTTCAAAGGTGCGTCGATCAAATTCATAGCGTGTTTCTGCACTGCCGTGCTCGTATCCTAGATCCTGTAGTTTACATTCTCCAGCTTGATCACAGATCGGGCAATCCAAAGGGTGATTGATCAAAAGAATCTCAACAACGCCCTTTCTAGCCTCTACCACCTCCGGAGAAGTAATGTTCTGCACTTCCATGCCATCCATAACGGTGGTGCGACAGGATGCTACGAGTTTTGGCATTGGCCGAGGGTCCTTTTCGGAACCTTTCGATACCTTAACCAAACAAGTGCGGCATTTTCCACCACTCCCTTCCAGTTTAGAGTAATAGCACATTGCAGGCGGAACGATATCCCCGCCAATCTGCCGTGCAGCATTTAATATAGTTGTCCCCGGTGCCACCTCTACTGGTATACCGTCTATTGTGACCTTAAACTTTACATCTTCCGCTTCTGCCATGATCGTTATAATTTATCGTTACAGCTTTTATTATGATACAATTGGTTGTAATGGATCCGCATAATGCGCCAGCCCATAATTTCTTGTCTGAGACTCTTCGGGGTGTAATATATGCCATTCAAACTCATCCCTAAAGTGCCTGATTGCCGCAGCCACAGGCCAGGCGGCTGCATCGCCTAATGGACAGATGGTATTTCCCTCGATCTTGCGCTGTACATCCCAAAGCAAGTCTATATCAGACATGGATCCATGTCCACTTTCTATTTTATGCAACACCTTTTCCATCCAGCCTGTTCCTTCCCGACATGGCGAACATTGTCCACAGCTTTCATGATGATAGAAACGGGCAAAATTCCAGGTATTTCGGACCACACACTGATCCTCATCAAACACAATAAAACCACCCGAGCCAAGCATAGTCCCTGTTTGAAAACCACCATCGGACAAGGATTCATAAGTCATCAAACGACTGTTACCAGCAGCTGTTTTTAAAATAAGGTTTGCTGGCAGAATAGGTACCGACGAACCACCTGCCACAACTGCTTTCATCCGCTTTCCGTTGGCTATACCACCACAATATTCATCTGAATAAATAAACTCTTCTACCGGTAGACCAAGTTCGATTTCATAAACACCGGGTTTAACGATATTACCACTGGCCGAAATCAATTTAGTTCCCGTACTACGCTCCACACCGATCTTTGCATACTCCTCTCCACCCAAATTAAGAATAGGTACAGTTGCGGCAATAGACTCCACATTATTTACTACTGTAGGGCAATTATATAATCCCGCTATAGCCGGAAAAGGAGGTTTGATACGTGGATTACCACGCTTACCTTCCAGAGACTCCAATAATGCGGTTTCTTCACCACAGATATAAGCACCTCCACCCGGCTGTACATAGATTTCCAAATCATATCCTGAGCCCAAGATATTTTTACCTAAAAACCCCTTCTCTTTTGCTTCAGCAATCGCACGTTCCAGGATTCTGATCTGAGGCATCATCTCACCGCGCACATAGATATAAGATGTATTTGCGCCAAGAGCAAAACTAGACACAATCATTCCCTCGATCAAGGCGTGTGGGATATGTGTCATCAAATAACGATCCTTGAATGTGCCTGGCTCAGACTCATCCGCATTACAGACCAAATAACGGGGCACTCCCTCAGGTTTTGCGAGAAAAGACCATTTCATTCCTGTCGGAAAGCCTGCGCCACCTCTACCACGTAGTCCAGATTTTTTCACCTCCTCAACCACATCTTCGGGAGACATTGTCTTTATTACTTTTTCAACAGCAACATAGCCCCCTTTTTGACGATAAACCTCAAAGGTATTGATGCCGGGAACATCGATATGTGTCAACAAAAGTTTACGTGCCATATTATTCTGTTTTAGCTTTTAAATTATCAATCAATTCATCCACTTTAGCTTCATCCAAATTCTCATAGAAGGTATATTCAGGTCCAATTTGTAGCACTGGGCCAAAACCGCAGGCAGCCAGACACTCGACACCACGCCAGGAAAAAAGACCATCAGCCGTCACATCCCCCTCTTTTACGCCGAGTTTTTGTTCTAAATGTCCCATGATTCGCTCAGCACCCACTAAACAACAAGGACCAGTACGACAGATTTCCAACACATATTTACCTTTAGGCTCCAGCAGAAACATCGTATAAAATGTCGCCACCTCGTAGACTTCAATCGGTAAAATATGGAGATAAACAGCTACTTGATCCATTGCATCTGCACTGACCCAGCCAAATTCCGCCTGAACCAAATGCAAAATCGGCAATAGACCCGATTTCTGTTTCCCCTCAGGATAACGGCTTACTACTTCTCCAAACTTGGCTAGCAATTCGGGAGAAAACGTTACATTTTCATTATGTTGTTTTACACTAAGCATCTAATTCTCCTGCTATAACGTTAAGACTACTCATATTTAAAATCGCATCTGAAAGCAGCATTCCTGCACTCATAGGCGCAAACATTTGATAATTGACAAAGGATGGCCTTCTAAAATGAAGTCGGTAGGGTGAGCGACCACCATCGTGGATTAAGTAAAATCCAAGTTCACCATTTGCTCCTTCCACCGCATGATATACTTCGGCCTTAGGCGTGTCTACCTCGCCCATGACGATTTTAAAGTGATAGATCAGCGCTTCCATATTGGTATAAACCTGTTCCTTCGGTGGCAGGTAGAAATCAGGCACTTCGGCATGGAACACGCCTTTGGGTTCCTTTTCTATTTTTTCCAGCGCCTGCTCAATGATGCGAAGTGATTGCCACATCTCCTCATTTCTGACCATAAACCGGTCATACACATCACCTGTTGTACCCACAGGGACCTCAAAATCAAACTCTTCATATGAGCAATATGGATTTTGTACCCGTACATCATAATCCACCCCTGTTGCCCTTAGGATAGGTCCTGACCAACCATAGTCCAATGCTTCGTCAGGAGTAACGGCAGCGACACCCGAAGTTCGTTCGATAAAAATCCGGTTACGCACAAACATTTCCTCAAACTCCTTCAATACCGGTGGGTAGCGTTTCAAAAATTCACGGATTTTCTCAAAAGCAACGGTATTAAAATCCCGTTCAAATCCGCCAATGCGGCCGATATTTGTTGTCAGGCGAGCGCCACAGATCTCCTCAAAGATCTCATAGATAAACTCGCGTTCCTGCATCACATACAAGAATCCCGAAAAAGCTCCGGTATCAACTCCCAGGATTCCGTTGCAGATGATATGGTCCGCTATTCGGGCAAGTTCCATCACAATGACCCGCATATATTGTACACGCTTCGGAATCTCGATTTTTAACAGCTTCTCAACGGTCATGTGCCAGCCCATGTTATTGATAGGTGCCGAACAATAATTTAATCGGTCCGTCAATGGTGTGATCTGATAAAATGGTCTATGTTCAGCAATTTTTTCAAAAGCACGATGGATATAACCTATAGTAGAAACACCACTGACGATACGTTCTCCGTCAATTTGTACAACATTCTGGAATACACCATGTGTGGCGGGGTGCGTGGGACCAATATTCAGGGTGATCAGCTCATCCTGTGGATCATTATCATCAAAGACTGGCTGATTCGATGTCATCTTGCTTATAAACTCGCTCATATCATATAAATTAACGGCCGAAATACAAATCTTTCTTATCTACACGATTTGGATCTTCCAAGGGATATTCCTTTCGCATCGGAAAAACATCCATATCGTCAACATTCAGGATCCTTCTTAAATCCGGATGCCCTATAAAGTTTACACCAAAAAAATCATATGTCTCACGCTCCATCCAGTTCGCACCCTTCCACACAACCGTAGCCGTTGGTATTTCAGGATTTGGACCATACAGAAAGACCTTAACCCGTATACGGATATTGTGAATCAAACTATGAATATGATAGACAACAGCATACTCCTTTTCGAGATGAGGATAGTGTACCGCAGTAATATCAGTTAAATGAACAAACTGTAATTCATTATCCAACTTCAGAAAACGCAACACATCGATGATATCATCCACATCCACAAGGATGGTCATTAAATCATGTGCATCCGGAATCTCTACGATCTTTGAAGGAAAATTTCCTTGCAGTTTGTCTAATAAAAAACTGTTTTCCATCCTTTATTTATTAGTATGTATACCGTATTTTTCCAACAGTGCCTTATATTCAGGCGTATTTCGTCTATTTAAAGTCTCATTTTTGACTATATCCTGTAAGCGCAATACACCATCTAAAATAGCTTCGGGCCGCGGCGGACAGCCCGGCACATACACATCCACAGGAATGATCTCATCAATCCCCTGCAATACAGAATAGGTATCAAAGATTCCGCCGCTAGAGGCACAGGCCCCCACGGCAATCACCCATCGTGGCTCCGCCATTTGGACATAGACCTGCCGCAAGACGGGCGCCATTTTTTTTGCGATAGTCCCCATGACCAACAACATATCTGCCTGACGTGGAGAAAAACTTGGACGTTCCGCACCGAATCTAGCCAAATCGTACGTTGATCCCATGGTAGCCATAAATTCGATGCCACAGCAGGATGTAGCAAAAGGCAAAGGCCACAATGAATTTGCACGCGCCAATCCGATCGCTTTATCCAAACTTGTCGCAAAGAAACCTGCGCCCTCTACTCCCGGAGGAGCTTCTGCCAATTTTATATCACTCATGAAAAGACGATTTATAAGGTTTAAGTACAATCGGCCCTTGTAGCCAATTTAGTATAGGACAACTTAGTCCCAGTTCAATGCTTTTTTCTTAATGACATAGATAAAGCCCAATAAGAGCAATCCCATGAATATAAACATCTCGATTAAGCCTTGAAAGCCCATTTCTCTAAAGTTGACAGCCCATGGATACATGAAAATAACCTCAACATCGAAAATGACAAACAAGATCGCCACCAGAAAATATTTTATGGAAAAGGGCTGCCTCGCATTACCGATGACTTCAATCCCAGACTCAAATGCCCCAAGCTTATTCTCGGTCCTGACTTTCGGCCCTATAAGGTGTGTAATAATTATGGTCCCTACTCCGAATCCTACTGCTACGATAAGCTGTATGAATATAGGTAAGTAGTCTATCGGCATACTATTGGCGTGCTCCATCTCAATCAGAATTTATATTGGTAACTGTCTCTAAATATAGAGATTCCAAGACTAAATTCAAAACAAAAAAGGCGTAGATATTACTATCTACGCCTAATTTAGAATGATTTTAGTTAAGCTTATTTTAAAGCTTCTAAGTATCCTTTAACATCCTCGTTCGCTGGATCAATTTCCAATACTTTCTGGAAGGCTTGTTTTGCTTTTGCTGTATCTTGTTTTAAATAGTGGAAAAGGCCAATGTAAGTATAACCATCCACTAAATACGCTTTATTTTTTTCTTGCGTACCTCTTTGATTAATTGTATCAATTAATTTTTGGAATGCAGCGACAAAATCACCTTTTGGCTGTGCCATATCATCGGAACCCAAAGCTGAAAAAGCTTTGTAATATAACGCGTTAATCAGGTATTTATCTTGCGCCTCTTTGTTATCAGTGGTTTCAATGATCGTGAGCTCTTTTTGAGCATTGCCAAAGTCCGCAATAGCTTGATTTCTCAATTCTTGATTAACGTAGTTTCCTTCCGCATCTTTCGCCTGGCTATCTTTTTTGAAACCGATTTGGTAATTACCTTCACCAGCATAATAGTGCGAATCGAAGTAGTAAGGCGTATCTTTATACTCACCTACAAGTCCAAATAATGAAACCGCGGTTTGTAATTCTTGCTCTTGGTATTTCGCAAATGCCAATTCTGCAACCTCGCCCAACAGCTCTTTGTCACCTTCAATTGCTTTCTTAATGTTTGCAATACCTTTTTGGATATTTGCTGTGTTTTCCGGAGTCAAAACTGGAGCAGCCGCTACAGCCGTGCTATCTGTTGCAGTACTATCCGCGCCAGCAGCCGGAGCAGCAGGTTTCGGACTGTTAGTCGCAATCTCAGCCATACCCAAGTACATGTAATCCAAAGGAATTACACGGTCTTTTTCCATCTTGCTGAACATTTGATTTAAATAATCCAATGCTTTTGGATAGTCTTTCGATTTTTGGAACGCAATATATCCTAAATAACGATAGATTTTTGGATCTATAGATGGGTTTTTTGCCAATTCTTCCGAAACCGTTTTTAACTCATCATATTGACGTGCGTAAACCAAGAAATCGGCATAACGAATTTTAGCCTCCAAAGTATTGTCACCCGCTACTTCTAAATATTTCTTGTATTGCGCAACACCTTTATTGTTTAATTCAACGTATTTCTCATCCGTAGTACCAGGCATTTTCGACCATTGGTAATACGTTTCTGCCAACTCACGATAAGTAGGCGCATAAGTAGGCGTCTCTGCAACGATAGCCTCCAATTGTGTTACCGCCTCGTCGTAAGCTTGAGCGCCACGAACAATAACTGCCTGCCCGACTTTAGCTTGAACAGAATTTGCATCAATATCCATGGCATCACCATAGCTTGTATAAGCCAATGAACCTTCTCTCAAACCACGGTATGCATCACCTAAGGCCAAAGGAATAGCAATATCTTTGGTATTTTTTGCTTTCGCTTGCGTCAAATATTCCAAAGCTTTCGCATAATCCGGTTCTGGTGTATTGATGTATGCACGACCGATTTCCAATAATGGTTCGTAATCTTTTTTACCTAATTTTGCAGTTGCCAAGGCAAACTTAGATTCAGCGCTAGCTTTATCTTTTTTCAATAAGTCAACATAACCCAAACCAACATTATTAATCGTCGCTTTTGGATCAGCAGTCAAACCTTGGTTAAAAATCGCAGCGGCAGAGTCTGCTCTGTCGTTTACCAAATAAACTTGACCCAAATAGAAATAATTATCTCCATTCTTAGGTTGCTTAGTCACTAATTGTTGAAGAATAGTTTTCGCTTTACCATAGTTTTCAGCCTCGATGGCTGCTCTAGCATCTTTCAAACTCTGTGCACTTACGGTGCCCACAGACCCAGCCAATAAAAGACTAAATAATAATTTACTGTTTGTCATAATCTATTTTTGTACTATTTATTATCTATTTAATATAACTCTCATCTCTAATAATGATCTCGCGTCCGGGCATTGTTTCAGGGACCAATCCCGCTTTTAATACAATGCGCTGTCCGCGATCTCCTGTCAAAAATGCGCTAAAGCCTAAGCCCAAACCCATATTTGGCTGATAATTCATGATGTAAACCGGTCGTATGAACGGATACACTCCGTCGGCTATGGTTGACTGTGATGGCTTATAAAAAAGCCCCTTAGACTCTCCCGCACCCACATTTTCAATGCTCAATGTACGAATTTTATCCAATAATTGCGAATTTTTTTCAACAGCTTTTAAATACCAATTATAACCGATAACGCCCACAGCATTTGTATTCTCACTGATATACTTCATTACGTCCTCGCTATCCTTCATCGCTGAAATAGCCTTTGGATCAACTTTCTCCAGTTTATAGTAGTCCTTTAAAAAACGTAGTGTACTTGAATTCGCATTGTCAAAAATCAAACGTTGGCCACTTAAATTACCCTCCAACAAAGACTTAACGTTCTTTTGGGACATTATAGTATCGGCACTGCTACGATTATTGATTAATACAACAGCGTCGGATGCCATCTGAAAAATTTTAGGCTGAATACCGCGCTTCTTAAAATAGTCATCCTCCTGGCCAGTTAGCTTTCTGGTTAACACAATCACATAAGCAGAATCTGCTAACAATGCATTGACCGCTTTGATTTCTGTTCTTACCATAAGCTCAAGACTGGAATTCGGATATGAACTCTCAAATACATCAGCAGATTCTTTAATGATCGGCAATAACGTCTGATCGACTAAAACCGGCAATTTGCCAGTTAGAATATCATCACTCTCCTTTTTCTCCTTAGTCCTGTCTTTGCAGGATTGAAATAATCCCGCACAAAGTCCAAGCGTTACAAGAATTACACGATATTTTCTCATACGATACATCATACAATTAGACAATTAAAATAAAAGAATAGTTTAATTTTTGAAGAGAGTTGATTGAAATTAAAAAGAGCGCCAGCCGCTAATTAAAATTGTTTTGCCAAAGTCGTACAAACCGCATAAAAGAATAGAGGATCAATACAACGCCAAAGACTGTTTTGTACGTCGGATTAATCTCAATGGGAAAATTATCCCAAAAAATAATCAGTAGGCCCAAAACAAAATAAAAACCAAACATAAATAGTCCTAAAATAGACAGAAATCGCTTTAAAGGCGATTTCTGTCTATAATTAGAATTATTATTCGAATTAAAATCTGTCATTCTAATTTTGAATAGTATTCAAACGAATTGGCAGGGTGTAAGCTACACGAACTGGACGACCATTTTGAATACCTGGTTTCCATTTTTTAGCTTTTTTCAACAACTTAACAGCTGCATCTCCCGTACCATATTTCAAATCGCGTTTTACGTTGATATCTGTCAAGCTACCATCTCTTTCCACGACGAAAGAAACTTCCACAACACCGTTGATTCCATTTTCTAATGCCGCTTGCGGATAATCATAGTTAGAAGAAATCCATGACATAAACGCTTTCATACCTCCAATTGGCTCTGGATTTACCTCTACCGCCGTAAAGATTTTATCTCCATTTGGATCTCCATTTGGATCTCCTTTTGAAACACCTGTGATTCCACCGTCTTGTTTCTTCGAACCAAATTCACCACGTGCTACGGAAGTACCTGTCGGACTACCTTTCAACGTGATACGCGCCGGAGTTTTGTTTGGATCTTTCAACTCTTCCTGAGAAGCAACTTCTTCCACAACTTTATTTGCAGGAGCTACTTTTGGTTCAGGAAAACGAATCAAATCCTCTTTCGGCACATCCATTGCCACTTGTTGAGGTTTCTCTTCCGGTTCTTGTGGAAGGGGCTCCTCTTCTGGCGGTTCTGGTGGTTTGATCTCTTCAAGGTCTTCCAAGGTAACTTCTGTTACTGCCGGAGGTGCTTCAACAGGTTTCTTCGGAAAAATTTTATCTCCGAAAAGACGAAGAAGACTTGCAAGAACTACCACGCCAATTACGACAAGTAATCCTCTATTAGTCGCTTTAGGGGCAAGTCTACGTAGCTCATAAGCGCCGTATTCCTTGTTACGTCCCTGAAAAACGACATCAAGCCATTCTTTCTTAAAAATATCTAATTTTGACCCTATCATATTTTTATACTTTATCGTGCTACCTAATAATGATTAATCATTGTAGATATTATCACGTTTTAAAACCTCCACTTCTTCTGGACTGATTTTAGCAATCATGTAACGTTTGACATCAACGATTTTCATTTCGTCAAGAATATCAACTAGGTTACGTTGCGTGCTTTTATCACTCGGTCTAATGATAACGATCAAATCCTTACCGCCAGCAACGCGTGGTACATAGGCTTTTTTCTCCATCAATACCTTGCGAATACCATCAGCTCCGTAACCAACAGTCGTTGGTCCTTCGATCGGATTTTTTACTTGTCCGTAAATCACAGAGACTTTGTTATCAGATCCCAATAAAACTGTCAATGAACGGTTGTCAGCTGTCAATAAATCCGGCTGAGGCTCATCCTTAACTTTATTTTTATCTGGCATCGCCACGTCCATCGCTTGTGGTTTATTTAAAGATGTGGTCAACATGAAAAAGGTAATCAATAGGAAGGCCAAATCCACCATGGCTGTAAGGTCGACCTTACCACCATTTTTCTTGGACCGAACTTTCCCGCCTTTGCCTTTTTTACCACTATCCTGATTTAATTCTGCCATTTTTTGTTCTTATTAAATCGTCAATTATTTTTCCTCAGCACGCATGCCAGTGATGAAACTAAATTTGTTTTGCTTTTGATTACGCAACGTTTCAATAACCTGGTTTACAGAAGGATATTTTTCATTTGCATCAGCTTTGATCGCAATCTTCAAAGGACCCGGGTGAACAAAATTCTTGTCCGATGATTCCTTTTCTTTATTTACTTCTTCAGCAGCTAAACGTGTGTTTTGCACCCAGTAGTACAACTCATTAGAGGTATTTTCTGTACTGTCAATCGGAATACCAGTTTGTACACCTTTTTCAGTGCGCTTGCTGCCGTCCAGAGCCAATAACCCCTTCAACTTAGACATTGGTACACCAAAATTTTCCATCAGTTTGAAATGATCATAGTCCTCTTGCGAAAAGCCAATGCCATATTTTGCAGACATTCTTTCCAATGCTTTTACGCGAACCTGTTGATCTGTCGTTCCAAAGAAAACTTTTCCACCATCACCGATCGTAATCATACCCACATTAGAGTCAGGTAATTTATCTTTCGTAGTTGATGCTGGGGTATCCACCGTCAATGCTTCCGGTTGGCGCGCTGTCGCCGTTAATACGAAGAACGTAAGCAGCAAGAACGATACGTCACACATCGCTGTCATGTCGATTGACGTACTGGCTCTTTTTACTTTTGCTTTACCCATTTTAAATTCTTCTTTTTAAATTAATTAAACTCAATCTTCTACACTATGATGCTTTAGATTTTTGATTTCCATAAAATAAAATCAAAAATTTTCATCACAGTTCCTATTTGTGGTTTGCAGCGTATGTTTGTACGATTGAGAAACCAGCTTCGTCGATAGAGTAAGTTAATTTATCGATTTTTGCAGTAAAGATGTTATACAATACGATAGCGAATGTTGAAGTCGCAATACCTGTAGCTGTATTGATCAAGGCCTCAGAGATACCGTTTGCTAATTTAGCGGAATCAGGAGCGCCACCGGTTGCCAATGCCGAGAAGGCTTTGATCATACCTGTTACTGTACCTAATAGACCACATAATGTACCGATAGAAACTAATGTTGCGATTACGTTTAAGTTTTTCTCTAACATTGGCATTTCTAATGCTGTAGTTTCTTCAATTTCTTTTTGAATTGCGATAGTAGCTTTTTCAGTATCAACATTAACGTCAGCTGATACGGCTTTGTATTTCAATAAACCAGCTTTTACTACGTTTGCCACTGAACCTTTTTGTTTGTCACACTCAGCGATAGCTGAATCGATGTTTCCACCATTAATCAAAGATTGGATTTTTCTAACAAAGTTTCCAACGTTTCCAGTACCAGAAGCTTTGTTGATAACGATAAAACGTTCTACAGAGAAAACCCATACCATCAAGAATAAACCAAGCAAAACAGGTACGATAGCCCCAGCGTGGTAAACCATTCCTAAATAGTTACCTGGATTAGGAGCATTTTCAGGATTGTTGTCAACGAAGTTAGTTGGATTACCCATTACAAATTTCCATAAACAGAAACCAACGATGAAACAGATGATAATTGCAGCTTGAGCGAAGAAAGATCCTCCGTTGTTGCTTTCTTGTTTTGCAGCAGTTTTAGGTGCGTTTGCCATTTTTCTAATTTTTAGTTTTTTACTGTTGTTTAAATATATAATGTTGTTTAAATTATATGCACTCTTATTTGCTTTTGAAACCAATTTTGCAAAGCAAATTTAATATTTAATGTCAAATTTAAAATATTCATCTCAAATATATAAAAAAAATCAAATTTGTTTTTTCAAACTGAATACACCTACCATGGTGTCATTTTTCTCAGCAGTTCCCGTTATATAATCCTTATTACTATCAGCTAAATCGCTTATTAGCAATAATTATTTTACAATGAAAACCATTTTTTTTTTGATATGCAAGAAAAACGAGGAATTTAAGCGACAAAAAGTAAGTGATTACTCATGTTTTTTAATAATTCATTGTGTCTCGCTCTTGTCATATTCACCTAATAAACAATTCATTAGATTTGCTATAATTAGCACAGATATAGTTGTTTAACCACCAACCAATTTTACCCGATATCCTTCCTTAAGTAACAACTCATAGATCTTTTGCTTAAATTCGCCTTGGATCATAATCTCTCCATCTTTGACCGCCCCGCCTACTCCGCACTTTTGTTTCAACAATTTGCCCAAAGCTTCCAGATCTTCTGTCTGTCCCACAAATCCGGTCACTAAAGTAACAACTTTGCCCTTCCGCATTTTCCGGTCGAGCTGCACTTTAAGATTCTGCTGGTTTACCGGTAAGGTCTCTTTTTCCTGAAATAAATCAGCAAGTTGATAGTTAAAACTATCATCTGTTGAATATACAACGCCTTCGTATGACTGTTTCTTATTTTTGCTCATAATTTTAACAAATAATTTTTATTGCCTTGGGCATAATGGAAATATTTAGTTTATCACCTAATTCGATGGGCTCCCCATCCACATGAACTGGTGAAATCGAATCTACCTCGATCTGAATATTCTTTCCTGGTATAATTTCCACGTAGCTTGACTGGTCTGCAGACTTATTGAATAGGTGGAAAATCATTTTTGGCAAGATATACAGCGGAAACTTATGTACAATACATACATCAAGTATGCCGTCATTCACCGAAGCTTGAGGGGCAATATATGCATTGTTTCCGTACTGCGGTGAATTAGCAACACTAATCATAAAGGCCTGCCTTTGGTATACCTTACCGTCTATCGTTAATTTATAATGAGCAGGTTGGTATTTGCTCAACACGTTAAAAACAGATTTCATATATCCCAAGGGCCCCCGGATATTTTCGTTGGCAAAATTCTCACTTACAGAAGCGTCGAAACCTAATCCGGCAATATTAAAAAAGCGTCGGTCATTAATAACACCACAGTCCACTTCAATGGATTCAAAACGATTTATGCGGCGAATTGCTGCAGCTTCATTCATTGGAATACCTAAATAGAGTGCCAGCCCATTTCCAGAACCCTCCGGGATAATCCCCAAAGGTATTCCCGATCCGACCAAAGCAGAGCCCAACTCATTGATTGTCCCGTCTCCGCCGACCGCTATTACCGCATCATAGCCTTCCTTAATGGCCTGTAAGCCGATTTCATAGGCATGATTGGGGCGCGCTGTCTGCTGAAATGTCGGATCAAATTTCTGTAAATCCAGTACATCTAATACCTGCTTTTTGAAGGAAGTCTTGCGTTTTCCTCCTGAAATAGGGTTAATAACAAACAATATTTGTTTACGTTCTGACATATCCAAAGATAGCGGAATTTACCAATTTCTTAAAATAATGTAATCTTGTACCGTTTTAACGTCGCTTTCTAATTTTTTAAAATTAAAAGACAAATTTGATTTTAAATATCCCACAAAGTATCGTAGCTTTGTCGCAACAAAAAATAGAATGTGGACTGATTTGCGTGCTGTTGCATACACAAAGCAACGACAAGGAGATTGCAACCACAGTAAAAAAGTGCTAAAAACCCTTCGCTATCACGGCTCTTATCACTTTGCTGTTATTTCATTTCTAGCGCAAATCCAATATTAAAATTACGTAAGGCATGGCTTATTTATTTACGTCAGAATCTGTTTCTGAAGGGCATCCGGACAAAGTTGCGGACCAAATTTCAGATGCATTAATAGACAATTTTTTAGCATGGGATGAAGACTCACGTGTTGCTATTGAGACTTTGGTGACGACTGGACAGGTCGTTCTTGCTGGTGAGGTTAAATCAAACATCTATCTGGATGTACAAAAAATAGCCCGCTCTGTTATTCAGAAAATTGGCTATACAAAGTCTGAATATATGTTTGAAGCAAATTCTTGTGGTGTGTTATCTGCAATCCACGAGCAGTCTGCAGATATCAATCAGGGTGTGGATCGAAAGACGAGACAAGAGCAGGGAGCTGGCGACCAAGGAATTATGTTTGGCTATGCCAATAATGAAACGGATAATTTCATGCCTTTAGCCCTAGACCTTTCTCACCGTCTTTTATATGAGCTCGCAGAACTACGTAGGGAAAACAACGAAATAAAATATTTACGGCCTGATGCGAAGTCACAAGTAACATTGGAATACGGTGATGACCACAAACCGAAGAGGATTGATACCATTGTCATCTCTACACAGCATGATGACTTTGACGCCGAGCCAGTCATGTTAGACAAAATCACACAGGATATAAAAACAATCTTAATCCCTCGTGTCAAAGCGCAATTAAAGCCAGAGCTTCAGTTGTTATTTAACGATGAGATTAAATTTCATATCAACCCTACCGGAAAATTCGTTATCGGCGGCCCGCATGGAGATACTGGACTTACTGGCCGTAAGATTATTGTCGATACGTATGGTGGAAAAGGTGCTCATGGTGGAGGAGCCTTTTCTGGGAAAGACCCCTCAAAAGTGGATCGTTCGGCGGCTTATGCAACCCGCCATATTGCCAAAAACTTAGTTGCGGCAGGGGTAGCTGACGAAATCCTCGTTCAGATTTCTTATGCAATTGGTGTAAAAGACCCTATGGGAATTTATGTGAATACGTACGGTACATGCAAAGTAAATCTGACAGACGGTCAGATTGCTGATAAAATAGCGCATTTGTTTGACATGACTCCTTATGGCATTGAAACTCGTCTTGGTCTAAGAAATCCGATCTACTCCGAGACAGCAGCATACGGTCATATGGGTAGAACACCAAGAAAAGTGACGAAGGAATTCGAAAGTTCCACAGGAGAAAAGAAACAAATTGAGGTTGAATTATTCACCTGGGAAAAATTGGATTACATTGAAAAGGTAAAAGAAGCGTTTGGTCTGTAAGGACTAATCAATAAAATAAAAAGAGATGCAAAAAATGTATCTCTTTTTTTGTATCTTACTATTTCTAAACCATTCATAATGAAAAGAAGAAATTTTTTACTTGCGCCAATGGTGCTCATCACAGCCCCAACATGGGCAAATCCAGCAAAGTCAGAGGATGACCTGCACTCAAATACGATTGTACATGTTGTTAATTTTTGGCTAAAGAAAGACATCAGTGAACAGGATAAAAAGGACTTTGTTGGCTTCTTTGAGGAACTACGAAAAATAGATACCATCAAGACACTCAACTATGGTGTTCCAGCAGCAACCAATGCGCGCCCCGTCGTCGACAATAGCTTTGACTACACATTGATTGTCACGTTCAAAGACCTTAAAGATATCACTGTTTACGAAACACACCCAATCCATCTTAAGGCGATCGAAAAATATCAGCATTTTTGGACGAAAGTAATGGTCAAAGATACTTCCATCATCAAATAAGTCCGCGCGCCTTAATCTCTAAATATTTATTGATTGAGTTGATGGTTAAATTTTCTGGCGCAGTATATATCGTCTGAAACCCATTACGGATTAATTCCTGCACAATAAGTTGCTTCTCATAGATAAACTTTTCAGCGATAATCTGATTGTAGATTTCAATGGTCTTTTTCGGAGTGCTTTTGGCGAGGGCTTCAACTTCAATGTTTTTGAACACAACAACAACGATGATATGGCTTCGGTTTAACATGGACAGATAGTTTAGCTGTCTTCTTAAAGAGTCCAAAGTTTCAAAATTAGTATAAAGAAAAATCAGCGAACGTTTATTGATATGTGCATTTGCATAACTATAGAGTTTGCCATATTCAGGCTCCTCAAAATTTGTAGCCACTTGATATAGCGCTTCCGAAATCTTGAGCATCTGGTTGTTTCTCTTTTCGGCTGGAATAAAGACATTCACATCCTTTGAAAAGGTCAATAACCCAGCGCGATCTTGTTTTAATATCGTAGCATTCGAAAGGACCAGAGATGCATTGATTGCATAATCTAATAAAGTGAGACCATCAAACGGCATCCGCATCGCGCGCCCCAGATCAATAAATGAATAGATTGGCTGGGATTTTTCCTCTTCATACTGATTGACCATCAGCTTTTTGACCTTTGCTGTAGCCTTCCAATTCATATGGCGATAATCATCCCCCTGAACATAGTCCCTAACATGGTCAAATTCCATTGCCGATCCAATGCGCCGTATACGCTTTATGCCCAATTCATTCAACCTGTTGCTGGTGGCCAAAAGCTGATATTTTCTCAATTGAATATAAGACGGATAACATGGGATTTCCTGTGTCTGACTGGTTACAAACCTCCGTTTGAAAAATCCAAAACGTCTTACCAATGCCATACATCTACCAAACTTATATTGCCCCCGTTGTGTTGGCCGCATTAAATAAGAAATTTCTGTACTTTGATGAGCGGATAGACGGGTAGAAAACTCCTTATTCCGAATTTGAAGTTGTATTGGAAATTCTTCGAGGATTTCTATGACAGTGGGAAACGGATAAAAAGAATTGACAATGAGCTTCATGGGATTTTCATCGCCATTGGACAACTTCTCCGGGTATACCCGCGTGATTTCGATATGCCCTTTCCCCGAAAATAATACGATGAAATCAAAAATCAATACAGCCAGCCAAAGCCAAAACAGAATCCAGGCAACAACAAGCAATCCTTTTATAAAAAATGAAATCACAAAGAATGTCGCTATCGCCAACAACGAATAGAAAAACTGATTGGTTAGAAAGAGCTGTTTTAATTTTCTCATTATCTTGGAATTTCTACCGTATTAATGATTTGGTCAATAACATACGCGGTTGTAAAACCCTCCATTTCGCGTTCAGGAGTCAGCATCACCCGATGTCCCAACACCGCTGCCGCTACTCTCCGAATATCTTCTGGCGTGACAAAGTCTCTTCCACTCAACGCCGCTGATGCTTTGGCCGATTCGAGCAAGGCAATTGAAGCTCTTGGCGATGCTCCCAAGGTCAAACTTGGATTGCTACGTGTCTTTATAATCACTTGAGCAATATAGTTTAGCAATTCCTCATGCACGAAAATAGACTTAATAAGGCGTTGAAACGAAGAAATTTCCGCTGCTGAAACGACTGTGTTGACTTGATCCTCTTTATTCAAAGCTTTTTGTGCGTGATGCTCTTTTAAGATCTCCAACTCCTGTTCCAGTTCGGGATAATTCACATTGATTTTAAAAAGAAAGCGGTCGAGTTGCGCCTCTGGCAAACGATAGGTCCCCTCATGCTCGATCGGATTTTGCGTAGCGAAAACAATAAATGGAACAGGCAAAATATAGGTACTTCCATCGACCGAGACCTGATGTTCGGCCATACTTTCAAAAAGAGCAGCCTGAGTTTTTGCGGGTGCACGATTGATCTCGTCAATCAAAACAACATTGGCGAATATCGGCCCCTTTCGAAATTCAAATTCATTACTTTTTAAATCCAATATCGACGATCCGGTCACGTCTGAGGGCATCAAATCTGGTGTAAATTGAATGCGTTTAAAGTCACTGCTGATGGTCTTGGCAATTAATTTTGCGGATAAGGTTTTCGCAACGCCCGGCAAGCCTTCTATCAACGAATGCCCCGACGCCAAGATCGAAATCAATAACATATCAATCAATTGATCCTGCCCAACGATAACCTTTTTTACCTCCGACTTTACCTGAGCCATTTTATCATACAAAACCGATATATCAATTCGGTTTTCAAAGGATATATATCTATCGAAGTCACTCATATCATTTTTGCTTTATGTTTAAAATCTTCTATAATTTCATTAATCTGCCGTAATCCGGTCAAGTCATGTTGTTGTATTCCCTGCATTCGAATTATTAGTCCTATTAAATGCTGAATGTCGGCTAAAGGAACACCTGATCTTTCTGCCAATTCCTCGCAGAAACCATCTTCTTCTAAGGCGAGGGTATCCATATGAAAACGGGTCCGTAGGTCATGTAGAAAATAATCAATTTTTTTGTCAACCATATTGCCCGGTGTACCATTTTCGTAATATAGTGTCGCAATCGTTTCACAAAATTCTTTGGAAAGATTCTGTTCGGGTTTGATAATCGCGACTGCGCGTTGTTCTCTTTTACTCTTAAACACCAGTAAAAGGATAAGTCCCCCCAATAGGACATACCATGCCTGTCGTAAGCCCGTGCTGGTCAACAAAACCCGTAAGGGCGTACGATACTGATCCCTATTCGCTTTAAAATCATACCAGGCGATTGGCTTATCATTTAAATAAGATAATGCTTTTGCAGCATAAGCATATTGAGAAGCTGAATTCAGTAGATAATAGTTTCCAAATAAATCGGGGGTCAGATGCAGGTAAAGCCTACCTTTACCAACCTTTACCTCGACAAAATTGGGTAATAGATAGTCCTGGTAAGTAATCCCCCCAAGGATGGTTGTATTCTTTGGAAGTTTACTGAAGACCGCACTTAAGTCCGATTTACCATAATGAATTTTAGTATTATCATTGGTTAGCTTAACGCTCAAATGACTTTTAATTTCCACGCCTTTCTTATAGCCGTAGAAATTTTGCACCTTGATACCTAGGGAATCTAAAAGATTATAGTCAATCGTTTCAGCGATAATCATCGCTTTTCCTCCGCGAGCAACATATGTAAGTAATTTATTTTTCGCAGCTTCGCCTAAGGAAAAATACGACGTATAAAACAGCAGATTCATCGCTGTTCCTTTCGTACTATCCAGGTATTCATATAATGGTCGCCTGACATCCACATTACGTTGATCAATAATATGCTTTAATTCTTGCCTGAGCACATAAGCTCCAAAAGGATTTTTATCTTTTGCATCGAAGGTCCGATCCCAAATAATCGGTTTCTTGCTCGTGATATCAATGACACCAATCAGCAATAAGACAGCTCCCAATAATATCAATCCAAATTTTACTGACCCTTTCATTTAATTTGATGTTGATATTGGTTAAACAGTTGTTCATACTGACTAAAATCGGACTCATTTAATTCAAATTGTCCGAACCAGATGTAGTCAAATACTCGTGTGCACTCCTCAAATCCAGCACGCAGGGCATTATGCTGAATCTCATTCGCAAAATCGGCATTTGTCTTACTATGCTTCCATTTGATATGACCCGCCTGTGCTAGCTTTTGGATATTCAATAATTGTAGGTAACGAATTCCCAATGCATAATTTCGCCGCTCGATAGCCTCCTTGATATACGGACTAAGGTCGCTGTTCATCAGGTTTCTCTCCACATAAGCCAGTGTATCCAAGGGATCTTTTTCCTGCTCATGTTTAATGAAATACTGGTTTTTATTGTATAACACTTTATAAAGTACAAAAGCCAATGCGATTAAGGCTAGGAAGGCAAATACATATCCAAATTCTTCGTTAAATTTATACGGATTATCAGGCATGATATCCCCCAGCCATTGGGAAATACGTTGTAAAATCCTTTGCAGTACACTTACCTTATCTTTAATATTTTCGGAATACACAAAATCATCATGCTCGTATCGCTTGATAATTTCTGGATAGGGGTCCATTTTATAAGCTCGTCCCTGGCTATATTTGGGAATAGAATCAAATAAATGTGGGTCCCAAAGAGCCTCTTTACTATTCACAGCTTCGGTCATTGCAATAGAATCCACCGTAGCAGAATCTATGGCGTCGGCGGCAGAATCCACAGCCACAGAGTCTGCTGTATACGTTTCCGAATCCTCAGTCTGCGGTTTGGGGTCACAGGCGCTTGATAAAAGCATAGATACAAAAGCAAAAACGAATAGCAGCCTATTCATCTGTACCTCCGATCTGATCAATCATCCCATAAATACGTTCACCGAATTTGAGATCCTTGGCCGTTTCGTAAATTATACCATTAGCCAAAACACCGGACATGTATAAGAATAATGTAAATAATGTAATAAACATACCGCCCAAAGTCATCAGTAGTTTTCCCCAGGACGAATCAAAGAAGGCTGTGTCCATTCCCAAAAAATTGTAAGATATCAGGGAAACGATAATTAAAGGGACAACAGAAATCATCATAACGGCCATTTGGAAGATAAAATTGACAATATAAGTTGCTACACCATATTGAATCAATTTTTTGCTCAACATCACATAGGCATCCGTGAAACAGCTACCTAGATCAGAATAACCTTCGCGATAAAATAGAAAAGAACTGAATAACCAGATTCCCACCATAGACATCAATATACCAATCGCAAAACTTCCAATAAAGGGGATAAAGGCGGAGAGAACTGCAACAATGGCGAGTGGTATAAAAACGACGATCAAAGCCAAGATCATCGCCAGTAGGAACATGAAATACCGGCCGGAATTTACCCTAAAATTGTGAAGCACCTCTTTTCCCGTAAACAATGTATTTTTACGTTCTTTCAGCAGAAGAAAATACTCTATAGAAATGCCATACACATATAGACCAAGCGCAATCAATGCTAAAATCAGTAATGCAGCCCAAGTAAATCCATCTATATCTTCAAACGAATTACTGTTGGCCGAAAAGGTAATTTTTGTCGAAAGGAAATAATAGACCAAGGCTATTCCAGCTAGCGGTAATGCCGAGAGACCAAAAATAGTCGTCACAAAGTGCTTATAGATCAATTTAAAAAGATCAATAAAGTTTTGGACAAAATCGCCTATCTTTCGTTCTTTCTGAAATTCAAAATCTACTTCCATTGAAATCGTTTTGCTAATCGATAGGGATTAATAACATAAAAAAATAATATAGCCAGCAAAGATAGCAGAATGATAAATAGACTGAGCCATATTGATACCTGATAATATCTTGTTACAAAGCCCTCCAACGTGCCCGCGACAATAAAAAATGGTATCGTGCTGACCAAGACCTTCATAGCAATCTTTGCGGTCTGAACGAAAGACGCCAACCGGGTATACGATCTTGGAAACAAGATGCTATTTCCTATCGCAAGGCCACAGCCGCCAGCCACAATAATTACAGAAATTTCAATCGTGCCATGGATCCAAATCGCCGACATAGCCTTTCCCATCACACCGTATTGAAAAAACATCTGGTGGAAAGCGCCCAACATAATGCCATTGCTAAACAATACATAGCCTGTACCAATACTTAGAAACAATCCAAATGCAAAAGCCATAAAGGCTACGCGAACATTATTGATTGTAATCCAGATGGCCGAGCCAAAATTACTTCCTTTTCCATAGACGGCAGCCGGATCGCCCGCTCTTATGCTTTCTATCGTTGAATCAACATAAAAATCACCTAAGATAAGCCGAATAAAATCGATGTCATACATCGCTGAAAGAAAACCAATAGCTGATGCGAGAATAAAAATCAATAAGGAATAAAAGAGCGGCCTACGGATCGACCAAATTGCATGTGGAATCTCCTGATTAATAAAAGATTTGAATTTATTGTTCGAGGCCTTACGGTCCTTATAGATTTTTTGATGGGCGGTTACAGCAAGTTCATTTAAATAATTTCGTACCTTACTGTTGGGATAAAATGTCTGCGCGTAGGCCAAGTCATTTGTTAGCTCAATATAGTTCGATGCCAGTTCATCTGGATCTACCTGCATGTTAATTGACAAATTATTTTCAATTAACGTCCATTTTTCTTTATTTCGTTCTACAAATGATGCTTCTCTCATTAATTTTTTTAACTGGCTAAACCAAATATATGAATAAGCTTGAGATAAACACAGCACAAAATGTAAAAATCCAGTATAATCTTGCTAGCCTGGGTTCGAGGATGATCGCATTTGCCATCGATTATTTTATTATCGTCTGCTACTTTTTCTTTTGCATGTTTCTATTGGATGCATTAAATATCACGAGTAAAGACCCTTATCTTTTCTATGGTATAATTATGGGCATGACCTTACCAGCATTTTTTTATACCCTAATTACCGAAACGGCATTTGCTGGCCAGACCATCGGTAAAAAAATCATGAAAATAAAAGTTGTTAAACTCGATGGTTCACGTGCAGACTTTTATCAATATCTATCCCGATGGACATTATCAATAGTAGATATATGGATGACAATGGGCGGTATTGCAATTACCTCAATTGTCCTATCGAAACATGGTCAACGTATCGGAGATATTGCTGGGGAAACATCCGTCATTAGTCTAAAACCCAGCCTGAAACTCAGTGATACCATTTATGAGGAGACTTTTGAGAACCATCCTATTTTATTTCCACAGGTCATCAAACTGAGCGACAAAGATGCCAATGTTATCAAAGAGGTTTATCAAACCGCATTTGACAGGAGGGACGTAGGCATATTGACGGCTTTGGTTCAACGTTTGGAAGCGGTCATGGAGGTTAAACATCCCGAAAAAATGACTCCGAACGACTTCGTTCTACAAGTCATGAAAGATCATTACAGCATGTTTAAGGACAAATAGCCCCGCAATACCTTATTAAGTTCTACTATCACCTGGTTAAGAGACGAATATTCCTCGGATATAACACGGCTTTTATACGCTCATGACCGAATCAGCACCGTACAATCACCGAAGAAGAACCGTACAAGTACCGTTAGAAGTCAGCTATTGATGTACCTTTAATCCGCATTTATCAAGAAAGTGCTGTGGATTTTAAATATAAAAAAAGGGGCAAGTTGTGAACTGCCCCTTTAAATTCTTTAGTTACGACAAATTTTAAGCTGTTACAGAAGCCGCTGAAGTTTGTACTTGACGATCGACTTTTTTCACTAAGCCTTGCAAAACGTTGCCTGGCCCAACCTCTACGAATGCAGTAGCACCATCCGTAAGCATATTTTGTACCGTCTGCGTCCAACGAACAGCACCGGTCAACTGTGCAATCAGATTCTGCTTAATAATAGCAGGTTCGGTCTGTGGCTGCGCATCAATGTTTTGATAAATGGGGCATCTTGGAGAAAGGATATTCGTTGCTTCAATTGCCGTTTGCAACTCTACTTTAGCAGATTCCATTAATGGCGAGTGAAATGCACCACCAACATTTAATTTTAGTGCTCTCTTCGCGCCTGCCTCTGTCAACAAGGCGCAGGCTTTATCTACGCCTTCAATTGATCCGGAGATGACCAATTGTCCAGGGCAATTGTAGTTCGCAGCAACAACCACCGCATCCACTTTGGCACAAATTTCTTCCACGACACTGTCTTCTAGCCCCAAAATTGCAGCCATCGTTGAAGGCTGTAATTCACATGCTTTTTGCATCGCATTGGCACGCTGGGACACCAGCTTCAATCCATCTTCAAAACTTAAAGCACCCGCCGCTACCAACGCTGAAAATTCACCTAAGGAGTGCCCTGCTACCATAGCTGGCTGAAAAGAGTCTCCTAAGGCTTTAGCCAGAATAACAGAATGCAAAAAAATTGCAGGCTGTGTGACATTGGTCTGTTTCAATTCCTCATCCGTACCAGAAAACATAATATCTGTGATGCGAAACCCTAAAATATCATTGGCTTTCTCGAATAAAGCTTTTGTTTCTTCATTTAAATTATACAGGTCCTGACCCATTCCAACAAATTGGGCTCCTTGACCAGGAAATACGTATGCTGTTTTCATCTGTTATATTTTTTTCTTTAAAGGCTGATGAGCGCTCAGAAGCTCGCTTTCATATTTAAGAATTACTGTAACCGCAAATATATAGAATTCTATCAAATATTAATCCTCTGGGACAAAACTCAACGACAGCATCTTCCGGGGGTCAAATACATCCTGCGCAATATTTAAGAGATTAGCGCTATCTAAATGCTGTATTTTTTCAATCACCTCATCCAATAAAATAACACGGTCATAATCCATCACATTTTTGGCGGCCGAAATAATCATGCTCATCCTATTTTCTTCTGTCAAGGCAATTTGACCAATAAACTTTTGTTTTGCCTTCTTCAACTTAATAGCTGACAGGGGTTGCTCACACATTTTATATAGCTCTCTAAATACGAGTTTTTTAGCCTTTTCCACCTTTTCTTCGTCAGTCCCGAGATAAATGCTAAATAATCCTGTATCCGAGAAGATCGTGTAATTAGATTCGATCGTATAGGCAATACCATATTTTTCGCGGATGGAAAGGTTGAGGATAGAGCCCATTCCCATTCCCCCTAGCATATTATTCAAAAGCAACAGCCCTGTTTTACGTTCATCACGATAGTCATAGGCCAATGACCCGAGCATATAATGTACCTGATTAATAGGCTTGGGAACTTCAAGGTGTTGTACCGTAATTGGTTGCACATCATTTCTGGAACGCGAAATAGCATGTTGTCCTATAGCTCCGAAAGCCTTATGTAACAACTTTTCTACCTCTTTTAAACTGTAGTTACCTGTAATACCGATGACCATTTCATGGGTATCGTAGTTAGCCTGCATAAAGTCTGTGATATCGTTCTTTTGCAATGCTAAAAGTTGATCTTCAACGCCCAGTATATTGTGTCCTAAACCTGACCCGCTGAATACAAGATCTTCGAAATCATCGACAATCGATTCTTCAGGGCTATCCAGATAAGAGGCCATTTCATCAACGATAACCGATTTTTCTTTATCAATTTCCACTTCAGGAAAAGTAGAATGAAAGAAAATATCCTCAAATAAATCCAGCGCCCGGTTGAGATATGGTTGCAATATAGAGGCATGAACACAAGTGTATTCTTTTGTCGTATAGGCATTCAGGTCCCCCCCGACGGACTCCAGATAATTGATAATCTGCTGTGTAGAGCGCTTCTCGGTCCTTTTAAATATAAGATGTTCAATAAAATGGGCAACACCATACTTACCCTCCGATTCGTCCCGGGAGCCTGCATTGATGACCATACATACATGGGTTACTGGCAAATTTTGATATTGGAATACCACACGGATTCCATTTGAAAGTCTAATGATTTCGTACTCCATTCAGTTTTTGAAATTTCTCTAATTGATGTGTTTACGCATAAATTTGCGTGGGTGAAAGGCAAAACCACTCTTCTTATAGAGATGAATGGCCCGCTCATTATGTTCCTCGACTTCCAGCAGGATCATTTTGCAGTTTTTCGATTCCAAGTAGGAAGATACAAAATCAACGGCTAGTTTTCCAAGTCCCATTCCTCTAGCTTTCTCGCCTACAAAAAGTTCATCGAGAAGCCCTACCAAGCCTTTGAATTCAAAGCTAAAAAAATAGGTGACGATCATATAGCCTAAAACATCTTCTCCATTGCGAATCAACCAAGCTTGCCCGAATTGAGGATTGTTGATAAAAAGATCAAAATTATCAATTGTTATATCGCGGTCGATATCATACCCATCGATGGCATAAAACTCTTCCATCATTGCTACAATGGACGGAATATCTCCTACCGTTAACTTATCAAATCTTATCATTTCACGCACTTTTTTGCAAAGCTAGGGATTTTTAAATGCAAAACGGTCATAGTGAAATCACTATGACCGCCTTTATTTTTTTGTAATACAGCTATAGGTTACATACGAGGAGGTCTCATCCCTCCGGGGAATCTGTTTTCGCCTTGTGGATTACCCATCGCAAATTTTTGGAATTTGTAAGTGAATAACAACATAAAATAACGTCCGAGACGGTTCGTCCGGCTATCTGTCGTTAAGAAGCCATCTACAGTACGAGAAAGATTTGTTTGCTGATTTAACAAATCAAATGCCTGCAGACGTAAAGTCCCACGTTGATCTTTTAAGAATCTCTGTTCCACATAGGTATTGATAATGAACGGATTGGAAGACAAACCTTGACCATAGCCCTGATTGAAAGATTTCGAAAGATCAGCGCCAAAGATTGTGTTCTTCAAAATATTATATGAACCAATTAATGTTGGTGTCCAGGTCTGAATATCGCTATTTCGCTGTAGTAAGCTATTTTCTGTATGTGTAAATTGGTAACGAACACCCGGATTAATTTCCAGATTCTCGGATGGATTGTAACGAAACATTAATCCCTGAGTCAGGACAAAATTACGGGCAACATTTTTCTGTCCGATATTATCATTTTCATCTATGGAAGAATAACCAATAGTTTTATTCACCGAAATACCACCCATCAACATCACATTGAAGGTTTTTTCTTTCCAGGATTTACCATAATGGTAAAATGAATTGATCGCATACGGACGATCGCCGTTCTCATTCAAATAACGTGTTTCTGAGATCAATGCAGAATCTATTTTTCCTGTTGTAGGGTCTTTCTGGATAGGACCGTAATACGATTTGTTTAAACTAACAATCTTATTGTCAGTTAGGGAACCATTGAGGAATACAAAGAAATTATTACCCTTTTGAAAGTCGTTTTTACGGAATCGTAATTTCAAATCGTGATTAAATTCTGGATTTAGGTTTGCATTACCATACACGATATTCGTTGAACTTGTACTCAAATTATAAGGCAATATTTGCGATACACCCGGTTCTGTCGGGGACCCGGAGTAGTTTACACTTAAGTTGGATTGACGTGAGAATTTATATTCAAAACGCGCAATTGGCATCCAGTTCATGTTGTTGCGGGAAATCGGAATGATCTCGCCCGAGTTGATTGCTGCCCCAGTCAGATGAGAAGGTTGCCCGGCCACACCCACCGAATACGTCACCTTGTCATTGCTAAAGAGATAGTTGGCTCCGATCTTGTGAGTTATAAAAGCGTAGTCATAATTATAATCTAGATTTAGCTTCGCATTTTCGAATGCGTTTTCAATACTGTTGTCATCTTTATCGTAACCTTTTTGACTGATATTATTGTCATATTTATTCTTGTTGAAGTCATAGGTCACCTCCAATTTGCCATTTTTGGATAAAGGTTCGGTATAATTTACAGAAGCTCCTGCATTCCAGCTCTTATTTATCGCATCCTGAATTGTACGTTGATATATGTTGCTCATGGACTGATTAACATTGGACGGATCGGAAATATACCTGTCAAGTATCTGATTTACATCTTTATCAGTTTTGGCATTATTGTAATTGAAATTAAAAAACAAGTTGCGTCCATTATCATTCAATTTACGATTATATAAACCACTGATACCGAACCGCGGCGCTGTGGAGTTTGTTCCATTTGTCAGCGTCTGCCTATTATCCAAAATCTCCCTTAAATATGTAATGGAATTGGTTATCGAATTATTATTCCCGTCATCATAGCCAAACTGTGGCACAATCTTAATGTAATCCTTCGCGGAGGGCTTCCACTCTACGTTTGCCTCAAAACGATGATTTCCGCCAATGGTATTTGAATTTGCATCTACGCTATCCGCCTGCGATCGGCCAGGCGTTGCATTCACAATATACCTTTGTGAGAGTGTCGTATTATTAGTATGGCTATAACTATAGCTGCCGTAAGCTGTCAGCTTATCCGAAAAATCTTTACGAAAATTAAGTCCAATGGAACCTATCTTGGTCAGGCCATCCGAGCCGCCAAACATACCGCCTCCACGACGTCCACCGCCACCTTGGCCGCGACGGGCCCCACCTCCCGTGGTATTGAAATCAAACAGAGGTGCATTGGTATTGTTTAAATTTCCGAGAATGGAAAGCTGCTCCCCTTCGCGCATCCCCATCCACATTCCTGTCGCCTGATAACGATCTTCTGTCCCATAGCCCGCACGAAGTGTCGTCATATGGCCTTGGTTATATTTCGGATCAATCTGAATATTCAGGACTTTTTCAGATTCGCCATTTTTATTTCCGGTAATGTTGGCCATATCGCCATAGTCGTCAATAATTTGCATTTTTTGCACAATATTGGCCGGAAGATTCTGAGTGGCGGTCTTAACATCGCCTCCAAAAAAATCTTTCCCATTGATTCTGACCCTTTTGACAGACTCGCCCTGCGCAGTGACATTGCCATCTTTATCGACTTCAACACCTTGTAATTTTTTCAGTGCATCCTCTGCAACTGCCCCATCACGTAATTTCAGATCCTTCATAGTATACTCCAAGGTATCGCTTTTCACAACCACCGTCGGTACACCGTCCACAACAACTTCCTCAAGCATCTGAGAATTCTGCTGCAGGGTCAGACTAGGGATAATATATTTTGCCTCACCTTTAGGAAATACGAACTCTTTTTCGAAGCGCTCAAAACCCAGGTTGGAGACCGTAATCTTAAACGTATCGGCTTTGATTTTATCAAAGGTAAAAATCCCCGCCATGTTTGACCCAGCAGTCATGGAATCCAATTTTGACGTCAACTTAACTGTCGCTCCCGCAATGACGCGGTTCTTGTCATCTTTCAACATTCCCTGTACGCCTTTGGTCTGGCCGTATACGGTCCATCCTGTTAACATACTTAACAAAAAAAGCAAGAAGCCTCTCATAATACTTATTTTTATATTTCTATAACTGACAATCTTTGACCGAATGCCCCTGTCTAAGTTTAACCAACCTATCTCTTTCCTATTTGCAACAGCGCATTCTAAATCTTTACAAAAGAAGATATTATTAGTGTTAATTAATGTAAAAGGGCATTATTCACACAGAAGTTACAATGCATAACTCTAATTTTATTTGTAATTTCGTTCATTTACAGAATAAGAAAGATGCTATTATCATATTATCAAGATCAACAAATTGAAGCTGGATGTGACGAAGCGGGTAGAGGTTGTTTGGCGGGTCCAGTTTTTGCCGCGGCAGTAATTTTCCCAACTGACTATCATCATGCATTGCTCAACGATTCGAAACAGTTAAGCGAGAAAAAACGGATGGAAATGCGTCCCATTATCGAACGGGAAGCACTTGCCTACGCTGTGGCGAGTGTCTCTGCCGAAGAAATAGACCGCATCAATATTCACAATGCCAGTTATCTTGCCATGCATAAAGCTTTGGATATGTTAAAGATAAAAGCTGAATATATTATTGTGGATGGCAATAGGTTTATTCCCTATCAGACAGTCCCTCATTCCTGCATTATCAAGGGAGATGGAAAATATCTTTCTATTGCAGCAGCTTCCATCCTAGCAAAAACTTACCGCGACGAATACATGGATACGATTGCTTCGGACTATCCTGCTTATGACTGGCTCAATAATAAAGGCTATCCGACTGTAAAGCACCGGACTGCAGTGCTTGAATACGGGTCAACACCACATCATAGAAAAAGCTTTAGAATAACTGATCCACAGCTCAAATTATTCTAAAGCTTCAAACTTTTTAAAAGAAACAGCCAATTATACAGCTGTTTCTTTTTTTGTATTCCGTAAAGAGAAATATGCTGCTGCGACTATCCCTAACCCGAGGATAATCGACGATATTAAAGTCAATAAATTCCCCATTTTGTGTGACTCTGGATCAAAGATAAATTCGACTTTATGCGTTCCCGCAGGCAACTGTAAGGCTCTTAACAAATAATCGGCACGTATTATTGGTGTTTCCTTTCCATCTACATAAGCTTTCCAGCCCTTATCATAAAAAACCTCGGAAAATACCGCAAAAGCATCATTAGCAGCAGTATATTCATACTGCATTTTATCGGGATGATAGGATGTCAGTTTAATTTCGCCTGCTGTCGCCACACTTGAAGTTTTTGCCTTGATTTCATTTTGATATTGTTGGTTCACGAAAGCTTCTTTACGCGGATCAAAAGAGCTTATTGCTTGCATTTCCTCGGCGTTTCCTTTTACAAACGTCACTTTGTCCACAAACCAGGCATTACCGGCCGCTGTGCTCCGTCTGACAATACGCTGCGATTGATTTTGAGGATCTGTCGTAATCAGGTAACGCACATTAAACATATCAAGCACGTCTTCATTAAGCGCTCCATTGAACTGATTTTCTAAAATCTCTTGGAAACGCATCAATTTCGCCGCATGGTAACCTCCTAACGATTTATGGAAATAGGATGGACGGGCATCAGCGAATGGATCGGTCGTTAGATCCAATACGCGATAACTTAGATCTTTATCCAATAAAATTAATTGATCGACCTCGCGTTGCTGGAATACCTGTTGTGTAGTCGCTCCTTTTTCCATAAACGACTTATCGTTTAAAAAGCGTTTATCCACACTCCACAGATCGAACAGGAACAAGACAAGCAATGTACCCAATAACACGCCCTCATTAAGTTTATTCTTTAGATAAAACCAAACAAGTCCAAATGTAAGCAATACAATAACAAAGGAACGGTAAGCATCCTTGCTCGCGATATCCTTCCGATCTAGGACCAGCTGATTCACCAACTCTGTAGCTGCAGACTTATCACCGATTTGCTGAGTGAAGGTTTCGATTAAATTATTATGTTCGGCATTTCTGAAATTTAAGAACAGATCGGGTAGCAAACCGATCAGCAGACAAACTCCGCCAACACCAGCAAAAGTATACAGCACTTTTTTGTTCAAATTCGTAATTTCTTTGGCCCTCGTCAACAGTTCATTTACTGTCATAATAGCCATCAGCGGTACTGTGATTGAAACGAGTACCAAGATGGATTCAACGGCTCTAAATTTATTATACATTGGAAAATAGTCAAAGAATAAATCCGACACCAGTGTAAAATTCTTACCAAACGACAAAAGCAGTGCTAAAACTGTAGTCGTTAATATCCACCATTTGAAGCGGTTTTTAACAATAACAAGTCCCAAGATGAATAAGAAGAAAACACCAGCTCCAAAATACCAAGGTCCAGATGTAAAACGCTTATCTCCCCAATAGGTAGGCATTCCTTGGGCAATTTGACCTGCTTGAACAGCCGACATTCCGCCTTTTTCCATGAAGAATTTGGCCACATGCGACTTTTCGTCCAATTGGCCACCACTAGCGCCACCATAGGCATTGGGAATCATGAAGGTCATGGTCTCGCCAACACCTTGGCTCCATTCATAAGCATATTCCTTGTCAAGCCCTTTCTCCTTTGTATTATTATTGTCCACCTTCGTGATATTCGCATGACCACGCGTACTCAGTTTACTGTACTCCCAGGTAGGCAATAAAATGGAAGCATTTACCATTAAAGCAATAATAACCGCAATTACCTGTCTGCCTGAGGCAATAAAGAATTCCTTTAGTTGTTTTTGCTTGATCGCATCGGCTAATGTAAAAATGACGTATACCATCAAGGCCATTAACAAGTAATAAGTCGTCTGTAGGTGATTGACACGAATTTCCAAGGAAAGAAACAACGCAAGCAGCACCGGCCCCCATAACTTGCTCCCACGGTAACACATGATCACCGCAGCAATTACAGGTGGTATAAAGGCGATGGCATTGGCCCTGGTAATATGGCCTGCTTCTATATAAATAAAGTTGTAGGAAGTAAAGGCTATAGCCACTGCGCCCACCGCAGCGAGCCAGGGTTTGATACGTAGTACGCTAAAAAGAAAATAGGCCCCCAATAGATAAAACAACACCGTATCCATCGGACTTGGAAAAACAAATTTGACAGCTTTCAGCACATAGGTACCAATGTTATTTTCATTTCCCTGCCAGATTTGATAGGTAGGCATCCCGCCAAACATGGAATTCGTCCATAAAGGAGTCTTCCCGTCTTTGGCTTTATAATCAAACAATTCCTTTTGTCCAGCTTGCGCCTGTACCACATCAGATTGAGCAAGAGTCTTTCCCTGCCAAACGGGCGTGAAATAAAAAAAGACTAGCACAATAAAGATCGCAATAACAATCAAATGTGCCGAATTTACCTTAAACCAATTTTTCATTTATCCTCTTAGGTTGTTTAAAAGTCTTAAAAGCCAAACTTAGATAAATTTGTTTTTATATACAATTATAATTATACGCAATCAATTAAATACACGTCCCTTAGTTCGGGAAAGAAAACATCCCCGAATCCTGTATTTCGCAACACGATTTTCCCACCATCTTCAATATGCTCAGCCCTTAAGGATGCGTTCAGGTCCAATTTTACCAAAAAAAGAGGCTGCATCATCATTGAAATTCATGATTGTAAAATCAGAATTAAATTTGGACATATGTTTTAATATTATCGATCGTATAAAAGAGGGCCAAAATCTTAATATGTTTTGGCCCTCTTTTGTTAAATCGAATGTAGTGTCAAAATTTCAGTTGGCATCAAACGCCAAAACTGACTTTTGATGTAGCCTCCACTCTAGGTCTATTTCATCTTAACAGCGGTGCCTGTTGCGCCGACCATCATCATCCCACCCGTTCCTACTGTTTGGAAATCCAACCGCACGCCGACGACAGCATCAGCACCCAATGCCCTGGCACGATCTTCTAATTCACGCAATGCAGCCTCACGGGTTTCCTGAAAGGCACGCTCATAAGAATTGGATCTTCCACCAAAAAAATCCCTAAAACCAGCCATCATATCTTTAATGGCATTCGCTCCCAGGACAACCTCCGAAGAAACTATCCCCAGATAACGGTCGATCTGGTGTCCCTCAATAACACTTGTTGTTGTTAATAACATAATTTTTATTCTCCTTTTTGAATTAACTTATTGATATTGGACAATTCTCCAAAAACCACTAAGATATCTCCTTCTGCCATCACGGTTTCAGATGTGGCAATACCCGATGCTTCCTTTTGCTCTTTGGTGATTCCGTCTTTTTTTGTCTCTGTAATTTTTACTGTTGTCAGCACGATAATTTTATAAAGGTTGGTCAGATTTGCCTCCTGTAGGGTCATACCCACATAACGCAAGGGAACCTTTGTTTCAACGATAGAATATCGATCTGAAACCTTAAACGAATCAACGATATCAATATTGTCCAACCGCATCGCCAATCGCTCAGCGGCTTCCTCCTCTGGCATAATATACTCATTGATCTCCATGGCTTCTAAAACCGTTTTCTGCAGATCAGATACGATACGGCCAATGATCCGTTTTACTTTTAGTTGCTTCAGAAGCGCTACTGTCATGAGAGAGGCCCCTTCATCTTCTCCTATGGCGACAATTACCGCGTGGGCATCTTTTAAAGGCAATGAAGATACAGCTTCCCGGTCTGTAGTATCTAAACATACGGTGTGCGTGATCTTATCTTTGAGTTGCTCTACGATACTTAGATTTCGATCTGCTCCGATCACTTCATGACCGAGTTCGGTCAGATGAACGCCCAAAGAGCGGCCGAAGTGCCCTAATCCTAAAACAATATACTTCATAACTCAAACTAAGATAAATTTATTTTATTTACAAGTTTAATTGATCGTCCGACAAAAACAGCCCGCTTTAATTCGCTTAAATCCCTAAACATCCAAAGGAACAAACATTTAAAACAGGATCTTTTCCTCAGGAAATATAATATTTCTGCGAGTCGTATTTTTGATAAAGGCAACCAATAACGTCAACATACCCACACGACCGACCAACATCGTCACAACAATGATCAGTTTACCACCCATGCTTAGGGAAGGTGTAACACCTAAGCTCAATCCGCAGGTCGTATAAGCAGATAATGATTCAAAAAGTAAATCTTTCATGCTTTTGTCCGGATCGGTAAAAATAAGGACAAAAAAACTCAGTCCAACGACAAGGAATGACAATAAAATAATCGCAAAAGCTTTATTGACGGATTCGCTCGCTATTCTTCGTTTAAAAATCTCGATATATTCCTTTCCCTTTGCCAAGGATATGATATTCATAAAAGACAGCGCCACAGTTGTCACTTTTACGCCACCGCCGGTAGATCCCGGAGAAGCACCCACCCACATCAATACCATGATCAGAAAAATAGTTGGCGCTCCGACAAAGCTCAAATCAATGCTATTATAACCCGCCGAACGCGCAGCATTTGCCATAAAAAAAGACGTCGCCCATTCGCCATCCCAGCCTTTTTCCAAAGAAAGGGTGTTCTTTCTTTCCAAAAAATAAAAGAAAAGTGTAGCTGCAACAATAATAATCCCATTACACAGCAAGACCAATTTGGAATTGAAACTAAAGCTCCAAGCTTTATGTTTGTAATTTTTCTTGGTGACCAAACGGTGATACCAGAGCAACAAGAACTCCTTTATATAGGTATAGAAGTTCAGCACAATTCCAAAGCCTAATCCTCCGAGAATAAACAAAGTGGACAGCGCCAGTTGGAATGGATAGTTGAACTTATAGGCTTCATTGGTGATTCCTCCTGACAAAATAGAGAACCCAGCATTACAGAATGAAGAAATGGAATGGAAGATCGAAAAGAAAATCATACTCCCCATATTGGGGAAATTAGTACTTTCCAAGGTCGTAAAGATTAATACCGCACCAAGAAATTCAAATAAAAGCGTAATAAATATTATGGTCAATAAGGTTTTTATGACTGAAGCTACCTTATTTTCTCCCAAAATCTCACCAAACATCAATTGGTTTTTGAATGAAAATCCACCGGAGAAAAAATAACCAAAGAAACCCGTAAATGTCATAATTCCCAATCCACCGACCTGTATCAATACTATAATAATCGTCTGACCGAACATGCTGAAGTTGGTCGAGATATCGGCCACCGACAACCCGGTTATGCAAACAGCACTCGTGGCCATGAACAGTGCATCTACAAAACTCAATGGCGCTTCTATCGTCGTGCGTGGCAGCATCAGCAGAACTGTCCCTATCAGGATAAGCACAAGAAAGCTAATAACAAACAGTATGGTAGGATTAAAATAAAAATTATCAAAAAAGAGGGTACTTTTAGAAAGTTCAGCAATAAAAATAATATAGATACCCAAGTAAATCCATTGTTCGCGCCCAAAAACAGAAAGGGCATCGATACCCGCAAAACGGGCAACCAGAATAAAAATAAAGTAAATCAGGATGAGGAGCCCTGAGTAATGTTCAACAGCAATTTTTTTTAGTGCATAGATGGATGATGATTCCCGCAATGCAATCATAAAGAAAAGGACAAAAAATAGGTAATGAATCGTTTTCCCTAGTAGTATACCTAATACGGGGTCTGTTACATACCCTACATTGAAAATAACAATCACAGCACAAATCATGCTGGCATAAAACATGATCTTATCTACAAGACCGTTTTTATATTTGAAAACAAATCGAACGAAACTTAATATCGAATCTATCATTATAAACCGCAAACTAAGATAAATTTGCCTTTATTCAAAAATCTATCTATTTCTTCTTCATGTAGGTGCGATAATTTCACGTGAAACGGAAGTCGCTACCACTTTTCTCCACTTCATTCCAGACAATCTTCTAGCTTCCGGGATTTTCTTTCTCTAATTCCTTTTCAGCTTTTTCCCGATCCCGTTTTCGCTTTTCTTCTATTTTGGCGGCCGCTTTTTCTTCTTCTTCTTTTTCTTCTTTTAACAATTCCTCAGCAGTTTTATGCTTCTTAAATATCCCTGAGAATAATTTCTTCGCTTTTTCGACACCACTTACCACCTTTTCAACCCGATCAGCTGTATTCATCAATTTTGCCTCCCGTTCAGGCCCCAAACCAACACATTGTTTAATTCCCATGAGCAAACTTTGCCACATCGCCTTGAAAAAAGGATGATAAGGATCCCGATGCTTATTAATATGACCAACAGTGTATTTACCATACAGATCCGGATTGCCAGGATTAAACAACACCTGATTAACCATAAATGAGAGAAATCCCTTCTTTTCCCTGCGCCCATCGTCCCCTGTTTCGGAAAGAATATTGACTTTCAGATCGTTGTAATCCATTTTAAATGTACCCTTGCTCCGGTAATCATTCGCCCAAACATCAAATACGATCCGTTTCAGATTACCAGATTTAACTTCAACGTTCAGCAGTGGTCGAATCATTTTGTTGACCACTGTTAAATCCATCTGGCCAAGACTGCCTTTATAAGTATAGGCTCCCACTTTGGAAGTCATATCAAAAACAAAATTAGTGAGTAACTTGCCCGAGTTCATAAAGTTGGTGCTCAGGTTAGCACGCATAAGCTTTTGTTTGAGCAATTTTGTTGAATCATTCGTTACATTCAGAATTGTGCCATAAGTGTGATCAAAAGTAATGGTTCCAATCTGACTGTATTTGTCGCTCATCTCGGAATAAGAAACACCAATATTATCCAAAAAAAGCGAATCAATTCCTAACCGGGTCGACATTTGCATCAATTTCATATGGGGAGCATTTCCGATCTGACGCGTAGCAGTACCCTTGTAATGTTTATCACTATAAATCGAAAGCTGCCCATTTTTTAAGAATGCTTTCTGTGCATAGACCTTTTTATCTCGGGAAAGCTGCCCAAAATTAAATTCCGCTAATTGCAGGGTGTCCATTTTAAAAACAACATAACTTCCTCCTTCCCCCTTCTTTCTATAATAAGCAGCCTTGTTTAGCGTCGGTTGGTAAGCAACTTTAGTCAAAAGGACGTTCCGGTCCTTACTATTGATCTTAAGTTTATCAAAATCAATTTTATAAAAGCCATCCGGAGTTTTATAGGTAAACCCAGGGACTTCTATATCAATCATCTTCGTGTGATAAAAACGTTGTTTATCTTGTTCAGAAGTTGAATCAATAAGAACATCATCAATTCGCACTTTTACTTTTTTTATTTCAAAGTCTTGCTGTACGCCCTTTTGTACCTGCGTATATTTAAAATCAATATCATTCAAGTTGATCGCTTCAACATGGATCTTTTTTAGATTTTCCTTTATTTTCTCATATAAAGGCTTTTTAGGGCCATGACCAACTGTATCGTTATAACGGTGTACTTCATTGATTACATGGATTGTCGGTGTATCTACAGTAATATCGTGCAAGAAAAGCTCTTTGTCCATCAACACCTTACGAATACCAAAGCTTTTGATCTTAAGCTTGTTAATAGTAATCTCGAAACGATTGTCAGGAGCCTTTTCCATCCGTTCCAATTTCTTATACACTAAACTATCTGGAACTAAATGAAGATTTTCAATCGTTAGATTGCCAAGAGCCAAATTAACGTGGATATCCTCATAATGAACAGTATATAAACTGTCCGTCGCCTGCAAAACCAGCTGCTTAATTTTGGTATCCAATAAAGGCTTCCACTTATTGCTAAAATACCAGATGCTTCCAGTCAAAGCCAGAAGAATAAACACAGCAATACCAATGATCCACTTAAAAATAGGCTTCATAAAGTCACAATCTCTTTGTAATTTAGTCTTTATTTTATTGAATAACAAACCATATTAAGCCGGTTTTGTTTCAAATACTATTAAATAATGCAATTATGCAGCTCCGAATACGACTTTTTTTATTTCTCGTACCTTTTTGGCTACTTGTACTCAGTTCTTGTTCAAATTCAAAACCCGAAACAGGCTTCTATTTTTGGAAAACAGTATTTCAGCTTGACACTGTAGAACATCGCGCACTAAAGGAGGTTGCTGCTAAATCCATATATACACGAATTATGGATATAGACTTTGACCCTTCTGGTGTTCAGGCTGTGCCCGTTAGCCCCATTACCTTCTCCCAGCCAGTCCCTAAAGAACAAGCGTTAATACCAGTTGTATTTATCAATCAACGCATTTTTTCTGAAATGGACAGCTTAGAGATAAGAGCCCTAGCCAATAAAATTGTCCCATTTGTCTCTGCAAAAATTAAACAAGCTGGCAAAGAAGAATTTAATGAATTACAATTGGATTGCGACTGGACGCAATCCTCGCGTGACAAATTCTTTTATTTGCTCAAATATATACAGGAATTACCAGCCTTAAAAGGGATTGTAGTAAGTTCAACCTTAAGGTTGCATCAAGTAAAAAACACCGTTACAAGCGGTATCCCGCCAGTCAAGAAAGTGACTTTAATGTGCTATAACATGGGCAACCTACGTCAGTTTGGAAATCAGAACTCCATTCTGAATCAACAGGACCTAAAGACCTATTTGGGTGGTACACTTCGCAATTATCCTTTGGAAATGGATATCGCACTTCCCCTATTTCAATGGTTTGTAGTTTTTAGAAACAATAATTACATCGGTATTTCAAAGCATATCAGTGAACAGGATATCAATAATACAACCCTATTCACCCATAATCCCAACAGTAATTTATATATTTTAACTGTCGATCTCCCCAAAGCAAACCTCAAAAAAGGAGATGTCGTGCGCTTTGAGAAAGTAACACAAAACGATCTTTTACAAACGGCAAAATTTTTGAGGGGAGAATTGAAAGGGAAAAAACATCAGCTTATTTTTTATCATTTAGACCAAGCTACATTAGCAAATCATGGCAATGCCGAGTTACAGGAAATTATTCGTGCTTTCTAGCACTACACTTGCATTCTTCTTTGGAGAAATTGCAGTCAATATCGCATGTGGTCCTGAAGTTGACCCTTATGACAACCAGACGACTTACTATCTTCCGAATCTTGAGGACAATGGGTTTTCTGCATTTCAATACATTCCTTATCAATTTTTATATACTGAAGAAGCTCCGATCAAAGAAAGTCGCGTCAATAGCGAAGCTTGGGCAAAGCACTTAGGATCAGGTGTAAATACAAAAGATATCGAACAATTGATGTACCAAAGCGATTCCGCAACATCCAATCTGGTCAGTAATCAACAAAGATCATCCTGGGGCACTCTTCCTGACTCCATTAAGGGAAACACATTTTTACAAACCTTAATTGATGGTAAACATGAGCCTGAACGCGCCTACTTTGTTTTTACAAAAAAACAAGAACCCATAACAAATGTTGAGCAAAATTACTGGGATCCCGATACACGGAATTTTAAGGAGATCGTCCAATACGCTCAACTGGCTGAAGAGCAGATCAACAAGCATAAAAAAAACAGTTTCCTTTTTGTGCGTTATGCCTATCAAGCTGCTCGCTTATATTTATTCGGACAGGAATATGCTAAAAGCATCGCTGTCTATGAAAAATATTTACAGCCGATCAAAGGAAACGAGGCGATCTTAAATTGGGCGCTTTCCAACTATGCTGGAGCTGTCCGTAAAAATGGGGATGGTGCGAAATCCGCCTATCTATTCGCTAAGCTATTCACAGCCAGTCCGGAAAGACGTGTTTTGGCCTACTCAAACTTTCATTATATCACAGCTTCTGACACTGAAATTTTTCAATATGCAGCCAATGATGCGGACAATTTTAACCTAAACGCCATTATAGGTTTCGGCACAGGTGATCGCACCATGAAATATCTAGACGCCTGTTACAGGCTTGACCCCGCTAACACCATTAATGCCGTTTTGCTAGGAAGAGAAGTCAACAAAATAGAAGGAGACATGAATGAGTCTTTTTATATCGGCTATGGAGAAAATTACAGCTATTATTCCCGAAACGAGAATAAAAACACTGTTAAACAGCACTTGGATTCCCTTCGCAATTTTGCTTTAAACCTCTATCAGGACAAAAAATACATTCAGCCACAACTCGGCCTAATTACTGCCGCTTATCTAAGCTGGATGAATAGAGAAAATGAACAGGCAAAAAAATATCTTGTCCAAGTAAAAGAAAATGAATTGAATCCTAGGTTGGGCGATCAATATCAGATTACTGTGTTGCTTACCCAGTTAGCCGACTGGCAAACCAGCAAACAGATTGATCAACCAAAGCTGGTCAAAACATTAACATGGCTAGAGGAGAAAGCCAAGCAGGATGGAAAAAACTCAAGCAACAGAAAGGAATGGAGCTATAGTGCTTTCGAATACAGCAATTATAGTTTAATCGCCAGAAACATCCTTCAAAATCTCGTCGTCAAACATTATCTCAGCACACAAGATACGGCTATGGCGAGTTTAGCAGCTGTGAAAGCCGATATCTTCTACAATTACGGCGTCGCTAAGGATTCTCTTGAAGACAACATGCAATGGTCTACCATGCATTTTTGGGAAAATAGTCTCACACCTAAAACATTGTTAAAAATAAGAGCTTTATTGTCTGACAATACACAACAAAATACACTATCCCGGTTTTTACTTGAAGATATCAAGCATTTTAATCGGGATTATCTGACAGAGCTTTTAGGTACCGCATATTTACGGGAACTGGATTTCCAGAAAGCAGCAACGACGCTACAGGCGCTTCCTACGAACCACAAAATAAGGGAAATAAAGAATTGGTATAATGAAGATGAAACAGATGTTATACCCAATCCGTTTATCGTTACCGTCAATGACTATCCCAAGAAATACGGAAAAGAGAACACAACGAAACTAAAATATGCGGAGCGCATGGCGCGATTGGAAAATGCAATAAAAAGCGAAAAAAACAATCAGAAAAAAGCCGATTATTACTTTCAGATGGCTACGGGAATTTACCAGACCAGCACCTACGGAAATGCCTGGTCATTAGTTTCCTACGATTGGTCATCCACGGATAGTCATGCCGCCTCAACAATACACTGGCAGCGGAATTATTTACAGGCAAAATCAGCAAAAGAATGGTATGGCAAAGCACGTTCACTAAGCTCAGATAAAGAATTTAAGGCCAAATGTACATTTATGCTTGCAAAATGCGAACAGAAAGATTTTGTTTATACAGAACACACACGCTGGAAATATTATGATTCTCCATTGAAAAATCCGTTCTATCGCTTTTCGCTGCAGAATAAGTATTTTAGGGAACTTAACACACAGTATAAGGACACTGCATTTTTAAATACCGCTTCAAGGGAATGTACTTATCTAAGAGACTATATAAATCTTACACAAGCCTTAAAATAAAGACGCTCTTTCCTTTAAATAAAGAAAGGCTTCCACACATTTGGAAGCCTTTCTTTATTATGCTCTACTATCTTCATTATGATACATACTGAGATAACTATCGTAACGGGATGATTCAATCTCGCCTTCCTCGACAGCTTCCATAATGACACATCCCGGTTCGTTGATATGTCGACAGTTATTGAACCGACATTGGTTCATCAACGCACGCATCTCAGGGAAAAAGTGAGACAGTTCTTGTTTTTCGATATCCACAATTCCCAATTCGCGAATGCCGGGTGTATCAATCAGTTTTCCCCCAAATGGTAAATCAAACATTTCCGCAAATGTAGTCGTATGCTTCCCTTTATCTGACCAATCCGAAATTTCACCGGTTTTCAAACCATATTCTGGTACAATAGCATTAATCAACGTAGATTTGCCTACACCGGAATGCCCCGACACCAATGTAATCTTATCCTGAAGCAATTCCTTAACAAGATCGATATTTTTTCCTGTCAACGCCGATACCTCATAGCATGGATAACCTATCCGTTCATAAATGGCTTTATACTCGGCCAATATTTCTAGGCCCTCATCACTAAAAAGATCGAGTTTATTAAAAATAAGCACTGCCGGTATGCTATAAGCTTCAGTGGTCACCAAAAAACGATCGATAAAGCCCAGCGATGTTGGTGGAGAAGCTAAAGTAACCACTAGAAAAGCCTGATCTAAGTTAGCACCGATAATCTGCGTTTGTTTGGATAAATTGACCGACTTTCGAATAATATAATTGCGACGGGGTTCCAATTCACGAATGACAGCACTTTCAAGATCCGGTTCCACATCGAAATGTACCCAATCTCCCACAGCCACAGGGTTGGTTGTTTTAATTCCTTTGGTACGAAACTTTCCTTTGATCCGGCAATCATATCGCTTGCCGTCTTCGCCCAAAACCTGATACCAGCTACCTGTGGACTTTGTTACCAATCCTCTCATAGAACCTCTTGCATTAAATGTGTCATAGCACAAAAATCGGAAAAATTTATTAAACTTACGGTTTGATGAATTTCTTACCTTTGTAAGGAGACTAAAATTCAATTTTGTGAAAAAACTATTTCTTTTAGATGGAATGGCTCTTATATATAGGGCATATTTTGCATTGAGCAAGACCCCACGTATCACCTCTACAGGGTTGAATACCGGGGCAATCATGGGATTTACCAATACACTATTGGAGGTATTGAAAAATCAGCAACCTTCTCATATAGCGGTAGTGTTCGACACAGCTGCACCTACAGCACGCCATATTGAATTTGAAGCCTATAAAGCACACCGCGAAAAAATGCCCGAAGATCTTTCGGCTTCTATCCCATACATCTACCGACTGATTGAAGGATTCAATATCCCGATAATTACCATGGACGGTTATGAAGCCGATGATATCATCGGAACATTGGCAAAAAAAGCGGAGCAAGAAAACTTTCAAGTCTACTGTATGACACCTGATAAAGATTTTGGTCAACTTGTCTCGGACAATATTTTTATTTACAAGCCCGCCCGTATGGGTAATGGAGCCGAAGTACAGGGAGTGAAAGAAATCCGAGAAAAATGGGAAGTCACTGATGTCTGCCAGGTCATTGACATTTTGGGTCTATGGGGTGATGCAGTAGATAATATTCCAGGAATTCCTGGCATTGGAGAGAAGACCGCAAAGAAATTAGTGCAAGAATTTGGTTCAGTTGAAGGAATAATAGCCAACGCCGATCAGCTTAAAGGCAAAATGCGTGAAAATGTCGAAAATTTTGCAGAACAGGGATTGATCTCAAAAAAATTGGCGACAATTCTATTGGACGTCCCCGTTGAGCTTGACGAAAAAGCATTGGAACTTGAGGACCCAAATAAAGATATTCTCGAGCCCCTCTTTGCTGAGCTGGAATTTAGAACGCTTGGAAAAAGAGTTTTTGGAGAAGATTTCTCCATACTTGAAAAGAATAGCCCTTTGAACGGACAAATGGATTTATTCGCTGTACAAACGACAACGGTAACAACGACTACAGATATCGCAATAGAAGTTTCGAATGAAAATATCGCCTTAAAAAACATTCATAATACCACGCACGAATACACTCTAATTGATACGACCGAAGAACAAGAAAAGCTTGCCAAGGAGCTTGCGGCAAAGGAGAGCTTTTGTTTTGATACTGAAACAACAGGATTAGACGCAAACCTTGCTGATGTTGTTGGACTCTCTTTTTCATTTGAAACGGGAAAAGCATACTATATTCCCACGCCAGCAAATCGAGAAGAAGCACAGCGCATCCTCAACATTTTTAAACCTGTATTGGAAAATCCAGCAATTGAGAAGATCGGTCAAAATATCAAATACGATATTTTATTATTGGCCCGATATGGCATTAAAGTTCAGGGAACTCTATTTGACACCATGTTAGCGCATTACCTCATTGATCCCGATACAAGACACGGAATGGATGTGCTCGCTGAAAACTATTTAAATTACAGCCCTGTTTCAATTACCGAGCTCATTGGCGAAAAAGGGAAAAAGCAAGGTAATATGCGTGATGTCGAATTCGAGCAGATCAAAGAATATGCGGCCGAAGATGCGGATATTACACTGCAGCTTAGAAACATATTTCAACCTCTTTTAGTGGAAACAGACACGTTACAATTAGCCCAGGAGGTTGAATTTCCACTTGTCTATGTACTAGCAGAAATAGAACGGAATGGCGTAAAGATTGATGTCCCTGCTTTAGGAGAATTTTCTAAAACCTTAGAGCAGGATATTCGGAATCTCGAAGACTCTATATTTGAAAAAGCGGGAGTTAACTTCAATATCGCCTCGCCAAAACAGTTAGGTGAAGTATTATTCGACAAGCTCCAATTGGATCCGAAGGCAAAAAAAACAAAAACGGGACAATATAAAACTGGTGAAGATGTTTTATTGGCGTTGGCACATAAATCGGATATCGTTCAGGACATTTTAAATTTTAGGCAATTACAGAAATTAAAATCCACTTACGTAGATTCATTACCCGAATTGATCAATCCAGAAACTGGCCTCATCCATACGTCCTACAATCAGGCTGTTGCCGCAACAGGCCGTTTGAGCTCCACCAACCCAAATCTGCAGAATATCCCAATCCGGACGGAAAGAGGACGGGAAGTGAGAAAAGCATTTATTCCCCGCTCAGTGGACAATGTGATCTTATCCGCCGATTATTCACAGATCGAATTGCGCCTGATTGCGGAATTGAGTAAAGATCAGAATATGATGGAAGCTTTTAGTCAAGGTCACGATATCCATCGCGCTACGGCAGCGAAAGTTTATAACATGGCTTTCGACGAAGTAACGTCCGAACAACGACGCAATGCGAAAGCAGTCAACTTTGGCATTATTTATGGCCAATCCGCCTTTGGTCTATCCCAAAATCTAGGTATTTCACGTAAAGAAGCAGCGGACATCATTAATGAATATTTCAATCAATATACGGGTATCAAGAAGTATATGAGTGATGCTGTTGAATTTGCCAAAGAGAAAGGGTACGTTGAAACAATTTTAAAGCGCAGACGTTATTTGAGAGATATTAATTCTGCAAATATGACCGTTCGCGGATTTGCTGAACGAAATGCGATCAATGCACCGATTCAGGGCTCAGCAGCAGATTTAATCAAGATTGCTATGATTGCGATACAAAAAGAAATCGAACAGCAGGGACTCACAGGTAAAATGATTATGCAGGTGCATGATGAGCTGGTATTTGATGTTCCGAGACAAGAGGTTGAGGCATTCAAAACCATTATTCTGGACAAAATGACAAACGCGATAAAAACAACCGTTCCATTGGTCGTTGAAATCGGAGAAGGTAAAAATTGGCTTGAGGCACATTAAATTTTGTTATGACTAAAAAATTCATTTATATACTGTTGTTGTTATCCTCATTCTGCTTTAAGAATATTCAGGCGCAAGAAGATAAACCTGTATTTTACGAAAAATTAGATCAGGGATTAATTCGTTTCTATTTTGATAAATATTATTATCTGGCAGCAAAAGATTGCGAATTCAAAACAATTGAACGCGTCAGCAAATTTGATTTCACAAAGCAAATTTTCGAAGGGGAATTTCGTGATTTTGCCCCCAATGGCAATCGCTTGCTTATCGGAAACTATAAGGATGGTAAAAAAGAAGGTCTATTTCAAGCTTTTCACCCAAATGGCGTGCTGAAATGGGAAATAAATTTTAAAGACAACTACCCTATTGGTGATTGGAAATATTATTATCCCGATGGGAAGCCATTATTGACAGTCAGCTACGGCGATTTTGGATATTTCATCAAAGATTATTGGGATAACAGGGGGAAACAGGAAGTCGTTAATGGTGAGGGCAACTACGAGTTTGCAATACCATTCGAAGGCTTTACCGAATTTGGTTATGATTTTTATTTGCGCAAAGGGAAAGTAAAAGGTGGAAAACCACAAGGGAATTGGAACACCTACTTTTATAATGTGGGACAACAGCCGATTTATGCAATGACACAACGGTTTGTTAATGGACAAATTACGGTTACCTACGATGACAATGGGGAGCTTCCAATCGAAGAATTTCAGTCGTTGAGTATTCTTCCATACGATTATTTCGTCCGTGCAGAATTACTAAACAGTAAATCCTGTAGTTTTGATGACTTCTCAAATTTCTATGCGTTTCTTGCCAAACGTTTTACTGATGGAATCAATAAAAGCGGAATCGCAGTTACCAATCAATTAAATTTCTCTTATGAAGTTGAGGTGAAAAAAACAGGAGCAGTCAATATGCGAAGCCTCAAGCTCAATGTAGACTCCAGTAATGAAAATTACCATAATATTTTGAACCGGATTGCGAAAGGCATAGATTTTTATTTTCCAACCTATAAACAAGATCAACCTCAGGACGATACGATTAAAGTTTCCGGAAGCATTGCAACAGCAAGTGATGGAAAGGTCTATACGCATTCAATTAAAATTGAAAGACAAATCGACAATTCGAGTAAATAATTATCTTTGCAGAAATAAATAGATATGAAATTCCATAAAGAAGGATATACTACCTTAGCGATTGCTATACTTTTTATCTTTATCATCAATGCCGTTGCGGATTATTATGATGCATCACAGTATGTAAAATGGTTTATTTATGCCCTTTCAGCATTCCTATTCATCACTGTTGTCCAGTTTTTTAGAAGTCCCAAGAAAGTCGTTAGTCCACAAGATGGTACAATCTTATGCCCTGCAGATGGAAAAGTTGTGGTTATCGAAGAAACCGAAGAAAACGAGTATTTTCACGATAGAAGGATACAGGTCTCTATTTTCATGTCTCCCGTCAATGTCCATGTGAATCGAAATCCCATTAGTGGTCTGGTCACTTTTTTCAAATACCATCCAGGGAAATTTTTGGTTGCCTGGCATCCAAAATCCTCTACAGATAACGAAAGAACGACTGTCGTGGTGAAAGATAAAGAAGGAAGGGAAGTTCTCTTTCGTCAAATCGCCGGCGCATTAGCCCGCCGCATTGTTTGGTACGTAAAGGAAAATGATCAGGTTGTACAAGGCAACGAGTTCGGTTTTATCAAATTTGGTTCACGTGTCGATCTATTTCTACCGCTAGGAACAGAAATCAATGTGAATATTGGCGATAAAGTTACTGGGGCCAAGACCATTATCGGAAAATTTTAACAATTTATTAATACCATAATAAGTAACTTAGGCTCCAATTAGGGGCCTTTTTTATTCAACAGATGAATTTTAGACAATTATTACTGGCAAACTCCGCTGGCGTTGGTATCGCAATATCCACCATCAGCTTTTATTATAAACATGATCTTCAGACCGCGCTGATTATATTTTTTGTTGCGCTGGTAGTCTGCTTTCTTCTATTCAATTATCTTTTCGAAAAATACATCTATCGCCGTCTCAACACCATGTATAAGCTAATTCACAACCTCAAACTTGGCAAGGATCTTAAAGATGCAATTGGTGAACATGTCAGTGAAGATCCCATTACAGATGCCGAAAATGATGTAAAAGCCTGGGCAAAAGATAAAAAAAATGAAATTGAACAATTAAAATCTCAGGAGAAATTTCGACGTGAGTTTCTATCCAATATCTCACATGAGTTCAAAACTCCCCTCTTTGCCACCCAGGGTTACATCGAAACCCTGCAAGACGGATTAATGGAAGAGGATATGGAAATGGCAAAAAATTTCTTGGATAAAGCTGCCCGCAATCTTGATAGATTGAATTACCTCATTCAAGATTTAGATGAAATATCCAAATTAGAATCTGGAAAAATGGTCTTGAACATTGAAAAATTTGACATTGTAGACCTGATCAAAGACATCTCCTATTCATTAGAAGACAAAGCCAAACAGCACCATATCAAAATCGAGTTTAAGCCTAAGGCCGGCACACCGCACTGGGTCAAGGCCGATCGCAACAAAATACATCAGGTGCTCTATAATCTGATAGACAATTCCCTCAAATATGGGAAGGAAGGTGGGACTACAAAAATCAAAATTTTTCCACTATTTGAGCAGGTGCTCATTGAAATCACCGACGATGGTTATGGAATTGAAGAAAAAAATCTGAGCCGCGTATTCGAGCGGTTCTTCCGAACAGACAAAAGTCGATCAAGAGATATCGGCGGATCCGGACTAGGCCTTGCTATTGTAAAACATATCATTGAAGCCCATCAACAGAACGTCAATGTACGTAGTACTGAGGGGATTGGAACTACTTTCGGCTTTACTTTGCAAAAAGTTCAAACCGGAGATTAAACAATTGATGACACTTTTGTGTTTAAACAAAACCAATGTTAACATTAACTTAACATTAGGGTGTTACTTTTGCAAAAATAAATTTAAGATATGTCTTTAAATAGCATTTTTCAATACTTCGTTCCAAAGGACAAAAAATTCTTTCCTTTGTTTGAACAGGCAGGCAACAATTTGATCGAAATGTCTCAATTGTTAAAAGATATTGTTAACTCAAACAATCCGGAGAAGAAGAAGGAGTTCACACGCAAGATGGAAGACCTGGAGCACAGAGGCGACAACATCACCCATCAAATTCATTTGGAACTAGGTAAAAATTTCATTACACCTTTTGATCGCGAAGATATACACTCTTTAGCAAGTTCATTGGATGATGTAGCGGACTTTATCCATGGCGCTGCCAACAGAATGGATTTATACAAGGTTGAAAAAGCAACAGAGCCGATGATCGAAATCGCGGATCTCTTGGTAGAAGCTACTGAGCATGTCTCAAAAGCAATACATGAACTTCGTGACTTAAAAAACATTCGCAACATTACTGATTCGTGCGTACGTATCAATAGTGTTGAAAACAAAGCAGACTATATTTTTGACAAAGCGGTGGCTGATCTTTTTGAATTTGAAAAAGATGCGATCTCATTGATCAAACACAAAGAGGTATTATCCGCAATGGAAGATGCAACAGACAAATGCGAGGATGTTGCTAATGTCTTAGAAAGTATTCTAGTTAAAAACGCATAATCATTCGATCATTAGTGCATAAAAATTCTACGAGATTATGATGTCAACATTACTCGTTGTTGTGATTGTCCTAGCGATTGCATTTGACTACATCAATGGATTCCATGATGCCGCCAACTCAATTGCGACAGTTGTATCAACAAAAGTTCTCACACCGGCAATGGCTGTATTATGGGCTGCCATATTCAACTTTGCTGCTTATTTCTACTTTACAGACCATAAAGTAGCCAACACCATTGCCAAAACGGTATTGGAAGAATATATTACCCTTGAGGTTATCTTTGCGGGCTTGCTCGCAGCAATTGGCTGGAACTTGTTTACCTGGTACTACGGAGTACCATCGAGTTCATCACATACCTTAATTGGAGGTTTTGCGGGATCAGGAATGGCCTACGCCTTTATTCTAGGAGCAGATCCTATTCATGCCATTAATATCGATGCGACTTTAAAAATTATTGCTTTCATCGTTCTGGCACCAATCATTGGTATGACCATATCCATTATCATTACATTAATCGTGATTAATCTGGCAAGAAAATCACGTCCAAGCGTAGCTGAAAAATGGTTTAAAATCTTGCAATTGATTTCCTCCGCAGCATTGAGTTTTGCCCATGGTGGTAATGATGCCCAAAAGGTAATGGGAATCATTCTTGTTGCTATGGTTGCTGGAGGTTATATGGAAAACACTGAACATATGCCTGAATGGATTCCATTAACTTGTTACGCAGCAATTTCTGCCGGAACTATGAGTGGTGGTTGGAAAATTGTAAAAACAATGGGCACAAAGATCACAAAAGTGACACCATTAGAAGGAGTCTGCGCTGAATCTGCAGGTGCTGTTACATTAGGGATAACAGAACATTTCGGTATCCCAGCTTCAACTACACACACGATTACAGGTGCTATTATTGGTGTCGGCGTTGTCAAGCGTGTTTCAGCAGTTCGTTGGGGTGTTACTATCAGTCTATTATGGGCTTGGATTTTGACGATCCCGGTATCTGCACTGCTTGGTGCTCTATCATTAGTTATCGTCCATTATTTACTTTAGAAAGAATTTCTTAATTTTTTTCTTAAAGCTATTGAAACAAAACAAAAATTTGGTACTTTCGTACCGAATTTTTGTTTTGTTGTTTCACATTAAATACTTAATTTAGTACGAAATATAGCGAAAACAAAAATTTAACATAATTTTAAGACTTTGGCACGGCAATTGTACTGTTCCAAGTATTAATACAAGTGAATTTAAAATTGAAAACAATTAAAATTAATAATAACCTTAAAAACAAGAGTATGAACTATTCTACAATTAAAAAAACAGCTGTTGCTGCTACATTAGTTGCCGCTTTAGGTTTCGCTGATACAGCACAAGCTCAACAAGTATTCGGTGGTAGATCACAATACAGAACTTGGTCTATCGGAGTTCAAGGTGGTATCACTACACCAAATAACGTAATCGGTGGTGGTAACGCTTTTGGTCAAAAAGTTGGTTACTTCCAAAACAAAGTTGGTGAGTACTATGGCTTGACAGTACGTAAACAATTCTCTCACCTATTCGGTTTGGAAGTTGAAGCAAACCGTGGTAAGATCAAAACTTACAATCACGATTTATCAGGTCCTAAAGCAGAAAACAGTTTAGGTGCTCGTTCAGTGGAAACTAGTGTAAACTGGGCGGCTAGCTTAAATGGTGTATTTCAATTGGGTACAATCGATTTCTTGAGAAGAGAAAATTCCGTTAACTTCTACGCTAAAGTTGGTTTGGGAGCTATGGCATACAACCCTGTTCAATTTGATGGTAATGATTTCAATGGAAAAGTGGTTTATGATAACTCAGGAAAATGGGGTGAAGGTGTTATTGGTGACCGTGACAAAAGCGATGAAGGTCGTGACAATAAATTAACAGCATTCGTTCCTGTAGGTGTAGGTGCTAAATTTAAATTGTCTGAAGTTGTAGCTTTAAATTTAGGCTATACAATGAACTTTACTGATGATCAAATCTACGGTCCAGCTCGTCAGTCATCTTACAAAGGTAAATTCTCTTCAGTTATGGCTGGTTTAGAATTCACTTTAGGTTCAAAAGACAAACAAAACTTGACTTTTGCTAACCCAGTTGCTACAATGTATGATGAATTGAAAGATCCATCATTGAGAAACGAAGTTGAAGCATTGAAACAACGTGTAAGCACTTTAGAAGGTACTGTTAACACTTTAAGCGCTGATGCTGATGGTGACGGTGTATCTGATAAATTCGATAAATGTCCTAACACACCGGCTGGTACTCCAGTAGATGGTTCAGGATGTCCGATCAAATTTCCAGAGCCAGTAGTTGAAAGCGCTACTGCTAATGGTTACTATGCTCCAATTCAATTCGAATTTGATAGCTCAGTATTGAAAACTTCATCTTACTCAACTCTAGACAAATTGGCTAAAGAAGTACGTGATAACAATTCAACTGTAACTTTAGATGGTTATGCATCTGCTGAAGGTACAGAAGCTTACAACATGACTTTGTCTAAAGACCGTGCTAACTCTGTAAAACAATATTTGGTAAATGCTGGTGTTTCTTCATCAAGCATCACTGCTAACGGTTACGGAGAGGCTAACCCAGTTGCGTCTAATTCAACTGAAGAAGGCCGTGTTCAAAACCGTCGTGTTGAGATCAAAAAATAATCGTATATAATTTATACCATTATATTTAAAAGCCGGCTCCAGAGCCGGCTTTTTTATTTTGACAGTATTTATCCTTAACTTTGTGGATGATATCTAATTTGTGGAAAAGTTAATCCATAAAATTAGATAAGAAATTAGTATTTTGATTTAAGGAACAAAATACTGGTTTTAAACTTTTGAAAATGGAAGAGGATTTTGAATTTGAAAACCCCGAAGAAAGAAAAATCTCGGTGGACCGATATGAGGAAATGCTTCGAAACGAGGATCAGTATTTTTTTGACTCCAAGGCCTTCGAAGGAATTATTGACTATTACGCTGAAAAAAATGATCCTGTAAAAGCACTACAAGTAACAGAATTTGCGATTAGCCAACATCCTTTTGATATCACATTTCTGTTGAAGCAAGCTCAATTGTTTTCAACAATTCAGCAATATCAGAATGCGCTGGCGGCTTTGGACAAAGCTGAGCTATTGGAAGCTTCAGAGGGTGATATATTTTTGATTAGAGGCGGAATTTTAGGAAGCATAGGACAGTTTGATGACGCATTAGAACAACTATTTAAAGCATTACCATTATTAGACAATAAGGATGAAGTCTACTTTCATATAGCGATGATTTTCCAAGCCCAAATGGATTATGACAAAGCTATTGTTTACTTAAAGAAAGCGCTTGAACTTAATATGGACTATCAAGAGGCACTCTATGAACTAGCGTATTGTTACGACGTGCTTGATAGACAAGAAGAAAGCATATCCTTCTATAACAAATATATAGACTCAGACCCTTATTCGTATTATGCCTGGTATAACTTAGGCAACTCTTATCATAAAATCGGCAAGTTCGACGCGGCGTTGGATGCTTATGATTATGCCATATTGATCAAAGAGGATTTTTCATCAGCTTATTTCAACAAAGGAAACGCGCTCGTCAATTTAGATCGTTATCAGGAGGCTTTGGACGTCTATAAACAAACCTTCGAATATGAGCAGCCTAGTGCGGACACTTACTGTGCAATCGGCGAATGTTATGAAAAGTTGGAGCAGATGGAAGAAGCGCGAAACTATTATAAAAAAGCGGTGAAATTGGATGCTGAGTTAGCGGATGCATGGTTCGGTATCGGTGTTACCTTGGATTTTGAAGAACGTTATTTTGAATCTCTTCATTTCTACAAAAAAGCATTAGAACTAGAGGACACAAATCCCGACTATTGGTTTGCTATTGCAGATGCGCGTTATAAATTGCAACAAATTGATCAAGCTGAAGAGGCCTACAAAAAAGTAGTAGCATTGAATCCATCTGATATAGATGCGTGGCTCGATTACTCATCCATTTTATTTGAACAGAGCAAAGTTGATGAAGCTATCAATGTTATGTCCGATGCGATTACCCAAAACCCTCAAGCAGCAGAATTGTACTATCGTGTTGTCGCTTATTTATTCGCCAACGGACAATATAATGAGGCTTTAAACTTCTTAGAATTAGGCTTAGCGACGAATCCAGAAAAACATTATATTCTCTTTGATTACCTTCCTCAATTACAGGGAAATCAAATTATCACTGAAATCGTAAAAAAATACACAAAACCAAAAGATTAAAAAATATACCTGCAGGCAATCACAAAGATTATCTGCAGGTATAAAATCCGATACAATTACATTAAGAAGCTTGTAACCCAAAGACGTAGTAAACCCTCCGATGAAAAAATTAGGTTTGATAGGATACCCTTTAGGGCATTCTTTTTCCAAGAAATATTATTTAGGGAAGTTTGAGAAAGAAAATATCCAGCATATAGATTATGGGCTATATCCGATTGAACGCATAGCAGAGTTTCCGTCAATTTTTATGAACAAGGACTTCTATGGCGTTAATGTGACCATCCCCTATAAGATAGAAGTGATGGATTATTTGAACGAACTGTCAGAAGAGGCTAAAGCCATACAGGCGGTAAATTGTATCCGCATCACCCATCTTGCGGATGGTAGCGCCTATCTTAAAGGTTACAATACAGATGCATATGGTTTTGAAGCATCACTAAAACCCCTTTTAAAAGAACACGATAAAAAGGCCTTAATTTTGGGAAACGGTGGTGCTGCAAAGGCAGTTATGTATGCATTGGATCAATTAAATATCACATACAAGATCGTCAGCAGAACAAAGCAAACAGAGAACTACACCTATGATGAATTAGATGCGTCAATTTTAGCAGAACACACATTAATTGTCAATTGCTCCCCCGTTGGTACATTCCCCAATATTACAGAGTCTCCTGCTTTACCTTATGAATACATCAATGAGAAGCATTTATTCTACGATCTAATCTATAATCCTGAGGAGACATCCTTTCTAAAAAAAGGAAAAGAGAAAGGTGCTCGAATTAAGAATGGCTACGAAATGTTATTGCTTCAGGCTGAAAAGAATTGGGAAATCTGGAATAGCTGATTTTTCACTATTTAGCGAACAAAAAAACAGTAATTTTGCCTTATGTTAAAGATTAGAACATTTACTTTCAACGCATATCAAGAAAATACCTACTTATTGTATAATGAACAGGGAAATGCACTTATTATTGACCCAGGTATGTATGTCGAAAATGAGCAGGCAGAGTTTTCGACATTTATCGATCATCATAATCTCAATCCTCGATTGTTATTAAATACGCATTGTCATATCGATCATGTTTTAGGTAATTATTTCATTCACGAGAAGTTTGGTCTTTTTCCTCAATTTCACGAAGGTGAACTATCTACCTTGGTTGCTGTTCAAAACTATGCCCCCCAAATGGGATTTCGCTATGAGATCTCTCCCATTGGAGAAGTATTTTTAAATGATGGGGATATAATCCAATTGGATCATGATGAATTGAAAGTTATCTTAGCTCCCGGCCATTCACCTGCCCATATTTGTTTTTATTCCGCTTCACAAAAATTTCTAATTGGTGGAGATGTTCTGTTCCGTAACAGCATTGGTCGTACTGATTTACCAGGAGGAAACCATCAGCAGCTTCTGGATAGCATCAAACAAAAAATTTACAGCTTACCTGATGACACCGTTGTTTATCCTGGTCATGGCCCATCAACGACTATAGGTTTTGAAAAGAACTCCAATCCATTTATTCAAGGATAAGATATGAACTTGCCTTTTCTATTTGCCAAAAGATATCTCTTTTCAAAAAAATCGGTTAACGCGATTAATATCATTTCCTCAATCAGTGTGATCGGTGTGATGGTAAGTAGTGCGGCATTAATTATACTCCTATCCTCTTTTAATGGCATGGAAGAGCTTATTCTATCCATGTATAGCAAATTCGCACCCGAACTAAAGATTGAGCCCCAAAAGGGTAAGCTTTTTGAGACCAATAAACCGATTTTCCAAGAGCTTCGAAACGATCCCAATGTCGTTCATTATACAGAAGTATTAGAAGAAAAAGTATTGCTGCAATACGGTAACCGGCAATATATTTCGACCATAAAAGGAGTCGAGCCCCAATCGCTCAATACAAGTATTGGTGATAGTATTCTTGTGGACGGGACATATCAACTCGTGCAAGATTCAACGAAGTTGGCTATACTCGGGGCAAGTGTTCAGGCCAACCTTGGTGTATCAATACAAAATACACCTGATTTAATCCAAGTTTATTCTCCAAGAAAAGGAGTCAAAAATTCAGCTAATCCAGCAGAAGAATTTAATATTCGATCTATTACCCCTACGGGAGTCCTCAGATATCAGCAGGATTTTGATAATTTCATTATTACGCCGATTTCATTTGCAAAGGAAGTACTTGGTGAATATGATCGGGTATCGTCCATTGAGTTTTATTTAAAGGAAGGAACTCTGGTCAGAGAATTCGAGCGAGATCTTCAAAAAAAATTGGGGGTGAATTATCTAGTTAAGAATAGAGAAGAACAAAACCCAACCTTATATAAAAATGTCCGTGTAGAGCGCTGGGTTGTGTTTTTCATTCTAACATTGATCAGTGTCATCGCAATTTTCAATATTGTGGGATCATTGACAATGTTGGTATTGGATAAACAAAAGGACATGACGGTCTTAAAGAGCTTAGGTGGAAACAATAACTTAATTCAACGTATTTTCTTTTACGAGGGACTAATGATCGCAATTATCGGTTGCATTTTAGGTTTATTACTGGGAGCTGTCTTCAATTATATTCAATCAACATACGGTATAATACGCGTTGAAGATGGTGCAAACGCTATTTTAGATAGTTATCCTATGGTTAGCAGATGGAGTGACTATCTATTAGTATTTATTACGGTCACCAGCATATCAGGATTAGTCTCTTATTTCTCTGCGAAGATAAGTGTAAAAGAACTGAATAAACTAAAAGCAACAGATTAATAGCGGGAACTTTTAGAACGGCTTTGATTACCCTTAGTTATTTGTTGGATTAAGCTTCCCCAAGCAAAAGGATTTAATAAAGGATTAGCATAACGCTGGTTGATGACTTTATTATTCATCGTATTGAAGCTCTGGGCATTATTGATTGAACGCATCTCGCTGCCATCACGGGGTACTACTGCAGCCATAGCTGATAATGATTCATAGGAAAGCGATCTTCTGGCCCGCACTATATTATCTTCAGATACATCCAAGTTCATAAACGCAATATTAAACTCTTCAATACTAGCCCATGGATAAGGGGTGACCATGGGTAATTCCGTAACCAAGTTTTGCATGACAATATTAGCGGTATATTTGTCTCCGGCAACTTCAGGAATTGTTATAGTGAGAGGATCGAATCCGACGGAGGTAAAACGAATTGTATCTCCTACATGGGCCACAAAGGAAAAATAGCCTTCATTATTTGCTGCAATCGCCTCGTTACGAAAGGACAAATTGGTTACCGTAGCATAGCCAACGGGTAGTCCTGAACCCACAGTAGTTACAATACCAGAATATTGAATGATTTTTCTCTCTTGAGCATTCAAAATAGAAAAATCAAAAAATATTGATAAAACTAATAATATAGGAATCAGCAGCTTCATAGAACAAATTTACACAAAAACAGCCGAGCTAGCCGTTAAATTGTGTTAATAGATAAATTAGTTAGCCGATGGCATAGTCGCATCAGGAGAATCCGGATCAGTAAGATTGATCGCTTCTACAGCTGTAATCTCGGGCACAGCTCTTTTGATAGCCTGTTCCAATCCGGCTTTAAAAGTCATGATGCTCATTGAACATGAAGCACAAGCGCCCAATAGTTTTAATCGCACGACATTATCTGCTGTAATCTCTTCAACACTCACATTTCCGCCGTCAGTTTCCAAATAGGGTCTCAAGGTATCCAGTGCTTGCTCCACTCTTTCTTTTAAAGTCATACTCTTAATTAAAATCAATGATTGTATATGTAAAGATAGTCAAATATTTTAAAATCTACATTTTTCCTCTACTTGGGCCTTAGAAAAACAACAAGTCTATGACAATACCGCTACTAAATTGCATTAACGAGTTAAAGAATGTTAATATAAAATGTAGTTTTTGGGATCAAATAATTATTAAACTATATTGCGCAGTAAAATTTAATTGATTAGTATAACAAATTCACTTATCTTTGTAAAATGTTTTTAAATAGGCGTATAGCGGCTATCTGTGCCGGCATGATGTTTCTATTGGTGTTTACTGGTTGCAAGAGTAAATTTGAGAAATTGCGCGCAAGCAATAATATCGCTCAAAAGTATGAAGAAGCCGTAAAACTATATGAGAAAAAGAAATATACAAAGGCATTAGTTTTGTTCGATGACTTGCGGACCAAATTTCGCGGGCAAGCTGAAGCAGAAAATATCTACTATTATCTGGCATTTGCCAATTACCGTCTGAAAGATTATACTTCAGCAGCATACCATTTTAAGGACTTTGCCGATGTTTACCCAAACAGTGCTCGGGCTGAAGAATGTCGTTTCATGCATGCCTATTGCTACTATTTAGATTCACCTCGATCAACTTTGGATCAAGCAAATACAAAAAAAGCAATCGATGCTTTACAACTTTTTGTCAATCTCTACCCAGAATCTGAACGCGCTAAAGAAGCTGCAGATCTGATTCAAAAGTTAAGAGACAAACTTGAGCTTAAAGCTTTTGCGAACGCGAGACTCTATTATGACATGGGGCTTAATGATGATTATAGAGCTGCTGTTATTGCTTTACAAAATGTATTAAAAGAATATCCTGACACCAAATACGCTGAAGAAATTGAATTTCTGACGTTAAAGGCACAATACATTTTTGCATCAAAAAGTATTCTGCAAAAGCAGGAAAGCAGATATGACGAAACATTGGATTATTACCGTAATTTTGCAAGCAATTACCCCAATAGCAAACATATAAAAGAAGCGGAATCCATTCGTGAAGATTCTGAAAAAGGAATTAAAACAGCCACTTCTCACATGAAAGAATATAAGAAGGCTCTTGCTGAGCAAGAAGCGTATATAAAAGAACAAAAGGCGAAAAAAGAAAAAGAAAATACCGAAAAAGATGAGTCAAAAAAATAACAATTCAATTCCAAATTCTACAGTTACACGTGACCTTAGACAATTGGACAAAGGAACTGACAATCTCTATGAATCTATTGTAGTTATTTCCAAACGCGCAAATCAAATTGCGGTAGATGTAAAAGAAGAACTCAACGGAAAACTTGCTGAATTTGCAAGCAATAACGATAATTTAGAAGAGGTATTCGAAAACCGCGAACAAATTGAGATTTCTAAACATTATGAGCGTATGCCAAAACCAACTTTGGTAGCAATTGATGAGTTTTTACACGACAAAGTGTATTACAGAAATCCTTCAAAAGAGCAGGACTAATCGCCAATCCCATAAAATGGCTTTAGCAGGGAAAAATATTGTAATTGCTGTATGCGGTAGTATCGCCGCATACAAAATTGCGTCCCTTATTCGTCTGCTCATAAAAGCGGATGCCCAGGTTAAAGTGATTATGTCTGAGGAAGCCACAGCTTTCATTACCCCTCTTACGCTTTCTACACTATCCAAAAATTCGGTTTTAATTGACTATTACCAACCCAATACAGGTGAATGGAATAATCATGTAGAAATTGCTCTGGAAGCCGATTATATACTCATAGCTCCTGCAACAGCAAATACCATCGCTAAGATGGCTAACGGGCTCTGTGATAATCTACTTATGGCAGTATATTTATCAGCAAAGTGTCCAGTGTTCTTTGCTCCGGCAATGGATTTAGATATGTGGAAACACCCATCTACACAATCCAATATCGCCAAACTTGTAACTTACGGCAATATAATCATACCTCCTGAAAAAGGTGAGTTAGCCAGTGGATTAATAGGTGAAGGACGTCTTGCCGAACCAGAGGAACTTTTCCGCTTTCTAGCAGATTTTGCCAACGAAAAGCTTCCCCTATCGGGTCTAAAGGCGCTCGTATCAGCCGGGCCAACGCATGAAGCCATAGATCCTGTCCGCTTTATTGGCAATCATTCCAGTGGAAAGATGGGCTTTGCCATTGCCCAACAATTAAAGGAACTCGGAGCCGATGTCACATTAGTTTCTGGACCTACTGCACTGCCACATCCCCAACAAATGAGAGTCGTCCCTGTCACTTCCGCGGCCGAAATGCTTCAAGTCTGTGAAAAGTATTTCGACGATGCTTCCATTATTGTCATGAGTGCCGCAGTTGCGGATTATACTCCTATCGAAGTGGCATCTCAGAAAATAAAGAAGAAAGAAAATGAATTTTCTATCGCTTTGAAGAAAACAACTGACATTCTAGCGACTTTAGGTGCAAAAAAGAAGAAAAATCAATTACTAATTGGATTTGCTCTAGAGACCAATAATGAACTCGAGAATGCAAAAGACAAATTAGTTCGAAAAAATCTCGATTTTATTGTGCTCAATTCCATGCAGGATCAGGGTGCTGGGTTTGCTACAGATACAAACAAAGTCACAATTATCAATCGTTTGGGCGAAAACAAAACATTTGCTTTGAAATCGAAGAAAGATGTTGCAAAAGATATTTGTTCGATCATTGTGCAGTATATTCCCCTCGAAAATTGATCTTAGAATCCCAAGTAATATGTCACGTCCCTTATTCCACTAAAGATTCATAATTCTTAGTTCTTTCGGGTAGTAATTATTGATCCTATTTGGTAAGATTTTCATCCACCCTAATGACATCCCTTTATATTTTGCTAGGGCCCAGCCCTTAATATTGGGAGAGTCTGCCCCTAGTGTCAAGTTTTCCTTCCTAAGGTAATTTTGAGCCTCCTCGAGTGTAAATTCAAGACTTTGTACATTAGGGTTCAATACATTACTTAATGCTAATGCGTGGCTTGGAATAAGCTCCTTTCGATTGAGCTTTCCTATATTGATTCCAGCATTCTTGAGATAAAGCACATTCTGGAGATACTTCAAATCATTTTCATATTTTTTTGGGAATATATAGAGATCATCGTGATGGATAAATGGAAAGAACTCATCCACATCTAATATCCAAGTGTCCAAAATTCCCTTCGGCATCTCCGATTTTTCTGGTTTTATCCGCTTTCTATTAAATGTAGATTGCTCAGCTATTTTGCGCAAAACAGTAATAAAAAAACCTTCTCCGCCTAATTTATGGGGATAGAAACGGTATCCATGTGCGGTGTATTCAACCGATGTTGTATGCTCGATCCCCCAATTATCATCAATTGCAATCTCAATTGACTCAAAATCTCCCGTCCCTATTAACCAATCTGCTATATCTTCATTTTCCTCTTCAGAATAAGAGCAGGTTGAGTAAAGGAGATATCCACCTGTTTTCAATGCAGCGATACTTTCTGCTAATATTCGTTGTTGTCTTTCACTACAAAGTTTAACATTAGCTTCCGACCATTCATCTATCGCATCGACATCCTTTCTAAACATACCTGATCCTGAACAAGGCGCATCTACGACCATGAAATCAAAATATCCAGGCAGACGACCAAATGCCGAAGGATCATTATTTGTGACCACCGTGTTCGCATTTCCCCATTTTATTAGGTTATCCTGTAAGATATTTACACGAGTCTTGATTATTTCGTTGGCGACAAGTAGACTGTCGGGATGTAAACTACTGTTCAGCAAAGTCGATTTTCCACCAGGAGCTGCACATAGGTCCAGTGCATAAACCGGTTTAGATTCTACCTTCAGCTCACGGATGATGTGGTCTATAAACATAGATGAGGCATCCTGGGGATAATAGCCTCCTGCATGAAATAAAGGATCGAGTGTAAATATGGGGCGTTCTTTGAGATAAAAAGCGCTCTTGCACCAAGGTACCATGCCCTTACTGGAAAATGGGCATTCCTCCAATTTTCGTGTGTTTAACCGTATCGCTGTTGCCCGTTGGGCCTCTTCATGTACTCTAATAAATTCAGCAGTATTAAATGACGGATTTGCACCTAATTTTTTCACTAATGAATTTGGCAGAAAATTACTCATGTCGTCCTAATAATTTGTGCTAAAATTAATATAAATAAAAATGAACTCAAAATAAGTAGTAAATTACGGGAAAGAGTAAATTTGTATCATGAAAGATCTCAAAAAATACGCTATTATCCCGGCGACACCAGAAGAACTGTATCTCGCCTTAACAACCGAAATTACTGCCCGTCTTTGGACCGGTGATCTTGTCTCAATAGATCCGACAGTAAATGGTGAATTTTCATTATGGGATGGTGCAATTACTGGTCGATTCTTGGAATTAGAACCTTCCATTAAAATTGTCCAGGAATGGTATTTTGGAGAAACCGACAGCCCTTCAATTGTTACCCTGAAGCTGCATGAACACAAAAAGGGAACATCATTAGAGATTAGACAAACCAATATACCCGATGAAGATTACGAAAATATTGCCGAAGGTTGGGAAGATCCCTATATCTCTTCCTTAATTGATTTCTATACGGAAGAAGATTAATCTTGAACAATATCGCTGGAGAGCCTAGTTTTTTGGAAGCTAGGCCCTCTTCGTTATCCTATTTAAAAAATCCGTAACCTTTGTCTGAGAATCCTTTTTCCAGTATATAAAATTTAGAAGCTTCTTTTCCATAAGACCTTTTTAACAGCTTTAGCATCCTTAATATCTGCCATCTATTAAAGCCTCTAACTCCAAAAATAACTTAATTTAATCCATCTGTCCCTTTCAATTACTAGGTTCGCATCTATTTGAGGAAGATCACCGGCATTAGGCTAGACCAACAACGACTGAGATGAGCGCTATTATAGAAGAATAATTTAATCCGGAGCTCGCTTTCAAAGGCGCTTGTCTTCTATACCTATTTCAAGGCATCTATAGGAAGTATAAATCAAGAACAGCAGTGGGATATAAGGCTATTGCGAGATAGTGAAAGAACCTTTAAGAAGCCCGAGAATGGGATCGTATGGACTAGCATTCCCGGTGCAAGCCGGATTCACGCCTGCCTGCCGGTTTGCATTGTTTTCTGTGAGAAGTATCCAAACGCAAGAAGCCCTTGACTGTTTCCAGCAAGGGCTTCCGTGTAAAAAAAGGCACCGACCTACTCTCCCACCTGTTACGGCAATACCATCGGCTCTGGCGGGC